>Ga0208398_100013_pt1 | contig 612822 bp, 565 predicted proteins | sample LakWasMe79_HOW10_2_FD_183905 | JGI IMG/M metagenome (GOLD analysis project Ga0208398, IMG submission 183905) | Freshwater sediment methanotrophic microbial communities from Lake Washington under simulated oxygen tension - Sediment Metagenome... | ecosystem: Environmental > Aquatic > Freshwater...
GCCCAGCGCGAGGCCGCCTTGCAGACCTTCCTGCACCGCTACAACTGGCATCGGCCACACTCCGCACTCAACCGCCAGCCTCCCATGAGCCGCATCCCGGCCATGAACAACCTACTGGAACTCAACACCTAGCGACACTCGCTGGTGATGACGTCGCGGGCGCGGCCGACCTCGGCGGCGATCTGGGCTTCGTCCATGAAGACGCGCTCGCCCTTGTCGTTGGTGCGGGTCAGCCGCGTGCCGCTCTGAAGGTCGCGCAGGTTGGACTGGGCGCGGGCGCAGTTGTCACGGCGCTGGGCAGCGATGCGGCGCTCCTCTTCCTTCTGCCGGGCGGCAGCGCCGTCCTGGTCCTTCTTCTGGCGCGCAGCGGTCTCCAGTTCGTCCTTGGTCGGCGAACTGGCGGCCGGCCTGGGCGCGGAGGCCGCGCTGGCCTGCGCTGCCGGCGGCCCGACAACGATGGCCGGACGCGCATTGCTGGGACGCTGCAGCACATCTTTTTCCGGCGTGCCGGGCGGCGGGGGCATGTCGCTGTATTGCACGTTGCCCCTGGCGTCGCGCCACTTCCATTGCGCCTGGGCGGCGCCGGCGACGGCGAGGCAGAGCAGGGCGATGAGGGCTTGGCGAAAGGCTTTGCTCGGCATGCGATCAGTGTAGCCGTGCGCCCCTCCGTATAATGCCGCTTTGCGTCTGGAGCTTTCCTCATGCGCCTTCTCGGCAAAGCGCTCACCTTCGACGATGTTCTGTTGGTGCCAGCGTTCTCCCAGGTGTTGCCCCGCGACACCAGCCTTGCGACCCGCCTGTCGCGCAATATCCCCCTGAACCTGCCTCTGGTGTCCGCTGCGATGGATACCGTCACCGAAGCACGCCTGGCGATCGCGATCGCGCAGGAGGGCGGCATCGGCATCGTGCACAAGAACCTCAGCGCGGAAGCCCAGGCGCGCGAGGTTGCGCGGGTCAAGCGCTACGAGAGTGGCGTCGTGCGCGAGCCGCTGACCGTGAGCCCCGACGCCACCGTGCGCGACGTGCTCGAGCTGCAACAGCTCAACGGCTTCTCGGGGTTCCCGGTCGTCGAGGGCAAGCGCGTGGTCGGCATCGTCACCGGCCGTGACGTGCGCTTCGAGACGCGCATGGACGCCAAGGTGCGCGACATCATGACGCCGGCGAACAAGCTGATCACGGTCAAGGAAGGCGCATCGCTGAACGAGGCCAAGGCGCTGATGCACACCCACAAGCTGGAGCGTGTCGTCGTCCTCAACGACGCCTTCGAGCTGCGCGGCCTGATGACGGTGAAGGACATCACCAAGCAGACCAGCTTCCCCAACGCCGCCCGTGACAGCCACGGCAAGCTGCGCGTCGGCGCGGCGGTCGGCTTCGGCGATGACACCGAACAGCGTGTCGAACTGCTGGTGCGTGCCGGCGTCGACGCCATCATCGTGGACACCGCCCATGGCCACAGTGCCGGCGTGTTGGAGCGGGTGCGCTGGGTCAAGCGGGCCTACCCCCAGGTGGACGTGATCGGCGGCAACATCGCCACCGGCGCAGCCGCGCTCGCACTCGTCGAGGCGGGTGCGGACGGCGTCAAGGTCGGCATCGGCCCCGGCTCCATCTGCACCACGCGCATCGTCGCGGGCGTGGGCGTGCCGCAGATCACGGCCATCGACAATGTCGTCACCGCGCTCAAGGGCACCGGCGTGCCGGTCATCGCCGACGGCGGCGTCCGCTACTCGGGCGATGTCGCCAAGGCCATCGCGGCCGGCGCGGACTGCGTCATGATGGGCGGCGCCTTCGCGGGCACCGAGGAAGCCCCGGGCGAGACCATCCTCTACCAGGGCCGCACCTTCAAGAGCTACCGCGGCATGGGCTCCATGGGCGCGATGGCCAAGGGCAGCGCGGACCGCTACTTCCAGGACACCTCGGCCAACAACCCCAACACCTCCAAGCTGGTGCCCGAGGGCATCGAGGGCCAGGTGCCCTACAAGGGCTCGGTCGTGCAGGTCATCTTCCAGATGGCCGGTGGCCTGAAGGCGTCGATGCACTACTGCGGCTGCGGCTCCATCGCCGACATGCAGAACAAGGCCGAGTTCGTCGAGATCACCACGGCGGGCATGCGCGAGAGCCATGTCCACGACGTGCAGATCACCAAGGAAGCGCCTAACTACCGCGCTGAATGAGCGTGATGCGGCAGGACGGGGCCTCGGGCCCCGTTCGCTGTTTCCACTACCTGGAGCTTGAGTGAGCCCTAGTGCCGCCAAGCCCGTCCGCCGGCCCAGGGCCGCGGGCATGGGCTTCATCCTGCTGGCCGTGTTGATCGACATGATCTCCATCGGCCTCATCATCCCGGTGCTGCCGCCGCTGGTGGGCACCTTCACGACCACGGCGTCGGGGCACACGCTGGCGCAGCTGGCGGTGACCTTCGCCTTCTGCATCGCCAACTTCTTCGCCTCGCCCATCCTGGGCGGCCTGTCCGACCGTTTCGGCCGCCGCCGCGTGCTGCTGGTCGGCTTCTCTGGCCTGGCGCTGAGCTTCTTCGTCACGGCCATGGCTACGGCGCTGTGGATGCTGATCGTGGTGCGGCTGTTCAGCGGCGCCATGCAGTCCAACATCGCCATCGCCAATGCCTACGTGGCCGACATCACGCCGCCCGATCAGCGCGCGCAGCGCTACGGCCAGTTGGGCGCAGCCTTCGGCATGGGTTTCATCCTGGGCCCCGTGATGGGCGGGCTGCTGGGCCACATCGACCTGCACCTGCCTTTCTACGTGGCCGGTGGGCTGGCCCTGCTGAACTGGTGCTATGGCTACTTCGTGCTGCCGGAGTCGCTGCAGCCCGAGCATCGCCGCCCGTTCGACTGGCGCCACGCCAACCCGCTGGCGGCGCTGTCGCGCGTGCGTGCGCTGCGCGGCGTGGGGCCGCTGATCTACGTCATCAGCTTCAGTGGCCTGGCCCAGGTCATCGTGCAGAGCTGCTGGGTGCTCTACACGGGCCAGCGCCTGGGCTGGGGGCCGCTGGACAACGGCCTGTCGCTGCTGGCCGTGGGCGCCATGTCGGTGCTGATGCAGGGCGTGCTGCTCAAGCCGCTGATGAAGCGGGTGCCGCTGCAGCACCTCGTGCCGGCGGGCCTGGCGTTCGCGGTGCTGAGCAACGTGGCCGTCGGCTTCGCCACGGCGGGCTGGATGGTCTACGCGGCCATCGTCGTCGGTGGTCTGGGCTATGCCATCGGCCCCGCCCTGCAGAGCCAGATCTCCAAGGCGGCCAGTGTCACCAACCAGGGCGAGACCATGGGTGCCGTGGCCGCGCTGAACAGCCTCATGGCCGTCATCGCGCCGCCGCTGGGCCTTGGGCTGATGTACCTGGTAGCCGACCTGCCCAGGACCGATGCACGCATCGGCGCTCCGTTCTTCTTCATCGCCGTCCTGCAGGCGCTGTCCCTGTTCTTCGCGCTGCGCTACTTCGCGACGCAGCCGCAACAGGCCGAGCCCGCAGCCGCTTCCTCCGCACTCTGAACCGCCCCATGCGCCACGACAAAGTCCTGATCCTCGATTTCGGCTCCCAGGTCACCCAGCTCATCGCGCGCCGCGTGCGCGAGGCCGCGGTGTATTGCGAGATCCACCCGAACGACGTCTCCGACGACTTCATCAAGGCCTTCGCGCCCAAGGCCGTCATCCTCAGCGGCAGCCATGCCTCCACCTACGAGGACCACGAGTTGCGCGCGCCGCAGGCCGTGTGGGACCTGGGCGTGCCGGTGCTGGGCATCTGCTACGGCATGCAGACCATGGCCGTGCAACTGGGCGGCAAGGTCGAGTGGAGCGACCACCGCGAGTTCGGCTATGCCGAGGTGAGGGCGCATGGCCACACCGCGCTGCTGGACGGCATCCAGGACTTCGAGACGCCCGAGAAGCACGGCATGCTCAAGGTCTGGATGAGCCATGGCGACAAGGTCACCGTGCTGCCGCCGGGCTTCAAGCTGATGGCCTCCACGCCCAGCTGCCCCATCGCCGGCATGGCCGACGAGGCGCGCAAGCTGTATGCCTTCCAGTTCCACCCCGAGGTCACGCACACGCTGCAGGGCGCGGCCATCCTGACGCGCTTCGTGCGCGACATCGCCGGCTGCCAGGGCGACTGGCAGATGGGCAGCTACATCGACGAGGCCGTCGCGAAGATCCGCGAGCAGGTGGGTGACGAGGAGGTCATCCTGGGCCTGTCCGGCGGGGTGGATTCGTCCGTGGCCGCGGCGCTGATCCACCGCGCCATCGGCGACCGGCTCACCTGCGTCTTCGTCGACCACGGCCTGCTGCGCCTGAATGAGGGCCAGATGGTCATGGACATGTTCGCCGGCCGGCTGCACGCCAAGGTCGTGCACGTGGACGCCAGCGAGCAGTTCCTGGGCAAGCTGGCCGGCGTGACCGACCCCGAGCGCAAGCGCAAGATCATCGGCGCCGAGTTCGTCGAGGTCTTCCAGGCCGAGGCCGGCAAGCTGAAGAACGCCAAGTGGCTGGCCCAGGGCACCATCTACCCCGACGTGGTGGAGAGCGGCGGCACCAAGACCAAGAAGGCCACCACCATCAAGAGCCACCACAATGTTGGCGGCCTGCCCGAGACGCTGGGCCTGAAGTTGCTGGAGCCGCTGCGCGAGCTGTTCAAGGACGAAGTACGCGCGCTGGGCGTGGCGCTGGGCCTGCCGGCCGACATGGTCTACCGCCACCCGTTCCCCGGGCCGGGCCTGGGCGTGCGCATCCTCGGCGAGGTGCGGAAGGATTTCGCCGACCTGCTGCGCCGCGCGGACGCGATCTTCATCGAAGAGCTGCGCAACACCATCGACCCCGCCACGGGCAAGAGCTGGTATGCGTTGACGAGCCAGGCCTTCGCCGTGTTCCTGCCGGTGAAGAGCGTGGGCGTCATGGGCGACGGCCGCACCTACGACTACGTCGTCGCGCTGCGCGCCGTGCAGACCAGCGACTTCATGACGGCCGACTGGGCCGAGCTGCCCTACGCACTGCTCAAGCGCACCTCGGGCCGCATCATCAACGAGGTGCGCGGCATCAACCGCGTGACCTACGACGTGAGCAGCAAGCCGCCCGCCACGATCGAGTGGGAATGATCTAAGGTTGTGCCAGGCCGTCTCAAGCGGCCCGGCGAACTTGAACAAACCCAATTCCGGCAGGGGCTGAGTTGTCCCGGGGCGTCCCAGGATGTCCGCCGAAAGCTCATCGAGCTGAACGGTATCGAAGACGGCATCAGGCAGTTGCTCCCCGACGACCCGAGTAGGTATCCGCCCACCACTGCCGTGCGGCCCACGTCGTTGTAGTCGCTCCGCCGACGCGCAATTTCAACGCGGGCCTGCTTCAGTCTCTGGAACCAGTGCTCGTTGAGGCACTCGTCGCGGAACTTTCCGTTGAAGCGCTTGATGTCGGCGTTCTGCGTGGGCTTGCCGGGCAGGTTCAGGATGTGGCGCACTCATGGCCTGTGCCCAGGCCATGAGTGCGTGGACATCGCCGTCGACCACGGCACCGGCGGCGAGTCCGCGCGGCTGCGGTGACGCGCTGATCGCCGCGGCGCGAAACGGGGGCTTGCGAGCCTGCTGGTGGAAGTGCCCGACTTTGTCGCGGCGCCTGTGTGAACTTCAGGCGTGCTTAAGGGGAGGCTCCCACACTGATGGCAAGCATCCCCTGTGACCGAAGGCGTGGGGTGCGCATGTCTGTGCCGGCTTCGTCCCGAGGGGCTGGCTGGCGCCCAAGCACCTGATGGGGGTAAACCGTGTTCTGTCTATCTCGGCGCTGCTCGTTGCTCGCCCTTCTGGCGGGCATTGCCTGCCCCGCCGCCGCTGAGCCGGCGCCCGAGTTTGTGATCGACCCGGCGCAACTGCAGTCGCTCGGCGTCGGCTTGCAAAAGCTGACCACCTCGTCGGCCGCCGTCGGTGCGCCGGCACCCGCCAAGGTGACCTTGCCACCGGAGCTGGACATGCTTGTCAGCGCACCGGTGGACGGCGTCGTGACCCAGGTTCTGGTAGGTCCGCAGGATGCCGTCAAGTCCGGTCAGCCGCTGCTGCGCCTGAGCAGTTCGGCCCTGGGAGAGATGCAGTTGCGATTGATGGAGGTGGGCTCGCGGGTGCAACTGGCCCGGCACGCGCTGGACCGCGAACGCCGCCTGTTCGATGAGGGAATCATCCCGGAGCGGCGGGTGCAGGAGGCGCAGGCTGCGCAGCGCTCGGCGGAGGCCACACAGCGGCAGGCCGAGGCCGCCCTGCGACTGGCCGGCGTCGGCGAAGTGACCATCAGCCGCGTCGCCGCCGGTGGTCGTCTGGACGACGGACTGACTGTGCATGCCCGCTCAGCCGGCTGGGTGACGGCACTGGACGTGCGCCCGGGCCAACGGGTGCGCGAGGCCGATGCGCTGCTGCGCCTGGCCAACCCCCGCGAAGTCTGGCTGGAGGTCCAGTTGCCGGTGGGCGCTGCGGTGGCCGCGGGGCAGCAGATCGCCTTGGTGGGGCGTGATGTTTCGGCCGTCGCGCAGTCGCTTGGGCCGCTGGTGGGCGAGGGGCAGACCCAGACGCTGCGCGCTCGCGTCACACGCGGCGCAGCGCTGCTGCGGCCAGGTGAGGTCGTGCAGGTGGGGGTCCCGAAGGTGGGCGGCGCTGGCTGGGTGCTGCCGCAGGCGGCCGTCTTCCATCATGAAGGGCGTGCCTTTGTCTTCGTCCGCAGCGCCCGTGGCTTCGTGGCCACGCCGGTGCGTGTGAGCGGCGGTGCAGGTGGTGTCACCCAAGTCACCGGAGAGCTCAAGGCCGGCCAGGATGTGGCCGTGCGGGCCGTAGTGGCCCTGAAATCGGCCTGGCTGGGCCACGGCGGGGGCGATTGATGCTGACCCGTCTCGTGCAGTTCGCGCTGTCCCAGCGCCTCTTCGTGCTGCTTGGCGCGTTGTTGCTGGCAGGGTTCGGGTGGTGGTCGTTCCGCGATCTCCCCATCGATGCCTTTCCGGACGTATCCAGCACCCAGGTCAAGATCATCCTGAAGGCCCCCGGCATGACGCCGGAGGAGGTCGAGACGCGCATCGCGGCGCCCGTCGAGGTCGAGATGCTCGGCATCCCCCGCCAGAAGATGCTGCGCTCGGTCTCGAAGTACGGGATCGTCGACGTGACGGTGGATTTCGAGGATGGCGTGGACATCTATTGGGCGCGCCAGCAGGTGGCGGAGCGCCTGTCCGGCATCCAGGGCGAGCTTCCGCCCGGACTGAGCGGAGGCATGGCGCCCATCACGACGCCCCTGGGCGAGATGTACCAGTTCACCGTCGAGGCGCCGGAGATGAGCCTGGAGGAGCGTCGTGCGTTGTTGGACTGGGTCATCCGTCCGGCCCTGCGCACCGTGCCCGGCGTCGCGGACGTGAATTCGCTCGGCGGCAAGGTACGTGCCTTCGAGGTGGTGCCCGACCTGGCACGGCTCGCGGCCCTGGGGCTCTCGACGGCGGCGCTCAAAACGGCCATCGAGCAGAACAACCGCAACGACGGTGCCGGCCGACTGGGCGATGGCGACGAGGTGCTGCTCGTGCGCGCCGAGGGCAATCTGCGCACGGCCGACGATTTGGCGGCCACGGTCATCTCTCGTCGCAACGGCGTGCCGCTGCGCATCGGCGACGTTGCCGAGGTGCGGCTGGGCAGCCTGACGCGCTACGGCGTCGTCACCAAGGACGGGCAGGGCGAAGCCGTGGAGGGCCTGGTGCTCGGCCTTGCTGGCGCGAATGCACGCAAGGTGGTCGAAGGCGTCACGCACAAGCTCGATGAGCTCCAGGCCACCTTGCCCCAGGGCGTGACGATCAAGCCGTTCTACAACCGGGCCCAGCTCGTGGACAAGGCCGTGGGCACGGTCTCCAAGGCCTTGCTCGAGGCCACCGTGCTGGTCCTGGTGCTGCTGGGTGCCTTCCTGGGCAACCTGCGTGCGGCGGTGACCGTCGCCCTGGTCTTGCCACTGGCGGCACTGTGGACCTTCATCGCCATGCGGCTCTGGGGCATGTCGGCGAACCTGATGAGCCTGGGCGGCCTGGCCATCGCGCTGGGCATGCTGGTGGACGCTGCGGTCGTGGTGGTGGAGAACGTTGTGCGGCATCTGGGCCAGGAGCGCGCCGCGGGCAGGCTGCCTCGCCTGCATGTGCTGCTGCGCGCGGTGCGCGAGGTGGCCTCGCCGGTTGCGGCGGGCGTGCTCATCATCGTGACCGTCTTTTTGCCGTTGCTGACGCTGCAGAACCTGGAAGGCAAGTTCTTCGTCCCCGTTGCGCTGACCATCGTCTTCGCGTTGGCCGGCTCGCTGCTGATGTCGCTGACGGTGATCCCCGTCGTCGCGAGCTTCCTGATCCGTCAGGCCTCGCATGATGAGCCCTGGCTGGTGCGCCAGCTGCAGCGCCTGTACGCGCCCCTGCTCGGCCTGGCCCTGCGGCGCGAGAAGGCTGTCTATCTTGTCGCAGTGCTGCTGCTCGTGCTGGCCGCCGGCGTCTACACGCGCGTGGGCAAGACGTTTCTGCCGACGATGGACGAGGGCGACCTCATCGTCGGCATTGAGAAGCTGCCGTCAATCAGCCTCGAGGAGTCGGCTGCGCTGGATCTCAAGCTGCAGCAGGCGTTGCTCAGCCAAATCCCGGAAATCCAGGGCATGGTGGCCCGCGCGGGTGCGGACGAGATCGGCCTGGACCCGATGGGTCTGAACCAGACCGACACCTTCCTCGTGCTCAAGCCGAGAAAGGAGTGGCAGCTGGCCGACAAGGACGCGCTGATCGCCCGGATCCGCGAAGTGCTGGACGGCATGCCCGGTGTCCGCTATTCCTTCACCCAGCCCATCGACATGCGCGTGTCCGAGATGATCCTCGGCGTGCGCGGCGATCTGGCCTTGAAGGTGTTCGGGCCGGACCTGGCCGTACTCAACGAGCTGGCCGGCCGCATCGAGACGGTGCTCAAGACGGTCCCCGGAAACCAAGACGTCTATTCCGTGCGCAACGACGGCGTGCAGTACCTGCGCGTTGCCATCGACCGGCTTGCCGCCGGCCAGCACGGCCTGACGGTGGAGGACGTGCAGGACGCCTTGCGCGCCCAGGTCGAGGGACAGCGCGCCGGCCAGGTGATCGAAGGCGTGCGACGTACCCCCATCTTGCTGCGCGGGCCCGAGTCGGTGCGGCTGTCGCCGCCGGATTTCGAAGCTCTGCAGATCGCGACACCGGACGGACGCGCGGTTCCGCTGCGCAGCCTGGCCACGCTGTCGCGCAGCGGGGGACCCGTTCAGGTCAATCGCGAACTCGGCAGCCGCTACAGCGTCGTCATCGCCAATGTGGAAGGGCGCGACCTCGTCGGTTTTGTGGAGGAGGCCCGTCTCAAGGTCGCGGCCGCGCTCAAGCTGCCGACCGGCTACCGGCTGAGCTGGGGCGGGCAGTTCGAGAACCAGCAGCGTGCGGCCGAGCGGCTGGGGCTCGTCGTGCCGCTCGCGCTGGGCATCATCTTCGTCATCCTGTTCTCGACCTTCGGCTCGGTGCGGCAGTCGCTGCTGGTGCTCAGCAACGTTCCCTTCGCACTGGTGGGCGGCATCGTCGGCCTGTGGGTCACCGGCGAGTACCTCTCGGTGCCCGCGTCGGTCGGCTTCATTGCGCTGCTGGGCATTGCGGTGCTCAACGGGGTGGTGCTTGTCAGCTACTTCAATCAGTTGCACGCCGAAGGAATGTCGCTGCAGGACTGCGTGATCCAGGGTTGCCAGCGCCGCTTGCGGCCGGTGCTGATGACGGCCTCGATCACCGCCTTCGGCCTGATCCCGCTGCTGTTGGCCACGGGTCCGGGCTCGGAGATCCAGCGGCCGCTGGCCATCGTCGTCATCGGCGGCCTCATCACGGCCACCGCCCTCACGCTCATCCTGCTGCCGCTGCTGTACCTGCGTTACGGCCGGCCCGTGCCCGCTGGCCTTGCCACCCTGGAGGTTGCCCATGAATGACCGCTGCCTGCACCTGCTGTGCCCGCTGGCCGTCGAAGAACGTGTCGTCGACCTGCTGCTCTCACTGGGCGAGACCGGCGTCTTCACCAGCGCGCCCACTCATGCCCACGGATTCGCCCACGGCCGCCTGAACGCGGCCGAGCAGGTCAGTGGCCGCAGCGCGGCCGGCCTGATCCATCTGGTGCTGCCCGATGCCGAACTGGACGGACTGCTCGCCGAATTGCAGCGCGAGCTGCCCCGTAGCGGAGTGCGCTACTGGGTGACCGACGTGCTGCGCCAGGGAGAGCTGGCATGAGGCGGCGCGTCACTTCCGTGCTTGGCCTGCTGCTGGCCACGGCGCTGCAGGCAGAGTCCTTGCCGACGCCTGCCTGGCTGCCCGCCACTTCGCAGGCTGCGGCGTGGATAGAGGGCGACGCCAGCGTGGCTTTTGCTCGCCATGGCACTGCTGCGGCCAGCCATGCTGCACAGGCGCTGTCGACGGGAGCGCACGAGTGGGCGCTGCGCCTGCAAGCTCAGCGGCGCCAGCTGCAGGACGGCAGCTCGCCGTCGCGGGAATGGCAGGCACATCTGGAGCGTCCCGTGCGCGTCAATGGCAAGGCGGCGTTGGACTCCCAGCTCGGCGATGTCGAGCGCGAGCTGGCGCGAGCCCTGCTGGGCGAGGCGCGGCACGAGTCCGCCCGTGCCCTGGCCGACCTGTGGATTGCCGAGCTGGCTGCACGTCAACGCGAAAGCCTGGCCGCCAGTCAGGTTGTCTTGGCCGACTCCAACCTGACCGCCGTTCAGAAGCGTCGCCGTGCCGGAGACGCATCGTTGCTGGACGAGCAGCAGGCCCAGGCTGAAGCGGGTGACACGCGGCGGGAGTTGATTCTCGCGCGGTCGGCTCTGACCAAAGCCCAGGCAGCGCTGCGCGCGCGTTTTGGCGCTGAGGTGCCGGACGAAGCGATGCTGGGCGACGTTGGCGAGCCTGCATGGGCAGAGGCTGCATGGCATGCCCGCGTCATGCAAGAAGCGGACGCGATCAAGGCGCGCCAGGCGGAGCTCCGGCGCTCGCGGCTGACCGCGGCACGCGCGCGCGCGGACCGGGTGGCCGATCCGGTCGTGGGCGCTTTCATCGCCAGCGAGGCGCGTGGCAGCGAACGGCTGCTGGGGCTCAGCCTCACATTGCCCCTTGGCGGCAGCCACCGCGAGCAGCGCTCGCTGCAGCTGGCCCGCGAGGCCGACATGTCTGAGTCTGCCCTGGAGCAGATGCGCCGCGAGGTGGACCTGCAGGCCCGGGAGACCTGGGCCGATGCGCAGGGCGCTCGCGAGCGCTGGCTTCTGAGCCGCGAGACCTCCCGGTTGACGAACGAGAACGCACGCTTGGCGCAGCGTGCCTATACCCTCGGCGAGTCTGACCTCCAGACCCTGCTGCTCGCGCGTCGCCAGGCCGGGCTCGCCAGTGCTGCGGCGCTGGACGCACGGGCTGAGGCGCTGCGCTGGGAGGCACGGCTGCTCATCGATGCCCATCAGGTATGGGACCTTGAACATGATTGAGACGCCGCCTGTCGTGATGCGAGACCACGCTTGAGCGCAGGCAGGGGCTTCTATGGGCGTCCGATGAACTCGGCAGGTGTTCGCCACCGCGCCGCGCGAGCCATGCGCATCACCGGCATTGGCGCGCACAAACCCGGCACCGGTGGTGTTAGCGTGTTGCCGGCGCCATGAGGACAATATGCGGCTGCTTTTGCTAGAGGACGACGTCACGCTCGGTGAGGCCCTGACAGGGTTCCTTCGCCTGGAAGGGCACGTGGTGGACTGGTTGCAGCGGCTCGGCGATGCGCGCTCCGTGATCGGCGAGCCCTTCGATGTACTGCTGATCGACTGGCAGCTTCCCGACGGCTCCGGTGTCGATTGGGTTCGCCAGTTGAGGGCACAAGGCCGCACCATGCCCATCTTCGTGCTGACCGCGCGCGACCTCCTGCAGGACCGCATTCACGGGCTGGACAGTGGCGCCGACGACTACCTTGTCAAGCCATTTCCACCGGAGGAGCTGGTTGCGCGGCTGCGTGCGGTGCGCAGGCGTCAGCTGGCTCAAGGTGCGCCTCGCCTCTTGCTGCCATGCGACATCAGCGTGGACCTGCCGGGCCGTGCCGTGTGGCGAGACGACGTGCCCGTGGAGCTGACGGCGCGGGAGTGGTCGTTGCTTGAGGCACTCGTTTCCCGAGCTGGTCGCGTGGTGACGCGTTCCGAGCTGGAGTCGCTTTCGCAGGGCTTTGACGGCGACGCCAGCAGCAACGTGCTGGAGGTCCACGTATCCAATCTTCGCCGCAAACTGGGCCGAGACCTTATCGAGACCGTTCGCGGTCTAGGCTACCGCGTGCCCAAATGACTGTGCGCAGGCCGTTTCCTTCCTTGCGTGGAGAGCTTCTGCGGCTGACGACCGGCGTTGCCATTGGTTGGCTCGCCGTCCTTGCCTTCACCGTCACATGGGCCGTGCGCCACAAGGTTGACGACCTTCTGGACGAAGCCCTGCGCGAGGCTGCCGAAGTCATGTACGGCGTGCTGGTGACGGCGCCGCAGTTGAGTGATGGCGCTGCGTCGCTGCCGCAGGTTCTGCCTGCCCCGGCCCATGACGAGAAGTTCGTCTGGCAGATCGTGGACTCTCGAGGGCAGGTTATCCGCCGCTCCCACAAGGCCCCGGCCGCCAGCTTCAGCGACGTGACGCAGGACGGGTGGTTCGATCACGGCAGCCAATGGCGCGTGTACGGCATCCCCATGGTCGCAAGTTCCCCGCAGATGCTGTACGTGGCTCAGGTCGGCAACGAGCGCAATGAAGCGCGCTATGAAGCGATAGGTACCGTTCTCCTCGCGGCGTTGACGGTCAGTCTGCTTTGGGCTGCCTTGCTGCGGCAGCGCGTGGATCGCGCCTTGCGGCCCTTGGTGCAACTGACACGGCAGATAGAGGCGTATGACCCTTTGAGGCCTTCAACCGAGCCTGCCCAGGGCCAGCGCGAGGAGACGGCTGCTATCTCGGAGGCCGTGTGCTTGCTCGGCCGACGGCTGGCGCACAAGGTCAAGTCGGAGCAGGCCTTCGCAGCATGTGCGGCGCATTCCTTGCGCACACCGCTGGCCGGCATGGACGCGCAGTTGGCCTTTGCGCAGCGGGGGCCAGCAAGCGGGGTGCCGCATCGGCTGGAGCGAGCCAGGGCGGCGCTCACACGTCTGACTCGCGTGGTGCAGTCGTTGCTGGCCCTGTTCAGGGCGGGCGAGGACTGGGGCCTGGAGTTGAGGGTGTGCTGCCTCTCAGCGCTGGTGGCCGACATTCCCGTCGAGGGGCTCGATGTCATCGTGGAGGAGGACATCGAATTCATCGCGGATCCGAACCTCGTCACCATTGCGCTGGTCAACCTGCTGGACAACGCCGCGAGGTTCAATGCGCGGCACGTGCGATTGCACGGGTCAGTCGGTCCGCTGAATGTGTGTCTTCGCGTTCAAGACGACGGTGAAGGAGTCACCGAAGCGAGGTGGCATGAGGTTCAAGGCGCTCTGAAAGCTGGTGAAGTCGGTTCGGGCCTGGGGCTGGGCCTTCGCCTGGCCACCCTCGTCGCGGAGGCGCATGGCGGCAAGCTGGAGCTGCCGCGACCGCTGCCTGATCAGCTCGGCTTTCTCGTGGAGCTCTGGCTATCCACCCAGCCCGCTGCCCCCGATGCATGGGTAGCTGCACATCGGCACTCAACCACTCGGTCATCGTAGACACGTCCTGAGGGCGAGCCTCGCGTTCGCTCCTGCCCTCGGAGCCCCTGAGCAGCTGTCGGCACCTGCCAAGGCGCAGTCTCTCGGCGGGATGACGGAGCCTGCCGAACCGCTGACGATTCCCTTCGAGCACTCCGTAGGCAGCGAGGCGGCGACCAAGGGCAGCCCTCTCGACCATGCGCTGCGACCGAAGCCTGGCGGGCCTCAAGGACCGTCCTCGACCCGCCGCGGCATGACATGGATCCGATCGTGGAGGTCCTGTTTTCGATCATGTTCAAAAAAGCTGCAAAGAACAATAGAGATGCGGCATGTTCGAGGAATAGGCAATAAAATTGCACTTTAAATAAAAATAGTGCAAACTTGCTTGGGCGGGGCCGGCGCTGGCCGAGCGTGATCGATGGCGTTTGTTCCCTTGGTCCGGGCTTGATCCGAATCCCCGGCTCGCTGCAAGAGGCTCGCGTGCGTCGTGACTGAGCGAGCGTGGGCGGGTTGTCAAGGAAGGGCGGAAATCGCCCGTGCTCGCCAAATTCCGATGAAACCGGCGCGGAGTGCCGCGTCAATGAAGAAGGAGACAGCTGTGAAATTGAAATGGATACGTCTTGCGTCAGCGGCGGTTTTGCTGAACGTGGCCGCGCAGGCTCTTGCTGCCGAGAAGATCACGCTGATGGTGGGCGGCTATGAGAAGCAGATCTATCTGCCTGCCAAGCTTGCCGAGCGGCTGGGCTACTTCAAGGATGAGGGGCTCGAAGTGGAGCTGCTCAACGAAGCATCGGGCGTAGATGCCGAGAACGAGATGCTGGCCGGCGCCGTGCAGGGCGTCATCGGTTTCTACGATCACTGCGTCGACCTGCAGGCCAAGGGCAAGTACATCCAGTCCGTGGTGCAGCTCAGCCATGCACCTGGCGAAGTCGAGCTGGTATCGAACAAGTACCCGCAGGTCAAGAGCATGGCCGATCTGCGCGGGAAGAACCTGGGCGTGACCGGCCTTGGCTCGTCGACCAACTTCCTGACCCAGTTCTTGATGGTCAAGGCCGGCGTGCCTCTGGGCAACTTCAGCTCGCTGCCTGTCGGCGCCGGCTCCACCTTCATCATGGCCATGCAGCAGGACAAGATCCAGGCCGGCATGACGACCGAGCCGACCATCTCGCGCCTGCTCAAGACCGGTGCGGCGCGCGTCCTGGTTGATTTGCGGACGCCGGAGAAGACCCGGGAAGCCCTGGGCGGGGACTATCCCGCGGCCTCGCTCTACATGCCCAATGACTGGGTGCAGAAGAACAAGCCGACGGTCCAGAAGCTGGCCAATGCCCTTGTCAAGACGCTGCGCTATATCCATTCGCACAGCGCTGCGGAGATCGCCGCCCAGATGCCCAAGGATTTCTATGCCGGCGATCCGGAAAGCTATGTCAAGGCGCTTGAGCAGGGCAAGGGCATGTTCACGGCGGATGGCGTGATGCCCAAGGGCGGGCCGGAGACCGTGCTGTCGGTGCTCTCCGCCTTCTCGAAGAACGTCAAGGGCAGGAAGATCGATCTGTCCAAGACGTACACGACCGAGTTCGTCTTGCAAGTGAAGTAGCCATGAGCACCTCAGTGCAATCCAACGGGCCGGCAATCGAGCTGCTCGGGGTCAGCCGCCGCTTTCTTACACCCGACGGCAAGTCGATGACGGCCATTCGCGACTTCACGATGACGGTCGAGCGCGGCGAGTTCGTCGCCGTGGTGGGCCCGACCGGCTGCGGCAAGTCGACGACGTTGAACCTGGTCACCGGCCTGGCTGCCCCCTCCGCGGGTCAGGTTCGGGTGATGGGAGGCCCGGTCAGCGGCATCGACCCCCGCATCGGCTTCGTCTTCCAGACCGACGCGTTGTTCCCGTGGCGCAGCGTGATCGACAACGTGGTCGCAGGGCCGATGTTCCGCGGCATGGCCAAGGAGCAGGCGCACGCCAGCGCCCGCGAGTGGCTGGCCCGGGTCAACCTGTCGGGCCACGAGACGAAGTATCCACACCAGCTGTCTGGCGGCATGCGCAAGCGCGTGTCTCTGGCGCAGACCTTCATCAACGAGCCGCAGATCCTGCTGATGGACGAGCCCTTCTCGGCCCTCGACGTGCAGACCCGCGTGCTGATGCATGACGAGTTGCTGCGCCTGTGGTCGCAATCGAAGGCCTCGGTGGTTTTCGTCACCCATGATCTCGAGGAGGCGATCGCGCTGGCTGACAAGGTCTATGTGCTGACCGCCGGGCCGGCGACGGTCAAGTCGGTCTACACGATTGATATTCCGCGCCCCCGCGTCGTCAGCGAGATCCGCTACGACAAGAGGTTCATCGAGATATCGCAGACCATCTGGAACGATCTGCGGGACGAGGTGATGCGCGGTGCCGCGCACGAGGAAGCCCGCGTGGCCGAGGTCCATCCATGACGCGCCGCGCCCCGTCGATCCCGGCCGGCGCGCTCCTGCTCGCAGGACCAAACCCCAGGCCGAAGGAGGCCCCATGAGCAACATGAGCTTGAGCACGCCAGTCGCCATGGCGGCCGGCACGTCCGCCGCCGAAATCGAGGCGGCGGCCGCGCTGGCGCGCCGCCGGCGCATCCAGAGGGTCTACTTCTGGCGCTACCTGATCCTGGTGGTATTTCTTGGCGGTTGGGAGTTGTTGGCCCGCGCCCGGCTGATCGACGAGTTCTTCTTCTCGAAGCCGTCGGACATCGCCGAGCGTCTCTACACCTGGACGGTGGAAGGCACCTCCGAGGGGCCGCTCTGGTACCACCTGTGGGTGACCATGGAGGAGTCGGTCCTCGGTTTCGTAACCGGTTCGGTGGCCGGCATCGTGGCCGGCATCGCGCTGGGGCGCAACCGGATGCTGGCAGACGTGTTCTCGGTCTACATCAAGGTGATCAACGCGGTGCCGCGCGTGGTCCTGGCGCCGATCTTCATCATGATCTTCGGCCTGGGCCTGACGTCCAAGGTGGCGCTGTCCTTCGTGATGGTGTTCTTCGTGGTCTTCTCGAATGCCTTCCAGGGTGTCAGGGAGGCCGACAGGAACCTGCTGGCGAATGCGCAGATCCTGGGCGCCCGTGGTTGGCAGCTCACCCGTTCGGTGGTGATCCCCTCGGCCATGAGCTGGATCTTCGCTTCCCTGCATGTGAGCTTCGGATTCGCGATCGTCGGCGCGATCGTCGGCGAGTTCGTCGGCGCCCGCTACGGCATTGGCCTGCTGATCAACATCGCCAAGGGTTCGTTCGATGCCGCCGGCATGTATGCCGCGATCGTCATCATCATGGTGGTGGCGCTGCTGGCCGAGTATTTGATGACCCGGGTTGAGAATCGCCTTGCGAAGTGGCGACCCCAGCCAAGCCATGACCTGAACTGAGAAAGCAAAACGGCCGCATCTGATGCGGCCGTTTTGCTTTGGCTTATCGCCGATTTGGGGGAATGAACGAAACACGGCGAGGCAGTGGGGCTAGGCCGAGGTGCTCATTATTTTCAGGCCTGCAATGCGGGCAGCGTCCCGCGCACGCTGCCGAGTTCGGCCAGCAGATCGCTGGTGGTGGCCGCCTCGAGCAGGCTGCGTGTGTAGGCCTGTTGCGGCCGGTCGAAGATGTCGGCCACGCTGCCTTCCTCAATGATCTGGCCGCCGTCCATGACGACGATGCGGTCGGCGATCTCGGACACCACCGCCATGTTGTGTGAGATGAACATGCAGGCAAAGCCCCGCCGCGCCTGCATGGTCTTCAGCAACTGCAGTACCTGCTTCTGGATGCTCATGTCGAGTGCGGAGACCGGCTCGTCCGCCACCACGAAGCCGGGTTCGCCGATCAGGGCCCTGGCGATGGCGACGCGCTGCCGCTGGCCCCCCGAGAGGGCGTGCGGGTAGCGGTCCTCGAAGCCTGCCAGGCCGACCTCGGCCAGCATCGCGCCGACGCGCTGGCTCCGCTGCTCGCGCGCGAGCCCTGCCACGTGGAGCAACGGTTCGCCAACGGCATCGCCAATCCGCTGCCGGGGGTTCAGCGACGAGTAAGGGTCCTGGAACACCAACTGGCAGTCGAGCCGGAACGCATGTGCCTCGGCCGTGCCGTGGCGCGGGACGGGCTGGCCGCGGTAGCGCAGCTCGCCCGATTCGATAGGCAGCAGGCCCAGCATCGCGCGCCCGAGCGTTGTCTTGCCTGAGCCGGAGCCGCCCACGACGGCCACGACCTCGCCCGGCTGTACCGCCAGGGAGACAGCATTCAGGACCCGCTTCGGGGGCGCCTTGGAGCGCCAGCTGCTGGCACCCGGAAAGCTCACCGTCAGCGCACGGGCTTCGATCAGGGGCTCGCCGTGGGACGGCGTGCGGCACTTGTCGCGGCGTTGGGGCAGCGCGTCGATAAGGCTGCGGGTGTAGGGCTTGGCCGGATCCGTCAGCACCTGCCGGGCAGGACCCGATTCGACATGGTGGCCCTTCTCCAGCACGACGACCGTGTCGGCGTAGCGTGCGACCAGGCCCAGATCGTGGGTGATCAGCAGCACCGCCGTGCCTTCTGTTCGCGTCAGCTCAGCCATGATCTCCATGACCTCGCGCTGGCTCAGCGAGTCCAGCGCGGTTGTCGGTTCGTCCGCGATCAGCAGGCGCGGCTTCACGAGCATGACGGAGGCCAGCATGATGCGCTGCCGCATCCCGCCGGAGAACTGGTGGGGGAAGGACTTCATGCAGGCTTCGGGATCGGCGATGCGGACCCGGCGCAGCATCGCGACGGCCCGTTCGTGCGCCTCGGCGCGCGAAAGAGCTTCGTGCAGTAGCAGCCCTTCGCAGAGCTGCTCACCGATTCGCATGGCGGGATTGAGCGACACCATGGGCTCCTGGAAGACCATGCCCATCGCGCTACCACGCAGCTTGCGGATCTCGCCCTCGGGCAGGTTCGCGAGATCCCGGCCGGCGAAGGTCAGCGTGCCGCCCACCTGCTTGAGCTGGGGCGGCAGCAGACGCAGCACGGTCCGGCCCGCCAGGGTCTTGCCGCTGCCCGATTCGCCCACGAGGGCGAGCACCTGCCCGGCCTGGATGGAGAACGAGACGTTGTCGACCAGGCGCCGGCCGGCGGGGCTCAGCACCGTCAGGCCCTGCACCGAAAGCAGGGGCGTCGCTGCGGGGAGGGCGTTCATCAGGATTGCTCCATGCGCGGGTCGAGCCAGTCGCGCAACGCGTCGCCCAGCAGATTGATGCCCAGCAGGGAGGCTGCGATGCAGGCCCCGGGCGCGATGCCCAGCCAGGCGGAAGATTCCATGTAGGGCCGCCCGGAGGACAGCATGTTGCCCCAGGTCGGCGCGGGTGGCGGGATGCCCAAGCCCAGGAAGCTCAGCGCGCTTTCGGCCAGGATGACCCAGCCAAACATGGAGGTGGCCAGCACCACGATGGGCGCGACGCAATTGGGCAGCAGATGCACGAAGATGGTCCGCAGGTCCGAATTGCCGATCACCCGTGAAGCTTCGATGAACTCCTTCTCCCGAAGCGAGAGCACCGTGCCCCGGACGATGCGCGCCGCCGTCGGCGTGTAGGCCAGGCCGAGGGCCAGGACGATGCTCCATTTGTCGGCCCCGACGATCACCATCACGCCCAGCGCCAAGAGGATGCCGGGAAAGGCCAGCAAGGCGTCGGCGAAGACCATCAGGACGCGGTCGACCCAGCCGCGCAGGTAGCCCGCGACCAAGCCGATGAGCACGCCCAGTGCGAGTGCGAGCAGCACCGAGAGCGCGGCGACGAGCAGGCTGGTGCCTGCGCCGGCCATCAGCCGGGAAAGGACGTCGCGGCCGAACTCGTCCGAGCCGAGCAGGAACTGTCCGCCAGGGGGCTGCAGGCGCAGCTTCAGGTTCAGGCGCAATGGATCGGCGGGGGTCCAGAAGACGGACAGCAGCGCCATCAGCGCGACGCTGCCCACCAGCAGGCCTCCCAGGCAGGCATTGACTCGCAACTTCATGACACGCATACCCTTGGATCAAACAGCGGATAGCACAGGTCCACGACCAGGTTTACGACGACGTAGATGCCGGCCGTGAACAGCATGCAGGCCTGGATCACGGGATAGTCCCGCGCAAAGATGGCGTCGACCAGCAGTCGTCCCAGGCCGGGAAGCGTGAACACGGTTTCTAGCACCGCGATACCGCCCAGCAGGTTGCCCAGGACCAGGCCGATCAGGGTCCAGGTGGGTGCGAACGCGTTCGGCAGGACGTGGCGCAGCATGACTCGCCACTCGGACAGTCCCTTGGCCCGCGCATGGGTCACATACTCCAGGCGCAGCGTCTCGATGGCGCTTGCGCGCGCCATCCGCGTGAGCACGCCGAGTTCGATCAGGGTCAGCGTCACGATCGGCAGCAACAGGTAGGTGAGGGCGGCGACCCCTCCCTCGCTGAACGGGGCGTAGCCGACCACCGGCACCAGGCCCAGTTTGAGCCCCACGAACAGCAGCAGCAGCAGGCCAAGCCAGAAGCTGGGGACCGAGAGAAAGAGCGTGGCGGCGACCACGACCACGGTATCCGCGAAGCTGTTCTGTTTCCAGGCCGCATACAGCCCGGCCGGCACGGCCAGCGCGACGGCCAGCGCGACGGCGACCAGGACGATCAATGCGCTGACCTGAAAGCGCTCCAACAGCAGCGGAAGGACGGATTGCCCGGTGGTGATCGATTGGCCCAGATCGCCCTGGGTGACCTGGGCCAGCCAATGGAAGAACTGCAAGGGCAGCGGCTGGTCTAGCCCGAAGCTGACACGCAGGGCTGCGATCTGCTCGGGCGTGGCGCCGTCTCCGAGGATGAGCAGGGCCGGATCGCCGGGAATCAGCCGGATCAGCGCGAACACCAACACACTGACCAGGAGCAAGGTCGGCAGGGTCCAGGCGATGCGGCGCAGCAGGTAGAGAAGCAGTGAATTCATGGCATCGCGCTCAAGGCCTGGTCATGGAAACGCCCCACAGGCGGGCCTCGCCAAAGACCCAGGATCGGTATCCCTTGACGTTCTTTCGGGCAGCACTGGTGGTCACGCTTGAGTACAGGAACACGGCTGGCACCTGCTCGCGCAGTCCTGCCTCAAGCTGGTCGAGGAGCGCCTGGTAAGCCCGCGCATCAGTCAAGTGAGACAGGCGCGCCACCTGGTCCAGCGCTTCGGGGGCGTCCCAGACCTTTCTGGGCTGCTTGTCCTTGTCCCCGGCGATCATCTCGAAGGCCAGGGCGGGATCGAGGCGAGCGCTGAAGGCGAATGCCATCGCCTGATAGTCGCCTTTGTTGTAGCGGTCGAGCAGGGTCGCCCATTCGAGGACTTCGATCTCCAGGCGGATCCCCGCCTCCTGGGCCATCGCCTGGGCCATCACGGCAATGCCGTAGAGGCTGTCGAAGCGCTTGGTGGTCAGCAGCTTGATGGGCTGGCCCCGGTAGCCTGCCGCTGCGAGTAGCCGGCGGGCCTGAACAAGGTCTCGCTTCGGTACGGCGGCCTGGGCCGCTTTGTGAAAGCCGCTGGCAACCGACAGGATGGAACGCGATGCCTGCGCGGTATCGGTGGTCACGGCCGACACCAGCTCGGGCACATCCAGCGACAGCGCGATGGCGCGGCGCAGCCGGGGGTCCTTCAGCAGAGAGTTCCTGGTCTGGAACAGGATCGCTTGCTTGTCCATTGACGGCGCAGACTCAAGGATGAGCTCCTTACGCGTCTTCAGCTCGGCGATGTTCTCCGTCAGGACATCGTAGTCAAGGTCGATGTTGCCGGACAGCAGGGCGGCCTTGGCAGCCGACGAGTCAGGGATGATCACGTAGCGGATCCGGCCTACCTCGGCGGTCTTGTTCCCGGCGAGGCCGTCGGGCTTGCCTGGCAGTGCTGCATAGGTCTCGTTGCGTATCAGCTCGAGGTATTGGCCGCGCTTCCACTCGCCGAGCTTGAACGGACCGGTGCCGATTGGCGCCTTCCATTTGCCGGCCGCGTCGATGGAGTCGCGGTGATAGACAGCCGCCATGCCGCAGTCGGTCCGCGCCAGCGTGGCGAGGAACAGGGTGGTCGGCTGCTCCAGCGTGAACACCACGGTGTGCGCATCCTTGGCCTGCAACTTGATCACCCTGGACGCACCGCGCCCATCGAACTCCGGCAGGCAACGCCAGTTGTTGGCCGGCTGCATGTAGCGCTGCCATGAATACAGCACGTCGTCGGCTGTCAGCGGCGCGCCATTGTGAAAGCGCACGCCCTTGCGCAGCCGGAAGGTGTAGACGCGGCCATCCGGTGACACCTGGAAGCTCTCGGCCAGCATCGGGGCGACCGTTGCATCCTCGCGGTAGGCGACCAGACCTTCCAGCATATGCGCCATCACTGCGTCGGTGGGACTGTCGCGGTTCATGCCGGGATCGGTTGAGCGGATGTCACCCTTGGCACGCACCCTCAGAACATCGCCCTGCGATTGCGCCGAGGCGGGTGCGCACAACAGCGCGCCGACGAAGGCGAGGGCTGCGGCCGCCGCGACTGGGAGCTTGGGACTCATGCCTATCCTTGCTGGAGATCAGGCGGTCGGCACCGCCGCCGCGCGCCTGCCGGCAGGTTCGTCCATGCCGAGCTGGTAGGAAGTGAACTCACGGTTGAGCGCCGGCAGCATGGCCACTTCCATCAACCCGAGTGCGGGCTCCATGATGATCGTGGCGACCGTGGCCGAGAGGTTGGTTCCCAGGCCCAGGCGCGGGGGGCGACACACGGACCAGGGGTTCTGGAAGTCGTCGTACAGCGCGGCCTTGACGTGGTCTCGCGTGATGTCTCCGGAGTGCGGCTCGACCAACTGGCGTACGCGCAAGTCGCGATAGAGCGAGTCCGGCATGTTGGCAATGCCCGTGTCGCGCAGCTTGGCCAGCGCCACCGGACTCTGGAAGTGATTGGCATGCACGATCAGGCCGTTGCTGGGCTGGACCTGGAAGGTCTCGTCCGGAGCGCACTCGAAGTCCAGGGCGACGCCCTCGGCATGGGCGACGATCAGGTTGTTTGAGGCCGATTTCGGCGTGCAGTAGATCAGGCGCATGGCGATCGCCAGCTGACCCTGCTCCAGGGCCTTCCGGCGGAGCAGGGCCAATGGGATGCCGACCTGGCGATAGTCCCGGTCGGTCTCGAGGTAATTGCCGCTGATCGAGATGCCGGCGCTGTTGAAGCCGTGGCGTACCAGCGCACCGGCCTCGGTGTAGGTCAGCAGGTCGGGGCCGTCTTCGCGGCGCACACGCAGGATCACCGAGGTCTCGGCGCATTCCGCCTTCCAGTCCCAGTTGTGGGCGTGGATCAGCCGGCCCTCGCGGGTTGCCGCCGGCAGGGCGACGATGCCGGTGCAGCCATCCGAGGGCTCGATGTCGGCCTTCTCGCCCTTGCGGCGGCGGTCGGCCATCTTCAGCACCTCGGTGCGTGCATTGAGCAGGAACACGGCCGCGTACTCGACTCCCGCTCCTTCTGCGATGCCGTGCATCTCATCTATGTAGGCGGGCTCGAAGCTCGCGATCAGCGGCTCGTACGTCTGCACGATTGCCCGGATGTCGGCCCAGTCCAGCCGGCTCTGTTCCAACTGCGCCGCATAGTGGGCGATCCCGAGCCGAATTCGATCCTGCGCCTGCTCGCCATACTGGCGTCCGCGTTCGCGGGGGGAGCCATGGATCTCGATGAACGGCGCAGGGGGGACCTTGCGGGCGTCGTGTGCAGACGTGCTGTGGCTCATGGGTGCTCAAAGGGTTGGTGATCGTGTTATGTACTTTATGCTATATAAATACAATACGCATGGCAATGGCGGATTTCCCCTGGAAGGCGCTGTTGACTCGTACTAAGGGTCTATAAAATACATGGTCATGGCCCGCACCAAAGACTCCACCTCTTCTCGCAGCCCACTGCAGATCGACCTTGCCCAGCGCATCGCCCGGCTGATCAAGGACGGAACTTTTGCCCCGGGTCAACACCTGACGGAGAAAGGACTCGCAGAACAGTACGACGTGTCGAGGACGCCGGTTCGTGCCGCACTCACCATGCTTGAGGAAGAGGGTTTTGTCGAATCGCGAGCCAACAGCGGCTTCTGGGTAGCCAAGGGTGGGCATCGACTGAGGCTCGAGCGATTGGCGCCCAGTAGCATTACCGAGGACGAGCTGTTCCGCTTGCTGATCACCGACCGCGGCCGGGGCAAGCTGCGCAGCACTTTTACCGATGCTGACCTGCAGGCCGGCTATCCTGCCCCGAAGAGCATGCTCACCCGGGTGATGCTTCGTCTGACCCGGGAGGGCCTGATCGAGCGGCGCAAGGGGCACGGCTGGTCTTTCACCGAGTCGCTGGATACCAAGGAAGCGCATGACGAGAGTTACCGCTTTCGTGCCATCGTCGAGTCGGCCGGCCTGCGTGAGCCGACGTTCAAGATCGATGTCGACGAGTTGCGCAAATGCCGTGCCGCGCAGGAGCGGTTTCTTGCCCACGCGACGGGTGCCAAGGCGCTCGCGGAGTTCTTCGAGATGAATCTGGAGTTCCATGAGATGCTGGCCCGCTTCTCGGGGAATCGCTTCATCGTGCGTGCCGTGGCACAGCAGAACCAGCTGCGGCGCTTTCTCGAGTACACCTACTTCGAGGACCATCCGATCAGCCTGGTCGACTCGACCAAGGAGCACCTGCAGATCATTGACGCGCTCGAGCAAGGCGACTCCGAGTGGGCGGCCGCACTGATGCAGCGCCACCTCGGCGCGGCAAGCCGTCGTTGAGTTCGGCCGCCGCCCCCGGCTCCAGGTCAATTGCACATCAGGCCGACCGTGCGAACGTTGAGGTAGGCCTGCAGGGCCTCCGGTCCGCCTTCGGACCCGTAGCCGGAGTCCTTCATGCCGCCAAAGGGCATCTCGGCGCTGCCGACTGCCGACATGTTGATCCAGAGCATGCCGGCCTCGATCTCCCGAGAAAAGCGCTCAGCGGTTGGGATCGAACGAGTGAATGCATAGGCGGCCAGTCCGTAGGGCAGGCGGTTGGCTTCGCCGATGGCCTCGTCCAGCGAGTTGAAGCTCCTCAGCGCAGCGAGTGGGCCGAAGGGCTCATCATTGAAGGCGCGGGCGGTCAACGGCGTTTCACCGAGCAGAGTTGGCTGCCAGAAGTTGCCGGACTCGCCGATGCGGGCGCCACCTGTCAGCAGCCGGGCACCCGACGCGATGGCGTCGGCCGTCAGGTCGGCCATGGCCTTCAGCCGCCTGGGATTGGCAAGCGGTCCCATCTGCGTGTCGGCCGCCATGCCATCGCCGACCCGGAGTGCGGCGGTCTGCGCAATCAGGGCTTCGGCAAACGCGTCATAGACGCTCTCGTGCACCAGGAAGCGGGTGGGCGAGATGCAGGCCTGGCCGGCGTTTCTGAACTTGGACAGGCCTACCGTCCGCAACGCCTGTGACAGATCGGCATCGGCGGCGATGATGACCGGCGCATGGCCGCCAAGCTCCATGGTCACGCGCTTCATGTGCTTGCCGGCCAGCGCCGCGAGCTGCTTGCCGACCGGCGTCGATCCGGTAAAGGTGATCTTGCGGATGACGGGATGGGCGATGAGGAGGTTGGAGATCTGGGCTGGATCGCCGTAAAGCAAACCGAGCGTGCCTGAGGGCACGCCGGCATCGACGAAGGCGCGGACCAGTGCTGCGGGCGCCGCCGGTGTCTCTTCCGGTGCCTTGACGACGACGGAGCAGCCGGCCGCCAGCGCGGCCGAGAGCTTGCGCACGACCTGGTTGATGGGGAAGTTCCAGGGCGTGAAGGCGGCGACAGGTCCAACGGGGTCAAAAACGACCAGTTGCCTGACGGCCAGGTTGCCTCGCGATGGCACTGTGCGCCCGTAGACTCGCATGCCCTCGTCGGCGAACCACTCGATCATGTCGGCCGCCGCCGCCACCTCTGCCGTGGATTCTGCAAGCGGCTTGCCTTGCTCCTGGGTCAGCGACTGGGCGATCTCGGCCGCCCGCGTGCGCAGCAGCGCTGCCGCTGCGCGCATGATGCGGTTGCGCTCGGATGAGGCAAGGCCGCGCCAAGCCAGGAAGCCGTGTTGCGCGGCGGCGACGGCCTGCTCGATGTCTGGCTCACTGGCGTGCGCGACGGTGCCGATGGCCTCGCCCGTGGCGGGATTTACAACCGCAATCGTGCGGCCGTCGGATGCATCTCGCCACCGATCGCCAATGAACAGCCGGGTGTTCGGGTAGGTCATGAAATTCTCCTCAATCCAGCTCGGCCATCACGTCGGCGAGCACACTGAACATCTCCTCGATCTGATCCTCCCGGACCACAAGCGGAGGTGACAGCAGGAGCTGATCGCCACTGGTGCGGACAAGAAGGCCTTTCTCAAGCGCCTTGCGCATCGTTTCATAGGCCCGCTGTCCGGGGCCGCCGGGTCGCGGTTCGAACTCAATCGCCGCCAGCAGGCCGATCGTGCGGATGTCGCGTATGTTCGGCAGACCCTTTAGCGCGTGAGCCCGTTCGGCCCAGAAGCTCTCCAGGTTCGCGCTACGCTCAAACAGGCGTTCACCCAGATAGAGGTCAAGACTGGCCAGACCGGCGGCGCATGCGACCGGGTGTCCCGAATAGGTATAGCCGTGGGGCAGTTCGATGCTGTTCTCGGGCCCCTGGACGATCGCCTCGTGAATCTTGCGGTCGACGATCACTGCGCCCATCGGGACGGCGCCGTTGGTCAGGCCCTTGGCGCAGGTGATGAGGTCGGGCTGTACGCCGAACCTCTCGGCGGCGAAGGCATGGCCGAGCCGGCCGAAGGCCGTGATGACCTCATCGAAGATCAGCACGATGCCGTGCTGATCGCAGATCTCCCTGAGGCGCTTGAGGTAGCCGACGGGCGGTGGGAGCACGCCGGTAGAGCCGGCCACGGGTTCGACGATCACCGCCGCGATGGTCGATGCGTCGTGCAGTTGAATCAGGCGGACCAGATCTTCCGCCAGATGGGCGCCCCATGAGGGCTCGCCCTTGCTGAAGGCCTGCTGTCGGTGGTCATAGGTGTGAGGCAGATGATCGACGCCAGGCAGCAGATGGCCGAAGGGGCGTCGGTGCACACCGATGCCGCCCACGGACAAACCGCCGAAGCCCGTCCCGTGATAGGCGCGCTCCCTGCCGATGAACCGGGTCCGGCCGCCATTGCCCAGGGCCTTGTGATACGCCAGGGCGATCTTCAATGCGGTGTCGACCGACTCGGAGCCGGAGTTCGTGAAGAACACATGGTTGAGGTCACCCGGCGCGAGGTCGGCGAGCCGCTCCGCGAATTCGAAAGCGAGCGGGTGCCCGACCTGGAAGGTGGAGATGTACTGCAGCTTGCGGGCCTGAGCAGCGATGGCGTCGGCGATGGGCTCGCGCCCGTGGCCTGCGTTGACGCACCAAAGCCCCGCCGTTGCATCGAGTACGCGCCGGCCTCCGGCCAGTACGTAATGCATGCCGTGTGCGGCCTCGAACATGATGGGGTCACGCTTGTACCTGCGGTTTGCCGTGAAAGGCATCCAGAGCGCATTCATTGGGGGAAGAGCGTGCTTTGCAGTCATGGAACTGTGCCGATTGCTTGGGATGGCCATGTGTGGCCGGGTGTTCCTTCAGCTTAGCAATGTACTATTTAAATGTAAAGAACAATTGTTGATCGCTCTCCCCCAGGCGGTGTGTCAGCATCGGTGGTCTTGTCTTGCGGAAAGTTCCGAGGGCGACAATCGGCAGAAGTTCGTGCGTGGCGGCCCAGTTTTCGTAAGTGGATACCCTTGAGGCGCGTCAAATGCTCTTTACGTTATAAAAAAACATTCATAGACTGGGTCAGCTGCTCGTATTAAGGGTGATCTTCACCCGGCCTTTGAACTTTTATTGCAATAAGGACCAGTGATGAAACGCCTCAGCTTCTCTCGATGTGCGCTTGCGATGGCCATCAGCGCCGCGTGGGCAATTGCCCCTCAGCAGGCCGCCCATGCGGCCGAGGCGCCGACCCGAGCCGGCGATCCGGCTTCATCCGGCCAGGCGGATCCGCAGGCAGCGGAGTCGCAGGTGCTGGAGACCGTCACGGTGAGTTCCGAGAAAGCCAAGGGCTTTCGGACCAAGCTGGTCCAGGTGGGTGCGTTCCGGGATCAACAAGCGCTGGACGTGCCCATGACGGTCAATGTGCTGCCGCGGGACCTGCTGGATGCTCAGGCGGCCAGCGGGCTGTTCGACGCGCTCAAGAACGCCGCGGGCGTGTCACGCTCCCAGGTGGGGGGCGGTGTCAACGACAACTTGTCGATCCGCGGCATCAACGTCGACAACCGGACGAGCTATCGGCTGAACGGCTCCTTGCCGATCAACAACCTGACGGACCTGCCGCTCGAGAACAAGGAGCGTGTGGAGGCGCTGAAGGGCTCTTCGGCGCTCTACTACGGCTTCACCAGCCCGGCCGGCATCGTCAACCTCGTGACCAAGCGGGCCGGCCTGGCGCCGGTCTCGATGCTGAACATCAGCGGCAACGAGTACGGTCAGTTGCTCGGGCACCTCGACCTGGGTCGTAAATTTGGCGAGGACAAGCAGTTCGGCGCCCGCGTGAATCTGGTGGGTGGCAAGGTGAGCAACTCCATCGATGGCGGCAAGGGCAACCGTCGGCTGGCGTCGATCGCGCTGGACTGGAATCCGACCGACGAGCTGAGCTTCCGGTTTGACTACGAGGACCTCTACAAGGAGATCCCCGAACAGGGCGGCATTGCCTTGCTCTCGGCGGTCAATAACGTGATCGCGCTGCCGCGACTGCCCGATCCCAAGCGTCTGCTGTCCGGCACATGGGCGATGAATGCGGCAGGCTCGAAGAATGTGCTATTCCGGGCCGACTACGGATTCAGCAGCAGGTGGACCGCCACGGTGGAGCTGGGGCGAGCCGCAACCGACCGCGATGAGCGCAACTTCGGGCAACTGACCAACTACAACCTCGCAACCGGCGCGGGTACGCTGAGCACCTCTCTGACGCGCGGGCAGCAGTACCGGAATTCGAACAGCCGTCTGGAGCTGAACGGACGCGAATCAACCGGTCCGCTGGATCATGAGCTGACCCTGGGCTATACGCAGAACAAGCGCTATCAGAACGGACCCAGCGCGCAGCGCATCACCCAGGCGCAGAACCTCTACGACCCGATCGTCCTCGCTGCACCCACCTTCTCGATCACGCCGACGTTGAATCCGCAGGACGTGGTCGACAAGGGGCTGTACGTCTTCGACCGAATCCGCCTGGGTTCGCAGTGGCAGTTGCTGGCTGGGATCCGCCAGGAGGACTACGAGAGCATCTCCAGCACCGCCCGGTACACGATCAAGAAGAACACGCTTTCGGGCGGCATCGTGTACCGTCTGCGCCCCGACACCAGCGTGTACGCCAACTACATCGAAGGTCTTGAGGAGACGGGGACGGCGCCCATCTCCGCGGCCAATGCCTTCGAGGTCCTGCCCCCGTCGGTCAGCAAGCAAAACGAGTTGGGGATCCGGACCGACGTGATCCCGGGGATGAGCGCATCGCTGGCCTACTTCGAGATTGAGAGGGCCTCGGCCTACATCAACACGAGCAATGTCTTTGTGCTTGACGGGCGCGCCAATTACCGGGGGGTCGAGTTCTCCGTCAACGGCGAGGTTGTTAGCAATCTCTCCGTCTACGTGTCCGGCATGTTGATGGACGTCAAGATCAAGAGCGCAGCGAATGCAGCCCTGATCGGCAAGACCCCGGAGAACACCGCCAAGAAAACGCTCAGCGTGTTTGCGGAGTACCGCCCCGTGTGGCTTCTGGCGGGCCTAGGCGTCAACGCTGGCGCGTTCTACACCTCGGCTCGGCCGGTGAACAACCTGAACCAGGCCCACATCCCGGGTTACACGCTGTTCAACCTTGGGGCGCGGTATTCGACACGGATTGCCGGCACCAACTCCACCTTCCAGGTCAACGTCGAGAACGCGGCCAACAAGCGTTACTGGAATGCCGCGGGTGGCAATCTGCTCGGCCAGGGCCTGAGCCGGATGGTCAAGGCCAGCGCGCGGTTCGACTTCTGATTGACGAACGAGAGAGCCATAGATGTCAGTCAGATCCATTGCCCAGCGGCTTCATCGTTGGGCCGGCATTGCGATCGCAGCCTTCATATTCATGGCCGGGCTTACGGGCGCCGCGATCGCATTCTTCGACGAAAGCGACGCCTGGCTGAACAGGAGGGACTTGCAGGTACTGCCTGCGGCAAGTCCCCTTGGCATTGAGCCCCTGGTGACCCTGGTCGAGTCGCGCTATCCGCACGCCAAGGTCCGCAGCGTGTATGTCGGCGAGGAACGCGACGAAGCCTGGGTCTTCAATCTGCGGGTGAAGGACAAGGGCGCGCAGGCCATTGACCAGGTTTTTGTGGACCCGTACAAGGGGATCATCAGGGCCGAGCGCCGGGTCGAAGGCGTCGGCCTGGGCGCCAAGCAGCTGATGCCCACCTTGCTGCTGCTGCATCGTTCAGTATTGCTTGGGGACTTCGGCAAGACGCTGATGGGCGTGGTTGCCTTGCTCTGGCTGCTGTCCTCCCCGATCGGCATTGCCCTGGCCTGGCCCGCCTCAGGCAATTGGCGTTCGGTGTTTTCGGTCAAGTGGGACGCCCGCCCGGTGCGCCGGCAGTTCGAACTGCACCGCGTGATTGGCCTCGTGTCCTCATTCGTGATGCTCGTCATGTCTCTCTCGGCGGTCTACCTGGCCTTTCCTGAGGGGTTCCGAGCCGTCGTGCGCGCCTTGTCTCCGGCAGTCGACGTGAATTCCCGCGCGGCGGCCTCAGCAGAAGGGGCCGGGCCGGCAACACCGGAACAGGCGATGCGGGCCGCTGTGTTGCAGTACCCGGGCGCGGTGGCGCGTGGCATCGTGTTCAAGCCCGATCAGGGGCTTTACGAAGTCCGTGTTCGCCTGGAAGGCGACATCAATCTGCACAAGGGTACCGGCCGGGTCGTGGTGGACAGGCACACCGGGCGGATCGTGAGTGCCCAGAGCTTTCGCCAGTCGGACGGTGCGGGAGACACGTTTGTCGCTTGGATGTTCCCGCTGCACAGCGGACAGGCGTTCGGAATGCCGGGCCGCCTGATCATCGCTTGCATGGGTCTGGTGGCAGCCTTCATGTCCTTCAGCGGAGTTCGACTGTGGTGGCTGCGGCGCCAGGCACTCAAGCGGGGCCGCGCGCAAGCGGCAGCGCTCAAGGGGCGCCCGCCTGCTGCAGCGTGAGCGTTCGGCAGTTGTTCCGTGAGGACGAGGGGAGGGCCCCAGCGATGCGCAATTTTGAAAGAGGCCACCGGCCTCGATGGGAGAAATAGTCATGCATCTGAAGAGTCGATTCATGTCGCTGGGGATTGCTGCTGCTTGTGTCGCAGTCGCACCGGGCCTGCAGGCGGCGCCAGCGCCCGACCTCATCATTCACAACGCCAAGGTGTGGACAGTCGACGCCGAGCGGCCCATGGCGGATGCCATCGCCATTGCCGGCAACCGGATCCTGGCGGTGGGCAAGAGCGCGGAGCTGCTGGCGAGGAAGGGGCCGTCGACGCAGACGATGGACGCCAAGGGCGCGATGGTCCTGCCGGGGTTCATTGACGCGCACACGCACTTCGGCAATGCGGTCGATGCCTTCTACACGGCGCGCGTGATCGACGTCGAGGACACGTCCACGCTGTATGCGCGCCTGCGCGAGTCCGCCCGGCGTGTCCCCAAGGGCATGTGGATCACGGGGGCCGACATGAGCGGGCTTGTCGCCGCCAAGGCTGCGAGAAAGGGCATCACGGGCTGGACCTTGCCGATGCCGGCCCTGGCCGAACTGGATGCGGCGGTGCCCGAGCACCCGGTACTGATCCGCTTCTACGACGGCCGCGCATTCGTCAACTCCTATGCGCTGAAGCTTGCCAAGCTGGACCGCACGATTGCGGATCCGGCGTACGGTGCCTATGGGCGCGACGCCAGCACCGGTGCCCTGACCGGCCTGCTGACGGGAAATGCGGTGCAGAAGGTGGCCACCATGCTGCCCCCGCCGTCCAAGCAAAAGAACGTGGTCGCGGGCCGCGCCCTGATCCGGGAATTGAACGCCCTGGGCGTGACCGGCCTGCACGACATCGCCCGTATCGAATCCGTCTCGCGGCTGCAGCAATTCCAGGTGCATGTGGAGCGCAGCTACACCGACATGACGGTCTTCCATGACCTGCGCGAGGCCGGCGCGCTCAGCATCCGGGTGCATGCGCTGTTGTCGCTGGCGGGGTGGCGAGACTATGCGCGCATCGGCATCAAGCCCGGTGCCGGTGATGACTTCATACGCTACGGTGCACTGAAAGCCTTCATGGACTTCGCGCTGATGAGGGAGCCCTATCTGAATGCGGGCGGGCGCAGGGGCACGCTGGCGTACCGGGTGACCGATGCCGACGCGTTGCGCGCGGACATGATTGGTGCCGACCGGCTCGGCTACGACTTGGCGGTCCACGTCGTCGGTGATGCGGGGCTGGACATGCTGCTGGACAACTACGAGGCGGCGATCCAGGCCAATCCGGCGCGCGAGCGTCGATTCCGGCTGATCCACATGTGGTACACGGCGCCCGGCCAACTGGCCCGCGCAACGGCCCTGGACCCAAAGAAGCGGCTGAAGCTCTACGTGGACATCACGCCCTCGCACCTGATCGATCAGCTCGGCACGATTGATGCTGCGCTGGGACACGACCGCACGGCGACGGCATTCCCCTGGCGCAGCGCGGCAGAGGCGGGTCTGCGGCTCAACATCGGTTCCGACTGGCCCGGCAGCTTCGACGGCAGCACTTTGCAGCCGAACAACCCGCTCGAGAACATCGCCGAGGCGGTGAGCCGCAGTGCCCCCGAGGGCTTTGAATCGAGCTGGCACCCCGAGCAGACTATCACGGTCGAAGAGGCGATCCGTGCCTACACGATCAACCCCGCATCGGCGGCCCGCGAGGAGAAATCCAAGGGCAGCATCAGCCCCGGCAAGCTGGCTGATCTGGTGATGCTGGAGCGCGACATCCGCCAGTTGTCGCCCAAGGAGATCGCGCAGACCCGGGTGCTCTACACCTGGCTTGGCGGCAAGCGGGTTTATGCGGCCCCGACCGAATCCGGCAAGTGAGCATGGGCATGCCATGCGGACCGGCGTTCGTGTGGCACTCAACGGGCGAGGCGAGACGACGCCCCCTCAGGCCCGTTCCCCCGGCAATGCAGCGCACGGCGCTCTCGGGGAGTCCATTTCAGCACTGGAGAAACAGATGACCCATGGGATTTCGTATTCCGCGCAGTTCGCGCGTCGCCTGCTGGTCGGCGTCTGCGCGTTGGCGCTGGCGGGCACGGCGAGCGCCCAATCGGCCGAAGGCCCCAAGGACGGTCCGCTGGACAAGTTCATCAATCTCGATGCCAAGGACACCGCCAGCAAGCTGGAGATCCTGCAGCACGCTGTCTACGAACAGGCGCAGCATGTCATCGCGCTGGCCTTTGCGACTGAATACGCCGGCCGCATCGAGATGAAGCGCGTCTCCTATCCGGCCGCGGACAACGGCCTGATCCCAGGCTATGTCTTTCGCGGAGCCAAGCAGCCGCCGGGCAGGCGTCCGGCGTTGATCCTGGTGCATGGCGGCTTTCACGAGCACTTCGACCATTCCTGGTTCTGGATGGTCGAGCAGGCCGTATCTCGCGGCTACGTGGTCATCTTTCCGGAGTACCGGGGCAGCCGCGGCTATGGCGATCGGCATTTCCGCAACGACTACGGCGTCACTGATGTTGCCGACGTGCTGTCGGCGGCCGACTTCATCGCCCGCCAGCCCGATGTGAACCCCGATCGCCTGGGTATCGTGGGAGAGAGCCGGGGCGGCATGGTGACGCTGTTGGCGATCCAGAAGCAGCCCAAGCGCTTCCGGGCCGCGGTGGACATCGTGGGACTCACCGACTTCGTGGCCTACATGGCCTACAAGCCCGAGTACCGGCGCCAGGAGGTGGCACGCGAAAGTCCCAGCTTCAAGGGGCAGTTGCCGAATGACAACCTGGCGGCCTACATGGCGGTATCGCCTATCAACAACGTCGACGCAATCGAGTCACCGCTGCTGGTGTTGGCCACCACCGGCGACAAGATTGCGCCCTTGACCTTGCACACCGGTCGTCTGCTCGACGCGCTCAAGGCTCGCGGCAAGACGTTCGAATCCAAGATCTACGACAACGCGCCGGGTGGCCATGTCTTCATGCATGGCGACACCCCTGAGCGGGATGACGCGGCGAATCGCCTGTTCGAGTTCGTCGGCCGCCATCTGAAGCCTTGACGGCCGCCCGACCCGCGGCCTCGCCTCAAGTCCAACCGAAAGCCCACTGATGTCCATCTTCAAGCCTTGCCGCAGGCACTTCTCCGCCGCTATCTTGCTGGCCTTCGCGCTGCCAGGACTGTCCATCGCTGCCCGCCCCGATCCTCGGGAGGACGGGCCGCTAGGCCTGATCACGACCGTGCAGACCGCGGCCGTGGACCGCGCCGAACTGCGGCGCATGCTGCTCGAGCAGGGGCTGCCGCAACTCGAACGCCTCAAGCGAGAGGGCCGTGTGCAGGACTACCGCGTCCTGTTCAGCCGCTATGCAGACAGCGAGGGCTTCGACGCACTCGTTCAGCTGAGCTTCGCGCGCTACGCCGACGTGGCGCGGTGGCGGGAGGTCGAAGGCACGCGCCCCGGCGGACTGCCGCAGGAGGCCCTACGCCTGATCAAGACCATGGCCACGGTGCCGGTGGACCGCATGCGCGAGGGTGATGCCAAGGCGCTGTCCGAGCAGCCGACCTTCTTGGTGATCCCCTATGACTACTTTGTGTCGACCAACGACTACCTGAAGTACCTGGACGGCTACGTGATCCCCCAGTTCAACGGTTGGATCGACGAGGGGGTTGTGTCGCGCTATGGCCTGTATTTCAGTCGCTACGCCGCTGGGCGCCCCTGGGCCTCGATGTTTCTGCTGGAGTACCGCGACGATGCGGCTCTCGGCCAACGGGATGTTGCGGTCGGCAAAGTCCGGGCGCGGCTTGCCGCCAGTCCGGAGTGGCGAGCCATTGCCGACAACAAGCAAAAGATCCGCGTGGAGCGCGCTCCTGTGATTGCGGACCAGCTGTCCCTCCCGCCTACCCAATGAGTGCCGCGATGTTGAACAGTTCGGACGAGTTGACGAAGGGCGGCGACAACGCCGCTTGGCAAGCGCGCAAGGATGCGGCGACGCCTCGCGGCGTGGGCGTGATGTGTGGCTTCTATGCCGCCAGGGCCCGCAACGCGGAGCTGTGGGATATCGAAGGACGACGCTTCATCGACTTCGGCAGCGGCATCGCGGTCTTGAACACCGGCCATTGCCACCCGCGGGTGATGCAGGCGGTCGAGCGGCAGCTCAAGTCCTTCACCCACACGGCGTACCAGGTGGTGCCTTACACCTCCTATGTCGAGTTGGCCGAGCGTTTGAACCGTGCAGCGCCCGGGCGCCACTCAAAGAAGACGGCCTTCTTCACGACCGGCGCCGAGGCGGTCGAGAATGCCATCAAGATCGCCCGGGCAGCCACCGGGCGGTCTGGCGTGATCGCCTTTTCCGGCGGGTTCCACGGCCGCACCATGATGGGAATGGCCCTGACCGGCAAGGTGTCGCCCTACAAGCTCTCTTTCGGCCCGCTGCCTGGCGAGGTGTTCCACGTCCCGTTTCCCAGCGCGCTGCACGGGGTCAGCGTCGATGCCAGCCTGGCGGCCCTGCAGCAGGTCTTTCTCTGCGACATCGATCCCAAGCGTGTGGCGGCCATCATCTTCGAGCCTGTGCAAGGCGAGGGTGGGTTCAATCCTGCGCCGGCGCCCTTTGTGGCGGCGCTGCGCCGTGTCTGCGATGAGCACGGCATCCTGTTGGTGGCCGACGAGATCCAGACGGGGTTTGCACGCACGGGCCGGATGTTCGCCATGCATCATTTCGAAGAGGAGGCCGATCTGATGACGGTGGCCAAATCGCTCGCCGGTGGCCTGCCCTTGTCGGGTGTCGTGGGCCGGGCGGAAGTGATGGACGGCGCGGCGCCGGGCGGGCTTGGCGGTACCTATGCGGGTAACCCGCTGTCGATCGCCGCAGCGCACGCCGTGCTGGACGTGATCGAAGAGGAAGAGCTTGCGGCCCGGGCAATGGTGCTGGGCAATCTGCTCAGGAGCAAGCTGCAAGGCCTGATGCCGCGTGTTCCGAGCATGGTGGATGTCCGTGGCCTGGGAAGCATGGTGGCGGCGGAGTTCTTCAACCCGGCGACGGGAACGCCCGACGCGGCGTTTGCGCTGAGGGTGCAGCGGTCAGCTCTACGGCGAGGACTCATTCTGCTGATCTGTGGCGTTCACTCGAACGTCATCCGATTCCTGTACCCGTTGACGATCGAGCATGAGGTCTTTGAGGAGGCGCTGGGAATTCTCGAATCTGCGCTGTCGGATGCTGATCCGCATTGATGACTTCGGGACGCCGCTGAGCGTTGGTCCTTCAGCGATTCGGCCCCGAGAACGGGCACAGAAGAAGTCGTGAGACCGAGTCGTTTTTCGGTGCAGCAGATCGTTGCCGCGCTCAAGCAGGTCGCCCTCGTCTGCTCGAGCCCATCGGCTGCATCCCGCCGGCTGAGGCCGAGGCAAACTGCTCAGGGCACCTCGCCAGTGCCGGCCGGCACGCCTCGAATACGATGGGCTGCTCGTCCATCGGCAAAGGCCTAGCCCATGCGATGCCTCGGCATCACGATCATGCCCAAGCTTGCGGCCACCACTCATGCGGGGGCTCAGGCGTGCGAGCGACTCCGCAACATGCAGGCCCAGGCCTTGCCCGCTCGGGACGGCAAGCCATGACCCCGATTCCGCAATGGCATGCCGCCCGCAGCCTGCGCCTGCTGCTGCAGACGCTGCGCGACTTGATGGTCTCGATAGGCCCTCTGCTGCTGCTCGGCGGAGGCTTGCTGGTAGCCGCCTACTGGTGGCTGGATCCCCAGCCACCGCGCCAGGTGAGGCTGGCCACCGGTCCGGTCGGAAGTGCCTACGCCGGCTTCGGCGAGGGCTATGCGAAGGTGCTGGCGCGCGAGCGCATCCAGGTGGAGCTGATTGCCAGCGAAGGCGCGCAGGACGATCTGGCCCATCTGCGCGCGGGCACGGCCGATGTGGGCTTCGTGCGCGGCGGCATGGCCGATCCGGCGGCCGATACCGAGGCCGGCATCGTCTCGCTGGGCAGCCTGTTCTACGAGCCGGTCTGGATCTTCTATCGCCGCGATCTCGGCATCGCGCGCCGCCAGCCCGGCGGTGAACTGCAGCGCCTGGCCCAACTGCGCGGCCTGCGAGTCAACGTGGATCAGGACGGCAGCGGTGTGCCGCAGATCGTTGAGAAGCTGCTGGCGCTGAACCACCTGAAGCCGACCGATCTGCAGCTGTCCAATCTGCCTCCCGACGTCGCCGGCGCGGCGCTCCGCCAAGGGCAGCTGGATGCCACGGTGCTGATCTCGGCGCCGCAGGCCGAGCTGATCCGCGCACTGCTGCGCGACCCGGCCATCGCGTTGATGGCCTTCGAGCAGAACGAGGCCTACTCGCGCCACCTGCCGTTCCTGTCCACCGTGACGTTGCCGCGCGGTGTGGTGGACCTGGCGGCCGATTTGCCGCCGCACGACGTGCCGCTGCTGGCCACCACCACCGCACTGCTGGCGCGCGAGCAGACGCACCCTGCGCTGCGCCAGCTGTTCGCGCAGGCGGCCCTGGGCCAGCACAGGGAGGCCGGCTGGTTCAATGGCGCGCGCGACTTCCCCAACACCCGCACCAGCGAGCTGCCCGTCAGCGCCGAGGGCGATCGCGCGATCAACGGCACGCCGCCGGCCTGGGCGCGCTACCTGCCCTTCTGGGCCGGCAATCTGCTGGAACGCATGTGGCTGGTGGTGGGCGGCCTGCTGGTGCTGATGCTGCCGCTGTCGCGCGTCGTGCCGCCGCTCTACACCTTCCGTGTGCGCTCGCGCGTGTTCCGCTGGTATGCGCGGCTGCGCGAGGTGGAAGGAAAGCTGGAAGCCGGCGCAGGCGATCGCGAGGCCTTGCTCGACGAACTGGATGAGCTGGACCGCGTCACGCACCGCATTGCGGTGCCGCTGTCCTATGCCGAAGAGCTTTACGCGCTGCGCAACAACATCTATGCGGTGCGCAAGCGCCTGCTGGCGCAGCGGTCCCGGCCACCAGACGGGCCGACCGATTGACCAAGGCGTGGTGCGGCGGCGTGCTGCCTGCCCCTTCACCATCCCGTCCGATTCCGGGACGTTGTGGAGCGAGTTGGGATTGCGTCGGAGCTGCCGCAGCGATCCGGTCGTCTGACTGACGGCTCGGGCTGCTGCCGCCCCTCATGTTTAAGGTAATCGGTCGCTGGTGATGTCCAACGCGGCTCTCGATGCGCACCCGCATCTCAGGGGGGCTACGGGCAGACGGCTGCAATGCCCGTCCGCCCGAGGGCTACCTCTAGGTTCGTCTGAAATGGCTTGCGGGTAGCGTTGCACGCAGCTTCGGCGCCGTGCTCGTTGTCAACCGGCGATGTCATCCATCCCCTCGGGAGTGGGGTGGTGACTTCTCGGATACTCCGGCGCCGCCCAGAGGACGTCAGAAGAAAAGGCACATTCGATGGATCGAACGCTCACCAGCCCGCTGCCCCGCCTGCGCGCCGTCGGCGCGGGAATTCTGCTGCAGGTGGCGGCCTCTGCGGCCTGCGCCGCCAGCGTGACGGCCGATACGCCGTTGCTGGAAGTCTGGGTGCCGGGTTCGATGCACACCGTCTCCGACCACCCTGACAAGAAGCTCAACCCGCTGCTCAATCCGCGCACCTCGCCGCCGCCCTTCAAGGAGGGCAATGCGGTGACAAGCCAGTGCAGTGTGCTGATGTACGCAACGGGAATCGTGGACCGTGCGAGCTTCGAAGCCATCCAGCAGGCGGGGCGCGACGCCTCGAAGGATCGTCAGGTCTGGCAGTTCAATCAGACGCGACTGCAGGCCCAGTCCAAGGTGGTGGACGGCACCATCGCCCGGAGCACTCGTGATGCCCAGCCGGTCGGTCGGCGCCCGACGGGTCGTGAGGACGCAGGCACTCCGCCTCCATCCCGCGGAGATGCTCAACCGCGCTCGTCAGATACCGCCCCAATGCAGCGTCAGGGGGGCCTCCCGCGCGTGACTGCGGGCGGGCTGATGGGGATGCTGGGCCTCAAGCCGGCCCAGCCGACCCCCGCGCCTGGCGCCCTCCCGTCGATGCCCAAGCCGAGCGACATTCGCGCCTTCATGACCGACTTCGACAAGCTGCACCAGCAACTGCAGCACAACGAAGCGGTGCTCGCTGCGCAGGACGAGCGACTCAGGAACCGTGAGCAACAGTACGCGCGCGCGCTCACGGAGTTGTACGCGCGGGCCCTGGAGCAGTTGCCGGCCGGCCCCGGCCAGCCTCTGCCACTCGCGCAGCTGAACGATTTCGAGAAGTTCCGTGCCTATCAGGTCGAACAATGCATCGCCGCGCGCAGCCTGCCAGATGCCGCGACCCGAGCCCAGCTGGATTCGCTGTTCGACCGCTACCAGCCCATCGCGACAGCCTCCATCGCTGCTGCGCGGCCCGAGGTGCTGCGCGACCTGAATGCTGCGAACAGCTCGAGTGCCTATCGGCAGGCATGGGCGGGCCATTTCGGGACCCTGTGGCTGGGCAGCGTTGCGGAGAAGGACCCGGAGCTCTCGCGTTCGGCCGCTGCACGCTTGAACACGCTGCTCGCGCAGGAACAGCGAGCCCGCGAGGAGGCCGAGCGCCGCGCTGCGGCCGAGTCGGCCCGCCAGGCCGCGCTGTTGAAGCAGCGCAACCTCGACAACGCCGCTCGAAACGCGGCACCGACAGAGCAGGAAGTGACCCGGCTCGCCACCACGTACTACATGGGAAACACGGCGAGCGCGGGCAATATAGGCGGCCTCATGCGCACGAGCGACAACACGTTCGAACAGCAGGTCGACAACTTGTTCTTCGGCCGCCAGCGCATCTTCAACGTCACCGTGAAGGTGAGCGAGCTGCGCTGCCAGCCCAAGGGCAGGGTCCAGGCCTGTAGCGCAGCGGTCAACAAGAGCCTGTCCCGGCTCAGGGAAGGCCAGCCCGATCGCGAGCTGTTCAACAACACCAGCACGATCGAAGCCGAGTACCAGTGGAATGGGGACGGGCTGGAAGCACCCGCGTTGAGGGAGGAAATGGGCTACATCGTCCGGGTGAGTGGTGGCGGTGGCGGTGGTGGATCCAGCAAGGCCGCCGATCGCGAGCGCGATGACTTCAATCGCGGCATGAGCCGACGTAGCGCCGCCATGTCGGGTGACTCGTACGACGGGCAATCGAACCGGGAACTTCGGAGGGAGTTCGGCTACGGCAAGTAGGCAGGCCGCGGAGCGCGCGCCGCCCCCTGCGAGGTTCGGCGAAGGCGCCGGGCTCGCTCAAGCCGGCGGCTTGCGTGGCCGGGTGTCCTCGTCGCCGTCCCGCGTGACCTCGCCCGGGTCGCCCACCCAGACCGCGATGGCGCTGTAGTTGTCCTGGCGCGGCTTGGCCCGGGCGGCGATCTGGCCGCGCATGTCGGCCAGCCAGTCCTGCGGGGCGAGGGCGCGCTCCAGGCTGGCGGCGAGCGCATCGTCGTCAAAGCCCTCCCACCAGCCGTCGCTGCACAGCAGGAAGGCATCACCCTCCTGCAGTTCGACCGGCCGCACCACCGTATGCGGCTCGATGTCGCCTTCCATGCCCAGCGCCGCCAGCAGCTGGTTTTTCTGCGGGTGGCTGCGGACCTGCTCGGCACTGATGAGGCCGGCCAGCAGCATCTGCTGCACGACGCTGTCGTCGGTGGTGACGATGTCCACGCGACCGCGGCGCAGCCGGTACAGGCGCGAGTCGCCGACGTGGGTCCACAGCGCATGGCGTGCGTCGGCGGCGATCCACAGCGCGACGACGGTGGAATGCATGCGCGCCTCCGGGGCGTCGGAGCCCTGGTGGTGCAGCAGTTCGGAGTGCGCGAGCCGCACGATCTGCGTCAGGTTGGCTGGCGAGAAGGCCACGGTGTCGTCGCGCAGCAGGCGTTCCAGGCAGGCCACGGCGCGCAGCGAGGCCTCGCCGCCGCGCCGATGGCCGCCGGCACCGTCGGCCAGCACCGCGTAGTGGCCATTGCGCGCCGCGCCGTGGGCCAGCGTGTCCTCGTTGTAGCTGCGTGCGCCCTGTTCGCTGCAGCAGGCCAGGCTGATGCAACTGCTCATGCGCGCCCCTCGCGGCCCGCGACCCGTCCCGCCCGGCGGGGGAGCGCGCGCTTGGGGAGGCCTGGTGCTGTGCTCACGGCCGTGCCTTCACGGCGCCCTGGGCTCGCGCTTCAGGCGTTCGACCTGCTGCTCGTAGGCGGCCAGGAAGGCCCGGCCGAACAGGGCGTGGAAGTCTTCCTGCGCCTCTTCGAGGATGGCCCGGTGGCGCTGCACGTACAGGTCCCACAGCCGTGCCTTGCGGTTCATCGGCAGCAGGTTGTCGAGCATGGAGCCGCCGACGAGCCTGGCTTCGAGCGCGTCGGGCGCAAAGCGGTCGAGCATGCCCTCCACCGCCGCGCGCATGCCGGCCACGGTGCCGATGGCGTGGCCGACGAGATCCTGCATCGCGTCGTCCATCGCCGCCGGGCCGGGCAGGAAGCCGCGCAAAGGCGGCTGCAGCAACTGCTCCAGCCCGGACTTGCCGTCGGGCGAGAACTTCAGCGGGTTGTTGTCGCGCTGGCGGATCACGGTGACCTCGGCGCGCAATTCGTGCTTGGTGCTTGCGCGCACCTGCATCAGCTGCAGGCTGCCGTCGATGGCGCTGCGCAGCAGCCGGCCGGCCAGGTGCAGGCGCTCGGCTGCGTCGGCGGGCGCCAGTGGCAGCTCGATGCCGGCGCCATCGCAGAAGGCGCGCCAGAGCGCAGCGGCGTCGGCCGGGTTGGCGGGCGCTGGCGCCCAGGCGGGCGGCGTCGTGGGCGCTGCGGCGGGCACCGGCGCTGCGGCGCGAGGCAGCGCGAAGGGCGAGTGGATCGCGGGCAGGTCGTCCGGCTGTGGCGCGGCCGGCGCGGGCGCCGCCGCGGCGGCGCCGAACAGCGCCAGGGGATCGACCGGCAGCGCGCCCGCGCCCCCGGCGGCCGGCGTGACGCCGAGGTCGGCCATGAAGTCGGCCAGCGGGTCCGTGCCCGCGGGGGCGTGCTGGCGCTGGGCGTTGATGAGGTCGTCGATGCTGCCCCCGGCACCTCCGGGCAACAGGCCGGCGAAGGGGTCGCCCGCGGGCGCTGCGGGCATGTCGGGTCGGCGCTGCGGTGGCGGCGTGGGGGCGAAGGGGTCGAAGTCGTCGGGCAGCAGGGCCCGCGCTGCCGGGGGTGGGGCCGCGAACACCGGCGGCTGCGGCGGCATCAGTTCGGCAAAGGGGTTGCCGCCGGCGGGGGCGGGCAGCGGTGCAGGTGCGCGCGGCGCCGTGTGGCCGAGCACGGGCGGGAGCATCAGCGTCGCGGGGTCGGGCTCGATGCCGGCCTGCACCTTCAACAGGTAGCCGCCGATGCGCACCATGTCGTCCAGCTCCAGCGGCGCGGATTCACCCTGCGCCAGCGAGCGGCCGGCGACGACGATGGGATTGGCGCCGCCGACGTTGCGGATCAGGTAGCCGCCCTGGGCCGGCACCACCTCGGCTTGGCGCCGTGAGATGTGCCGCTCGGGGTCCGGCAGCGCCATGGTGTTGTGGTCGGCGCGGCCGATGGTGCCGCCGCGCGCGTCGAAGCTGGCCGTGATCGGCTGCGACAGCGGCTGCTCGTTGAGCGAGACGGCGACGAGCGTGAGTGACATGAGGGGTGTGCGCGTGGCAGGCGGTGCCTGCAGCCGGCACCGCGTCGCATGCTCGGGCCACCACCGGTCAGCGACAACGAACCAAAGTCACGCGTTGCCGTTGAGCCAGATGCCGACGCCACCGAAGATCAGCGCCATCAGCAGCCAGGTCGAGGCGGCGCCGCGCCATGCGCCGCTGCGCCAGCGCTTCAGCAGTGCCGCAGCCGCGAAGGCCAGCGCCAGCAGCGGGAACAGCCAGGCCGGGGTCATGACGTACGCGTCGCGGCGAGCCAGCGGCGCTGGCGCCGTGCCGGCGCGGCGATCTGGAACAGCGGCCGGCCGGGCTGCAGCACGCAGCGCCACAGCGCCGCCAGCGAACGCATGCGCTGCGAGCCTTCGCGCAGCACCTCTTCGGCCGCCGCCATGCCGCAGGGCGAGCCGGCGAACAAGCGCGTGCCGGCCGCTGCAGCGGCCTGCAGCCCCGCCTGGCCCTGCCACCAGGTGCGCAGGCGGGCGACGTCGGGCCAGGGCAGGCTGTCGTCCTCGTCGAGCGACACGTCGTCGTCCTCGGGGTCGTCGCTGGGATGTTCGGGCAGCGGCGGCGGCGTCAGCGTCTCCAGATCCTGGCGCGCGAGGTCGGCGCCGGTGATCCAGCTGATGGACTCGCCGGCCAGCCGCATCGTCGTCGGCTCCTGCATGTTCTCGATCAGCCAGGGTACGAAGCGCGCGTCGCCCAGCAGGCCGATCACGCGCAGCGCGCGCCGGGCACGCGCCGGCCCGCCGGCAGCGGACAGCCGGCGCGCCAGCTCGCGTGCCTGCTCGAAGGGGCTGGCAAGCAGCGCGAGCGCCAGCGCGCGGGGCGCCAGCGGCGAGGGCTGTTGCGCCGCGGCGCCCAGCACCTGCAGCGAAACCTGGCGGTCGCCCAGCAGGCAGGCGGCCCAGGCGGCCCAGAACACGACGTCGGGCTGGTCGTCGGTGATCGCGGCGCGCGCGGCATCCAGCAGGCCGACGCGGCCCAGCTCGCCCGCGCAGCGCAGCGCGGCGGCGCGCAGGCCGGCGTCGGCATCACCCAGCGCGGCCTGCAACGCCTGCCCGGGGTCCACGCCGTGCATGCGGCAGGCCGCCAGGCCCAGCTCGCGCTCGTGGGTGGCGCGCGCGCCCAGCAGTTCGCGCACGACGCCTTGCAGCGTGGCCGGCGACACCCAGCCCAGCGCCGAGGCCGCGCCGCGCCGCGCTGCCGGCAGGGCGGGCACCAGCGCGAGCACGTGCTGCCAGGCGCGGCTGTCGCGGTCTTCGAGCGCACGCACCGCCAGTGCGAACACCTCGCCGGCACCGGGCGTTTCGAGCGCCGCGACGCAGCGCTCGGTGCCATAGGCACCGGCCACGGAGAGGCCGTCCAGATGGGCGGCGATGCGCTCGTCGAGCCGGCCCAGCTGCAGCAAGCGCACGTGCGGCGCGCGCACCAGCACGCTGCGGACGTGGCGCAGCATGGCCGACTCCTCGGCATGCTGCTGCACGACGAGCGGGATCACGCGCGCGGCGGCGGGTTGGGGCAGGGCGGACACGGGGGCGGGTGGCAGATGGCCGGGCGAAGCTAGCCGGGTGGCCGGTGCACGGCCAGCGCCCAAAGTCATATCCGCGCCGCCATTGTGACCCTCGCGTGCCGGCGCCGCGCTCGGCAGAATGCGAGGCGTGAAACCCCTGCGCAGAGAGGCCCGGCTTGTCGTCACCATCGGTGTGGCGCTGTTGAGCGCCTGCGCGGAAGTCCGGCCGCCGGCCGCTTCGGCCCGGCCGGCGGCGCCGGTGGCTGCAGCAGCTCCGGCACCCCCGCCCGCACCCGAGACGGCGCCGGCACCGCCGCCGGTGGTGCCGATGTCGGCCGAGGAGGTGCGCGTCGCTTTGGAGAGTGCGCGCAACCTGCTCGACCAGGGGCACGAGGACGCGGCGCTTGCCGAGCTGGAGCGCGTGCTGCGCGCCGACCCGGGCAACCGCGCGGCGCAGTACCTGCAACGCCAGATCCAGGACGACCCGGTCGCGCTGTTCGGCCGCGAGTCCTTCTCCTACGTTGTGAAGCCCGGGGACACGCTGGCGGTCATCGCGCAGCGGCAGCTCGGCGAGCGCGATGCCTTCTACGGGCTGGCGCGCTACAACGGCATCAAGGTGCCGCGCCAGCTGCCGCTGGGCCAGGCCATCAAGCTCCCGGGCAAGCCGCGGCCCGCGCTCGCGGCACCCTCCACCGCGCCGGCTCCGGCTCCAGCGGCGCCACCGCCTGCCGCGCCGGCGCCGCCGCAGGTCGACCCCGAGGCCCAGGCGAGGGTGCAGGCCCAGCAGGCCAAGGCGGCGATCAACAAGGCGTCGCGGGCGGCCCGGGTCTGCATGGTCCGGCAGGACGTTTGTTGCGCGATCCGCCATTGGGACGACGTGCTCAAGCTCGACCCCGCCAATGGCCCGGCCCAGGCCGAACGCGAACGTGCGGTGCAGTCGCTGAACAAGCTGAACGGCAAGTGCTGAGGCGCTACCGCTGCGCGGCATCCCGCAGCTTGCGCCACAGCAGCGCCGCCTCCTTGTGCCGTGGGTCGAGTTGCAGGCAGCGCATCAGCGCTTTCTTCGCGCCGGCCGGGTTGCCGTTGGCCTGCGCGGCGGCCTGGCGGTAGTACACGTCCGCCAGCGCGCTGCGGGCCTCGCGGTCGCCGCCCGGGGCGAGCGCCAGGGGCTCGAGCAGCCTGATCGCGGCTTCGAACTCGCCCTGGCGCGCCAGCAGCGCCGCATGCTCGAACTCGTTGCGCGGCCCCGGCGGCACGGCAGCCGCGGCGGCGCCGGCTGCGGGGGGGGCCGTGCGTGCCGCTGCCCGTGGTGCTGCCCGTGCGGCCACCGCGGCGGCGCTGCGCCGGGGCGCTCGGGCCGCTTCGATCTCACGCAGCGCGGTGGCGGCCGCGGAGTCGTCGGGGCGCAGCGCCAGCGTCTCGAGGTAGAGCTGCACGGCGGTATCCCTGTCGCCGCGCTGCTGTGCGGTGCGGGCCTGCTGCAGCCGCTCGCCGGCCGCCTTGTCCGCCGCGCCGGCGGCGGCCGGGCGTCGCGCCCGGGCCTCGGGGTCGTCGGGGTCCAGGGCCAGCACCACGTCCCAGGCCCAGATGGCGTCGGCCCAGCGGCCCTGCTGTTCCGCGGCGCGTGCCGCCTCTTGCTGGCGCCGCCGGAAGGCATGCAGCGCCGCCTCCTGCCCGCTGCCGTTATGGCGGGCGGCGACAGGCGGCGCCGCGATGGGCGCTGGGGTCGTCTGCGGAGGCGGCGCGGCGCAGGCGGCCAGCAGCAGCGTGAGCGCCGGGCAGACGCAGCGTGGGGTAGCCCGGCGGCGTTGCGCGCGTGGCGTCACGGCTCGACCGCGCCTTGCCGTGCCGGCGCACGCATTTGCACGCGAGTCCGGAACTCGTCGAGGTCCTGATCCCCGTAGACCATGGTGCGCTTGAGCAGCAGCGGCGCGGCGTAGAAGGGGTTGCCGCCGGGATCGACCGTCAGCCCCAGGGCCCAGCCACCGTCGCGCCGCATGGTGCTGAGCACGGCATCGTTGGCGTCGCCGTAGGGGTAGGCGTACTGCGTCACGCGGGCCCCGGCGGCGCCGAGGTTCTTCTCGATGAGCAGCCGTGGCAGGCGCAGCTCCAGCTCGATGCGCTGGCGGTAGGCGGCCTCGGTTTCGCCGGCGAGGTGGTCGACCAGGTTGCGGTGCGACTTGGAATGCGCCTGCACGTCGATCAGCCCGGAGCGCTGCATCTCGTCCATCTGCGGCCATGACAGGCCGTCGCGGGAACCGACGAAGTCGTTGTAGACGAACAGCGTGGCGGGAAAGCCGTACTTGCGCAGCACCGGGAAGGCCTGCCGGTAGACGGACTCGTAGCCGTCGTCGATGGTGATGACGACCGAGCGCCTGGGCAAGGCACGGCGGCCGGCCAGGAACTGCGCGAAATCCGACAGCCGGACCACCTGGTAGTGGTTCGTCGCCAGCCATTGCATCTGCGCCTCGAAGTGCGCAGCGGTGATGTTCATGCGGGCCGGCGGGCCGCCGAAGCGGTGGTAGCACAGGATGGGCACGGCCTGCGCGCCGTCGCTGCCGACGCCCAGCGTGCGCGGCCAGGCCAGCGGCAGCACCAGCGGCTGGCCCGGCACGGGCTGCCAGACGTCGCCGTTCGCCTCGGCGATCTGCCAGGCGCGCTCGGCGCTGCCGAGGTGCCGGGCCGCGATGTCGGCCAGCGTGTCCCCCGCGCGCGGCACGTAGACCAGCAGCCGCTCCCCGCGGCCGACGACCTGGCCCAGGGGGCCAGCATCGGCAGGGGCCGCGACGACCGGGGGCGGTGCCGGTGGCGCAGCGGGCGGACTGGGCGTGCCGCAGGCAGTGAGCAGGGCCAGCAGTGCCGCTGTGAACGCGGCATGCGGCGCGCGGGGGCGGTGGCCGGGCGGCATGACCTCAGCCGCCGGGCTCCGCCTGAAGGGGCGGCTCAGGCGGCGGCGCGACGGCCGGCTCGGCGAGGGGGGCGGCTGCCGGTTCGGCCGGCGCCAGCCGCGCCTGCAACGCGGCCGCCATCGCGTCGAAGGCAGAGAACAGCTGGCCGAACTCGTCGTTGCGTGTTTCGCCGATGCGCGTGTCGAAGCGGCCCTGGCCGATCTCGGCCATCGACTCGCTGACCAGCTTGACCGGCTTGGCGATCCAGTCCATCAGGAAGTACATCGCGACGGCGACGGCCAGCACGGTGACGAGCAGCAGCAGCCCCATCAGCGCGATGGACAACCGCGCCACCTGCGTCAGCGGCTTCTCGGCGATGCCCAAGGCGACGCGGCCGACCAGCTTGTCCTGGAAGGTGATGGGGGCTTCGAAGCCCAGCACCGACTCGCCACCGGCCTGGTAGCGCGCCGCATGTGCGCCACCTGCGAAGCGGCTGAGCGTCTCGGCGCCGGGTGCCTTGTAGGGCTTGCCGACCAGCGCTGCGTCGCTGGCCGCGCGCGTCGTGCCGCTGGCGTCCATGACGACGATGCGCTCGAAATCACGCGTCTGCATCATGTCCTGCAGCGCCACGTCGATGACTTCCCACTCGTCGTTGAGTGCCTTGTCGGCGTATTGCCGCGCGATGAAGCGCGCCTGCGAGCTGCCGTACTGCAGGGCCTGGTCCATCAGCGCCGCGTACTGCCGCTGCGCGACCACTGCGGCGGTGATGCCCATCACCACCGCGACGACCAGCGCCATCGCCAGCGCCCAGCGGACGCGCAGCGGGACGATGCGCGCCTTGCTGCGCTCGCGCGCCGCCTCGTCGATCTCGGTCAGCACCTTGGTGAGCGCGTCGGCCAGTTCCTTGCCGTTCTGGAAGCGTTGCTCGGGGCGCTTGGCCAGGCAGCGGTCGACGACACGGCGCAGCGACGCGGGTGCATCGGGCCGTGCCTTCGCCAGCGGCACCGGCGCGTCGTTGGCGATCTTGCCGGCCAGGGCCACCAGGTTGTCGCCGGCGAAGGGGCGCTTGCCGGTCAGCATCTGGTAGAGCACGACGCCGGCCGAGAACAGGTCGGAGCGGCCGTCGAGCTTCTCGCCGCGCGTCTGCTCGGGCGACATGTACTGCGGCGTGCCGAGCACCTCGCCGACCTGGGTGCGCTGGTGGGCGCCGTCGTCCATGTGGGCGATGCCGAAGTCGGCCACCTTCACCGTCCGCCCGTCGGCCAGCACCATGATGTTGCCGGGCTTGATGTCGCGGTGGACGATGCCGCGCTCGTGCGCATAGCCCAGTGCGCGCGCGAGCTGCATGCCCATGATGACGGCGTCGCGCACCGGCAGCGGGGTCGGGCTGCCCAGCAGGTCGGCGAGCGGCTGCCCCTCGATCAGCTCCATCGCCATGTAGGGCCGGCCCTCGATCTCGCCCACGTCGTGCACGACGACGATGTTGGGGTGCGAGAGCCCTCCCGCGGCGCGTGACTCGCGCAGGAAGCGCGCGCGGCACTCGTCGTCCTCGGCCAGCGAGGCATGCAGGAACTTGATCGCGACCGCGCGGCCTATCGACGGGTCCAGCGCCTTGTAGACGGTCGCCATGCCGCCGCGGCCCAGGCGCGACTGCACCAGGTAGCGGCCGACCTGGCGCACCGTCTCGCCGCCGGCCGTGCCCATGCTGCCCGGCGGCAGACCGGGCAGGCCGCTGGTGGACGGCGAGGTCAGCGGGGACAGGGTGGCAGGCGTGCCGGTGGGGGGGGAACTGGTGAGGGGAGAGCTGGCGCTGAGGCCGGGGGCGGATCCCGGCAGCGTGCCGGCGGGCAGCACGAGGGTGTGATCCTCGACCCCTTCCGGCGCCCCGGGCTGGCGCGGCATCACCCGCGTGGGCTCGTCGTCTTTCGGGTTCATGCGGTGCGGGGCTAGAGCGCGGTCAACTGCACGGGTTGGTCGAAGACGGTCTCGTACAACTGCGGCTTGCGGCCGCGGATGAACAGCCCCGGCACATAGAGCTGGCGCACGCGCACATGCTGGGTGGGAATCCAGGCCGTGCCACGGTCGGCGCCCTGGTCCGGCCCCTGGGCCGGCTTGCCTGCGCCTGCATAGGCGCGCAGGGGCTCGCGCAGCAGCGCGCGTACGAGCCGGTCCACGCGCGTCCAGGCATAGGGCAGGGCCAGCATCAGACGCGCGGCTTCGCGCAGGGTGTAGTCGTTGTCCGCGGCGAAGCGGCGGATGGTGTTGAAGTTCTCGAAGTCGACCCACCAGCCGCCGCCCAGCTGCGATTCGCGCGATGCGGTGCTGCTGGCGAAGCGGTAGTAGTACTGGCCGCTGAGAAGCCGTTCAGGCTGCGGGTTGGCGATGCCGCCGGTGCCGACAGCCTGGCCGTCGTTGAACCATTGCTCGGTGTCGAAGCCGGAGGCGATGACGCGCCAGTGGGGCTGGGCGAAGACGTCGGCGTTGGCGGCGGTGGGCATGATGGGGCGGCGAAATGGCCATGCGATGCTGGACTGGTGGTTCCAGGGCGGCAATGACCGAAGGTCACGCCGGTGTCCTGGTGCCGGCCGTGCACGTTGTGCGAGAGGCCGTCCTCAGTCGACTTCGATGGCCGAGATTTCGGGTAAGGAGACGGTCGTCGCCACGATGTTCGCCAGGCTTGCCCATGCGCCTTCCGAAGCCATGAATCGGAGAACACTGATTTCGATGGTTTCTGCGTCGAACTGGTTGACCGTGCCCATGACCGAATCAACCACTGCTGGATGTCCCACGGGCATCGCGAAGGCGCCGCCTTCGAGCATGGTTCCCCACTGCGCGACGGCTCGGCGCAGACGAACGACCTCGTCAGCCGTGACGCTGCCTGCCATGTGAACGAGCATGCGGCGGCTCTTGGAGAGATTGCTGGATGATCCGGCGATGAGTTGGCTTGAGATCGGCGGAGCCAGGCGTGGATAGGCTTCCAGATCGGCTCCTTCGGCCGGCCAAGCGATGGTTTGAGACACAGCGGCTGCAGAGTCAGCCATTGAAACCCGCATGTGCCTGCAGTAAATATCGTCGCGCCGCAAATAGCCGATCATTGAACGCAAGAGTTGCAGGCACCCCGTTTGGCAATTTTCGAACGTGAGGCTGAGCTCAAGGGTGTCGCCCTTCTGCGCGCAACGAGTCACCGCCACCAAGGATGGCGCGACAGACGAAATCGTCGACGGGAACGCTCCGCTTGCTGCTGCCTGCGCCAGTTTGCGGATGCATCCTTCGACAGCGTTAATCAAGGCTCCGGACGTGACAGGGTGGTCAGCCGTGTGGTCAAAGGTGACCGAAGCGGACCAGCGCGGTGCGGCTCCATGCCCGTGCACCTCAAGGGTCGGCGATTCTGATCCATTAAGCATCTAGTAACCTGCCGTGCCAGGCGTCGGATACCTCCGACTCGATTTCATCGATATTGAAGGGCGACACGCGTGCGATAAACCGACTCAGAGGGGCGGATAATGCCTGCGCACACGCGCGAGCATCGCGCAAGCTGTCGGCACGGTTGACGTCGCCAAATCCGGGGGAGGCGCCGATTCGGATAATCGCTCCGGTCGGTATTTCCCTGACCACCACTGCGGTCGGCAACGCTTTGATGAGCGCATGTATTCCACCCAACTCCTCGAGTAGCGGCTTCCCCAATGCGGTCAACCAGCCGACACCTTTAAGGCCATCGGTCCTGACTGCATGGGCGTCACTCAGGGCGCGTGGGATGTCAACGCCGCGATAACGCATGCCGCTGCGAACCGCGTGCGTTTCTGCCAGTTCGCTTTCATATCGAGAGCAATGCAGCTGATACCCGGCGAGACCGCATACCAGCTCGACAGACGAGCAGGCCGCGACGAACAGCTGCTCCAGCGTCTGGGCGTCATCGGCACCGATGGAATCTGCGGCGATCGAAAAGATGACGGCGGTGGCGTCCATCGGGTCAAACTCGTCGCTCGACGGCTCCACGCCGAAGAACTTGAAGAAATCTCCCGATGAGTCCTGCGGCTCAGCACCCCCCTTGAGCTCGAGTGTGACATGGTCGCGGGCAGGGGCGCCTGGCTTCAGCCATACCTCAGGCATCGAAAAGGTTGACGACGACGTTTTCCGGTGTTTGGACATCGTCTCGGTGGCATAGTATTTAAACCTTGAACTGTCCTTCCATTGAAGTATTTGATCGAAGATGGTCAGCGCGGCAGACCCTTGCGCGGACCAAGGTTCGGCAGTGAATATCGATGCGCCGAGACCCAGGGCGCATGCTTTCAGCCCTTCGTCGTCGTGGACCTCCAGTCGGGTCCTCGCTGATTCCAGCTGTTTCTTTTCTTCATCATCGAGGGGTGTGCTCATCGCGGGTCTCTTGACGTTGAAATCACTTCTTCTTGAACTTGCATTGGCAGTCGTCTGACTTCTTGGTCTCTGCATCTTTTGGAGTCATGGCGCTGACCTTGTTTTCTTTCTCACCCGACTTGACGCCTAGTTTCTTGTATGGCCCCTCTTCCTTGTCCGTGAGCATCGACTTTCCAGTCTTGCTCATGTCCGAGGGGTGCTTTCCCTTTAACGGCATTGGAACGGGTGAATCGCAAGGGAACTTCGCGTCAATGATGGTCTTGCCAAACATGACGTCGGGGATGCACTTCGGGTTCTTTGGCGGGAATCTTGGCGACGCCTTGATGCCAGCCTTCTTGGCTTCTTTTGAACGCCGCAGGGCATGCATGACACATGAATGCTTGGTGATGCTAAGTCGGCGGCAGTTTGTTCCGTCGTCGTATCCTTTGGCGTCTTTTTGATAGGTGGCGTTGTCGCAGCAGTAGATGGCGCAAGCGACCATCTGGGTTTCAGTCAGTCCGGCGGGAATGACAGGAATCTGCAGGACGCCAGCCAAGTCACCCGTGTTCTCATGATTCTGGAACTTCTTGTCCGACAAGCGGCAGGCATTCTTTCCATCCATCTTGACGTCGAAGGAATACAGAATCCATGTGCTCTCCTTCATGAAGGTCGATGACTTGACCCCGCCGGCGACACCGGCGTTATCGCCATTCGACAGCGAAAATTCGCTGCCCTTGTTGGCAATCATCATCCCGCCGTCGGCCTTGACGGTGGTGGTTCCTTTATCCAACGTGATCGACTGAGAGATGTTCGGATAGGGAATCGGCACCGGCCCGCCCGGCGACGGAGTTTTGCAGACGTCCGGGATCGTCGCCATCGAGATGCCGTTGCTCCCCTTGTGGACCAGCGAGTTCGCGGCGCCATTGACCTTGACGGTGACCGGCATCGCTAGCCCCTGGCGGCCGTGCAGGCCAGTGCTGCGGCGGCACGCTGTCCGCCTTCGGCGCTGGCCCAGACGAAGGCCAACGGTCCCTTGGCATAGCCCTTGTGGGCCGACGCGCAGGCCAGCAACGTGTGCAGCAGCGCCCCGGCCGCCGAGACGTCGCCCCAGCAATCCGCGGGTGCATGAAAGTCGGATGCAGATTCGAAGTGCTCTTTCATCCGCAAAGTCGTGAATCCGAACTCATCCGCCCTGTAGGGCTCGCCGTTCATGTCGCAATAGATGTCGCTGACCACCGCGCCCTGCGGCAGCGACGTCAAGGCGCTGCGGAACGCTTCAGTCAGGCCCTCACCAACGCAGACGGTTTCGGTCTTGATTCGCTTGGGCTCGTTCGCGATGCCCACGCCAAGCACCGTTGCCAACACGGATTGCTGCAGCGATTGTGCGAAGCCGGCACGCACCAGGAGTAGCGCTGCGCCGGCTTCGCCAGGAATGAACCCCCAGGCGTTGTTGAGTGGCCCGGCACCATGCAACTGGTCGCAGGACTCGAGCCATTCGAGCGTCTCGGGCTCGAGCCAGCTGTCGACACCAGCGACGATGCAGGCGTCGAGAGCGCCCTGGTTCAACTTGACGCATGCGGCCTGCAGCGCGAGCAGGCCCGCCGCGTGCCCGGCGTTGAATGCCGCCGCGGCGCCAAACAGCTTGGCGTAGCGGCGCTTGACGCGCTTGAGAAGCTCGGGACCGATGTTCTCTGGCAGCCCGGGCCTCGGACTGGGCAATCCCAATGCGATCGCCCAGCGTCCGGCATCGACGGGGGGGTGGGGGAGCGCCGCGAGGGCCTCGTCGATCGCAGGAAAGAGCAGGGCCTCGAAACGCGCGATGCCCTGCGATCCGATGTCGATCCACGGTGCGATGGCCGCCCGCATCGGCGCGCCCGCGGTGTCGATCATGTAGGGATGTTGCGTGAAGCCGCTGAAGCCCGCGCGCACCGCGGCTGCGCTGGCCCAGGCGTCCCGGCCGATCGCCGTGGTTGCCCCCAGGCCGATGATCACCGCTGCTTCGTTCATGTTCGCGCTGCTCAGGCCAGATCGAAGTCGGCCCCGTCAGCGTTCGGTGTACCGGTGCTGAGGTCGGTCTTCAAGATGACGACGGTTCGCGCCAGCTTTTGCACCTTGGCGTGGCAGGGCAGGGCGCTGTGCCAGACGAGCGATACACGCGGGACGTCAGGCTCCAGGATCACCGTGTGCAGCTTGCGGTTCTGGTGCACTTGCCGGCTGCCGTCGTAGAAGCGGGTCTCGAAGCCGAAGTGGAGCTTGGGCAGCGTGAAGCGCAGTTCGCCACCGGGCGTGAGCTTGAGCAGCACCACGGGCTCGCCGCCGCGCAGGAACTCCGGTGCCTGCTGGTCGGCGGGGGCACTCTGGAAGTAACGGTCGTCGAGATCCTCGGCCAGCAACGGCTGGCGTGTCTTCATCCAATGGTCGTCGTAGGTGCCGGCGAAGCCGACGCGTGGCTGCCAATGGCTCGCGACCACGCCAAAGCCGGCGGGCGCGGGCCGGTCGCTCCAGCTGCCGATCAGGCGCTTCGGGTCTTCGATGTTGGGCAGCGCCAGGCCGTTCGCATGGCTGCCGCTCGTAGCGAAGCCCGTGCCTATCGGGTTGCGCCAGTCCCAGTCCTTCTCGGGTGTCTTGGACGCCGGGTCAGCGCCGCCGAACGCGCGCTCGTAGACGACGGGCATCTTCTCGAACGGCTCCGGTGCACTCATGCCCACGCTGCGCCAGCGCCGGTCGCCGAAGACGCGAAGCACCTTCTGCACCGGGCCGACCTTGAAGCCGACGTCAGCGTGCGTCACGGTCGCTCCCGACGGCGCGTAGGCGTGGCCGACGACGATGACGTCGGTCGTCTTCTTCGTGAGCACCAGGTCGGCGTCGTACCTGATGCTGCTTTTGCCCGGCTCGCCGAAGTGCTCGGGCAAGCGCAGCACAGGCGGCTGCTCCTTGGCGATTTCGGTCGTGCCGCCAGGGCGGATGTCGAAGGTGGCCTTCACCGCGACCAGCCAGATCTCGGTGCCGTCGCGGTCGCGCACCCAGCCGCGTTCGGCGGCGAAGGGCGTGCGGTTGTCGACTTGCCACATCGCCGCGTCAGTTGATGTCGACCGCGGCGCCCTTGATCTTGTTGTAGCCGGTCGAGCGGCTCAAGACGTAGTTGCCCTTGATGATGACCTTGCCGGCGCGCGTGAGCGTGATGCTGGCGTCGCCGCAGCGCAGCACGATCTCGCGCTCGGCCTCGATGAGCCGGCGCTCGGTGCCATCCACCTGGACGGTGGGCGAGTTCGCCGCGGCCGGCTGCAGCGCCGCCGGCTCGATCACGCCGACGATGATCGGCCTGCGCATATCTCCGCCCTCGAACAGCACCAGCACGTCGCGGCCGACCATCGCCCGGCGCAGCGCCACGGTGCTGCGGCAGGCCAGCACTTCGCCAGGGCAGGACGCGAGCGCATGGATCAGCGGTTGCTCGAGCAGGTCGAAGCCCTGCAGGCGCGCGACCGCGGGTGCCGCGTGAAGCGTTCCCGGCAGCGCGTGCAGGCCCGTGCTCATGTCGCGCCGCTCCAACGCGCCGAAGTCGTCGGCCGGTGTCGCGGCTTCGAGCGGGATGAAGGGGTCGGCGGCTCGATCCATCGCTTCCGTCCTTAGTTGACGCCAACCTTGGAGCCCTTGATCACCACGTCGCTGTCGGCCTTGACGTTGATCTTCCCCGACCCCTGCAGCGTGATGTCTTTGCCCTTGATCTGGATGGTTCCATCCTTCTTCATCGTGATGCTGGCGCTGCCGGTCTTGATCGTGACCGAGTCGCCGGCATCGATGACGAGGTTCTTGCCCACCTTCAGGTGGTCGTCGTTCGTGACGCTGGCATTGCGCCCCTTGCCGACGGTGGTCGACTGGTCTCCACCGACGCTGATCGTCCGGTTCTTGCCGACGTCGTTGCTCTGGTTGGCGCCCACGTTGGTGCTCTGATTTGCGCCGACGCTGATGCTCTGCGCCGCACCGACCGCGACGGTCTGCGCGGCGCCGATGGCCACTTCCTGCGCGGCGCCGATGGCGATGGTCTCGTTGATGCCCACCGAATGTGTGCGCTGCAGGGCCACCGTCGCGGTCTCGCTGGCGCCGACGCTGATGATGCGGCTGCTGCCTATCGTGATGGTCTCGTTTGCGCCCACGCTCTCGGTGCGGTTGATGCCTATCGTGATGTGCTCGTTCTGGTCCACCGTCTCCGTGCGGTTCTGGTGGATGGTGATGGTCTCGTTCTTGTCCACGGTCTCGGTGCGCTGGCCGTGGACGGTGATGGTCTCGTTGTTGTCGACGGTCTCGGTGCGGTCGTGCTTGACCTGCGTGGTCTCGTCGTGGTCGATGGTCTTCTTGCGGTCGTGGCCCACCCAGTGGGTCTCGTCGTTCTCGACCTCGATGTCCTGGTTCTTCTCGGCGTGCAGCCAGACCTGCTCGCTGCCCTTCTTGTCCTCGAAGCGCAGCGCATTGGCGTTGCCGTAGGCGCCGCCCTTGCTGCTGCGCGTCAGCACGCCGCTCTGCGTCGCGTTGGCCGGCAGATCCCAGGGAGGCATCTGGTCGGCGTTGTAGACGCGGCCGGTCACCAGGGGCTGGTCGGGGTCGCCCTCGAGGAAATCGATCACCACCTCCTGGCCGATGCGAGGCAACTGCACGAAGCCGAAGCTCTTGCCCGCCCAGGGGCTGGAGACGCGCACCCAGCAGGAACTCTTCGCATCCTTCTTGCCCAGGCGGTCCCAGTGGAACTGCACCTTCACGCGGCCGTACTTGTCGGTGAAGATCTCGTCGCCCGCGGGACCGACCACAACCGCCGTCTGCGGCCCCTGCACGAAGGGCTTGGGCGTGCGGCGCGGCGGGCGGTAGGTCTGGTCGGCCGGGATGGCCTCGAAGCTGCATTGCAGCCCGCCGGGGCCGCCGCCAGCCTCGCCGCCCTGGTCGCGTGCGCTGAACCGGGTTTGCGTGCAGAGGTAGTCGGCGTTCATGTCCTCGCGCGGGTGGCGCGCCAGCGTGAAGCTGTGGCCGGGTGCCATTGCGTGCGAGACGCACTGGCCGGCGCTCTGGTCGAAGCGGCACTGCTGCTCGTCCAGGCGGTCGTCCACCATCTGCTGGCCGTCGGTCTTCTGGATGTAGTCGCCCTGGAAGTCGTACAGCTCCAGTGCCGCGAAATCATGTTCGCGCGGGTTCTTCTGCACGACCTCCAGCGTCATCGCCGGGCGCTCGAAGTCATAGCTGCGCAGCGCGGCGGCGCCCGACTTGACGGCGCGTGCGGCCTGCCAGTCGCTGACGTAGTCCAGGTCGGGTGGCAACTGGCCCTCGTTGCCGTAGAAGGGCAGGGTCCTGTCGCCGGCGATCGGGTCATGCGAACTGGGCGCATCCACCAGCACCAGCTTGTGCTGGCCCTCCGCATGCTCGAAGAACCAGTAGATGCCTTCGTCCTCCAGCAGCCGGGCGACGAAGTTGAAGTCGGTCTCGCGGTACTGCACGCAGTAGACGCGCTTGCGGTAGCCGCGCAGCAGGTTGAAGTGGTAGCTGGCCTGGCCGCCGTAGTCCTTGAACACGGCCTCGACGATCTCGGGCACGGTCTGTTCCTGGAAGATGCGGCAGTCGGCGCGGCGCGTCAGCAGCCACAGCCACGGCCGCACGGTGGCCTGATAGCTGAACGCGCCGTGGCCATGGTGGCCCACCGAGAAGCGCGTGACGATGCCGCAGAAGTGGCGCCGCCCGCCCTCGCGCAGCCGCACCGACAGGTCGATGGGCTTGCCAAGCAGTTTCTCGGGCGCGATGTCGGCCTTGGGGCTGAGCAGGGCGACCTGCATTTCTTCCAGGGCACTCAAGCCGGCGGTATGCGTCATGGCCTCGAAGCGCAGATCCTCCGCGGGCAGCGGCGTCTTGAGGGAGAAGGGCGTGGGCGATGCCATGGGTGGTGTCGCGTATCGACGCGCCCGGGCATGGTCGTGGACGCCGGAAGTCGGCGACAGCGCCGAAAGTCATGCGGTCGCGTACCGGGCAGGCCCGCATGGGCTAGCCTTGGGGACCGCAAGGAAGGAGATCTCATCAATGGGCGGCGCAGCCACCACCCCAGGCCCGGCCGGCGCGGGCGAGAACCGGCCCGTGGTCAACGCGGGCACGCTCGCGCGCATCGCCACGCCGGCGCCGGCAGGTGACGACCAGCGCCTGTTCGAGAGCGCCCGCCAGGCGCTGGAGGCCGAGATCGCCAACGTCGGCGCCCATGGCGCGATCGACGGCGCGACCCGGCTGGCCTACGCGCGGCAGGTGCGCGCCGCTGCCGACGAGCTGGCCGCGCAGGCCACCGCGGGCCGCATCGGCTGGCGCCAGGCTGCCGAGCAGGCGCGCGGTCTGCGGGATTCCGTCATGGCCATCACGCGCGGCCGCAGCACGCCGGTCGGCCGCGCCTTCGCGGAATCGATCAAGCGCCAGGGCCCCACGCTGAACGAACTGGTCGCCAGGTACACGCTGAAGCTGCACGGCGCGGGGGCGGACTTCAACGCGCTGACCGCCGCGCAGAGGGAGGCCATCTACGCGGAGGTCGTCGCCGCGGCCGGGCGTGCCAACCCGGGCGTCACGCGCGTCATGCGCGGCGCCTCGCGCGCCGGGCGGGGCCTGCTGGTGTTGTCGCTGGCGATTTCGGTCTACCAGGTCGCAACGGCAGAGGACAAGGTCGCCGCCGCCGAGCAGGAGGCCGCGGTCACGGGTGCCGGCATCGCCGGTGGCATCGCGGGCGGCGCGCTGGCGGGGCTGGCCTGCGGGCCGGGCGCACCCGTCTGCGTGACGATCGGTGCATTCGCGGGCGGCGCACTGGCCGCCTTTGGCGTGGATCTGCTGTGGTAGCTCCCGCGCCGTTGACCCCGGCGAGCGACGTGACCGTCGAGCGCGGGGCCCGCCCGGATGGCGAGGCGCCGCAGGCTGAGGTCATCATCGCCGGCCAGCCCACAGGCTGGCGGGTGCCCGGTGCCGTGCTTGAGGCCGCGCTGCGCTGCAACGGCCGGCTGCTGCTCTTCATGACCGACGATGTGCCCTTCGAGGAGTCGCTGTCACTGCATCTCGTCGATGCCGATGGCACGCTGCTCGATTCGGTCTGGCTCCGCGGGCTCTATGCCACCGGCGTGTTCTCGGGCCTGGTCATCGAGTCTGCCGACACCGCGCGCTTTCGCTTCTTCGGTGACACCGACTGGCGGGTGCGGGTGTCGGAGCGGCCGCGCTGGCGCTGGCCGTTGCTCTCGGACCCGCGCGGGGTCCATCGGGGTCTGCGGCTGCGGCGCTACCTGTCCGTCAGCGGCCGGCCGCAGCCGCAGCCGCGCTGACCAGCCAGCCGTTGACCGGCAGCCCGGCTTCCAGGCGCAGCACCTCCGGCGAGATCGCGGGCGCGTCGAAGCCGGCGTCGGTCAGCGCGTGCCGCAGGTAGTCCCGGCCATGCATGTAGCGGCCATTGGGCTGCAGCGCGTGCGGCTGCGGGCCGGCCGTGGCCTCGACGGTGAACACCAGCCAGCCCCCAGGCCGCAACCCGCGCCGGGCGGCGGCGAACACGGCCTCCAGCGGGCCGAAATAGCACAGCGTGTCGGCCGACACGATGGCGTCGAACGCGGCCGGCTGGGTGTCCAGGTAGTACACCAGCTCGGCCTTGTGCAGCACGTCGTAGACGCCGCGCGGCCGGGCCTGCCGCAGCATGCCGACCGACAGGTCGCAGCCCGCGAGTCGGCGCGCGAACGGGCGCAGCAGCGGGCCGCACAGCCCGGTGCCGCAGCCGGCGTCTGCGATGTCCAGTGCCCCGCGGGGCTCGCCGGTCGCCGCACGCAGCGCCCGCGCCACCAGCTCGGGCGCGCGGTAGTGCAGCGCCTGCAGCTTGGCGTCGAAGCTCTTCGCGAAGCTGTCGAACACCTGCTCGACATAGGCATCGCTGGCGCGCTGTGGCGCGGCCTGGCCCAGGCAGGCGGCGAGCTGATGCTGCACGACCGGGTTGTCGGGCTCCTCGGCCAGCCATTCGCGATACAGCGTGGCGGCCTGCTCGCGCTCGCCCTGCAGCAGCAGCGCGCGGATGAACTGGTCGCGCGCCGTCAGGTGGCGCGGCGACAGCGTGATCGCGCGGCTGTTGGCCAGCAGCGCGTCGTGCACTCGGCCCTGGCCCATCAGCGCCAGCGACAGGTTGTACCAGCCACCGGCCAGCTCGGGCCGCGCCGCGAGGGCCGCACGGCAGCTCGCCTCGGCCGCCGCCCATTGCCCGCGCTTGCGCTGCACGGTGCCGAGGTTGTTCAGCGCCTCGGCGCCGCGGGGATCACCTTGTGCCAGCTCGGCGCTGCGGCGGTAGGCGCGCTCGGCCTCGTCCAGCTGCTGGCATTCGACCAGCACATTGCCGAGGTTGTTCCACGGGCCGGGCTCGCCGGGCATCGCCCGGATCGCCTGCTCGATCAGGGCCAGGCCCTCGGCGCTGCGACCCTGGGCATGGCGCAGCACGCCCAGGAAGTGCAGCGCATCGGGCTGGCCGGGCACCAGGCGCAGCGCCTGCTGGAGCAGTGCCTCGGCCTCGGGCAGCTGCTCCTGGCGCAATTGCGCGACGGCCTGCTCCAGCAGCTCGCCCGCGCCCTCAGAACTCATAGCTGAAGCCGCCGTCCCGCACGCCCACCGTCACGCGTTCGATGGGCCGGCCTTCCAGCATGCGGTTCAGGAACTCGCGCGAGATGTCGGGCAGCATGGTGTTGGTCAGGATCGCGTCGATCATGCGGCCGCCCGACTCGCTCTCGGTACAGCGCGAGACGACCAGGTCGACCACCTCGTCGGCGACCTCGAACGGCACTTTGTAGCGCCCCTGCACTCGCTTGGCGATGCGGCCGAGCTGCAGCCGCACGATGCTGGCCAGCATCGCGTCCGACAGCGGGTAGTAGGGCACGGCCACCAGCCGCCCCAGCAGCGCCGGCGGGAACACCTTCAGCAGCGGCTCGCGCAGCGCCTTGGCCATGGCCTCGGCGTCGGGCATCAGCTCGGGGTCCTTGCAAAGCCCCGCGATCAGCTCGGTGCCGGCGTTGGTGGTCAGGATGATCAGCGTGTTCTTGAAGTCGATGAAGCGGCCCTCGCCGTCCTCCATGAAGCCCTTGTCGAAGACCTGGAAGAAGATCTCGTGCACGTCTGGGTGGGCCTTCTCGACCTCGTCGAGAAGCACCACGCTGTAGGGCTTGCGGCGCACCGCCTCGGTCAGCACGCCGCCCTCGCCGTAGCCCACGTAGCCCGGCGGCGCGCCCTTCAGCGACGAGACCGTGTGCGCCTCCTGATACTCGCTCATGTTGATCGTGATCAGGTTGTGCTCGCCGCCGTACAGCGCCTCGGCCAGCGCCAGCGCGGTCTCGGTCTTGCCGACGCCCGAGGTGCCGGCCAGCATGAACACGCCGATGGGCTTGCCCGGGTTGTCCAGCCCGGCGCGGCTGGTCTGGATGCGCTTGGCGATCATCTCCATCGCATGGTCCTGGCCGATCACGCGCCGTGCCAGCAGGGCTGGGAGCTGCAGCACGGTCTCGATCTCGTTGGCAGCCATGCGGCCCACCGGGATACCGGTCCAGTCGGCGACGACGCTGGCGACGGCCTGCTGGTCCACCGTCGGCAGGATCAGCGGGCTTTCGCCCTGCAGCGCCGTCAGCTCGGCCTGCACTGTCTTCAGTTCGGCCAGCGCGGCGGCGCGCTCGTCGGCGCTCAGCCCCGGCTCGGCCTGCGCCGCGGCCCGGGCTTCGAGCGCGCTGCCGGTGCCTTCCACCGGCGCGGCGGCGCCGCGCAGCTTGGAGCGCAGCGCCAGCAGCCGGTCCACCAGCCCCTTTTCGGCCTGCCAGCGCGTCTGCAGGCCGTCCAGGCGCTGGCGCTCGTCGGCCAGTGCCTCGTCCACCGCCTGCTGCCGCTGCGCGGTGTCGATGCCGATGGCGGCCTCGCGGCCGATGATGGCGTGCTCGGTCTCCAGCGCCTCGATGCGCTTCATGCTGTCGTCCACCTCGGCCGGCGTCGCGTGCAGGCTGACGGCCACGCGCGCGCAAGCGGTGTCGAGCAGGCTGACGCTCTTGTCGGGCAGCTGGCGCGCCGGGATGTAGCGGTGGCTGAGCTTGACGGCGGCCTCCAGCGCCTCGTCGAGGATCTGCACGCGGTGATGCTTCTCCATCGTGCTGGCGACGCCGCGCATCATCAGCGTGGCCTGGGCCTCGCCGGGCTCGTCCACCTGCACGGCCTGGAAGCGCCGCGTCAGCGCCGGGTCCTTCTCGATGTGTTTCTTGTACTCGGCGAACGTCGTCGCGCCGATGGTGCGCAACTGGCCGCGCGCGAGCGCGGGCTTGAGCAGGTTGGCGGCATCGCCGGTGCCGGCGGCGCCACCGGCGCCCACCAGCGTGTGGGTCTCGTCGATGAACAGGATGATGGGCTTCTCCGACGCCTGCACCTCGTCGATCACCGAGCGCAGCCGCTGCTCGAACTCGCCCTTCATGCTGGCGCCGGCCTGCAGCAGGCCCACGTCGAGCGCGAGCAGTGCCACGTCCTTCAGCGCCGGCGGCACGTCGCCGCAGGCGATGCGCTGGGCAAAGCCCTCGACGATCGCGGTCTTGCCGACGCCCGCCTCACCGACCAGGATGGGGTTGTTCTGGCGCCGCCGCATCAGGATGTCGACGACTTGGCGGATCTCGTCGTCGCGGCCGACGATGGGGTCCATCGTGCCGCCACGGGCCTGGGCGGTCAGGTCGGTGGTGAAGCGCTTCAGCGCCTCCTGCTTGCCCATCGCCGCGGGCGGGATCGCGTCGCTGGCCTCGCCGGGTGCGGCGCCGGTCTCGCTGGCCGCGCTGGCGGCCTCGGGCGACTGCGCCAGCAGCGTCGCGAAGCGGCTGCACAGGTCGTCGACGTTGACGCGCTCGAACTGCCGCGAGACCGCCAGCAGCGCGCCGCGCAGCGAGGCCGTCTTCAGCATGCCGATCAGCAGGTGGCCCGTGCGGGCCTGGCGCTCGCCGAACATCAGCGAGCCATAGACCCAGGCACGTTCGACGGCGGTGTCGACGAAGCTGGAGATGTCGCTGATCGAGGCCGCGCCACGCGGCAGCCGGTCCAGCGCCTGCGTCAGGTCGGCGGCCAGCGCGGAGCTGTCCAGCTCGTAGTGGCGCACGATGCGGTGCAGGTCGCTGTCGGGTGCGTTGAGGATCTGCGCGATCCAGTGCTGCAGCTCGACGAAGGGGTTGCCGCGCAGCTTGCAGAACACGGTGGCGCCTTCGATGGCCTTGTAGGCGACCGGCGAGAGCTTGCCGAACGACGCGGTGCGGGAGATGTCGGGCATGGTCAAACCTCGGGTCGGGGCTGGCGTTGCAGGAAGCAGGTGCCGGGGCGGATGCGCAAGGGGCGCAGCGGCCGCTGCGGCGGGCCGCCGCGACCGCCCAGCCAGCAGGCGACGCCCAGCCTGGCGCCGGCCAGGCCGCGGCTGCGGGCGCCCAGCCGGGGCTCGGGGCGCTGCGCTTCGATCAGATCGAGTTCCAGCTCCCAGCTCAGCTCGGCGCTGGTCAGCAGCCGCATCCATTCGAGCAGCGGCTGCCAGGCTGCACCGCCGGGCAGGAAGCCGTCGTGGCGCGCCAGCGGCAGCGGGCCCAGCCTCAGCCGGAAGCGGAACTGGCGGTCCCAGACGCGCGAGCCGGCGGTGGCGCTGGCGCCCAGCTGCGCGGCGGGCAGGCGGGCGGCCTCGGCGCGGCTACGCGCGAAGCCGAGGCGGGAGCGGTCCTCGGCCGGCAGCGGCAGCCAGTGGCCGGCGTGCGGCGTCACGCCGACCGGCACGTCGAAGTACTGCCCCAGCACCTTGACCAGCGCCTCGGCATGGCGGCTGCGCCCGGACAGCAGGCCGGCCTGGTAGGCGAGCGCCGGCGCGGGCAGGGCGGCTCTGGCCGGCAGGCCGGCCGCCGCGCCCAGCCAGGCGCGGTAGCGGTCGGCACCCGGCCGGTCGTGCTGCACCACCGGCTGGGCCTGCGCCCAGGCGCGGTAGAACAGGCCGAGCATCCGGTGGTGGAAGAGGTCGAGGAAGTGCGCCGGCGCGCGGTCGCCGTGCTGGTGGGCGCGTTCCCGCACGTATTCGGTGAAGTGCAGCGGCATCGGCCCCTGCGGCCCGAGCAGGCCGAAGAAGCGCACCGCCAGCCGCGGCACGCCGTCGGCACGCCGCTCCATGCGGGCCAGCGGCGCGGGCGCGAAGTCCAGCTCGGGCGGCTGGGCCAGGCGCAGCGCCTCCTGCAGCGGGCGCAGCGCCTCGCCGGTGCGAGGCGCGTCGGGCCGCAGCGCGTCGATGCGGCGCAGCAGCGCGAAGAAGTCGTGCGCCCAGGGCCGCTCCTGCACGTCGGCGAGCAGCCGCTGCAGTGCTGCGGTTGCCTCGGGGTCGGGGCTGGCGCTCACAGCAGCGCCCGCGTGCCGGTGCGTGGCGGCCAGCTCATCACGCGGCCGCGCTGCGAGCTGGTCAGCGTCAGCTGCACGAAGCTGTTGATGGCCGCATGGCGGGCGAACCAGGCCTCGATGGCGCTGCCCAGCAGGAAGGCGCTGGCGCCCTGGAAGGCCTGCTCGTCCACCTCGAGCTCGAGGGCCGTGCCGCTGGCGAAGGTCAGCGGCCCCTTGAAGGGCAGGCGGCGCACCGCCGGCCGCGCGCGCAGGGCGCGGATGCCGTCGGCCTGGCGCGCCCAGCCCACGTCATGCGCCGGCCCGTGCAGGCGCAGCAGCTCGCGCAGCGAGGCGGCATTCTCTTCGGCGTCGTCGCCCAGGCCGGCGTGGTTGCGAGCCAGCTGGGCGACGAGCTGCCAGCCGATGTCGCCCGTGGGGCGGCGCGAGACGGGCCGCGTGGGCCCGCGCAGGCAATGCACGGCTGCCACCGGGCCGGGCACCTCCAGCCGCCAGGCCACCGCGCCGCCGGCCTCGCCCTGCGGCAGCAGCACCGGCAGGTCGCGATTCGTGACCCAGGCGTTGACGGAGAGCTGGCGCAGCGTCTCGCGGAACGGGCCATGGCCCGGGTCGACGAGCGACAGGAACACCTCCTCGCCCAGGTAGGACGGCACGCGCGCGCCCTGCTGGCGCTGTTTCTCGGACGGCAGGCGCGGCTCGCGGCGCAGCGTGTAGTAGCCCTGGGCGCCGGGGCGGCTGTCGTGCCGCCAGTGGTAGAGCGGGCGAAAGTCCAGCGCGCCCTCGCTGGCCACGCCATGGCCTTGCACGCGCTCGATGCCATGCACCTCGTAGTCCATGGGCCGCGTGCGATCGGGCACGACGTGGTATTCCCACTGGTCGTGGCCCGGCGCGATGCGGTCCAGCCGCTTGGGGAAGAGGTTGATGGCCGGCGTGCAGTGCAGCGCCAGGCTGCGGGTGTCCACCAGCGCTTCGAGCGCCGCGTCGCCGCGCTCGAACAGCAGCGTGACGTCCACCTCGCTGGCCTGCACGGTGGCCAGCCGCGACGCCAGGTCGGTGATCTCGAAGAACAGCAGGCGCTGCGGCAATGCCGCCACCTCCTGCAGCAGCCGGTGGCCGGAGAAGACGCGCAGGGAGTCGGGCAGCAGCGCCTCGTCCTCGGCCAGGCCCACGGGCAGCACGCTGGCCGGGCCGCGCCAGCGCGACGCGATCTCGCCCCCGCCGGCATGGCTGACGAGGCTGCCGAGCGCGGTGCCGAGCACCAGTTCGTGCAGCCGGAAGGCCACGTCGTCGGGGGCGCTGATGTACAGGCGCAGCGCGTCGAGGGCGATCTGGTCGAAGCGCAGGCCGCCCCCGGCCCTGAGCCGGATGCGCAGCCCGCCGCGGGCGCCACGGGCCGCGGGCCAGCGCGCCAGGCCGAGGTCCGGTGCGTGGCTGAAGTACTGCACCTGCTCGATCTGGATGGGCCACAGCTGCACCGCCATCGCGGTGCGGAACTCGCACAGCGTCTGCTGGCCGCGCGGCAGGGTCGAGACCAGGCTGCTGCCGCGTGGCATGACGTGGCCCTGGGCCAGGTTGGGGTCGGCGGTGTCGACGGCCAGCCGCGCCACCATCATGGCCGGCAGCGGCGCCAGGAAGTTGGGGTACATGGAGTCCAGCAGCTGCGCAATCAGCCGCGGCTGCTCGGCGTCCAGCTTCAGGCGCACCCGCGCGGCGAGGAAGGCGAAGCCTTCGAGCAGGCGCTCGACATAGGGATCGGCGACCTCCATGCCCTCCATTCCCAGGCGGGCGGCAATCTTGGGGTGCTCGCGCGCGAACTCCTGGCCGGACTCGAACAGGTGCGTCAGCTCGTCCTGGTAGAGGCGGGCAAGGCGGGCGTCCATGGTCGCCTCCTACCGACTGCCGGCGCGCGGCAGCGCAGTGGACGAAGCGTCGCTGACCTCCACCAAGCCCGCTTCCAGGTCCATGTGCGTGCGCAGCAGCACCTCCAGCGGCACCGGCTGCGCCCACAGCCAGCCGCGGATCTCGAACTCGATCATGTTGTGGCTGTCGAGCACGCTGCCGGCCTCGACGGCGCGCACCGACAAGGTGTCGGGCAGGATGCGCGGCTCGAAGCGTCGCACGGCCTGCGCGATGGCGCGTTCGAGCTTGTGCACGTCCAGCCGCGAGACGCGCTGCCCGGCCAGCGGCGGCAGGCCGAAGTTGAGTACGCTGGCAGCGACCGCGGGCGGCTGGTCGTTGCCGGGGGGCTGGGTCGCATTGAACAGCCAGGCCAGGTCGCGCAGCACGGCCTGGCGCAACTGGGCCTTGCTCATCACGCGCTGGGCCTCGGGCTCGCTGCGCAGGTCGGGTGCGTCATCGGTGAGGCGGTCGAGCAGCGCCGGCTGCAGGCGGTCGCGGAGTTCGGAGCCGGCCATGGTGCCCGGCTCAGGCGCCGTCCATGACGAGATGGTGCGCCTCGAGCAGCCCGGTCTCGGCGGCGTCGGTGGCGAGCACGCGCTGGCCCAGACCGCGGTACTGGACCGGCTCCCGGCCGGCGCCGAGTTCCAGCCAATCGGTGCGGCGCGCCAGCTGCAGGGCGCCGTCGGCGCAGGCGGCCGTGCCGTCATAGCGCGCCGGGATCAGCGCGACCGTCTGAGCGCCGTTCGCGAAGCTGAGCTGGGCCGGCGCCCAGACCAGGTCGCGCAGGTCGGACACCGGCTCCATCACCAGCTCGCCGACGTGGGCGAAGGGCAGCCAGCCGTAGCGGCCGTTGATGACGACCTCCAGCACCGGGCCCAGGCGTGAGTCGGCATCGGCGATCCATTCGAAGCGCTGGCCGTCCAGGCTGCCACGGCTGGCAGGCGCCTGCTCCAGTGCCGCGGCGCGCGCCGCCGATGCCTGCTCGGGGTGGCCTTGCGCCTGCAGTTGCAAGGCTTGCGCCAGCTGCGCGACCCAGGCCGCCGGCGGGCCGAAGACGTGGGGCAGGGCGCGACCATCGAACACAGCCTCGCGGACGGCTTCGCATTGCAGCGCCGGCGCATAGGTGTTGACCATCGCCAGCGTGCCCGCGTCGAGTTCGCCGCAGACCTTCAGCTGGTCGAGTGCACGCTGCCACTGCCCCAGCACGGCGAGCAGCTGGAACAGGAAGATGCGCAGCCGCACGTCGGCCGCGTTGGCGCGCACCTGCTGCTGCAAGGCAGCCAGTGCGCCCGCGGGGTCGGCGGCGGCGAGCAACTCCTGTGCGGTGGACATGTCAGGTGGGCAGCAGCTGGTCGTTGAAGACCTGGCTGCCGGCACGCAAGCCGCTGGCCTGCTGGGGGCGGTACTCGACCTGCACCTTGGCGAAGGCGATGGTCACGGTCTCGCGCGTGTCGCCGGCCGGGTCGCTCGAGTGCTGCAGCGAGCTGATGCGCGCGCTCTTCAGCGTGATGATGAAGTACTCCTGCTGGTCGCCACCGGAGCGCCGCATCGTCAGCACGGCCTCCTTGACCTCGTCGTTGGTGGCCAGCGCCGACATCAGCGCCGTGGTGGCGCTGTCGATGCGCTTGTGTACCGTCAGCGCGCTGTAGCTGCGGCGCGCGCTGGCCTGGGTGCTGTCGACCGCGGTTCCCGAGGCCATCCCCCATTGCCAGCCGGTGACCTCGATCTCGCCTTCGCGGCTGCCGGAGGCCTCGCCCTTGACCTTGCCGGCGCGCTTGGTCTGCACGCTCAGGAAGACGTCGCCGCCGCCGGCCGAGGCAGCGCCGATCTGTTGCAGGTTCAGCGGCATGGCAGGGCTCCAGCGTTGGCGCTCAAGTGATCTCGGTGGTCTTGACGTTCCAGCCGAACTTCACCTCGCCGCCCAGGCCGCCCTTGTCGTCCTGTGGCTTGTAGGAGAAATCGATGGAGCCGTAGCTCATGCTGACGGACTCCACGATGTCGCCGCCACTGGCGCCGGAGGGCGCCGCCGAGGTGATGAAGACTTCCTTCATCGTGATCTTCAGGAAGTCCTTCTGGCCCTCGCCGGACTTGCGGGCGGTGATGACGGCTTCCTTGAAGTGCACGCCCTGGGCGCACTTCTTGGCGATGACGGGCGAGGCCTTGTCGTAGAAGTGACTGAAGGACAGGTCGCCTGGCACGGCCTTGCCCTTGCCGCTGCCGCTGCCCGAGGTGGCGGTGGTGGCGTTCGTGACATTCCAGCTCCACGCGAGCAGTTCGATCTCGCCCTTGTGGTCCTTGTGGGTCGATTCGCCTTCGACGCCGTCGAGCTTCAGGTGTGTGTCGATAGTAGCCATGAGGAGATGCTCCTGAGAGGGTTATCGGTCGCCGTCGCGGCGACCACGGGCCTACTGCTTCTGCGAAGGCAGCTTGGAGACGAGCCGCAGCGACACGGTCAGCCCTTCGAGCTGGTAGTGGGGCCGCAGGAAGAACTTCGATGAGTAGTAGCCGGGATTGCCCGGCACGTCCTCGACGTGGACCTCGGCCGCCGCCAGCGGTTTTTGTGCCTTCACGGCGTCCGAGGAGTTGGCGGGGTCGCCGTCGACGTAGTTCATGATCCAGTTGTTCAGGTACTTCTCCATCGAGTCGCGTTCCTTGAACGATCCGATCTTGTCGCGCACGATGCACTTCAGGTAGTGCGCAAAGCGGCAGCACGCGAACAGGTAGGGCAGGCGCGCCGACAGGTTGGCGTTGGCGGTGGCGTCGGCGTCGGTGTACTCGGCGGGCTTTTGCAGCGACTGCGCGCCGATGAAGGCGGCGAAGTCGCTGTTCTTGCGATGCAGCAGCGGCATGAAGCCGTTCTTGGCCAGCTCGGCCTCGCGACGGTCGCTGATGGCGATCTCGGTGGGGCACTTCATGTCCACGCCGCCATCGTCGGTCGGGAAGGTGTGCGCCGGCAGGCCCTCGACCGCGCCACCGGACTCGACGCCGCGGATGCTGGTGCCCCAGCCGTAGAGCTTGTAGGAGCGGTTGATGTTGACGGCCATGGTGTAGGCCGAGTTCGCCCAGGTGTACTTCTGGTGGTCGCCGCCGGCGGTCTCTTCCTCGAAGTTGAACTCCTCGACGGGGTTGGTCTTGGCGCCATATGGCAGGCGCGCCAGGAAGCGCGGCATCGCCAGGCCGATGTAGCGGGCGTCCTCGGCGTCGCGCAGCGAGCGCCAGGCGGCGTACTCGGGCGTCGTGAAGATCTTGGTCAGGTCGCGCGGGTTGGCGAGTTCCTGCCAGGAGCTCATCTGCATGATGGTGGGCGACGCGGCGGAGATGAAGGGCGCGTGCGAGGCGGCGGCGATCTTGGCCATCTCGCCGAGCAGCTCGGTGTCGGGCGCCGAATGGTCGAAGTAGTAGTCGCCGACCAGGCAGCCGAAGGGATGACCACCGAACTGGTCGTATTCCTCGGTGTAGACCTTCTTGAAGACGGGGCTCTGGTCCCAGGCCGTGCCCTTGTAGCGCTTGAGCGTCTTGCCGAGTTCGGTCTTGGTGATGTTGAAGAACTTGATCTTCAGGTTCTCGTCGGTCTCGGTGTTGTTCACCAGGTGGTGCAAGCCCCGCCACGCGCCTTCGAGCTGCTGGAAGTCGGCATGGTGCAGCACGCTGTTGGTCTGCTCGGAGAGCTTCCTGTCGAGCTCGGCGATCATGGACTCGATGGATACGATCACGTCGCTGCCGATCAGCTTGGCGCCGGACAGCGCCTGCTGGGCCAGCGTCAGCACGGCCTGCTCGACGGCCGACTTGGCCTCGTCGCTCTTGGGCTTGAATTCCTTGTTGAGCAGCGACGCGAACTCGTTGCCCTCGAGGGTGAGACCTTGCAAGGCTTCGGTGGAGGTGGCGGTTTCGACCATGGGGACCTCGGTGTGGGGCGGTGGGTGCGGCGCGCTCAGTTCGACTCGCCGGACTTGGCGGCGGCGAGCGACTTGAGCAGGGCCTCGTCCTTGATGACCTTGGCGATCAGCTCCTCGGCGCCGGTCTTGCCGTCCATGTAGGTGATGAGGTTGGCGAGCTGCTGGCGCGCTTCGAGCAGCTGCTTCAGGCCGTCGACCTTGGCCGCGACGGCGGCGGGCGAGAAGTCGTCCATGCTCTCGAAGGTGATGTCCACGGCGAGGTTGCCTTCGCCGGTCAGCAGGTTGGGCACCTGGAAGGCGACGCGCGGCTTGGTGGCCTTCATGCGCGCATCGAAGTTGTCGACGTCGATCTCCATGAACTTGCGGTCGGCCACCGGTGGCAGCGGTTCGCTGGGCTTGCCCGAAAGGTCGGACATCACGCCCATCACGAAGGGCAGCTGCACCTTCTTCTCGGCGCCGTAGAGCTCGACGTCGTATTCGATCTGCACGCGTGGCGCGCGGTTGCGGGCGATGAACTTCTGGCTGCTGGTGGCCATGGCGATCTCCGGTGGGGTCAGGCGGTGGTTTCGGGGCCGGCGATGCGCTCGACCTGGCCCAGGCCGTCGGGCGCGAGGTCACGGATGATCTCGATGAAGCTCTTGTCCATCAGCCGCTGCGCGCGGCGGATCAACAGCGGCGCCGGGTTGCTGGGCTCGTGGCTTTCTATCCATTGGCAGATCTGCTCGAGCTGGCGGATGACGTCGGCGCGGCTGTGCGCCGGCGCGGTGCCAGCCGGGGCGGCGCCGGCGGCGGCCTCGGGGACGCCGACCTCGGTCTTGTGCAGCGCCGCGGCGGCATGGGCCAGCAGGTGGACCAACGGCGTGAGGTCGATGCCGTTTCCGGCGCTGACCTGCGATTCCAGCGTGGCCGAGATCTGGCTCACGGCCTGGGCGGCTTCGGTGAGTGCGGAGCCGGCCTCGGGGTGCTCGGCCAGCAGGCCCGACAGCGCCTGCCGCGCGCCGGCTTCGGTGGGCCGCGCTTCGCCGGGCCAGGGCTCGTCCAGGCCGAGGCCGACTTCCAGTTCGCGCAGCGTCATGCTGCCGCGCACGGGCGCGAGCGCGGCGGCGCGCAGGTCGGCCAGCACCGGCCCGCCGGCACCCAGCGGGGCGAGCGCACTGATGCGCATGGTCGGGTCGTTGCCGTCGTGGGCGTCCAGCTGCGGATGCACGCCGTCCCAGAGGCGCTGCAGCAGCCCGGCGGTCAGCTGCAGCGCTTGCGCGGCGCCCGGCAGGCCCAACAGGCGCGCGCGGCTGCGTACCAGCCAGACCGCGACGCGCAGGTCGCGGGTGCGGGTGGCCAGCTGCAGCGCCAGCTCGTGGACCTGCGGCCAGTCGGGCGGTTCGGCCGGGTAGACGGTGTCGCCGTACTGGCGCTCGGGCTTGCCCGCGCCGGCCTGCTCCAGCGCGACGAACTGGGGGTCGTACCCGAGATCGGCGCCGCCCGGGGCCTCCGCGCCGAGCGGGCTCCACAGCGATTCCAGGTCCAGTGTTGCTTGGGAAGACATCGAGCGCGCGGCATGTCGCCATGCTGATGGGGTCGGCGCACTCTAGGGGCGAGGCGGGGCGCTTTGCAGTGGTCGAAAGTCATCTCCGCGCCCGGTCAGGCCAGCGCGGCCTGCAGGGCGTTGAAGAGCTGCCGCGGTGGCACGGGCTTGAACAGCAGGGTGGCGCCTGCCGACGCGATGCGCCGCAACTGCTCCTGGCCGGTATCCCCAGTAATGAGGATGGCGGGCAGTTCGCGCCCGCACAGGCGGCGGACCGCCGCGATGACGTCCACGCCGTCGGCGCCGACGCCCAGGTGCAGGTCCGACAGCACCAGGTCCACGCGGCCATCCAGCGCCTGCACGGCGCGTTCGGCCTCATCGGCGTCGGCGGCGGTCACGGGCTGGTAGCCCCACTCCAGCAGCAGCAGGCGCACGCCTTCGCGTATGGCCTCTTCGTCGTCCACCACCAGCACCACCAGCGGTCGGTCGATGGCCATGGGCTGGGTGTCGGCCGGGGCCAGCTCGTCCTGGATGCCGGGCAGCCCGCCGATGGGCACTCCGACGCGGAACAGCGTGCCGCGCCCGGGCTGGGACACCACCTCCAGACGGTGCTGCAGCAACGCCGCCAGCCGCTTGACGATGGCCAGGCCCATGCCCAGCCCGTGCGCCCGGTCGCGCTGGCCCCGGCCGACCTGGTAGAACTCGTCGAAGATGCGCGGCAGGTCCGCGGGCGCGATGCCGCTGCCGGTGTCCCAGACCTCGATGTTGATGCGCTCGGCCGTGCTGCGCGCGACCACCACGACGCCGCCCCGGGTGGTGTACTTGAGCGCGTTCTGCACCAGGTTGCCGACGATGCGCTCCAGCAGTTGCGGGTCGCTGGTGACCGCCTTGCCGCCGGGCGAGAAGCGCAGCCCCAGGCCGGCCAGCTCGGCCTGGCCGGCGTACTGCATGTGAAGGCGGCGGAACAGGTCGCGCAGCGCGAAGGTCTGCAGGTGCGGCGCGAGCGCGCCGGCATCGAGCTTGGAGACGTCGAGCATCGCGTTGAAGGAGCGCTCAAGCGCATCGACGGCGCGCACCAGGTTGCGCGCCAGCGGTTCGTCGGGCGAGGCGGCGAGGCGCTTGTGCAGCGAGGCTGCGAACAGGCCCAGCGCGTGCACCGGCTGGCGCAGGTCATGGCTGGCGATGGCGAGGAAGCGGCTCTTCTCCTGGTCATGTCGCCAGGCGCGGTCGCGTTCGCTTTCGAGCTGGCGCAGGCGGTCGATTTGCTCGATGACTGCACGCGCCGTCGAGCGCCAGGCGCGGTGGCGCAGCACGCAGGCCGCCAGCGCCAGGGCGCTGGTGGCTGCGCCCGTTGCGGTCGCCGCAGCCATGCTGCCGCCCAGCGCCGGGCTGAGGCAGGCCAGCCAGGGGCCCAGGCTCGCAGCCGCCCACACCGTTGCCGGCCACGTGGCCAGCAGCAGGGCTGCCGCGATGCTCGTGGCGACGGCCAGGAGCGCCAGCCCCGGGGCGGCCGCGGGGGCCAGCCAGCAGGCCAGCGTTTGCAGCACGGCACCGGCGTTGACGGCGGCGACGAACATGCGGGAGTGCGCGGCCTTGTCCGGCAGGTGCCGCCACAGGAGCATGGCCGCCGCGCAGGCGGACGCCGTTGCCAGCCAGAGCGCCAGCTGCATCACGCCCGCACCGGCCATGCCCAGCATGACAGCCGCAGCGAGCCCGTGGCCGCCCCACAGCAGCCCGACGCCGCGTGCCTGGGCCAGCGCGCTGCGTCGCGCGGCGTCGGCCAGACGGCGTGCGACGCTGCGGCGTTCGCCGAGCTCGGCCGTCGTGGCCTCGCGGGCCGGGCCGTCCACGGCGACATGGCGGCCGCGTGGCGCGGCGCCGGCGCTCATCGGAACAGGCTGATCAGGTGCGAGCGCGAGCGCACGTCCAGCGCCAGCAGCAGCGAGGACACGTAGTTCTTCACCGTGCCCAGGGACAGTTCGGTCGAGTTGCTGATCTCCTGGTTGGTGCAGCCCGAGAGCACCAGTTCCAGGATCTCCAGATGCCGCGGCCCGAGCTCGGACACCCGGTCGTACATGGCGGACGGGGGCATGCGCGGAAACGCCGTCGCCGCGCCGCCCATGGCATGCGCGCCCGGCAGGCCATGCGGCCACAGCAACGCGTTGAGCGTGTCGCGCATCTGTGCGGCGAGCGCGCCCTTGGCGACGTAGCCGACGGCGCCCAGCGCCCGCGCCTGGCGGATGACGAACTCGTCCTGCGTGCCGCTGAAGACGGCGACGCGCGCCTTGGGATGGGCCTCGAGGAACATCCGCAGGCCTTGCAGGCCCTTGCAGTCGGCCAGGTTCAGGTCCAGCAGCACGGCCTCGATGTCGCTGCGCTCGCCGTAGATGCGGATGGCGTCTTCCAGCGCCGAGGCCTCGATCCAGTCGATCGCCTCGCCGTTGAGGTCGGCATAGGTCGTCTTGACGCCGATGCGCACGAGTTCGTGATCGTCAACGAGCAGAACCTGGCGCGCCGTCATGCAGACCGTCCTCGCGATGAAGGGGCGCCCAGAATAGGGCCTCGGTGCCGTTCAGGGCATCCCAGTGGTGAATATTGCGGGTGGACCGGCAGTTTGGTATGGCGCCGGCCCGTCGCCGGCCGCGGGCTGGCGGATTACCTAAGTCACGACGCTGCCGAATCGGTGCTGCTTATCCTCGCTGCCTACCTTGGAGCCGCGAGTGAAAAGACATTCTTCAAGGCCGCGGCGCGCGGTCGTCGCGGCCGGCGGGCTGCTCTTGCTGGCCGGCTGCGCGTCCCTGATTCCGGCGTCGCCGACGCGCGTCAAGGGCGACATCCAGGCGGTCGAGGCGCTCAATCCGAGCGTGTCGCAGCGTCCCTCGCCGCTGCGGGTCCGGGTCTACGAACTGCGTGCCGACTCGGTGTTCGCGAAGGCCGACTTCATGTCCCTCTACGAAGGCGACCGTGCGCTGCTGGCTGCCGACCTGGTGGCGCGCGACGAGATCATGTTGCAGCCTGGCGAGAAACGGCCTTACGACAGGCAGCTGAACCCGGAGACGCGCTTCATCGGCGTGGTGGCGATCTATCGCGACCTTGACCGGGCGATCTGGCGCGCCGTCGTGCCCGTGCGCCCCAACAAGACGCAGGCGCTGAGCATCCGCGCCGACTCGCTGGCGATCTCGGCCGTCGTGCAATGACTTCTCGCCATCGGGTGATCTGGTCGCAGGGCATGTTCCTGCAGCCGCATCATTTCCAGCAGGAGAGCCGTTTCATCGAGCAGTTGCTGGATGCGCGCATCCATGCCGCCGGCGACTACGCCTGGGGATTCGGCGCGCTGGTGATCGACGAATCCCAGCTCGCACTCGGGCGCCTCGCGCTGCTGCGCGCCAGCGGCGTGCTGCCCGACGGCACGGCCTTCTCCATGCCGGACGCCGACGCGCTGCCGCCGCCGCTGGACGTGCCGCCGGACCTGAATGGCGAGCTGGTCTGCCTGGTCGCGCCGCTGGCCCGCACGGGGGCGACCGAGGTCGATTTCGGCACCGCCGGCAACGGCGGATCGCCCATGCGCTACAGCGTCGTCGATGCCGAGCTGCGCGATGCCGCCAACGCCGCCGACGACCCCGAGCCGGTGCAGCTCGGCGCCGTCAACTTCCGCCTGGTGCGCCAGCGCGACGCCGGTGATGCCTATGCGGTGCTGGGCGTCGTGCGGGTGCAGGAGCGGCGGGGCGACGGCACGCTGGTGCTGGACCGCGGCTACATCGCGCCGCAGACGCGCATCGACGCCAGCGCGCAGCTGTCGGCCACCGCCGCGCTGTTGCACGGCCTGGTGCAGCAACGTGCGCGCGAGCTGGCAGCGGGCATGGGGCAACTGGGCCATGGCGTGTCCGAGGTGGCCGACTTCCTGACCCTGCAGATCCTCAACCGCGCCGAGCCGCTGCTGCGCCAGTACGCCGGTGCGCCCAGCGTCCACCCCTGGCCGGTGTTCGCGGCGCTGCTGCAGCTGGCCGGCGAACTGGCCAGCCTGTCCAGCCCGGAGCGCCATCCGCCCGAGTACCCGATCTACCGGCACGACGACCTGCAGAACGTCTTCCTGCCGGTGGTGCGCGACCTGCGCGACTACCTGTCCGCCGTCATCGAACGCCATGCGATCCGCATCGAGTTGAAGGACCGCAACCGCGGCGTGCACACGGCCGTCGTGCCGGACGGTGAGCTGCTGCGCAACGCCGGCTTCGTGCTGGCGGTGCGCTCGCAGCTGCCCGCCGAGCAGTTGCGCCAGCGTTTCCCCGCGCAGGCCAAGCTCGGGCCCGCGGACCGCATCAAGGACATCGTGAACCTGCAGCTGCCGGGCATCGCGATGCATGCGCTGCCGGTGGCGCCGCGCCAGCTGCCCTATCACGCCGGCAGCAACTACTTCGAGATCGAACGCCAGGGCGAGCTGTGGAAGCAGTTCGAGCGCAGCGGCAGCATCGTGCTGCACGTCGCGGGCGACTTCCCCGGCCTGGAGCTGGAGCTCTGGGCGCTGCGCCAGGGCGCTTGAGCGGTGCTGGCGATGGCGACCGATCCGTCTTCCTTCACCGACCCCTTCGCTTCGCTGGAGCCGACGACTTTCGTGCGCCCGCGCCCCGGGGGCTGGGCCGCCGAGCCGGGGGGCGGAGCCGCCCCGCCCCAGATGGCCGACGAGGAGGCGCCGCCCGACCACGGCCTGAACCCGCTGCTGGCGCTGGCCAACCGCCTGCTGCTGCTGGTGCCGCCGCTGCGCGCCACCCAGCGCATGGCCGACCCGGCCGCGCTGCGCGCCAGCCTGGCCCAGGGCATCCGCGACTTCGTCACCGCGGCGCAGCGGCAGGGCATCGCGCCCGAGCGCGTGATGGCGGCGCGCTACGTGCTGTGCACCCTGATCGACGAGGCCGCCGCCGAAACGCCCTGGGGCAGTGCCGGCGTCTGGGCCCGCCACAGCCTGCTGGCCGAGTTCCACAACGAGGCCTTCGGCGGCGAGAAGGTGTTCCAGCTGATGGCCTGGCTGGCCGCCAACCCGGCGGCCAACCTGGACCTGCTGGAGCTGATCTACGCTGCGCTGGCGTTGGGCTTCGAGGGGCGCTACCGCGTCATCGACAACGGGACTGCCCAGCTCGAAGCGGTGCGCGCCAAGCTGGCGCAGATCATCCGCCAGCAGCGCGGTGCCTACCCGGCGTCGCTGGCCCAGCATTGGCAGGGGCAGCCGGTGGCTCAGCGGCGGGCGCTGTCGTGGCTGCCGCTGCTGCTGGCCGCCACGCTCGCCGTGTTGCTGCTCGGTGCGGCCTATGCGTTCTTCGCGAAGTCGCTGGCCGAGCGCGCCGACCCGGTGTACGCGCGCATCCAGTCGTTGCGCCTGCCGCCGCCCGTCGCCACCGTCAGTCAGCCGGCGCCGCAGCCGCGGCTGGCCGTGTTCCTGCAGCCCGACATCAAGGCGCAGCTGGTGGCGGTGCGTGACGAGGTGGATCGCAGCGTCATCACGATCCGCGGCGACGGTCTCTTTGCGCCGGCCAGCGCGAGCCTGCAGCCCGAGCGCGAGGCGCTGATGCAGCGCATCGCCGCGGCCCTGGTGCGCGTCGGCGGCAACGTGCTGGTGACGGGCCACACCGACAACACGCCCATCCGCACGGCGCGCTTCCCGTCCAACTGGCACCTGTCGGAGGAGCGTGCGCGCGTGGTACGCAGCCTCTTCGTCGACGCCGGCCTGCCGGCTGAACGGGTTCGTGCCGAGGGCCGCGCCGACGGCGAACCGGTGGCCGCCAACGACAGCGAGGCGCACCGGGCGTTGAACCGCCGCGTCGAGGTCACGCTGTTCGCGCCGCTGCCGGGCGCCGCAGCCTCCCGCTGACGCGGCCGCAAGAGACGGGACGAAGGGGCGCCATGATCCGCAAGCTGCTGGCCTGGATCTTCAACCGCTGGACCTTGCTGCTGCTGCTGGTGCTTGCGCTGGTGGTCGGGGTCTGGCAGGTCGGGCCGCAGGTGTCCGTGGGCGAATGGCATCCGCTGGACACGGCGCGCGCCTGCTGGATCGCGACCGCCGTCATCCTGCTGACCGTCGCGGCGCTGCTGGGCTGGCGCTGGTGGCAGGCGCGGCGCGGCAATGCCAAGGTCATCGAGCAGCTCGCCGCCGCGCCCCCGGGTGGCGAGGCTGTCGAGAGCGCCGACATGCAGGCCGTGCGCCAGCGCTTCGAGGGGGCGCTCGGCAGCCTGCGCCAGCGGCGTTTCGGCGCCGCCGCGGGCGGCAGCTGGTGGCGCAGGCTCATGGCCCGGCTGGACGGGCAGACCCTGTACGAGCTGCCCTGGTACCTCATCATCGGTGCGCCCGGCGCCGGCAAGACCACGGCGCTGCGCAACGCCGGGCTGCGCTTCCCGCTCGCCGAGGACCTGGGCGACCAGGCGGTGCGCGGCGTCGGCGGCACGCGCCAGTGCGACTGGTGGTTCGCCGACCAGGCCGTGCTGATCGACACGGCCGGCCGTTTCACCACCCAGGACAGCGACCAGGCCAATGACCGTGCCACCTGGAACGGCTTCCTGGCGCTGCTGAAGCGCTCACGCCCGCGGCAGCCGCTCAACGGCGTGCTGGTGGTCGTATCGGCCACCGACCTGCTGGCGCGAGGCGAGGCGGAGCGCCAGCGCCATGCCCAGCTGGTGCGCGCCCGCGTGCAGGAGCTGCACGAGCAGCTGGGCGTGCGGCTGCCCCTGTACGTGCTGGTCACCAAGTGCGACCTGCTGGCCGGCTTCGGCGACTACTTCGCCGGCATCGACAAGGCGCTGCGGGCCGCGCCCTGGGGCTTCACCTTCGGCATGCAGCCGCAGGCGTTCACGCAGGCGCTGGGCCCGGAGTTCGATGCCTTGCTGGCGCGCCTGGACGAAGGCCTGATCGACCGGCTGCAGGCCGAGCCCGACCCGCAGCGCCGCGCCCGCATCTACGGCTTCCCGGCGCAGTTCGCCAGCCTGAAGGCACCGGTGGCGGAGTGGGTGCAGCGCGTCTTCGCCCCTTCACCCTTCGAGGCCGACCCGATGCTGCGGGGCGTCTACTTCGTCAGCGGCACGCAGGAAGGCACGCCCATCGACCGCGTGCTGGGCGCCGTCGCGCGGCGCTACCGGATGGAGCAGGCCGTGCTGCCACCGCAGCGCGCCAGCGGGCGCAGCTACTTCCTGGAGCGCCTGCTCGGCGAGGTCGTGTTCGCCGAGCAGGGGCTGGCCGGCACGCGGCGGGCCTGGGAGCGCCGGCGCGGCGTGCTGGCCGGCGCTGGCTATGCGGCGCTCGCGGTGCTGGCAGTGCTGGCGCTGGGGGCCTGGTTCGTCAGCTGGCGCAGCAACGGCGCCTACATCGACGCCGTGGCGGCGCGCGTCGAGGAGGTGCGCCGGCTGGTGCAGCAGACCCCCAACCGGCCGGACCCCGACCTGCGCCCGCTGTTGCAGGCGCTGGACGCGACGCGCGGTCTCGCCGAGGCCGGCGGCAACCCGCAGTCGCCGCCGCTGTCGCTGGGCTTCGGCCTCTACCAGGGGCGCAAGCTCGACGGCGCGGCCCGCACCGCCTACGAGCGCATGTTGCGAGACGCCGTGCTGCCGCGGCTGGCGCTGGGCTTCGAGCGCCAGCTCAAGACCGGCGAGCACCCCGAGTCGCAGTACGAGGCGCTGAAGTCCTACCTGATGACCTACGACATGCAGCATTTCGACGCCGAGGCGCTGCGCCAGCAGGTCGAGGCCGACTGGGACGCCGGCCTCGGCCGCGAGCAGGCGCCGGCGGAGCGCGCCGCGCTGAGCCGTCACCTGGCGGCGCTGCTCGCGCTGGGCCCGGCGGTGTCGCCGCTGGAGCAGGACAAGGCGCTGGTGGAGCTGGTGCGCCGGCAGCTCGCTGCGGTGCCGCTGCCGGAGCGCGTCTACAACCGCATTCGCCAGCGCGGCCTGGGCGACGAGTTCCCCGAGTTCACCGTCGCCAAGGCGGCCGAGCCCAACGCCGCGCTGGTGTTCGAGCGCACCAACGGCCAGCCGCTGACGCGCGGCGTCTCCGGGCTCTACACCTACCGGGGCTACTACGACGGCTTCCAGAAGGTCGTGGGTGACGCCACCGCGCAGCTTGCCGGCGAGAAGACCTGGGTGCTGGGCCTGCCGCCCGGCGCGTCCGGCCTGCCCAGCGAGGACCGTCTCGTCAACGACGTGCGGCGCCTGTACCTGCTGGACTACCGAGATCGCTGGAAGGACTTGATCGCCAGCATCCGGCTGCGCCCCATCACGTCGACCGATGCCGCCATCGAGCGCGTGCGCTTCCTGTCGGCACCCGACAACCCGCTGGTGCCGCTGATGAAGGCCATCTCGCGCGAGACCACCTTGCTGGCCGGCCAGGACGTGATCGGCACCGCCCGCCTCGCCGCCGAGAACCAGGCCCGGGCGCTGCGGGACAAGGTGCTGGGCAAGTTCGGCGCCAAGCCGGCGACGCTGGGCGCGCCCGGCGAGCGCATGGAGAGCATCGTCGATGACGAGTTCGCGTCGCTGCGCCGTGTCGTCACCGCGCCCGACGGCGGCAAGCCGCCCATCCAGGCCACGGTGGACCAGCTCGCGCAGCTGCAGGTCGTGCTGATCACGGCCAAGCAGGCCGCGGCCGGTGGCGCCGCGCCGCCGCCCAGCCCGCTGCCCACGCAGATGAAGGCCGACGCCGCCGGCATGCCCGAGCCGGTGCGCTCGCTGCTCAACACGCTGGGCGATGCCAGCGCCCATGCCACCTCGGCGCAACTGCGCGAGACGCTGGCGCGCGAGGTGCGCTCGCAGGTCGGCGAGTTCTGCGTGCAAGCCGCGCGCGGGCGCTATCCGCTCGACCCCAGCTCCAGCCGCGACGTCACGCCCGCCGATTTCGCGCAGCTGTTCGGCCCCGGCGGGCGCTTCGACGCGATGCAGCAGAAGCTCGCCGCCTACATCGACACCAGCACGCGGCCCTGGAGCTTCCGGCCGGTGGACGGCACGCCGCTGGGGCGCGACGTGGGCAGCCTGCCGCAGTTCCAGAACGCGCAGGCCATCCGCGAGGCCTTCTTTGCCGGCGGCAACGTGCCGGGCACGCAGCTCACGTTCAAGCCCGTCGAGATGGACCCGCAGATCCGCCAGTTCCAGCTCGACGTGGACGGCATGATCGTCAAGTACGAGCACGGTCCGCAACTGCTGCAGACCGTGCGCTGGCCGGGGCCGCGCGGCAGCAACCTGGTGCGCGCCAGCGTCGAGCCGATGAGCGGCAGCGCGCTCACCGCCGAAGGCCCCTGGGCGCTGCTGCGGTTGTTCGACCGCGTCGACCGCGTCAGCATCCAGCCCGGCAGCGCGCCGGAGAAGTTCCGCGCCGTCTTCGACTTCGACGGCCGCAAGGTCAGCTTCGACGTGACGGCCGCCAGCGTGCGCCACCCCTTCCGCATGAAGGAGCTGCACGGCTTCTCATGCCCGAACGGGCTTTGAGATGACGCTGCGCTGCGCCGCCGGCGTTGCATGCACAGGCCGCGCACATGGCTGACGACGCTCCCGGCTGGTACGGCAAGCTCGCCATGCTGGGCGACTTCGCGTCGCGCCGGCTGGCGCCGGACTGCGTGACGGCCTGTGACCGCTGGCTGGCCGAGGGTGTGCTGAGCAGCCAGCGTGCGCTGGGCGAGCAATGGCTGTCGCGCTACCTGGCCGCGCCCGCGTGGCGCTTTGCCTGGGCGCCGGGCGTCATGGACCGGCGCTGGTGGTTCGGCGTGCTGATGCCGAGCTGCGACAACGTGGGCCGCTACTTCCCGCTGCTGATCGCGCAGCCGCGCGCGGCGCCGCCGGCCGACCGCATCGCGCTGGACCACCTGGACCTGTGGTGGGTGCGGCTCGTGGACACGGCGCTGGCGACGCTGGCCCCGGGCGCGACGCTGGAGGGGTTCGAGGCCGCACTGGCCGCGTTGCCGCCCTGGCCGGGTGCGCTGCCGGCGGTGACGCGGGCGTTGCCCGCCAGCGCCGGGCGCGAGATGCATGCGGTGGCCGACGGCGCGGCGCTGGCTGCCGTCGTGCGCGGCCTGGCAGCCTCGACGCTGCAGCAGCGCCTGGCGGGCGGCAGCTTCTGGTGGTCTTGCGCCCAGGGCGGCAGTGAATGCGCGCTGCTGCCGGGCCTGCCGGCCGCGGATGCCTTTGCGGCGATGCTGGCTTAGCGCGCGAGGGGATTGAATGCCCGGCCCCGGCCGGGTGGCGGCGTTAAGCTGGGCGACTCACGGAGAGACCCATGCGCGCAGCCTTCAGCCTTCTCGCCCTCGTCATCGTCGCGGCCATCGTGCTGTCGCTGGCCAAGAAGCAGGCCACGGCGCTGAAGCCGCCCGCGGCCGGCGCGTCGGCCGCGGGCGCGGCGCTGCCGCAGCCCCAGGCCGTGGGCCAGCAGGTGCAGAGCAGCATCGACGATGCCGCCCGGCGCGCGGCCGAGGCCGCGTCGGCCGCAACGAACTGAGGCCGTGCCCGGCCACAAGCTCTTCTTCGCGCTGCGGCCGGACGAGCAGACGGCCGAGCGCATCGCCCGCGTCGTGACCGCCGAGCACGAGGCGCGCGGCCTGCAGGCCCGGCTGCGCCCCAGCCGCATCTTCCACATCACGCTGCACTACTTCGGCTATTTCGACGGCGAGCCCGACGCGGGCCTCGTCGCGCTGGCCAGCCGGGCCGCGTCCGAGGTGATCCGGCCGGCCTTCGACCTGGGCTTCGACGCCTTCACGAGCTGGGGGGACGAGCGCGCCAGCAAGCACTCCTTCGTGCTGACCGGCGGCCAGGGGCTGGAGGGGGTGCGCGAACTGCGCGACGCCCTCGTCGCGCGCCTGCTCGCCCACGGCCTGGCGGCACCGGAGCGCGACTACGAACCGCACCTGACGCTGCGCTACGACAAGCGCCCCGCGCCCGCGTGGCCGGTCGAGCTGCCGGGCTGGATCGCCAGCGAGTTCGTGCTCGTGAAGAGCCCCCAGGGGCTGACGCGGCACGACGTCATCGCCCGCTGGCCGCTGCAGGCCTGAGGCCTGCTCCTACAGGACTTGAGGCTGCCGGCCGACGGGCGCGCTGCGGCGCCGCGGCCACGATGGAGCCCGCCCGCCAAGGAGACCGTCATGTTGATCAAGTCCGTCATCGCTCTCGTCGCCACCTCGGCCCTGGCCGTGAAGCTGGTCCAGCACCTCGGCCGCGAACAGCAGCGCCGCGTCCGCCACGACGGCAGGCAGCATCGCGAGGACGTCAGCCGCTGGGAGGAGGAGGGCGGCAACCTGCCCCCTGCCAAGCCGGCGGCGAAGCCGGCCGTCAAGGCGGCGGCCAAGCGCCGCGTCAGCCGGCGCTGATGCCGCGTCAGCCTGCGCTGATGGCCCGGGCCAGCGCGCGCACGCTCAGCGGCGCCGAGCCCTCGGCCTTGTTGGAGATGGTGACGAACGCATCCTGCCCCGCGCCCGCCGTGCCGCGGATGATGCGGGCCAGTTCGGCGCGGGTGTCCGGGTCGGGGTCCAGCATCTCGTTGAATTCTCCGTAGCGCTTCTCGGCCTCTTCGTAGCCGTAGGGGCCGTGCAGGCGGTTCAGGTTCCAGCGCACCACCAGCGGCCCCGGCCACAGCGCGCGCAGCAGCGGCAGCTGCTCCGAGAGCGGTGGCAGCTTGGGATGCAGGCCCAGGCAGTAGCGCGCGCCGGCATCGCGCAGCAGCGCGACGAGATCGGGCGTCAGCCAGGTGGCGTCGCGCACCTCCACGGCGATGACGCCGGCCGGCGGCTTCGGTAGCGCCAGCAGCAGCGCATGCAGCAGGTCGAACTGCTCGCCCATGCGCGCCAGCCGCTGGGCGGGCAGGGGGCTGAGCTGGAAGACCAGCGCGCCTATCGTCTGCCCCAGGCCTTCGTAGGCGGGTTCTATGAAGTCCTGCAGCGCGGTGGCGCTGTCGAGGAAGAGCGGGTTGGGTTGCTGGCCCCGGCCCTGCTCGCTGCGCAGCAGCGCGTCCGTCACGAGGCTGGGTGCCTTCACCGTGAAGCGAAAGCCCGCCGGCACCTGCTCGGCATGGCGCTGGAACTCCGCCGCCGCCAGTGGCCGGTAGAAGCCGCGGTCGATGCCGACGGCGCGCAGCAGCGGGTGGGCGGCGTAGGCGGGCAGCCCGGTCTTGGACAGCGTGGCCTCGCCGTGCCGGCCGGCCCACACCAGGCCCTGCCAGCCCGGGTAGCTCCAGGTCGACGTGCCCAGGTGGACATGGGGCGACAGCGCCGCGGCGAGCGCCAGGTCCGCGGGCGCGGGCGGCATGGGCTGCACGCCGCGCGGGCGTTTGGCGGGGAGGTCCCCGCCGAAGAGTTGGTCCTGCATCAGAACATCAGGAATTTCAGCAGCACGATGTTGACGCCCAGCAGCAGCAGCGCGGTGGGCCATTGCGCGCGGATGACGGCGTTCTTGTCCTTCAGCTCCAGCAGCGCGGCCGGGATGATGTTGAAGTTGGCCGCCATGGGCGTCATCAGCGTGCCGCAGTAGCCGCAGAACATGCCGATGGCGGCCATCACCGCGGGGTTGCCATGATGCATGCCCAGCAGGATGGGGATGCCTATGCCCGCCGTCATGACCGGGAAGGCCGCGAAGGCATTGCCCATCACCATGGTGAACAGCGCCATGCCCAGCCCATAGGCCGCGACGGCCAGCCAGGCGTTGTCGACCGGCAGCGTGGTCGTCGCGAGGTGGGCCACGGCCTTGCCGACGCCGGCATCGGTGAACAGCAGGCCCAGCGTCGCCAGCATCTGCGGCAGGATGACCGCGGGCCCCATGGTCTCCAGCAGCCGGCGCGACTCGTGCAGCGCCTGCATGGGGCGTTCGAGCGTCATGCGCAGCGCGGCGGCCAGGCCGACGAGCGAGCCCAGGCCGACGCAGACCAGCGTCAGGTGCTGGGTCTCGATCAGCAGCAGGCTGCCGATGTGGACCTCCTTCAGCGTCAGGCTGCCTAGCAGCGCCAGCATGGAGATGGCGAGGATTGGCAGGAAGAGCCTGTTGCCATGCCGTGCGGCGCTGGCCTGGCGCTCGGCGGGCTCGCGCAGCGCGTGCCTGCCGATGCCGACGCCGCCCAGGCCGCCCAGCGCCGCCAGCGCGACGACGATGAGGCCGGCCGTGACCGGCGGCAGCCAGTCGCCGGCGAGGTAGATGACGGCGTACAGGCCCCAGAACAGGCCGCTGGTGCGGCGCCGCGGGCTGCTGTGATCGCGCCAGGCCAGCACGGCGATGCCGGCCAGCGCCAGACCGACCAGCAGCGTGAACTGGTCCAGCCGCAGCAGCGCGGTCATGGCTGGCCCTCCTGCGCGCGGGCGCGGGCGATGTCCCGCGGCAGGCGGTGGTCCAGGTGGATCAGCCGCGCCGCGTGGATGAGGAAGGCAGCGACAGCCGTCGGGATGCCCCACAGCGCGATATGCAGCGGGTCGGTGACGATGCCGTTCTCGGCCAGGAAGGTCTGCATCAGCACGATGGAGCCGAAGGCGACGAAGATGTCCTCGCCGAAGAACAGGCCCACGTTGTCAGTCGCCGCGGCCATGGCCTTGCAGCGGTCGCGTACCGCCTGGGGCAGCGGGCCGTGGATCTTCTCGGCGGCGGCCTCGGTCATCGGCGCCACCAGCGGCCGCACCATGGGTGCGTGGCCGCCCAGCAGCGTCAGCCCCAGCGCGGCGGCGGCTTCGCGGATGAACAGGTAGACGACCAGCAGCCGGCCCGCGGTGGCCGAGCGGATGTCGGCGATCCAGGCCTGGGCGCGCTCGCGCAGGCCGTGGCGCTCCAGCAGGCCGATGACGGCCAGTGGCAGCAGCAGCGTCAGCGGCAGGTTGCGTGTCTTCACGAAGCCCGTGCCCAGCTTGGCGAGGATGAGGTCCAGCGGCAGCCTGGCCGCCAGGCCGGTGGCGATGCCGGCCGCGGTGACGACCAGCACCGGGTTGAAGCGCAGCAGGAAGCCGACGATGACGACGGCCACGCCGATCAGCGGCCAGAGGGAGACGGCGGTTTGCATGTCAAGGTTCAGTCGAGAGTGTTCTTGCGGGCCAAGCGCCGGGCCGCTCCCAAGCCGGCCCGCGCTGGCGAAGTGCTTGACGGTCGAGCCGGCAAGCATCGCCGTCCCCGTGGGGGACCGGCCGAGGTACTCCTTGGACGAGGGGCGCCATCTCAGGCGCGCAGCTCGATGCCGGCGTCCGTGAGGGCTTGGTGGATGGCGCGGGCGAAGGCGAGGGCGTGCGGGCCGTCGCCGTGCAGGCACAGGGTCTGGGCCTGCAGTGGCACGGTCTCGCCGGACACGGCCTGCACGACACCCTCACGCACCATGCGCAGCGTGCGGGCCACGGCTTCGTCCACGTCGTCAACGAGGGCGCCGGGCTGGCTGCGCGGCACCAGGCTGCCGTCGGCGTGGTAGCCGCGGTCGGCAAACACCTCGGCCACCGCGCGCAGGCCGGCGCGTTCGGCCGCGCGCAGCAGCTCGCTGCCGGCCAGGCCGTACAAGGCCAGGCCGGGGTCGACGGCGCGCACGGCGGCGGCGACGGCGTCGGCCAGCGCGGGGTCGCGCGCGGCCTGGTTGTAGAGGGCGCCGTGAGGTTTGACGTGGTGCAGCCGGCCGCCGGCCGCGCGCACCAGGGCGTCCAGCGCGCCGATCTGGTAGATCAGGTCGGCGCGCACCTCGGCGGGGGCCAGCCGCATCTCGCGGCGGCCGAAGTTCTCGCGGTCGGGGTAGCTCGGGTGTGCGCCTATGGCCACGCCGCGTGCCAGGGCTGCGCCGACGGTGGCCTGCATCAGCCGCGCATCGCCGGCATGCCAGCCGCAGGCAATGTTGGCGGAGCTGACCAGGGCCAGCAGCTCGGCGTCGTCGGGCGCGCCTTCGCCGAGGTCGGCGTTCAGGTCGACATGCATAGGGCAGTCCTCAGTTGTTCCAGGGTCGCCTGGCGCTGGCGCAGCGCGTCGAGCGCTTCGTCGACGCTGCAGGGCAGGAAGCGCAGCGTGGCGCCCAGGCGCAGCTGCGCGAGCTTCCACAAGTCGGCGCGGATGACGACGGCGATCTTGGGATAGCCGCCGGTCGTCTGCGCATCGGCCAGCAGGGCTATGGGCTGGCCCGAGGGCGGCACCTGGACCACGCCCGGCAGCACGCCGTGCGAGGCCAGCTCTGCACCCCGCTGGCGCTTCAACTCGGGGCCGGCAAAACGGTAGCCCATGCGGTTGCTCTGCGGCGTGAGCCGCCAGTCGGCGCCCCAGAAGGCGGCGCGCGCGGCGGCGGAGAAGTCGTCATGCTCGGGGCCGGGCAGCGCGCGCACGGTGGCGTCCCAGTCGGGCGGCGCCAGGCCGATGCGGCGCGAGGGCCGGGCGGCGGGTGGATTCAGCGGCAGCCGGTCGCCGTCGCGCAGCGCGCGACCGTCCAGCCCGCCAAAGCCGGCCTTGAGGTCGGTGCTGCGTGACCCCAGGGCCGGCGCCGTGGCAATGCCGCCCGAGACGGCCAGGTAGCTGCGCATGCGCTCGCGCGGCGCGGCGATCTTCAGCGTCTGGCCGGCCTGCACGGGCTGGCGCCAGCCGGGCCGCAGCGGGCGGCCATCCAGCAACGCGTCGGCGTCGGTGCCGGTGACGGCGATGCAGCAGTCGATGTCGAAGCGCAGCGTGGCGGGGCCCAGCGTGAACTCCAGCCCGGCGGCGTCGGGCGGGTTGCCGACGAGCAGGTTGCCCTGGGTCAGCGCCAGGTCGTCGAGCGCGCCGCAGCGGCTGATACCGCGGTCGCGCCAGGCCTCGCGGCCCAGGTCTTGCACGGTGGTCAGCGGGCCGGCGCGCAGCACTTCGATCATGCCGAGCTCTCGCGGGGCCGTCATTCAGGGCTCCGCCACGAAGCGCACGCGGTCGCCGGGCGCCAGCAGTGTCGGCGGCTCGGCCTGCGGGTCGAACAGGGGCAGGGCGGTGCGGCCGATGAGCTGCCAGCCGCCGGGCGTGGCCAGCGGGTAGATGCCCGTCTGCGCGCCGCCGATGCCCACGCTGCCGGCCGGCACGGCCACGCGCGGTTCGGCTCGGCGCGGCGTGTGCAGGGCCTGGTCCAGCCCACCCAGGTAGGCGAAGCCGGGCTGGAAGCCGATGAAGTAGACGACGTACTCGGCCGCGCTGTGGCGGCGCACCACCTCGTCGGGCGACAGGCGGCAGTGGGCGGCGACGTCGGCGAGGTCGGGGCCGTCATAGCGCACCGGAATCTCGACCCGCCGGCCGGGCTGCTGGCGGCGTGCCGGCTCGGCCCACAGCGCGAGCGCGGCCTGCTCCAGCGCCTGGGCCTCGGTGGCCAGCGGGTCGAAGGTCAGCGTCAGGTTGTTCATGCCCGGTATCAGGCCCTGCACGCCGTCCACCTGCGCCAGCCCGGCGGCGAGTTGCCAGATGCGCTGCTGCTGCTCCAGCGACACCGGTGCCGGCAGCGACAGGCACAGCGCGGCTTCGCCGAGAGGGTGGATGGCCAGGGGCGTCATGGGCGAAAGCATGCCATGGGTAAACTGCCGGCCCTGATGACCGAGCCCCCTCTCTCGCCGATGTTCACGCCCGCCGACGAGTACGCGATGCGTCTTGCGCTGGACCAGGCGCACAACGCCTGGCTGGTGGGCGAGGTGCCGGTGGGGGCCGTGATCACGCGCCAGACGCCCGAGGGCCTGCAGGTCGTCGCCACCGGCTACAACCGCCCCATCACGACGCACGACCCGACGGCCCATGCCGAGATCGTCGCGCTGCGCCATGCGGCCACGCTGCTGGAGAACTACCGCCTGCCGGAGTGCGAGCTCTACGTGACGCTGGAGCCATGCGCGATGTGCGCGATGGCGCTGATGCATGCGCGCTTCAAGCGCGTCGTGTTCGCGGCGCGCGACCCCAAGACGGGCGTGGCCGGCTCGGTGATCGACCTGTTCGGCCAGCCCCAGCTCAATCACCACACGCGCATCGCCGGAGGCCTGATGGCCGAGCCCGCCGCCCAGCTGCTGCGCGATTTCTTCAACGAGCGCCGCGAGGCCGCGCGGGCGCGCCGTGCCCGCAATGCCGAGCCAGGCCAAGGCCTGATCCCGACCGGCGAAGCCACGCACCTGGACGAATCCTGATGTCATCCCTCACGTTGTTCACGCCGGCCGGCGCCGTTGCCAAGGCCGAGAACCTGAAGCGCGCCGCCAGGCGGCTGGCGCAGCTGGGCTTCGAGGTCAGCATCGATGCCGATGCGCTGAGCCGGCACCAGCGCTTTGCCGGCGATGACGCGACCCGCCTCGCCGCCCTGCATCGCATTGCCGACGCGGCGCCGTCGGTGGCGCTGGCCACGCGCGGCGGCTATGGCCTCACGCGCCTGCTCGACCAGATCGCCTGGGATCGCATCGCGCACAGCATCGAGCACGGCACGCGCTGGGTGGGCTACAGCGACCTGACCGCGCTGCAGAACGGGCTCATCGCCCGCCACAAAGGCCTGGCCATGTGGTCGGGCCCGCTGGCCTGCGACGACTTCGGTCGCAGCGAAGCGGACGGTGGCGTCGACGAGGTCACGCGCGACTGCTTCCTGGAAGCCATGAGCGGCGCGCTGGAAGCCGTGGGCTTCCGGGCGCCGACGGCCGACTTCGACGGCCTGGAGGCGCGCGGCCGCCTGTGGGGCGGCAACCTGACGGTGCTGTGCTCGCTGCTGGGCACGCCGCACTGGCCCAAGGTCAAGGGCGGCATCCTGTTCCTGGAAGACGTCAACGAGCACCCCTACCGCGTCGAGCGCATGCTGCTGCAGCTGCAGCAGGCCGGCGTCATCGATGCGCAGGCGGCGGTGCTGCTGGGCGACTTCAGCGGCGCGGCCAAGTCGCCGCTGGACCGCGGCTATGGGATCAAGGATGCGGTCGCCGCGCTGCGCAGCCGCACCAGGACGCCGGTGCTGACCGGGCTGCCCTTCGGCCATGTGCGCACCAAGGTCTGCCTGCCGGTGGGGGCGACCGTGGAGCTGTACGTGCAGGGCCGCGAGGCCCTGCTGGGCTGGCAGTCGGATGCGCGGCTGGCCCATGGCCACGACCACCACCATCACTGAAGACACCCCGGGTTTCCACGCCGCCGGTGCGGCGCGGTGCCGGTGGGTTGAACGTCTATGATTCCTGCCATCGCCCCGGCCCGTGCCGGGGCGCTCGTGTTTTAAGGGCGTTGCGGTGGTGGGAATCGGCGGGCGTTGGATCAAGCGGAGTCTGGGCGCGCTGGCGCTCGGCCTGCTGGCCGGCTGCAATAACAGCCCCCATCCCCACGGCGCCGAGCGCGAGAACACGCTCTACATGGCCTTCGCCGAGCGCTCGCCGCGCTACCTGGACCCGACGTCCTCGTACACGGCGCCCGAAAGCACCTACACCTACGAGATCACCGAGCCGCCCTACGGCTACCACCCGCTCAAGCGCCCCTACACGCTGATCCCCCGCGCGGCCGCCGAGCTGGCCAAGCCGTATTTCCTGGATGCGCAGGGCCGGCGCCTGCCGGACGATGCGCCGGACGAGCAGATCGCGCAGGCCGTCTACGACGTCCCCATCCGCCCGGGCCTGAAATGGGCGCCGCATCCGGCCTTCGCCAGGGATGCCCAGGGCCAGTACCGCTACCACCACCTGAAGCCCGGCGAGCTGGGCGACAAGCGCAGCCCTTTCGAGTTCGAGCACCTGGGCACGCGCGAGGTGGTGGCCGAGGACTTCGTCTATGCGCTCAAGCGCCACGCCAGCCCGCGCGTGGAGGCGCCCGTGGCGGCGGTGTTTTCCGAGCACGTGCTGGGCCTGCGCGACTACATCAAGCTGCTCAAGCAGGAGAACGCCAGGCAACTGTCCGGCCTCCCGGAGAACCTGGCCGACAAGCCCTTCCTGGACCTGCGCCGCTGGCCGCTGGCCGGCGCCGAGGCGGTGAACGACCACCTGCTGCGCATCCGGCTCAAGGGCCGCTACCCGCAGTGGCAGTACTGGCTCGCCACCACCTTCACGTCGCCCATCCCCTGGGAGGTGGACGCCTTCTACGCGCAGCCCGGCATGGCCGCGAACTCGCTGACCTGGAACCAGTGGCCGGTGGGCAGCGGCCCCTTCATGATGACGGAGTACGTGCAGGACCGCCGGCACGTGATGAGCCGCAACCCGAACTACCGCGTCGAGACCTATCCTTGCGACGGCAGCCCCGGCGACGCGCAGGCCGGGCGCCTGGCCGACTGCGGCAAGCGCATCCCCTTCGTCGACAAGGTCGTCGCGATCAACGTCAAGGAGAGGGTGCCGATCAAGGAGCTGTTCAAGCAGGGCTACCTCGACCTGCCCGAAATGGACCGCGCCGACTGGGGCATCGACCTGGCCGTGGACCGGGACGATTCGGACGAGGTGCGCGCCTTCTTCGAGCGGCGCGGCTTCCAGCTGCCGACGGACGTCGACATCAGCAACTGGTACCTGGGCTTCAACTGGCTGGACCCGGTCGTGGGCGGTGGCGACACGCCCGAGCAGCAGCGGCGCAACCGCGCGCTGCGCCAGGCCATCTCCATCGCCATCGACTGGGAGGAGGGCTACGGCCGCATCTTCCGCGACAAGGGCGGCGACGCGGCGCACGGCCCCATCCCGCCCGGCGTGTTCGGCTCGAAGGAAGGCCAGCCCGGCGAATACAACCCGGTCACGCACCGTCTCGTCGACGGCAAGCCGGTGCGCCGGCCGCTGTCGGACGCCTTGAAGCTGATGGAGGAGGCCGGCTACCCCGGCGGGCGTGACGTGAAGACCGGCAAGCCGCTGGTGCTGAACTACGACTTCCAGCGGGTCATCACGCCAGAGCTCAAGGCCGAGAACGACTGGATGGTGCGCCAGTTCGCCAAGCTGGGCATACAGCTGGACATCCGCGCGACCGACTTCAACCAGTTCCAGGAGAAGATCCTCAAGGGCAAGCACCAGATCTTCTGGTGGGGCTGGTTTGCCGACTACCCGGACGCGGAGAACTTCCTGTTCCTGCTCTACGGCCCCAACGGCAAGAGCCTGCACGAGGGTGAGAACACGGCCAATTACCAGAACCCCGAGTTCGACCGCCTCTACCGCAAGCTGCAGTCGCTGGAGGACGGGCCGCAGAAGGCTGCCGTGATGGCGCAGATGAACGACATCGTCCGCCAGGACGCGCCCTGGGCCTGGGGCTACTGGAGCTATTCCGGCCTGGCCTTCCAGCGCTGGGTGCACAACGGCAAGCCGGGTGTGGTGGTGCGCGACCGTGCGCGTTACCTGCGCGTGGACGTGGACGACCGCGCGCGCAGCATCGCCGAGTGGAACCGGCCGGTCTGGTGGCCGTTGCTCGCGTTGGCGGCAGGTGCATTCGCCGTGCTGCTCGCCACGCGACGCGCCTGGCGCGCCCGTGAAACGGCCACGGCCTTGGGCGGAGCGCGCTGATGCTGGGCTTCGTGCTGCGTCGCCTGGGCTATGGCCTGGCCATCCTCGTCGGCGTCAACCTCTTCACCTTCTTCCTGTTCTTCTCGGTCAACACGCCGGACGACATGGCGCGGCTGAACATCGGCGGCAAGCGCGTGACGCAGGAGCAGATCGAGAGGTGGAAGGTCGAGCGCGGCTATGACAAGCCGCTGTACTACGACGCCAGCAAGGCCGGAACGGAGCGCGTCACGCACACCATCCTGTGGCAGCGCTCGGTGAGCCTGTTCGCGCTGGACTTCGGCAAGAGCGACGCGCGCCAGGCCATCAACATCGGCCACGAGATCAAGGTGCGCATGGGCGTGAGCCTGCAGCTGGCGCTGCCCCTCTTCATCCTGCAGGTGATCGTCAGCGTCACGTTCGCGCTGCTGCTGGTGTTCTTCCGGCACAGCCGCATCGACTTCTGGGGCGTCGTGCTGTGCGTGCTGATGCTGTCCATCAGCAGCCTGTTCTACATCATCGTGGGCCAGTTCCTGTTCGCGCGCGTGCTCAAGCTGGTGCCGATGAACGGCTTCGCGCCGGGGCTCGATGCCATCAGGTTCCTGGCGCTGCCCATCCTGCTGTCGCTGCTGAGCCGCCTGGGTGGCGAGGCGCGCCTGTACCGTGCGATGTTCCTGGAGGAGATGGGCAAGGACTATGTGCGCACCGCCCGCGCCAAGGGCCTGAGCGAGGGCCGGGTGCTGAGCCGCCACGTGCTGCGCAACGCGCTCATCCCCATCATCACCAGCGCCGGCAGCTATCTGCCCTACGTCTTCCTGGGCAGCCTGGTGTTCGAGAGCTTCTTCGGCATCCCGGGCCTGGGCGCCTTCGTCATCGAGGCCATCACGGGCCAGGACTTCGCCATCGTGCGAACCATGGTCTTCCTCGGCGCGCTGCTCTACATCGCGAGCAATGCGCTGATCGACATCGCCTACACATGGGTGGACCCCAGGGTGCGCCTGTCATGAAGTTCATCCTGCTCTGGACCGACCTGGCCTTGTGGCTGATGACCGCCGCCGTCCTCGCCTATGCCTGGCGCGTGAAGGCCCAGGCCAACCTGCGCGCGACCTGGGAGCGCGTGCTGCGCGACCCCGTCGCGGCCTGCGCCGGCGTCGTCATGGGGCTGTTCCTGCTCGTCACGCTGGTGGACAGCATCCATCTGCGCCGCGCGCTGCCCGCGCAGGGCGGCGGCACGGTCTATGACACGCGCACGCTGTCGGCGCTGGATCTGATGCTGGAGCGCCAGATCGCCATGCGCGAGGTCAGCTACTCGTTGCCGCTGGGCACGCACGGCTTCAACAAGGAGAGCGTGGGCGAAGCGGGCGGCGAAGTGCGCCGCGACTACCCGCGCCTGCAGTTCGGCGGTGCCCATCTGACGGACCCGGCCACGCAATGGGCCGGCGACGTCACGGCCCGCGCGGGCATGGGGCTGCTGGGCGGGCTGGCCCTGGCCGTCGCGCTGGGCGCCCTGGCGGTGGCCGGCCTGGCCCGCCACCACGGGGGCTGGCGGCATGCGCTGGCCGACCTGGCGGGTGACCGCACGCACTACCCGCTGCGCGCCATGCTGCTGACGCTGGCCGTCGTGCTGCTGCTGGCCGGCCCGGTCGTCGCGCTGATGCCGCACTACCATGTGTTCGGCACCGACCGCACCGGCAATGACGTGCTCGTGCAGGCGCTCAAGAGCGTGCGAACGGCCTTCGTCATCGGCGCGCTGTCCACGCTCGCGACGCTGCCCATCGCCTTGCTGCTGGGCGTGCTGGCGGGCTACTACAAGGGCTGGGTGGACGAGGTCATCCAGTACGTCTACACGACGCTGAGCTCGGTGCCCAACGTGCTGCTGATCGCGGCCTGCGTGCTGATGGTGCAGGTGTTCTTCGACAAGAACCCCGACCTGTTCGAGACGGCGGCGGAGCGCTCGGACCTGAAGATGTTGATGCTCTGCCTCATCCTCGGCCTGACCGGCTGGGCCGGGCTGTGCCGGCTGGTGCGGGCCGAGACGCTGAAACTGAGAGAGCTGGACTACGTGCAGGCCGCCACGGCCTTCGGCGTGGGCGACCTGCGCATCATGGCGCGCCACATCGTCCCCAACGTCATGCACCTGGTGCTGATCACCGTGGTGCTGAGCTTCTCCGAGCTGATCCTCTACGAGGCGGTGCTGACCTACATCGGCGTCGGCGTGGACCCGCTGATGAACAGCTTCGGCAGCATGATCAACCTGGCGCGCGCCGAGATGTCGCGCGACCCGGTCGTCTGGTGGAGCTTCGCGGCGGCCTTCGGTTTCATGGTCGGGCTGGTGCTGGCGGCCAACCTGTTCGCCGACGGCGTGCGCGACGCCTTCGACCCCAAGGCGAGGTCGGCCCGGCCCCGCGTCTTCCCGCGCAGGAAGGCGGCCGACCATGCTTGAGATCGACGATCTCCAGGTCGAGCTGGACGCCGATGCAGGGCTGGTGCGTGCCATCGCCGGCATGAAGCTGAGTCTGGCGCGCGGCGAGACCTTCGCGCTGGTGGGTGAGAGCGGCTGTGGCAAGAGCATGACGGCGCTGGCGCTGATGCGCCTGCTGCCCGAGAACGGCCGCGTCGCCGGCGGCGCCGTGCGGCTGGACGGGCAGGACCTGCTGGCGCTGCCCGAGGGCCGCATGCGCGAGGTCCGCGGTGGCCGCCTCTCGATGATCTTCCAGGAGCCGGCGACCAGCCTGAATCCGGTCATGCAGGTGGGCGACCAGATCGTGGAGGCCATCGAGGCCCATACGCCGCTGCGCGGCAAGGCGGCGCGTGCCAAGGCCGTCGACTGGCTGGCGCGGGTGGGCATCCCCGAGCCGCAGCGCCGCATCGACGACTTCCCGTTCCGCCTCTCCGGCGGCCAGAAGCAGCGCGTGATGATCGCCATCGCGCTGGCCGCCGAGCCCGACTACCTGATCGCCGACGAGCCGACGACGGCGCTGGACGTGACCATCCAGGCGCAGATCCTGGACCTGATCCGCGACCTGCAGCGCGAGCGCCAGCTGGGCGTGTTGCTGATCACGCACGACCTGGCCGTCGTCAGCGGCATGGCGCACCGCGTGGCGCTGATGTATGCGGGGCAGATCATCGAGGTCGCGCCAGCGGCCGAGTTCTTCGCCCACCCCAGGCATCCCTATGCCCGGCTGCTGCTGCAGGCGCTGCCGGACGCCGCACGGCGGCAACAGCCGCTGGCGGCCATCGCCGGCACGGTGCCGCCGCTGTGGCAGGAGTTCACCGGCTGCCGCTTTGCGCCGCGCTGCGACCAGGCCATGCGCCACTGCGCCGGCACGCCGCCCGCCCTGACCGACGAAGGCCCGCAGCACCAGGTGCGCTGCCTGCTCTACAGCCAGCCGGGCGAGGCGTTGCCGCGTGTCCCGGCCGGGGCGAGGGAATTGCCACCCGTGCCGCCCGTTCAAGGCGAGCCGCTGCTGGACGTACGCGACCTGCGCGTGCGCTTCATGCTGAAGACGCCACTGCTGCACCGCGGGCCGCGCCATTTGGACGCGGTCGACGGCATCAGTTTCGAGCTGCAGGCCGGCCGCACGCTGGCCCTGGTGGGCGAGTCCGGCTGCGGCAAGACGACCTCGGGCAAGGCCATCGCGCAGCTGCTGCGCCGCCAGGCCCGCATCAGCGGCCAGGCGCTGTTCGAGGGCCGCGACCTGTTCAAGCTGGACGGCCAGGCCCTGCTGCAGGCGCGGCGCCATATCCAGATCATCTTCCAGGACCCCTTCGCGTCGCTGAACCCGCGCATGCGCGTCGCCGACCTGCTGGAGGAGGGCCTGATCGCGCTGCGCCCCGAGCTGGACGCCGGCCAGCGCCTGGCCAGGCTGCACTCCCTGGTTGACCAGGTGGGCCTGCGCCGCGATGCCCTGCAGCGCTGGCCCCACGAGTTCTCCGGCGGCCAGCGCCAGCGCATCGCCATCGCCCGCGCGCTGGCCGTCGAGCCGCGGCTCATCGTCTGCGATGAGCCGACTTCTGCGCTGGACGTGTCCGTGCAGGCCCAGATCCTCAACCTGCTGCGCGAGCTGCAGCGCGAACAGGGCCTGGCCTACCTCTTCATCACGCACAACATCGGCGTCGTGGAGTACATCGCCGACGACATCGCCGTCATGCAGGCGGGCCGGATCGTCGAGGAGGGCGGGCGCGAGGAGGTTCTCAGACAGCCTCGCGACAGCTTCACGAAAGCTCTGCTCGCTGCGGTGCCGCGATTGCACGTACCTGCTCCGTAACCCCGTCGCGTGCCGGCAACGGCGAAGAGGACGGCCCTAGGGGGGTGAGGTCCGAGATTTCCTTGTGAATCAAGGGTTTAGGTGGGTGTTTTGTTTGCCTAGAGGGCTTTCCTTGGGCTGACGCAATGCTGCGCCCGCACAAACTTCCGGCACCTCAGATCTGAGCCGATCGATCAGATCAAGGCATTGGCTCTACCCGGGCCAGCACCGCCGGACAAACACGGCGGGCCCCACCATCCTCAAGGAGTCCCCATGTTCAAAAAGACCACCCTCACGAGTGCCGTCCTGGCGCTGGCTGCGACCAGTGCGCTGGCCCAGGAGGCGCAGAAGCTCGAGCGCATCGAGATCACCGGCTCCAGCATCAAGCGCATCGACGCCGAAACGGCCGTGCCGCTGACCGTCGTGACGCGCGAGTCCATCGACAAGTCCGGCGCGTCCAACGTGCAGGAACTGGTGGACCGCCTCAGCTCCAACAACGGTGGTGGCCGCTCGCTCGGCGAATCCATCGGCGACTCCGCCGCCACCGGCCAGACCGGCGCCTCGCTGCGCGGCCTGGGCCGCGAGCGCACGCTGGTGCTGCTGAACGGCCGCCGCCTGGCGATCTACCCCTTCGCGGGCGCTGGCGTCGACTTGAACGCCATCCCCCTGGCCGCCATCGAGCGCATCGAAATCCTGCGCGACGGCGCCTCTTCCACCTACGGCTCGGACGCCATCGGCGGCGTCATCAACTTCATCACCCGCAAGGACTTCCGCGGCGGCGAGTTCACGGTCGGCTACGAGCAGCCCCAGCACACCGGCGGCAAGGTGGCGTCGGCGCAGGGTGGCATCGGCTTTGGCGACCTGGCCAAGGACAAGTTCAACATCCTGGGCACCTTCAGCTTCCAGGAATACGACGTCATCCACGCGGCCGACCGCCCTTTCGCCAAGACCGGCAACCGCCCGGACCTCGGCGTCGTCAAGTCCTCCGGCAACACCTTCCCGGCCAACGCCTACAACGCCGACACGGGCGCCTACATCCCCGGCGTGGCGGGCTTCCCGAACTGTGCGCCGCCGGACAGCTTCACGGGCGGTTCGAACTGCCGCTACGACTACACCAGCAAGATCGACATCGTGCCGGCCTCCAACCGCATGGGTGGCCTGCTGCGCGGCACGGCGGAGCTGAGCAGCGACCACCAGCTGTTCGCCGAGCTGTCTTACTCCAAGAACGAGATCACGTTGGGCTCGTCGCAGACCCCGTCCAGCACCTCGGGCCGCGACGACTACCTCTATCCGGCAGGCGGCAAGTACTACCCCACCGCGGCGGTGGATGCGTCGTCCAGCAAGGGCTACCGCGGTGACCTCGTCATCGCCTGGCGCATCGTCGATGGCGGCCAGCGCCTGACCAAGGTCACCAACGACATGACGCGCGCCCTGGTCGGCGCCGAGGGCGTGATGGCTGGCTGGGACTACAAGGCCGGCCTGATGCGTGCCACCTCCAAGGCCAGAGAAGACTTCCTGACCGGCAATTTCTCCGACACGCAGCTGGTGCGCGTGCTCAAGACCGGCAATGTCAACCCCTTCGGCCCGAACGACGCCGCCGGCCTGGCGCTGCTGAAGGAAGCCGAGCTGCACGGCAACAACCGCGCCTCCAAGACGACGCTCGACGCCTTCGACTTCTCGCTGTCGCGTGAACTGTTCGCGCTGCCGGGTGGCAATGCAGCCCTGGCCGCCGGCCTGGATCTGCGCAAGGAAAAATACCTCGATGGCTACTCCGAGATTGCCGGCTCCGGCGACATCGTGGGCGGCTCCGGCACGGCCGGCAAGGTTGACGGCCAGCGCAAGACCATGGGCGTGTATGCCGAGCTGAACATGCCCGTCATCAAGAACCTGGAGCTGAATGCCGCCGTGCGCGCCGACCGTTACACCGGTGCGTCGGGTTCGTCGCGCGACGGCGCCTTCAGCTCGCCCAACCTGTCGTCCACCAGCCCCAAGATCGGCCTGCGCTGGACGCCGATGAAGGAACTGCTGGTGCGCGGTTCCTACGGCAAGGGCTTCCGCGCCCCGGCGCTGGACAACCTCTACGCCCCGTCGTCGCTGACCAACACGGGCGGCAACTTCAACGACCCGTACTACAACACCGCGGTGGGCTGCGCCAACAAGCCCAACACCAACTACTGCGACACGCAGCTGACGGTGCAGAACAACAGCAACCGCAACCTCAAGCCCGAGAAGTCCAAGACGGCCTCGTTCGGCGTCGTGTTCGAGCCGATGAAGGACCTGTCGATGGAAGTTGGCTACTTCAGCATCGAGATCACCGACGGCATCAAGGCGCTGTCCGGCGATGACATCCTGAAGGATTGGTACAAGAACCAGACCGGCCCGACGACCAGCTCCTCCGTCTACGCCAGCCGCCTGATCAAGAACGCCCAGGGCTATCTCGACTACGTCAAGGCGTCTCTCGAGAACGTCGGCCAGGCCAAGGCCCAGGGCTTCGACCTGTTGGCCAAGTACCGCGTGCGCACCGAGCTCGGCACGTTCACGCCGGCCTGGGAAGCCACGGTCGTCACCAAGAGCAGCGAGACCAACGTCGTGACCGGCGAGGTCGAGGACAACCTCGGCAAATACCTGCGCGGCGGCCCGGTGGTGCGGGTCAAGCAGAACATCAGCCTCGACTGGGATGGCAATTCCTGGGCTGGCGGCCTGCGCTACTTCCGCCAGAGCGGCTATCTCGACTACGACGAGGTGCACCATGTGCCCAAGTACGACCTGTGGAGCCTGCAAGGCCAGTACAAGGGCGTGAAGAACCTGACGCTCACCGCCGGCGTGCTGAACCTGCTCGACAAGAAGCCGCCGGTGACGGTCCAGGAGGACTACTTCCAGGTGGGTTTCGATCCGACCTATGCCGACGTCAAGGGACGCAGCTTCTACGTCCGCGCCAACTACAAGTTCTGACCCCAGCGGTCCGGCGCAATCCAGCAGGCCCTCGGGCCTGCTTTTCGCTTTCATCGGCCTGCACATGGACTACATCAATCCGGCCCTCGACCTTGGCCAGCTCAACGCGGATTTCGGTCGTGGCCGCCGCCTGCTGATTCGCGACTTCTTCAAGCCCGACGTGGCTCAGGCGCTGGCGCACGCCGTCGAGGCCATCGACTGGAGCCTGGGCTATCGCGACGCCAAGGGCGATCGGCGGTTGACGGGGGAGCAGCTGCGCGGCCTCGACGCCAGCCAGCGCGCCTACCTGGTCGACAACATCGTCGAAGTCGCGCGGCGTCAGTTCCAGTTCTCGTTCTTCACCGACTCCCTGGCAGACGCATTGCATCGCGGTGAAACCGGGCTGCTCGCGCGCCTGATCCGCTGGATGGCCGACGACGCCTTCCTGTCGGTCATGCGCCGCATCACCGGCATCCAGGAGGTCAACCGCGTGTACGCCCAGGCCACCATGTACGCACCCGGGAGTTTCCTGCTCGCACATGACGACCACGTGGGTGTGGAAGACCGGCGGCTGGCCTACGTCATCAACCTGACCCGCCAGTGGCGCCCCGACTGGGGCGGCCTGCTGCACTTCAGCGAGCGCGACGGCAGCGTCAGCGACTGCTTCTTCCCGCATTTCAATTCGATGTCGGTTTTCGCGGTGCCTCAGACGCATTTCGTGTCCTACGTGCCACCCTATGCCCAGGGGCAGCGCAGCGCCATCACGGGCTGGCTCATCGCCGCCTGACGGACCAGGGGCGTCCCGCGATCATTTTTTGTGTCTGGATGCATGTAATCGCACCGTTCCTCTGGCCCGGGTTAGCCCCAACAGGGAGCGTGAAATCGGGGGGCTAAGATGCTTCGTGGCCAGTTTTGGCCGGAGGTGTAGTTTTGCTGCACCTGGTTCGTGGCGATGAAACGTGTGCCCGACGGCTTTGTGCCACCGGGCGTTTTTTTTGGCTCGAGCAGGTGTAAGACTGCTTTACACACCCGGTCGGACTGCGTGTTTTCGACGAGGCAGGGTCATTGGCTCCGCGATCTAGAATGCACGCCCTTCGGGACCAGTTGACGGCAGGAGCGCAACTTCCGCCGTAGTGGTGGCCACTTTCTGAGAAGAAGTCATTGACTGTGATTAGTAGTTGCAAGAAGGAGCGCGCATGAATTTTGCGCAGGAGAAACAGGGCGCGTCCCGGTTCACGGGCTTCGGTATCGTGGTCCTGATCCACGTCGTGGCTATCTACGCCTTGGCCAGTGGCTTGGCCAAGGATCTGGTCAAGAAGGTCACCGGCCCCATTGACGTCAAGGTGATCGAGGAGAAGGTCAAGCCGCCGCCGCCGCCTGAGAAGGTGGTGCCGCCGCCGCCGGATCTCAAGGCACCGCCGCCGCCTTTCGTGCCGCCGCCCGAATTCCAGGTGACCGCTCCGGCGCCACCGGCGCCGGCCATCCAGTCCACCCAGGTCGCCCCGCCGGCCGTGACGGAGATCCGTCCGGCCCCGGCTCCGGTGGCTGCTGCCCCTGCTCCGGCACCGCGCCCCGCCAAGATCACGGCGGGCATGGTGTGCACGAAGATGGGCAAGCCGGACATGCCGTCGGTCAACTGGAGTGGCGAGGCCCTCTACAAGGCCGTGGCCACCGTCAAGGCCGGCCGCGTGACGGCTGTCGAAATCACCTCGCTGCGTGGCGGCGTGGACCGCAAGGCGCAGCGTGCGCTGGTCCAAGCCATCGAGGCGACCCTGCGTGAGACCTACGAATGCCCGGGCGATCACGTGTTCGAGCAGGAGTTCCAGTTCAAGATCGAATAAGACGCCTGCTTCGAACCCGGCGCCAGACCGGCGCATTCAGAACCGCATAAACCAGAATCTTTCCCTAGGAGTTGACTCCATGATTTCTCGCATCACCGGCTTCCTTGCCGCCATCGCCATGGCCGCGACCCTGGCTGTTTCGCCCGCCCACGCGCAAGATCAGAAGCCGGCAGACGCCGCCTCGGCCGCCGTGGTTGAGGACGCCGCCGCCCAAGCCCCCGCTGCCGCGGCCGCTCCTGCCAAGCAAGACAACCCCTACAGCCTGGCCAACATCGTTGCCCACGGCAACGTCGTTGACCAGGTCGTGCTCTTCATCCTGGCCATCATGTCCATGGGCTCCTGGTACATCCTGGTGGTCCGCCTGTGGGACACCAGCAAGCTTCAGTCCGAAGCCAAGGAAGTCCGCTCGTCCTTCTTCAAGAAGGCCACTCTGGCTGACGGCGTCAAGAGCCTGAAGGAAGAAAGCGCCTTCCGCTACATCGCCACTACCGCCATCGAGGCTTCGGAGCACCATGAAGGCGCCCTGACCGAGAACATCGACCACAGCAGCTGGGTCACGATGAACGTCGACCGTGCCGTCGCCGACGTCAACACCAAGATCTCGGCCGGCCTGGGCTTCCTGGCTACCGTTGGTTCGACCGCTCCCTTCATCGGTCTGTTCGGTACGGTGTGGGGCATCCTGAACGCGCTGACCGCCATCGGCGTCGCCGGCCAGGCTTCCATCGACAAGGTGGCCGGCCCCGTGGGCGCCGCGCTGATCATGACCGCCATCGGTCTGGTCGTCGCCGTGCCGGCCGTGCTGGGCTACAACTGGCTGGTCAACCGCAACAAGACCGTCATGTCCCTGGTCCGCGCGTTCGCCGGCGACCTGCACGGCGTGCTGATGGGCAACCGCGCCGTCTCCAAGCGTTAATCAATCCCTGAGCTGAAGCTCGCACAGGAGCCAATGCCATGGGCATGAACGTCGGATCCTCCTCCGGCGAGGACGATGTGGTCTCGACCATCAACACCACGCCCCTCGTGGACGTGATGTTGGTGCTCTTGATCATCTTCCTCATCACCGTGCCGGTGGTGACGCAGTCGATCGCGGTGAATCTCCCCAAGGAGACCAACCAGGTCCGCGTCACCAAGCCGGAGAACATCGAAATCTCGGTCAGCAAGGACGGCGACGTCTACTGGGGTACCAAGCTGATTCCTGACATGGAGGCGCTGGTGCAGCGCCTCGGCAAGGAAGCGGTCAAGAACCCCCAGCCCGAGGTGCATATCCGCGGCGACGACAAGTCGCGCTACGAGTCGGTCGGTCGCGTGATCTTCGCCTGCCAGCGCGCCGGCATCATGAAGATCAATTTCGTCACCGAGCCGCCGGCTCGCAACTGATCCCAGGAGTCAAACATGGGAATGAACGTTGGAAGTTCGTCGGGCAGCGGTGACCCCGAAGTCCTGATGGACGTCAACACGACGCCGCTGATCGACGTGATGCTGGTGCTGCTGGTGATGCTCATCATCACCATCCCGATCCAGCTGCATACGGTCAACCTGGACATGCCGCCGCCGAGCAACCAGCCGCCGCAGCAAGACCCGGTGGTGCACACCGTCATGATCGACTTCGACGGCACCGTCTATTGGGACGAGAACGCGCTGCCGAACATCGACGCGGTCAATGCCAAGATGCAGGAAGTCGGCACGATGGCGATCAGCGATCAGCCGGAAATCCACATCAAGCCGAACAAGCTTGTCGACTATGGCGTCGTCGCTGCGGTGATGGCTTCGGCCCAGCGCAACAGCGTCAAGAAGATGGGAATGGTCGGTAACGAGCAATACGTCAAGTGACGTGACCTCGGGACCGCTGACACCGATACTGTGATGCGCGCTGCCCGAAAGGGCGGCGCGTTTTTGCTTTGCAGGAGAGCAAGTTGAAGACTTTGAAAACCCTCGTGGCTGTCGCCGTTGGCGCGCTGGCCCTGTCCATGAACGGCGCCCCGGGCGCCGAGTTCGGCTTCAGCCAGGCTGCTGCCCAGGACAGCGTGCGCAAGGAAGTCGGCACGCCGCTGACCGAGGCCAGCAAACTCGTCAAGGCCGGCAAGTTCAAGGACGCGCTGGCCAAGCTGCGCGATGCGGAGGCCGTGGGCGGCCGCACGGCGGCCGAGAACAATGCCATCGAAGGCGTGCGCTTCTCCGCCGCCATGGGCGCCAACGAGCCCGACACGATGGCCCGCTCCTTCGACACGCTGAAGGGCGCCGGCAAGCTGTCGCAGGCCCAGCAACTGCAGTACATGGAGGCCATTGCCGGCACCTATCTGCGCAACCGCGACAACGCCAAGGCACTCAACTGGGCGCAGCGCTACTTCAAGGAGGGCGGCAACAGCCCGACGATGAAGCAGGTGCAGCAGAACGCGCAGTTCCTGTCGGGCGACATGACCGCGACCATCAAGGACACGCTGGACGAGATCGCTGCCGACGAGCGCGCCGGCCGCACCCCGTCCAAGGACAAGCTCAACCTGCTGCTGTTCGCGGCCCAGAAGAAGGGCGACGGGAATGCCGAGGCCGTCGCGACCGAGAAGCTGCTGAACTTCTACCCCGATCCCAAGCTGTGGGCGCAGATCCTGGGTAGCCTGCCGCAGAAGAAGAGCTTCGACAGCAACCGCTTCCAGCTCGATCTCTACCGCCTGCGCCTGGCCACCGGCAACATGTCGCGTGGTGCCGAGGACTACATGGAGATGGCGCAGCTGGCCGCTCAGGCCGGTTATCCGGAAGAAGGCAAGCAGGTCGTCGACAAGGGCTTTGCCGCGAGCGTGCTGGGCCAGGGTGCCGAAGGCGCCCGCCACAAGCGCCTGGCCGACCTGATGATCAAGAAGATCGGCGAGGCCAAGGCTTCGGCGGCTGCCAACGAGAAGGCCGCCGCGGATGCCAAGGATGGCAACGCCTTCGTGACGCTGGGCCTGGCCAATGCCTTCGGCGGCAACGCCAAGAAGGGTGTCGAGCAGATCGAGCAGGGCATTGCCAAGGGCAACCTGAAGCGCCCCGAAGACGCCAAGCTCTATCTCGGCATCGCCCATCAGCTGGCGGGCGAGACCTCCAAAGCCCAGGCCGCCTGGAGAAGCGTCAAGGGCACGGACGGCGCAGCCGACCTGGCCCGCCTGTGGATCATCCAGTCGCGTTCCGCCAAGCGCTGATCGAAAGACGACCCGTCAAAAAAAGGGCCTGGTGCAAACCAGGCCCTTTTTTCATGCGGACGCCGGCTTCACTTCGGTGCCAGGCGGATCGCCCCGTCGAGACGGATCACCTCGCCGTTGAGCATGTCGTTGGTGATGATCTGGTGCACGAGCTTGGCGTAGTCCTGCGGCGTGCCCAGGCGGCTGGGGAATGGCACGCTCGCCGCCAGCGCATCCTGCACCTCCTGCGGCATGCCGAACAGCATGGGCGTGCCGAAGATGCCGGGGGCGATGGTCATGTTGCGGATGCCGTTGCGGGCCAGGTCGCGCGCGATGGGCAGCGTCATGCCGACCACGCCGCCCTTGGAGGCCGCGTAGGCCGCCTGGCCGATCTGGCCGTCGTAGGCGGCGACCGAGGCCGTCGAGATCAGCACGCCGCGCTCGCCGGTCGATTCGGGCTCGTTCCTGGCCATCGCCTCGGCGGCGAGGCGGATCATGTTGAAGCTGCCGATCAGGTTGACCGTGATGGTCTTGCTGAAGGCCGCCAGCGGGTGGACGCCGTCCTTGCCGACCGTCTTGACGGCCGGCGCGATGCCGGCGCAGTTGACGAGGCCCACCAGCTTGCCCAGGCCCGTCGCGGCGGCCACGGCCGCCTGGCCGTCGGCCTCCTGGCTGACGTCGCACTTGACGAAGACGCCGCCGATCTCGGCCGCAACGGCCTGGCCGCGTTCGGCCTGAAGGTCGGCGACGACGACCTTGGCGCCGTGCGCGGCCAGCATGCGCGCCGTGCCTTCGCCGAGGCCCGAGGCGCCGCCGGTGACGATGAACACCTTGCCTGCGATTTCCATGATGAGGATCTCCTGGGTTGATTGGTTGACGTAAACGTCAATTGTGGCCGACAAAAAAGCCGCGGCGAGCGCGGCTTGGTTGTCCGGGACGCTGGCTTCAGCTCAGCGCCGCCAGGGCCTTCTTCATGATGTCGTCCACCGAGCCCACGCCTTCGATGCGGCGGTACTTGGGCGCACTGGCGTCGCCCGTCGCGGCCCATTGCGAGTAGTAGTCGACCAGCGGGCGCGTCTGGGCCGAGTAGACGTCCAGGCGCTTCTTGACGGTCTCTTCCTTGTCGTCCTCGCGCTGGATCAGGTCCTCGCCGGTCTCGTCGTCCTTGCCGGCGACCTTGGGCGGATTGAACTTGACGTGGTAGGTGCGGCCCGAGGCCACGTGCACGCGACGACCGCTCATGCGCTCGATGATGGCGTCAAAGGGCACGTCGATCTCGAGCACGTAGTCCAGCTTGACGCCGGCGGCCTTCATCGCGTCGGCCTGCGGGATGGTGCGCGGGAAGCCGTCGAACAGGAAGCCCTTGGCGCAGTCGTCCTGGGCAATGCGTTCCTTGACGAGGCCGATGATGATGTCGTCGCTGACCAGTGCACCCGAATCCATCACCGCCTTGGCGGCCAGGCCCATCTGCGTGCCGGCCTTGATGGCGGCGCGCAGCATGTCGCCGGTGGAGATCTGAGGAATGCCGAATTGCTTGCAGATGAAGGCAGCTTGGGTGCCTTTGCCGGCGCCAGGGGCGCCCAGAAGGATCAGTCGCATGGGTCTCCTTGTCCTATTCGTGCTCGAAGGGACCGTTGAAAATGTCCGCTCCGGCTCAGCGGGCAAGTATCGCATGCGGACTTTCGCGGTCCTGACGCCGCGGCGCGTGGATCGGGCGTGGATCAGCCCTGCAGCAGCCGCCTGACGCGCTCCAGATCCTCGGGCGTGTCGACGCCTGGCCCGGGCCTCTCGTCGCTGAGGTGCACGGCGATGCGTTCGCCATGCCAGAGCACGCGCAACTGCTCCAGCGACTCGATCTGCTCCAGCGGGCTGACGGCCAGCGCAGGGAAGCGGCGCAGGAAGCCGACACGGTAGGCGTACAGCCCCACGTGGCGCAACGCCTGGTTCGGCTGGCCGGCGCCATCGCGCCACCAGGCGATGGGCGCGCGAGAGAAATACAGCGCCCGCCCGGCCTTGTCGGTGACGAGCTTGACGACGTTGGGGTTCGCGAACTCGGAAGGGTCGGTCAGCGCATGCGCCACCGTGGCCATCACGCAGTCGGGCTGGGCGGCGAGCGTCGCGGCGCAGGCGTCGATCATGGCCGGTGCGATCAGCGGTTCGTCGCCCTGCACGTTGACGACGGTGGCCTCGTCCGCGAGCCCCAATTGCTCGACGGCCTCGGCCAGCCGGTCGCTGCCGGAAGGATGGTCGGCGCGCGTCATCAGCGCCCGCACGCCATGCGCCGCACAGGCGGCGGCGACCTCGGGCGCGTCGGTGGCCACGACAACCTGGCCGGCACCCGAGCCGGCCGCGCGCCGGGCGACGCGCACGATCATCGGCAGCCCGGCGATGTCGGCCAGCGGCTTGTTGGGCAGGCGGGTGGACGCCAGCCGTGCAGGGATGATGACGGTGAAGCTCACGGCGCCGGCGTGAGCAGCACCGGGGCGCTGGCCGCGTCCGGATCCCAGGGCCTGGCCTCGCTCTCCAGCATCAGCGGGATGCCGTCGCGGATCGGGAAGGCCAGGCGGTCGGCGCGGCAGGCCAGGGCTGGCAGTTCCAGCCCGGCACCCTCGCGCAGCAGCGTCAGCGGCGCCTTGCACAGGGGGCAGACCAGCATTTCGATGAGGCGTTGATCCATCAGGCGGGAGGGAAGAGTTTTTGCAGTTGTTGGTCCAGCGCGGCAGCGAAGCCGGCGCCGGGCGAGAAGTCTAGCGCCACCACCCAGACGGACAGGGCGCCGACGCGTTCGGGCGGCAGCTTCACGGCGTCCTTCTCGGTCAGCACGATGCCGGCAACGTCGGCCGGCCAGGGCAGCTCGGTGAAGTCGGCATGGTCGGGCAGGGCCAGGGTGTCGAAGGAAAGACCCAGGCCGGCCAGCATGTCGAAGAAGCGCTGCGGCCGGGCGATGCCGGCGACGGCCAGCAGGCCGGGCCTGCCGCGCAGCGCCAGCAGCGTGTCCACCCCGGCCGGCCGGCCGGCCCACCATTCGGCCAGCGTCACGGCGCCGGCCAGGCCGCGTTCGGCGACGAAACCGGGCAGGGGGGTGCTGGCCTGCTGCGCGTTGTAGACGACGAGCTGATCCGAAGACAGCGCTTGCGGCGGCTGGCGCAGCGGCCCGGCGGGCAGCAGCCGGCCGTTGCCCAGGCCGCGCTCGTCGAAGACCAGCAGGCTCAGGCGCCGCGGCAGCCGCCAGTGCTGCAGGCCGTCGTCGCTGACCAGCAGCTGCAGCCCCGGTTCGGCGGCCAGCAGCGCGCGTGCCGCGGCGACGCGGTCGCGGCCGACAGCCACCGGCGCGCCGCTGCGCAGGTGGATGAGCAGCGGCTCGTCGCCCACCTCGCGCGCCGTCGACACGCGGGTGACGAGGCGCACACCGTCACCATCGCGCCCATACCCGCGCGAGACGACCCCGGCGCGCAGGCCGCGCTCGCGCAGCAGGGCCAGCAGGGCCAGCGTGGTGGGGGTCTTGCCGGCGCCGCCGACGATCCAGTTGCCCACGACGATGACCGGCACGGGCAGCGTCTCGACGCGCTTGAGGCCGGTGCGGTAGGCGAAGGAGCGCAGCGCCAGCAGTGCCCGGTACAGGCCGCTCAGCGGCAGCAGCGCGGCGGACAGCGGCCCGCCCGTCAGCCACTGCTGCTGCAGGCGGTCAGCGAGCGTCGGTCTGCGCGGCGAAGGTGACACGCGTCAGGCCGACGCGGCGCGCGGCGTCCATCACGTTGATGACGGCCTGGTGCGGCGTGGCGGCGTCGGCCGAGATGATCAGCGACGCCTCGGTGTTGCCGCCCGAGGCCTGGCGCAGCGCGCCGATCAGGATGTCGACCGAGCGGCCCTCCACCGCCTGGCGGTTGACGACGAAGCGGCCGTCGGCGGCGATGCCCACGATGACTTCCTGCGGCCGATCCTTGAGCTTCTCCGCGTCGGCCGAGGGCAGGGTGATCTGCAGCTCGGTGAACTTGGAATAGGTCGTCGACAGCATCAGGAAGATCAGGATCACCAGCAGCACGTCGATGAAGGGGATCAGGTTGATCTCCGGCGGCTCGCTGTGCGGGGGGCGGAATCTCATGTCGGTTGATCCATGGTTGGCGGCACCGAGGCCACGTGAGCCCTCGCCTGGCGGACCGGCGCCGGGCCGCCCCAAGCCGGCCCGCAGGCGATGTGCTTGCGGCTCAACGCCGCAAGCATCGCCGTCCCCCTGGGGGACCGGCTGGGCGCGCCTGCGTTCAGCAGCGCGAGACCAGACGAGGGGTTGTCCATTTCAAGCGGTGTAGCGGCGCAGCTGGCCCAGCAGGCGGTCGGCGGCGGCTTCGAGCTCCAGCACGTACTCCTCGATGCGGCCGCGGAAGTAGCGGTGGAACATCAGCGAGGGGATGGCGATCATCAGGCCGAAGGCGGTGTTGTAGAGCGCGATGGAGATGCCGTGCGCGAGCTGGGCGGGGTTGCCGCCGCCGGGCGTCTGGCTGCCGAAGATCTCGATCATGCCCACCACCGTGCCCATCAGCCCCAGCAGCGGCGCGGCCGTGGCGATGGTGCCCAGCGTGTTCATGTAGCGCTCGAGCTGGTGCACGGCGCGGCGGCCGGCGAACTCGAACACCTGGCGCAGCTTGCCCTCGGGCATCTGCGGCTCGGCGGTCACGGCGCGCAGCCCCGCCGCCAGCACCTCGCCGAGGATGGAGTTCTCGGCCAGGCGGTCGACCATGTCGGGCGCGGGCAGCTGCTGGGCGCTGACGCCGAGTACGTCATCCAGCAGCCGCGGCGGCAGGATGCGGCTGGCGCGCAGGCTGGACAGGCGTTCAATGATCAGGGCCAGGGCCACCACGGAGCACAGGAGCAAGGGCCAGATCGGCCAACCGGCGGCTTGTATGATGGAAAACAAGGGCGTCCCCGTCGAAAAACATCGAGTTGAGCGGCCGTTGACCGGCCGTGAGTGCGCGGGATTATGGCCCCAGGCTTCCACGGTCCAGCCCGTGCCCAAACCCCAAGAAAGCGTTCCCACAATCCACCGTTGCTGTGGATAACTTTGTGGGCAAGGCCGGGGCGGTGGTCGGCAGAGGCCGTCAAATCAAGGCCTTGGACAACTTGCCTCAAGTTTGAGCAGCGGAATTCGAATTGAAAAACAAGGCCTTATGTGCTCATGACGGCGCCGTGACAGGCGCCACGCAGGAAAACGGCCCGCCAGCCCAGCACCGGCGCGGCTGTGGACTTCCCGGCCCGCGCCGGCATTGGGTTTGCGCGTGATTGAGCCTCGCGAGGCCGCATCGGGCCGACGTGTCTGGGGCGTGGCCGGCCTGCTGGAGGCGGTGAGCCAAAGCCTGGCCGAGCGCTTTTCGGTCGTCGTCGTGGGCGGGGAGATCAGCGGCTTCACGCGCGCCGCCAGCGGCCACTGCTACTTTGGGCTGAAGGATGCCGATGGCCAGGCCGCCAGCCTGCGCTGCGCGATGTTCCGCCGCGCCGCGGCCCTGCTGGACTTCACGCCGGGGGAGGGCGTGCTGGTGGAACTGCGCGGCCGCGTGGCCGTCTACGAGCCGCGTGGCGAATTGCAGTTCGTCGTCGAGGCCATGCGTCGGGCCGGCGCCGGCACGCTGTACGAGCAGTTCCTGAAGCTGCGCGCGCGGCTGGCGGCCGAAGGCCTGTTCGACGCGGAGTCCAAGCGCGCTCTGCCCAGCCACCCGCGGCGCATCGGCGTCGTCACGTCGGCGGCCGGCGCGGCCCTGCATGACGTGCTGACGGCGCTGGCGCGGCGCGCGCCGCAGGTCGAGGTGGTGGTCTACCCGAGCCCCGTGCAAGGCGCGGAGGCGCCGCCGGCCCTCGTGCGGGCCTTGCACGCGGCCAATGCGCGGGCCGAGGTGGACGTGCTGCTGCTGGTGCGCGGCGGCGGCTCGCTGGAGGACCTCTGGGCCTTCAACGATGAACGTGTCGTGCGCGCCGTGGCGTCGTCGGCGCTGCCGGTGGTCTGCGGTGTCGGCCACGAGACCGACGTGACGCTGTGCGACCTGGCCGCCGACCTGCGTGCACCCACACCCACCGCAGCCGCCGAACTGGCCGCGCCGGCGCGCGACGCCCTGCTGCTGCAGCTCGCCGGCCTGGAGCGCAGCCTGGCGCTGCGTACCGACCACCGACTGCAGACCCTGGCCCAGCGCCTGGACCGGCTGGCGCTGCGACTGTCCCGGCCCAGCGACGCGCTGGCCCGCCAGCGCCGGCTGCTCGAACGGCTGGCCCAGCGGGCCGCGGCCGCGCCCGCCCGGCGCGTCGAACTGCAGGGCCAGCGGCTGAGCCACCTGGAGCAGCGCCACGAGCGCGCCCACCGGGAGATCCTCCTGCGCCAGCGTACGCGGCTCGACGCGCTGGAGGCCCGCCTGCAGGCCCTGGACCCCCAGCACGTCCTCGCGCGAGGCTATGCCTGGCTGGATGATGGCCAGGGCGGCGCGATCACGTCCGTGCAGGCCCTGCAGCCGGGGCGCGAGGTGCGCACCGTGCTGGCCGACGGCGCCGCCGACATGCAGGTCCTGCGGGTACGGCCTTTGCCGCAAGGGTGATCGGCGCTCCCTACAATCTGCCGCGTTTCCCTTCCCCCCAACACTCAGAGGTTCACACCATGGAACACACGCTGCCCCCGCTGCCCTACGCAATCGATTCGCTGGCTCCGCACTACAGCAAGGAAACGCTGGAGTTCCACCACGGCAAGCACCACAACGCCTACGTCGTGAACCTCAACAACCTGCAGAAGGGCACCGAGTTCGAAGCGATGACGCTCGAGGAGATCATCAAGAAGAGCTCCGGCGGCATCTACAACAACGCGGCCCAGATCTGGAACCACACCTTCTTCTGGAACTGCATGAAGCCGCAGGGCGGCGGCGAGCCGACCGGCGCGCTGGCCGCGGCCATCAACGCCAAGTGGGGCAGCTATGCCGCCTTCAAGGAAGCCTTCGTGAAGAGCGCCGTCGGCAACTTCGGCTCGGGCTGGACCTGGCTGGTCAAGAAGGCCGACGGCACGGTCGACATCGTCAACACCGGCGCCGCCGGCACGCCGCTGACCACCGCCGACAAGGCCCTGCTGACCGTCGACGTGTGGGAACACGCCTACTACATCGACTACCGCAACCAGCGCCCCAAGTTCGTCGAGACCTTCCTGAGCAATCTCGTCAACTGGCAGTTCGCGGAAAGCAACTTCGCCTGAGCAGCTCCGCTGCTGAACATAGGCCGGCATCCGCCGGCCTTTTTTACTGCGAGACCTGGATGACGTGCCGCACCAGCGGGTACACCTGGCGCTGCCAGCGCCGGCCGCTGAACACGCCGTAGTGGCCCACGTTGGGCTGGATGTAGTGGGTGCGCAGGTAGGCCTTCAGGCTGGAGGCCAGGTCCTGCGCGGCCAGCGTCTGGCCCACCGAGCAGATGTCGTCGCGCTCGCCTTCCACGGTCAGCAGCGCGGTGCGGCGGATGGCCGCCGGGTTCACGCGGCGGCCCCTGAAGAGCATCTCGCCGCGCGGCAGCTCATAGGTCTGGAACACGCGGTCCACCGTCTCCAGGTAGAACTCGGCCGCGAGGTCGGCGACGGCCAGGTATTCCTCGTAGAACATGCGCGTGACCTTGGCCTTGTCGAACTCGTCGGCCACGAGGTGCTTGTAGTAGTCCTTGAAGGCGTTGGCGTGCCTGTCCTTGTTCATGCCCATGAAGGCGGACAGCTGCACGAAGCCCGGGTAGACGCGCCGGCCCGCGCCCGCGTGCTGCCAGGGCACGTGGCTGATGAGGTTGTTCCTGAACCAGCCGATGGGCTTGCTGGTGGCCAGTTCGTTGACGGCCGTGGGGCTGACGCGGCAGTCGATGGGGCCGGCCATCAGCGTCAGGCTGGCGGGCGTGGCCGGGTGGTCGTCCTCGGCCATCAGCGCGACGGCGGCCAGCGCGCTGACGCAGGGCTGGCAGACGGCCACCACGTGGGCCTGCGGGCCGATGGCGGCGAGGAAATCGATCAGGTGCGCCGTGTACTCGTCCAGCCCGAAGCGGCCGGCGGCCAGCGGCACATCGCGCACGTTGTGCCAGTCGGTGACGTAGACGTCGTGGTCCTGCAGCAGCGTGCGCACGGTGTCGCGCAGCAGCGTGGCGAAGTGGCCGGACATCGGCGCCACCACCAGCACCTTGGGTGCCGCCGGCGCGCCGTCCCGGTGAAAGCGCAGCAGCGTGGCGAAGGGCGTCGTCAGCGTGGCCTCCTCGGTGACGGGCCAGCGCTCGTCGCCGCTGAAGATCTCGCCGATGCGCCAGGGCGGCCGCGTGTGGGTGACCTGGGCCAGCTCGAAGAGCTGGCCGGCGGCCGAGAGTTGCCGTGCCGGCAGCCAGCCGGCGTCGGCGATGCCGGGCTGCTCCAGCAGCGGCAGGGCCAGGCGGGTGGCCGCGCGCAGCGGCCACATCAGGTCGGCATGGAACTGATAGGCGGGGTACATGGCGGCTCCTGCAAGACCGGGATGAGCGGGACAACGCAAGGAGCGCGCCAGCATGGCATGGGCCTTGCGTTGCTGGCCTTGTCCAGACTGCCCAGGAGACGACCATGCCCGTTGCCACGCCGCCCAAGCCCGCGGCCCGCAAGCCGGTCCAAGCCGCGCCGGCGCGCAAGCCCAAGGCCGCCACCGCGCCGGCCGCCACGCTGACGCTGAGCAGCAGGAACTACTCGTCGTGGTCGCTGCGCGGCTGGTTGCTGGCCCGCTTCGCCGGCCTGGATTTCGAGGAGCTCATGCTGCCGCCGGACGACGAGGATGCGCGCAAGGAGCTGCTGCTGCTGGCGCCGTCCATCCGCGTCCCCTGCCTGCGCCACGACGGCGTGACGGTATGGAACACGCAGGCCATCGCCGAATACCTGGCCGAGAGCTTCCCCAAGGCCGGCCTGTGGCCCGGCGACCGCGTGGCCCGCGCCCATGCGCGGGCGATCTGCGGCGAGATGAACTCGGGCTTCGCCAACCTGCGGGCGTCTCTGCCCATGAACCTCAAGGGCCACTTTCCGCGCCACCGGATCTGGGCCGGCGCCCGGCCCGACATCGAGCGCATCGCCGAGATCTGGACCGAATGCCTGGCGCGCTACGGCGGGCCCTATCTGTTCGGCGCCCGGCGTGGCGCGGCCGACGCGATGTTCGCGCCGGTGGTCACGCGCTTCCTCACCTACGACGTGCCGCTGAACCCGGCCTGCATGGCCTACTGCGAGACCATCGCCGCGATGCCGGAGCTGCGCGAATGGACGGCCGCCGCCCGGCAGGAGCCGGACGAGATCGAGCAGCTGGACATGGACTTCTGATCAGGTCCAGCAGGAGGGCGCCGGCACCTCGCAGGGTGCCGGCATGTCCACGGTGCCGAAGTCCGCGGGCGAGACGATCTCCAGGTACTCCATGTCCGGCGAGTAGTCGAACAGGTAGTGCACGATGCCCGGGCGCTGGTGCACGCAGTCGCCGGCCTCCACCAGCGTCACCTGGTCGCCGTACATGAACTTCGCCCAGCCCTTGGTCATCAGCACGATCTGGAACTGCGCCTCATGGCGGTGCCATCCGGTGCCCTTTTCCGGGGCCATGTTCGCCTTTACAAGGTGCGCGATGACGCGCCCGCCGGTGGCGGCGGCCACGCCGAGGTCGCGGTAGAGGAAGAAGTTTCTCAGGCCGTCGCTGCGCCAGGGCGTGTCCCCGGGCTTGACGTGGGAGAACTGCGTGGCGGACGCGTCGTTGGCGGCGTCCACGGGTATCGACAGATCCGACATGACCAGGCCTCCTGAGGTGCTGCGGGCGCCGGGCTCCATGCAATATGCGTTCCCGACGCGCCGCCCAGGGGCAGCGGGGAGATTGGCGGTGGCTTGATTCAGGTCATGCGCCCGCCCGGGCGGGCAGGCTAGATTGGCGGCGTGAGCGCTCCGCCCCCCGGGCTGCGTGCGGCCGATGCCGACGCGCGGCTTCTTGCCCCCTTCACGGACTGGCCCGACGGCCCGGCCGGGCCGGCGCTTTCGCAGTTCCAGGTGGCGGGCATGCATTGCGCGGCCTGCTCCGGCATCATCGAAGTCGCGCTGCTGAAGCTGCCGGGCGTCGAGGGCGCCAGCGTCAACGCCGCGTCGGCGCGTCTCGCGCTGCGCTGGCAGCCGTCGCGCGTGGCGCTGGCCGATGTGCTGGCCGCGCTGCAGGCGGCCGGCTACCGGGCCACCCCCGACGTCGCGGCATCCGCGCGCGAACTGCGTCGCCAGGAGAGCCGGCAGGCGCTGTGGCGGCTGTTCGTCGCGGGCTTCCTGATGATGCAGGTCATGATGCTGGCGACGCCGGCCTACGTGGCCGAGCCGGGCGAGCTGTCGTCCGACCTGGACCAGTTGCTGCGCTGGGGCAGCTGGGTGATGACGCTGCCCGTCATGGCCTTCGCCGCCGGGCCGTTCTTCAGCGGTGCGTGGCGCCAGCTGCGCGCCGGGCGGCTGGGCATGGACGTGCCGGTGGCCATCGGCATCGCGGTGACCTTCGTCGCCAGCAGCGGTGCGCTGTTCGACCCCACCGGCCCGTTGGGCCACGAGGTCTATTTCGATTCGCTGACCATGTTCATCGCGCTGCTGCTGCTGGCGCGCTGGTTCGAGCTGGGTGCACGCCATCGTGCGGCCGAGGCGCTGGAGGCGGTGGCCGGTGCGCTGCCGGCGGCGGCCGAGCGGCTGCGCGAGGACGGCACGGCCGAGCGCGTGCCGCCCGAGGCGCTGCGCCCGGGCGACCGCATCCGCGTGATGGCCGGCGAGGCCTTCGCGGCGGACGGTCGCGTGAGCGAGGGCCGGGGCTGGGTCAACGAGGCGCTGCTGACCGGCGAGTCCGCGCCGGTGGCCAAGGCCGCGGGCGACGCCGTCGTGGCCGGCAGCCTCAACCTCGATGGCGTGCTGGTGATCGACGTGCAGCGCGTGGGCGCCGACACGACCGCCCAGGGCATCGTGCGGTTGATGCAGCAGGCGCAGAGCCAGCGGCCGCTGGCCAGCGGCGTGCTGGACCGCGTGGCCGCGGGCTTCACGGCCACCGTGCTGCTGCTGGCGCTGGCGGCGGGCCTGGCCTGGTGGTGGATCGAGCCGTCGCGCGCCATTGCCGTCGCGGTGGCGGTGCTCATCGTGACCTGCCCCTGCGCGCTGACGCTGGCCGCGCCCGCCGCCTGGCTGACGGCCAGCGGCGCGCTGGCACGGCGCGGCCTGCTGCTGGCCGACCTGTCGGCGCTGGAGCGGCTGTGCACCGTGGATACCGTCGTCTTCGACAAGACCGGCACGCTCAGCGAGGACCGCCTGCAGCTGCGCCGCTGGTGGGCCGAGGGCGCCGATGCCGATGCGCTGCTGGCCGTGGCACGCAGCCTGGCCGGCCTATCTCGCCACCCGCATGCCCAGGCGCTGGCCGACGGCACGGGGGCGGGTGCCTGGGTCGATGTGCGTGAGGTGGCGGGGCGCGGGGTCGAGGCCCGCGACGCGACCGGCCGGCTGTGGCGCCTGGGCGCGCCGGCCTGGGTCGGCGCACGACCCGACCCCGAGGCGCGCCTGGGCTTCGGTTGTGGCGACTGCGTGTTGTGGCTGGACCTGGCCGAGGCGCCGCGGGCCGATGCCGCCGAGGCCGTTGCCGCGCTGCGCCGCCAGGGCCTGCGCGTGCGCCTGCTGTCGGGCGACCAGCCCGCGGCCGTGGCCCGCATGGCCGCGCTGCTGGACATCGAGCACTGGCAGGGCGGCGCGACGCCGGAGTCCAAGCTCGCCGCGCTGCGCGGCTGGCAGGCCGGCGGCGAGCGCGTGCTGATGGTGGGCGACGGCATCAACGATGCGCCGGTGCTGGCCGCGGCCGACGTGCGCGTCGCGATGGGGCAGGGCGCCATGCTGGCGCGCAGCGCTGCCGACGCGCTGCTGGTGTCCAACCGGCTGATGGCGCTGCCGCAGGCCCTCGTGCTGGCGGGCAAGACCCGGCACGTGCTGCGCCAGAACCTGGCCTGGGCGGCGCTCTACAACCTGGCCTGCGTTCCGCTGGCGCTGGCCGGCTGGTTGCCGCCGCTGGCCGCCGGCATCGGCATGGCGGGCAGCTCGCTGTTCGTGGTCCTCAACGCCCAACGGCTCAACCGAGGCTGACGACGCCCATGGACATCCTCTACCTCCTCATACCGTTCTCGGTGGTTCTGGTGCTGCTCATCGTGGCCGTGTTCGGCTGGGCTGTGAACTCCGGACAACTCGAGGACCTCTCCCGCGAGGGTGAACGCATCCTGCTTGACGAGGATCAAGGCGTTTAGGGCCGACCCCACGAAGAATGGTTCGCATCAGACTGAAGGAGTCGCGATGGCGAACGAAAAGGCCCTGACCCCCGGGGCGGTATACGAAGACGGACCAGTGCGTGCCTTTGCACTGGCCGCCGTCCTTTGGGGCGTGGTGGGCATGACGGTGGGGGTGTTCATCGCCGCCCAGCTGGCCTGGCCCGACCTGAACCTCGGCATTCCCTGGTTGAGCTACGGGCGTCTGCGCCCGCTGCACACCAACGCGGTGATCTTCGCCTTCGGCGGCTGTGCGCTGTTCGCGACCAGCTACCACGTCGTGCAGCGCACCGGTCAGACGGCGCTGTTCTTGCCGAAGCTGGCCTGGTTCACGTTCTGGGGCTGGCAGCTGGTCATCCTGCTCGCGGCGATCTCGCTGCCCATGGGCTACACGTCCGGCAAGGAATACGCCGAGCTGGAGTGGCCCATCGACATCCTGATCGCCGTGGTCTGGGTGGCGTACGCGGTGGTCTTCTTCGGCACCATCGGCGTTCGCAAGATCCGCCACATCTACGTGGCGAACTGGTTCTTCGGCGCCTTCATCATCGCCGTGGCCCTGTTGCACATCGTCAACAGCGCCGAGATCCCGGTCAGCCTCACCAAGAGCTACTCCGCCTATGCCGGCGTGCAGGATGCGATGGTGCAGTGGTGGTACGGCCATAACGCGGTGGGCTTCTTCCTGACCGCGGGCTTCCTCGGGATGATGTACTACTACATCCCCAAGCAGGCCGAGCGTCCCGTCTACAGCTACCGCCTGTCCATCGTCCACTTCTGGGCGCTGATCTTCACCTACATGTGGGCCGGCCCGCACCATCTGCACTACACGGCGCTGCCGGACTGGGCGCAGAGCGTGGGCATGATCTTCAGCCTGGTGCTGCTGGCGCCGAGCTGGGGCGGCATGATCAACGGCGTCATGACGCTGTCGGGCGCCTGGCACAAGCTGCGTGACGACCCCATCCTGAAGTTCCTCATCGTCGCGCTGTCTTTCTACGGCATGTCGACCTTCGAGGGCCCGATGATGTCGATCAAGACGGTCAACGCGCTGTCGCACTACACCGACTGGACGGTGGGCCACGTGCACAGCGGTGCGCTGGGCTGGGTGGGCCTGATCTCCATGGGCTCGCTCTACCACCTGATCCCGCGCATGTACGGCCGCACCGAGATGTACTCCAAGCGCGCCATCGAGCTGCACTTCTGGGTCGCGACGCTGGGCATCGTGCTCTACATCGCCGCGATGTGGATCGCCGGTGTCATGCAGGGCCTGATGTGGCGCGCGGTCAACCCCGACGGCACGCTGGTCTACACCTTCGTCGAGAGCGTCAAGGCGACCTGGCCGTTCTACGTGATCCGCCTTGGCGGCGGCCTGCTCTACCTGGGCGGCATGCTGATCATGAGCTGGAACGTCATCAAGACCATGCAGGCCGGCAGGCCGCAGCCGGTGCGCATCCCGGCCCCGGCGCTGGCCCACGCCTGAAGGAACACCATGAGCAACAACAACCAAGCTGTTTCCGGCCACCAGCGCATCGAGACCAGCAACCTGCTGATGATCGTGCTGGTGCTGCTGACCGTGCTGGTGGGCGGCGTCGTCGAGATCGTGCCGCTGTTCTTCCAGCGCTCCACCACCCAGGCCGCGCCTGGCCTGAAGCCCTACACCGCGCTGCAGCTTGCCGGGCGCGACATCTACCTGCGCGAGGGCTGCTACAACTGCCACTCTCAGATGATCCGCCCGCTTGCCGCCGAGACGCTGCGTTACGGCAAGTACTCCACCGCGGGCGAGTTCGTCTACGACCACCCCTTCCAGTGGGGCAGCAAGCGCACCGGCCCTGACCTGCACCGCGTGGGCGGCAAGTACAGCGACGACTGGCACCGCATCCACCTGACCAACCCGCGCGACCTGGTGCCCGAGTCCAACATGCCGGCCTACCCCTGGCTGGCGAATTCGCCGGTCGATGCGGCCGGCATGCCGGTACGGCTGGCTGCGATGCGCACGCTGGGCGTGCCCTACACCGAGGACGAGGTGAAGGCCTCGGCCGAGGACGTGAAGGGCAAGACCGAGCTCGACGCGCTGGTGGCCTATCTGCAGGTGCTCGGCACCGCGAACAAGTAAGGAGCCCGCATCATGGGCATCAACGAACTCCGTGTGGCCGTGACCCTGGTGTCGCTGGCCGTCTTCGTGGGCATCATCGCCTGGGCCTGGCGCGGCCGCTTCGACGACGCCGCGCGCCTGCCCTTCGAGGGAGGTGAGCAATGAGTGACTTCTTCAGCAATGGCTGGTCGCTCTTCATCGCGGCAGCCACCATCGGCGGCCTGGTGTTCTGCGCCATCCTGCTCATCATCGCGAGCCGCCGCCAGGTCATGGCCGCGGACAACACGACGGGCCATGTCTGGGACGAAGACCTGCGCGAGCTGAACAACCCGCTGCCGGCCTGGTGGATGGGGCTGTTCGTGCTGACGGTGGTCTTCTCCGGCATCTACCTGGCGCTCTACCCGGGCCTGGGCAACCAGGCCGGCAAGCTGGGCTGGACCAGCCTGGGCGAGCATGCGGCCGACGTGGCCAAGGCCCGCGCGACGATGGCCCCGGTCTATGCCGCCTTTGCCGACCTGACGCCCGAGCAGCTCGCCAAGGACCCGAAGGCCCATGCCATCGGCGAGCGCCTGTTCGCCAACAACTGCGCCCAGTGCCACGGCGCCGACGCCAAGGGCTCCAAGGGCTTCCCCAACCTGACCGATACCGACTGGCTGTGGGGCGGCACACCCGAGGCCATCACCGAGACCATCACCAAGGGCCGCGAGGGCAACATGCCTCCGATGGCCGCGGCGGTGGGCACCAGCGAGGACGTTCGCAACGTCGCCCACTACGTGCTGTCGCTGTCGGGCAGCCCGCACAACCCGCTGTACGCCCAGCTCGGCAAGCCCAAGTTCGTCGTCTGCGCGGCCTGCCACGGCCCCGGCGGCCAGGGCAACCAGGCGCTGGGAGCGCCCAACCTCAGTGACAAGATCTGGTTGCACGGCTGGGGTGAAGCGGCCGTCATGGCGATGGTCAACAACGGCAAGCACAATGTGATGCCGGCCCATGGCGAGCGCCTGACGCCCGAGCAGATCCGCGTGCTGGCATCCTATGTCTGGGGTCTGTCACAGTCGCAGAGTGTTGCCGCCGCCCGCTGATTCCAATGCCTGATCCCACTGCGCCCGGCTCGGGCGATGCCGCCCAGGTCATCCGGCTCTACCGCTCGGAAGACAAGATCCATCCGCGTGCCGTGGATGGTTTCTACGCCCGCTGGCGCTGGGCCCTGGTCGCGCTGACCCAGCTCGTGTTCTACGGCCTGCCCTGGCTCGCCTGGGGCGACAGGCAGGCCGTGCTGTTCGACCTGGACGCGCGGCGCTTCTACATCTTCGGCCTGGTGCTCTATCCGCAGGACTTCGTGTATCTCACGGCCCTGCTGATGATCTCGGCCTTCGGCCTGTTCCTGTTCACCGCCGTTGCCGGGCGGTTGTGGTGCGGGTTCGCCTGCCCGCAGACGGTCTACACCGAGATCTTCATGCGGGTGGAGCACTGGTTCGAGGGCGACCGCAACGCGCGGCTGCGGCTGGACAAGGCGCCCTGGTCCTTCAACAAGCTCTGGCGCAAGAGCGGCAAGCAGATCGTCTGGATCGCGCTGGGCCTGTGGACGGGCTTCACCTTCGTCGGCTATTTCACGCCCATCCATACGCTGGCCGCCTCCGTGCTCGCCCTGGGCCTGGGCCCCTGGGAGACCTTCTGGGTGCTGTTCTACGGCTTCGCCACCTACGGCAACGCCGGCTACATGCGCGAGCAGGTCTGCAAGTACATGTGCCCGTACGCGCGCTTCCAGAGCGCGATGTTCGACCGCGACACGCTGATCGTCAGCTACGACCCGGTGCGCGGCGAGCCGCGCGGCAACAACGCCAAGCGCGCCAAGAAGGGCGAAGCACGCGCCGCCCTGTCCGGCGACGAGAGCGCTGCGCGCGTGGGCGACTGCATCGACTGCGGCCTGTGCGTGCAGGTCTGCCCCACCGGCATCGACATCCGCGACGGCCTGCAGTACGAGTGCATCAGCTGCGCCGCCTGCGTCGACGTCTGCAACGGTGTCATGGACAAGATGGGCACGCCTCAGGGCCTGATCCGTTTCGACACCGAGAACGGCCTGGAGCAGCGCCTGAACCGCGCCCAGCGCTGGGCGCGCGTGCTGCGGCCGCGCGTGCTGATCTATACGGCCGTGCTGCTGGTCATCTGCGCGGCCCTGCTGTGGAGCCTGGCCTCGCGGCACGGCTTCCGCGTCGACGTCGTGCGCGATCGTGCCTCGCTGGCGCGCCTCGTGGAGGACGGCTGGATCGAGAACGTCTACCGGTTGCAGGTCATGAACGCCACCGAGTCGCCGCAGCAGTACCGCATCGAGGCGGACGGCCTGCCGGGCCTGGTGCTGACCCAGGCCGCCACCGTGGACCTGGGGCCTGCCGAGGCCCGCTGGGTGGCGGTGGCCCTGCGCATGCCGCCCGAGGCGGCGCAGCAGCTCAAGCCCGGCGCTCATGCCATGCAGTGGCGCATCAGCCGCATCGGCGAGGGCGCCGCTGAAACCGTCGTCGAGAAATCCACCTTCGTGCTGCCGCGCTGACGGCGAGGAGAACCCATGTCCGCACTGAATAACCGATCCGCCTGGCGCGAGCCCATGGTCTGGCTCGTCGTCGGAGGCCCGGCCAGCGTCGTCGTGGCCAGCTTCTTCACGCTGGCCCTCGCCATCAAGCATCCCGATCCGCCGCTGGACCTGCGCGCCACCGCCCCGAGCTCGGCCGACGATGTCGAGCCCGCGGACATGCGCGCGCGCGAGGGCGACCTGCCCGCCCTGATCGCGCGCAACCACGCGGCGACCGGTGCGACCGCCGCGACCGCCGCGACCGCGGCAACGGGCACGGCCGGGGCCAAGCGGTGAGTGGCGCGCCCGGCCCCTCGCGCATCGCACGCTTCGCGATGGCGGTGGCCTGGTCGTCCTTCCTTGCGGCCGGCGTGCTGGAGGCGCTGGTGTTCGCCGTGGTCGACCCCGGCGAGCTGCGCTGGTTCGGCGCCAGCCCAGTGGAGCTGTCGCCCCAGGCCGTCTACACCGTGAGCTTCCTGCTCTTCTGGGGCATCGCTGCGCTGGGCTCCTGCCTGGCGCTGCTGCTGGCGAGCCTGCCGGCGGACGACGTCAGGCCTGCGCCGGGTCCGGCGCAGGGCGCGCCGGGCTGGCCTCGCTGAGCGTGGTGCCGCTGCCCGCCACGACGCGGGCATGCCGGTCGTGGGTCCAGTAGGCCCAGGCCCAGTCCAGCAGCACGACGAAGCGGTTGCGGAAGCCGATCAGGAAGTACACGTGGGCGAACAGCCAGAACAGCCACGCCGGATAGCCTGAGAAGCGCAGCGTGCCGGCCGGCGTGCCCAGATCCACGACGGCGCTGTTGCGGCCGATGGTGGCGAGGTTGCCATAGTCGCGGTAGCGGAACGGCCGTGTCGCCCCGCCCGCCAGGCGGCTGCGGATGTTGGCCGCGGCGCAGCGGCCCATCTGCTTGGCGCCGGGCGACACACCCGGCACGGGCCGGGGCTCCCGCCCCGGCGCATGGCTTCGTGCGGCCGCGAGGTCGCCGATGACCTGGATGGCCGGGAAGCCCGGCACGCTCAAGTCGGGCTCGACGACCACGCGGCCGGCCCGGTCCAGCGCGCAGCCGGTGGCCTCCGCCAGCGCCCGCCCCAGCGGCGAGGCTGCCACGCCGGCGCCCCAGACGATGCAGCGGCTTTGCAGGCGCTCAGGCCCGGCAGCGGTGGCGAGGTCCAGCCCCTCGGCGTCGATGCCGGTCACGCGGGCGCCCACGCGCACCTCCACGCCCAGCGCCGTCAACTGCTCGCGGGCGCGTTCGCTCAAGGCCTCGGGCATGGCCTGCAGCACGCGCGGGCTGCCCTCCACCAGCAGCACGCGCGCCTGGCGCGGGTCGATGCGCCGGAACTCGCCCGGCAGCGTGTGGCGCGCGATCTCGGCGAAGGTGCCGGCCAGTTCGACGCCGGTCGGCCCGCCGCCCACGACGACGAACTGCAGCAGCGCCGCGCGCCGGGCCGGGTCGTCCTCGCGCTCGGCGGCCTCGAATGCCAGCAGCACGCGGCGGCGGATCTCGAAGGCGTCCTGCAGCGTCTTCAGGCCCGGCGCGAAGCCGGCCCAGTCGTCGCGGCCGAAGTAGCTGTGCGTGGCGCCGGCCGCGACGATGAGATGGTCCCAGCGCAGCGTGGCGCCGTCCCCCAGCGTAGCCGTGCGGTGCTGCGCGTCGATGGCGACGACCTCGCCGAGCAGTGTCGTCACGTTGGGCTGGCGCCGGAACAGATGGCGGATGGGGGCCGCGATGGAAGGCGCCGACAACCCCGCCGTGGCCACCTGGTAGAGCAGCGGCTGGAACAGATGGTGGTTGGTCTTGTCGACGACGGTGATGTCGACATCGGCGGCACGCAGTGCGCGCGCCGCCTCCAGGCCGCCGAAGCCGCAGCCGATGATCAGGACTTGGGGGCGCATGCAGCCATCCTACGCCTTGGGATGCTGCGCTGCAGCATCACGGCACCCCCTGCGGCCGGAGTTGCATCGTGAAGCAAAGGCGGTGCGCTCCTACGCGGGGGGCGGGCGTGCCCTCCTAGGATGCGGCGCCCCGCGCGCGTCCTCCCCATGTCCCATCCCGCCTTCGCCACCGCCCCGCCGCGGCCTCACACGCCGGCGTCCGCCATCGATCCGGCCTGGCAGCGCCCGCGTGCCGGCAAGCTGCGCGGCCTGTCCTTCCATCAGTGCCTGCTGGCGGCCTTCCTGCTCATCACCGCGGTGCTGGGCGGCGCGGCGGCGCAGGCGATGTTCGCGCTGGAGCATGTCGCGCTGCAGGGCCGCCAGGCCTCGCAGGACGCCGCCACGCTGACCGCCCAGGTGCAGCGCCTGGCCGAGCGCACCGTGGCCATGGATCGCAGCGCGCGCCAGTTCCTGGTGCTGGACGATGCCAGCCTGCGCGAGCGCTACCAGGCCGCCTGGGCGGACGCGCGCGCCACGCAGGCGGCGCTGGCCGAGCTGATGGGCGATGCGGTTGCGCGGCCGCTGCTGGCCGAATGGGTGGCCCAGGCCGACGCCGCCTGGGACGTGCTGCAGGGCCCCGGCCTCGCGCGCGGCCGTGCCGCCGCGCTGAAGCGGCTGACGCCGCTGCTGGCCCGCCTGCACCGGCTCAACGAACTGCTGGCCGAGCACAGCCAGCAGGCCATGGACCGCCGCAGCGACGCCGTGCTGGCGGAGCTTGAGCAGCAGCGCAACCTCATCAGCGGCCTGGTGCTGGGGGCCATTGCGCTGGCCGGCCTGCTGGCCCTGGGCTTCGGCCACTGGCTGCTGCGGCCGCTGGCGCATGTGGAGGCCGCCATCGGGCGCATGGGCGACCACCGGCTGGACGAGCCCATCGCGGTCGGCGGCCCGGCGGACCTGCGCCGGCTCGGCCGCCAGCTGGAATGGCTGCGCCAGCGGCTGGCGGCGCTGGAGTCCGACAAGACGCGCTTCGTGCGCCACATCTCGCACGAGCTGAAGACGCCCATGGCCTCCATCCGCGAGGGCGCGGCGCTGCTGCGCGACGGGGTGGCCGGGCCGCTGACGCCGGACCAGGGCGAGATCGTGCGCATCCTGGGCGACAACAGCATGGCCTTGCAGCGCCAGATCGAGGACCTGCTGCGCTACCAGTCGCTGGCGTCGGACGCGCAGCAGTTGCAGCGCCGCGCCACCGACCTGCCGGCGCTGCTTGGCCGCGTCGTCGACGACCAGCGGCTGCTGTGGCAGGCGCGGGGCCTGCAGGTGCACGTCGAGGCGCGGCCCTGCACGGCCGTCGTCGACGGCGAGAAGCTCGGCGTCGTGCTGGCCAACCTGCTGGCCAACGCGGTGCGCTTCAGCCCGCCGGGGAGCCCGATCACGCTGGCCCTGGACGACGGCGACGGCAAGATCCGCATCGACTGCGTGGACGGCGGGCCCGGCGTGGCGCCCGAGGACGCCGGCCGCATCTTCGACCCCTTCTACCAGGGCCGCATCCAGGCACCCGGCGCGCGCCGTGGCAGCGGCATCGGCCTGTCCATCGTGCGCGAGATCGTGCAGGCGCATGGCGGCAGCTGCCGCCTGCTGCCCGCCGGGCGCGGCGCCCACTTCCGAATCGAGATCCCCCATGAAACCTGAGCGACGACTGCCCGCACTGGGCCTGGCGCTGCTGCTGGCGGCCTGCCAGACACCCGCGCCGGCCCCCGAGCCCCCGCCGCCACCGCCCGAGCCGGTCTGCCCCGTGCCGCCTCCGGCGCCCGAGGCCAGGGCGCTGCAGGCCGTGCTGGCCCATGCCGAGGACCTGCGCCAGGCCCTGGCCCTGAGCCAGGGGCGCGGCGGTGCCGAGCTGGCCCAGGCCGCCGCGCAGCTGGAGCACGCCGCCAGCGCGACCGAGCCCGAGGCCCAGCCGCTCAAGCCCCTGGCGGCCCTGCTGGCCGCGCGCCTGGCCGAGCAGCGCCGGCTGCAGGACAGCGTCGACAAGCTGGCCCAGCAACTGCGCGACAGCCAGCGCCGCAACGAGCAGCTCAACGACAAGCTCGAAGCGCTCAAGGCCATCGAGCAGACCCTGCCCGGCAAGCCCGGCGCACCACGATGAAGGAGGGCAGGGCATGAGCACGCAAGCCACCATCCTGCTGGTCGACGACGACGCCGACCTGCTGCGCCTGATGACCATGCGGCTCAGCGCCGCCGGCCACGCGGTGCAGGCCGTCGCCAGTGCCGAGGCCGCGCTGGCCCACCTGGCCGTGCGGCTGCCGTCGCTCGTCATCACCGACGTGCGCCTGCCGGGCATGGACGGCCTAGCGCTGTTCGACGAGGTGCGTGCCCGCCACCCGTCGCTGCCGGTCATCCTGCTCACGGCCCACGGCAGCATTCCCGACGCGGTCGAGGCCACGACGCGCGGCGCCCATGCCTACCTGACCAAGCCCTTCGACGGCCAGGAGCTGATGGCCAAGATCCACCGCGCGCTGCTCGTCAATGCGCCCGGGCCCGCGGCCTTCGACGGCGACGGCACCTGGCGCCGCGAGATCATCAGCCGCAGCCCGCGCATGGCCGAAGTGCTGGCCGAGGCGCGGCTGGTGGCCGCGACGGACGCCAGCGTGCTGATCTCGGGCGACAGCGGCAGCGGCAAGGAGCTGCTGGCCCGCGCCATCCACAACGCCAGCCCGCGCGCCGCGCGGCCGTTCGTGGCGGTGAACTGCGCGGCCATTCCCGAGGCGCTGCTGGAGTCCGAGCTGTTCGGCCACGTGAAGGGGGCCTTCACGGGCGCGCAGGGGCATCGCCAGGGGCTGATCCCGGCCGCGCAAGGCGGCACGGTCTTTCTCGACGAGATCGGCGACATGCCGCTGGCGCTGCAGGTCAAGCTGCTGCGGGTGTTGCAGGAGCGCGTGGTGCGGCCGGTGGGCAGCAACGAGGCGGTGGCGATCGACGTGCGCGTGCTGTCCGCCACCCACCGCGACCTGGACGCGGCGATGGCCGAGGGCCAGTTCCGGCCCGACCTGTACTACCGGCTCAACGTCGTCCAGCTGCGGCTGCCGCCGCTGTCCGAGCGGCGCGAGGACATCGCGCTGCTGGCCCAGCATTTCCTGCTGGCGCTGGCCGAGCGGCACAGCAAGCCGGTGAAAGGCTTCGCGCCGGACGCACTGGAGGCACTGGTGACGGCGCCCTGGCCGGGCAATGTGCGCCAGCTCTACAACGTGGTGGAGCAGGTCTGCGTGCTGGCCACGGCGGCACTGGTGCCGCTGGCCCAGGTGCAGCGCGCGCTGCAGATGCCGGCGGCCGAGGTGCTGAACTACCAGCACGCCAAGCAGCGCTTCGAGCGCGACTACCTGAACCAGTTGCTCAACCTCACGTCCGGTCACGTCGCCGAAGCGGCACGGCTGGCCGACCGCAACCGCACGGAGTTCTACCGCCTGATGCAGAAGCACGGCCTGGACCCGCAGCTGTTCCGCAACGAGCCGGCGGGCCCGGCGTCGGATTCTGGCGACAGGAAATTGTCAAGTGAATCAGGCACTTAGCGAAATGCGCCGGCCGACTGTCGCCAGCCGGCGACAAAACCAGCGCAGGGATCGCGGGGTGCTGCCGGGCGCGGCCCCGAGCCGCGCGGCAAGTGGTTGATCTGAAAAGGAAATCCTGAGCTGGCACAGCGCTTGCGCTAAGCCTGTCCGTGGCGCCGCCCCGGCGCTGCGTTCCATTCACGCATCTTCAGGAGATCCGCATGCAACAAGCATCCACCGTCGCCCGTCTGCTGGCCGCCGCCCTGATGGCGACTGCCGCCACCGCCTCTTTCGCCGCCGAGCCCGCCGCGGCGCCTGCTCAGCAGGTCGCGCAGGCCAGCGACGACGCCGCCGTCGCTGCCCAGGCTGCCGCCGCGCTGCAGCAGGACAAGGACCTGCAGGTCCTGCCGCTGACCGTCAGCAGCCTGGGTGGCGGCGTCATCGTCCTGAAGGGCATGGCGCCCAGCGCTGAACTGGCGCAGAAGGCCGTCAAGCTCGCGCAGGCCGTGCCCGGCGTGAAGGAAGTGCGCAACGAAATCAAGGTCGGCTGACCTCCTTCGCCCTCGATCCGGAGGCCCCGCGCATGCCGCGCGGGGCTTTTTCTGCGTCAGGAAGCGCGCAAGGGGTCAGCAGTGGCTGTTGTTGACCAGGGCCTGCAGCCCGGCCTGGTCCAGGATGCGCAGCTGGCGTTGCTTGACCTCCATCAGCCCGTCCTCTTGGAACTTGGAGAAGGTGCGGCTGACGGTCTCGAGCTTGAGGCCGAGGTAGCTGCCGATTTCCTCGCGCGTCATGCGCAGCACCAGGCTGGACGACGAGAAGCCGCGTGCCTGCAGCCGCTGCGTCAGGTTCAGCAGGAAGGCGGCGAGGCGCTCTTCGGCGCGCATGTTGCCCAGCAGCAGCATGACGCCATGGTCGCGCACGATCTCGCGGCTCATGATCTTGTGGAACTGGTGCTGCAGCACGTTGAACTCGCGCGACAGCTCCTCCAGGTCGCGGTACTGGATCACGCAGACGGAGGAGTCCTCCAGCGCGACGGCGTCGCAGTGGTGGTGGTCGCTGCTGATGCCGTCCAGCCCGAGCAGCTCGCCGGCCATCTGGAAGCCGGTGACCTGGTCGCGGCCGTCCTCGCTGCCCACGCAGGTCTTGAAGAAGCCGGTGCGCACCGCGTACAGCGCCTCGAAGCGGTCGCCGTTGCGGAACAGGTGGTCGCCGCGCGGCACGCTGCGGCGCTTCTCCACCAGCCCGTCGAGCTTCTGCAGCTCCGCCGGATTCAGGCCCACGGGCAGGCAGAGCTCGCGCAGGTTGCAACTGGCGCAGGCCACGCGCAGCGGCTCCAGCGTGGTGGAGCTGGGTTGCCCCGGCATGTCGGGAGTGATCGGCACGCTCATGGCACGAGGCAGTGGGGTCAGCATGAAAGGCATTGTTTGCGGCGGCACCCGCTGCGGCCTTGACCTGGATCAACGCCGGGGCCTGTTCCGGCCGGCACAGTGGCAGCATGCCCGCCGTCACAGACCGCCCCATCGATGCCGACCTGCTGCGCCGCCACGACGTCGCCGGGCCGCGCTACACGTCCTACCCCACGGCCGACCGCTTCGTCGAGGCCCACCAGGCGCCCCAGCATCTGCAGGCTTTACGCCAGCGCGGCACGGTGCAGCCGCTGTCGGTCTACGTGCACATCCCGTTCTGCGAGCAGCTCTGCTACTACTGCGCCTGCAACAAGATCATCACCAAGCACCACGAGCGTTCGCAGCCCTATCTGGCGACGCTCGAGGTGGAGATGGACCTCGTCGCTGAAAGCCTGGGCGGCGCGGCGCCGGTTTCGCAGCTGCACCTGGGCGGCGGCTCGCCGACCTTCCTGTCGGATGCCGAGCTGACGCAGCTGATGGACGCGTTGCGGCGGCGCTTCAAGCTGCTGCCGGGTGCCGAGCTGTCCATCGAGGTGGATCCGCGCACGGTGGATGCCGACCGTCTGGCGCACCTGCGCGGCCTGGGCTTCAACCGCCTGTCCTTCGGCGTGCAGGACTTCGACCCCGCGGTGCAGAAGGCCGTGCACCGCGTGCAGCCGCTGGAGTCGGTCGCCGCGCTGATGCGCTCGGCGCGCGACCTCGGCTTCGCCTCCATCAGCGTGGACCTGATCTACGGCCTGCCGCTGCAGACGCCGGCATCCTTCGCTCGCACCATCTCGCAGGTGGCCGAGCTGCGGCCGGACCGCATCGCGATGTACGCCTACGCCCACCTGCCGCAGCGCTTCAAGCCGCAGCGTCGCATCGTGGCGGAGCTGCTGCCGCCGGCCGGCGACAAGCTGGCGATGCTGTCCGGCGCGATCAGTGCGCTGCTGGGCGAGGGCTACACCTACATCGGCATGGACCATTTCGCGCTGCCCGACGACCCGCTCGCCATCGCCAAGCGCCAGGGCCTGCTGCACCGCAATTTCCAGGGCTACTCGACCCAGCCCGACTGCGACCTCGTGGGCCTGGGCGTGTCGGCCATCAGCCGCATCGGCGCGACCTACGCGCAGAACGCCAAGACGCTGATCGAGTACGACGACGCGCTGCGCCTGCGCCAGCTGCCCATCCAGCGCGGCCTCGCGCTGACGCGCGACGACCTGCTGCGCCGCGCCGTCATCATGGCGCTGATGTGCCAGGGGCGGCTGGAGTTCGAGTCCATCGCCGCGTCCTACCTGGTGGACGTGCCCAGCTACTTCGCCACCGAGCTGGCGCGGCTGGAGCCGCTCGCCGAGCAGGGCCTGGTCGTCATCGAGCCGGGCGCCATCCAGCTCACGCCGCTGGGCTGGTACTTCGTGCGCGCCGTCGCGATGGTGTTCGACCGCTACTGCCAGACCGACGCCAGCCGCGAGCGCTTCTCCAAGATCCTCTGAGACCCATCCGGTGGATGCCGCGCTGATCGCTTCCGCCACGCTGATGGGGCTGGCCGGCATGCCGCATTGCGTGGCCATGTGCAGCGCGCCCTGTGCGCTGGCGGGCGGCAAGCGGCCCGTGAAGCTGCTGGCCGGGCGGGTGCTGGGCTACACGGCCGGCGGTGCCGTGGTGGCCGCGTCGGCCGAGGCGCTGGCGCGGGCCTCGCAGAGCGCCGCGCTGCTGCAGCCCGTCTGGGCGCTGCTGCAGGCAGCCCTGCTGCTGCTGGGCCTGACGCTGCTGGTGCGCGGCCGCATGCCGGTCTGGCTGAGCGCGGTGAACTGGCGCCCCAAGCCCAGCCATGCCTTCGCGACCGGCATGGCCTGGGTCATCATGCCCTGCGGGCTGCTGCACGCGGCGCTGCTGCTGGCCGGCCTGTCGGGCTCGGTGCTGGGCGGTGCGGCGACCATGGCCGGCTTCGCGCTGGCGAGCACGCCGGGCCTGGTGGTGGCGCCGCTGTGGCGCGCGCGGCTGCTCAAGCGCGGCGCGGGGGGCGAGACGCTGGCCCTGCGCCTGGCCGGCCTGGCGCTGGTGCTGGGCGCGGCCTGGGCCCTGGGCCACGGGGTTTGGGAGAAGGTCATGCTGGCCTGCTGACGCGGCAAAATCGCCGCGTTACGTTTTTCCTCTCTCGTCTCTTTGCGAAAGCCCCTCAGCCATGTACCAACACATCACGGTGCCCGAAGGCGGCCAGAAGATCACGGTCAACGCCGACTTCTCGCTCAACGTGCCCGACCAGCCGATCATTCCGTACATCGAAGGTGACGGCACCGGCCTGGACATCACGCCGGTCATGCTGAAGGTGGTGGACGCGGCCGTGGCCAAGGCCTACGGCGGCCAGCGCAAGATCCACTGGATGGAGATCTACGCCGGCGAGAAGAGCACGCGCGTCTACGGCCCCGACGTCTGGCTGCCTGCGGAGACGCTGCAGGTGCTGAAGGACTACGTCGTCTCCATCAAGGGCCCGCTCACCACGCCGGTCGGCGGCGGCATCCGCTCGCTGAACGTCGCGCTGCGCCAGGAGCTGGATCTGTACGTCTGCCTGCGCCCGGTGCAGTACTTCGACGGCGTGCCCAGCCCCGTGAAGGAGCCCCACAAGGTCGACATGGTCATCTTCCGCGAGAACTCGGAGGACATCTACGCCGGCATCGAGTACGAGGCCGAGAGCGACAAGGCGAAGAAGCTCATCAAGTTCCTGCAGCAGGAGATGGGCGTCACGAAGATCCGCTTCCCCGACACCTCGGGCATCGGCGTCAAGCCGGTCTCGCGCGAGGGTACCGAGCGCCTGGTGCGCAAGGCCATCCAGTACGCCATCGACAACAACAAGCCCAGCGTGACCATCGTGCACAAGGGCAACATCATGAAGTTCACGGAAGGCGGTTTCCGTGACTGGGCCTATGCGCTGGCGCAGAAGGAGTTCGGCGCCCAGCCCATCGACGGCGGCCCGTGGTGCAAGCTCCGGAACCCGAAGACGGGCAAGGACATCACCATCAAGGACAGCATCGCCGATGCCTTCCTGCAGCAGATCATCCTGCGACCGGCCGAGTACAGCGTCATCGCGACGCTGAACCTGAACGGCGACTACATCTCCGACGCGCTGGCCGCGCAGGTGGGCGGCATCGGCATCGCGCCGGGCGCCAACATGAGCGACTCCATCGCGATGTTCGAGGCCACGCACGGCACGGCGCCCAAGTACGCCGGCAAGGACTACGTGAACCCCGGCTCCGAGATCCTGTCGGCCGAGATGATGCTGCGCCACATGGGCTGGACGGAGGCGGCCGACCTGATCATCTCCAGCATGAAGAAGGCCATCCTCAGCAAGAAGGTGACCTACGACTTTGCCCGCCTGATGGATGGGGCGACGCAGGTGTCGTGCTCGGGCTTTGGCCAGGTCATGATCGACTGCCTGTGAGGCGGTTGCGCCGACGCCAGCTGATGAATAGCAGGCCCAGGGCCAGCAGGGCCGGCGCCGCCGGCTCAGGCACGGGCGCGGCCTGCACCGACCAGGACACCGTGCCGTAGCCCGAGCCGATGCCGGCATGCACGCCGTCATTGAGCGGGCCGCCGCTGGATGCGGACAGCATGAAGTCGGCTTCGGTGCCGGCGCTGTGCACGCAGCCATAGCGCAGCAGGCCGCAGGTCGGCGCGCTGTAGCGCCCCCCCAGCGTCCAGTCGGCCAGTTGGCCGTCCACGAAGCGCAGTGTGGCAATGCTGGCGTTGCCGGTATCGAAACGCGTGCCGAACCATTCGAAGCTCAAGGCCTGTGTGGGCAGGCCCAGGACCAGGTTGCCGACCTGGCCCGTGCCGCCGGCCGGCATCAAGGCGTCGTCGAAACTGAAGCTGCCCTGGCCTGGCGTGCCGACCGCATAGAACTCCGCACTGGAGTTGGTGCTGGTGATGCTGAAGTTCACCGTCACGGTGGCCGCAGCGGCGGTCGTGGGCGAGAGCAGGGTGGCGAGCAGCAGGCCGAGGGCGGCCAGCTGGGGGATGGGGTGTGTCATCGAGAGGCTCCTGAAGCGGTGGGTTGCGTGGCTGCGCCACGGCGCCCGGGCCGGCGGGCCAAGGCGACATCGACCAGCCGCGCGCCGCAGTCTCCCGAAACGGTGCATCCCGGACATCGCCCGAAAGCACCAGCGGCCGCCCGCCGGAGAGCCACCCGACGCCAGCGCAGGCCGGTGCTGGGGACTGCGGCGGGCAGGCCCGAGGCTTGCTCGTGCAGGTTGGAGGTGCAAAGAAGGCGCTTTGCTTGTTGGCCCGTGATCCTCTGCGAAGCTCGGACGCGCCGGGCTGCGGGGACGCGCAGCAGCAGGTCGGCCCGTCCTCCTGCGCACAACCCGCCACCCCTGCGGCATCACCAGATTGCGCGCAAAAAGCAAAAAAAGGGGCGCCCTCGGGCGCCCCTTGCTGCTTGCGAAGGCGGCTGATCAGGCCAGCGAAGCCAGCGCGGCGTTGAACGTGGCGCTCGGGCGCATGACCTTGTCCAGCTTGGCTTCGTCGGGCAGGAAATAGCCGCCGATGTCCACCGGCTTGCCCTGCACCGCCTTCAGCTCGTCGGCGATCTTGGCCTCGTTGGCGGCCAGCGCCTCGGCCACCGGCTTGAAGCGGGTGGCCAGGTCGGCGTCGTCCGTCTGCGCGGCCAGTTCCTGGGCCCAGTAGAGGGTCAGGTAGAAGTGGCTGCCGCGGTTGTCGATCTCGCCGGTCTTGGGGCTGGGGCCCTTGCCGTTGTCCAGCAGCTTGCCGGTGGCAGCGTCCAGCGTCTTCGCCAGCACCTTGGCCTTGGCGTTGTTGTTCTTCAGGCCCAGGTCTTCCAGGCTGACGGCCAGCGCCAGGAATTCACCCAGCGAGTCCCAGCGCAGGTGGTTCTCCTCCACCAGTTGCTGCACGTGCTTCGGGGCCGAGCCGCCGGCGCCCGTCTCGTACATGCCGCCACCGGCCATCAGCGGCACGATGGACAGCATCTTGGCCGAGGTGCCCAGTTCCATGATGGGGAACAGGTCGGTCAGGTAGTCGCGCAGGATGTTGCCGGTGGCGCTGATGGTGTCCAGGCCGCGGATGACGCGCTCCAGCGTGTAACGCATGGCGCGCACCTGGCTCATGATCTGGATGTCCAGGCCGGTGGTGTCGTGCTCGTGCAGGTACATCTTGACCTTGCGGATCAGCTGCGCCTCGTGCGGGCGGTAGCTGTCCAGCCAGAAGACCACCGGCATGCCCGAGTTGCGGGCGCGATTGACGGCCAGCTTGACCCAGTCGCGAATGGCGGCGTCCTTGCACTGGCACATGCGCCAGATGTCGCCCTGTTCGACGTTCTGGCTCAGCAGCACCTCGCCCGTTTCCAGGTCGGTGATGTTGGCGACGCCGTCCTCGGAGATCTCGAAGGTCTTGTCGTGCGAGCCGTATTCCTCGGCCTGCTGCGCCATCAGGCCCACGTTGGGCACCGTGCCCATGGTCTTCGGGTCGAAGGCGCCGTGCCACTTGCAGAAGTTGATCATCTCCTGGTAGATGCGGGCGAACGTCGACTCGGGCATCACGGCCTTGACGTCCTTCAGGCGGCCGTCGGCGCCGTACATCTTGCCGCCGCTGCGGATCATGGCCGGCATGGAGGCGTCCACGATGACGTCGTTGGGCGAGTGGAAGTTGGTGATGCCCTTGGCGGAGTCCACCATCGCCAGCTCGGGGCGGTGCTCATGGCAGGCGTGCAGGTCGCGCTTGATCTCTTCCTGCTTGCTGGCGGGCAACGTGGCGATCTTGGTGTACAGATCGACCATGCCGTTATTGACGTTCACGCCCAGCTCGTCGAACAGCTTGGCGTGCTTCTCGAAGGCCTCCTTGTAGAAGATCTTCACGCAATGGCCGAACACGATGGGGTGCGACACCTTCATCATCGTGGCCTTGACGTGCAGCGAGAACATCACGCCGGTCTTGCGCGCGTCCTCGATCTCACGCTCGTAGAAGGCCAGCAGTGCCTTCTTGCTCATGAACATGGAGTCGATGACCTCGCGGTCCAGCAGCGAGACCTTGGGCTTGAGGATGATGGTCTTGCCGCTCTTGGTGATGAGTTCCATCTTCACGTCGCGGGCGCGGTCCAGCGTCAGCGACTTTTCACCGTGATAGAAGTCGCCGTCATGCATGTGCGACACATGCGAACGCGAGGCCTGGCTCCAGGCGTCCATGCGGTGCGGGTTCTTGCGGGCGTATTCCTTGACGGCCTTGGGCGCGCGGCGGTCGGAGTTGCCTTCGCGCAGCACCGGGTTCACGGCCGAGCCGATGCACTTGTTGTAGCGGGCGCGGATGTCCTTCTGCTCGTCGGTCTCGGGCTTCTCGGGGAAGTCGGGGATCTTGTAGCCCTTGTCCTGCAGCTCCTTGATGGCGGCCTTCAGCTGGGCCACCGAGGCGCTGATGTTGGGCAGCTTGATGATGTTGGCTTCGGGCTTGAGCGTCAGCTTGCCCAGTGCAGCCAGGTTGTCCGGCGCGCGCTGCTCTTCGCTCAGCAGTTCCGGGAACTGGCCCAGGATGCGGCCGGCCACCGAGATGTCGCTGGTCACCACGTCGATCCCGGCCTGCGCGGCGAAAGCCTTCACGACGGGAAGAAGCGAGGCGGTCGCCAGGCGGGGCGCCTCATCGGTCAGGGTGTAAACGATCTGGGTCTTGTCGGCGGTCATGAAATCTTCCGGTAAAGGTGCAATCCGTGCGGCGCAGGGCGGCAGTGCGCCGCCACGCAGGGCATGAACTCTAGCAAGTCGTTCCCGCAGTCGGCTGACGAGGCCTCGCCGCACCGGCTCTTGCCGGGCAGGCGCGCACAAGACAAAGCCCCGCGGCCGGCCGGCTCGCGGGGCTGTCGGGGTGTCGGGCGTCGCGGTTCAGGACGCCAGCGTTTGCTGGTGTTCCGCGGCGCGGGCGGCGGCTTCCATCGGCGTGATGTTCTGCGCCAGCTGCCCCTTGGGGCCCTGTACCAGCTCGAACTGAACCTGGCTGCCCTGCTTCAGCGTCCGGAATCCCTCCATCTGGATCGCCGAGAAATGGGCGAAGACATCATCGCCGCCGGCTTCCGGCTCGATGAATCCAAAGCCCTTGGCATCGTTGAACCACTTGACTTTGCCCAGTGCCATCGTTTTGTCTCCATTGTTGTGGCACCTCCCAGTGGAGGCGGACGTGGATTTTGGTAGCGCAAAAACAAGCGTCAATTCGGGACCTTCCCGCCCGGGTTCACCCTGTGAAGCCTTGCAATCCATGCAGGCGGCGCCAACTGCCTGCGGTCGGCGGGGGGATACCCCCATCGATAGAATCGACTCATGCCTGTGTTCCCCGTTTTTTCACCGCGAAACCAGTCGCCGCCGCCGCCCGTGCCTCCTCTGAAGCCAGGCAAGGACGAAGGCGACGGGGCGGTCGTCGTCGAGCGCCAGCCGCAGAAGACCGAGCCCCCGCGGCTCTATCAGGTCCTGCTGCTGAACGACGATTTCACGCCGATGGAGTTTGTAGTCATGGTTCTGCAGGAATTTTTCCGGCATGACCTCGATACGGCGACGCAGATCATGCTCAAAATCCACCACGAGGGTCGCGGGGTCTGCGGTGTTTTCACCAAGGACGTCGCCGCGACCAAGGTGGAGCTGGTTTCGGCCGCCTCCCGGCGAGCTGGCCACCCCCTGCAGTGCATTATGGAGGCCGCATGATTGCGCAAGAGCTTGAAGTCAGTTTGCACATGGCGTTCGTCGAGGCGCGCCAGCAGCGGCACGAATTCATCACCGTCGAGCATCTGCTGCTCGCGCTGCTCGACAACCCCAGTGCCGCCGAGGTGCTGCGCGCCTGCGCTGCCAATCTCGATGACCTGCGCAAGAGCCTGACGCAGTTCATCAAGGAAAACACGCCCATGGTGGGCGGCAGCGACGAGGTGGACACGCAGCCCACGCTGGGCTTCCAGCGCGTCATCCAGCGCGCCATCATGCACGTGCAGAGCACGGGCAGCGGCAAGAAGGAAGTGACCGGCGCCAACGTGCTGGTGGCCATCTTCGGCGAGAAGGACTCGCACGCCGTCTACTACCTGCATCAACAGGGCGTGACGCGCCTGGACGTCGTCAACTTCATCGCCCACGGCATCAAGAAGACTGACCCCGAGCCGCCCAAGAACCCCGAAGGCCAGGGGCCGGGCGGCCAGGAGGGCGAGCGCGAGGAAGGCGAGGGCGGAGCCGCCAAGGCGTCGCCGCTGGAGCAGTTCACGTCGAACCTGAACCAGCAGGCCAAGGACGGCAAGATCGACCCGCTGATCGGCCGCGAGGCCGAGGTCGAGCGCGTCGTGCAGGTGCTGTGCCGCCGCCGCAAGAACAACCCGCTGCTGGTGGGCGAGGCCGGTGTCGGCAAGACCGCCATCGCGGAGGGCCTGGCCTGGCGCATCACCGAAGGCGAAGTCCCTGAGGTCCTCGCCGACGCCATCGTCTACTCGCTGGACATGGGTGCGCTGCTGGCGGGCACCAAGTACCGCGGCGACTTCGAGCAGCGCCTGAAGGGCGTGCTGAAGGCGCTGAAGGACCAGCCCAACGCCGTGCTGTTCATCGACGAGATCCACACGCTGATCGGCGCCGGCGCGGCGTCGGGCGGCACGCTGGACGCCAGCAACCTGCTCAAGCCGGCGCTGTCCAGCGGCGCGATGAAGTGCATCGGCGCCACCACCTTCCAGGAGTACCGCGGCATCTTCGAGAAGGACGCGGCGCTGAGCCGGCGCTTCCAGAAGGTCGACGTGGCCGAGCCGTCGGTGGAGCAGACCGTGGAGATCCTGAAGGGGCTGAAGAGCCGCTTCGAGGAGCACCACTCCGTCAAGTACGCGCTGGGCGCGCTGCAGGCCGCGGCCGAGCTGTCGGCCAAGTACATCAACGACCGCCACCTGCCGGACAAGGCCATCGACGTCATCGACGAGGCTGGTGCCGCGCAGCGCATCCTGCCCAAGAGCAAGCAGAAGAAGACCATCACGCGAACCGAGGTGGAGGACATCGTCGCCAAGATCGCGCGCATCCCGCCCGCGTCGGTCAACAGCGACGACCGCAGCAAGCTCAAGACGCTGGACCGCGACCTGAAGAGCGTCGTGTTCGGCCAGGACCCGGCCGTCGATGCGCTGGCCGCCGCCATCAAGATGGCGCGTTCGGGCCTGGGCCGCCCGGACAAGCCGGTCGGCAGCTTCCTGTTCAGCGGCCCCACGGGCGTCGGCAAGACCGAGGTGGCCAAGCAACTCGCCTACATCCTGGGCATCGAGCTGATCCGCTTCGACATGTCGGAGTACATGGAGCGTCATGCGGTGAGCCGCCTGATCGGCGCACCGCCGGGCTACGTCGGCTTCGACCAGGGCGGCCTGCTGACCGAGGCTGTCACCAAGAAGCCGCACGCCGTGCTGCTGCTGGACGAGATCGAGAAGGCCCACCCGGACGTCTTCAACGTGCTGCTGCAGGTCATGGACCACGGCACGCTGACCGACAACAACGGGCGCAAGGCCGACTTCCGCAACGTCATCATCATCATGACGACGAATGCCGGCGCCGAGGCGCTGAACAAGTCGACCATCGGCTTCACCAACTCGCGCCAGCAGGGCGACGAGATGGCCGACATCAAGCGGCTGTTCACGCCGGAGTTCCGCAACCGGCTGGATGCCATCGTGTCCTTCCGCCCGCTGGACGAGGAAATCATCCTGCGCGTGGTCGACAAGTTCCTGCTTCAACTGGAAAGCCAGCTGCAGGAGAAGAAGGTCGAGGTCAGCTTCTCCGACGCGTTGCGCAAGCATCTCGCCAAGAAGGGTTTCGACCCGCTGATGGGCGCGCGGCCGATGCAGCGCCTCATCCAGGACACCATCCGCCGCGCGCTGGCCGACGAATTGCTGTTTGGCAAGCTGGTCGACGGCGGCCGCCTGAGCGTGGACGTGGACGACAAGGGCGAGACGGTGCTGGACATCCAGCCGACCCCGCCCAAGCCGAGCAAGGACGGCAAGCCCAAGGCCGAGCCGGCGACGGCCTGATCGGTCCGCGGCATCGAGAAAGGACGCTTCGGCGTCCTTTTTTTGTCAGCCCGCCGGGTCCTGCCTGAAGAAATCGGCCAGCAGGCGGTACATCGCCGGCTCCTCGGCGCGCATCGCGGCCGAGGCCACGAAGAACGCCTCGACGGCCACGGCGAAGAACTCCTCGACGGCCTCGCCGCCGTAGGGGTCGATCAGCGTGTCCTCGCCGGCGTCGATGCGGGCACAGAACTTCGCCCACTCGGCATCGATGACGTTGACCCAGCGCTCGCGCTCTGCCGTGTCCAGCGGCGGCACGCCGTCCGCCAGGCCGTCGCGCATGTCGATGACATGGGCGAACTCGTGAATGACGACGTTGAAGACCTCGTCGACGCCGAACTGCGCCGGGTCGTTGCTGACGGCGATGGCGTTCCAGCTCAGCATCAGCGGGCCGCCTTCCATGGCTTCGCCAGCCAGCTCCTCGTCGTACTCGTGGACGATGCCGTCCTCGTCCTGGTAGCTGCGCTGCGCGACGACCTCGCCCTCATGCATGACGATGCCGACGAAGCCGTCGTACCAGGACAGACCCAGCCTCAGCACCGGCAGGCAGGCCTGCGCCGCGACGGCCACGGCGACTTCGTCCGTCACCTCGAAGCCGTCGACGCCGTGGAACTCCTTGCTCGACAGGAACAGGCTGCACAGCCGGCGCAGCTCGGCGAGGTCGGCCTCGCTGCGCTGGGCCAGGAAGGGGTAGCGCAGCAGCGTGAGCTGCCACAGTGCATCGGGGATGGCGTGGCGGCGCGCGGCGCGCTCATCCCGCCAATGGCGCAGCGCCCTCAGGATCACAGCGGCAGTCGCTGCAGGCCGGCAGCCGACAGGCGGATGACGTCGCCGCGCGGTGGTGACGTGTCGAAGTCCCAGTCGGACAGCACGACGCGCCTGAGCCCACTGCCCAGGTCGTGCTCGGAGGGGCGGTGGGTGTGGCCGTGGATCAGGGTCGTCGCACCGGCCTCGCGCAGCAGCGCGCGGCAGGCCTCGGCGTCCAGGTCGGTGGCCAGCAGCTGCGCGGCCTGCGCGGCCCGGCTCCCTTCACGCATCTGGCGGCCGAGCGCCTGGCGGGCTTCGAGCGGCTGCGCCAGCACCTGGGCCTGCCATTCGGCGGAGCGCACCTGACGGCGGAAGGCCTGGTAGGCCGCGTCATCCAGGCATTGGGCGTCGCCGTGCACCAGCAGCCAGCGCTGGCCGAAGGCCTCCAGCACGGTCGGGTCGGGCAGCGCGGTCATGCCGGCGGCGGCCAGCAGCTCGGGGCCGACGAGGAAGTCGCGGTTGCCGGGCATGAAGAACAAGGCCTTGCGCTGCGCGGCCTCGTGCAGCAGCTGCACGACGCCCGCCTCGAAGGGTTCGTGGCGGGCGTCGTCGCCCACCCAGACCTCGAAGATGTCCCCCAGCAGCAGCACCGCCTGGGCGGGCGTCTCGGCCAGGTAGGCCTGCAGGCGCGCCAGCGTGCCGGAGGTGGCGGGCCCCAGGTGCAGGTCCGAGAGCAGGTCGATGCGCTCCCAGTGCGCCGGGGCCGCGAGGCGTGGAATCAAACTTCCACGGCTTTCTCGATGACGACGGCGTCGACCGGCACGTCGGCATGGCCACCCGAACGACCGGTGCGCACCTTCTCGATCTTGTCGACGACGTCCTGGCCCTCGACGACCCTGGCGAAGACGGCATAGCCCCAGCCCGACGGCGATTCGGACTTGAAGTCCAGGAAACCGTTGTCGACGGTGTTGATGAAGAACTGGGCCGTGGCGGAGTGCGGCGCGTTCGTGCGCGCCATGGCCAGCGTGTACTTGGCGTTCTTCAGGCCGTTGCTGGCCTCGTTCTGGATCGCGGCGTCGGTGGGCTTCTGGCTCATGGCGGCGTCGAAGCCACCGCCCTGGATCATGAAGCCCTTGATGACACGGTGGAAGATGGTGCCGTCGTAATGGCCGTTGCGGACGTAGTTCAGGAAGTTGGCCACCGACAGCGGGGCCTTGGCGGCGTCCAGCTCGATGAGGATGTCGCCGTGGTTGGTGGTGAACTTGACTTGACTCATTTTTTGACGGGCTCGACGAGAGCCTTGGTGATGAAGATGGGCTTGATGGGCAGGTTCTGGTGCAGGCCCTGCGCCTTGGTGTCCACGGCGCGGATCTTGTCGACGACGTCCATGCCTTCGATGACCCTGCCGAAGACGGCATAACCGGTACCGATGCGCCCGACGTCGGCGTCCAGCATGAAGTTGTCGACGACGTTGATGAAGAACTGCGACGTCGCGGAGTTGGGGTCGTTGGTGCGGGCCATCGCGAGGGTGCCGCGCAGGTTGGACAGGCCGTTGCCCGACTCCAGCGGGATGGGCGGCTTGGTGGGGCGCTGGTTCAGCTTGGCGTCATAGCCGCCGGTCTGGATCATGAAGTTGCCGATCACGCGGTGGAAGATGACACCGTTGTAGTGGCCGGCCTTCACGTACTGCACGAAGTTGGCGACGGTCTTGGGCGCCTTCTCGGCGTCCAGCTCGACGCGGATGTCGCCCTCGGTGGTCTGCAGCTTCACGGTCTGGGCGCGAGCACCCGTGATGGCCAGCAGGGCGGCCAGCAGGGCGGGCAGGAAGAAGGCTGTCTTGGTCATGGGTGGGAGGTCAGCGGGTCTTGTTGAAGTCTGCCGTCAGCGCCAGGGTGCGGCTGATCTTGCCGGCGAGCGCGTCGCTGGGCGCCAGGGCCGCCTTTTGAGCGCGCTGGTAGGCACGCAGGGCCAGGCGGGTCAGTACGTCGCCGAGGTTCTCTAGGGCTTGCGCGTGCTCGGGCTGCAGGCGCAGGGCCTGCTCCAGCGCGGCCTTGGCCTCGTCGAGCTCGCCCGCGGCAGCGTGCAGCACGGCGAGGTTGTTGTAGGGGTCGGCCAGGTCGGGGAAGTCCTGCGTCAGCCGCGTGAAGAGGGTCAGCGCCTGGGCACGGTCGCCCAGTTCCATGCGCATGACACCGAGGGCGAAGCGCAGTTGCAGGTCGTCCGGCGTGCGGGCGAGGGCCTGCTCGACCTGCTGGACGGCCTGGGCCTTCTGGCCGGCCAGCCACAGGCGCTGTGCGCTGGCCAGGTCATCGGCACGGGCCGGCAGGGCGGCCAGGGCTGCGAGCAGCGCAAGGGTGGGGAGGGGCAGGCGCATGGGAGTGGGAGCTGGGAGCGGCGTCAGGGGCGGCCGCTATACTGATTTCATTCTATGAGCCCCGCCTGGCCGCCCCCGGTGCGGGGCTTCTTGTTGGTGGCTGTTGCCCCTGGTTTCCGTCTCATGCCCCTGCGCGTCCACAACTCACTCAGTCGCACCCTCGAAGACTTTCAGCCGCTCGTGCCTGGCCAGGTGCGCATGTATGTGTGCGGCATCACGGTCTACGATTTGTGCCACATGGGGCACCTGCGCATGAACATGGCGTTCGACGTCATCTACCGCTGGCTGCGCGCCAGCGGCTATGCCGTCACCTATGTGCGCAACGTGACGGACATCGACGACAAGATCATCAGGCGCGCCGTGGAGCGCGGCATCACCATCCGCCAGCTCACCGAGGAGATGACGGCCGCGATGCACGAGGATTTCGCCGCGGTGGGCTTGGCTGCCCCCGACCACGAGCCCCGCGCGACCGAGTACGTGCCGCAGATGCTGTCGCTGATCGAACGCCTGGAGGCGCGCGGCCTGGCCTACCGTGCCGAAGGCGGCGACGTGAACTACGCCGTGCGCAAGTTCGAGGGCTACGGCAAGCTCAGCGGCAAGAGCGTCGACGACCTGCGCGCCGGCGAGCGCGTGGCGGTGGACGACGGCAAGCTGGATCCGCTGGACTTCGTGCTGTGGAAGGCGGCCAAGGCCGACGAGCCAGCCGACGCGAAATGGGCCGCCCCGTTCGGCGCAGGCCGCCCGGGCTGGCACATCGAGTGCTCGGCCATGAGTTGCGCGCTGCTCGGCGAGAGCTTCGACATCCACGGCGGCGGCACCGACCTGCAGTTCCCCCACCACGAGAACGAGATCGCGCAGAGCCAGGGCGCCGGCTACGACTTCGCCAAGTACTGGCTGCACAACGGCTTCCTGAACGTCGACGGCGAGAAGATGTCCAAGAGCCTGGGCAACTTCTTCACCATCCGCGACGTGCTGCAGAAGTTCGACGGCGAGACGCTGCGCTTCTTCATGCTGCGCACGCACTACCGCCGCCCGTTCAACTTCAGCGACTCGCACCTGGAAGACGCCCGCACGGCCTTGACGCGGCTGTACACGGCGCTGGATGCAGTGCCGCCTGCCGACGTGGCCATCGACTGGAGCGAGCCCAGTGCCGCCGCCTTCAAGACGGCGATGGACGAGGACTTCGGCACCCCGGGTGCCGTCGCCGTGCTGTTCGACCTCGTCAACGAGGTCAATCGCAGCCGTTCGCCGCAGCGCGCCGGCCTGCTCAAGGCCCTGGCCGGCGTGCTGGGCATCCTGCAGCAGGAGCCCCGCGCCTACCTTCAGGGGGGCGGCGCAGACGGCGATGCAGCCTGGATCGAGGAGCGCATCGCTGCACGCGCGGCGGCCAAGGCGGCGCGGGACTTTGCCGGAGCCGATGCCATCCGGGCCGAACTGTCGGCCAAGGGCGTCACGCTCAAGGATGGCGCGGGTGGCACGACCTGGGTGAAGAGCTGATGGCATCCAAGACCCCGGCAGAGGTCGCGCCAGAAGTGATCCCGCCCTACTGGGACGAGGCCTGCAAGCACCTGGTCAAGCGTGACCGGGTCCTGAAGAAGCTCATCCCGCAGTTCGGCGAGGCCCGCCTGCAAAGTCGTGGCGATGCCTTTGCCACGCTGGCCCGCTCCATCGTCGGCCAGCAGATCTCGGTCAAGGCCGCGCAGTCGGTCTGGAACCGCTGGGTTGCGCTGTGCCCGAGTTTTCAGCCGGCCGCCGTGCTGGCCCTGGGCGTGGAGGAACAGCGTGCGGCCGGCCTGTCGGCGCGCAAGGTCGAGTACCTGCGAGACCTGGCCGAGCACTTCGACGCTGGCCAGGTTCATGTGCGCCAATGGGCGAAGATGGACGACGAAGCCATCATCGAAGAGTTGGTCGCCATCCGCGGCATCGGCCGCTGGACGGCCGAGATGTTCTTGATTTTTCACCTGATGCGCCCCAACGTCATGCCCCTGGACGACGTCGGATTGCTGAAAGGCATCAGCCTGAACTATTTTTCCGGCGAGCCCGTGTCACGAGCCGAGGCCCGCGAAGTCGGCGATGCCTGGGCGCCTTACCGCTCGGTTGCGGTTTGGTACATTTGGCGAAGCCTGGATCCCCTACCGGTGGATTACTGATGAGCAAAAAACACTTCCTTGAATTCGAGCAACCCATCGCCGAACTCGAGACCAAGATCGAAGAGCTGCGCTACGTGCAGAGCGAGTCGGCTGTCGACATCTCCGAGGAGATCGACCGCCTCTCCAAGAAAAGCCTGCAGCTGACCAAAGAGGTCTATTCCAGCGTCGCGCCCTGGCAGGTCTATCAGATCGCCCGCCACCCGCAGCGGCCGCAGACGCTGGACTACTGTTCGGAAGTCTTCACCGAGTTCCAAGAGCTGCATGGTGACCGCCACTTCGCTGACGACGCGGCCATCGTCGGCGGCATCGCGCGCTTCAACGGCCAGGCCTGCATGGTCATCGGCCACCAGCGCGGCAGCGACGCCAAGGAGCGCACGCTGCGCAACTTCGGCATGCCGCGCCCGGAGGGCTACCGCAAGGCGCTGCGCCTGATGAAGCTGGCCGAGAAGTTCGGCCTGCCCGTCTTCACCTTCATCGACACCATGGGCGCCTATCCGGGCATCGGTGCCGAGGAGCGCAGCCAGAGCGAGGCCATCGGCCGCAACATCCTCGAGATGGCCCAGCTCGAGGTGCCCATCGTCGCCACCGTCATCGGCGAGGGCGGCTCGGGTGGCGCGCTGGCCATCGGCGTGGCCGACCAGGTGCTGATGCTGCAGTTCGCGGCCTACTCCGTCATCTCGCCCGAGGGCTGCGCCTCCATCCTCTGGAAGAGCAGCGAGCGCGCGTCCGACGCTGCTGATGCCCTGGGCATCACCGCCCATCGCCTGAAGGCCCTGGGCCTGATCGACAAGATCGTCAGCGAACCGGTGGGCGGCGCCCACCGCGATGCCAAGCAGATGGCCTCCAACCTGAAGCGCGCGCTGTCCGATGCGCTGCGCCAGGTCAGCGACCTGAAGACCAACGAGCTGCTGGACCGCCGCTACGAGCGCCTGCAGGCCTATGGCCGCTTCGGCGACACCAAGAACCGTTGAGCCCACCGGTGATGCCGTAGCGGTCGCCTTCAGCGGCGGCCTGGACTCCACGGCGCTGCTGCACGCCGCCACCCGCGCGGCCCACTCAGCCCCACGGCGTCGGGTTCTGGCCCTACACGTCCACCACGGCCTGCAGGCGCAGGCCGATGACTGGGCCGCGCATTGCGAGCGCATGGCCCGTGAGCTGGGTGCCGAGTTCGCGTGTACCTACCTGAGCGGCGGCCCCGCCGCGGCCGAGAGTGTCGAGGCCTGGGCCCGCGCGGGCCGGCATCGCGCGCTGCACGACATGGCTGTCGCGGCCGGGGCGGACCTGCTGCTGTTGGCCCACCATCGGCGTGACCAGGCCGAGACCTTTCTGCTGCAGGCCCTGCGTGGTGCCGGCAGTGCCGGCCTCTCGGGCATGCCCAGGATGCAATGGCGTGACGGCCTGTGCTGGGCGCGTCCCTGGCTGGACCATCCGCGCGAGGCCATCCAGGCCTATGCCGCGCTGCATGGCCTGCGATGGATCGAAGATCCCAGCAATGACGATGCGCGCTACGGCCGCAACCGGCTGCGCCAGCTGCTGTGGCCGGCCTTTGCCTCGGCTGAGGCGGGGTTGGCGCAGGCGGCGCGTTGGGCGCAGCAGGCCGACGCACTGGCGGCCGAAGTCGCGTCGCAGGACCTTGCCGCATTGGCGACCCCGGAACGCCTGGACCTCGCTGCCTTGTCGCGTCTGTCGCCCGCGCGGGCGAGCAATGCGCTGCGCGCCTGGCTGGCGCCCTACACCGCGGCGCCGGCCAGCCTCGTCAAGCGCCTGCTGGCCGAATGGCGGCCGGGCGCCACGCTGTCCTGGCCCGCGCCCGGGGGCGAGCTCCATGCCTGGCGCGGCGGGCTGTTCTGGGCGCTGCTGCCGCCTTCACCGGCCGCGGCGACCCGGGTCGACCTCGGCCGTGCGGGGCTTTACCCGCAGGCCGCCTGGCATGGGGCGTGGCTCGTCGAGCCCGCGGAGCAGGGGCAGGGCGTCGCTGCGGGCCGGCTGGTCGGCCTGACCCAGCGCGGCCGCGTCGGGGCCGAGCAATTCCAGCGTGCACCGGCGTCGCTCCCGCGCGGCCTGAAAAAGGCCTGCCAGGAAGCCGGGTTGCCGCCCTGGCGGCGCAGCGGGCCGTTGCTGTTCGATGCCCGAGAGCGGCTGGTCGCCGTCGCGGGGCTGGGCATGGATGCGCGCGCCTTCGCCAAGCAAGATGAGCCGAGGCTTGCATTGCGCTGGCTGGAGGACGCAGCCTTGCCGCAGAGCGAAGGCGGAGGCAGGACGGGCGCATAAAATCGGGGGTTTGCGAGCATGCCGTCCCGGCGCCTCACCTTAAGCCTTCGCTCAAACACATGGCTCTGATCGTCCACAAGTACGGCGGCACCTCGATGGGGTCCACCGATCGCATCCGCAACGTGGCCAGGCGTGTCGCCAAATGGGCGCGCGCCGGCCACCAGATGGTGATCGTGCCCTCGGCGATGAGCGGCGAAACCAACCGCCTGCTCGGGCTGGCCAAGGAGTTGTCGCCGGCCAGCATGAGCCCGGAAGTCAACCGTGAACTGGACATGATCGCCGCCACCGGCGAGCAGGTCTCGGTGGGGCTGCTGGCCATCGCGCTGCAGGCCGAAGGTGTTCCTTCGGTCAGCTACACGGGCTGGCAGGTGCCGGTGTCCACCGACTCGTCCTACACCAAGGCCCGCATCGAGAGCATCGACGACAAGCGCGTGCGCGGCGATCTGGCCGCTGGCAAGGTCGTCGTCATCGCAGGCTTCCAGGGCATCGACGCCGACAACAACATCACGACGCTGGGCCGTGGCGGCTCCGACACCTCGGCCGTGGCCATCGCCGCCGCGATGAAGGCCGACGAGTGCCTGATCTACACCGACGTGGACGGCGTCTACACGACCGACCCGCGCATCGTCCCTGAGGCGCGCCGCCTGCACACCATCAGCTTCGAGGAGATGCTGGAGATGGCGTCGCTGGGGTCCAAGATCCTGCAGATCCGCTCGGTGGAGTTCGCCGGCAAGTACCGTGTGCCGCTGCGCGTGCTGTCCAGCTTCACGCCCTGGGACATCGACATCAACGAGGAAGCCAAGTCCGGCACCCTGATCAGTTTTGAAGAGGACGAAAAAATGGAACAAGCCGTCGTGTCGGGCATCGCCTTCAACCGTGACGAGGCCAAGGTGACGCTGCTGGGCGTGCCCGACAAGCCTGGCATCGCCTTCCAGATCCTGGGCCCGGTCGCCGAGGCCAACATCGACATCGACGTCATCATCCAGAACGTCTCCCAGGACGGCAAGACCGACTTCTCCTTCACCGTGCACCGCAACGACTACGCGCGCACGATGGACCTGCTGCAGAACACCGTGGGCCCGGCCACCAATGCGGCCAAGGTCGTCGGCGACCCGAAGATCTGCAAGGTCTCCATCGTCGGCATCGGCATGCGCTCGCACGTGGGCGTGGCGAGCAAGATGTTCCGTGCGCTGAGCGAGGAGGGCATCAACATCCAGATGATCTCCACCAGCGAGATCAAGACCAGCGTCGTCATCGACGAGAAGTACATGGAGCTGGCCGTGCGCGCGCTGCACAAGGCCTTCGATCTGGACCAGGAAGCGGCTCCTGCCTGATTTCTCCCTGAAGTAGCTCCGCGCTGGTATAGAATGCGCGGCTGTGCTGGAGTCGTGACCGAGTGGCCGAAGGTGCTCCCCTGCTAAGGGAGTATGTGGGCAAAACCTGCATCGAGGGTTCGAATCCCTCCGACTCCGCCAAGTACATGTTCTGGGACGTCCCCAAGACGTCCCGTAAAGAACACGAGAAGCCCGTTTTCCTCAATGGAGACGGGCTTTTTTGTTGCCTGGCGTCCGATGGCGTTGACCGCCGCGCGTCGCCTGGAGGTGCGGCATGAGGCCCGCCTGCGCCTGCCTGGTTTGATGCCAACGCGAGAAACTCGCACTTCGGCCCGTTGGCTGACTCAACGGCGCAGGCCGATCAAATGCTCAGTCGGAAAAGAAAGCGCCGCCGTGACGGCGCCACTGTGGCGTCGTGAGTTGCGTGAGGCCTGGGGGGGGGAGGGGGCTGTGAACTGCCGACGAACGGTGTCGAGCCCGTCTCCCCTATGAAACGGGCAAAATAAGACCGCCTCTGGGGCGGTCTGGAAATGTCTTCTGGCGGAGAGGGCGGGATTCGAACCCGCGGTGGGCTATTAACCCACACACGCTTTCCAGGCGTGCGACTTAAACCGCTCATCCACCTCTCCTGCAAGCCCGCCATCATAGCGCATCCGCAAGGTCATGCCTGCAAGCTTTGGGTGCGATTTGCCCTACGAGAACCCAGCGCGTCGCGCCAGTCGAGTTGGTAGATGACATTGTTGAGGTGCAGCATGCGGCGCGAACGTGCCAGGGTGTGCCCATGGCCATCGATCAGCGCGACATTGCAGAGGATGTTCATCGGATCAAACAGTGCAACGACGTCGGGCTGAATTTCGGTCCATTCCCAAGCGATGTGGATGGGTTCGCCCTCATCCAGCGTGGCCCAGACCTCCTGCCCAGAACGCAGCCCAGAGCGTGCATCGTGCACTCTGACACTACTTCCCACTTGTCGCAGCTCATGAGTTGCCAATTCGAACTCGTTTACAGTCTTGACGACCGTTTCGCAGGCCATCAGTTGCCAAGCTGCCATCTGCATTCGGAACTCCTCTCATTTGGATGGCTGGCAGTTTGCGTTCACGAGGGCCGGACTGCTCCTACCAACCCTAGTAGCGCATGAACCTGCAGCGGTACGAACAAGTCAGCCAGGCGGAGGACCTCTCGTCCTTCCGGCAGGGGTTGATAGATTTCGCGAACGATCTGGACTTCGGTCTGGTCGTCGGCATGCTGGCCATCGAGCATCGGGCTCCAGGAGCGAAGACTGAGTACGTCGCGGTGGGCAATACGCCCGAGGCGTTTCTTGAGACGTCCAGGGACAACAGCTACGCACGGCGTGATCCGGTACACCAGCGCCTGGCGCACTTGACCAAGCCGCTCATTTACGACCAGGCGTTCTATGTGGATGCGGGCGCGGGCGAGCTGTGGGAGATGTACGCGCCGTTCGGCTATCGAACCGGCGTTGCCGTGGGTGTCCAGATGCCTGGCTATCGCCGTTTGCTGCTGGGAGTTGATCGTGAGGCGCCCTTGCCCAAGGACCCGATCAAGCTGAATCGGATGATTGCCGACCTGCAATTGCTCGCGGTCCATGCGCAGGATGCCGCGGGGCGGCTTCTGGTGTCCAGGCGGGCGTCGCAGCCTGAGGTGAGGCTTGCGCCGCGCCAGCTCGAGATCCTGAAGCTGACAATGGAAGGCAAGAGTGCCTGGGTTGTTGGGAGCCTGCTGGGTATCAGCGAGAACACGGTGAACTACCACATGAAGCAGTTGTTCCGGGTGCTCGATGTGTCGACCAAGCATCAGGCCGTGCTGAAAGCGATGGAGCTGGGGCTGCTCTGACGCTGCTCGCCCCTACCAGGGTTTGTAGTTCTCTCTTCCCCAGTGGCCCGACACACTGGACGCCATCTCAACACCACTTGATGGATGGCGCAAATGGCAAATTATTCTTTTTGGGAAGTTGTCGCAGAACTGCTGGGCTTCCCGATCACGGGTAACTGAATTCGATCTTTTGGAGTCCTAGGAAAAGCGACACCTCCATCGCTTTCGTTCGGCGCCCCCCGAACGTCTTGCACCCGCGACCGCCCTTGGGCTATCGCGGGTTTTTTTGTTGACCTTCTCAGGGTCTTGCGCCGCCCTTGAACAAGGCCATTGCCGTGCCGATCAGGCCGGCAACTTCGGTCATGTTGCCCGGCACGATCATCGTGTTGTTCTTCTGGGCCAGCTGGGCGTAGGCGTCGACGGCCTTCTCGGCCACCTTGAGCTGGACGGCCTGCCCACCGCCCGGCTGTTCGATCGCCGCGGCAATCTTGCGGATTGCGTCTGACGTTGCTTCGGCCACTGCCGTGATGGCCGCGGCCTCGCCCTGGGCCTTGTTGATCTCGGCCTGCTTCTGGCCCTCGGACTTCGCGATCGCGGCTTCGCGCTCGCCCGTGGCGATGTTGATCTGCTCCTGACGACGGCCTTCCGATGCGGCAATCAGGGCGCGCTTCTCGCGCTCGGCCGTGATCTGGGCCTGCATCGAGTGCAGGATGGCCGGCGGCGGGGTCAGGTCCTTGATCTCGTAGCGCAGGACCTTGACGCCCCAGTTCAACGCGGCTTCGTCGAGGGCCTCCACCACCGATGTGTTGATGACGGCACGCTCCTCGAAGGTGCGGTCCAGCTCCATGCGGCCGATGACCGAGCGCAGCGTGGTTTGCGCCAATTGAGTGATCGCTACCACGTAGTTGCTGGCACCGTAGCTGGCGCGCATCGGGTCGGTGACCTGGAAGTAGAGGATGCCGTCGACGGTCAGCTGGGTGTTGTCCTTCGTGATGCAGACCTGGCTGGGCACGTCGAGCGGGATTTCCTTCAGCGAGTGCTTGTAGGCCAGGCGGTCGACGAAAGGCACGAGGAAGTTCAGGCCCGGGGTCAACGTGGCGTGATAGCGCCCCAATCGCTCCACCACCCAGGCGTGCTGCTGAGGAACGACTTTGATCGAGCGGACCACGAAGATGGCGGCGATGACGAGGATGACGAGTGCAATTTCCATGGGGCCTCTCGAGCAGGTTGGACGAGGAAAGAGGTCAGCGGTCCAGCAGCAGGCGGCTGCCTTCGATCGCGCGGATGACGTGCTGGCCGCTTGCGGCCGGTGCCTGGCCGATGTAGCGGGCTGCCCAGGCCGCGCCGCGGTACTGCACCTGGGTCGTGCCTTCGTCCGACCAGGCATGGACGTGCACGGTCTGGCCGATGTCCAGGTTCACGTCGGGATTGCTCGCCGCGGGCGCCGGCTCGCCCCTGCTGCTACGGCGCAGATACCAGGCGACCGTCGCCGCCCCGCCGATGACGGCGGCGACCAGCATCTGGCCCGGCAGGCCCAGCCCGAGATGGGCGGCCAACGCGCCGGCCGCGCCACCGAGGGCCAGCATCAGCAGGTAGAAGGTGCCGCTGGCGAGCTCGGCGGCGACCAGCACGCCGGTGGCGATCCACCAGTAGGTGCTCCAGCTCCAGTCCATTCCGTCCCCCTTGGTCTGTTTGTAAGAGGCAGTGTAGGGCGATGCAAAGGCCGCGGCGACATGGCCGGGACACGCTACGGCCCTACACTTCGCCGCTTCGTTTTTTGAAGCCCGCCCGCTGGAGGCCGCGATGATCCGTTTTCACTTTCCCATCGTCATCATCGACGAGGACTACCGCTCCGAGAACACCTCGGGCCTGGGCATTCGCGCGCTGGCCGAGGCCATCCAGAAGGAGGGCATGGAGGTGCTGGGCGTGACGAGCTACGGCGACCTGTCGCAGTTCGCCCAGCAGCAAAGCCGCGCGTCGGCCTTCATCCTGTCCATCGACGACGAGGAGTTCACGACCGGCCCCGACCTCGACCCGGCCGTGGTCAACCTGCGCAAGTTCATCGGTGAGATCCGCCTGCGCAACCCGGACATCCCGATCTACGTCTACGGCGAGACGCGCACCAGCCAGCATCTGCCCAACGACGTGCTGCGCGAACTGCACGGCTTCATCCACATGTTCGAGGACACGCCGGAGTTCGTGGCCCGCCACATCATTCGCGAGGCCAAGAGCTACCTGGATGGCCTGGCGCCGCCTTTCTTCAAGGCGCTGATGGAGTATGCGGCCGACGGTTCCTATTCCTGGCACTGCCCCGGCCACTCCGGCGGCGTGGCCTTCCTGAAGAGCCCGGTGGGCCAGATGTTCCACCAGTTCTTTGGCGAGAACATGCTGCGCGCCGACGTTTGCAATGCGGTGGAAGAACTGGGCCAGTTGCTGGACCACACCGGCCCGGTCGCGGCCAGCGAGAAGAACGCGGCGCGCATCTTCAATGCCGACCACTGCTTCTTCGTCACCAACGGCACGTCCACGTCCAACAAGATGGTCTGGCACCACACGGTGGCGCCGGGCGATGTGGTCGTCATCGACCGCAACTGCCACAAGAGCAACCTGCACGCCATCATCATGTGCGGTGCTATTCCCGTGTTCCTGACGCCCACGCGCAATCACTACGGCATCATCGGCCCCATTCCCGAGAGCGAGTTCAGCCCGGAGACCATTCGCGCCAAGATCGCGGCCAACCCGCTGCTCGCGCACATCGACCCTGAGACCGTCAAGCCGTCCATCGTCACGCTGACGCAGAGCACCTACGACGGCGTGCTCTACAACACCGAGACCATCAAGAAGAAGCTCGACGGCTACATCCCGACGCTGCACTTCGACGAGGCCTGGCTGCCGCACGCGGCTTTCCACGACTTCTACGGCCAGTTCCACGCGATGGGCAAGAACCGCCCGCGCCCCAAGGAGGCCATGGTCTACGCGACCCAGTCCACCCACAAGCTGCTGGCCGGCATTTCGCAGGCCTCGCAGGTGCTCGTGCAGGACTCGCAGAGCGTCAAGCTCGACAAACACCTCTTCAACGAGGCCTACCTGATGCACACCAGCACCAGCCCGCAGTACTCCATCATCGCGAGCTGCGACGTGGCTGCGGCCATGATGGAGCCGCCCGGCGGCACGGCTTTGGTGGAGGAGAGCATCCGCGAATCGCTGGACTTCCGCCGCGCGATGCGCAAGGTCGAGGGCGACTACGGCGACGACTGGTGGTTCAAGGTCTGGGGGCCGGACTTCCTGCGCGCGCAGGACGATCAGGGCAGCGAGCCCGTGGCGGCCGACTGGATGCTGCATGCCGACGAGGACTGGCACGGCTTCGGCGGCCTCGCCGAAGGCTTCAACATGCTGGACCCGATCAAGTCCACCATCATCACGCCCGGGCTGGACATGGAAGGCCGCTTCGCAGGCTCGGGCATCCCGGCCTCGGTGGTCACGAAGTTCCTGGTGGAGCATGGCGTGGTCGTCGAGAAGACGGGCCTGTACTCGTTCTTCATCATGTTCACCATCGGCATCACCAAGGGCCGCTGGAACACGCTGCTGACCGCGCTGCAGCAGTTCAAGGATGACTACGACAAGAACGCGCCGCTGTGGCGCATCCTGCCCGAGTTCTGCGCGCAGAACCCCAAGTACGAGCGCATGGGCCTGCGCGACCTGTGCCAGAGCATCCACCAGGCCTACGCCGAGGGCGACATCGCGCGGCTGACGACGGACATGTATTTGTCCAACCTGCAGCCGGCCATGACGCCGACCGACGCCTACGCCCACATCGCGCAGCGCAGGACCGAGCGCGTGGGCATCGACGAGCTGGAAGGCCGCATCACGACCTCGCTGCTGACGCCTTACCCGCCCGGCATCCCGCTGCTGATCCCGGGTGAGCGCTTCAACAAGAAGATCGTCGACTACCTGAAGTTCACGCGCAACTTCAATGCCAAGTTCCCGGGCTTTGCGACCGACGTGCACGGTCTCGTGCATGAGGTGGACGAGGAAACGGGGCGTGGCCGCTACTACGTGGATTGCGTGAAGCAGTGATCGTCCCGCGACCGAGCGCATGAAAAAGGGCCCCGCGGGGCCCTTGTCGTTTCAGTGCCGATTGCTCACTCGCCGCCGGCGAGCGCGACGTGGCTGAAGCCGCCGTCGACATACATGATCTCGGCACTGACGCCGGCCGCCAGATCGGACAGCAGGAAGGCGGCGGCGTTGCCGACGTCCTCGATGGTCACGTTGCGGCGGATGGGGGCGGACGCTGCGAACTGGTTCAGCAGCTTGCCGAAATCCTTGATGCCCGAAGCGGCCAGCGTCTTGATCGGGCCGGCCGAGATGCCGTTGACCCGCACGCCCTTGGCGCCCAGGTCATGAGCCAGGTAGCGCACGCTGGCTTCCAGCGCGGCCTTGGCCAGCCCCATGGTGTTGTAGTTGGGCACGTAGCGTTCGGCACCCAGATAGCTCAACGTCAGCAGCGCGCCGCCGGGGCGCAGGCGCGGTGCCGCCAGTTTGGCCATGGCCGGAAAGCTGTAGGCCGAGATGTCGTGGGCGATGCGGAAGTTCTCGCGCGTCATGCCGTCCAGGAAATTGCCTGCGATCGCGTCGCGAGGGGCAAACCCGATGGAATGGACGAAGCCGTCGAACTCCGGCCAGACCTCGCCCAACTGATCGAAAAGGGCTTGCATCTGCTCGTCGCTGGTGACATCGCAGTCGTAGACCAGACTGGAGCCGAACTCGGCGGCGAATTCGCTGATGCGCTCCTTGAAGCGCTCGCCCTGGTAGCTGAAGGCCAGCTCGGCGCCTTCGCGATGGCAGGCGCGGGCGATGCCGTAGGCGATGGAGCGGTTGGACAGCACGCCCGTGATCAGCAGCCGCTTGCCGGCGAGAAAGCCCATTCATGTCTCCTGTGAGGTCTCAAACAGCCCCGGATTCTGGCATGCGCCGCGGGGTCTGGCTTGCCGGCACGGGACTTGCACAGTACAATCCGAGCTTCACTAGAAATGAGAGAACTGTTCCAGGGCTCTCAACGAACGCCGGACGACATCCCCCGGTGCGCGATATCCGGTGAACGAGTGGGCGGATTCATCCAGCCCATTTTTTTTGCTTTTTCGATTTCTTCTCGACGCTAAGGCCGCAACACCGAATGAGTTGGCAAACCGCTGTGGAAACGACCGTGACCGGACTCGGTTACGAACTCGTGGACTGCGAACGCAGTGCCAGTGGCGGAACCCTGCGCGTGACGATCGACAAGCTGCCGGCGCAAGCCGATGCCGGCGAATTGATCACGGTGGACGACTGCGAGAAGGTGACGCGCCAGTTGCAGTATGTGCTGGAGGTCGAGGCATTCGACTATGGCCGGCTTGAGGTTTCCTCGCCGGGGCTCGATAGGCCGTTAAAAAATGCCGCCCATTTCGCGCGCTTTGCCGGCCAGGAAATCGACATCACGCTGAAGCTGCCCTTCCAGGGGCGAAAAAAATACCGTGGCGCCCTGAGCGCCCAGCCGGGGGCGACGAGCGATCAGGCCTGGCGCCTGGTGTTTGACGATGGTGCCGCCGAGCAGGCGCTGGACTTCACGCTCGATGAGGTCCGCGACGCGCGTCTGGTGCCGGCATTCAGTTTCAAGGGGCGTGGCGGCGAACCCGCGCCCGATCGCAAGCCCGGCCAGCGGGGCGTGATCAAGCCGAAAAAGATGCCCAAAGGGGCGCCGGCCAAGGAACAAGCGGGCGAGCCCAACCAGGCGACGCCCGGCCAAGACAAGATTGACGGAGGTCTCAAGCAATGAACCGCGAAATGTTGATGCTGGTGGATGCGATCTCGCGCGAGAAGAGCGTGGAGCGCGATGTCGTGTTCGGTGCGGTCGAAGCCGCGCTCGCATCGGCCACCAAGAAGTTTTACGGCGCTGAGGCCGACATCCGCGTCAGCGTGGACCGCGACTCCGGCGAGTACGAGACCTTCCGTCGCTGGCACGTCGTGCCCAACGAGGCCGGCCTGCAGAACGCCGATGCCGAGATCCTGCTGTTCGAGGCGCAGGACCAGATCGCCGACATCGAGGTGGACGACCACATCGAGGAGCCGGTCGAGTCCGTGCCCATCGGCCGCATCGGCGCGCAGGCGGCCAAGCAGGTCATCCTGCAGAAGATCCGCGACGCCGAGCGCGAGCAACTGCTGAACGACTTCATGTCGCGCGGCGAAAAAATCTTTGTCGGCACCGTCAAGCGCCTGGACAAGGGCGACATCATTGTCGAGAGCGGCCGCGTCGAAGGCCGCCTGAAGCGCAGCGAGATGATCTCGAAAGAGAACCTGCGCACCGGCGACCGCGTGCGCGCCGTCATCCTCGGCGTGGACCCGACCCAGCGCGGCCCGCAGATCATGCTGTCGCGGTCCTCGCCCGAGTTCATGAAGGAGCTCTTCGCTCAGGAAGTGCCCGAAATCGAGCAAGGCCTGCTGGAGATCAAGAGCTGCGCCCGCGACAGCGGTTCGCGCGCCAAGATCGCCGTCGTCAGCCATGACCGCCGCGTCGACCCCATCGGCACCTGCGTCGGCGTGCGCGGTTCGCGTGTGAACGGCGTGACCACCGAGCTGGCCGGCGAGCGTGTGGACATCGTGCTGTGGAGCGAAGACCCGGCCCAGTTCGTCATCGGCGCGCTGGCCCCGGCCAACGTGCAGTCCATCGTCGTGGATGAAGAGCGCCACGCGATGGATGTCGTCGTTGACGAGGAAAACCTCGCCATCGCCATCGGCCGTGGCGGCCAGAACGTGCGCCTGGCGTCCGAGTTGACCGGCTGGCGCATCAACATCATGTCGGCCGAGGAGTCGGCCGCCAGGCATGAGCAGGAGACCGAGAGCGTTCGCAAGCTCTTCGTCGACAAGCTCGACGTCGATGCCGAAGTCGCCGACATCCTCATCGCCGAGGGCTTCACCAGCCTCGAGGAAGTCGCCTACGTTCCGATGCAGGAAATGCTCGAGATCGAGGCCTTCGACGAAGACACCGTCACCGAGCTGCGCACCCGTGCCAAGGATGCGCTGCTGACGATGGAAATCGCCAAGGAAGAGAAGGTCGAGGAAGTCTCCCAGGACCTGCGCGACCTGGAAGGCGTGACGCCCGAGCTGCTCAGCAAGCTCGCCGAAGGCGGCATCAACACCCGTGACGACCTGGCCGACCTGGCCGTGGACGAATTGGTCGAGCTGACCGGCCAGGACGAAGTGGCCGCGCGCGCAATGATCATGAAGGCCCGTGAACATTGGTTCAACGCCTGATCGATACCACGCCGCGCCGCACCGAAAGCAATTTGAAGGATCCCCACATGGCCGTGACTACCGTCGCCCAATTCGCCGCTGAGCTGAGCAAGCCGGCGGGCACGCTGCTGGAGCAGCTGCATGCCGCGGGCGTCAAGAAGTCTTCCGTCGACGACTCGCTGAGCGAGACCGACAAGGAACGCCTGCTCGACCACCTGCGCTCGTCCCACGGCACTGCCGCCACGGAGCGCAAGAAGATCACCCTCGTCAAGAAGTCGACCACCGAGATCAAGCAGGCCGACGCCTCTGGCAAGGCCCGCACCATCCAGGTCGAAGTGCGCAAGAAGCGCACCTTCATCAAGCGTGACGATGCCTCCGACGAGGCCTCCAGCGGCACTGATGAGGCCGACCTGATGCGCCGCGAGGAAGAGGCCCAGGCCCAGGCCGCTGCACTGCGCGCCCAGGAGGAAGAGCTGGCCGCCAAGGTGAAGGCCCGCGAGGACGCCGAGCGTGCCGCACGTGAAGCTGCCGCCGCCAAGGCTGCGGCCGAAGCCGCCGCCGCTGAAGCCGCCGCCAAGGCTGCGGCCGAAGCTGCCGCAGCCGCTGCAGCCGCCAAGGCTGAAGATAAGACGGGCGAGCAGGCCGAGGCCCGTGCCCGCAACGCCGCCGCCGCCGCTGCCGAAGCCGCTGCCATCAACAAGGCTGCCGCCGCCAAGCGCGCCCCCAAGGCGGCGCCGGCGCCGGAAGTCGTCGAGGTGGTCGCCCCGCCGCCGCCGGTCCCGGACGTCGTTGCCCCGCCTCCGCCCGCACCCGAGGTTGCTGCCAAGCCGGCGCTGCGTGTCGTCAAGGCTGTCGATGCCGCTGCGGAAGAAAAGCAGAAGCAGGACGACCTGGCACGCCGCCGCAAGGCCGCCGAGGACGAGGCCGCCAAGATCCGCGCGATGATGAACGCGCCGAAGAAGGTGCTCGTCGCGAAGAAGCCCGAAGAGCCCAAGCCGGCCGAAGGTGCCGGCATCAAGGGCACCATCCACAAGAAGGCGGGCGCTCCGGCGCCGGCCGGCGCCGCCGCAGGGGCGGGCGCAGGCAAGCCGGGCGACAAGAAGTCCGTCAAGTCCGAGAAGCTGTCTTCCAGCTGGGCCGACGACGCCGCCAAGAAGCGCGGCCTCAAGACCATCGGCGCCGGCCCTGCCGGCGCGGGTCGCCCGGGTGGCGGCGGCAACTGGCGTGCACCCGCGCGCGGTGCAGCCGGCCGCCGTGGCGACCGTGGTGGCAATGGCCAGTCCAGCTACCAGGCGCCCGTCGAGCAGCAGGCGCAGGAGGTCCACGTCCCCGAGACCATCTCGGTGGCCGACCTCGCGCACAAGATGTCGGTCAAGGCTGCCGAGGTCATCAAGCACCTGATGAAGCTGGGCCAGATGGTCACCATCAACCAGCAGCTGGACCAGGAAACGGCCATGATCGTGGTCGAGGAAATGGGCCACAAGGCGTTCGCCGCCAAGCTGGACGACCCCGACGCCTTCCTCGAGGAAGAGGGCACCGCGGGCGAGCAGCAGCACGAGTCGCTGCCGCGTGCGCCGGTCGTCACCGTCATGGGTCACGTCGACCACGGCAAGACCTCGCTGCTGGACTACATCCGCCGCTCGCGTGTCGCGGCTGGCGAAGCCGGCGGCATCACGCAGCACATCGGCGCGTACCACGTCGAGACGCCGCGCGGCATGATCACCTTCCTCGACACCCCGGGTCACGCGGCGTTCACGCAGATGCGTGCCCGCGGCGCCAAGGCGACCGACATCGTCATCCTCGTTTGCGCGGCGGATGACGGCGTCATGCCCCAGACCAAGGAAGCCATCCACCACGCGAAGGCCGCGGGCGTGCCCATCGTGGTCGCCATGACCAAGGTCGACAAGCCGGACGCCAACCTGGAGCGCGTGAAGAGCGAGCTCGTGGCCGAAGAGGTCGTGCCGGAAGAATTCGGCGGCGATGCGCCGTTCATCGGCGTGTCGTCCAAGACCGGCCAGGGCATCGACGAACTGCTGGAGCAAGTGCTGCTGCAGGCTGAAGTGCTGGAACTGAAGGCGCCGGTCGAGTCGATGGCCAAGGGCATCGTCATCGAAGCCAAGCTCGACAAGGGCCGCGGCCCGGTCGCGACGGTGCTGGTGCAGAGCGGCACGCTCAAGCGCGGCGACGTCGTGCTGGCGGGCTCCACCTACGGCCGCGTGCGCGCCATGCTGGACGAGGACGGCAAGCCGACCGCCGAGGCCGGCCCGTCCATCCCGGTGGAAATCCAGGGCCTGACAGAGGTGCCGCAGGCCGGCGACGAATTCATGGTGCTGTCCGACGAGCGTCGTGCCCGCGAGGTTGCGACCTTCCGCCAGGGCAAGTACCGCGACGTCAAGCTGGCCAAGCAGCAGGCCGCCAAGCTCGAGAACATGTTCAGCGAGATGGGCGCCGGCGACGTGCAGACCCTGCCGCTGATCATCAAGAGCGATGTGCAGGGCTCGCAGGAAGCGCTGGCCGCCTCGCTGCTCAAGCTCAGCAATGCCGAGGTCAAGGTGCAGATCGTCCACGCGGCGGTCGGTGGCATCAGCGAGAGCGACATCAACCTCGCCATCGCGTCCAAGGCGGTCATCATCGGCTTCAACGTGCGGGCCGATGCCGGCGCGCGCAAGCTGGCCGAGGGCAATGCGGTGGACCTGCGCTACTACAGCATCATCTACGACGCCGTGGACGATGTGACCAAGGCGATGTCGGGCATGCTGGCGCCCGAGCAGCGCGAGGAAGCGCTGGGTACGGCCGAGATTCGCGTCGTGTTCGTCGCCTCCAAGATCGGCACGGTGGCCGGCTCCATGGTCACCTCCGGCCTGGTGCGTCGCGGTGCCAAGTTCCGCCTGCTGCGCGAGAACACCGTGGTCTACACGGGCGAGGTGGATTCCGTGCGCCGCGAGAAGGACGACGTCCGCGAGGTCAAGGAAGGCTTCGAGTGCGGTATCAAGCTCAAGAACTACAGCGACATCAAGGAAGGTGATCAGCTCGAATTCTTCGAGATCAAGGAAGTGGCCCGCACGCTGTAAACCGATCGCATCCTTCCAGCGGCGGGCGTGCGCCGCCGCTGGGCCAAGGCAACCACAGAGGCACAGAGTCGCGGAGAGTTGACGTTTTCTCTGCGCCTCTGTGCCTCTGTGGTTGCGTTTCGGAAATTCCCCATGAGACACAAACGCGCCATCCCCAACCGCAGCTTCCGAGTCGCCGACCAGATCCAGCGTGATCTGGCCGAGCTGATCCGCGAGCTGAAGGACCCGCGCATCGGCATGGCCACGATCAGCGCGGTCGATGTCACGCCCGACTACGCCCATGCCAAGGTGTTCTTCTCGGTGCTCATCGGCGACGCAGCCGAGACGCAGGCCGCGCTGAACGAGGCGGCGGGTTTCCTGCGCAATGGCCTGTTCAAGCGCCTGCAGATCCATACGGTGCCGACGCTGCACTTCCAGTTCGACCGCACCACCGAGCGCGCCGCGGAGATGACGGCCCTGATCAACAGGGCCAACGCGACGCGGGCGGCGGACGAGGAACCGAATGACTGAGGCCGCCGCAGTCGCCAGGCCTGCCCGCGAGCGGGACGGCGCCCGCCCGCCCCGCGTGCGGGTGCAGCGCCGCCCGCTGCATGGCGTGTTGTTGCTCGACAAGCCGCTGGGCCTGTCGAGCAACGACGCACTGCAGAAGGCCAAGTGGCTGCTGCGCGCCGAGAAGGCCGGCCACACCGGCACGCTGGACCCGCTGGCCACCGGCCTGCTGCCGCTGTGCTTCGGCGCAGCCACCAAGTTCAGCCAGCTCAGCCTGGACGCCGACAAGCGCTACCTCGCCACGCTGGCCCTGGGCATCCGCACGACGACGGGCGATGCCGAGGGCGAGGTGCTGGAGCGCCAGGACGCCGACCACATCACCGCCGAGCAGATCGCCACGGCCTGCGCCGCCTTCACCGGCGAGATCGACCAGATGCCGCCGATGTACTCGGCGCTCAAGCATGAGGGCAAGGCGCTGTACGAGTACGCGCGTGCTGGCGTCGAGATCGAGCGCAAGAGCCGCCGCGTGACGATTCATGCCATCGACATCGTCGGCGTGCAGGCTGGCACGGTGACCCTCGACGTCCGTTGCACCAAAGGTACCTACATCCGCACGCTGGCCGAAGACATCGGCGCCAGGCTGGGCGTCGGCGCTTCGCTGGCGGCGCTGCGCCGCACCGCGTCGGGGGGCCTGACGCTGGAGGGCAGCATCACGCTCGCCGCGCTCGAGGCCCTGCCCGAAGAGCAGCGCGCCCAGTTGCTGACCTCGCCCGACCGCCTGCTGGCTGACGCCCCCGAACTGCGCCTGGACGCCTCGGAATCTGCCCGTTTCCTGTCCGGCCTGCGCCGCCGCGTGAGCGCGCCCGACGTCGAACGCGTGCGCGTCTACGGCCCCGAACCGCGCGCCTTCCTCGGCAGCGCCCACATCACCTCTGGCGAACTGATCGCCGACCGCCTGTTGACTCCGCCGGAAGTCCAGGCCTTGATCTCCGCCTGAACCGGTTTTTTTAGAAGCACCACCATGACCACCCCGATCCGCAACATCGCCATCATTGCCCACGTTGACCATGGCAAGACCACCATGGTGGACCAGCTCCTGCGCCAGAGCGGCACCTTCGCCGACCACGAGAAGGTCGTCGACACCGTGATGGACAGCAACGCCATCGAACGTGAGCGCGGCATCACCATCCTGGCCAAGAACTGCGCGGTCAGCTGGGGTGGCACGCACATCAACATCGTCGACACGCCGGGCCACGCGGACTTCGGCGGCGAAGTCGAACGTGCGCTGTCCATGGTGGACGGCGTGGTGCTGCTGATTGACGCCCAGGAAGGCCCGATGCCGCAGACCCGCTTCGTCACGAAGAAGGCGCTGGCCCTGGGCCTCAAGCCCATCGTCGTCGTCAACAAGGTCGACAAGCCGGGCGCCAAGCCCGACGCCGTCATCAACGCCGCCTTCGACCTGTTCGACAAGCTGGGCGCCACCGACGAGCAGCTCGACTTCCCGGTCGTCTACGCGTCCGGCATCAACGGCTGGACCTCGCTGACCGAAGGCAAGCCGGGCGAGCAGTGGGGCCCCGACATGTCGGCGCTGTTCGACACCGTGCTGAAGCATGTGCCGCCGCAGAAGGGCGACCCCGCCGCGCCGCTGCAGCTGCAGATCTCGGCGCTGGACTTCTCCACGTTCGTCGGCCGCATCGGCGTGGGCCGCATCAGCCAGGGCACCATCAAGCCCGGCATGCAGGTGGCCGTCATGGAAGGCCCGGACGGCAAGTCCGTCAATGGCCGCATCAACCAGGTGCTGACCTTCCACGGCCTGGACCGTGTGCAGGTGACTGAAGCCGGCCCGGGCAACATCGTGCTGATCAACGGCATCGAGGACATCGGCATCGGCGTGACCGTCACCAGCGTGACCGACCCGGCACCGCTGCCCATGCTGAAGGTCGACGAGCCGACGCTGACGATGAACTTCTGCGTCAACACCAGCCCGCTGGCCGGCCGCGAAGGCAAGTACGTCACCAGCCGCCAGATCTGGGACCGCCTGCAGAAGGAACTGCAGCACAACGTGGCGCTGCGTGTTTCCGAGACCGACGAAGACGGCATCTTCGAGGTCTGCGGCCGCGGCGAACTGCACCTGACCATCCTGCTGGAGAACATGCGCCGCGAGGGCTACGAGCTGGCCGTCTCCAAGCCGCGCGTGATGTTCAAGGACATCGACGGCGTGAAGAGCGAGCCGATGGAGCTGGTGACGGCCGACGTGGAGGAGATCCACCAGGGCGGCGTCATGCAGGCGCTGGGCCTGCGCAAGGGCGAGATGCTCAACATGGAGCCGGACGGCCATGGCCGCGTGCGCCTGGAGTACCGCATCCCCGCGCGCGGCCTGATCGGCTTCGCCAACGAGTTCATGAACCTGACCCGCGGCTCGGGCCTGATCTCGTCGATCTTCGACGGCTACGAAGCCCACAAGGGCGACATCGGCGGCCGCAAGAACGGCGTGCTGATCTCCATGGACGACGGCGAGATCTTCACCTACGCCCTGGGCAAGCTGGACGACCGCGGCCGCATGTTCGTCAAGCCCAACGACCCGGTCTACGAAGGCATGATCGTCGGCATCCACAATCGCGACAACGACCTGGTCGTCAACGCCACGCGCACCAAGCAGCTGACCAACTTCCGCGTCTCCGGCAAGGAAGACGCGATCAAGATCACGCCGCCGATCGACCTGACGCTGGAGTACGGCGTGGACTTCATCGACGACGACGAGCTCGTGGAAATCACCCCCAAGAGCGTGCGCATTCGCAAGCGCTTCCTGACGGAAAACGAACGCAAGCGCGCGTCGCGCGCCTGAGGCTCGCGCCACGCGCTGGCGCGGCGCCTTGAGCTCCCCCAGTCCGCTCCAGGAGGGGGTTCCAGCCAGTGGATTGCCCGCGCCCCCTTCGAGGGGCGCTCTGCTATGAGTCACCGAACGGCCGTGTTGCTGATGCTGCTGGTCACGCTGATGTGGAGTTCGGCGGGCGTGGTCACGCGGCACCTGGACGCGGCGCGGGGCTTCGAGATCACGTTCTGGCGCAGTGCGTTCAACGCGCTGGCGTTGGTGCTCATCCTCGGGGCGATGCGGGGCAGGGCGCTTCTGGGCGCGATGCGCGGTACTGCGGTCTGGGCCTCCGGGGTCTGCTGGGCCGTCATGTTCACGGCGTTCATGATGGCCTTGTCGCTGACGACGGTGGCCAACGTGCTGGTGACGATGTCGCTGTCGCCGCTGTTCACGGCGGTGTTTGCCTGGGTGTTCCTGCGCCAGCCGGTTCCCGCGCGTACCTGGTGGGCCATCGCGCTGGCGGCGGCCGGCATCGCCTGGATGTTTGGCGGGCAGCTCGGCGGGCCCTTGCTCGGCGTGTTCGTGGCCCTGGGCGTTCCGCTCGCCGCGGCCAGCAACTGGTGCCTGCTGCAGAAGGTGGGCCAGGCTGAACAAGGCCCGCCCGGGGGACGCTCCAGGTCCTGCGGACGGCCGAGCGGCCCTGGGCCCGACATGCTGCCCGCCGTGCTGATCGGCGCGCTGATCTCCATGGCCGTCACGCTGCCGTTGGCCCGCCCCCTGCAGGCCGGCGCTCACGACCTGGGCCTGCTGGCCTTCCTCGGGGTCTTCCAGCTTGCCGTACCCTGCCTGCTGGCCGTGCGCCTCGCCCGCGAGTTGCCCAGCCACGAGATGGCGCTGCTGGGGCAGGCCGAAACCCTGCTCGGCGTGTTGTGGGCCTGGGTTTTTGCGGGCGAACACCCAGGCGGCGCGGCCCTGATCGGCGGTAGCCTCGTGCTGGCCGCCCTCATCCTCAACGAGGCCTTCGCCCCTCCCTCCGTCAAAACCGCACCCCAGAAAGCATGAACGACCTGATCCCGACCCTGGTGTCCGAAGGCCAAGTCCTGGCCGAGGTCAATGGCTGCCTCGGCCTCATCACGCTGAACCGCCCGCAGGCGCTGAACGCGCTGTCGCTGGCCATGATCCGGGACATGACGGCGCTGCTGCGCCACTGGGCAGCCCGACCCGAGATCCAGGCCGTGGCCGTGTTCGGCGCGGGCCGCGAGGGCAAGGCGCCGGCCTTCTGTGCGGGCGGCGACATCCGCTTCTTCCACCAGGCCGCGCACGCCGGCGACGCTGCGCTGGAAGACTTCTTCACCGAGGAATACCGCCTCAACCACCTGATCCACCACTACCCCAAGCCCTACGTCGCGCTGATGGACGGCATCGTCATGGGCGGCGGCATGGGCATCAGCCAGGGCGCCAAGCTGCGCGTGCTGTCCGAGCGCTCCAAGCTCGCCATGCCCGAGACCGGCATCGGCCTGTTCCCCGACGTGGGGGGCGGCTACTTCCTCGCCCAGTGCCCCGGCCACGTGGGCGAATGGCTGGCGCTGACCGGCCAGGCCATCGCGGCCGGCGACGCCATCGAATGGGGCCTGGGCGACGTCTACGTGCCCGCCGCGCAATGGGCTGACCTGGTCGAGGCGCTGCGTGCCAGCGCCCAGCCCAGCGCCGAGCATGTCGTCGCCACCGTCATGGAACGCGCCGACCTCGCGCCCGCCGCCGACCCCAAGGCCGCGGCCGAGCGCATCGACCGCCATTTCGGCGAGCCGACGCTGGCGGGCATCCTCGACTCCCTGGCCAAGGCCGGCGATGACTGGGCCCGCCAGACCCACGAGCTGCTGCTGACGCGCTCGCCCCTCATGATGGCGGTGACGCTGGAACTGGTGCGCCGCGGCCGCAAGCTCAGCCTGGCCGACGATCTGCGCCTGGAGCGTGACCTGGTGCATCACAGCTTCCACATGCGCGGCGCGGCGCGCAGCGAGACGGTGGAGGGCATTCGTGCACTGGCGGTGGACAAAGACCACGCGCCGCGCTGGTCGCCGGCCCGCGTGGCCGACGTCGACCCGGCCGAGGTGGCGGCCTTCTTCGTCAGCCCGTGGGCGCCTGAGCAGCACCCTCTGCGGGACCTCGAATGACCATGGTCTCCCGCTACAGCCCCTGGCGCCTGTCCGTCGCGCCCATGATGGACTGGACGGACCGCCACTGCCGGTACCTGCACCGGCTCATCACCCGCCACACGCTGCTCTACACCGAGATGGTGACGACCGGCGCGCTGCTGCATGGCGACCAGCCGCGCCACCTGGACTTCAACGCCGAGGAGCACCCGGTCGCCCTGCAACTGGGCGGCAGCGAGCCCGCGGATCTGGCCGCCTGCGCGAAGCTGGCCGAGCGCTGGGGCTATGACGAGGTCAACCTGAACTGCGGCTGCCCCAGCGAGCGCGTGCAGAAGGGCGCCTTCGGCGCCTGCCTGATGGCCGAGCCGCAACTGGTGGCCGACTGCGTGAAGGCCATGCGCGACGCGACGACGCTGCCCGTCACCGTCAAGCACCGCATCGGCATCGACAGGATCGAGAGCTACGACTTCGTGCGCGACTTCGTCGCCACCGTCGCCGAAGCCGGCTGCGAGGTCTTCGTCGTGCACGCCCGCAACGCCTGGCTGCAAGGCCTGTCCCCGAAGGAGAACCGCGAGATCCCGCCGCTGCGCTACGAGCTGGTGGCCCGGCTCAAGCGCGAATTCCCGCAGCTCACCATCGCCATCAACGGCGGCCTCAAGACGCCAGACGAGATCGCCGCGCAGCTCGAGGTGCTGGACGGCGTCATGGTCGGTCGCGAGGCCTATCACGAGCCCTGGAGCATGGCGCAGTGGGACTCGCGTTTCTTCGGCGTGGCCGACCCGGCCGCGAGCCGTGAGCAGGTCGAGGACCGGTGGCTGGCCTATCTCGACCGCCTCCACGCGGCCGGCCGCTCCTGGCCGCATGCCATGCGCCATGCGCTGGGCCTGTGGAACGGCACGCCCGGCGCGCGCCGCTGGCGCCAGGTGTGGAGCGACCATCGCTTGAAAGCCCTGCCGCCGCGCGAGGTGGCCGAGCGCGCCACGGCGGCCCGCCTGTCGGGCCTCGCCGTCGCGGCCTGACGCGAGCGCCATGGACCACCCCGGCCTCGGCCCCGTCCTGCCGCCCGACGAGCCGCTGTGGTGCCACGGCTTCGACACCGCGCTGGGCCGTTGCGGCCTGGTCTGGAGCGAGCGCGGCATCGTCGCCTCGCTGCTGCCCGATGCAAGCCTGGCGCGGCTCAAGCGGCGCCATCCGGCGGCCGAGCCGGTGACGGCATTGCCGGCCCACATCGCCCGCGCCGTCGACGGCATCCGCGCGCTGCTGGCCGGTGAGGCGCGCGACCTGCGCGACATCGTGCTGGACGAGCGCGGCATCCCCGAGTTCCGCCGCCAGGTCCACGCGCTGACCCGCGCCATCCCGCCCGGCCAGACCCGCACCTACGGCGAGATCGCCGCCGCGCTGGGCCAGCCCGGGGCCGCGCGGGCCGTGGGGCGCGCCGAGGGCGACAACCCCTTCCCGCCCATCGTGCCCTGCCACCGCGTGATGGGCGCGGGCGGCGAGCCCACCGGCTTCTCGGCGCCCGGTGGCGTCGAGACCAAGCGGCGCATGCTGCTCATCGAGGCGCGTGCGGTCGGCCAGCTCGCGGGCGATCAGCAGCCGCTGTTCTGACGGCGCGCCGCGAGACAATCGCGCATGTCCTTCGCTTCCCTGGGCCTCTCGCCCGCCCTGCTGCGCGCCGTGCGCGACCAGGGCTACCACGCCCCCACCGCCGTGCAGGCGGCGGCGCTGCCTCCCATCCTGGCCGGCTCCGACGTGCTGGCCCTGGCCCAGACCGGCTCCGGCAAGACCGCCGCCTTCGCGCTGCCGCTGCTGCAGCGGCTGGTGGCTGCGCCGCCACGGCCGGGGCCGCGCGCGCTGGTGCTGGCGCCCACGCGTGAGCTTGCGGTGCAGACGGCCGAGCTGCTGCGCGAGCTGGCGGCGCTGCTGCTGCACCGCCCCAAGATCGCGCTGGCCTTTGGCGGCGTGTCCATCAACCCGCAGCTGATGGCGCTGCGCGGCGGCTGCGACGTGATGGTCGCCACGCCGGGGCGCCTGCTGGACCTGCTCGATCACAACGGCCTGACGCTGGCCGGCGTCGATTGCCTCGTGCTGGACGAGGCCGACCGCCTGCTGGGCCAGGGCTTCGCCGACGAGCTGCAGCGCGTGCTGGCACTGCTGCCGGCGCGGCGCCAGTCGCTGCTGTTCTCTGCCACCTTTCCGCCCGCCGTGCAGGCGCTGGCGGACCAGTTGCTGCGCGATCCGGTACGCATCCACATCGAGGAGGCGCCGCCGCAGATCACGCAGCGCGCCATCCAGCTCGACCGCGCCCAGCGCCTGCCCGCGCTGCGCCAGCTGCTGCGCGACGCCGGCTGGCAGCGGGCGCTGGTCTTCGTCGCCAGCCGCTACACGGCCGAGCTGGTGTCGGACAAGCTGTTCGCCCATGGCTTCAAGGCCGGCGTGCTGCATGGCGAGCTCAGCCAGGGCGCGCGGCGCGACGTGCTGGCGGCGCTGAAGGCCGGCAGCGTCCAGGTGCTGGTGGCCACCGACGTCGCCGCGCGCGGCCTGCACGTCGATGCGCTGGATGCCGTCGTCAACTACGAGCTGCCGCGCTCCGTGGCCGACTACACCCACCGCATCGGCCGCACCGGCCGCGCGGGTGCCCGCGGCGAAGCCGTCAGCTTCATCTGCGCGGACAGCGCCGAGAACGCCGAGAGCCATTTCCGCCTCATCGAGAAGCGGCAGGGCCTGCGCGTGCCGCGCGAGCGGTTGCCGGGCTTCGAGCCGCAGGCCGTGGCCAGCGAGGCCCAGGCCAGCGGCGGCATCAAGAGCACGACGCGCAAGAGCAAGAAGGACAAGCTGCGCGAGGCCGCCGCCCGCGCCGCGGAGGGCGGGCCCGATGGGCATTGAGATCGAGCGCAAGTTCCTCGTCGCGGGCGACGGCTGGCGCCAGCCGGCCGAGCGGCAGACGCGCTTCAGCCAGGGCTACCTGAGCCGCGACCCGGCACGCACCGTGCGCGTGCGCCTGGCCGGCGAGCGCGCCTTCCTGACCATCAAGGGCGCGACGACGGGTGCCACGCGGGCCGAGTTCGAGTACGAGGTGCCGGTGGCCGACGCGCGGGCGCTGCTGGCGATGTGCGACGGGCCGGTGGTCGAGAAAGTCCGCCACCTGTGCGGGCATGCTGGCATGACCTGGGAGGTGGACGAATTCCTGGGCGCCAATGCCGGCCTCGTGCTGGCCGAGATCGAGCTGCAGTCCGAAGACCAGCCCTTCGGGCGCCCCGCCTGGCTGGGCGAGGAGGTCACGGGCGATGCCCGCTACGTCAACGCCAACCTTGCCGTGAGGCCGTTCTCCAGCTGGTGATCGCGCGACGCCGGGCGGGCGGTCGGATGCCTTCCACTCGACGCCCTGGACCGGACGGCGGGCTTCCGGCTGTCACGAGCCGGGTGACGATCTGCCGGGGCAGGGCGCAGGCACGGTTCTTGTAGGAACCCTGCCGGCCCTGTCATACGCCGGCAATCCTGGCCGTCGACGATGTGGCCCGGTGCTGCCCGCGTGGCGCCTGCAAGGCGCCGCGTCGGCGCGCTCCGGTCCATGCCCCTGCCGTCCTTCCTGTCCTCGCTGCTGAACCGCACCCGTGCCGGCCTGCTCATGGTGCTGGTCTTCGTGCTGCCGGTGCAGGGCGTGGTGCAGCTGGTGGCGGGGGTGCAGGGGCACCGCCATGTGCACATCGGCGTGCCGCAGGCGCAGGCCGCGTGGCCGGACGCAGCGCTGTCGCTGCTGGGCCAGCCGTTGCGCGCCCTGCTGGAGCGCCTGCACGCCGGCCATGACCCGCGGCTCGGCGGGCCGAAGTTCAGCGGGCTGGCCAGCCGTGGGCCGTCCGCCGCGATGCATCAGCATGGCGGCGTCTTCCACCGGCATTCGGCCGAGACGCAGGACGCGGTCGACGTCGGCGACGGGGCAGACGACAGCCGGCAGGGCGGTGCCACGGCCTTCCTGGCCTGGCTGCCAGGCAGGCCCGCCGCGATGGCGCGGCAGGGCAGCGACCCGCCCACCGGCTTCGCCTTCGACTGGCGTGACCGCGTGGTCGCGCCGCCGCTGATGCCGCCCCGCGGCTGATCACGCCCCTGGCGCCCTTGCGTGCGCCACCCCGCCATCCCATTCAGCAATCCGCCCCTCATGACATGACGGGCGGTGGCTGCGCCTGCACGGCAGGCCGGCTCCAGAACAACTCATATCCGATGACAAGAAAACCTTCGCCGCTGTGCCGGCAACCGCGGAGCCTGGCTCCCGCGTCCCCACGACCCGTCAACGTGTTCAGGCCGGCGCTGCTGGCCACCGCCAGCCTGCTGGCGGTGGCCGCTGCGCAGGGTGCCCAGCCCGAGCCGTCCGCAAGCGCGGTGGCCGAGCTGGAGCGCGTGGAGGTCAGCGGGCGCCACTACGACAACGCGGTCGGCAGCTCCGACGCCGCCTCCCAGGGCACCGTCCGCGCGGAGCTGCTGAAGAGCCGCCCCGCGCTGCGGCCCGGCGAGGTGCTGGAGTTCGTGCCCGGCGTCATCGTCACGCAGCACTCGGGCGACGGCAAGGCCAACCAGTACTTCCTGCGCGGCTTCAACCTCGACCATGGCACCGACTTCGCCACCACCGTCAACGGCCTGCCGGTCAACATGCCCACGCACGGCCACGGCCAGGGCTACTCGGACCTGAACTTCCTGATCCCCGAGCTGGTCGACCGCATCGAGTACCGCAAGGGCCCGTACTTCGCGAAAGGCGGAGACTTCTCCGCCGCCGGCTCGGCCGACATCGCCTACCGCCGCACGCTGGACGAGGGCTTCGCCGCGCTGACGCTGGGCCAGCGCCAGTTCCAGCGCTTCGTCGGCGCCGGCTCCACGGCGCTGGGCGGCGGCGTGAGCCTGCTCGGTGCCGTCGAGGTGCAGCACAACGACGGCCCCTGGAAGCTGCCGGAGCACCTGCGCAAGAGCAACGGCGTGCTGACGCTGTCCGGCGGCACGCGTGCCCACGGCTGGAGCGCCAGCCTGATGGGCTACGACGCGAAGTGGAACTCGACCGACCAGGTGCCCGAACGCCTCATCGACGCCGGCGGCTTCAACGGCCAGCCGTTCGGCCGCTTCGATGCCATCGACACCAGCGACGGCGGCGAGACGCGGCGCACCAGCGCGTCCGGCGAATGGCACCGCGCCACCGATGGCGAGGCCACGCACGTCGCCGCCTACGCGATGGACTACCGGCTCCAGCTCTTCTCCAACTTCACCTATGCGCTGGAGCGGCCGGATGACGGCGACCAGTTCGCGCAGCAGGACCGGCGCCGCGTCTACGGCGCCAGCGCCAGCCATGCCGTCGAGCACCGCCTGGGCGGGTTGCCGGCGAAGAGCGAGGTCGGCCTGCAGCTGCGCCACGACCGCATCCGCGTGGGCCTCTACGACACGGTGGCGCGCCGCGCTACCGGCACCACGCGCGACGACGACGTGCGCCAGACCCAGCTCGGCGTCTACGGCCAGACGTCCGTCGAGCTGGCGCCCTGGCTGCGTGGCGTCGCCGGCCTGCGGGCGGACCAGGCGCGCTTCAAGGTCGACAGCCTCGGTGCGGCCGCCAACTCCGGCAGCGCCGCGGCCCGGCTGTTCTCGCCCAAGCTGTCGCTGGTCGCCGGGCCGTGGGCCAGGACCGAGTTCTTCTTCAACGCCGGCCGGGGCTTTCACAGCAACGACGCGCGCGGCACCACCGCCACCGTCGACCCGAGGACCGGCGACGCGGTCGACAAGGTGCCGGGCCTGGTCGCCGCGCGCGGCCTGGAGCTGGGTGCGCGCACGGAGTGGCTGCCGGGCCTGCAGAGCTCGGTCGCGCTGTGGAAGCTGGACTTCGACTCCGAGCTGGTCTACGTCGGCGACGCCGGCGCCACGGAGGCCAACCGGCCCAGCAAACGCCATGGCATCGAGTGGAACAACCGCTACGTGCCCGCGCCCTGGCTGCTGATCGACGCCGACCTGGCCTGGACGCATGCGCGCTTCAAGGACTCCGACGCCGCCGGCAACCGCATCCCCAACGCGGTCGACAAGGTCGGCTCCATCGCCGTCACGCTGCGCGAGCTGGGGCCCTGGTCGGCCAGCCTGCAGTGGCGCTACCTGGGCTCGGGGGCGCTGATCGAGGACAACAGCGTGCGCTCGCGCGCGTCACTGACGACCAACCTGCGCGTCAGCCGCAAGCTGTGGGACAAGGCCGAGCTGACCGTCGACGTGTTCAACGTGCTGGACCGCAAGGTCAACGACATCGAGTACTTCTACGAGTCGCAGCTGCCCGGCGAGGCCGCGCCAGTGGCCGACCGGCACGTCCACCCCGCCGAGCCGCGCACGCTGCGCGTGACGCTCAGGCTGGGCTTCTGACGCCTACCAGGGGGCCTCGCCCTCGGCGAGCGCCTGCGTGGGCAGCGCGGCCGGGGCGGGCGCCGCCGCCGTGCCCGCGGCGGCGAAGTCGTGCTCGCCGCCCAGGCCCTCGATGAGCGCCGGGATCAGCCGGCCCAGCTCGCCGGTGGCCAGGGCCATGTCGGCGTCGAAGGCCTCGTCGCCGCTGGCCTCGGGCCGGCCCTCGAAGGCCAGGTCCAGGAAGCTGATCTTCTTGATCGCGAACGCCTCGGTCAGCGTGAAGGCGACGCGCTCGTTCCAGCTCAGCGCCAGGCGCGTGGGCATCTTGCCGCTGGTCAGGTGGGCGCGGACCTCGTCGATGTCCAGCGGGTGGCGGGCATAGCGCACGACGGGCTTCTGCTCGTCGCTGCCCTTGAGCTCGCACTCGCGCTCGATGTTGAAGCCCTCGGGCGTGACGCCGTCCAGCAGCCAGGCGGCCATGCAGGCGGCGGGGCTCTCGGCGGTCTGCACCAGCTGCAGCGACAGCCCCGGGCTGGCCTGGATCAGCAGCGTGATGACCTCGTCCGCGCGGCTGCTGGAGCCGGCATCGACGAACAGCAGGCGCTGCTCGGGGGCGATCCACACCTGGGTGGCCGAGGTCTTGGTGAAGGCGCGCGGCAGCAGCTCGTGGGCGGCCTGTTCCTTCAGTTCCTTCTTGGCCTTCTTGCCGGGCTTGCGGCCGGTGCTCTCCTCGATCTGCTCGCAGAGCTCGTCCACGCGCTCCTGCACGACGGAAGAGGGCAGCAGGCGCTGCTCGCGCTTGAGCTTGATGAGCCAGTGGCCGTCGACGACCTCGACGAGCGGTGCGTGCTCGACGCCGCGCGGCGGCGCCCAGCCCACGGCCAGCGGCTGGGTGGGGGCGCAGGCGAGGAAGGGCTCCTTGGCGAGCTGTTCGGCGAGCTGGGCGGCGTCGGTCTGCCAGCCTTCGCCGATGCGGTAGGTGATCAGGTTCTTGAACATGGGCTCTGGAGAAACAAGAAGCCCGCCAGCGGCGGGCTTCGGGAAGGGAGGGCGATTGTCTCAGGTCCGGCCCGCGGGCCGGGCGCCCGACCGTCCCCTCGGGGGGCCGGCCAAGGCATGCCTTGGCCGAGGGGTGTTTGCCTTCAGGCCTCGGCCATGATCTGCCGCAGCGCCTGCTCGAAGACTTCCACCGGCTGGCCGCCCTGGATCAGGTGGCGCTGGTTCACGATGATGGCCGGCACGCTGCTGATGCCCTGGGCCTGCACCTGCCGTTCGGCCGCCTGCACCTCGGCGGCGTAGCGGTCGCCGGCCAGCAGCTCGCGCGCCTGCGCCTCGGGCAGGCCGGCGGCGGTGGCCAGCTCCAGCAGCACGGCGGCGTCGGACACGTTGCGGCCGTCGGTGAAATAAGCCTTCAGCAGCGCCAGCTTCAGCGTGCGCTGCACGCCGCCGCCGACCTCGTCGGCCCAGTGCAGCAGGCGGTGGGCGTCGCGCGTGTTGTAGATGCGGCTGCGCGCTTCCATGCTGAACGCGAAGCCCAGCGCCGCGCCGCGTTCGCGGATGGCCTGGCGCGAGCCGGCGAGCTGGGCCGGGCCGGCGCCGTACTTCTGCGCGAGGTGTTCCTCGATGTCCTGGCCCCCGGGCCCCATGCCGGGGTTGAGCTCGAAGGGGTGGAAGTGCAGCTCCAGCTGCAGGCCCGGGATGCGCGCCGCGGCAGCTTCCAGCGAATACAGGCCGATGGCACACCAGGGGCAGACGACGTCGGAGATGAAATCGATACGCATGCCCGGTATTGTCCGCGCAGGCGCCAAGGCCCCGGTGCGGCATGCTCATGCGGTCTGCGGGTACAAGCTGGGGCCTGAATGGAGATGCCTGAATGACCGACGCCGCCGCCTACGCCCCGCCCCCAGTCTGGACCTGGAACCGCGCCAACGGCGGCCAGTTCGCCAGCATCAACCGCCCGGTGGCCGGGCCGACTCACGACAAGGCGCTGCCGGTGGGGCGCCATCCGCTGCAGCTCTACTCGCTGGGCACGCCCAACGGCGTCAAGGTCACCGTGATGCTGGAGGAGCTGCTGGCCCTGGGCCACGCGGGCGCCGAGTACGACGCCTGGCTGATCCGCATCAACGAGGGTGAGCAGTTCGGCAGCGGCTTCGTCGCGGCCAACCCCAACTCCAAGATCCCGGCCCTGGTGGACCGCAGCGGCGGACCCGGTGCGGAGCCCGTGCGGGTGTTCGAGTCGGGTGCCATCCTCGTCTACCTGTCCGAGAAGTTCGGCGGCGCCTTCCTGCCCGATCCCGCGGTGAACGGGGGCGCGGCGCGCGCCGAGGCCCTGAGCTGGCTGTTCTGGCAGATGGGCAGCGCACCCTTCCTGGGCGGCGGATTCGGGCATTTCTACGCCTACGCGCCCACCAAGCAGGAGTACCCCATCGACCGCTACGCGATGGAGGTCAAGCGCCAGCTCGACGTGCTGGACCGCCGGCTGGCCGAGGCGCGCTACCTGGCCGGCGATCAGTACACCCTCGCCGACATGGCCGCCTGGCCCTGGTACGGCGCGCTGGCCAAGGGCCAGCTCTACGGTGCGGGCGAGTTCCTGTCGGTGCACGAATACACCCACGTCATCCGCTGGGCCGACGAGATCGCCCGGCGCCCGGCCGTGCAGCGCGGCCGCAAGGTCAACCGCACCTGGGGCGAGCCGAGCAGCCAGCTGCACGAGCGCCACGACGCGAGCGACTTCGACACCCGGACCCAGGACAAGGTGGCCAAGCCATGATGACGCTCTATGACTGCGCCACCGCGCCCAGCCCGCGCCGCGCGCGCATCCTGCTGGCCGAGAAGGGCGTGCTGCACCACACGGTGCAGGTGGACCTGCGCAGCGGCGAGCAGCTGGGCGAGGCCTTCCGGCGCATCAACCCGCAGTGCACGGTGCCGGCGCTGGTGACGGACGAGGGCGCCGTGCTGACCGACAACGCGGCCATCACCGCCTACCTGGAGGCGCGCTTCCCTGAGCCGCCGCTGCTGGGCCGCACGGCGCTGGACAAGGCCGAGATCGCAAGCTGGCAGTGGCGCGTGGAGTTCGAGGGCCTGCTGCCGGTGGCGGATGCCTTGCGCAACAGCAGCCCGGCCATGGTCAACCGGGCGCTGCCCGGGCCGCTGGACTTTGCGCAGATCCCCGAGCTGGCGCAGCGCGGCCTGGCGCGCGTGCAGCACTTCTTCGCGCTGCTGAACGAGCATCTGGCCGGGCGCGAGTTCATCGCCGCCGGGCAGTTCAGCATCGCCGACGTCACGGCCGTTGTCGTCGTGGACTTCGCGCGGGCCGTGAAGGTCAGGCCGGGCGACGAGCACCCGCACCTGCAGCGCTGGCGTGAGGCCATGCAGGCGCGCGGCACGATGGCTTGAGGCGAGCGACTCGCAGGGCGGCCGAGAATCCCCGCATGTCGTTCTTCGTCTACGTCAAGATTCCACTGGCCGCCGGCCAGATGGAGCGCATGCCCGCGTTGCACGAGGGCCTGGAGCAGGCGCTGTCGGCGCAGGCGCTCGGGGAGCTGATCAGCTGGGGCCGTTCGCTGTCGGCCGTGCGTGGCGGGCGTCAGCAGGCGGCGGTCTCGCACCATCGGCTGGACATCGAGGTCATCGACCAGGCACGGGCGCTGGCGGTGCTGCAGGACGTGCTGGCGGGCCTGGCCGCGCCGGACGGCACCGAGCTGCACTACACGCAGGACGGCCGGTCGCTGCAGCGGGTCTATGCCGGCGCCCGCTGGGCGGCGCCCACGCCCAGCACGGCGACCAGCCGCCACGCCCCCGGCATGCGCCGCTGACGCGGGCTCAGCCCAGCCGGCGATCGCTGGGTCGCGCCAGGTAGAACCATTCCGTGCCCGGCAGCGACTTGGTGCTCGGGAACACGATGCGGCCCTCGCCCGGCGCCAGCACGGCCTCGCCGCTGGCGCGCGTGCCGATGCGCTGGCCCTTCACGATGGCGTCGAAGCTGGCCCAGTCGCGCTCGAAGGTGTCGCCCATGTCTTCGCGGTCGATGACGTCGTAGAGCTGCAGCAGCTCCGGCGGCTGCGCCGGGCGGTGCGGCTCGACGACGCTGGCGTCCAGCATGCCCAGGAACACCAGCGTGCGCAGGATGGCCAGGCGGGCCACCTCGGGGCCGTTCGGGTCCAGGTGCTGGCCGCATTCCAGCGTGATGGCCCAGCCGCCCGTGGAGCGCATGTACTCGGTGGTGCCCACGCCGTAGTGCGGGTCGGAGATCAGCGCGGCGCGGCGCGAGCCGTCGTGGGCACGCTGCTGGCGGCGCTGCAGGCCCAGCGCGTAGGTGGACAGCCAGCCCTCCACGATGCGGCCCACGCCCAGCGCCGCGGCCAGCGCGGACTCGGTGGCTTCGTGCGCGAAGGGCTCCAGCGTGCCCTGGTTGTTGCGCGGGCCGATCATCGCGAAGGCCGGGCCGTTGCCCTGGAAGCTGTGCAGGTCCAGGATGCCGTCGTGCTGGGCGATCAGCGGGCACAGCACGCGCGCGATGCGGTCCTCGAAGTCGTGCGCGATGACCACCGGGCGCAGGTTGCGGTTCAGGTTGCGGTCGCCCTCGCGGCGGTTCAGCTGGTGCGCCAGCGGGTTGACGACCGGCACGAGGGTGAGCGTGCCGCGCAGCAGCGTCAGCTCGCCGGCGTCGAGCTGGCGGATGATCTCGGCCATGGCCCGGGTGCCATGCACTTCGTTGCCGTGCACGGCGCCGGTCACGAGCAGGCGCGGGCCGGGTTCGAGGCCGGCGAACTGGTGCACGCGGAGATGGGTGGGGAGATGGGTCGGCTGGGTCATGGCTTCAGGAGGGCGGAGGTCAGGGCCTGGCTGGCGGGCAGCACGCGGCGCGGCAGCTCGGCCGCGGGCTGGCCGGCGCGGTAGGCCACCAGGCGGTACAGCGTCGCGAAGGCAAAGTTCGGCGGCGCCTCGCCGGCGCCCAGCACCAGCTCGCCGCCGCGGCGCACGGCGTCGGCCAGGAAGGCGGGCAGGCGCAGGTGGTAGGGGTTGCGCTCGATCTCGCCGGTGTGGCGCTCCAGCGCGGCGATCAGGCGCGCGGTGTCGGCGATGCTGGTCTGTACCAGCGCGTTGGGCGTGGCCTGCGTGGACCAGAACTCGGTGTGCGCGACCACGGTGTCCAGCCGCGCGGCGGCCACGGCCTCGGTGACGAGGCGGCAGACGCCGCGGTGGCTGGGGTTGTCGTCCAGCGCGTGCGGCGCCAGCACGAGGGCCGGGCGGTGCTCGCGCAGCAGCGCGGCGATGGCCTCGACATGGCCGGCCCACAGCGCGGGCTCGCGTTCGGCGGTGTCCGGGCGCACGTCGGACAGGCCTTGCGCGCCGACGCGGATGCAGTCGAAGCCGAGCACGCCGCAGGCATCCAGCAGCTCCGCCCAGCGCGATTCGCGCCGTGCCGGGTTGCTGCCCAGCGTGACGGCGACGTTGCTGACGCGCCAGCCCGCCTCCTGCTGCAGGCGCAGCGGCAGCGCGCCGACGATGCACTCGTCGTCCGGGTGCGGCGCGAAGATCAGGCAGTGGCCGGGCTGCGGCTCGCGGCCGGGCGCGGCCTGCAGGTCGGGCGGGTTGCCCAGCAGGGCGGCAAAACGGCTGAGGTGCTCGCGCCAGCGGGCGAGGTCGGGTTCCAGGGACATGCCGTGATCCTAACGAGGCGCGGTCCTGGCCGGCCATGTCGCCAGCACCACGCCCGATAAGGCCAGGCCATAGGCCAGCGCCTGGGCGGTGGACAGGCGCTCGCCCAGCAGCAGGCCGACCAGCGCCGTGCTGATGGGCAGGAAGACCATGAAGACGCCGGCCTTGGCCGCCGGCAGCCCCTTCAGGCCGGCCATCCACAGCCACACGGTGAGGACGCTGGCCGTGGCGGCGTAGTAGGTGAGCAGCGTCCAGTCCTGCAGGCGCGGCGCGCCGAAGTCGAAGCTGCCGGCCTGCCAGAGGGCCAGCGGCGCGACCAGCACCAGGCCCCAGAGGTTGATCAGCGCACTGATGCGCTTGGGCGCGAGGCCGGCGGTGAGCTTCTTGCCGATGACGACGTAGCAGGCCTCGCAGAACACGGCCGCGAGCAGCAGCAGCGCGCCCAGCGGCGTGGTCTGGGCGCCGCCTTCCCGGCTGGTGGCGACCAGCGCGATGCCGCCCACCGCGCACGCGATGCCGGCCAGCACGCGGCGGCCGGGGCGCTCGCGCAGCAGGGCCCAGCTCAGCAGCGCCACGGCCGCCGGGATGGCGGCCATGATGACGCCGGCGACGACGGCCGAGCTCTGCCGCAGGCCGAACAGCATGCAGATCGAGAACAGGAAGTTGCCGAGGAAGGACTCGAGGAACAGCAGCCAGCGCGAGCGGGCGTCCAGCGGCGCTTCGTCCGCGGGCTTCTTCAGCCAGGGCAGCATCAGCAGCGCCGCGAAGCCGAAGCGCAGGCCGGCCAGCAGGAACACCGGGAACACGGCGACCAGCAGCTTGGACAGGCCCACGTAGCTGCCGATCAGGCTGGTGCTGGTCGCGAGCAGCGCGTAGGCGCGCCAGGGGATGGGGTGCATTTGTATTCCTAACGGACCGGCGCCGGGCCGCCCCAAGCCGGCCCGCCGGCGATGTGCTGGCCGGTCAAGCCGGCAAGCATCGCCGTCCCCACGGGGGCTGAGGCCGGACGCATTGTGCCCAGTGGGCACGAGGCGCCTGCCGAAGGGCTGCGACGCAAGACGCGGCGCGGTCTGCAAGACCGGGCGAGGGGTCAATCGATCATCAGCGCGATGAACTGCGTGAACTGGGCCGGGTTGAAGTTGTTGTCGGACGCCAGGATCAGCGTGCGCTTGCCCTCGAACATCGGGCCGAAGGTCAGGCCCTCGATGTTGTCCACGGCCAGCACGCCGCCGTCGTCGTTCTTCAGCGAGGACAGGTCCAGCAGCAGGCTGCGCTTGACGGGCACGACGTCGCGGCCCTTGATGCTGTGCCAGCCCGCCACGTCGGTGGCGCCGCGGGTGTCGACCAGGTAGAGCTTGATGGTGTTGCTGGTCGGCAGCTTGGTCAGCGCCGCGATGCCGGGCGTGACGGCGCCGACCGCGTAGGCGCGCTCGATGACGATGAACTCGTGCGCCGACAGGGCCAGCATGTCGGGCACGCCGTTGGTGGCGAAGTCGCCCGCGCGGGCCGGCGGGAAGGGCAGGGGGCCCACCTCGTAGACGTACTCGGCGGCGGCCTTGCCGGTGTCGAGGTCGAAGGACAGCATGCGCGCACGGCTGCCGCGGCCCACGGCGGTGGGCAGGCTGTCCTGGGCCAGGCCGTTCTCGCTCATGGTCCACAGCGTCTTGCCGTCGGGCGTGATGGCGATGCTCTCGAAGGCCAGGTTGTTGTAGACGCCCACGTCGCCGGCCGCCAGGCCGCCGGCGCTGCCGCCCGGGTTGTAGTAGGCCGGCACCGGGAATTCGCCGGCCGGCCTGCCGTCCAGCGTCATGCGGCGCACGGTCGGGTTCTGGAAGCCGGCGGAGGTGCGCTGGCCCTCGTTGCTCCAGTAGATGAGGTTGCGCCGCGTGTCCAGGCGCAGGCTTTCCGGGTCCACCTTGTTGCGGCCGAAGGGCTGGCCGTCGAGGTCCAGGATGGTGGTCATGCCGACCCAGCTGACGCCCGCGTCGCCGGGGGTGGCGCTGCGGCGGAACTTGCTCAGGTCCAGGGCCAGCTCATAGAAGCGCGCCGGGCCGTGATCGCTGCGGTCGTCGCTGATGGCCAGGTAGCGGCCCGTGGCGGGCACGTAGTCGATGCTGGACAGGCCGCCCACCGGCAGGCCGCGAAAGCTCGTGCCGGTGGGCGCGATCTGCTGGCCGATGTAGTGCAGGGTCTGGGCGTGTGCGGACCCTGCAAGCAGCAGGGCAAGAAGCCATTTCATGTCGGGAGAACTCCAGGGCGACCGCGGCGGGGAACTGCCGCCGCCGCCGGGGCGCGGATTATGCGGCGCGGCGCAGCGCGCCTCTGAGCGTGTCGATGATGCGTTCGACGTGGCCGCTCTCGATGATGAGTGGCGGCGACAGCGCGATGGTGTCGCCGGTGGTGCGGATCAGCAGGCCCTTGTCCCAGCAGTCCAGGAAGATGTTGAAGGCGCGCTTGGCCGGCTCGCCGGGCAGCGGCTTCAACTCGATGCCGCCGACCAGGCCGATGTTGCGCACGTCGATGACGTTGGGCTCGTCGCGCAGGGAGTGCAGGGCTTTGGCGAACTCGGCCTCCATGCGGCCGGCGCGGGTCAGCAGGTCGTCGTCGGCATAGGTGTCCAGCGTTGCGAGGCCGGCTGCGCAGGCCAGCGGGTGGGCCGAGTAGGTGTAGCCGTGGAAGAACTCGATGAGGTGCTCGGGCCCGGTCATGAAGGCGTCGTGGATCTTCTGCTGGGCAAACACCGCGCCCATCGGCACGCAGCCGTTGGTGATGCCCTTGGCCACCGTCATCAGGTCCGGCGTGACGCCGAAGGTCTGCGCGGCGAAGGCTTGGCCGGTGCGGCCGAAGCCGGTGATGACCTCGTCGAAGATCAGCAGGATGCCGTGCCGGTCGCAGATCTCGCGCAGGCGCTGCAGGTAGCCCTGCGGCGGGATCAGCACGCCGGTGGAGCCGGCCACGGGCTCGACGATGACGGCCGCGATGGTGCTCGCGTCGTGCAGTGCGACCAGGCGCTCCAGTTCGTCGGCGAACTCGGCGCCATGCTGCGGGATGCCCACCGAGAAGGCGTTGCGCGCCGGGTCGTGGGTGTGGCGGATGTGGTCCACGCCCGCGAGCAGGCTGCCGAACATCTTGCGGTTGGCGACCATGCCGCCCACCGAGATGCCGCCGAAGTTGACGCCGTGGTAGCCGCGCTCGCGGCCGATGAGGCGGGTGCGCGCGCCCTCGCCGCGCACGCGGTGGTAGGCGATGGCCATCTTCAGCGCCGTCTCGACCGACTCGGAGCCCGAGTTGGTGAAGAACACGCGGTTCATGCCAGCGGGAGCGATGGCGGCCAGCCGCTCGGCCAGCTCGAACGCCTTCGGGTGCGCCATCTGGAACGGCGGCGCGAAGTCCAGCTCGGCTGCCTGATCCTGGATGGCCTTGACGATCTTCGGCCGGTTGTGGCCGGCGTTCACGCACCACAGGCCGGCAATGCCGTCCAGCACCTCGCGGCCCTTGTCGTCGCGGAAATACATGCCATCGGCGCCGGTCAGCAGCCGCGGCGACTGCTTGAACTGCCGGTTGGCGGTGAAGGGCATCCAGTAGGCGTCAAGCCTGGAAACATCTGCACTCATGGCGGGCTCCGATGAAGGACGCCAGAGTCTAGAGGTCATTTTGACGGGGTGGTCAGAATTTGGCGCTTTCTCAGGGTTCCCCTGAGGGTTCCCGCCAGCGGCATCAGCTGCACGAGCAGGATGCAGGCCAGCATCAGGCCGCAGCCGAGCAGGCCGGCGGCATTGAGGCGCTCGCCGAGCAGCAGGTAGCCGAAGGCGGCGGCGAACAGGGTCTCGGACGACAGGATGATGGCCGCGTCCGCCGCGTGGGCGTAGCGCTGCGCAACGACCTGGGCCGTGAACGCGACGCCCACCGACAGCACGCCGGTGTAGACGATGGGCCAGGCGGCGGCCTGGATGCCGGCCCAGCGCACCGGCTCCGTCGCGAAGGCCGTGGCGAGGGACAGCGCGCCGCAGACGGCGAACTGGCCGCAGGCGACCAGGAAGGGCGCGCCCATGCGGTCGGCCCAGCGGCCCACCATCAACACGTGCAGCGCCCAGGGGATGGCCGAGCCCAGCACCCACAGGTCGCCCAGGCCGATGGCCAGCTCATGCGCGCCAGACAGCAGGAAGGCGCCGGCCAGGCAGCCCGCCGCCGCCGGCCACACCGACCAGTGCGCCACGTGGCGCAGCAGCAGCCAGGCCAGCACCGGCACCAGCGGCACGTAGACGGCGGTCAGGAAGCCGGCGTTGGTGACGCTGGTGAACTGGATGCCGATCTGCTGCATGACCGCGCCCAGCGTCATCAGCAGGCCCAGCGCGACGATGTGGCCGCCATCCGGGCGCGTCAGCGGCCTGCCCTCGCGGGCGAGGCGGCGCCACTCCAGCACGGCCAGCGGCAGCACGACGGCCGCGCCGATCAGGAAGCGCACCCCGGTGAACAGCAGCGGGCCGACGTCGGCCATGCCTTTGCTCTGGGCGACGAAGGCCGAGCCCCAGATGAGCGCGACGAGGGTGAGGAGGAGGTTGGCCTGGATGCGCGTCATGGCTGGGCAAGGGCGGCCAGTTCGGCCTCGTCGAAGCCGGCGGCGCGGCGGGCCTCGAGGTTGAAGGGGGCGCGCAGCCTGGGCGCCTGGTGGCGCGCGGCCAGCTCGGCGTAGGTGGCGATCGGGTCCAGCCCGCGCTGCGCGCACAGGAAGCGGTACCAGCGGTTGCCGGCGGCAACATGGCCGATCTCGTCGCGCAGGATGATGTCCAGGATGGCGCCGGCAGCCGAGTCGCCGGCGCCGACGAGCTTGGCGCGCACGGCGGGTGAGGCATCCAGCCCGCGGGCCTCCAGGGTGCGGGGCACCAGGGCGATGCGGGCCAGCAGATCGTGTTTCGTGCGTTCCGCCATGTCCCACAGCGCGTTGTGGGCGTCGAAGTCACCGTAATCGAAGCCCAGCGTCAGCAGGTGGTTGCGCAGCAGCGTGAAGTGCGTCGCCTCTTCCTGTGCGATGCGCAGCCAGTCGCGGTAGAAGGCTTCGGGCATGCCGGGGAAGCGCCAGCAGATGTCCAGGGCCAGGTCGATGGCATTCAGCTCGATGTGGGCGATGGCATGCACCAGCGCCGCGATGCCGGCGGGTGTGCGCATGGAGGGTGCTTTCAGCCGGATGTGCTCGACGAGGCGGGGGCGTGCAGGGCGGCCCGGGATGCCGGCGGGCTCGGCCAGCACGGCGGCGGTATCGACGGCCAGCGTGTCGGGCAGGGCCAGCGTGGCCGCGGCCTTGGCGGGCGCGTCGGCGATCAGCAAGGGGGCAAGCGTGGCCAGGCGGAGTTCGGACATCCGCGCAATTTTAGAATTGCCGGTTTTGACGGGAGGGCCGCGATGGCGATCTACCAGCTCGACGAGCACATTCCCGACGTGGCCGAGACGGCCTGGGTGGCCGACAGTGCCGAGGTCATCGGCCGCGTGACGCTGTCGGATGACGTCAGCATCTGGTTCAACGCCGTGCTGCGCGGCGACAGCGACACCCTCAGCATCGGCGCCGGCAGCAACATCCAGGACGGCTCGGTGCTGCACGCCGACCATGGCTTCCCGCTCGTCATCGGCGAGAACGTGACGGTGGGGCATCAGGTCATGCTGCATGGCTGCACGATCGGTGACGAAAGCCTCATCGGCATCGGGGCCGTGGTCTTGAATGGTGCCCGCATCGGCCGCAACTGCATCGTCGGCGCCGGCGCGCTGGTGACCGAGGGCAAGGACTTCCCCGACGGCAGCCTCATCGTCGGGGCGCCGGCCAAGGTCGCGCGCGAGCTGACCGAGGCGCAGATCGCCGGGCTGAAGGCCAGCGCCGCCCATTACGTCAACAACGGCCGCCGCTATGCGGGCGGCCTGAAAAGAATCCGATGAGTGAATTGCACAAGTTCCTGTTCGATGGCCTGCCGGTGCGCGGCATGCTGGTGCGGCTGACCGGCTCCTGGCAGGAACTGCTGTCGCGCCGCGAGCCCGGCAGCGAGTACCCGCCCGAGCTGCGCGACCTGCTGGGCCAGATGAGCGCCGCGGCGGTGCTGATGCAGGCCAACATCAAGTTCAACGGCGCGCTGGTGCTGCAGGTCTTCGGCGACGGCCCGGTCAAGCTCGCGGTCGCCGAGGCCCAGCACGACCTGGCGTTCCGCGCCACGGCCAAGTGCGTGGGCGAGGTGCCCGCGGGCGCCGGTGTCGAGGCCATGCTGAACGTGCACGGCCAGGGGCGCTGCGCGATCACGCTGGACCCCAGGGACAAGCTGCCGGGCCAGCAGCCCTACCAGGGCGTCGTGCCGCTGCATGGCGACCAGCGCGAGCCGCTGCAGAAGCTCTCCGAGGTGCTGGAGCACTACATGCTGCAGTCCGAGCAGCTCGACACCCGGCTCGTGCTCGCCGCCAACGGCGACGTCGCGGCCGGCCTGCTGATCCAGCGTCTGCCGGTCGAGGGCGAGGGCAATCTCGAAGGCCGCCGCAACGAGGACGACATCGGCCTGTCCGACGCATTCAACCGCATCAGCATCCTGGCCGGCACGCTGACCGACGAGGAACTGCTGACGCTGGATGCCGACACCGTGCTGCGCCGCCTGTTCTGGGAGGAGACGGTGACGCGCTTCGAGCCGCAGGCACCGCGCTTTGCCTGCACCTGCTCGCGCGAGCGTGTCGGCCAGATGCTGCGCGGCCTGGGCCGTGACGAGGTCGACAGCGTGCTGGCCGAACGCGGCGACGTCGAGATCGGCTGCGATTTCTGTGGCCGCCATTACCGCTTCGATGCGGTGGACGTGGGCGCCCTGTTCACGCCGCCGGGTCACCAGCCCGAAGGCGGCAGCGCGACGACGCTGCAGTAGCCGCGGCGCAACGACGCTTCATGACTCCTGGGGATGCGGTTCGCCCTAGTGATTGACGGCGCTGCGGCCAACTGAGACTTTCGCCTCCGCGGCCCCTTCGGCGAGGGCCGGGAGGCGGCAGTGGCGGACTCCAAGGGCGGACTCGGCAGCTTCCCGTGGGCGAGCGCGGCGGTGCTGGTGGCCTTCGTGGCCAGCACCCAGTTGGTGCCGCACGCCTTCGAGCCGCTGCGGCCGGCCGAGAAGGCGCGGGCCCAGGCGCCGCTGGACCCCGACCTCGACGTCAACGCGCGGCTTTGGGAAGACCCCTTCGCCGCGCTGCGCCGCTACGAGGCCGAGCGCGCGGAGCGCTGCGAGCGCGTGCGCAAGCAGGCCTCGCAGACGCTGGACATCGACTGCCGCGACCGGGTCGCCGAGGTGCGCGACCCGCGGCGCATGCTCGCCAAGCTCGACCGTGACCACGACCAGCGCCTGGACGACACCTTGATCGTCATGGGCCTGCTGCCGGGCGCGGACTTCGTCGGCGCCGAGGAGGCCCGGCGGCGGCTTCGCTACGCGACGCTGGCCGGCCTGCTGGCGCAGGACTACGTGCCCGACAACGCCGAGCGGCTGAGCTTGCTGGAGTTCAACCTGCTGGAGGCCCAGCCGGCCGCCGATGCGCCGTCTGCGCCGCCCAGGGCCGGTGACCCCGACAGGCAGGCCCGCGCGGCCCGCGCCAAGGACAGCTTCGTCGTGCCCTACGAGCTGCTGTCGGCACGCACCGAGCACCGCCGCAAGCCGGAGGGTGACGCCGACGGCAGGGCCGACAAGCCGCGCCGCTACGGCCAGATCGCGCTGCTGTGGGTGGACGAGAACGCGCTGCCCAACCGCAAGCTCGACGCGCTGGCGCGGCTGACCCAGCAGCTGATGGGGCGTGCGGCGCGCAACAGCGCCGCGCCGGGCGGCCTGGACAGCCAGCGCCTGCCCAACTTGGCCGTCATCGGCCCGTCTTCCACCGATGCACTGCGCGCCGCGCTGATGGACCTGCGCTGCGCGGCCGACCGCAAGCATGCCGCCGTGGCGGCGCTGAGCCCGGCGGCGAGCGCGGCCGCGGCACGCTGCAGCTCGGGCGTGGCGGGCACGGCTGCGGGCCTGCCGCCCGACCTTCAGGAGGGCTATGAGCTGCTGGCGCGCGCCGAGTTCTACAACTCGGCCTCGACGGCGCCCAACAGCATGATCAGCGAGCTCAGCGACCAGAAGCTGGAGTCCTTCGTCACCGACCAGTTCAACCGCATCACCGGCGCCAACCCGGTGCTGCCGGTACAGATGGTGCGCACCATCGGCACCGATGCGGAACTCATCAAGCGCCTCGTCGGGGAGCTAGGCCTGCGCCTGCCGCACGAGGGGCGGCGCGTCGTCATCGTCGCCGAGCGCGACTCGCTGTACGCGCAGTCCCTGGTCAGCGAGCTGCGCTACCGCCTGCCCGAGGGGCGGGCCCAGGGCCAGCCGTTCAGGATCGAGGTCATCTACTTCTTCCGCGGCATCGACGGCGTGACGGCGCGGGAGACCAGCAGTGCCGCTTTGGCGAGCCCGCCTGCCAAAGCCGCCCCGCTGGAGTGGCCCGAGAGCCGCGACCAGCTCGACTACCTGCGCCGCCTGGGCGCCGAGCTCAAGCACAGCGAGGCCGACGCGAGCCGCCTGCCGATCGGGGCCATCGGCATCTTCGCCAACGACGTGCACGACAAGCTGCTGGTGCTGCAGGCCCTGCACGAGGACTTCTCCGACCGCATGTTCTTCACGACGGACATGGATGCGCGCTACCTGCACCCCCGCACCCAGGCCTTCACGCGCAACCTGGTCGTTGCCAGCAGCCTGCCGCTGGCCTTCTACCCGCCGCCCGCGGGCGCCTCGGGCGTGGACCTGCAGGCCGGCACGCCACCGCTGCGCGACATCTACCAGGTCAGCACCTATGCCGCCGCGCGCCGGGCCGGCTGCCGCAGCGACGGCTGCAAGCGCGACGAGCGGCAGGCGCTGGAGCCGGCGCTGCAGAAGCCGTCGGTCTATGAGGTGGGCCGCTCCAGCGCGGTGCCGCTGTCGGGCTATGCACTGGATGCCCGCCCCACGCCGCCCGCCAGCGGGCGCAACGGCCTGGCGCTGCTGATGGTCGTCGTCATGGGCGGCGTGCTGCTGGCATGGCCGTCCACACCCGCGATACGCCAGGCGCGCCGCGTCTTCCTGCGCGAGCCGACGCTGGACAACCAGCCGCAGATGGACATGACGGCCATCGTGCTCGTGGCCCTGCATGCGGGCCTGTTCGCCTACGTGCTGGCCAGCCTGATCGAGTTCCTGCTGCCCGGCCAGCTCGGCTTCGTGCATGCGCTGCTGCTGGCCAGCCTGGCGTCCTTCGGCGCGCTGCTGGCCGTGCTGCCGGCGCTGCTGCAGGCGCGCCGCGAGCAGCCGCTGCCACCCGACCAGCCCGCCGGCGTCGACCGCCTGCACCTCGTCATCGTGCTGCTGGTGGTGGCGGTGTGGATATGGCTGGCCTGGCCCGCCAGCGGCTGGGGGCGCAGCATCGCCTGCGACAGCTGTGAGCCGGTGGCCTGGCTGGAGGGCGTGAGCGCCTGGCCCTCGCACCTCATCCACCTGCTGGCGCTGTTCGCCATCCTGTGGACGCTGGACTGGGCCTGGGCCGACACGCTGAGCCAGCAGCGGCACGATTCGGACTGGCTGCGCCTGCCGCAGCCCGTGGCCCGGCCCGTCGTGCGCAGCGACCTGGGCCAGCTGGTGCGCGGCTGGTTCGAGCATGTCAGCGTGCTGTTCTGGCGGCCCGGCGTGGGCTACAGCTGCGATTTCGACCAGCTCTGGCAGGAGTACGGCGAACGCGGCGAGGCCCGGCCGCGCGCGGCGCGCACGCTGGTCTGGTACGTGCTCACGATCTGCTGCGTGGGCCTGCTGTTCCTGTGCCTGTCCGAGGGCCAGATCCCCGAGGTGCCGGTGCGCGGCGACGAGCACCGGCAGATGGTGACGGCCACGCTCTACGCCATCCTGCTGCTGCTGCCGCTGCTCGTCGTCGCCGTGGCGGACTCGACGGTGCTGCTGGTGCGCTTCGTGCGCCACCTCAACGCCGGCCGCAGCTTCTACCCCGAGGCCACCATCGAGATGTTCGCCAGGGCGCTGGGCGAGGAGCAGCGGGCGCTGTGGGCGCAACGCTTCTGCGCGCTGCCCGAGGACCGCAGCAAGGACGGCGGCGGCTTCGCCGTGCACACGCTGCTGGACGACTGGATCGACGTGCAGGTCGTGGCCCGCCGCAGCGCGCCGGTGGCGCGGCTGGTCATCGGCCCCTTCGTCGTGCTGGCGCTGCTGGTCGTCGCCCGCAGCCGCTTGTTCGACAACTGGTCGCTGACGCCGGCCATCGCGGTCGGCGTGTGCTTCTACGTGGCCGTGCTGATCGGCCTGACCCTGCTGCTCAAGCGCTCCGCCGAGACGACGCGCCGCCATGCGATCGACTCCATGCAGGCCGACCTGCGCTGGCTGGCCGGCAGCGGCAAGCCGCTGTCCGACCTCGTGGAGCCCTACAAGCGGCTGATTGCCTCGGTGGAGAGCGAGCAGCGCGGCGCCTTTGCGTCGTTCTTCGACCAGCCGCTGCTCAAGGCCATGCTCGTGCCGCTGGGCGGCGCGGGCGGCACGCAGCTGTTCGACTACCTGCTGCTGGGGCGTTGAACCGCCGCGATGGCTGCGGCCAGGCGGGCGGTGTCGCTGCCGGCGATGTCGACCCAGCCCAGGCCGTGGGCAGCCAGCACGTCGCGCAGCCGCGCGTCGAAGGCCGCGCGCACGCCGGGGCCGTCGCGCATGATGCCGTCGGCCTCCCAGGGCAGGTCGGGCGCGCACAGCAGCGTCAGGTCGCAGCGGCGCTGGAAGGCGAGAGCGTCGGCCGTCAACGCGAAGTCGTTGAAGTAGTGCTCGCTGCACAGGGCCGTGATCAGCGGTGTCGTGTCGCAGATCACCAGCTCATGTTCGCGGGCAGCGGCCTCGATGCGGGTTGCCTGCTCGGCCGCAATTGCCGCCTGCTCGTGCGACCGCGGCGTTCGGCCCCGCGCTGCGCTCCATTCACGCAGGTACTCGCTGACGAGGCCGGCCTTGAAGTGCGCGGCGAGCGCCTCGGCCAGCGTGGACTTGCCGGTGCATTCCGCGCCGAGTAGCGCGACGATCTTCATGCGCGGCGCCACGCGCGCCAGCCGATCACGCTCATCGGGATGAAGCCGGCATAGAGGATGACGGTCAGCCAGTAGCCCTTGAGGCCGAACAGCACGACGCTGACCGCGTTGACGACGATCCAGGTCGGCCAGTTCTCCTCGTACTTGCGCGCCAGCAGCCACTGGCCCAGCAGGCTGGCGACGGTGGGGAAGGCGTCCCAGTAGGGCAGCGGGCTGTCGGTGGCGCGGGCGAGGAAGAGGCCCAGCAGCGGCCAGGCGGCCAGCGTGAGCAGCACCGGCCTGGCCAGGCCCTGCAGGCCCAGCCGGCGCACCGTCAGCACCTCGCCCTCGCGCGTGCGGCCGAAGCGCCACTGCCACCAGCCCCACAGCGCCAGCGCCGCGAACACGAGCTGCAGCGTAGCCTCGCCGTAGAGGCGGCCGTCCCAGAAGAGCGCGAAGTACATCAGCGAGCTGACCAGGGCCAGCGGCCACGCCAGCAGGTGCACCCGCATGTTGCAGATCACCATCCAGACGGCCAGCACGAAGGCCACCAGTTCCAGCCAGGAGATCGGGCTGCCGAAGGCGGTGAAGGCCGGCGCCAGCAGCGCCGCCCAGGCGGAGGCCAGCATCAGCGCGTGCCGGCCGAGGATGCCGGCGCGGCGACGGGGACGAAGACCTCGTCGGACTTGATCATGCCCAGCTCGAAGCGGGCCTTCTCTTCCACCATCTCCAGGCCTTCACGCAGGTCGCGAAGCTCCGCCTGGAGCTGTGCATTGCGGGCGCGGGCCTCATCGTTGTCGGCCTGCTCCGCGGCCACCTCCTCGCGGAGGTGGGCCACATAGGGAATGCTGCCCCGGCCCACCCAGAGCTGGGCTTGGATGGCGATCAGGAAGACCGCCAGGACAGCAGCGAGCACTTTCATGTCAAGGCGCCGATGACTGCCCACCAGGCGGGCCGAGCGCCGGGCCGCTCCCAAGCCGGCCCGCACTGGCGATGTGCTTGCGGCTCGATGCCGCAAGCATCGCCGTCCCCTCGGGGGACCGACCAGACTCGCCCGCGTTCAGCAGGGCGAGGGTGGGCGAGGGGCTTTGTCACTTCACTTCAAGTTGTAGAACGCGGCACGGCCGGGGTAGACGGCGACGTCGCCCAGGTCTTCCTCGATGCGCAGCAGCTGGTTGTACTTGGCCATGCGGTCCGATCGCGACAGCGAACCCGTCTTGATCTGGCCGGCGTTCAGGCCCACGGCGATGTCGGAGATGGTGCTGTCCTCGGTCTCGCCCGAGCGGTGCGAGATGACGGCCGTGTAGCCGGCGCGCTTGGCCATCTCGATGGCGGCGAAGGTCTCGGTCAGCGTGCCGATCTGGTTGATCTTGATGAGGATCGAGTTGGCGATGCCCTTGTCGATGCCTTCCTGCAGGATCTTGGTGTTGGTGACGAACAGGTCGTCCCCGACGATCTGCACGTTTTTCCCCAAGCGGTCGGTCAGCAGCTTCCAGCCGTCCCAGTCGCCTTCGGCCATGCCGTCCTCGATGGAGATGATGGGGTACTTGTCGACCCAGGTGGCCAGCATGTCGGTCCACTCGGCCGCGGTCAGCTGGATGCCGCCTTCGCCTTCGAGCACGTACTTGCCGTTCTTGTAGAACTCGCTGGCGGCGCAGTCCAGGCCGATGGCGATCTGCTCGCCGGCGTTGTAGCCGGCCTTGTCGATGGCCTGCAGGATCAGCTGGATGGCGGCCTCGTGGCTCTCGACGCTGGGCGCGAAACCGCCCTCGTCACCGACGGCGGTGGAGATGCCCTTGTCGTGCAGGATCTTCTTCAGCGCATGGAAGACCTCGGCACCCCAGCGCAGCGCCTCGCGGAACGACGGTGCGCCCACGGGGATGATCATCAGCTCCTGCAGGTCCAGGCTGTTGTTGGCGTGCGCGCCGCCGTTGATGACGTTCATCATCGGCACGGGCAGCTGGTTGCCGTTCATGCCGCCGAAGTAGCGGTACAGCGGCAGGCCGGACTCTTCGGCGGCGGCACGGGCGACGGCCATGGACACGGCCAGCATCGCGTTGGCGCCCAGGCGGCTCTTGTTCTCGGTGCCGTCCAGGTCGATCAGGGTCTTGTCCAGGAAGGCTTGCTCGGAGGCGTCCAGGCCCAGCACGGCCTCGGAGATCTCGGTGTTGATGTGCTCGACGGCCTTCAGCACGCCCTTGCCCAGGTAGCGGGCCTTGTCGCCGTCGCGCAGCTCGATGGCTTCGCGCGAGCCGGTGGACGCGCCCGACGGCACGGCCGCGCGGCCCATCACGCCGGACTCCAGCAGCACGTCGCATTCGACGGTGGGGTTGCCGCGGCTGTCGAGGATCTCTCGGCCGACGATGTCAACGATGGCGCTCATTCAGTGTCTCCAGGAAGTGAAAATTCGGGCGGCGCAAGTGTGCCAATCAGGCGTTACCGCGTCACATCAATCCGCGCGCTCAGACGCCTTCGATCAAAACCATGCGCATCACGGCCGCGCCTTCGCGGGCCTGGCGGGCGCGGGTGTATTCGGCCGAGTCGTAGAAGGCCTGGGCGGCGTCGCGCGTCGGGAACTTCAGCAGCACGACGCGCTCGGGCGCCCAGTCGCCCTCCAGCACGCTGACCGCGCCGCCCCGCACGCAGACCTCGGCACCATGCACCTGCATGGCGATGCTGGAGAACTTGAGGTAGTCCTCGTACTGCGCGGGGTTGGTGACGCTGACGTTGGCGAGGATGTAGGCGGACGGCATGGCTTGATCAGCAGGAAAAGTCATTCTCGAGCAGCGGCTGCTGCTTGACGACGCGGTCCAGCGCCACGAGTTGCTCCAGCAGCGTCCTCATGTGCCTGAGCGGCACGGCGTTGGGGCCGTCGCTGAAGGCCTCGGCCGGGTTGGGGTGGGTCTCCATGAAGAGGCCCGCCACGCCCACGCCCACGCCGGCGCGGGCCAGCACCGGCACCATCTCGCGCGCGCCGCCGCTGGAGCCGCCGAGGCCGCCGGGCTTCTGCACCGAGTGGGTGACGTCGAACACCACCGGGGCGCCGGTGTTGCGCATCTCGGCCAGGCTGGTCATGTCGGCCACGAGGTTGTTGTAGCCGAAGCTGACGCCGCGCTCGCAGGCGAGGAAGCGGTCTTCCGACAGGCCCACCTCGCGCGCGGCGGTGCGGGCCTTGTCGATGACGTTCTTCATGTCCCAGGGCGCGAGGAACTGGCCCTTCTTGATGTTGACGGGCTTGCCCGACTGCGCAACGGCACGGATGAAGTCCGTCTGGCGGCACAGGAAGGCCGGCGTCTGCAGCACGTCGACGACGCTGGCGACCTCCGCCACCTGGGTGGTGTCGTGCACGTCCGTCAGCACGGGCAGGCCGGTCTGGCGGCGCACCTCGTCGAGGATCTTCAGGCCGGCGTCCATGCCCACGCCGCGCCTGGTGGTGCCGGATGAGCGGTTGGCCTTGTCGAACGAGCCTTTGTAGATCAGCGGAATGCCCAGGGCCGAGCAGGCCTCCTTCAGCAGACCGGCGACGTCGAGCGACATCTGCAGGCTTTCGATGGAGCAGGTGCCGGCGATCAGGAAGAACGGCTTGTCGAGACCGACGTCATATCCGCAGAGCTTCATTTCAGTGATCCATTTCTGTTGCGGGCCGAGCGCCGGGCCGCTCCCTGGCCGGCCCGTTCTGGCGATGTGCTTGCGGCTCGACGCCGCAAGCATCGCCGTCCCCTCGGGGGACCGACCAGGATTGCCGGCGTGCAGCCGGCGCATGACTGGGCGAGGGGCTCATTGCTTGTGTTTGTGGTTCAGGGCCGCCTTGATGAAGGCCGTGAACAGCGGGTGCCCGGCCCAGGGCGTGGACTTGAACTCGGGGTGGAACTGCACGCCGACGAACCAGGGATGCACCTCGCGCGGCAGCTCGACCATCTCGGTCAGCTTCTCGCGCTGGGTGATGGCCGAGATGATGAGGCCGGCCTGCTGCAGGCGGTCGAGGTAGTGCTCGTTGGCCTCGTAGCGGTGGCGGTGGCGCTCGTTGACGACCGGGCCGTAGATGTCGTGGGCCAGCGTGCCGGGCTTGACGTCCGAACTCTGGGCGCCCAGGCGCATCGTGCCGCCGAGGTCGGAGTTGGCGTCGCGCTTCTGGATGCTGCCGTCGGCGTCCTGCCATTCGTCGATCAGGGCGATGACGGGGTGGGGCGTGTCGGGGTCGAACTCGGTGGAGTTGGCGTTGGCCAGGCCGGCCATGTGGCGGGCGTACTCGATGGTCGCGACCTGCATGCCCAGGCAGATGCCCAGGTAGGGCAGCTTGTGCTCGCGGGCGTACTGCGCGGCCAGGATCTTGCCTTCCACGCCGCGCTTGCCGAAGCCGCCGGGCACCAGGATGGCATCGTAGGCGCCGAGGCTGCCCACCGTCTCGGGCGTCAGCGTCTCGCTGTCGACGTACTCGATCTTCACGCCCGCATGGTTGTGGATGCCCGCGTGGCGCAGTGCCTCGTTGAGCGACTTGTACGAGTCCGACAGGTCGGTGTACTTGCCGCACATGGCGATGGTGATCTGCTCCTTGGGGTTCTCGACCTCGTAGACGAGGTTGTCCCAGCGCTTCAGGTCAGCGCTGCGGGTGTTGAGCTGCAGCTTGGTACAGATGAGCTGGTCCAGGCCCTGCTCGTGCAGCATGCGCGGCACCTTGTAGATGGTGTTCACGTCCCACATCGAGATCACGCCGTACTCCGCGACGTTGGTGAACAGCGAGATCTTCTCGCGCTCGTCATCGGGGATGCGGCGGTCGGCGCGGCACAGCAGCGCGTCGGGCTGGATGCCGATCTCGCGCAGCTTCTGCACCGTGTGCTGGGTGGGCTTGGTCTTGAGCTCGCCGGCAGCGGCGATCCACGGCACGTAGGTCAGGTGCACGAAGGCGACGTTGTTGGGGCCGGCCTTCAGGCTCATCTGGCGCGCGGCTTCGAGGAAGGGCAGGGACTCGATGTCGCCCACCGTGCCGCCGATCTCGACGATGGCCACGTCCACCGCCTCGGGCGTGCCCTGGCCGGCGCCGCGGCGGATGAACTCCTGCATCTCGTTGGTGATGTGCGGGATCACCTGCACGGTCTTGCCGAGATAGTCGCCGCGGCGTTCCTTCTCCAGCACCGACATGTAGATCTGGCCGGTGGTGAAGTTGTTGGCCTTCTTCATCCGCGTCGTGATGAAGCGCTCGTAGTGGCCCAGGTCCAGGTCGGTTTCTGCGCCGTCGTCGGTGACGAAGACTTCACCGTGCTGGAACGGCGACATCGTGCCGGGGTCGACGTTGATGTAGGGGTCCAGCTTGATCAGGGTGACTTTGAGGCCGCGCGATTCGAGGATGGCAGCCAGGGAGGCCGACGCGATGCCCTTGCCCAAGGAGGACACCACACCGCCGGTGACGAAGACGTATTTGGTCATGTCTTGCAGCACGCAGAACAGCATGCTGTGGTGGGAAATTGCGATTGTACGAGAGCCCTCGTGTCAGCCCAGCAGGTCGAGCACCAAGTCCGCCGTTTGCTCCGGCTTCTCGAACGGGAAAAGGTGGGAGCCTTCCATCCAGCGCCAGTTCTCGCCCGCCAGCTTCTTGGACGCTGCCGCGCCGGCCTGGCGCAGCTCGGCCGAGAGCGTGCCCCCGACGAAGGCCACCGGGCACTGCGGTGGGCGCAGGCGTAACAGCAGCGGCAAGTGGTGGGGCAGCGTGCGATAGACCTGGGCCTCGACCTCGCGCTGGAAACGCAGCTGCACCTGGCCGTCCACCTCTGCGAAGCCGGCCTCCACATAGTCGTCCAGCACGCGCGGGTCCCAGCGGGCGAAAACCTTCTTGGCGGCGAAGTGGGCCCGCACGGCCTCCCGGTCGGGCCAGCTCTGGCGGCGTTCTCGGGCGATGCGCGACGGCGCGTAGCGGTGCATCAGGCCCGTGGTCTTGGCCATTGCGATGGCGGCGGCCTTGAAGCCGGTGACGACCGGTGAGTCCAGCATCACCAGCCCGCTCACCAGCTCCGGCCGGCGACAGGCGGCCATCAGGCTGAGCATGCCGCCCAGCGAATGGCCCACGAGGGCGACCTTGCCTTCGGGCCGGACCTCGTCTTCGATGAAGTGGATCAACTGGTCGCGCAGCCGGCGCCAGTCGCCGGTGACTGGAAAGCGCGGATCGTGGCCGAAACGGTCCAGTGCCTCGACCCGCCAGCCCGCCGCGCGCCAGCGCTCGAACAGCACGCGGTAGCAGCCTGCGGGAAAGCTGTTGGCATGGGAGAAGACCAGCGTCTTCCGGCTCATGCCTTGGCCAGTGCCTTGAGCTTGTAGAGCGCTTCCAGCGCCTCGCGCGGCGACAGCGTGTCGGGGTCGACCTTGTCCAGGGCCTGCAACAGCTCGCTGGGTTCGGGCAGCGGCGGCGGCGCGGGCGGGGCGGCAAAGAGGTCGAACTGCTCGTCGGCCGCGTTCTGCCGCGCTTCCAGCGCCTCCAGCGTCGCGCGCGCCTGGCGCACCAGGCTGGCGGGCATGCCGGCCAGCTTGGCCACCTGCACGCCGTAGCTGCGGCTGGCAGGGCCGGCCTGCAGCTCGTGCAGGAAGACGATGTCGTCGCCGCTCTCCACCGCCGAGACGTGCCAGTTCTGCGCCTGCGGATGCTTGACCGGGAACTCGGTCAGCTCGAAGTAATGCGTGGCGAACAGCGTGAAAGCGCGCGTCCTGTCATGCAGGTGGCTGGCGATGGCGCCGGCCAGGGCCAGGCCGTCGAACGTGGAGGTGCCGCGGCCGATCTCGTCCATCAGCACCAGCGACTGGTCGGTGGCCGAGTGCAGGATGGCCGCGCCCTCGGTCATCTCCAGCATGAAGGTGGACTGCGCATTGGCGAGGTCGTCGGCCGCGCCGATGCGGGTGTGGATGGCATCCATCGGGCCGAGCCGGCAGCTCGTCGCCGGCACGTAGCTGCCGATGGCGCCCAGCAGCGCGATCAGCGCCACCTGGCGCATGAACGTGCTCTTGCCGCCCATGTTGGGGCCGGTGATGACCAACATGCGCGTGCGCGCATCCAGCCGGCAGTCGTTGGGCATGAATTCGGCGCCGCCCGTCTCGGCCAGGCGCGCCTGCACGACCGGGTGGCGGCCGGCCTCGATCTCCAGGCAGGGATGAGGCACGAACTCCGGCCGGCACCAGTTCAGCGTGAGGGCGCGCTCGGCCAGCGCCGCCAGCGCGTCCAGCCCGGCCAGCATGCGGCCCAGCGCCGTCAGCGGCGCCAGCCGCGTCAGCAGCGCGTCGATGACCTGCTCGTACAGCAGCTTCTCGCGTGCCAGCGCGCGCTCATTGGCCGACAGCGCCTTGTCCTCGAAGGCCTTCAGCTCGGGCGTGATGTAGCGCTCGGCGTTCTTCAGCGTCTGGCGGCGCTGGTAGTCCATCGGCACCTTGTCGACCTGGCCTTGCGTGACCTCGATGTAGAAGCCGTGCACCCGGTTGAACTGCACCCGCAGGTTGGCGATGCCGGTGCGGGCGCGCTCGCGCGTCTCCAGGTCCAGCAGGAAGCCGTCGCAGTTCTGCTGGATGCCGCGCAGCTCGTCCAGGTCGGCGTCGAAGCCATCGGCGATGACGCCGCCGTCGCGCGGCAGCAGCGCCGGCTCGGCGGCAATCGCGCGTTCCAGCAGTTCCAGGATGTCGGCGGGCGGACTCAGGCTGGCGTCGCGCAACGAGGCGGGCGTCGTGGCGCGCAGCTGGGGCAGGGCCTGCAGCGTCGCGCGCAGCCCGGTCAGCTCGCGTGGGCGCACCTGGCGCAGTGCGATGCGCGCGGCGATGCGCTCCACGTCGCTGACGGATTTGAGCGCCTCGCGCAGCGGCTCGAAGCCCTCGGCCTGCAGCGCCGCGATGGCATCGTGCCGCGCGACGGCCTCGTGACGGTCGCGTTTGGGGTGCAGCAGCCACTGGCGCAGCATGCGGCTGCCCATGCCGGTCTTGCAGCTGTCCAGCAGCGAAAAGAGGGTGGGGGATGTCTCGCCGCGCAGCGTCTGCACCAGCTCCAGGTTGCGCTGCGTGGCCGGCGGCAGGTCCATCAGCTCGCTGGCGCGCTGCACGCGCAAGCTGCGCACATGGGCCAGCGCCCGGCCCTGGGTGTGCTCGGCGAACGCCAGCAGCGCGCTGGCGGCGGCATGGGCCAGCGTCAGCTCGTGCGCGTTGAAGCCCTGCAGGTTGGCCACGCCCAGCTGCTCGCAGAGTTTGCGCTGGCCTAAAGCGCCGTCGAACTGCCAGCCCGGCCGGTTGGTGACCGGGAAGCGCGCGCGCATGACGCCGGCGGGCTGCTGCTCACGGTTGACCAGGATCTCGGCCGGCGACAGCCGCGCCAGCCAGCCCGGGAGCTCCACGTCGCTGCATTCGGCCAGGCCGATCTCGCCCTGCGTCAGCGACAGCCAGGCCATGCCGTGGCGGCGGCCTTGGCCGCTGACGCTCAGCAGCACGGCGTCCTGCTTGTCGGCCAGCAGCTCGGTGTCGGTGATGGTGCCCGGCGTGACGACGCGCACCACCTTGCGCTCCACCGGCCCCTTGCTCGCGCCGACCTCGCCGACCTGCTCGGCAATCGCCACCGCCTCGCCCAGCTTGATGAGCTTGGCGAGGTAGCTCTCCAGCGCATGCACCGGCACGCCGGCCATGACGACCGGCTGGCCGGCGCTCTGGCCGCGTGTGGTGAGCGTGATGTCCAGCAGCGCGTTGCACTTGCGCGCGTCGTCGAAGAAGACCTCGTAGAAATCGCCCATCCGGTACAGCAGCAGCGTGTCCGGGAAGTCGGCCTTGAGACCAAGGTACTGCGCCATCATGGGCGTGTGCGCGCTGAAGTCGGCGGGCTGGCTCATCGAAATCTTTTAGGAATAGCAAAGCCCTCGGCGGAGGGCTTTAATCGGTGGGTCAGTTTAAGCGGGCGGCACGGGGTCGCCCGCATGGAGGACACGAACATGACAGCTTCCCTGGTGCCGCGCGTTGCGCGGCTGGCCTGCGCGGCGGTTGCGCTGGCCTGCATGGCGGCGCAGGCCGGGCCGTCGGTCTGTGCCGACGTGGCGGCCCAGGCGCGCAAGCTGCCGGACTCGGCATGGAACGGGCCTGAGCCGCTGGCGCCCTGGCTGCTGCGCCAGGAGCCGCGTCATCCGCGGGCATCGCTGTCGGTGGTCGAGGAAGAGGTGCTGGAGAACCCGCGCTGGCGCCAGGCCCTGGGTGCCACCCCGGAGCAGCTGCTGTCCATCGAGCGCCTGCAGGGCACCCCGGTCCACCGCGTGGACCTGGTGGCAGGCACCGCCAACTGCCAGAGCTATGTGCTGGTGGAGGCCAGGCCCGGCTTGCCGGCCCGGGCGCTGGAGACACCGATCCGGGCCGAGCAGCCCATGGGCCTGTGCGTGACGCAGTCGGCGTTCTTCGCCATCGTGCAGGGACAGCCGGCGCTCGTCGTGGGCGGAGCGGATTCCGTGCTGGGCCTGGATCAGCACTACCGCGTCTCGATCTGGGACGGCAAGGGCTGGACTCCGGCCTGTTCACTGGCGCTGAAGTTGCGGGAACGGTTGCGCCGGACCGAGCGGCGCTGCCTGGGCGACACCGGCTGGTGCGATGCCGCCGAGGCGTTGGCGCACGACCTGGCCAGGGCCTATGACGACGACCGCCGCGGTGGCACCAGCCTGGAGCCGCTGGCGTTTGCCGATGGGCACGAACCCGACCGCTTCCTGCGCGCGTCGCTGCGTCTGCCCGACGCCGGTCCAGGCGCTGCGGGCGACCCGGCGCTGCAGCTGCCGGCGCTGGGCGGCGAGAGCCGCGGCCCCAACCCCTTCCTGTCCAGCTATGCCAATGTGGACCTGCGCCGCCTCGCCGTGTGGCTGGACGGTCGCTGGTGGCTGGCCGTGGTGGGACGGGCGGGCGTGGGCTGGCGAGAGTCCACCAGCACGCTGGTGACGCTGTACGCCCCGCTGGGGCGTGCCGTCGACGTGCGTGCGGGCTTTCGCTTCACGCTGGAAGCTTCAGGGCTGGCTGCGGCGACGGCATCGGATTAGGGCGCCAATGACAAAGGCCCGCTGTCGCGGGCCTGGATCCTTGCGCATGCCAGCCGGCCTGCATGCATGCCGGCCGTCCTTCGACCGGCGTCACACAGTGCGCAGGCACTGTGCTCGGTCCCTGCTCATGCCAGCCCGCTTGCATGCGGGCTGGCATGAGCAGGGCGTCGGACAGTCCGCAGGGACTGTCCTCGGTCCCTGCTCAGTCTTCCGACTTGAAGACCAGCTTGACTTCGTGCGTCTGCGCGGCGCCCGTGCCTTCGAACTTCCACTGGCTCAGCGCGTCGATGGCGGCGCGGTCGAACACGCGCTTGGGTTCGGCCTCGACGATGTCGACGCCCGAGACCTTGCCGTCGCCCGCGATGGTCATCTTGGCGCGCACGCTGCCGGCACTGATGTTCTTCTTGATGGCCTCGCCGGGGTACTCGGGGGCCACCTTCTTCAGGACCTTGGCATCGGCATGGGCCAGGGAAGCAGCGGCCAAGAGAGCGAGGGCGACAGCGGAGCGGGCAAACATCTGGGGGCGTCTTTCGGCGAGGTGGATTTGAGGGAATTGGCGGCTTTTGGCCGTGTTGCAAAACGTATTCTGGCCAGCCCATCCCCCATGGGTAAGGGGGGGGGCCGTGCGGAAGTCACGCCGCGATGCCCGGGTTTGCCCGTGGATGTCGCCTCTGCCAACTCCGTCACGGCGTGGGCGCAAAAAAGCCCTCGCGAGGGAGGGCTGGTGCGGGGCGGGGAGGGGCGCCTCAGACGGGCGCGTCGTCGCCGAGCTCGTCCTTCTTGATGCGCACGGCGCCGCGCTTCTTGGGCACGGCCGGCGCTGCTGCGGGTGCGGCCTCGGCGGAAGCCGCCGGTGTCAGGGTGGCGGCGTCTTCTTCCTTGATGACGCGGGTGTAGGGCGCCAGCATCGTCACGAGCTGGCCGTAGATCTTGGGGCTGCCGGCCACGACTTCGCGCTGGTGCAGGAAGTCGGCCTCGCCGGTGAAGTTGCCGATCAGGCCGCCGGCCTCGGTGATGATGAGCGAGCCGGCCGCCACGTCCCAGGGCTGCAGGCCGGTCTCGAAGAAGGCGTCGTAGTAGCCGGCAGCCACGTAGCAGAGATCGAGTGCCGCAGCGCCCGGGCGGCGCAGGCCGGCGCAGTGCTGCATGACCTCTTCGAACATCTTCACGTAGCGCTTGAAGTTGTCGCCGCGGCGGAACGGGAAGCCGGTGCCGATCAGCGCGTCGCTCATGCGGGTGCGCTTGGACACGCGCAGGCGGCGGTCGTTCAGGAAGGCGCCGCGGCCCTTGGTGGCGTAGAAGAGGTCGTTGCGGGTCGGGTCGTAGACGACGGCCTGCTGCACGACGCCGCGGTGCGCCAGCGCGATGGACACGCAGTACATCGGCAGGCCGTGGATGAAGTTGGTGGTGCCGTCCAGCGGATCGATGATCCAGACGAACTCGGAATGCTTGGCGCCGTGGGTGCGGCCGGACTCTTCGGCCAGGATGCCGTGGTCGGGGTAGGCGCCCAGCAGCGTCTCGATGATCACCCCTTCACAGGCATGGTCGACCTCGGTGACGAAGTCGTTCGGGCTCTTGGTGTTGATGCGCAGAGCTTCGAGGTCCAGCGAGGCGCGGTTGATGAGGGCACCGGCCGCGCGCGCCGCCTTGATGGCGACATTGAGCATGGGATGGAGAGACGTTTGCAGCATGCGTGGCACTCGCTGGGGAAGGGGCTGACAGGAGGAAAGAGCGTCGGTGCGGCTGGGAGCCGCCCCGGATAATCGCGCGATTCTAGCCGCTAGCCCCGTACAAACCCGTGGAATCCACACGCTTCGTTCTCATCAGCACCAGCCATGCCGGCAACGTCGGCGCCACCGCGCGGGCGATGAAGGTGATGGGCTTCCACGACCTGGTGCTGGTGGCGCCGCGTTTCCCCGACGTGCTGTGCCATGAGGAGGCCATCGCCATGGCCAGCGGCGCGGCCGACATCCTGGCCCGCGCCCGCGTCGTGCCGACGCTGGCCGAGGCGCTGGACGGCGTGGACTTCGCCTGCGCCACCGCCATGACGCCGCGCGACTTCGGCCCGCCCACCCGCGAGCCGCGCGCGCTGTTCGCCGAGCTGGCTGGCCGCGAGGCAGCGCCGCGCCTGGCGCTGGTGTTCGGTTCCGAGCGCTACGGCATGAGCAACGAGGACGTCTACCGCTGCCACGCGGTGCTGAGCATCCCGACGCATCCCGACTACGGCTCGCTGAACCTGGCCCAGGCCGTGCAGCTGCTGGCCTACGACCTGCGCCAGGCCCTCGGCGGCTTCGGCGTCCAGGCCCGCACGCCCGACGTCGGGCTGGCGGACGCCCGCGCCGTGCAAGGCCTGCTGGAACACCTGCAGGCGGCTTTGACCGACATCGGCTACCTCGACCCGGCCGCACCCCGCAAGCTGATGCCGCGGCTCAACCAGCTCTTCAACCGGGCGGGGCTCACCAACGAGGAAGTCCACATCCTGCGCGGCATCGCGCGGCAGATGCAGAAGACCGCAGCGCCAGCAAGCCCAAGGTAGGCCCGCCTACACTGACCTGCCTTTTGCCACCGGCAGCACCATGTTCCAGCGCCTGCGCGAAGACATCGCCCTCATCCTCGAACGCGATCCGGCCGCACGGTCGGCGTGGGAGGTGCTGACCTGTTACCCGGGCCTGCATGCGCTGATGTTCCACCGCCGCGCGAACTGGCTGTGGCGCCACGGCTTCAAGTGGCTGGCCCGCTGGGTTTCGCACTGGAGCCGCTGGCTCACCGGCATCGAGATCCACCCCGGCGCCAAGATCGGCCGCAAGGTCTTCATCGACCACGGCATGGGCATCGTCATCGGCGAGATGGCCGAGATCGGCGAGGGCTGCACGATCTACCAGGGCGTCACGCTGGGCGGCACCTCGCTGGTCAAGGGCGCCAAGCGCCACCCGACGCTGGGGCCGGGCGTCATCGTCGGCGCCAATGCCAGCGTACTGGGCGGCTTCACGGTGGGCGCCGGTGCGCGCATCGGCTCGGGCGCGGTGGTGACCAAGCCCGTGCCCGCGGGAGCGACGGCGGTGGGCAACCCGGCCCGCATCATCGAGGCCGCCAGCGAGCAGGCCCGCGAGGCCGCCGCCGCCCGGATGGGCTTCTCGGCCTACGGCGTGACCCAGGGCGATGACCCGGTCGCGCTGGCCATGCGTGGCCTGATCGACAGCGCCTCGGGCCACGAGCACCAGATCGCGTTGCTGTGGAATGCGGTATGCAAGCTCTCGACCCAGGCCGGCCGGCCGGTGGGCGACTGCGTGCCCGACGACGCGCAGCGCGACGAGGCCTTCGATGCCGCGGAGATGAACCGGCTCGTCAAGTAGGGCCGGTCGTTCCCGAGGGGGCCTCGAGCTGCATGAGAATCGCGGCTTCGGGCCACGGACGGCCTGCCCCCTGCGACGACCTGTTGTGCTTCTGAGCGAGTTACGACTGCGGCTTTCCTTCGGCTGGCGCTGGCTGCTGGGCCTGGCATTGGCCGGCGTCGTCGCCACGGCCGCTGCCGAGCCGGCCGCGAAGCGCTGGTCGGGCCTGGCCGACATCACCTTCCAGCACCTAAGCCAGGAGCAGGGCCTGCCCAACGCCATCGCCACCGCGGTGGCCGAGGACGGCCAGGGCTTCCTGTGGGTGGGCACGCCGGGCGGCCTGGCGCGCTGGGACGGCTACCGCTTCAAGGTCTACAAGAGCGGCTCCCAGCAGCCCGGTGCGCTGCCCGACAACTATGTGCAGTCCCTGCATGGCGACAGGGCCGGCCGGCTCTGGGTCGGCACCAGTGCGGCGGGCCTGCTCCGGCATGACCCGGCGACCGACCGCTTCGTGGCCATCCCGGTCGGCGGGCCGCAGGGTCTGAGCCATGTCAGCGTGCGCCAGATCGCCGATGACGGCGCGGGCGGACTGTGGATCGTCACCGACGGCGGGCTGGACCACCTGGACCCTGCCAGTGGCCGCATCGAGCATGCCAGCGTGCCTGGTGCCCGGGTCTGGACCGTGCTGCTGGACCGTCGCGGCCAGCTCTGGATCGGCAGCGCGGCGGGGCTGTTCCGCCGCACGGCGGCTGGAGCGCCCCTGCAGGCCGTGGCGCTGGCGCCCGGGCGGGTCGTGCAGCCCCAGGCCCTGGCCCAGGATGCGGCCGGGCAGATCTGGGCCGGCAGCCTGCACCAGGGCGTCTTCCTGCTCGGGCAGGACGGCGAGGCGCCTGCCGTCGAGGTGCGCGAGGCGGGCGTGGCCGAGAAGGACAACCTGTTCGTCAACACCCAGATCACCCGCCTGCTGGAGGTGCAGCCGGGCGAGATGTGGGTGGCGACGCTGGGGCAGGGCGCCGTGGCGGTGGACACCCAGAGCGGCGAAACCCGCCGCATCCGCCATGTGCCGGCCTGGCCCGTGAGCCTGGCGGACAACGCGCTGCGCACCCTCTACCGGGACCGTGCGGGCCTCGTCTGGGTGGCCTCCGATCGCGGCCTGAGCCGCTACGACCCGCGCCAGGGCGGCGTGCTCACGAGGCTGGGCGCCAGCGCCGAGATCGGCGACGCGCTGGATTCGCGCTTCATCAGCACCGAGATCAGCTGGATCCTGCCCATGCCCGACGGCATGCTGTGGCTGGCCACGCACAAGAGCGGCGTGGACATCCTCGACGCGGACGGCGCCCGCAGGGCGGCGCTGCGCCCCGACGCCAGCCGCCCCGAGACCGCGCTGCCCTCGGACATCGTGCTGGGCATGGCGCGGGCGGGTGATGGCAGCGTCTACATCGCCACCAAGCGCGGCCTGTACCGGGCCGACGCGCAGGGCCGGGAGGTCAGGCGCGTCAGGCTGGCCGGCCGCGACCCGGCCGCGTCGACCTGGGCCTTGCTGGCCGATGGCGACACGCTGTGGGTGGGCGGGCAGTTCGACGGCCTGTGGCGGCTGGACCTGCCCAGCGGCCGTGGCGCGGCGGTCTCGCCGGCGGCGCCGGGCCTGACCGACCAGCGCATCATGGTGCTGGCCCGTGGCGCGGCGGGCGAGCTCTGGGTCGGCACGCGCAACGGCCTGAACCGCCTGGACCTCCGGGACAACGGCGTGGTGCGTTATCCGGCCGGGCCCGCGCAGCCGCAAGGCCTGTCGGGCGGCTTCGTGACCGCGCTGCTGCTCGACGCCGAGGGCCGGCTCTGGGTGGGCAGCTATGGCGGCGGCATCGACGTGCTGCCGGCGCCGGGCCGCGGCGGGGCGGTGCGGCGGCTGGGCATGGCCCAGGGCCTGCCCGACGCCACGGTCAACGCGCTGCTGCAGGACCGGCAGGGCCGCGTCTGGGCGAGCACCGACGACGGCCTGGCACGCATCGACGCCGACAGCTTGACCATCCATGCACTGCGCCGCGCCGAGGGGGTGGTCTTCCCCACCTACTGGACCGGTGCTGCGGCGCGCACCGAGCGTGGCGAACTGCTGTTCGGCGGGGCGGGCGGCATGACGGTGGTGCTGCCCGAGCGGCTGCAGGCCTGGTCCTACCGGCCGCAGGTGCTGGTGGCGGACGTGCAGATCGGCGGCCGGTCCGTGCCGCTGGCGCCGGGCGCCTCGGCGGCGCTGGAGGTGCCGGCCGACGGCAACAGCCTGGCGGTGGAGTTTTCGTCCAGCGACTTCTCGGCGCCGGAGCGCAACCGCTACGCCTACCGGCTCGAGGGCTTCGACGCGGGCTGGATGGCCGCCGACTCGGCGCGGCGCCTGGCGGCCTACACCAACCTGCCGCCGGGCAACTACCAGCTGCGCCTGCGCGCCTCCAACCGCGACGGCGACTGGGGCGAGCGCGAGCTGGCGCTGCCGGTGCGGGTGAAGGCGGCCTGGCATCAGACCTGGTGGTTCCGCGCGACGCTCGCGCTGGCGTTGGCCCTGCTGCTGGCCGCTGCGGTGGCGGCGCGCACGCGGCTGCTGCGCCACCGCCAGCTGGAGCTGGAACACAAGGTGCGCGAACGCACCGCCGAGCTGCGGGCCCTGCACCAGGCGCTGGAGGAGAAGTCCGTGCAGCTGGAGCTGAGCAGCGTGACCGACCCGCTGACCGGCCTGCACAACCGGCGCTTCCTGAGCGACCACATCGAGCAGGACCTGGCGGCCAGCCTGCGCCGCTCGCAGGAGACGCTGGCCGCGGGCGGGCAGCCGCTGGACACCGACAACGTCTTTCTGCTGCTGGACATCGATGCCTTCAAGCGCATCAACGATCACCACGGCCACGCCGCGGGCGACGCGGTGCTGGTGCAGTTCGGGGCGCGGCTGCGCTCGGTGCTGCGCGAGTCCGACTACCTGGTGCGCTGGGGCGGCGAGGAGTTCCTGGCCGTCGCTCGCGACACCGACCGGCTGCGCGCCGAGGAGCTTGCCGAGCGCATGCGGGCGGTCATCGCTGCCACGCCCTTTCTGCTGGACGATGGCAGCGAGCTCGCCGTGAGCTGCTCGGTCGGCTTCGCCTGCATGCCCTTCGAGCCCGAGCGGCCGCAGGCGCGCAGCTGGCAGCAGGTCGTCAACCTGGCGGACCTGGGCCTCTACGCCGCCAAGCGCTCCGGGCGCAATGCCTGGGTGGGCGTGCACCCGGCTGCCGGGCGCGGTGCCCTGGGCCGGCGCATCGTGGGCGACGTCGGCCTGAGCAGCAGCCGCGAGCTGGACGACGTGGCGGCCGTGATGGGTTCGTCCGCGGAGCCGGACGAAGTCCCGGGCTAGGGTTAGGCGCCCGGCGCCCGCTGCGCGCTCTTGGGCCTGAAGGCCTTGCAGACCTTGTCGCGCGTTTCCAGGTAGGGGCCGCCGATCAGGTCGATGCAGTAGGGCACGGCCGCGAAGATGCCGCTGGCCTGCTCGTGGCCGGCCAGCGTCTCGGCGATGGCCTTGGGCTGGCCGGGCAGGTTGATGATGAGCGCCTGGCCGCGGATGACGGCCACCTGGCGCGACAGGATGGCCGTCGGCACGAAGTGCAAAGAGATCTGGCGCATCTGCTCGCCAAAGCCCGGCATCTCGCGGTCGGCGACGGCCAGCGTCGCCTCCGGCGTCACGTCGCGCGGCGCCGGGCCGGTGCCGCCGGTGGTCAGCACCAGGTGGCAACCCTCGATGTCGACCAGCTCTACCAGCGCCGCGGAGATGCCGGCCTGCTCGTCGGGGATCAGGCGGGGCACGAACTCGACGGGGTTGAGCAGTGCTGCCGTCAGCCAGTCCTTCAGCGCCGGCAGGCCCTTGTCCTCGTAGACGCCGCTGGAGGCGCGGTCGCTGATGGAGACGATGCCGATGCGGACGGCATCACTCATCGGACGCGGCCTCGCCCGGTTCGTCGGCTTCACCGGCTTCGCTGGCCTTGATGAACTGGAACAGCTCGCGGAAGGCGCGGCCGCTGCGTTTCTCGGGGGCGTTGGCGGCGTCTTTGCGCGCCGCGCGCACGAGGCTGCGCAGTTGCTGGATGTCCACGTCGGCATGGGCCGCTAGGAACTCCTGCAGCGCGTCGTCGCTGGCGAGCAGGCGCTCGCGCCAGCGCTCGGACTGGTGCAGGCGCAGGCTGTCCTGCGCATGGCCGAGCTTGAAGGTCGCCACGGCCTCGCGGATGGGCTCCGGGTCGGTCTTGCGCATCAGCTTGCCGATGTACTGCATCTGGCGGCGCCGGCCCTCGAAGTTGGTGATCTTCTTGGCCGCGCGCAGCGCGTCGTACAGGATTTCCGGCAGGGCCAGCGGTTCCCAGCGGCTCTCGGGCAGGGCGAGCAGGTCTTCGCCGAGCTTCTGCAGCGCGGTCATGTCGCGCTTGAGCTGGGACTTGCTGGGGCGGTCGAAGTCGTCGTCGTCTTCGAATTCAGGGGTGTTTTCTTGCATCGGGGGCCGTGTTCAGGCGAGTCCTATGATTGTCGCCCACGTCGAATCGTTGTCCTTCATGTCTCAAGCCCAAGCCGGTTTCGCCTACAGCCCAGAACAGTTCCAGCAGTGGATCGAGGACGCCCTCGCCGAGGCGAAGAAGCTGGGTGCCAGTGACGCCGGGGCCGAGGTGTCCGAGGGCTGCGGCCTGTCGGTGTCGGCCCGCCTGGGGCAGTTGGAGAACGTCGAGCGCAACCGCGACAAGTCGCTGGGCATCTCGGTCTACCTGGGCAAGAAGCGCGGCAACGCGAGCACGTCGGACTTCTCGCCCCAGGCCATCCGCGACACGGTGCGCGCGGCTTACGACATCGCCCGCTTCACGGCCGAGGACGATTTCGCCGGGCTGCCGGATGCGGACGACCTGGCGCTGGACGCCGCACAGCGGCCCGAACTGGAGCTGTTCCATCCCTGGGCCGTCGACGCCGCGCAGGCCGCCGACATCGCGTTGCGCTGCGAGGCCGCCGCGCTGGCGGTCGACAAGCGCATCACCAACAGCGAGGGCGCAGCAGTGTCGGCCCAGCAATCGCATTTCTGGATGGGCAACACGCGCGGCTTTCGTGGCGGCTATGCGAGTTCGCGGCATTCGATCTCGGTCGCGCCCATCGCCGGCCGTGGCAACGGCATGCAGCGCGATGCCTGGTATAGCTCCATGCGCGACGCCGCGGACCTGGCTTCGCCCGAAGCCGTGGGCCGCTACGCCGCCGAGCGCGCGCTGTCGCGCCTGAAGGCACGCAAGGTGGCGACTGCCGAGGTGCCGGTGCTGTTCGAGAGCACGGCTGCCATCGGCCTGCTGGGCGCGCTGGTGCAGGCCACCAGCGGCGGCGCGCTGTACCGCCGCACCAGCTTCCTGCTGGACAGCCTGGGCCAGCCGGTCACGGCGGCGCACATCGACATCTCCGAGGACCCGCATGTGAAGAAGGGCAAGGGCAGCTCGCCGTTCGACGACGAAGGCGTCGTCACGCGCGCCCGCTCGGTCGTGCAGGGCGGCGTGCTGCAGGGCTATTTCCTGTCCAGCTACTCGGCGCGCAAGCTGGGCATGCAGACCACCGGCCACGCCGGCGGCTCGCACAACCTGCGCATGACCAGCCGCGCCACCGCGCCCGGCGACGACCTCGCGACCATGGTGCGGCGCCTGGGGCGCGGCCTGCTCGTCACCGAGCTGATGGGGCAGGGCGTCAACTACGTGACCGGCGACTATTCGCGCGGCGCCAGCGGCTACTGGGTCGAGAACGGCGAGATTGCCTATCCGGTTCATGAAGTGACCATTGCCGGCAATCTGAAGGACATGCTGCAGAACATCGTCGGCATCGGCGCCGACGAGTACACGATGGGCACCAAGACCGTCGGCTCCATCCTCGTCACGGGCATGAAGCTGGCCGGCAACTGACTATCATCGAAAACCGACCACAGGAGCCCTGCAGATGATCACTCGCACCCTCAAGCCGCTGGCAGTTGCCGCCTTCATTGCGCTGGCCGGCGCGGCCCAGGCCGCCGACATCAAGCTGGGCGTCGCCGAGGCCTTGTCGGGCGGTGCCGCGCAGTACGGCCAGAGCATCCGCAACGGCTTCCAGCTGGCGGCCGACGAGATCAACGCGGCCGGCGGCGTCAACGGCAACAAGCTGGTGCTGGTCGTCGAGGACGAGCAGGGCAAGAAGGAAGAGGCGATCAACGCCTTCAAGAAGCTGATCTTCCAGGACAAGGTGCTGATGCTGTTCGGCCCGACGCTGTCCAACTCCGCCCAGGCCGCCGACCCGATCGCGCAGGCTGCCAGGACGGTGGTGTTCGGCACCTCCAACACGGCCGACGGCATCACGTCCATCGGCGACCACGTGTTCCGCAACTCCGTCACCGAGGCCGACGTGCTGCCGGTGACGTTGTCCACTGCCGTCAAGAAGCTGGGCATCAAGAAGGTTGCGGTGCTGTACGGCAACGACGACGTCTTCACGAAGAGCGGCTACGACAACTTCAAGAAGGCGCTGGAGGCGCAGAAGATCACCGTCACGACGACCGAGACCTTCGCCAAGGGCGACGTCGACTTCAAGGCGCAGCTGACCAAGATCAAGGCCACCAACCCGGACGCGCTGGTGCTGTCGGCGCTGATCGCCGAAGGCGCGCCCGTCATGGTGCAGGCGCGCCAGCTGGGCCTGAACGTGCCGGTCATCGGCGGCAACGGCATGAACTCGGTGAAGGTGTTCGAGCTGGCCAAGGGCGCATCGGACGGCCTGTGGATCGGCTCGCCCTGGTCCATCGAGAACCAGACCAAGGAGAACGGCGCCTTCATCGTCGCCTACACCAAGCAGCACAAGTCGGCGCCCGACCAGTTTGCAGCCCAGGCCTACGACGCGATGTACATCACCGCGCAGGCGCTCAAGAAGATCAAGCTCAGCGGCAACCTCGCCAAGGACCGCGCCGCGCTGCGCGAGGCGCTGCCCACCGTGAAGTGGACCGGCGCGACCGGTGGCTTCGCGTTCCGCCGCGCGCTGGACAAGGCCGGCAAGCCGGCCGGCTACGACGCCGACCAGACCGCCATCGTCAGCGTCACCAAGGGCGGCCGCTACGCCATCGAGAAATAACGCGGCGCCCCTGCCGCTGCGGCCCGCGGCTTCCCGTCGCGGGCCTTGTCTTTTGTCCGGGTCACACACGTGCTTGAACAGCAGCTTTTCAACGCCCTTTCGCTCGGCAGCGTGTATGCGCTGTTCGCCCTCGGCTTCACGCTGGTGTTCGGCGTGCTGGGCGTGGTCAACCTGTCGCATGGGGCCGTCTTCATGGTCGGCGCGTACGCGGCGCTGCAGGCGGTGCTGAAGCTGAACCTGCCGCTGGCCGGCGCGCTGGCGGTGGCCTTCATGGCGTCGGGTCTGCTGGGGTTGCTGATCGACGTGCTGGTGCTGCGACCGCTGCGCGCGCGCAATGCGCCGCACCTGATCCCGATGATCGCCACCATTGGCCTGGCCATCGCGCTGAACAGCCTGGCGCAGGGCGTCTTCGGCGCCGAGAACCTGCGCTTCCCGGCCGAGGTGCTGCCGCACGACACGCTGACCTTCGCCGGCCTGCACGTGACGGTGCTGGAGCTGGGCATCATCGTGCTGTCGTTCGGCCTGATGGCCGTGCTGCTGCTGGTGCTGCGCGGCACGCAGCTGGGCCGCGCGCTGCGCGCCATCGCCGAAAGCCCCAAGGCGGCGGCGCTGCTGGGCATCAACGTGGGCGGCCTGTTCATGCTGACCAGCTTCTTTGCCGCCGGCCTGGGCGGCGTGGCCGGCGTGCTGATCGGCCTGTACTCCAACGCGCTGTTCCCGCTGATGGGGCAGCCCATCCTGCACAAGGGCATCGCCGTCATCATCCTGGGCGGTATGGGCGACATCCGCGGCGCGATGCTGGCGGGGCTGTTCCTGGGTTTCGCGGAGGTGCTGTCGGTGGCCTACATCGGCTCGACGATGCGCGACGCGGTCGGCTTCGGCCTGCTGTTCGCGGTGCTGCTGCTGCGGCCCAAGGGCCTGTTCGGCACCACGAACGAACGCAAGGTCTGAGCGATGGAAGCGTTCGAGAATTTCTGGGCCGTCTACAGCAACCTGGTGCTGACGCTGGGCACCAACTCGCTGCTGGCGCTGTCCATCTACCTGACGCTGTCCTGCGGCATGCTGGCGATGGCGAACGCGGCGTTCATGGGCATCGGCGCCTACGCCGCGGCGCTCTTGACGATGAATGCCGGCCTGCCGTTCCCGGTCGCGCTGGCCGGCGGCATGGCCGCGCCGGCGCTGGTGGCGCTGCTGATGGGTGGGCCGACGCTGCGGCTGTCCGGCGTCTACCTCGCGATGGCGACTCTGGCGTTCGGCGAGGTGGTGCGCATCTTCATCCTGAACACCGAGGACTGGACCGGCGGCGCGCTGGGGCTGAACGGCATCCCGCCGTCCACCGAGTGGTGGCATGTGCTGCTGGCGCTGGTGCTGGCTTGCGTGGTGCTGGCGCTGCTGCGCCGCTCCAAGGTGGGCCGCGCATTCGAGGCCATCAAGCTGGACGAGACCGCGGCCGGGTTGATGGGCATCGACGTCAACGCGCACAAGATGCTGGCCTTCGTGCTGGGCGCCATGCTGGCCGGCCTGGCCGGCGCGCTGAACGCGCACCTGACCTTCTTCATCGGCCCCAACGAGTACGGCTTCGACCGCGGCGTCGAGATCCTGACGATGACCATCCTGGGCGGCATCAACAGCCTGATGGGGCCGATCTCCGGCGCCGTCATCCTGACGCTGCTGCCCGAACTGCTGCGCGGGCTGGCGGACTTCCGCAACGTCTTCAACGGCCTGATCCTCGTCGTCATCGTGCTGTTCCTGCCGCGTGGCCTGTGGGACCCGGCGCGCGTGCGTGCGCTGCTGGGTCGGAGGCGCTGAGCATGCTGAAGCTGCAATCCGTTTCGCGCCATTTCGGTGGCCTCAAGGTGCTGCAGGACGTCAGCTTCGACGTGCCGGCTGGCGGCATCTTCGGCCTCATCGGCCCGAACGGCGCCGGCAAGACCACGGTCGTCAACCTCATCACCGGCCTGCTCCCGCCCACGTCGGGCGACATCCTGTTCGACGGCGTGAGCCTGGTCGGCCGCAAGCCGCACCGCATCACGAACGGCGGCATCGCGCGCACCTTCCAGAACATCCGCGTGTTCAAGGAGATGACGCTGCTGGAGAACGTCATCGTCGGCATGCACGGGCGGCTGGCTTATGGCCCGGCCGGGCTGCTGCTGCGCCTGCCGGGCTTCCGCGCCGCCGAGCGCGCAGCGCGCGATCGAGCCCGCGAGCTGCTGTCGTGGATGAAGCTGGACCACAAGGCCGACGACATCGCCGACAACCTCAGCTACGGCGAGCAGCGCAAGCTGGAGCTCGCCCGCGCGCTGGCGACCGAACCGAAGCTGCTGCTGCTGGACGAGCCGGTGGCCGGCATGAACGGCGCCGAGAAGGCCGAGCTGATGGGCGAGATCCGCAACATCCAGGCACGCGGCTACACCCTCTTCATGATCGAGCACGACATGCACTTCGTCATGGGCCTGTGCGAGCACATCGCCGTGCTGAACTTCGGCCGCATCATTGCCCAGGGCGGCCCCGAGCAGGTGCGCAACGACCCGCAGGTCATCGAGGCCTACCTGGGCCGTGACGATGACGAGGAGGTGGCCGCATGAGCGCTGGTGAACCGCTGCTGAGCGTGCGCGGCCTGGTCGTCAACTACGGCCATGTCGAGGCGCTGCGCGGCATCGACCTCGACCTGGCGGCCGGCGAGATCACGACGCTGGTGGGCGCCAACGGGGCCGGCAAATCGACCACGCTGATGGCACTCTCGGGCCTCGTGAAGAAGGCCGCGGGGGCCGTGCAGTTCGACGGCCAGGACATCACCGCCCTGGCGCCACACCGCATCGTCGCCAGCGGCCTCGTGCAGGTGGCCGAAGGCCGGGCGACGCTGACGACGCTGACGGTGCGCGAGAACCTGGAGCTGGGCGCCTACACCCGCCGCGATGGCGCCGCAGCCCGTGCGCGCGACATCGACCACGTCTATTCGCTGTTCCCGCGCCTGGCCGAACGCGCCACGCAGATGGCCGGCAGCCTGTCGGGGGGCGAGCAGCAGATGCTGGCCATCGGCCGCGCGCTGATGGCCAAGCCGCGGCTGCTGCTGCTGGACGAGCCGTCGATGGGCCTCGCACCCATCATCGTGCAGGACATCTTCCGCACGCTGAAGACGATCAACGCCGAAGGGCTGACGATCTTCCTCGTCGAGCAGAACGTGAAGCAGGCGCTGAAGCTGGCGCAGCGCGCCTACGTGCTGGAGAACGGCCGCATCGTGCTGCAGGGCAGCGGCGCCGAGTTGCTGGGCGACCCGCGCGTGCAGGCCGCCTATTTGGGGCACTGAACGGAGCGGGGTCAGCCGCCCAGTTGCTGCGCCTGCATGAACAGCCGCGTGGAGCGCGCGCCGGAGCGGCAGAACGCCAGCAGCGGGCGCGGCAGCTCTTCCAGCAGCTGCGCGAACGCCTCGATCTCCTCGGGCGACTGGTAGCCACCGGCGACTGGCAGGTGGCGGTACTCCAGGCCGGCAGCGACGGCAGCGGCCTCGATCTCGGCCGATGTCGGCTGGTTGGGGCCGTGCTCGAAGTCGGGCCGGTTGTTGACGACGCTCTTGAAGCCCATTGCCGCGGCCTCCACCATGGCCTCGGGTGTGAGCTGGGGGGAGACGCAGACATCGGGGGTCAGCGCTTGCAGCGGCAGGCTCATGGCGTTTCCTTATTTGGCCAGCGCGGCCTTGACCGCTGCGGACACGGTGCTCATCTCGGCCGAATTGCCCAGCGCGGCCTTGGCAGCGGCCATCACCTTGCCCATGTCGCCCGGGCCGGTGGCGCCGAGTTCGGTCACGATGGCCGCGACCTTCTCGGCCACGGCCTCGGCGGACAGGCGCTCGGGCAGGTAGACCTGCAGCACGGCCAGCTCGGCGGTTTCCTTGGCGACGAGATCGTCACGGCCGGCGGCGGCGAACTGGGTGATGGAGTCCTTGCGCTGCTTGATCAGCTTGTCGACGATGGCCACCAGGGCCGCGTCGTCCACGACGATGCGCTCGTCCACTTCCTTCTGTTTCACGGCGGCCAGCAGGCCGCGGATGGTCAGCAGCCGGTCGGCTTCCTTGGCGCGCATCGCGGCCTTCATGTCTTCGGTGATGCGGTCTTTCAGGCTCATGGGGAGATCCGGTTCAAAAAGACAAAAACCCGCAACAGCGTCCTGTGGCGGGTTTCGAGGTCAGCCGAAGCCGGGGCTCCGGGTCGCGTCAGAGACGATCAGTACAGCTTCTTGGGCAGCTGCATGCTGCGCACGCGCTTGTAGTGGCGCTTGACGGCGGCAGCCTTCTTGCGCTTGCGCTCGGCGGTGGGCTTCTCGTAGAACTCGCGGGCGCGCAGTTCGGTCAGCAGGCCCAGCTTTTCGATGGTGCGCTTGAAGCGACGCAGGGCGACGTCGAACGGCTCGTTTTCCTTGACGCGGATGGTGGTCATGTATTTCCTTCAGATTGCGCTCGGTGTTCGCAGCTAAGTTTCAGCAGCAGGTTCCGGATTACTGCGTCACTTGTTCAGTCCAATGACGTGCAGCGAATCGACGCGCGGGTTTGCCAGCAAAGCCGAGGATTGTAGCCGGGGAATCTTGGACTTGCCAAGATCCGCTCACGCCGACCCCAAGGCCTCGGCGCAGGCGGCCGCGCTGGCCCAGGCCCACTGGAAGTTGTAGCCCCCCAGCCAGCCCGTCACGTCGACGACTTCGCCGATGAAATACAGGCCCGGCACGCGCTTGCTTTCCAGCGTCTGCGAGCTGAGGTCCCGGGTGCTGACGCCGCCGCGCATGACCTCGGCCTTGCGCCAGCCTTCGTCGCCGCTGGGCAACAGCTGCCAGTCGTGCACGCTGCGGCCCAGGCGCTGCAGGTCGGCGTCCCGGCATTCGGGCAGGGGGCGGGACGCATCCAGGCCGGCGCGCTCCAGCCAGGCGGCGGCCAGGCGCTGTGGCAGCCGCGCGGCCAGTTCGTTGCCCAGCTGGCGGCGCGACGCGGCCTTGGCCTCGACGAGGTCCCGGTCCAGCTTCAGTTCCGGCGCCAGGTTGATCTGCAGCGGCTGGTCGGCGGCCGTGCGGTAGCTGGAGATCTGCAGGATGGCCGGGCCGCTCAGGCCGCGGTGGGTGAACAGCAGGTCTTCCAGGAAGCGCATGCGCGCCTTGCCGGCGCCGCAGGCCACCTCGACCGGCAGCGACAGCCCCGCCAGCGCGGCGAAGGGGGCCCAGGCGTCGGCGTCGAAGGTCAGCGGCACCAGGGCAGGGCGAGGCTCGACGATGGCGTGTTCGAAGCGTTTGGCCAGGCGCAGCCCCCAGTCGCTGGCGCCGATCTTGGGCACCGGCAGGCCGCCGGTGGCGACGACGACGCGCGGGGCCCGCACCGGCCCCTGGCTGGTGTCCAGCTCGAAGCCGCCTTCGGGCAGCGGGCGTACATCGGCCACCGTGCACGGTTGCCAGCGCGTGACGCCGCCCGCCTCGCACTCCTTCAGCAGCATCTGGATGATCTGCTCGCTGGAGTCGTCGCAGAACAGCTGGCCCTTGTGCTTTTCATGGAAGGCGATGCCGTGGTGCTGCACCAGCTTGATGAAGTCCTGCGGCGTGTAGCGGGCCAGCGCCGAGCGGCAGAAGGCCGGGTTCTCGGACAGGAAATTGGCCGGTCCCGCCTCGCGGTTCGTGAAATTGCACCGCCCGCCGCCCGAGATGCGTATCTTCTCGGCCAGCTTGGGCGCGTGGTCGATCAGCAGCACCTTGAGCCCGCGCTGCCCGGCCCGGCCCGCGCAGAACAGCCCTGCCGCACCCGCGCCCACCACCACCGCGTCGAATCCCTGCATATGCCTCCCGTGAATGGGGCGGGATTGTCGTGGGTGGGAGCATCGAAACTCGGTAGGATTCGCGCCGGGCATCGAAGGGGTCTTCTAGGGGGGAGTCCCGATTCATGGGGTGGTCCGGCCTTGCTGGCGCCGCTTTGGCCCTACTACATTCCCTCGACACCCTGGGTGCGTCGCGGTTTCTGCCGCGAGCGCACGATCGCATCAAGACGACCGCATGGACATGACTGCCGACCAGACCGCGATGGAGCCGCAACCCGGCAGCCTGGCGCATTGGCTGGCCGGACATCCGGGGCTTGGCAGTGAAGCGCTGGCCGGGCTGGTGGCACTGATCGAGCCACTGGGCAGCCAGGCGGCCATCAAGGCCGTGGCCACCGGGCGCTACGTGTTCGCGAGCGCCGGCCTGGCGCAGATGTTCGAACGCGAGGCCGTCGTGGGCCATGCAGACGCCGAGTTGCTCAAGCCCGACGAGACGACCGCGCTGCGCCGGGTCGAGCAGACCGTCATGGCCCAGCGCTTCCCCGTCGTCAGCGAACACAAGCTGGAGATCAATGGCCGCCGACGCGAGTTCAGCGTCACGCGGCTGGCCCTGGGGGCCGACTTCCTGCTGGCCGTCTGGCACGAGCGCACCGAGGAGCGCCACCGCGAGGCGCACCTGCAGCGGGCTCTGGCCCAGATCGAGCAGCAGCAGAGCGCCATCGAGCAGATCCGCCGCGAGCTGCAGCAGGGCTCGGGCCGCGACGAGGTCTCGGGCCTGTACATGCGCGCCCAGTTCGACGACCAGTTGCTGCGCGAGATCGACCTGTCCTCGCGCGAGCACCGCGAGTTCGCCCTCGTCGTCATCGCGCTGGATGCTTCGCCGGCCATCACCGCGCTGGGTGACGACGCGCAGCAGCGCCTGCTCGAAGGCATAGGCCGCATGCTGCGCGCCAACACGCGCGCCATGGACTCGGCCTGCCGCATTGGCGCTCAGCGCTTCGCCGTGCTGCTGTCGGGCGTGGGGCTGGCGACGGCCCATGCGCGCATGGAGCAGTTACGGCGGCAATGCGCGGCCCAGATCGTCGTGCTCAACGGCCAGGATCTCGGCCTGTCCATCTCCATGGGCGTGTCCAGCTTCCCGCACACCGCCTCGCGCCAGGATGAGCTGATGACGGCCAGCGAGGCTGCCGTGCACGAGGCCCAGCGCCGCGGCGGCAACCAGGTCGTGCTGGCGTCCATCGCGTTCGGCTAGCCTTTTGGCAGCCCTGCTGCCTACGCTGAAATGAGTTCGGCGATGCGTTCGTCGGACAGTCGCATGGGCAGCGACTGCGGCGACACCAGGCCCACCACGGCCAGGCCCTGACGCGAGGTGTCGCGGCGCAGCGGCGTGAGCCGGGGCTCACCGCGAGCGTCGGTCAGCGTCGCCACGACGGGGTGGTAGGCCTTCTCGCCATTGCCCACCACCAGGCCCAGTTCGCCCGAGGCCAGCCGCACCAGCGAGCCGGGCGGGAAGACGCCGAAGGCCTTGATGAGGCCTGCCGCCAGCGGGCTGGCGGCGGCCATCAGGTGCAGCTCGCGGCCGGCCTGCTGGGCCGACATGGCCGGCCGGTTGGCGCGGGCACTGAGGCGCGCGGTGTAGACATCGGCAAAACGCAGCAGGGAGGCCAGTTCGCTCACCTCGGTCAGCCCTTGCGGGTAGCCGCTGCCGTCGGGCAGCTCGTGGTGCTGGCCCACGGCCTCCAGCCAGAGCGGGTCGGCGATGCCTGCCTTCTCCAGCAACTCCACGCTCAGCCGGGGGTGCTGCTGTATCGCTTCGCGCTGCAGCGTGGTGGGCGGCGAAACCTGCGTGGCCAGCCGGGCCTGCAGGTCGATCATGGAAAGGTTCATCGTCAGCGCGGCCTGGAAGGCGCGGCGCTGCTCGACGGGCGACCAGCCCAGGAAGCGCGCCGCCGCGTGGCAGGCCGTGGCCGCGTGGATGGAGTGGTTGACGCCGTAGTGGCCTTCGCCCTGGCGCAGGATCTGGGACAGGGCGACGCCGGGGGCCTGGTCGATGAGGCGCAGCAACTCGTCGGTGGTGCCGTCGAGGCCGGCGATCAGACGGTCGGCCGGCGCGGCCAGCGTGCGCCTGACCTCGTCACCCAGGCGCGCCCATTCCCCGGGAAGCTGCGCCGTGGTCAGCGATCGGGCCACGCGGCGCTGTGGTTGCACGGCATGGGCCAGCTCGCTGACCTCTACCAGCGCGCCACGCTGAAACAGCTCGTCCAGCTGGGCGTCGTCGTGAATGATCTGGCCGCGTGCCAGCAGCAATTGGTGATTGGCATCGCGCACGCTGAAGGCCAGCGGTTCGCCGATCACGATGTGGGTTCTGACGGATTGCAGTGAGCACAGGCGCATGAGGGGCTGCGAGAGTAGCCGAACTTTCCGGGTTGCCGGGCTTTCTAGAATGCGCCGATGCCCGATGTGAATACCGCACAACAAGATCTTCCCTTCGTCCACCTGCGCATGCATACCGAGTTCTCGGTGGTGGATGGCACGCTGCGCACCGATGACGCCGCCGATGCGGCCGCGAGGGATGGTCAGGTGGCCGCGGCGATCACGGACCTGGCCAACCTGTTCGGCGGCATCAAGTTCTACTCCGCCGCGCGCAAGAAGGGCGTGCAGCCCATCCTCGGCGCGGACTGCTGGCTGGAGCCCGACTCGACCGACAAACCCCCCACGCGGCTGCTGCTGCTGGTGCAGGACAGGCAGGGCTACCTGAACCTCAGCGAGCTGCTGTCGCGCGCCTGGATCGACAACGTGCAGCGCAACCAGGCCTGCCTGAAGTGGGAGTGGCTGCAGGAACTGGGCGGCGGGCTGATCTGCCTGTCGGGTGCGCAGCATGGCGGCCTGGGCCAGGCATTGATGCAGGGCGACACGGTGCGCGCCCGGGAATGGGCGCAGCGGCTCTCGGGGGTGTTTCCCGGCCGCTTCTACATCGAACTGCAGCGCGCCGGCCTGCCCGGCCAGGAGGCGCTGGTACAGGCCAGCGTGCCGTTGGCGGCGGAGCTTGGCCTGCCGGTGGTGGCCACGCACCCGGTCCAGTTCCTGGGCGAAGACGATTTCGAGGCTCATGAGGCACGCGTCTGCGTCGCCGAGGGCGAGACGCTGGCCAACCCCAAGCGCATCAAGCGCTTCCTGCCCAGCCAGTACTTCAAGACCCAGGCCGAGATGCGGGCGCTGTTCAAGGACATCCCCAGCGCCATCCGCAACACGACAGAGATTGCGCGCCGCTGCTCGCTGACGCTGGTGCTGGGCAAGCCGCAGCTGCCCAACTTCCCGACGCCGCTGCTGGAAGACGGCACGCCGATGCCGATGGACCAGTACTTCCGCGAGCTCAGCCATGCCGGGCTGAATGACCGGCTGGTGCACCTCTTCCCCGGCGAGGCCGAGCGTGAGAAGGAGCGGCCGCGCTACGTGGAGCGGCTGGACTTCGAGCTGGACACCATCATCAAGATGGGTTTCCCGGGCTACTTCCTCATCGTGTCGGACTTCATCCGCTGGGCCAAGGAAAACGGCTGCCCGGTGGGCCCCGGCCGGGGCTCGGGCGCGGGCTCGCTGGTGGCCTATGCGCTGCTCATCACCGACCTGGACCCGCTCAAGTACAACCTGCTGTTCGAGCGCTTCCTGAACCCGGAGCGGGTGTCCATGCCCGACTTCGACATCGACTTCTGCCAGGGCAACCGCGACCGCGTCATCGACTACGTCAAGGACAAGTACGGCCGCCCGGCGGTGAGCCAGATCGCCACCTTCGGCACCATGGCCGCCAAGGCCGCGCTGCGCGACATCGGCCGCGTGCTGGGCATGGGCTTCGGCCACGTGGACAGCATCGCCAAGCTCATCCCGGCGCCGCCGGGCAAGACCGTGACGCTGGCCAGGCTGCCGCCCGACTTCGACCCCGACAAGGCCAAGATGATCTACGCGCGCCACGAGGCGCCGGAGCTGGAGGAGCGCGAGAAGAGCGACGAGGAGGTGGCCGAACTGCTGAAGCTGGCCGCCAAGGTCGAGGGCATGGTGCGCAACATCGGCATGCACGCCGGCGGCGTGCTGATCGCGCCGGGCAAGATCACCGACTTCTGCCCGCAGTACCAGCAGCCCGGCTCCACCTCGGCGGTGAGCCAGTTCGACAAGGACGACGTGGAGGCCATCGGCCTCGTCAAGTTCGACTTCCTGGGCCTGGCCACGCTGACCATCCTGGAGCTGGCCAAGGACTTCATCGTCGCCCGGCATCCCGAACGCAAGGACTTCGACTGGGCCAACGTGCCGCTCGTCGACAAGAAGGTGTTCGATCTCTTCGGCAAGGGCCTGTCCGAGAGCGTGTTCCAGTTTGAATCGCCCGGCATGCAGCGCCTCTTGAAGGACGCCAAGCCCTCGCGCTTCGAGGACCTGATCGCGCTGGTGTCGCTGTACCGGCCGGGCCCGATGGACCTGATCCCGTCCTTCGTGGCGCGCAAGCACGGCAAGGAGGTCATCGAGTACCCGCATGCGCTGCTGGGCCAGGTGCTGGAGGAGACCTATGGCGTCTTCGTCTACCAGGAGCAGGTGATGCAGGCCGCCCAGGTGCTGGGCGGCTACAGCCTCGGCGGCGCCGACATGCTGCGTCGCGCCATGGGCAAGAAGAAGGCCGAAGAGATGGCCATGCACCGCGAGATCTTCCGCAAGGGCGCCGCGGAGAAGGGCATCGCCCAGGCCAAGGCCGACGAGGTCTTCGACCTGATGGAGAAGTTCGCGGGCTATGGCTTCAACAAGTCGCACGCGGCCGCCTATGCCTTGCTGTCGTATCACACCGCGTGGTTGAAGGCCCATTACACGGCCGAGTTCTACGCCGCGAACATGACCATCGAAATGGACGACACCGACAAGCTCAAGGTGTTGCTCAACGACGCCAAGATCTTCGGCATCGAGTTCCAGCCGCCCTGCGTGAACAAGGGGCAATACCGCTTCGAGCCGTTGACGAGCCGCCTGGTGAACTACGGCCTGGGCGCCATCAAGGGCACGGGCCGCGGCGCCATCGAGGCCATCCTCGCGGTTCGCGAGGCCGGCGGGCCCTTCCTGAGCTTCTACGACTTCTGCCTGCGCGTGGACCGCAAGTCCGTCAACAAGCGCGTGGTGGAGGCGCTGATCAAGGCCGGCGCCTTCGACAGCCTGAACCCCGAGCGCTCCAAGCTGCTGGCCAGCGTGGCGCGCGGCTACACGCATGCCGAGACGACCGAGGCCAATGCCGACCAGGGCGGGCTGTTCGACTTCGGCGACTCGCACGCCTCGTCCACTGCCGAGCCCGAGCTCGTCCACGCCGAGCCCTGGAGCATCAAGGAGCGGCTGTCGCTGGAGAAGACGGCCATCGGCTTCTACCTTTCGGGCCACCTTTTCGACCAGAGCGGCGCCGAGGTGAGGCGCGTCGTCAAGCGCCAGATCGCCGACCTGCAGGACAGCCGCGACCCCGTGCTGGTGGCCGGCATCGTCAGCGGCCTGCGCGTCATCAACGGCCAGCGCGGCCGCGTCGCCCTCTTCAAGCTCGACGACAAGAGCGACGCCATCGAGGCCGTGGCCAACGAGGAACTGCTGAACGCCAACAAGGAGCTGCTGGCCGAGGACGAGCTGGTCATCGCCCAGGGCAAGGTGCAGAACGATCGCTTCTCCGGCGGGCTGCGCATGAACGTGCAGGCGGTGTGGAGCCTGCCCGCGGCGCGGGCGCGCTTCGGGCGCCATCTGCTGCTGGCCGATTCCAAGAACTCGGCCGGCGCGGCCGGGCTCATCAAGGAGCTGGTGGAGCGTTTCCCGCCGCGCGACGTCGAAACGGAGGAGGGCGGCACGCGCAAGCTGGGCCTGCCGGTGCGCGTCGCGGTCAAGGCCGAGCCCGAGGGCGACCAGGTCGGCGCGCGCTGGCTGGTGGATCTGGGCGAGGCCAGCCGCTTCTGGCCCGCCGACGAGGCGCTCGCGAAATTGGGCACGGCGGCCGAGGTCATTTACGAAGCTGCATGAGGCCCGGCATCGGCGATGATTTCGCCAATGCTGCAAGCCCTGCCCAAGCCCCCACCGCATCTGCAGGGGCTCGCCCGTCCGCAGCCGGTCACGGGACTGATCCTGACCGGCGGCGGCGCGCGCGCGGCCTACCAGGTGGGCGTGCTGGCGGCGATCGCCCAGCTCAAGCGCGACGCGGGGGTCGCGGCCAACCCGTTTCCCGTCATCAGCGGCACCTCGGCCGGGGCCATCAACGCGGCGACGCTGGCCTGCCATGCCGATGACTTCGACGGCGCCGTCGACGGCCTGCTGCATCTCTGGCAGGGCCTGCATGTCGAGAACATCTACCGCGCCGACGCCTTCGAGGCGGTGAAGAGCGGCGCGCGCTGGCTCAGCATGCTGAGCCTGGGCTGGGCGATCGCGCGCTGGCGCCGCAGCCGGCCCAAGAGCCTGCTCGACAACTCGCCGCTGCGCGAATTGCTGTCGCAATACCTGGACATGAACCGGGTCGAGGCCATGCTGGACGGCAACCACCTGCGCGCGCTGGCGCTGACGGGCTCCAGCTACACCTCGGGCCAGCACGTCACCTTCTTCCAGACCCACCACCATGTCGTGCCCTGGCTGCGCGAGCAGCGCATGGCGGTGCAGGCGCGGCTGACGCTGAGTCATCTCATGGCCTCGTCGGCCATCCCTTTCATCTTCCCGGCCGAACTGCTGGACCTGGAGGGCGTACCCGAATGGTTCGGCGACGGTTCGATGCGCCAGAGTGCGCCCATCTCGCCGGCCGTGCACCTGGGCGCCGAACGTGTCCTCGTCATCGGCGCGGGTCGCATGAAGGAGCCCGAAGGCCGCCGCACCGGCGCCACGGACGGCCACCCCAGCATGGCCCAGATCGCCGGCCATGCGCTGTCCAACATCTTCCTGGACGCGCTGGCCGTCGACGTCGAGCGGCTGCGCCGCATCAACCGCACGCTGGCACTGCTGCCACGCGAGGCGCGCGCTGCGACGGCGCTGCGGCCGATCGAGCTGCTGGTCATCGCGCCCAGCCGGCGCCTGGACGACCTGGCCGGCGAGCATCAGGCCAGCCTGCCGCATTCGGTGCGCGCGATGCTGCGGGCCTTCGGCGTGTCCGGCAAGGGCCAGGCGATGAGCGGCTCGGCCCTGGTCAGCTACCTGCTGTTCGAGCCCAGCTTCGTCAACGAACTGATCAACCTGGGCATGAGCGACACGCTGGCCAAGCGCGCCGAGGTGCAGCGCTTCTTCGGCTGGCCGGCGCGGGCGCCGCAGATCGACCCGGCGCTGCTGCGCCGCAGCCGCTCAGCCGGGTTCGCGGCCAGCGTCTAAGAACGGCTCGCCCGCCACACGCAGGCCCGCGGCCGACAGCCGGCGCGCCGTGGCAGCCTTGATGCCGGGCACGCGGCGCATCAGGTCGGCCCAGCCGCTGAACGGCCGGGTGGCCAGCAGGCGTTGCACCAGCGTCGGGCCGAGGCCCGGCAGGGACTCCAGCTCCGCGCGGGTCGCGGTGTTGGCCTCGACCGCCTCGGCCTGCGCCAGCGCGGGCAGCGAAGCCCACAGCAGCAGCGCCCGCCGCTTCATCGTCAGGGCTCGCCGGCCTGCGCGCGCACCATGGCCGCATAGGCGCCGTTGCGCGCGACCAGCTCGGCATGCGTGCCGGTCTCGACGAGCTTGCCGGCACCCAGCACATGGATGGCGTCCGCATCGCGGATGGTGGAGAGGCGATGGGCGATGACGATCAGCGTCTTGCGGCCCGACCAGGCGGCCAGTGCCTGCTGCACGGCGCGTTCGCTCTCGGTATCCAGCGCCGACGTGGCCTCGTCGAAGATCCAGATCGGTGCTTCCTTGTACAGCGCGCGCGCGATGGCCAGACGCTGGCGCTGGCCGCCCGACAGCTTGCTGCCGTTGGCGCCCACGGCAGTCTCCATGCCTTCCGGCAGCGTCTGCACGAAGTCCCAGAGGTGGGCGGCACGCAACGCGGCCTCCAGCCGGGCTTCGTCGCGCGGTTGGGCGTAGGCGATGTTGGCGGCGATGGAGTCGTCGAACAACACGATGTCCTGCGACACGACGGCGAACTGGCGGCGCAGCGACGCGCGGGACAGGGTCTCGATGTCGTTGCCATCCAGCAGCACGCGGCCGGCGTCGGGGCGGCCGAAGCCCAGCAGCAGATGGATGATGGAGCTCTTGCCGGCCCCGGAGGCGCCGACCAGCGCCGTCGTCTTGCCGGCCGGGAAGGCCAGGCTCAGGCCGTCCAGCGCGGGCTGGCTGGCGCCCGGGTAGGTCAGGTACACGTCCTGCATGGCCAGCGCGCCGTGGGCGGGGCCGGGCAGGGTCTGCGTGCCGCCGTCGGCTTCCTTGGGCTCGTCCATCAGCTCGAAGCAGCCCTTGGCGATGACGGTGGCGCGGGTCAGCGGCGCAGCGAGGTCGGACAGGTGGCGCAGCCGCGAGGTCAGCAGGATGAGTGCGGCGATGAACTCGGCAAAGGCCTGCACGCCGGTGCCTTCGGTGCGCGCCTGCCACAGCGCCACGCAGATGATGAAGGACAGGCCCACGCTGGCCACCAGCTGGGACAAAGGCTGCGACAGGGCGCCGGCCGTCACCGTCTTCATGGTGTTGCGGCGGACCTCGTCGGACAGGTCATGGAAGCGGTCACGCTCGTGCGCCTCGGCGCCGAACTGGCGCACCACGCGCCAGGCGCGGGCCAGGTCGTCGATCTTGTTGACCAGCAGCAGCTGCGAGTCGTATGAGCGCGAGGCCATCAGCCTCACCCGCTGGTTGACCTTCTTCATCACCAGGGCCATCAGCGGCGTGACGACCAGGGCCAGCAGCGTCAGCTGCCAGTTCAGGAAGAAAAGGTAGACGAGGATGGCGAGGGCCGGCAGGCCGTCGCGCAGCACGCTCATGCCCACGTCGCCGACGAGCTGCAGGATCTGCTGCGGGTCGTTGACGACTTTGCTGACCGCCGTGCCCGGCTGCACGCGGGTGTAGACCTGGGCGTCCAGCCGCATCAGCGCCTGCACTAGGGCGGCGCGGAAGTCCATCACGCTGCGTGTGACCGTCCAGTTGAACAGGTACTGGCCGGCAAAGCTGAACAAGCCGCGCAGCAGGTACAGCCCGATGAGGGTCACCGGCACCATCCACAGCGGAAAGGCGTCCTTGGCGAAGCCCTCGCCGAAGGCATAGCCGATGAGCTTGGGCAGCATGGGCTCGGTGGCGGCCGCGCCGACGTAGGCCAGCACGGTGAGCAGCGCACCCCAGCGGTGCGGGTAGACAAACTGGCCCAGGCGGCGGGCGGGAGAAACGTTGGTGTCGAGAGACATGGGCCGATTGTGTCTCCTACACTGCGCGCCCATGCCGAACGACACCGCCATGCGCGAGCGCCAGAAAGTCGTTCATTTCGTGACCGGCGGCTTCTCCGGTGCCACCCAGGTCGCCGTTGACCTCAGCCTGTCGGCCTTGCAGGGCGGGCCTTTCGAACCCGTTCTCATCCTGCGCCAGAAGCCGCACACGCCGATGGCCCGCATCGACGCCCTGCGCGCCAGTGGGCTGCAGGTGCTGCTCGTGCCTGCGCACTGGGTGCACCGGCGCACGCAGGTCGAGCTGGCGCGGCTGCTCGGGCAGATCCGTCCCGTCGCCCTGCTGGCCCATGGCTTTCCGGAGCACCTCATCGGCCGCCAGGCCGGGCTGGATGCCGGCGTGCCGGTGCTGATCCAGGTCGAGCACAACTCGCGCGAGCGCTACATGCCTTGGAGCCTGCGCGAGAGCCGCCGGCTGGCCGAAAAGAGCGCGGCCCTGGTGGGCGTCAGTGAGGGCGTGCGCCAGAGCCTGCTGGCGCAAGGGCTGCCAGCGAACAAGACCGTCGCCATTCCGAACGGTGTCGACCTGTCGCGCTTTTCCGCGCCCGACGGTGAGCGCGAGGCCAGCCTGGTCATGTCGGCTCGTTTCGCGCGCCAGAAGGACCATGGGACGCTGATCGAGGCCATGGGCGTGCTGGCCCGGCAAGGCCTCAATCCGCGGCTGCAACTGGCCGGCACCGGGCCGCTGCTGGGCCGCATGAAGGCCAAGGCGGCGAGGCTTGGCCTGGGGGAGCAGCTCGTCTTCCTCGGCCACCATGCCGATATGCCCGGCCTGCTGCGCTCCCAGGCACTCTATGTGCTGTCCACCCACTACGAGGGCATGCCACTGGCCTTGGTGGAAGCGATGGCGGCGGGCTGCGCCTGCATCGCGTCCGACGTGATCGGCGTGCGCGGTGTCATCGAAGAAGGCGTGACGGGCCTGTTGGTGCCCGAGGGTCAGCCCCAAGCCTTGGCGGATGCCATCGCGCGTTTGCTGCGTGACCCCGCACTGGCGGCGCGCCTTGGCGCAGCGGCTCGCGAACGCGCCCTGGCCGAGCATGGCCTGGGGCTGATGCGGGAGCGCTATGAAACCTTGATCCAGGCGCTGATCACGCGCTGCGCCACCACTGCAGGCCACGCAGCCAGCGGCCCCGCCTGAAGTAGGCGGCCAGCAGTTGGCGCCTGGTCAGTGGCGAGCTGCTGTCGAAGCGTTCGGCATCCATGCCCAAGCCGGCCAGCGCTTCACCGCCCAGCTGCTGGCGTCGGCGCCTGGCACGCAGCAGGGTGCGAGCACAGAAGTGGGCGATCTCGAAGCGCGTGTCGTCGTCCAGCGTCGGCAGCTCGGCCGCGAGGCCGGCCAGGGCCCAGGTCCAGTCGTCCAGGCGCCTCATGTCCAGGCTGCCGAGCAGGCTGCCGCTGCGCTGGCGGTAGGCGATCCAGACCTCGTCGACATGCAGGTGCCGCGGCGTATGCAGCAACAGGCGCGGGTAGACGGCCATGTCCTCGAAGACGCGGCCCTCGGGGAAGCGCAGGTCCGCCGGCCAGCAGGCGCGGCGCACGACTTTGCTCCAGGGGTGGAACTGGCCATGCACGAAGAAGCCGCGCAGGCGCTGGTTCACATCCGTCATCAGCACGCCGGCGGGGCCGTCGAAGCTGGCGATGTGGCGGTGGCGCGGCTTGATGGACTCGGTGGACGGGCCGTCGTCGAAGATGCGGAAGTCGCAGCTGACGAGGTCCGGCCGATGCTGTTCGATCAGTGCCTTCAGCGTCGGGATGGCGCCCGGTTCGACGAGATCGTCGGGGTCGATGAACCAGAGGTAGTCGCCGCGGGCCTCGCCCAGCAGCCGGTTGCGCGCTGCGCTGACGCCGCGGTTGTGCGGCTGGCGGATCAACCGCGTCTGTGGCAGCAGCCGTTGCACCAGCGCGGCCGAGCCATCGGGTGACGCGTCGTCGACGAAGACGAGTTCGACACCGTCGTCCAGCTGGGGCTTCAGCGATTCGATGCAGGCTTGCAACCAGGGCTCCACCCGGTACATCGGGAACAGCAGGCTGAGCCAGGGTGCCGTGCTCACGTCTTGCTGTCTAGCAGGTGGCGCAGGGCGCTGAAGGGCGAAACCCAGCCGCGCCGCCAGTTGCGTTCGACGACGGTGCGGTCACCACCGCGCAGCTTGAGCACTGCGGGCAGCACGCGAGGGCAGGGCACCAGGGCCAGGCGGGCGAACAGATGGCGCTTGCGCCAGCCCACGCCGACATGCCAGGCGAAGGGACCGTCTTCGGCGCGCAGCAGCGCAAGGCGGGCGATTTGCGGGTCGCGGTCCAACAGGTCGGCGGCGGCGACGTGCATCAGCAGATACCTCTGGAAATCCTCGGTCAGCGCCTGCACGACGCGGGCGTGCCGGCCTTCGGCGCGCAGCCGTTGCAGCAGGGCCTCGGCGCCTTCGTCCAGCGCACGGTCGAAGGCCGCGGCCAGGGCGGTGGCAAAGCGGCCGCCGGGCACGGATGCCATCAGCCAGTTCTCGACGATGGGCAGTTCGGGCCGCGTCGTGTAGCGGTCGATGTAGAAACCGACATAGTCCGCCGCACGGCGCCGACGGGTCTCGTGCAGCCAGGCGAGGTCGCGGCTCAACAGCATGGAGGCGTCCATCCAGATGCCACCGTGGCGAGCCAGCAGATGGATGCGCAGCCAGTCGGCCTGGCGGTAGGCGGGCAGGGCGTCGAAGTCGGCGCGCAACTCGGGCAGCCAGCTCATGACGCTGTCGCGGTCCAGCAGGCGCAACTCGTGGTCGGGCGCGAAGCGGCGCCAGTTGGCCAGGCAGGCCTGGATAAAGGCCGGCGCGGGCGACGGCTGCCAGTAGGTCCAGATGATCTTGGGGATCTCGCCTTGGCACAGCGGCGCGTTGTCGCCCACCATGACGGCGCGCGTCTGCGCCGGCACGCGGGCCCGCAGCACCGTGGCCAGTTCGCGAAGCAGCAGGCCGGCCACGATGGCCAGCAGCGCGAGCGGCAGGACGCTCATTCGCGCCAGTGGTCCGCGATCCAGCGGGCCGGCCGCGCGTGCCGCCAGTTGCCGTTGCTGCGGCCGGCCAGCGCATCGGGCGGGTTCATGACGCCGTGGAAGATCAGGATGCGCGCGCCCTTGGGCACGAAGGGATCACGCCAGTAGCTGGTTGGCCAGGCCGGGATGCAGTGGTATTTGTAGCTGGCGCACCAGGCGGCATCCCAATACTGCAGCTTGCCCTGGCGGTGCAGGACAGCGCTCAGGAAGGCCTGCTCGTTGCGAAAGTCGGCCTTGGCCTTGGCCTGGTCGGCGACGAACTCGGTCAGCACGTCTTGATGCGCGCCCAGCTCCCAGCGGTAGACCGAGGAGTTGCCGGTGATGCGCCAGGGGCGCTTCCAGTCGTGGATGACCAGGAACTCCCCCGGCACCTCGAAGAAGGGCGTGATGTCGTCGACGATGACGACGTCCAGGTCCAGGAACAAGGCCGTGCCGGCGAGGCCGTATTCGTTGACGAGGGCGGGGCTGAAGGTCGTCAGCTTTTTCCAGCCGCGTTCGGGCTCGCCGTTGGGCAGCGTCAGCTCGGGGATGGGGAAGCACTTCACCTCCGAGCGGATGCCCTCGGTGCGATCGGTCAGGCAGACGAACTTGAAGTCACCGCGCAGGTGGCGGCGCACCATCGCGTAGAGGCGGTTGACGTACTCGGGGCCGTACTTGGTGCCCCACTTCATGCAGACGATGGTGCGCTTAGAGTTCTTCGACATGGCGCGGAGGATAGGTGTCCCAGTTGAGGCAACCGGGGCATTGCCAGAAGTAGTGCGCGGCCTCGAAGCCGCAGGCGGCGCAGCGGTAGCGCAGCAGCGGCTTGGTGGCCTTCTCGAGCGTCTGCACCAGGGGCGCGGCCTCATCGGGCGGCAGTGCGGTGGCATTGAGCTTGAGCAGCTCGGTGGCAGCGGACAGGGCCGGCTGCTCGCGCAGATGCGCGGCGAGACGCTGGCGCTGTGGGCCGGGCTGCAGCATGGACAGCGCGCGCAGCAGGTGCATGCTGGGTGCGCGCTGGTACTGCTCCAGCAGCAGCGCGATGGCGCGCTCGGGCTGGCCCAGGTTCTGGGCGGCCGTGGCGCAGTCGGCCGCGACGAGATTGAAGGCCGGCGGGTTGGCCACCAGCAGTTGGGTGAAGGCCGCGAGCGCCGCCTCGGGCTGCCCGGCCTTCAGCAGCAACTGGCCTTGCAGCACATAGGCACGCGCGGCCTCGGGCTCGCGGCGCTGGGCCTGGCCCAGCAGCTCCTGGGCGAGGTCGCCATGGCCCTGGGACTGTGCAACCAGCGCCTGCTCGCACAGGTAGTGGGCGATCCGGCCCGAGAAGGAGCCGGTGCCCGCCGCTTCGAGTTCCGCCGCGACCTCGGCGGCCTTGGACCAGTCGCGCGAGCGCTCGTACAGCGACAACAGGGCCAGGCGCGCCTCGCGCTCGAAGGCGGTGCCGCGCAGTTCGGCATAGGCGGCCTCGGCGCGGTCGAACAGGCCGGCCTTGAAGAAGTCCTGCGCCAGTTCGTGCTGGGCGCGGTCGCGGTCTGCCTTGGGCAGGTCGCCGCGGCGCAGCAGGTGTTCGTGAACGCGTACGGCGCGTTCGGTCTCGCCGCGCCGGCGGAACAGGCTGCCGAGCGCAAAGTGCAGCTCGGAGGTGTCGGGGTCGTTCTGGACGGCTTCGATGAAGGCGTCGATGGCCTTGTCCTGCTGTTCGTTGAGCAGCAGGTTCAGGCCCTTGAAATAGGCCTTGGGCGAATCACGTTGCTCGAGCTTCCATTGGCGGGAGTCGAGCTTGGAGGCCAGCCAGCCGAGGACGAAGACGACGGGCAGGACGAAGAGCAGCCAGCGCGGATCAAACTCCATCTTGGTGGGCGGCGAAGGGCGTTGCAGGCGACTCGGGCGCCGGAGTGGGGGTGCCGGGCAGGGGCTCGGCGCGCTGGGCGGCGCGGCGGTGACGCCACCAGGCCGGCACCATCGCCAGTACACCGAAGGCAGCACCGAAGCCGAAGGCCAGCAGCACGATGATCACCTGCGGCGCGCGCCATTCATGGCCGAAGAACCAGTGCACGACGGCGTCGTGACTGTTGTTCAACGCGAAGGCGAACAGCGTGAAGAAGAGCAGGGCCCGCAGGATCCAGACGAGGGTGCGCATGGCGCGGATTCTGGCTCAGGCGTCGGTGACCGGGAGGTGCTTGTCGACGGCTTCGCGCAGCGCCTTGCCGGGCTTGAAGTGCGGCGCCAGCTTTTCCGGGATCATGACCTGCTCGCCGCTGCGCGGGTTGCGGCCCACGCGGGGCGGGCGGCGGCTGATGGAGAAGCTGCCGAAGCCGCGGATCTCGATGCGGTGGCCACGCGCGAGCGCATCGCTCATCGCGTCGAGGATGGTCTTGACCGCGAACTCGGTGTCACGCTGGGTCAGTTGGCCAAATCGTTCGGCGAGCACGGCGACGAGGTCGGAGCGGGTCATGACGAAGCTTTGCTGAATTCGGAATTGAAACAGGCCCGCTGGCGAGGCCGGCGAGCCTGAGGGGAGCATACCCGGCCTCCAGCGATTAGCCAGAGGGCCGGGCGGCAACCGGGAGCTTAGTTGCCCTGGTTGTCCAGCTTGGCGCGCAGCAGGGCGCCCAGGCTGGTCGTGCCGGCGTTCTCACGCTCGTTGACCTGGCTGATGCGCTGCATGGCTTCTTGCTGATCCGCGTTGTCCTTGGCCTTGATGGACAGCTGGATGTTGCGGGTCTTGCGGTCGACGTTGACGATCACGGCAGTGACTTCGTCGCCTTCCTTCAGCACGTTGCGGGCGTCTTCCACGCGGTCGCGGGAGATTTCCGAAGCACGCAGGTAGGCCATCACGCCGTCAACCAGCTCGATCTCGGCGCCGCGCGGGTCGACGGTCTTGACCTTGCCGGTCACCGAAGCGCCACGGTCATTGATCGTGGTGAAGGCGGTGAACGGGTCGCTGTCCAGCTGCTTGATGCCCAGCGAGATGCGCTCGCGCTCGACGTCCACGGCCAGCACGACGGCTTCGACTTCCTGGCCCTTCTTGAAGTTGCGAACGGCGGTTTCGCCGGTCTCGTCCCAAGACAGGTCGGACAGGTGCACCAGGCCGTCGATGCCCTGGGCCAGGCCCACGAACACGCCGAAGTCGGTGATCGACTTGACCGGACCCTTGACCTTGTCGCCGCGCTTGACGTTCTCGGCGAACTCTTCCCACGGGTTGGCCTTGCACTGCTTCATGCCCAGGCTGATGCGGCGCTTGTCTTCGTCGATTTCGAGAACCATGACTTCGACTTCGTCGCCCAGCGAGACCAGCTTGCTGGGGGCGATGTTCTTGTTGGTCCAGTCCATCTCGGAGACGTGCACCAGGCCTTCGATGCCCGGCTCGATCTCGACGAACGCGCCGTAGTCGGCGATGTTCGTGACCTTGCCGAACAGGCGCGTGCCGGTCGGGTAGCGGCGGGCAACGCCGAACCACGGGTCGTCGCCCAGCTGCTTGATGCCCAGCGAGACGCGGTTCTTCTCGGCGTCGAACTTCAGGACCTTGGCGGTCAGTTCCTGGCCGACCTGAACGACTTCGCTCGGGTGGCGGACACGGCGCCATGCCATGTCGGTGATGTGCAGCAGGCCGTCGATGCCGCCCAGGTCCACGAACGCACCGTATTCGGTGATGTTCTTGACCACGCCGTTGACGATGGCGCCTTCGGACAGCGTCTCGAGCAGCTTGGCGCGCTCTTCACCCATGGAGGCCTCGACCACCGCGCGACGCGACAGCACAACGTTGTTGCGCTTGCGATCGAGCTTGATGACCTTGAATTCCATGGTCTTGCCCTCGAACGGGCTCATGTCCTTCACCGGACGCGTGTCGAGCAGCGAACCGGGCAGGAAGGCGCGGATGCCGTTGACGAGGACGGTCAGGCCGCCCTTGACCTTGCCGGAGACGGTGCCGGTCACGAAGTCGCCGGACTCCAGGGCCGTTTCCAGGCTCAGCCACGAGGCCAGGCGCTTGGCCTTGTCGCGCGACAGGATGGTGTCGCCGTAGCCGTTTTCGATGGCGTCGATGGCCACCGACACGAAGTCGCCGACCTGGACTTCCAGTTCGCCCTGGTCGTTCTTGAACTCGTCGATGGGCACATAGGCTTCGGACTTGAGGCCTGCGTTGACGACGACGAAGCTGTGCTCGACACGAACGACTTCGGCAGAGATCACTTCACCAGCGCGCATGTCGGAGCGCTGCAGCGACTCCTCGAACATGGCGGCAAAGGATTCCATGCCGGAAGCTTGGGCGGTTTGGGTTTGGGACATGTTGATTGGATCCTGATGCGCCGGCGAAAGAACCGGCGCGGCGGTGTAGGCGAGCCTACGGGGTTAGGTTGTTGACATCGCCGGCCACGAGTAACTTGCGTTGCTCATGGCAACCGAACGGGCGTTCGGTGCTGGCCGGCGGGCCTTGTGCCTTGCGGCGCGGCTTCTCAGGCCTGGGCCTTCCCGACTAGCGTCAGAAGGGCCGGCGCTTTTGCCACCAACCGAGCACCTGATCCACCGAGGCTTCGATGGTCAGCGCCGAGTTGTCGAGCAGCTGCGCGTCCTGCGCGGGAGTCAGTGGCGAGGCCGAACGGTTCTTGTCCCGCTCGTCCCGCGCCTCCAAATCTTCGCGCAAGCCGTCGATATTAGCCGAAATTCCTTTGGAAATCAATTGCTTATGCCGCCGATCGGCGCGCGTGGCGGCACTGGCGGTCAGGAAGACCTTCAGGCTGGCGTCCGGGAAGATGGCCGTGCCCATGTCGCGGCCGTCGGCGACGAGGCCGGGCAGGCGGCGGAAATCCAGCTGCAGCTGGTGCAACGCGGCGCGCACCTCGGGATGGGCGGCGACCTGGGAGGCCAGCAGGCCGGTGGCCTCGGCACGCAGGCGGGCGCTGACGTCCTCCTGGCCCAGGAAGACATGGCCGTCGCGGAAGGCGAGCTGCAGCGTCGGCACGATGGCCGCGACGGCCGGGCCGTCGTCCAGGTCGAGGCCGGCGCGGCGGGCGGCCAGGCCGGTGACGCGGTAGAGGGCGCCTGAATCCAGTACGCCGAAGCCCAGCGCCTTACCCACCTCGTCGGCCAGCGTGCCCTTGCCGGACGCGGTGGGGCCGTCGATGGTGATGACGGGCACGTCGGCTGCCTCGACGCTGACGACACCGAAGAGCGTCTCGAAGTAGTCCGGGAAGGTCTTGGCGACGCAGTGCGGTTCCAGGATGCGCACCGGCACGGCGGCGGCAGTGACCAGGCCATTGAACGCGGCCAGCGAGAAGCACATGGCGACGCGGTGGTCGTCATAGGTGTGGATGGCGGCGGCCTTCCAGTCCCGCAGCGGCTCGACGCGGATCCAGTCCGGGCCTTCGTCGACGGTCGCGCCCAGCTTGCGCAGCTCGGTGGCCATCGCGGCGATGCGGTCGGTCTCCTTGACGCGCCAGCTGGCGATGTTGGTCAGCGTCGTCGGGCCGTCGGCGTAGAGGGCCATGACGCTCAGCGTCATCGCTGCGTCGGGGATGTGGTTGCAATCCAGCGTGATGCCCTTGAGCGGCCAGGCGCCGCGGCGGACTTCCAGCCAGTTCGGGCCGGCCTTCACCTCGGCGCCCATGGCCGCGGCGGCCTCGATGAAGCGCAAGTCGCCCTGCAGCGACTCGCTGCCGACGCCTTCGATGCGGATGGGCGAGCCGGCCGCTGCGATGGCGCCCAGGCCCACGAAGTAGGACGCCGACGAGGCGTCGCCCTCGACGAACACTTCGCCCGGAGAGCGGTAGCGGCAGCCGGCCGGGATGATGAAGGCCTCCCAGCCCTCGCGCTTCACTTCGATGCCGAAACGCGCCAGCAGGGCCAGCGTGATCTCGATGTAGGGCTTGGAGATCAGCTCGCCGATGACCTCGATGCGCACGTCCCTCTCGGCCACCAGCGGCAGGGCCAGCAGCAGGGCGGTGAGGAACTGGCTGGACACGTCGCCGCGCACGCGCACGGGTGCGTCGAGTGCCAGCTTTGAGGGGCCGCGCAGCCGCAGTGGCGGGTAGCCGGCGTTGCCCAGGTCGTCGATCTCGCAGCCCAGGCCGCGCAGCGCGTCGACGAGGTCGCCGATGGGGCGTTCGTGCATGCGCGGCACGCCCGAGACCTCGAAGCTGCCGCCCTGGGTGGCGGCCAGTACCGCGAGTGCCGCGGTCAGCGGGCGCATGGCCGTGCCGGCGTTGCCCAGGAAGAGCTGGGCTTGCTTGGCGAGCAGCTTGCCGCCAAGGCCGACGATGCTGACCGTGTCGCCATCGCGGGCGACGCCGCAGCCCAGCGCTCGCAGCGCATCCAGCATGACGGCGGTGTCGTCGGACGCCAGCAGGTCGCGGACGATGGTGCGGCCTTCACTCAGCGCCGCCAGCAGCAGCACGCGGTTGGAGATGCTCTTGGAGCCGGGCAGGCGCACGGTGCCTGCGGCGCCGCGCAGCGGCGGCAGGTCGAGGAAGGGAATCTTGAACATCACTTAGCCGCAGGGCGGCCGGGAGGAACAGCGGGGGAGGGGAGGCTCCAGGCCTCGCGGCCTTCGGCGATCGGGCGCAACGCGGCTTCCAGCGCCGCGGCGTCGCCGGCTTCGATCAGGGCTTCGAGCTGGTCCAGCATTGTGCGGAAGCGCTTGGACTGCGCCAGCACCTCGTGCTTGTTGGCCAGCAGGATGTCGCGCCAGACGGCGGGCTCGCCGGCCGCGATGCGCGTGAAGTCGCGAAAGCCCGGGCCGGCGAGGCTCAGGTAGTCGCGCGCGGCGGGCTGCTCGGCAATGGCCTGGAAGTACGCAAAGGCCAGCAGGTGCGGCAGGTGGCTGACGGCGGCGAAGGCGGCGTCGTGGTTGTGCGGCCGCATCTTCAGCACGGTGGCACCGAGCGCCGACCAGACGTCGGTTGCGCGCTGCACCAGCACCGCGTTCGTGAAGGGCTGGGGTGTCAGGATGACCTGGCGGCCCTCATACAGCGTGGCCTCGGCATGCTGCACGCCGCCCGACTCCTTGCCGGCGATGGGGTGGCACGGTACGAAGCTGGCGGCCCGCTCGCCCAGCGCACGGCGCGAGGCTTCGATGACGTCGCACTTCGTGGAGCCCACGTCCATGAAGAGCACGCCCGGATTCACGAGGTGGCGGATGGCCTTGAGGGTGCTCTCGGTGGCCGAGACAGGCACGGCGATCAGCACGATGTCCGAGCCCGACACGGCCTGCAGTGCCGACTCGGCGGCCACGTCGATGACGCCCAGCTTCTTGGCCAGTTCCGTCGTGGAGGGCGACTTGCTGTAGCCGACGACCCGCTTCACGAGGCCGGCCCGCTTCATCGCCAGCGCGAAGCTGCCGCCCATCAGGCCGCATCCGATCACGCCAAGCTGCTGGAACATGGATCGCCTTTACGCTTTGACCGGGTAGGCGCCCAGCATCTTGAAGAAGGCGCACGACGCGCGCAACTCGTCCAGTGCGGCCGCGACGTTAGGCTGGCTGGGGTGACCGTCGAGGTCGATGTAGAAGTAGTAGTCCCACTGGCCGGTGCGGGCCGGGCGGGACTCCAGGCGGGTCATGGACACGCCGTGGGTCTTCAGCGGCACCAGCAGGTCGTGCATGGCGCCGGGCCGGTTGGGCACGGAGACGACCAGGCTGGTGCAGTCGCGGCCGGTGGCCGGCGGCGTGGCCATGGTCTGCGGCAGGCAGATGACGGCAAAGCGCGTGCGGTTGTAGGCCTCGTCCTGGACGGCGTGGGCCACGATGTGCAGCCCAAAGACGGCCGAGGCGCGCTCGCCGCCCAGGGCGGCCCACGCCGGGTTGGTGGCCGCCAGCCGCGCACCTTCGGCATTGCTGGAGACGGCCCGGCGCTCGGCGTCCGGCAGGTGCTTGTTCAGCCAGTTCTGGCACTGGGCCAGGGCTTGCGGGTGCGCCAGCACGGCCTCGATGCCGTGCATCGAAGGATCCTTGCGCATCAGGTTGTGGCGGATCAGCAGGCTGACCTCGCCGACGACGTGGCAGGGCGTGTGCAGGAACAGGTCCAGCGAGCGCGTGACGACGCCCTCGGTCATGTTTTCCACGCCCACCACGCCGAACTGCGCGCTGCCCGACGCCGTCGCGTGGAAGACCTCGTCGAAGCTGGCGCAGTAGGTCATGTCGGCGGCGCCGCCGAAGTACTCGATGGCCGCCTGCTCGCAGAAAGTGCCGACGGGGCCCAGCACGGCCACGCGCTGCGGCGACTCCAGCGCCAGGCAGGCCGACATGATCTCGCGCCAGATGGCCGCGACATGTTCGCCCTTCAGCGGGCCGGGGTTGGCGGCGCGGATCTTCTCGATGACCTGCGCGACGCGGTCCGGGCGGAAGAACGGCGTGCCCTCGGCGCGCTTGATCTCGCCGACCTGCTCGGCCACGTGGGCGCGCTGGTTCAGCAGCTCCAGCAACTGCTTGTCCAGGCCGTCGATCTGGCCGCGCAGGGCCAGCAGGGCCTGGGAGGCGACGGGATCAACCATGACGGGCCTCGAAGTCCTTCAGGAAGCCGACCAGCGCCTGCACGCCTTCCAGCGGCATCGCGTTGTAGAGGGAGGCGCGCATGCCGCCTACCGACTTGTGGCCCTTGAGCTGCAGCAGGCCGGCGGTCTTGGCTTCGGCAAGGAAGCGCTCGTTGAGCGTCTCGTCCTTCAGGAAGAAGGGCACGTTCATGCGCGAGCGGCAGCCCGGCTCCACGCGGTTTTCGTAGAAGCCGGATGCATCCAGCACCGAATAGAGCAGGGCGGCCTTGTCGATGTTGCGCTGCTCGATGGCGGCCAGGCCGCTCAACGGGCCATCGGGGCCGGCGTACTCGAGGTTCTTGACCCACTGGAACACCAGGCCGGCGACGTAGATGCCGAAGGTCGGCGGCGTGTTGTACATCGAGTGGTTCGCCGCCACGGTCTCGTAGTTGAAGGCCGTGGGGCAGATGTCCAGGGCGCGGCCCAGCAGGTCTTCGCGCACGAACACCAGCGTCAGGCCGGCCGGGCCGATGTTCTTCTGCGCACCGCCGAAGGCGAGGCCCACGCGGCTCCAGTCGATGGGGCGCGACAGCAGATGGGAGGAGCAGTCGATGACCAGCGGCACGCCGTTGTCGACGTGCGGCAGCTCGTGGAACTCGACGCCGTCGATGGTCTCGTTGGTGCACACATGCACGTAGGCGGCGTCGTCGCGCAGCCGCCAGTCCGCGGGGATGCTGCGGCCATCGCCTTCGGCGGCGATCTGCACGTCGGCGTAGCGGCGCGCCTCGGCCGCGCTCTTGCGCGACCAGGAGCCGGTGACGACGGCATCGACCTTGCCGCCGCGGCTGAGGTTCAGCGGCACGATGGCGTTTTCGCCCAGGCCGCCACCCTGCATGAACAGGATGCGGAAGTTGGCCGGCACCGCCAGCAGCTCCCGCAGGTCGGCCAGCGCGCGCTCCAGGATGACGCCGAATTCCTTGCCGCGGTGGCTCATCTCCATGACGCTCATGCCGCTGCCGTGCCAGTCCAGCATCTCGGCAGCCACCTCGCGCAGCACAGGTTCGGGCAGGGTGGCAGGGCCGGCGGAGAAGTTGAACGGGCGGGACGAGGTCATCGAAAGTTGAAAACTACTTCTTGGGCGCAGGGGCCGGCGCGGGCGCCTTGGGCGCCGAGGCACCGGGCGGCGGCAGGTCCAGCTGCTTGGCGATGTTGGCGTTCAGCGTCTTGAAGCGGCCCTCCAGCGTCGGGCCGGCCTCCGTCATGACTTTTTGCGCCACGGCCTTCTGCAGTTCGACGTTGACGGCGCCGAGCTTCTGGCTGACCGGGGATTCTGCCCATGCCAGGACCTGTTTCAGTTCGTCCTCGCTGAAGCGTTCGTCCAGCAGCGCCGAAGCGGTCGTCGGGACGGACTTGGAGATCTTGTCCTTGAGGTAGGAGCCGGTCTCCTCGACGAATTTCTTCAACTCGGCGTCCATGGCCTTGGCCGTGGCCTCGCGCTTCTCGGCGGGCACACGCTGCAAGGCCAGCCGTCCGGCCTGCGTCAGCTGGGACAACGGCCCCTGCATGATGTTGGCGGTCAGGCCCTCGGCCAGGCCGTGCTGCTGCAGCGCCACGATCTTGTCGATCAGGGCCTTCTTGGCCGGAGACGGCTGGGCCAGCGCGGTGCCGGTGGCCAGGGCCAGTGCGAGGGCCAGGCCCAGCTTGCGAGAGATCATGTCGGTCAGTCCTTGGGGGCTTCGGGGGATTCGCCGGTCGGGTTGTCCTCGCCGCCTTCGGCGCCGGCATCGGCTTCATTGGCATCGTTCTCGACGATGCGCTGCAGGCCCGACAGCTTGGCGCCATCGTCCAGCGCGATCAGCGTGACGCCCTGCGTCGCGCGGCCCAGTTCGCGGATCTCGCTGACGCGGGTGCGAACGAGCACGCCCTTGTCGGTGATGAGCATGATCTCGTCCTCGGGGCGCACCAGCGTGGCGGCGACGACGCGGCCGTTGCGCTCGCTCTGCTGGATGGCGATCATGCCCTTGGTGCCGCGGCCGTGCCGGGTGTATTCGACGATGCTGGTGCGCTTGCCATAGCCGTTCTCGGTGGCGGTCAGCACGCTCTGGGTCTCGTCCTCGGCCACCAGCATGGCGATCAGGCGCTGGTCGGGTTCCAGCATCATGCCGCGCACGCCGCGGGCGGTGCGGCCCATCGGGCGCACGTCGTCCTCGTCGAAGCGCACGGCCTTGCCGCCGTCGCTGAACAGCATCACGTCGTGGCGGCCATCGGTCAGCGCCGCGCCGATCAGGTGATCGCCTTCATCGAGGTCCACCGAGATGATGCCGGCCTTGCGCGGGTTGCTGAAGTCCTTCAGCGAGGTCTTCTTCACCGTGCCCATGGCCGTGGCCATGAAGATGAAGTGGTCCTCCGGGAAGGTGCGGAACTCGCCCGTCAGCGGCAGCACGACGGTGATCTTCTCGTCGGCCTGCAGCGGGAACATGTTGACGATGGGCTTGCCGCGCGAGTTGCGCGAGCCCTGCGGCACCTCCCACACCTTCAGCCAGTAGACGCGGCCGCGGTTGGAGAAGCACAGGATCCAGTCGTGCGTGTTGGCGATGAAGAGCTGGTCGATCCAGTCGTCGTCCTTGGTCGCCGTGGCCTGCTTGCCGCGGCCGCCGCGGCGCTGCGAGCGGTACTCGCTCAGCGCCTGGCTCTTGATGTAGCCGGTGTGCGACAGCGTCACGACCATGTCGGTCGGCGTGATCAGGTCTTCGGTGCCCAGTTCCTGCGCGTTGTGCTCGATGACGCTGCGGCGAGCGCCCAGCTTGGTCTGGCCGAACTCGGTCTTCAGCTGCGTCAGCTCGTCGCCGATGATGGTCGTCACGCGGGAGGGCGTCGCCAGGATGTCGAGCAGGTCGGCGATCTCGGCCATCACGTCCTTGTACTCGCCGACGATCTTGTCCTGCTCCAGGCCGGTCAGGCGCTGCAGTCGCATCTGCAGGATTTCGCTGGCCTGCGAGTCCGAAAGGCGGTAGAGCCCGTCGGCCTGCATGCCGAATTCCGGCTCCAGGCCTTCGGGCCTGTAAGCCTGGCTGCCGCCCTCGGCGCGGGACAACATCTCGCGCACCAGCGACGAGTCCCAGGTCTTGGACATCAGCGCCGCCTTGGCAACCGGGGGCGTCGGCGAGGACTTGATGGTCTCGATGAACTCGTCGATGTTGGCCAGCGCAACCGCCAGGCCTTCCAGCACGTGGCCGCGCTCGCGAGCCTTGCGCAGCTCATAGATCGTGCGGCGGGTCACCACCTCGCGGCGGTGCTCCAGGAACACGATGACCATGTCGCGCAGATTGCACAGCTTGGGTTGGCCGTCGATGAGGGCGACCATGTTCATGCCGAAGCTGTCCTGCAGCTGGGTCTGCTTGTAGAGGTTGTTCAGCACCACCTCGGGGACTTCGCCGCGCTTGAGCTCGATGACCACGCGCATGCCCGACTTGTCGGACTCGTCCTGGATGTGGCTGATGCCCTCGATCTTCTTCTCGTGCACCAGCTCGGCGATGCGCTCGAGCAGTGTCTTCTTGTTGACCTGGTAGGGGATCTCGTCAACGATGATCGCCTGGCGGTTGCCCTTGTCGATGTCCTCGAAGTGCACCTTGGCGCGCATCACCACGCGGCCACGGCCGGTGCGGTAGCCGTCGCGCACGCCGGCCAGGCCGTAGATGATGCCCGCGGTCGGGAAGTCGGGTGCCGGGATGATCTCCATCAACTCGTCGACCGTGCATTCGGGGCTCTTCAGCGCGAACAGGCAGGCGTCGACGACTTCGTTCAGGTTGTGCGGCGGGATATTCGTCGCCATGCCGACGGCAATGCCCGCGGAGCCGTTGACCAGCAGTTGCGGCAAACGGGTGGGCAGGACCAGCGGTTCCTTATGGCTGCCGTCGTAGTTGGGGCCGAAGTCGACGGTTTCCTTGTCGATGTCGGCCAGCATTTCGTGCGCGATCTTGTCGAGACGAATCTCGGTGTAGCGCATGGCGGCGGCGTTGTCGCCGTCGATCGAGCCGAAGTTGCCCTGGCCATCGATCAGCATGTGTCGCAGGCTGAATGGCTGGGCCATGCGCACGATGGTGTCGTAGATGGCCGAATCCCCGTGCGGGTGGTATTTACCCATGGTCTCGCCCACCGCCTGCGCACTCTTGCGGTACTTGGCGTTGTAGGTGTTCCCCATCTCGTTCATCGCGTACAACACGCGTCGATGCACGGGTTTGAGGCCGTCGCGTGCATCGGGCAGTGCCCGGCCGACGATCACGCTCATCGCGTAGTCGAGGTAGGAGCGGCGCATCTCCTCCTCGAGGCTGATCGGCAGGGTTTCCTTGGCGAACTGGGTCATGCGGGCTCGATCTCGCGTGCACTACACGGGCGCAACGTCGTCGTGATGTAGGTGAAAGACGCAAATTCTAAGCCGCCCGCCCCATGTAGCAGCAGCGCAACATCGTCACCGTGCCCATGAACGTAGGCCGCCACAATGCGGTCGTCCCGGTGCCTGCATGGCACAATCGTCGAGTCCCTAGGAGAAACCCTAAAGTCTCTCCTGTGGTTAGAGGTTCGAGTACTGACTCTCGCAGGGCAACTGCGGCATTCCTTGAGAGGAGAATCATGAAGAAACTGAATCGCGTGGCGTCGCTGTTTGCGATGGCTGCGGTCGCCGCTGCGGCATCGTCGGCGTCGGCACAGGCCATCGACAACTGGCGCGCAACCGACGGCACCGTCTGGAAGAACGGCACCAACGAATACTGCTGGCGCGACAATTTCTGGACGCCGGCCACGGCGGCCAAGGGCTGCGACGGCGAAATCAAGCCGGCGCCCAAGGTTGAAGAAACCAAGCCGGTTGCTCCGCCGCCCCCGGCCCCGCCGCCGGCTCCTGCGAAGCCCGTGCCCCCGCCGCCGCCGGCTCCGGTCAGCGAAAAGGTCACGTTCGCTGCTGATGCCTTCTTCGACTTCGACAAGTCGACGCTGAAGCCCGAAGCCAAGGCCAAGCTGGATGACCTGGTCAGCAAGACCCAGGGCATCAATCTGGAAGTCATCATCGCCGTGGGCCACACCGACTCGGTGGGCACCGATGCCTACAACCAGAAGCTGTCGATCCGCCGCTCGGAAGCCGTCAAGGCCTATCTGGTGAGCAAGGGCGTTGAGCCGAACCGCGTCTACACGGAAGGCAAGGGCGAGAAGCAACCTGTCGCCGACAACAAGACCGCCGAAGGCCGCGCCAAGAACCGCCGCACCGAGATCGAAGTCGTCGGTACGCGCAACAAGTAAGCTCGGCGCCTTCGGGCGCTTTGCGCAAAGCCCCGCACGGCCCGCCGTCGGGGCTTTTCTTTTTTCCGAATCCGTCATGACGATCAATGCCGACCCGCAAGAGCTCGCCAAATTCGGCGAGCTGGCCCACCGCTGGTGGGACCCCGAAAGTGACTTCAAGCCCCTGCACCAGATCAACCCGCTCAGGCTGGGCTGGATACAGCAGCTTTGCCCGCTGGCGGGCAAGCGCGTCGTGGACGTCGGCTGTGGTGGCGGCATCCTGAGCGATTCCATGGCCCGGGCAGGAGCCCAAGTGCTCGGCATCGACCTGTCGACCAAGCCTCTTCGCGTCGCCGAGCTGCATGCCATGGAGGCGGGTACCGAGGGCGTTGAATACCGCGAGATTGCCGTCGAGGCCCTGGCGGTTGAGCAGCCTGCCGGCTTCGATGCCGTCACCTGCATGGAGATGCTGGAGCATGTGCCCGACCCGGCCTCGGTCGTGCGCGCCTGCGCCACATTGGTCAAGCCGGGAGGGTGGGTGTTCCTCTCCACGCTGAACCGCAACGCCAAGTCCTTCCTGCTCGCCATCGTCGGTGCCGAGTACGTGCTCAACATGCTGCCCAAGGGTACGCACGAGTACGCGCGCTTCCTGCGCCCGTCGGAGCTGGCGCAGTTCTGCCGTGACGCGGGCCTGGAACTGCAGGCCAGCCGCGGCCTCGCCTACAACCCGGTCACGCAGCGCTACAGCCTGGGTAGCGACACGGACGTCAACTACCTGTTGGCCTGCCGGCGCCCGCTGTGAAGCTCCCCAGCACCCGCTGGGCGCAGTTGCGGGTCGTGCTGTTCGATCTCGACGGCACCCTGATCGACAGCGTCGAGGATCTGGCGCGGGCGGCCAACGCCATGCGCGCAGAACGGGGCCTCGCGCTGCTGCCGCTGGCGCAGTACCGGCCGCACGGCGGATCGGGTGCGCGCGGCATGCTCGGCCAGGCCTTCGGAAGCGCACCGGGTCAGGTCGGTTACGAGGCGCTCAGGCGCGAGTTCCTCGATCGCTACGAGGGGCTGATGTTCGACCGCACGAAACCGTTCACGGGTGTCGAGGCGGAGCTCGCAGGCCTCGCCGCCGCCGGGCTGGCCTGGGGCATCGTCACCAACAAGGCCGAGCGTTTCGCGCTGCCGTTGACGAGCGCTCTGGGCCTTGGCGCTGCGACCGTCGTGGGTGGCGATACGACTCCCCACGCCAAGCCGCACCCCGCTCCGCTGCTGGAGGCGGCGCGCCGGCTGGGTGTGGCGCCCCAGGCCTGCCTCTATGTGGGCGACGACGAGCGTGACGTCATCGCCGGGCGCGCTGCCGGCATGGCGACGGCGGTGGCCGCATGGGGCTATCTGGGCCCGCAGGCCGATCACGACCGCTGGGGTGCCGATATCTTGCTGGCGGCGCCCGGTGACCTCTTGAAGCAGCTCGGCTTGGCCTAAGATACGGGTCCTGGGGCCGACCTGGTTTCGACGTGGGTGCGGATCCGGAGTAGGGCATGTCGAGCACCAGTTCGCTCGTAAAACCACTGGAAACAAAGTAACTGCAAACGACTCTACGTTCGCACTCGCCGCTTAATTGCGGATGAGCTTCTCAACGGCAGGCCGATGGGCCGGGCTGAGTTCCGCAAGGGGCAAGGCTGAGAAGTCACTCACATCGGCTGGCGTCGTACCGGGTCACTCGGTAGGGCGCGAGATTAAGTGACTGGCGGGAAAGCTAGCGTGCCACTGCGCGAGTTGACCGTGAGATTCAAATCAGCCGGCTAAACATGTAGATCTGCCCGGTGATGGCTTGCGGACGGGGGTTCAATTCCCCCCGGCTCCACCATCTCAGACTTCAGCGAGTTCCGCTGAAGTCCAAAAGGCCTAAGTCAATCAACGACTTAGGCCTTTTTCTTTGTCCGTCAGCGTCCGGGCAAGTGCGCCACCTTCCGGCATCTGGCCGGGTAACTCTCGGGGTAACTCGGACCATCCGGGTCACGCGGTCGCAGAGTTGCCGGTCAGGTGCTGGGCAAGGGGGTGGGGTGGCCGGAGTCTTGTCCGTGACCCTGTGGCTTCAGGCGGGTGCTTGGCCCGCTGGGGCCATAGGCCTCAGCCCGGAGGCTGGTAGTTCCTGGCGCCGCCGAGGGCGTTGAACGGCCTTAGCAGCCAGGCGAAGATCAGCGCCGAGGCTGCGGCCAGCAAGCCGCTGGCGATGAAGGTGTGGCGGTAGTTCTGCCCCGTCAGGTCCAGCCAGGCGCCGATCAGCGGCGGCACCAGCGTGTAGCCGAGTGCGGCCAGGATATTGGCCGCCGACTGGAACTGTGCGAACCGTTCTTGAGGGTACAGGTACTGGCCGATGGCCGCGGTGCCGGTCACGAACAGCCCCGAGAACACCCCGTGCAGCACGAACGCGGCCTGGAACTGCGCCGCCGTCTGCACCAGCAGGCCGGCCGGCAGCATGGCGGCCGCATACAGCACGATGCAGCCCAGCCCGACGCGCAAGGGGTGCAGGCGATCGGCCAGCCAGCCTATGGGCAGGGCCAGCAGCAGCGAGCAGGTGTAGGTCAGCGCCAGCGCCTTGCCGTAGCCGTCCAGCCCCAGACCGATCTGCTTGGCATAGAACACGCCGAAGCTGTTGACGGGGTTGAAGGAGATCAGCCCCAGCATCATCGCGAGGAAGACGCCGACGTAGAAGCGGTGGCTGAAGCACTCGCGCATGTAGCGGCGGAGTTCCGATTCGGCGCCCGCGGCGCTGGGCGCGGGTACCTGCGGTGGCGGATAACTGCCCTCGCGCACAAACCAGCACATCGCGGCGAAGCCGACGCCGTAGACGAGCGCGATGCCGATGAAGATCTCGGCGTAGTAACGCTCGGCCTGGCCCACGATCTGGTAGGTGAAGAGGATGCCCGCCATCAGGCTGACTGCGCGAAACATGCCGTAGAAGCGCCCCGTCAGCTTGGCCGGCACCACGTCGGCCACCAGGCCGCCGAAAACGGCATTCGCGATCACCGAGCCGACCTCGAAGGCGATCCACATCAGGCTGAACCAGGCCAGCTTGCACAGGCGCGGGCCTGGCGAAGCGCTACCCAGCAGCCCGTGCAGCAGCGCGCCGCCCTCGGGCGTGAAGGCCATGCCGACCAGGCCCAGCATGAGCAGCGGCGTGGGCGCCAGCAGGAAGGGAATGCGCCGGCCCCAGCGGCCGCGGTGGCGATCGGAACGCACCGCGATGAAGGGTGCGAGCACCATGCTCAGTCCCCAGGGCAGCGAGCCGACCACCAGCGCGACGAACAGGTTGCTCGCCTCCATCTGCTTGAGCAGCACCTGCGCGACGGGGATGGCGGCGCGCTCCTTCACGCTCCAGGCGAAGTCGCCGATCAACAGGAAGACGAAGAGTGCGAGCAGGCCGCCCGCGGTGTAGGTCAGGCTGCCGTGGTGCCAGCGGCGCGCTGACAGCTTGGGGCGATGGGGTTCGGCGGGAAGAGGGGTCGTGGGTACTGCTTGGGGCTGCATGGCGTCGGTCCTTGGCGCAGTGCGCCGTGGCGCCAGGCGTTGTGCAGCATGCCGCTGTCCTGGCCTGGTTGGCATAGGGTAACGTTTCCCTATTTGTCATCGTTATCGGGATTACACGGAGTGCTGCTTGGGCTATGTGTCCAGTGTTCAGTGCGGTGTCTGCCGAAAACTAGGGCAAACACGTAGGGAAACGTTTCCTGCAATCCGCCTATCATCTCGGCAACGAATGACGCAGGCGCCTCCTGGGCAGGTGCAGGTGTCGCGGCACTGCCAAGGTCGGCATGCGGCCGTGCGGGTGGCAACACAATCCCGCCCGTCAGCAAGCCAGCAGAGGAAAGCGAATGTCCAAGAACTCCGTCACCCTGATCGACGTTGCCAAGCAGGCGGGCGTTGCGCTGGTGACCGCGTCGCGAGCGCTGAACGGCACCGGCTTTGTCTCCGACGAGACGCGCAAGAAGGTGGTCGCGGCGGCGAAGGCGTTGGGCTATTCGCCCAATCTGTCGGCCAAGATCCTCAAGGGCGGGCGCCCGAACCTGCTGGGCCTGGCGGTCAGCAACCTGCAGTCCAGCGTCATCAACGAGATCATCAGCGCCGTCAGCCTGGCCGCCAAGCAGGCGGGGCTGGACCTCATCATCTACAACGCCAGCACCGAGCTGGGCGCGCCCAAGCAGCAGGACATCAACCGCGTGCTGGGCGGGCTGTGCGAGGGCATCCTGCTGGTGCTGCCCACGGCGCAGGAAGGCCTGCTGGCGGAGTTCGAGTCGAGCAGCGTGCCGGTGGTGCTGATCAACTACTGGCGCAACGAGACCCGGTTGCCCACCGTGCGCGGCGACAACTACGAAGGCTCGCGCGCCGCCGTCGAGCACCTGATCGGGCTGGGCCACAGCCGCATCGCCTTCATCACCGGCTCCAGCTACACCGGCCAGAGCCAGGAACGCCAGCGCGGCTACCAGGACGCCCTGAAGCAGGCCGGCATCCGGCCCGTCAAGAGCCTGGTGGTGCAGGGCGACTTCACGCAGTCGGGGGGCTTCGAGGCCGCGCAGCAGCTGCTGGCCCAGCCCAAGCGCCCGACAGCCATCTTTGCCGCCAACGACGCCATGGCCATGGGCGCCATGGATGCGCTCAAGGAGCGGGGCCTGCAGATCCCCGGGGACGTCTCGGTCGTCGGCTTCGACGACAGCCCGGCCTCCAACCATGTCTACCCCCGACTCACGACCGTGCGTCAGCCGCTGTCCGACATCGGCGAGCAGGCCGTGCGGCTGATCCTGCAGCGCATCCGCGGCTCCTCGCCGGCGGAGGGGGGCGACGACGCGCCCATCGAATTGCCCAGCACGCTCGTCATCCGCGATTCCTGCGGCCCCGCACCCGAAGCGGTGCTGGGCTGACCCCCGAAACGAAAGCAAACGACTCCATGGCAGCACAACTCTTTTCACTGGCAGGCCGCACCGCCTTGGTGACCGGTGGCGCCAGCGGCATCGGTCAGGCGATCGCGGTGGCGCTGGCGCAAGCCGGGGCCCGGGTCGCCATCACCGCCAACCGCCAGCCCGCCGACGACACCATCGCGCAAGTCCGGGCTCTGGGCGGCGAGTGCCTGGCCTTGCCGGGCAACCTGGCCGAGCCTGGCGCCGCGGCCGCCGTCGTCGGTGCAGCGGTGGAGGCTTTCGGCGGCTTGGACATCCTCGTCAACAACGCCGGCATCATCCGCCGCGACGATGCCGAGGTGCACAGCGAGTCCGACTGGCACGATGTGCTGGACCTCAACCTGAACGCGGTCTGGCAGCTGTCGCAGCAGGCCGGCCGGCAGATGCTCATGCAGACGCACGGCAAGATCATCAACATCGCCTCGCTGCTGAGCTTCCAGGGCGGCATCCGCGTGCCGTCGTACACGGCCAGCAAGCATGCCGTGCTGGGCCTGACCCGTGCGCTCGCCAACGAATGGGCGAGCCGGGGCGTCAACGTCAACGCCATCGCGCCGGGCTACATCGAGACGGCCAACACCGCCGCGCTGCGCGCCGACGAGGAGCGCCAGCGCCAGATCCTGGAGCGCATCCCTGCCGGCCGGTGGGGGCGGGCGCAAGACCTGGGTGGCGCGGCCGTCTTCCTCGCGTCCGACGCCTCGACCTATGTGCATGGCCAGGTGCTCGCCGTGGACGGCGGATGGCTGGCGCGCTGAGCACGCGACGAAATTTTTGGCCCAATATGGAAACGTTACCCTGTATTGATCGGAATTGACTCGTTGAATCGCCTTGGCAAAGGCGATTTCTTCGAAAAGTAATGGAAACGTTGCCTTATCACCATGCAAACCACCACTGAAACGCCCGCCACCACCGCCTGCTTCGACGCGCCCCTGTCGCAAGCCCTGGCCCAGGTGCGCCGCCTTCGCGACGAGTTCCCTGAAGGCTTCCCTCATGGCTGGACGCAGGACAACCGCTACCTGGCGCGCGACCTGTACGGCTTCCCGCCCGGCGCCAACGTCGGCTGGACGACCGGCTTCTGGACCGGCCTGCTGTGGCTGGCCTACGAGCTCAGCGACGACGCGGCCTGCAAGGCCTCCGCCGCCCGGCATGTGAGCAGCTTCGCCACCCGCATCGGCGAGCGCGTCAACGTGGACCACCACGACATGGGCTTTCTGTACACGCCCTCCTGCGTGGCGGCGTGGACGCTGACGGCAGACCCGCAGGCCCGAAGCGCTGCGCTGGCCGCGGCCGACTGGCTGCTGCAGCGCTACTGGCCGCAGGCCGGCATCATCCAGGCCTGGGGCGACCTGAGCGACCCCGAGCAGCGCGGCCGCATCATCATCGACTGCCTGCTGAACCTGCCCCTGCTGTTCTGGGCCAGCAACGCCAGCGGCAACGAGGCCTATCGCGAGGCCGCGCGCAGCCACCTGGTGAAGTCGCGCGACTTCCTGGTGCGCGAGGACGCCTCGAGCTTCCACACCTACCACTTCGACGTCGCCACCGGCGCGCCGCTGCGCGGCAGCACGGCCCAGGGCGCCGCGGACGACTCCTGCTGGGCGCGCGGCCAGGCCTGGGGCATCTACGGCTTCGCGCTCAACCACCGTTTCGCGCCCGACCTCGGCCTGCTGCCTGTCGCGCGCCGCCAGGCCGACTACTTCCTGGCCCGCCTGCCCGCCAACGGCGTCGCGTACTGGGACCTCGCCTACGGCGACGGCAGCGGCGAGCCTTGGGACAGCTCGGCCTCGGCCATCGCCGCCTGCGGCCTGATGGAGCTGGCCTCCCACCTGCCGGCAGGGGAGGGCGAGCACTACCGCCAGGAGGCACTGCGCATCCTGGCCGGCCTGGCCCGGCACTGCAACGGCGCCGATACCGGCTCCAACGCGCTGCTGCTGCACGGCGTCTACAGCAAGCCGCATGGCAAGGGCATCGACGAGGCCTCGCTGTGGGGCGACTACTTCTATCTCGAAGCGCTCGCCCGCGCGACCCGCGGCTGGCAGGGTCATTGGTAGGCCCGCGACCCGCCACCACGCCAAAGAACCACCCCACCCCAACGCATTGACCAAACCCTGAGAGGAGACAAGAGTGAAGGCTGTTCAATTTCCATCGAGCCCCCGGATGAGCCCTCTGGCACTCGCCGTTGCACTGGCCGTTTCGGTCCCGGTCGGCATGGCGCAGGCCCAGTCCACGGACGACGCACAGAAGACGGCGCTCAACCGCGTCGAGATCACCGGTTCCAAGATCAAGGGCGTCGACGCCGAGTCCTCGGTGCCGGTGCAGACGATCACGCGCGCGCAGATCGAGGCCACCAGCGCCACCACGCTGGATGAGGTGCTCCAGTCCATGGCCATCTCCGGCGACGCCCGCAACCGCACGACGGGGGCGGACCAGATCTCCTACGCCAACCTGCGCGGCATCGGCTTCGGCCGCACGCTGGTGCTGGTGAACGGCCATCGCTGGGTCGGCAGCTCCGACCTCAACGGCACGGCCGACCTCAGCTCCATCCCGCTGGCCTCCGTCGAGCGCATCGACGTGCTGAAGGATGGCGGCTCAGTGCTCTATGGCGCGGACGCCATGGTGGGCCTGATCAACATCGTGCTGAAGGACCGGTTCAGCGGCGCCAACCTGCGCGCCTCCTACGGCAGCTACTCGGAGGGCAAGGGCGCCCAGAAGCGGGTCGAGCTGACGGTGGGCCACACGACGGAACGCTTCTCCGGCCTGCTGTCCTTCCAGTACAACCAGGGTGACGGCCTGCACTTCAGCGACTACGAGCTGACACGGCAGCGCGCGCCCTATGGCTCGGGCAGCTTCAACTACACGGACTTCACGCCGGCCGGCAGCTTCAAGCTGTGCAAGGGCGCGACCCTGCCCACAGGCGGCTGCGCCGCCGGCACGCTGGCCGACCCGAACGGCGTGAAGACCAACTTCTTCACCTACGACGCGGGCAAGACCGGCAGCAACTGGCGCGTCTACGACAAGCCCACCGACAGCTACAACAACGTCGGCGTCAGCAGCCTGGTCGTGCCGCTGACCCAGAAGTCGGTGGTGGGCGACATGTCCTACCAGATCACCGACCGCATCAAGCTGCGCGTCACCGGGCAGTTGATGGAAGCCGCGGCGACGTCCGACGCGCCGCAGGACTTCAACCTCGGTGCGGGCGGCTCGGTGGGCGGTGCCGGCATCTTCATCTCGCCGCAGAGCTACTACAACCCGTTCGGCGTCGCCGTCGGGCGCGTCCAGCGCGCGGCCGTCGAAGCGGGCCCGCTGCAGCGCGACGCCAGCACCAAGACCCGCGCGATCTCGCCGACGCTGTCGGGCGACTTCGATGCGTGGGGCCGCAGCTTCGACTGGGAGGTCGGCGCGGTGCATGGCTCGACGCACCAGACCACCCATCTCAACAACGACTTCAGCATCAGCCGGCTGACGAACGCGCTGGGCCCGTCCTTCAAGGACAGCAGCGGCAACATCGTCTGCGGCACGCCGGGCAACGTGATCGCGGGCTGCGTGCCCATGAACCTGCTGGGCAGCGGCACCATCACGCCGGAAATGCTGAAGTACGCCCAGCTGGATCCCAAGGACGTGGGCTGGACCAACAACTTCTACGACCACGACTACTTCGCCCAGATCAGCTCCCCCGACCTGGTCAAGCTGCCGGCCGGCCCGCTGGGCTTCGCGGGCGGCATCGAGCGCCACACCGTGTGGGGTGACACGGGGCGCTTCATCGCCTTCGACAACAACGACTCGCTGTCGCGCACGCGCGGCGTCACCGGCGGCGGCTACGGCTCGACCGACGTCTTCGGCGAGTTCTACGTGCCGCTGCTGAAGGGGCTGCCGGGTATCCAGAAGCTGGACCTCAGCATCGCCGGCCGCCACTCGTCCTACGGCGGTGGCATCAACGTCAACAACAAGAAGTTCGGCCTGAAGTGGAAGGTCATCGACGACCTGGCGGTGCGCGGCAGCTTCAGCACGGGCTATCGCCTGGACCTCTCCGGCATCATCCAGAACACCGTGACCTCCACGGTGGTCGTGACCGACCCTTGCTCGTTCACCACCAACACCAACGGCAGCATCACCTCCAACCGCTACGCCCAGCTGACGGCCGAGCAACAGGCGCAGTGCCGCGTGGCCGGTGTTCCCGCCGGTGGCTATGACACGCGGCTCGCCGCGCCGACGACCCAGCTGAACACGGCCAACCCGCAGCTGGGCCCCGAGCGGGACATCTTCCGCACCGTCGGCTTCGTCTACAGCCCCCACTACGTGCCCGGGCTGGAGCTGACGCTGGACTACTGGGACGTGACCTTCCGCGACAGCATCGTCAAGCCGAACATGAACCAGATGGCGCTGAACTGCCTGTCCAACCCCGGCGACCCGCGGCTGTGCCCGGAAGGCTGGATGCAGCGTGACGCTGGCGGCGCGATCAGCTTCGTCCGCGTCGGCGCGCTCAACGGCCCCGGCGGCGAGCGCTTCAAGGGCGTCGATCTGAACTGGCGCTACACGCCCAAGGCCACGAGCCTGGGCAAGTTCAGCTTCGACATGACCAATGCCGTCCTCCTGAAGGTCATCGACACCCCGATCACGCCCGTCGACAAGGTCGGCGTGCTGACCAGCGGCACGCTGTCCTCCGGCGCCCACTACCGCCTGCGCTCCAACTTCAACCTGAACTGGAGCCGCGGGGCCTGGGGCGCGCGCTGGGGTGCGCGCTACTTCTCCAGCCAGACGGAGAACTGCAAGCTGACCGGCACCAGCGTCGTGGCCCTGTGCAACGACCTGGGCCCGGTGCAATCGCAGACCGATCCGAGCAACCCCGCCACCGCCAAATACCTGCCCTTCCTGGCGGGCGGCAGTGCCAACCGCATCGGGGCCTACACGCTGCACGACATCAGCGCCTTCTACCAGCCGACGTCGCAGAGCCGGGTCAAGCTCGGCATCAACAACGTCTTCAACAAGCAGCCGCCCTTCGTCGTCAACGCCGACCGCAGCTTCAACCCGGCCTTCGGTGTGCCGGACCGCTACGTCTACGTCGAGTACGCGCAGAAGTTCTGACGCGGGCCGGCCGCGGGCGGGTTTTCGGGGGCGGCTGACCGCCGCCGACCGGCCCCCGCCCGCGGCCCATCGCGTCCTGCCGCCCCTCCCATGCCCGACCGGCGCTCTCCCTTCCTCACGTTGACCTCATGAAAGCCTTGCTCGATTTCGTCGATCGCCACCGTCGCGGCGCCGCCGTGGGCATCTTCTCGGTGTGCTCGGCCCACCCGGACGTGCTGCGCGCCGCGATGACGCACGCCCTGACGGGCGACCAGCCGCTGCTGATCGAAGCCACCTCCAACCAGGTGAACCAGTTCGGCGGCTACACCGGCATGCGGCCCGCCGCCTTCCGCGACTTCGTGCACCGCCTGTCCGACGAGGTGGGCCTGGCCCGCGAGCGGCTCATCCTCGGCGGCGACCACCTGGGCCCCAACTGCTGGCAGGCCGAAACGCCGGACGAGGCCATGGCCCGCTCGGACGTGTTGATCGCCCAGTACGTCGAGGCGGGCTTCCGCAAGATCCACCTGGACTGCTCCATGCCCTGCGCCGGAGACCCGGCCGTGCTGAGCGACGAGGTGGTGGCCGAGCGCGCGGCGCGGCTGGCCCGCGTGGCCGAGGCGGCCTGGGCTCGCGTCGGCGGCGAGGCGCCGGTCTACGTCGTGGGCACCGAGGTTCCCGTGCCCGGCGGCGCCCATGAAGAACTCGACAGCCTGGCCGTGACCCGCCCGGCGGCGGCGCAGCGCACGCTGGCCGTGCACCAGCAGGCTTTCGCCGCGGCCGGCGCCGGCCCCGCCTGGGAGCGCGTGATCGGCCTGGTGGTGCAGCCCGGCGTGGAGTTCGACCATGACAAGGTCATCGACTACCGGCCCGATCTGGCGCGCGAGCTGAGTACCGCCATCGCCGACCATCCCGGCCTGGTGTACGAGGCGCACTCGACCGACTACCAGACCCCCGATGCGCTCTCGGCCCTGGTCCGCGACCACTTCGCGATCCTGAAGGTGGGCCCCGGCCTGACCTTCGCGCTGCGCGAGGCGCTCTGGTCCCTGGTCGACATCGAGCAGGAATGGCTGGGGCCGGACGAAGCCCCCGACCTGCGCCAGACGGTGCTCGCGGTCATGCAGGCGCAGCCCGGCCACTGGAAGAAGTACTACCAGGACGGCGAGCGCCTGCGGCTGGACCTGCAGTACAGCCTCAGCGACCGCATCCGCTACTACTGGAGCCACCCGCGCGTGGCTGAGGCCGCCCATCGGCTGCTGGACCGGCTGGAGCGTGCCTCGCCCGCGGGCCTGCCCATGACCCTGATCAGCCAGTGCATGCCCTGGCAATACGAGCAGATCCGCGCCGGGCGGCTGAAGAACCGCGCGGCGGCCCTGCTCGACTCGAGCGTGCATCGCGTGCTTCAGCAGTACGCCCTCGCATGCAAGCCCATGAACCTGAACTGAAGGCGCACCCCATGCCGCTTCTTGACATGACCGATGCCGAGCTCGAACAGCGCGGCGCCCGTTGGACCGTGCGCGAAATCATGCAGCAACCGGCCGTCTGGGCCGAGGCGCTGCAGGCGCTGGCCGGCGACCTGGAGCTGCGCCGCTTCATCGACGCCCAGCTCGCCACGCCCAACCTGCGCATCGTGCTGACCGGCGCCGGCACCTCGGCCTTCATCGGCGAGTGCCTGGCGCCCGCCATCGGCGCCGCCACCGGCCTGCGCGTCGAGGCCATCGCCACCACCGACATCGTCAGCGGCCCCGGCCTGTGCCTGGCCGGGGGCGTGCCGACGCTGCTGGTGTCCTTCGCCCGCTCCGGCAACAGCCCGGAGAGCGTGGCCGCCGTGCAGCTCGCCGACCGCTTCGTCAAGGATTGCCGCCAGCTGGTCATCACCTGCAATGCCAATGGCGAACTGGCGCGCGAGATGGCGCGGCGCGACGACGCCCGCTGCCGTGCCGTGGTGCTGCCCGATGCCAGCCACGACCGCGGCTTCGCGATGACCTCCAGCTTCACCACCATGCTGCTGGTCGCGGCGCAATGCTTCGGCGTCGCCCCGCATGCCGATGCGCTGGTGGCCGCCGCGCATCGCCTGATGCCGCAGGTGCCCCGGCTGTGCGCGTCCTGGGTGGGCCGCTTCGAGCGCGTCGTCTACCTCGGCTCCAACGAGCTCAAGGGCCTGGCGCGCGAGGCCGCGCTCAAGCTGCTGGAGCTCAGCGACGGCCGCATCGTCAGCCTCTTCGACTCGCCGCTGGGCTTCCGCCATGGCCCCAAGACCATCGTCAACGATTCGACGCTGGTGGTCATCTTGCTGTCGTCCGACCCCTACACCCGCAAGTACGACCTCGACCTGCTGCGCGAGCTGCGCGCCGACGGCCGCGCCGGCCAGGTGCTGGCCATCGGCGCGCTGGGCGAGGACCTGCAGCCGGATGGCGACACGCTGGACCTGCCCGGCGCCCAAGGCCTGACCGACCTCGAGCTGGCGCCGCTGCACGTGCTGTTCACGCAGTGGTTCGCGCTGCAGCAGTCGCTGGCGCTGAGCCTGACGCCCGACAACCCCAGCGTCTCCGGCACGGTCAACCGTGTCGTCAAGGGCGTCACCATCCATTCCGTCGCCTGACGGCCAGCGCGCATGACCCGGATCATTCACGGCATCGACGTCGGCGGCACCAAGATCGAGCTCGTCAGCCATGACGAGGATCTGCAGCCGCTGCACCGGCGCCGCATCGACACGCCGACCCAGGGCATCCAGCAGTTCATCGAGGCCGTTGCCGGGCTGGTGCAGGAGGCGGACGATCGCGTGGGCGTGGCCGCGGCGATCGGCGTCGGGATCCCGGGCTTCGTCGATCCGCGCACCGGCTGCCATGTCAGCGCCAACATCCCGGCCCTGCGCGGGCACCGGGTGCCTCCCATGCTGCAGGCCCGCCTGAAGCGGCCGGTCCACGTGGCCAACGACTGCCACTGCTTCGCGCTGTCCGAGGCGCATGGCGGCGCGGCGGCGCGCTTCGACTCCATGTTCGGGCTGGTCATCGGCACGGGCGCCGCGGGCGGCTATTGCGTGAACGGCCGGCTGCTGAAGGGCAGCAACGGTGCCTTGGGCGAGACCGGGCACACGCCCATCTCCGCCGCCGTGCTGCAGGCGCACCGCCTGCCGCTGTTCGACTGCGCCTGCGGGCAGCGCGGTTGCCTGGAACGCTATGTGTCGGGCTCGGGGCTGCAGGCGATCTACACGCATCTGAGCGGCGCGCAGCGGGACGGGCAGGCCATCATGGCGGCGGCTTCGGCCGGCGAGACGACGGCGCGGCAGGCGCTGGCGGTGCATCTCGACATCCTGGCGAGCAGCCTGGCCAGCCTGGTGCTGCACCTGGACCCCGGCGCCGTCGTGCTGGGCGGCGGGCTGTCCAAGCTCAGCCATCTGTATGAGGAACTGCCGGGGCAGGTGACGCGTCACCTGGTGCGCGGCATGGTCTCGCCGCCCATCCTGCCGCCGCTGTTCGGCGACGCCGGCGGCACCCGCGGTGCGGCCGTGCTGGCCCTGAGCCTGCTGCAGGCCGAGGAGGCCCACCCATGTTGAACCGGGTGCGAGGGCGGGTGCTGACGCCCGAGGGCTGGCGGCTTGCCGAGGTGGGCATGACGCAGCGCATCGAGTCCATCCGCGAGCTGTCGGCGGCCGAGCTGGCGGGCCTGGATGTGGCCGGGCTGCCGGTCGTGCTGCCGGGCTTCATCGACCTGCATGTGCATGGTGCCGTGGGGCGGGACGTGATGCAGGGCGGCGATGCGGCGCTGGAAGTCGCCCGCTTCCATGCCCGGCATGGCACCACCGCCCTGCTCGCTACCACCATGACGGCCTGCGAGGCCGACATCGAGCGCGCGCTGCGTGGCGTGCGCCTCAGCATGGAGGCGCCGGCGGGGGAGGGTGCCCGCATCCTGGGTGTGCACCTGGAAGGCCCGTTCATCAGCGAGCAGCGCCTGGGGGCCCAGCCGCCGGAGGTGTTGCGGGGCGACATGGCGCGCATCCGCCGCTGGCAGGCGCTGGCGCCCATCCTTGCGCTGACCCTCGCGCCCGAGATCGACGGCCATCTGGCACTGATCCCGGAGCTGGTCGCCCTGGGCGTGCGCGTGCAGCTGGGGCACACGGCCGGCAGCTACGATGACGGCGTGAAGGCCTTGCAGGCGGGCGCCACCGGCTTCACCCACTTGTTCAACGGCATGAGCGAGATGTCGCACCGTCAGCCCGGCATGGCCTGCGCCGCCCTGGCCCATGCCGAGTTCGCCGAGATCATCCCGGACCTGCAGCATGTGCAGCCGGGCGCCATCCTGGCCGCGCTGCGCGCCATCCCCAAGGCCTACGGCATCACCGACGCCACGCCGGCCACCGGCATGCCCGATGGCGAATACACGCTGGGCACGCAGCGCGTCTTCAAGTGCATGGGCTGCGTGCGCCTGGTGCTGGGCGACTCGCTGGCGGGCAGCGCGCTGACCATGGACCAGGCGCTGAGGAATTTCGTCTCGCTGGGTCTGGACCTGGCCGATGCGTCCGACCGCCTGTCGCGATTCCCCGCCGACTACCTGGGCCTCGCCGATCGCGGCCGCATCGAGCCGGGCGCCTGGGCCGACCTGGTCGAGCTGGATGCCGAACTGGGCGTGCGGCGCGTCTGGGTGGAGGGGCGCGAGATCGCGCCTGCGCCGGGCCCGGTCGCCATCAACGCCGGAGTGTCTACATGAAAGCCATTGCCTCCTTCGTGGCGCGCGGTGCTGCGCTGGCCTTGGTCGCCGCGCTGAGCGCGGCCTGTGCGGCCGCGCCGGTGGCTTCGGCGCCTGCCGCGCAGGCACCCAGCGCCGAGGCCTTCGAGGCCCTGCGCCAGCGCTGGCTGCAGAAGCTGGTGGGCCCGGCATCGCTGGACCGCCGCCAGCCGCTGGTGGCGAGCCGGCTGCGCAGCCAGTCGGACGCGGCGCTGCGGGCCTTGCAGCAGATGCACCGCGAGCCCGGCGCCCAGGCGCTGTGGGATGACATCGGCGACTTCAAGAACCCCGACCAGCTGGCCGCCTCGGCCCTGGTGACCCGCAACGCGCTGCGCCTGCTGGCGATGGCACAGGCCTATGGCACGCCCGGGTCGCCGGCCTATCGCGATGCCCGCCTGGCTGCAGGCATCGCCGCCGGCCTGGACTGGCTGCTGCGCGAGCACTACAGCGCCGGCCGTCCCGAATGGGGCAACTGGTGGCACTGGCAGATCGGCACGCCGCTGCACCTGCTGGACCTGCTGACGCTGGCCGGGGACGCCGTGCCCGCGGCGCTGCGCCAGCGCTGCCTGGACGCCATCCGCTGGTATGTGCCCGACCCCAGGACCAAGACGCGCGCCGACGGCACGCTGGTCATCGAGACCGGTGCCAACCTGCTCGACAAGGCGCTGGTGGCCATACTCGGCGGCATGCTGGGCCAGGACGGCGCCCGTGTCGCCGCCGGCCGCGACGCGATCGGCGGCACGCTGGACTACGTGACCGCGGACGATGGCTTCTACCGCGACGGCTCCTTCATCCAGCACCACTATTTCGCCTATGCCGGCAGCTATGGCGTCGTGGCCTTGGAGGACTATGCGCGGCTGCTGTACCTGCTGCAGGGCTCGGCCTGGCCCGTCACCGACGCGCGCCTGGCCAACGTCTACGCGTTCGCGCGGCAGAGCTTCCTGCCCTTGCTGATCGACGCCGCCATGCCCGACGCCTTCCGGGGCCGCAAGCTCAGCCAGCCCAGCCATACCGACCGCGGTGCCGGTCGCGCCGTCATCGGCGCCCTGGCTTCGCTGGCCGAGCAGGCGCCGCCTGCCGACGCAGCCGCGCTGCGCAGCGCCATCAAGGGCTGGCTGGCACAGGACCGCCAGTTGCTGGCCTCGTTGTCGGGCGAGGGCGGTGGCGGCAGCCTGCCCCTGCATGAACTCAGCCTGCTCCAGGCCATTGCCGCCGACGCCAGCATCCAGCCCGCCTGGGAAGCGCCGGGCGCACGCATCTACCCCGCCATGGACCGTGCCGTGCTCCGCGGCCGGGGCTTTGCTGCCGTGCTCAGCCTGACGTCGCCGCGCACCGGTGCCTTCGAGATGGGCAACGGCGAGAACCTGAAGGGCTGGTGGACCGGCATGGGCCGGTTGGCGCTGTACGACGCCGACGTACAGCAGTTCGCCGACGGCTACTGGCCCACGGTGGACATGCTGCGCCTGCCCGGCACCACCACCGACCGTTCGGGGGCGGGCCGGCCCAAGGACTGGAAGCAATATGCCAATCCCGAGGCCTGGGTGGGCGGCGTGGCCCTGGGGCGCTACGCGGCGCTGGGCATGGCCTTCTCGATGCGCGAGGTGACCGGCTCGGCGCTGCAGGGCCGCAAGGCCTGGTTCCTGCTCGGCGACCGCATCCTTGCGCTGGGCTCGGGCATCGCGCCGGCGGGCGGCGCGGCGGAGACCATCGTCGAGAACCGCCGGCTGTCCGATGCCGCCGGCGCCCGCTTGCGGGTCGACGGCCAGGACCTGCCCCATGGCCGGCACGGCAATGCGCACTGGGCCCATCTGCGGGACGACAAGGCCGGCAGCCGCATCGGCTATGTGTTCCCGCTGGGCGCCGAGCTGGTGACCGAGCGCCGCGAACGCCACGGCGCCTGGCGCGACCTGCATGACTACGCCAGCCCGCAAGCGCTGAAGAACAGCTACCAGCTGCTGTCCATCCCGCATGGCCGCCCGGCCTATGCCTACCTGCTGCTGCCCGGGGCCGACGAGGCCGAGACGCGGGCCGCGGCCGCCCAGCCCGGGCTGCGCATCGAGGCCAATGACGAACAGGCGGCAGCGGTCCAGCTGCCGGACGCGGGCGTCTACGCGGCCAATCTTTGGCGGGCGGGCAGGGCGGCCAAGGACGGCAAGCCCTATGTGTCGAGTTCGGCGCCGGTGGCCCTGCTGATGCAGCGCAGCGGTGATCGGATGAAACTGAGCGTGGCCGAGCCGACGCAGAAAGAGGCCAGCGTGGAGTTGACGTTCGAGCAGCCCGTGGCCGCGGTCGTTGACCTGGGCGCCGCAGTGACGGTGCTGGCCACGGAGCCGAAGCTGCGTCTGCGCGTGGACAGCGCCGGCGCGGCCGGCGCCCCCTTCACGGCCGAGTTCATTCTTCCCGCAGCCAAGCCCAAGCCCTGAGCGTCGCGCGCTAGCCATTGTTTTCGGAGGTTCCATGTCCAGTTCACGTCGCAACTTCGTCAAGCAGGTCGCCACCGGCGGCGGCCTGCTGCTGTCCGGCCAGGCGTCGCAGGCCGCGGCCGCTTCGCCCTGCTCGACGCCAGGGCCGGCGGCCAAGCCGCTGAACCTGCTGCTGGTGTTCCCGGACGAGATGCGGGCCCAGGCCCAGGGCTTCATGCGCGCGGACCCGGTGCTGACGCCCCGCGTCGACCGCTTCGCGCGGGAGTCGCGCGTGATGACGCAGGCCGTCTCCAACTACCCGCTGTGCACGCCGGCGCGCGGCATGCTCATGACCGGGCAGTACCCGATACGCAACGGCATGACCGGCAACTGCCATGACTACGGGGCCCTGGTCGGCATCGACCTGTCCCGGCATGCGATCTGCTGGTCGGACGTGCTGAAGGCCCAGGGCTATGCCATGGGCTATGTCGGCAAATGGCATCTGGACGCACCGCACGAGCCCTATGTGCCCAGCTACAACAACCCCGTCGACGGCACGAAGTGGAACGAATGGACGCCGCCGGAGCGCCGCCATGGCTTCGAGTTCTGGCACTCCTACGGCACCTACGACCTGCACCTGACGCCCATGTACTGGACGAACGATGGCGACCGCGACCATCCCATCCACGTCAAGCAATGGGGCCCCGAGCACGAGGCCGATGTAGCCATCCAGTACCTGCGCAACGAAGGCGGCAAGCTGCGCGACCCCGCCAAGCCGTTTGCGCTGGTGGTGTCCATGAACCCGCCGCATTCGCCCTATGACCAGGTGCCCCGGAAATACCTGGACCGCTACCAGGGCCTGAGCAGCCGCGACCTGAACCGGCGCGAGAGCGTCGACTGGGCCAAGAAGTACGAGGAAGGCTATGGCCCGGAGCATGCCAAGTCCTATTTCGCGATGGTCAGCGGCGTGGACGAGCAGTTCGGGCGCATCCTCGATGCCCTGGACGAATGCGGCCTGCGCGACGACACCCTGGTGGTGTTCTTCTCCGACCACGGCTGCTGCCTGGGCGCCCATGGCGAGCCCACCAAGAACAACCCCTTCGAGGAGTCCATGCGGATTCCGATGATGTTCCGCCTGCCCGGCCGTATCGCCGCCGGCACGGATGCGGCGCTGATGTCGCTGCCCGACCTCTATCCCACGGTGCTGGGGCTGCTGGGCCTGGCCGACAGGATCCCGGCCACCGTGGAGGGCTCCGACTGGTCGGCCCGGGTGCTGACGGGCAAGGGCGCCGGCGCCAGCTCGCAGCTCTACCTGTCCGTCCCCTATGGCGCGCAGTCGTTCGGCAAGCGCGGGGTCAGGACCGAAAGCCACACGCTGGTGGTCCAGCGCGCCGACAAGCAGGCCTTGCGCTACACGCTGTTCGACAACGTCGCCGATCCACTGCAGACCCGCGACGTCGCGGCCCAGCAGCCGGCCCTGGTCAAGGAGTTGATCGAGCGCGAGCTGCTGCCCTGGCTGGAGAAGACCGGCGATCCCTGGCGGCCGGCCGAGTTCGACACGAGCTCGCGGTCGGTCAAGGTGGCGCGGGCGAATGCCAAGCCCAGCTCGGAGCGCTGACACGGCGCCAGCAACCAGGTCTCCTGGTCGGTCCCCGGTCCCTGTTCCTCGAGGGCAGGATGGGGAAGACCTTATGGCCCCTGGCAGCCTGCCAGGGGCCCTTTTCGTACCGAACCCGGCGCCCTGTTCCAGCCACCGGCTGTTGCCAAGGTCCGCGCCCCAGCCTCGCCCCCGACACCAGATGACAAGCACCCCTGGAGAAGCCGTGTCCAAAGTTTCATTGCTGCTGGCGGCCCTGCTGCTGACCGCCCCGCTGCGGGCGGCCCACGCCGACGAGCGCAGCCCCGCGCGGCTGGAGCGTTTCGAGGACGGCGTGCCGGCCGGGTTCTCCGCGCTGAAAGGCCGGCTCAGCCTGTCCGGCGAGCATGTCAAGGACGGCAGCCACGCGCTGCAGTGGGACTGGCGCGAGGGCGACCGCCTCGTCATCCGGCACCCGTTCGCCTTCCGGCCCTTCGCGGCCAACGGTGCCGATCAGCGCCGCGACGGCATCACTTTGTGGATCTACAGCGCACGGCCCGTCGAAGGGCAGTACCGCTTCCAGTTCCACAAGGGGGAGCAGGCGGCGTCGTCCTTCGTCATGAACGCGAACTTCACGGGCTGGCGGGCTGCCGTCGTGGCGTTCGAAGTGGACATGGAGGGCCAGCCGCTGGCGGGCATGGACCGCCTGACCCTCACGCCGCCGGCCGGCGTGGCCAGCGGCAGCGCCTGGATCGACCAGCTCGGGCTGGACATGCGCATCGACATGCGCCACCCGGCCGCCGACTATCAGCTGCCCGACCTGAACAAGACCGCGCCCCGCTCGGCCAACCGGCACTGGACGGCGCTGATCCACTTCGACCGCTGGCTGCAGCAGGCGCAGGCCCGGCAGGACTCGGGGGCAGCGGCGGCCGCCACGGCGACCGAACCCGTCAGCGCGCTGATCGACGCCGACCTGCTTGAAGGCAAGGCCGGTTCCGCCGATGCGCTGGAGGCCGCCAGGCGCCAGCTGCTGCTGCCCAACGGGGCGATCAAGGCCCTGGCAGAGACCTCCCATCAGTGGGAGATGTATTCCAGCAGCGGCGTCGACAAGACCTCGATGGCGGCCTTGCGCGCCAGCACCGCCACCTGGAAGGAGTTCGGCACCGCGATGCGCGCGCTGGCCGTGGCCTTCCGCCGCAGCCAGGACCACGCCGCGCGTGGCCCGCTGCGCGAGCTGTTCCTGCGGCTGAACTCGCATCTGGCCGACCAGGGCCTGGTGCGCGGCAGCGGCCAGGGGCTGATGCATCACCAGGGCTACATCCTGCGCGACTGGGCCGAGGCGCTGTTCCTGATGCGCGACGAACTGGGCGAGCAGCGCGGCCAGGCCATGCAGGCGCTGGCCTATTACGCGGGCCTGGGCCGCATTTACGAGCCGGCCGCCGAGATCGTCGAGTTCAACGTCGACGTGATGAACACGCTGCTCCAGCCGGCGCTGTACGCCATCCTGATGGAGACCGATGCGGGGCGGCGCGATGCCTTGCTGGGCGATCTCTCGGCCTGGCTGTCGGCGTCGACGTTGAAGTCGCAGGGGCTGGCCGGCGGCATCAAGCCCGACGGCAGCGTCTTCCATCATGGCCAGCATTACGTGGCCTATGGCAACGGCGGCTTGACGGGCGTGACGGCGGCCGTGCGCTATCTGCAGGCGAGCCGTTTTCCCGTCACCGAACCCGCCTATGCGCGCATCCGTGACGCGGTGCTGCGCACCCGTATCTACTCCAGCGACGGCCTGATCCCCATGAGCCTGACCGGCCGCCACCCGGATGGCCTGCAGTCCATCGCGATCGCGCCCTTCCGGTCCCTGGCGCAGGCGAGGGGAGCGGCAGACCCTGAGCTGGCCTCGGCCTATCTGCGGCTGGTGCGCGATGACTGGGCGGGCAGGAAAACCTGGGGCCCCACCGACATCGACCGACAGCTGGCGCGCGAGCTGCTGGCCCAGGGCGTCCAACCCGAGGCCGACCCGCAGGGCAGCTGGACGATGAACTACTCGTCGATGGCGCTGCACCGGCGCGAGGGCTGGCTGGCGGCCGCGCGCGGCTACAGCCGCTACCTGGCGGGCAACGAGTCGTACGACAGGAAGAACCTCTACGGCCGCAGCATCAACTACGGGGCGCTGGAGATCATGCCGGCCGACGGCGCCCGACGCGGCTTTGCGGTGGCGGGCTGGAACTGGAATCGCTGGCCCGGCACCACGGCGATCCAGCAGCCGCTGGCGCGCCTCGAGGCCAGGGTGTTGAACGTCGAGCCCTCGGCGGGCGTCGAGGAGATGCTGCTGTCGGAGGAAAGCTACTCCGGCGGGTTGGACTTCCGCGGCCGGCAAGGGATGTTCGCGATGAAGCTGCAAGGCCATCCGAAATACGCTGACGACCTGGTGGCGCGCAAGTCGGTCTTCATGTTCGACGGGCGCATCGTTGCCCTGGGCTCGGGCATCACTGCCAGCGACCGCGAGTCGCCGGTGCAGACCACGCTGTTCCAGGACCGGCTGCTGCAGGGCGAAGCCAGCGCGGGCCTGGACGGCGTCGGCACGCCCTGGACCGCCAGCGAGACCCGCCTGCGCCTGGAGGGCTCGCGCTTTGCCCGCGACGAGCGGGGCAACGGCTGGTGCCTGGCGCCGGGCCAGACGGTGGCCTTCAGGCGCGGTGCGCAGGACTCGGTGGACGAGACGGGCCGTGTCGCCACGCGCGGAGATTTCGCCAGCCTGGTCATCGACCACGGCGTCGCGCCCGCCCATGCGGGCTATGAATACGCCGTCTTCGTCGGCATGCCGGGCGACGCGGGCCGCAAGCTGTGCGGCGAATTGGGCACGGCCCACGCGGCCTACGCCGTCATGGCCCGCTCGAACCGCGCCCACATCGTGAAGGACCGCGCCACCGGGCTCACCGCCTATGCCTTGTTCGAGCCGGGGGCCGTGGAGAACGGCGCGCCGTTGCAGGCGGTGTCCAGCCCCTCGATGCTGATGCTGCGCAGCGAGCAGGGCCGGCTGTCGGGATCGTTCGTGAACCCCGATCTGAATCTCTATCAGGGCAGGGATCCGGAGCAGTACGACGCCTCCGGTGCGCGGCGCGAACGCATCGTCTACGGCCTGCCCTGGATGGAGCAGCCGTCCCAGCCGGTGGACACGGTGGTGACCTTGCGGGGGCGCTGGAAGCTCGCCCGACCCGTCGACGGCCTGAAGGTCCGTGTCAACGGGCAGAGCAGCGAGTTGATGTTCCGGACCCGCGATGCGATGCCGGTGCAGTTTGACCTGATCGAGGAATGAGCGAGCCGACGGGGCGCGTCACCTGGAAGATGGCCTTGCACGTCGCACACGCCAGCTCAGGCTTGCAGCGCTGAGCGCGTCGCTTCTGAAACCGGATGTCGCTGCTCAGCGAAAGCGTCCGGTGCCCGCGCTCAGCGGTCAGCGGCGCCAGCAGCCGTGGCCGCCAGGTCAGTTGAAACCTTGTCCGCGGATCAGCCCGACGGCGAGGCCCTCGATGCTGAAGCTCTCGCTGTGCTCATCGACGCGGATGGGCTCGAAATCGGGGTTCTCCGGCAGCAGCTCGATGCCCTCGGGCCCGCGCTTGAAGCGCTTGACGGTGACCTCCTCGCCAACCCGGGCCACGACGATCTGCCCGTTGCGGGCTTCCCTGGCCGACTGCACGGCCAGCAGGTCGCCGTCGAGGATGCCGATGTCCTTCATGCTCATGCCCCTGACCTTGAGCAGATAGTCGGGCTTCTTGGCGAACAGGCTGGGCTCGACGGTATAGGTCTGCTCCACATGTTCCTGCGCCAGGATGGGCGCGCCGGCGGCCACCCGGCCGATCAGCGGCAGCGTCAGCTGCGCCAGATTCGGAATGGGCAGGCTGAACTGGCGGGCGCGGTTGACGGCGCTCAGCGCGTCTGACTTGAGCCGGATGCCGCGCGAGGTACCGCCGACGAGCTCCAGCATGCCTTTGCGGGCCAGCGCCTGCAGATGCTCCTCGGCCGCGTTGGCGGACTTGAAGCCCAGTTCGGCGGCGATCTCGGCGCGGGTGGGCGGTGCGCCGGTGCTCTCGATCGCGTTGCGGACCAGATCGAAGATCTGCTGCTGGCGGGCGGTAAGCTTGGGTCGATCTTGCACGGGCGGCCTTTGGAATGGAGCTTGAACGTTGCTCGAACGGTGCTGGAAATTTGTCCAGCAGCTGTATTTTCATCCAGGAAACCAGGAGATTGCAAATTCCCGCCGATCTGATCGTCATTCTTGGCACCGGCGGCACGATTGCCGGAACGGCCAAAACGGCCGCCGATGGCGTGGGCTACACGGCCGCGCAGCTGAGCGTCGAGGATTTGCTGGCCGCCGTGCCCGCGCTGGCGGGTCGCCGGATGGAGGCGCATCAAGTCGCCCAGCTGGACAGCAAGGACATGGATTTCCTGACCTGGCAGCGCCTGGCGACTGCCGTGCAGGAGCAACTTGCGCGCCCCGAGGTGGGTGGCATCGTCATCACGCATGGCACCGACACGCTTGAAGAGACCGCCTACTTTTTGCAGCGCGTGCTCGCGCCCGTCAAGCCGGTCGTGCTGACCGCCGCGATGCGGCCGGCCACGGCGCTGGCGCCGGACGGCCCGCAGAACCTCTTCGACGCGGTGCAGGTGGCGGGGACCCCGGGTGCTGCGGGCGTGGTCGTCGCGCTGGCCGGGCGGGTGCATGACGCGGTTCAGGTGCGCAAGACGCACAGCTATCGGGTCGATGCGTTCGAGTCGGTGGATGGCGCGCTGGTGGCGCGCGTGGAGGAGGGCAAGGTGCGGCTGCTGGGGCGCTGGCCCGCGGGGGAGGCGCTGGGGCTGGAGCGCATCGCGAAGCCGGCCAGGGACTGGCCGCGCGTCGACATCGTGCTCAACCATGCCGGCACCGATGGGCGCATCGTGCGCGCGTTGCTGGCGTCGGGTGCCGATGGCCTTGTCGCCGCGGGCACCGGCAACGGCACCTTGAGTGCGTTGCTGGAGGCCGCGCTGCGGGAAGCGCAGCTGCAGGGCGTTCGAGTCGTGCGCAGCACGCGCTGCGATGCCGGGCCGGTCATGGACCTGCCCGGCCTGCTGCCCGGCGCAGCAGCGCTGAGCCCGGTCAAGGCCAGGATAGAGATGATCCTGGCCCTGCTGGGCGAATGAGGCCCTCGGGGGCTCAGACGATGGTCAGCGTCACGTCCACGTTGCCGCGCGTGGCGTTCGAGTAGGGGCAGACCTCGTGGGCCGTCTTGACCAGCGCTTCGAGCTGGGCGCGGTCCATGCCGGGCACCGAGATCTTCATGTCGACCTGGATGCCGAAGGCGCCGGGCTTGTTGGCGTGGGGGCCGATGGCGACATCGCTGGTGATGGAGACCTCGGCGGGCAGTGCCATCTTCTGCTTGCCGGCGACGGCCTTCATCGCGCCGATGAAGCAGGCGGAGTAGCCGGCCGCGAACAGTTGCTCGGGGTTGGTGCCCGGGCCGCCGGCGCCGCCCAGTTCCTTGGGCGTGGCCAGGGCCAGGTCCAGCACGCCGTCGGACGACTTGGCGGTGCCGGTGCGGCCGCCGGTGGCGGTGGCGGTGGCGGTGTAGAGGGCTTTCTCGATGGCCATGGTGGCTCCTTGGTGGTGAGGGTGGGCGGGAAGGAAATCACGCCGCCGCGTCGGCGGCGTGGTTGAGTTGCTGGCGCAGCTGCTGCAGCCGCTGCGTCAGCGCGATGACCTCGTCCAGCTCGCAGGCGCTGGCGCAGGCGAGCTGGCTGGGGATATCCAGGGCCGACTCGCGCAGCTTGCGGCCCCGGGGCGTCAGGAAGATGTCGACGCGGCGCTCGTCGTCGCTGGCGCGGCGGCGCTCGATGTGGCCCAGCGCTTCCAGGCGCTTGAGCAGCGGCGTGAGCGTGCCGGAGTCCAGCGACAGCCGCTGGCCCAGTTGGGAGACGCTCGGCCCCTCGGCCTCCCACAGCACCAGCATGACCAGGTATTGCGGGTAGGTCAGCCCCAGCGGCGCCAGCAGCGGCTTGTAGAGCCGGGTCATGGCCAGCGAGCTGCTGTACAGCGCAAAGCACAGCTGGCGATCCAGCTGCAGCCACTCCGCGCGGGGATCGGCGGCGGTGGGGAGGGTCTTGCTGCGTGCCATGGGTTGCAATGTAGTTGGCAATTTAATTGCACACAATTTAAATGGTCTTTCAGGCGACACCGGACGCTAGGGCGATCTGAGAGGATGCGCCACCCCCAATCACGACAAGACGAGGAGAGAGACGATGGAGATGGCCGCAATCGTGCTGGCCGCGCTGGTGGCGCTGCTGCACCTGTACTTCCTGGTGCTGGAAATGTTCTTCTGGACCAAGCCGCTGGGCCGCAAGGCCTTCGGGCTGAAGGCCGACTTCGCCGAGCAGAGCAAGACGCTGGCTGCCAACCAGGGGCTCTACAACGGCTTCCTGGCCGCCGGCCTGGCCTGGGGGCTGATGCAGGGCGCTGCGGGCGCAGGCAAGCCGTGGCTGGTGTTCTTCCTCGGCTGCGTCATCGTCGCCGGCCTGTTCGGCGCGGCGACGGTGTCGCGCAAGATCCTGTTCGTGCAGGCCGTCCCGGCACTGCTGGCGCTGGCGGCGCTGATGCTCATTTGAGAGGGCGGCCCAGCGGTCGCCGACCCGCGGGCATCACCGCCTCCCGGTCGTGAACGCAGTCCGCCCGCACGGCGGGTGAGGCGTCAGGGAGGCCTGCCGGCGCCCCATCGAGCGCGCGGCTGCCGCATCTGGGATGTGCGACGCGGTGCGACCTACTTGCGGTTGAGCTTCATGGTCCGGCCGTCCTTGAGCGTTGACTGCAGCGTCTTGCCGTCAACGAGCTTGAGGGTCGCGGTCTCGTCAAAGCAACCCTTCAGGACTTTCGCGCCCTGGATCGCGATGACCATCTCGGTCGCCGTCTGGGACACCACGGACACCGGAATGTCCCGGTTCGCACATTGATCGGTGGTGGTGTAGTTCACCTTCTGCTCGTAGCGCATGGTGCCGCTGCTCTTCGCGATCTTCAGATCGACCTGGATGTCGCCGGCGCTGGGGCTCGTTGCCGGGCCGCTCCACTTCCCATCAAACGTCGACTGCTGCGCAAGCGCAAACGACGTGAAGAGCACCAGGAGCGAGGCAAATTTTGCTGAGGTACGCATGTGATCTCTCTTAGGTTGGTAGGAACGCATCGCCAGGCTTGAACGCCCGACAACTGAGGTCCCAAGCTTTTGACTTGGGCGTCTTCAGCGGCAGCGTCGAGTTTGAGTTCGCCGCGCACCGCCACCCGTTTGGCCGCGACCGGCCTGAATCGTGTCGATGTTGCGCTCTCGTTCAAGCGCAGGCAAGACCCGGGCCTCATCCGCCTGGAGCGTTGCCGTCGCCTGGCTTGCGGCGTCGAAGGTGACGCGTGCCTCGCTCCCAACCGGCGTTCTGCGGCAAAGAAAAAGCGCCCGGCGGGGCGCTTCTTTGGCTGGCCTCAGGCGCTCATCGCCTCGAGCTGTTCGCCCAGCTCCAGCCAGCGCATCTCGTCGGCTTCGAGCTGGTCGGCAATCGCCTTCAGCCGCTTGCCCATCTCGGCGATGGCCGACGCGGCCGCGCCTTCGGCGAGCTGGGCTTCGATGCCGGTGCGCTCCTCGGCCAGGGCGTGCATGCGTTTGTCGATGGCTTCCATCTCCTTGCGCAGCGGCCGCGTCTGCTCGGCCAGCTTGGCGCGCGCCTGGCCCGAGGTCTTGCGGTCCTCGCGTGACGCGGGAGCCGGCGCAGGCGCAGGCGCCGCTGCCTGGACGGGTGCGGGTGCGGGTGCAGGCGCCGCGGCGGGCTGCTTCTTGGCCGCGCGGGCCGCTTCCTTGCTCTGGTCCAGCAGCCACTTCTGGTAGTCGTCCAGGTCGCCGTCAAAGGGCTTGACGACGCCGTCGGCCACCAGCCAGAACTCGTCGCAGACCTCGCGCAGCAGCGCGCGGTCGTGGCTCACGAGCATGACGGTGCCCTCGAACTCGTTCAGCGCCATCGACAGCGCCTCGCGGGTGTTCAGGTCCAGGTGGTTGGTGGGTTCGTCCAGCAGCAGCAGGTTGGGGCGCTGCCACACCAGCATGGCCAGCACCAGCCGCGCCTTCTCGCCGCCGGACAGGCTGCCGACCTGCTGGTTGACCATGTCGCCGGTGAAGCGGAACTGGCCCAGGAAGTCGCGCAGCTCCTGCTCGCGGCCGGCCGGGCCGACCTCGCGGGCCAGCCGCACCATGTGCTCCAGCGGGCCCTCGTCCAGGCGCAGCACGTCCAGCTCCTGCTGGGCGAAGTAGCCGATGGACAGGCCCTTGCCCTGCGTCATGCGGCCGGACAGCGGCAACTGCGTGCCGGCGATGGTCTTGACCAGCGTGGACTTGCCCTGGCCGTTGGCGCCCAGGATGCCGATGCGCTGGCCGGCCAGTACCGAGCGGTCGACGTTGCGGACGATGGTGGTCGTGCCGTAGCCGGCCGACATCTCGTCGAACATCAGCATCGGGTTGGGCAGGTTCAGCGGCTCGCGGAACTCGAAGTTGAAGTCTGCGGAGGCCAGCACCGGCGCGAGGCGCTCCATGCGCTCCAGCGCCTTCACGCGGCTCTGCGCCTGCTTGGCCTTGCTGGCCTTGGCCTTGAAGCGGTCGATGAACTTCTGCAGGTGGGCCACGCGGTCCTGCTGCTTGGCGAACGCCGCTTGCTGCAGCACCATGCGCTCGGCGCGCTGGGTCTCGAAGCTGGTGTAGTTGCCGCCGTAGCGCACCAGCTTGCCTTCATCCAGATGCAGCGTGACCTTGGTGATCGCGTCCAGGAATTCGCGGTCATGGCTGATGATGATCAGCGTGCCGTCGTAGCGCTGCAGCCAGGCTTCCAGCCAGACCAGGGCGTCCAGGTCCAGGTGGTTGGTCGGCTCGTCCAGCAGCATCAGTTCGGCCGGGCACATCAGCGCGCGGGCCAGCTGCAGGCGCATGCGCCAGCCGCCGGAGAAGCTGTTGACGGGAGCGTCGAGCTGCTCGGTCTTGAAACCCAGGCCCATCAGCAGCGCCTGGGCACGCGAGCGGGCGTCGAAGGCGCCGACGTCGGCCAGCAGCGCGTGCGCGTCGGCCATCGCGTGGCCGTCGTTGGCGGCCTCGGCAGCCTCGAGCGCGGCGCGGGCGGCCATCAGGGGCAGGTCGCCTTCGAGCACGTAGTCGGTCGCGCCGTCCTCGGTCTCGGGCATGTTCTGGGCGACTTCGGAGCGGCGCCAGTGCTTGGGCACTTCCACCTCGCCCTTGTCATTGCCCAGGCGGTGCGTCAGCAGCGCGAACAGGCTGGACTTGCCGGCACCGTTGCGGCCCACGAGGCCGATCTTTTCGCCGGGTTGCAGCGTGGCGGACGCGTCGTCCAGCACCACCTTGACGCCGCGGCGCAGGGTGATGTTGCGTAGAGTGATCACAGCAAATTCTCTTTCGTCACCAGCAGCACCTGGTCGGCGCCCGATGAGGTTTCCATCCACACGACTTCGAGCTGCGGGAATGCGGCTTCGAAGTGCTCGCGCTCGTTGCCGATCTCCAGCACCAGCACGCCGTCGTCGTTCAGTGCGGCGGGCGCGGCGCGCAGCAGCTCGCGGATGAAGTCCATGCCGTCGCTGCCGCCGGCCAGGGCCAGCTCGGGCTCGGCGCGGTACTCAGCGGGCAGGGCGGCCATGCTGGCGCTGTTCACGTAGGGCGGGTTGCAGAGGATCAGGTCGTAGCTGCCTTCGGCGCCGGCCAGGCCATCGCCCTGCAGCAGACGCACGCGCAGCGCCAGGTTGTGGCGCTCGATGTTCAGCTTCGCGACGGCGAGCGCGTGGACGTCGATGTCCAGCGCATCCACTTCGACGTCCGGCCAGGCCATCGCGGCGAGCACGGCCAGGCTGCCGTTGCCGGTGCACAGGTCCAGCACACGGCGGCTCGCCGGGTGCAGCCAGGGGTCGATGCTGGCGTCGGCGATCAGCTCGGCGATGAAGCTGCGCGGCACGATGGCGCGCTCGTCGATGGTGAAGGGCACGCCCTGCAGCCAGGCCTCGCCGGTCAGGTAGGCCGCGGGCTTGCGCGTCGCGATGCGCTCATCGATCAGCGCGGCGATGGCAGCCACCTCGGTGTCGCTCAGCTCACGCGCTTCGTGCGCGTCCAACTCGTCCAGCGGCAGGCCCAGGCGCCACAGCGCCAGCCACATGGCCTCGTCGAAGGCGTTGGTCGTGCCATGGCCAAAAAACAAGCCCGCCTGGGCAAGGCGGGCGGCTTGGGATTCGATGCAGGCGATGAGTTTCAAGTGCCGCGGACGTCCAGGGTGATTTCGGTGAAGCTGGCCTCGTCGGAGGCCTTCTCTTCCTTGCGCGGCGCGTTCGTGAGCCGCGCGCCGGGGGCTTCGTTCTGCAGCCGCCACAGCAGATTGGTGGGCGAATCGGCGAAGGCCAGGCCTTCCTCGCGCGTGATCGTGCCCTCGGTGATGAGCTTGGCGAAGTGCTCTTCGTAGGTCTGCGAGCCTTCGGCGATGGATTTCTCCATCGCCTCCTTCACGCCGGCGAAGTCGCCATTCTCGATGAGCTCGGCCGTCAGCTTGGTGTTGAGCAGGATCTCGACGACGGGCACGCGCCCGCCGGCCGTCGCGCGCACGAGGCGCTGCGAGACGATGGCCTTCAGGCCCGCCGCCAGGTCGTTCAAGAGCGCCGGGCGTGACTCGGGCGTGTAGAACGACAGGATGCGGTTCAGCGCGTGGTAGGTGTTGTTGGCGTGCAGCGTGGCGAGCACCAGGTGGCCGGACAGCGCGTAGCTGATGGCCGCCGTCATCGTCTCGCGGTCGCGGATCTCGCCGATCAGGATGCAGTCCGGCGCCTGGCGCAGCGCGTTCTTCAGCGCGATCTGCAGCGAGGCCGTGTCGCGGCCGATCTCGCGCTGGTTGACGACGGAGCGCTTGTTGCTGAACAGGTACTCGATCGGGTCCTCGATGGTGAGGATGTGCCCGGTCATCGTCTGGTTGCGCATCTCCAGCATGCTGGCCAGCGTGGTGCTCTTGCCGGTGCCGGTGGCGCCCACCATCAGGATCAGGCCGCGCTTCTCCTTGATCATGGTGCCCAGAACGGGCGGCAGGCACAGGGAGTCCAGCGTGGGGATTTCATGCGGGATGTGGCGGAAGACGGCCGCGATCGTGCCGCGCTGGCGGAAGCCCGACAGCCGGAAGCTCCCCACGCCGCGCACGCCCACGGCCATGTTCAGCTCGCCGCTGTTGTCCAGCTCGGCCAGCGAGCCGGGGTCGATGACCTCGGCGATGAGCTGGCGCGGCTGCGGTGGCGTCAGGAGCTGGTCCGACAGCTGCACGGTCTGCCCGTTGATGCGGATCAGCACCGGCATGTTGGCCGACAGATAGCAGTCCGAAGCACCCTTGTCGGCCATCAGCCGCAGGATGCGCTCCATGTTGCCGCCGCCGCTCATGGTCAGGCGCGCAGCAGTTCGTTGATGCTGGTCTTGGAGCGCGTCTGCGCGTCCACCCGCTTGACGATGATGGCCGCGTACAGCGAGTAGCGGCCGCCATCCTTGGGCAGCGAGCCCGAGATCACGACGGAGCCGGCCGGGATGCGGCCGTAGCTGACGGTGTCGGTGGCACGGTCGTAGATCGGCGTGCTCTGGCCGATGTAGACACCCATGGAGATGACCGAGTTCTCCTCGACGATGACGCCCTCCACGACCTCGGAGCGGGCGCCGATGAAGCAGTTGTCCTCGATGATGGTCGGATTGGCCTGCAGCGGCTCCAGCACGCCGCCGATGCCGACGCCGCCCGAGAGGTGCACGTTCTTGCCGATCTGGGCGCAGGAGCCGACAGTGGCCCAGGTGTCGACCATCGCGCCTTCGTCGACATAGGCGCCGATGTTCACGTAGCTGGGCATCAGCACGACGTTCTTGGCCTGGAAGCTGCCGCGGCGTGCGACGGCCGGGGGCACGACGCGCACGCCCGTGGCGCGCAACTGTTCGTCCGTCATGCCGGCGAACTTGGTGGGCACCTTGTCGAAGAAGGTCAGCTCCTTGTCGCCCATGATGCGGTTGTCGTTCAGGCGGAAGGACAGCAGCACGGCCTTCTTGATCCACTGGTGCACGGTCCACTGGCCCACCCCCTCGCGCGTGGCCACGCGCAGGCGGCCGGCGTCCAGCTCGGCGATGACGTGGTCGACGGCCTGACGCACCTCGGGGGCGTTCACGGGGTCCAGGGACGCGCGGTTGTCCCAGGCAAGGTCGATCAGGCTCTGCAGTTCAGCGGTGTTCATGGGCGGGATTTCGTGAAGGAGACGATGCGGTGGGCGGCTTCCAGGCATTCGGCCTCGTCGGCCACCAGGGCCAGGCGGATGCGCCCGGCGCCGGGGTTGTAGCCATGGGCTTCGCGGGCCAGCAGGCTGCCCGGCAGGACGGCCAGATTGTATTGAGCGAGCAGGCCCTGGGCGAAGGCCACGTCGTTACCGCCTGGAACAGCGGCCCAGAGGTAGAAGCCCGCGTCGGGCAGGGCCACGTCCAGCACCTCGGCCAGCAGCGGCGTCACCTCGGCGAACTTCTGGCGGTAGCGCGCGCGGTTCTCCACCACATGCGCCTCGTCGCCCCAGGCCGCGATGCTGGCGGCCTGCACGATGGGGCTCATCGCGCTGCCGTGGTAGGTACGGTAGAGCAGGAACTTCTTCAGCAGCGCCGCGTCGCCGGCCACGAAGCCGGAGCGCAGGCCCGGCACGTTGGAGCGCTTGGACAGCGACGTGAAGGCGATCAGGTTGCGGAAGTCGCCGCGCCCCAGCCTGGCGGCGGCCTCCAGGCTGCCCAGCGGCGCCGCACCTTCACCTTCAGCGCGGAAGTAGATCTCCGAGTAGCACTCGTCCGAGGCGATGACGAAGCCGTGGCGGTCGCTCAGCTCGAACAAGGCCTGCCATTCCGCCAGCGGCATCACCGCGCCGCTCGGGTTGCCGGGCGAGCAGACGTACAGCAGCTGGGTGCGCGCCCAGGTCGCCGCGTCGATCTGGCTCCAGTCGACGGCGAAGTTGCGGGCCGGGTCGGCGTTCGCGAAGGCCACCTCGGCTCCCGCCAGCAGCGCCGCGCCTTCGTAGATTTGATAGAAGGGGTTGGGGCAGACGACGGTCGCGCCCGGGCGGGTTGAATCGACCACGGTCTGCGCGATGGCGAACAGCGCCTCGCGCGAGCCGTTGACCGGCAGCACCTGCGTGGCCGGGTCCAGCGCCAGCCCGTAGCGGCGCGCGATCCAGCCGGCGATGGCCTCGCGCAGCTGCGGCGTGCCGGCCGTGGCCGGGTAGGCCGACAGGCTCTTCATCGCACCATTGATGGCCTCCGCGATGAGGGCCGGCGCGGCGTGGCGCGGTTCGCCGATGCCCAGCGAGATGGGCGCGAAGTCCGGATTGGGCGTGATGCCGGCCGTCAGTTCGCGCAGGCGCTCGAAGGGGTAGGGATGCAGCCGGGCCAGCCGCGGATTGACGGGAACAGTCATGCCGGAATCATAGGTGGCCAGCCGCGTCGGGCCATCGTCCTGGCCAGTGCAGGAGGCCGCGGGCCTTGCGGCTGGCAACGGTCGCATGAGGGGCATGGGGCAGGCGAGCAACTGGCCCCGGGACAACAAGCGCCGCTGGGCCCTTCGGGATGGTGTGGGGCGGCGCGTCCACAGGGTCCGCTCCCGGGCCGCAAGCCGGAAGGTGCGCCAGGTGACGGCCTGCAAGGGGAGCGCGCGGCGGGGTTACTACCTCCGCCTGACGCCCGGCAGCGAGTTTGACCTCTTCCTGAACCTGGGGCACTGAATGAGCCCGCGGGCCGGCCGGCTGGCAGGCCCGGCCCACCGACGTTGGCCCCTCCCCGCGCCCGGTTCGATAGATCCGTCACGGATCGCGATGTTGTCTGCAAGTGGTCAGATTCCCTTTGAATTTGGTCATTTATGATCGAATACGTGGCCGTTGAGAAAAGAAATAAGTTTGGATGGAATTGGGGCGCCGCACCGATGCCGCCTGGCTGGCGGGTTGGTGCGTTGCTGGCTCCTGTCCTGGCGCCGGGCGCCATCGAGGCCGGACCATGACCACGGGGCGGCGCCGCGGGCTCTGGCCCTCGTTCGTGGACGCTGCGCTGGTGGCGCTCGTGCTGCTGGTGGGCCTGGCCGGCAGCCTTGGCGCCTACCGGTTCCTGGACATCAAGGCAGTGGCGCGGGAGCGCGAGCTGCTGAACGCGATGGGGCAGAGCGTGGTCGGCGCCTTCGACCGCGAGTTGATGCGGATCGTGGAGGCGCTGCAGGCCGCCGGGCAGATGCTGTCGGCCCAGCCCGAGCTGACGCGCGAGCAGTTCAGGCGTTATGGCGCCGGCCTGGTCGGCGATGCCTCGGCCATCACGCTGCTGGAATGGCAGCCCTTCGTGCCGCACGAGCGGCTGGCCGAGTTCGAGCGGCAGGCCGCGCGCGAACAGCCGGGCTATCGCGTGCTCGAGCCGGCACCCTCTCGCCAGGGCGATGGCCTGATGGCCGTGCGGGCGCGCGAGTTTCATGTGCCGGTGCACTACTCCTGGCCCGAGGACGGGTCGGCTCTGGGTGTCGACATGGCCTTCGACCCGCGTCGCATGCGCTCCAAGCTGCTCGCGCGCGACACCGGCGTGCCGATCGCGTCGGAGGTGTTCTCGCTGATCCGGCGCGGGCAGCCGGGCGATGCCCGCATCGGCTTTGCCGTGTCCGCGCCGGTCTACCGCGTGCCGCGGCCGGTGGGCGCCGAAGCGCGCCGGCGCGAACTGCGCGGCTTCCTGGCCGGCGTCGTCGAGTTGTCGGCGCTGATGGCCGAGGCGGCGCTGCAGGCAGACGCCAGCGGCCTGGACGTCTTCATCTTCGACCAGCAAGAGGCGCATCGACTCATCTACGCCTCCTCGGCCGTCGAGCCTTCGCGTGCCGACGAGCGCAACCTGACGCTGAGCGTCGACGCCGGTGGCCGGCCCTGGCAGCTCGTGCTGCGTCCCCGGCCCGGGACCCTGGGCAGCGCGGGCGACCGCACGCCCTTGCTGGTCCTGGTCGCCGGCAGTCTGGCCACGCTGCTCGTCGCGCTGGCGGTGGCGCGCAGCGCCATCGTGCGGCGGCGGCTGGAGCGCACCGAGGCCGTGCTGGCCGAAGACCGGCAACACCTGAGCAACGTGATCGACGGCACCGCTGCGGGCACCTGGGACTGGCATCTCGTCAGCGACCGCCTCGTCGTCAACGAGCGCTGGGCCCAGATGCTGGGGCGCACCCGCGCCGAGCTGGAACCCGTCAGTGGCAAGACCTGGGAGCGGCTGTGCCATGCCGACGACCTCGTCGCGGCCCACGAAGCGCTGAAGCGCCACCTCGGCGGCCAGGAGGAGCGCTATGCGGCCGAATTCCGCATGCGCCATGCGGACGGCCATTGGGTCTGGGTGCAGAGCGGAGGCCGCGTCTTCGAGCGGGATGCCGAGGGGCATCCGCTCCGGCTGGCAGGTACCCATCTGGACATCTCGAGCCGGAAGGCCGATGAGCGGCGGCTGCACGACGATGCCCGCGCGCTGGAGGCGGCGAACCGCCAGCTGCGTGATCTGGCCCTGCAGGACGCCCTGACCGGGGCCTTCAACCGGCGCCACTTCGATGATGTCTGTCTGGCCGCGCTGGCCGACGCCCGGCAAGGCCGGCCAGTGGGCCTGTGCATGCTGGACGTCGACAGCTTCAAGGCCTACAACGACCGCTACGGCCACCAGGCCGGCGATGCCGTGCTGAGGGCCTTCGTGCAGACGCTCAAGAGCGGCCTGATGCGTTCGAACGATGCCGTGTTCCGCCTCGGTGGCGAGGAGTTCGGCGTCATCTTCTCGGCGCCATCGGCAGCGGCGGCCCGGCAGTTCGTGGGCCGGCTCAGTGCCGCGCTGCACGCGCTGGCGCTGCCGCATGAGGACAGCCCCCATCGCATCGTCACGGCCAGCTTCGGCCTGGCCTGGTGGGGCGCGCCGACACCGCGGCTGACGCCCGAGGCGATGTACGCGATGGCCGACGAGGCCCTCTACGCCGCCAAGCGCGCCGGCCGCGACCAGATCGTGACCCGCTGCTTCCTGGTCGGTGACGGCGAGGCGGTGCCGTCGGGCCCGCTTCAGGCGTAGCGCGTCGCGCGGCCCTCGCGCACGAAGGCCCACAGCTGCAGGCCGAGGCGGCCGGCCGTCTCGATGGCCAGACTGCTGGGCGCGGACATGCAGGCCAGCAGCCCCGCCCCCGCCATCGCCGTCTTGTGGACCAGCTCGTAGCTGGCGCGGCTGGACATCAGCACGAAGCCGTCGCGGGGGTCCGCCTCGCGGCGGGCGAGGGCGCCGGTCAGCTTGTCCAGCGCGTTATGGCGACCGATGTCCTCGCGCGCGAGCAGCAGCTCGCCGCTGGGCAGGCACCAGGCCGCGCCATGCAGGCCGCCGCAGCGCGCGTTGAGCACCTGGGCCGCATGCAGGCCGGCCAGCGCGCGGTCCAGTGCGCCCTCGGCCAGAACGGGCGCCCGCACCGGCGCAGGCTGCACGGCGCCCATCTGGGCGAGGCTCTCCAGGCCGCACAGGCCGCAGCCGGTGCGGCCGGCCAGCAGGCGCCGGCGCTTCTTGAGATGCTGCTCGCGGGCCGCCGTCACGCGCAGGGCCAGCTCGACGCCGCCGGGCTGCGGCAGCATGTCAAGGTCCAGCAGCTCGCGGCGTGAGCCGATCCAGCCCTCGCTCAGCGCAAAGCCCAGTGCAAAGTCCTCCAGGTCGGCCGGCGTGGCGAGCATGACGGCCTGCGAGACGCCGTTGACGGTCAGCGCAACCGGCATCTCGACGGCCACCCGCTCGTCGGCGGCGGCGCCGGGTGGATGCAGTGTCAGCAAGGCACCGGAGGCGGGCGGGGGCGTGACTTCGGAGTCGGGCGCAAACATGGCGGCATGATAGGAGTCCGCCTTCCAAGGAGCCGCCGTGTACCTGCCTGCCCATTTCACGTCCACCGATCTGGCGCACGCGCTGCATCTCGCCGCCGAACACCCGCTGGCCCTGCTGGTGGGCCCGGACGCGCAAGGGCAGGGCTTCGGCAGCCATCTGCCGCTGGTGGCGGTGGCGCAGGGGGAGGGCCTGATGCTGGAGGGGCACATGGCGCGCGCCAACCCGCATTGGGGCTGGCTCGCGCAGCAGAAGACGGTGCTGGCCGTCTTCTGCGGCCCGAGCGCGTATGTGAGCCCGCGGCACTACGACAGCGTGCTCAACGTGCCGACCTGGAACTACGCGGCCCTGCATGCCTACGGCGACATCGAGCTCATCGATGGGCAGGCCGACAAGGACGCGTTGCTCAAGCGCCTGATCGGCCGATTCGAGCCGGAGTACGCCGAGCAGTGGCGCGGCCTGCCCGAGGACTACCAGCACAAGCTGCTCGGTGCCATCGTCGGTTTCCGCATCCGTGTGACGCGCTGGGAGCTCAAGCTCAAGCTGAGCCAGAACCGCGCCGCCGTGGAGCGCCAGCGCATCCGCGAGGCGCTGGGGGCGTCCGAGCGTGCCGATGACCGTGCGACGGCCGAGTGGATGGCGCGGCTGCAAGCCTAGGCCGGCACTTCTTCGCCCAGGGCACGCCGCAACGCCATCGCGGCGTGCGGTGCGCGCTCCTTGGCACCGCTGATGAAGTAGACGAAGACCTCGCGCGGCGCGTGGGCGGCCACGGCCGGCGCAGCCGGCTCGACGCAGGGCAGGCCGTCCGGTTCGCTGCCTCGGGCCCAGGCCTGCGCACAGGCCGCCAGTGCGGGAAAGACCTCGGGCTGGCAGCCCGACGGCTCGTCCGCGTGCGTGCGCATGATGCGTGTGTAGACGAAGTCGCCCGTCAGGTCGGCAATGGGCGGGTAGTCGTCGGACTCGGTGAATACCGTCGCGGCGTTGTACTTTCTGGCAAGGGTCAGGTACTCGAGGCACTGGAAGCTCGCATGGCGCGCGTCCAGCGCGTGTCGCAGCTTCAGGCCGTCGACCTCGGCCGGCAGCAGCTCCAGGAAGGCCCTCAGGTCGGCCGCGTCGAACTTGTGGCTCGGTGCGAGCTGCCAGACGATGGGCCCCAGCTTGTCGCCCAGCTCCGCGATGCCGCTGTCAATGAAGCGCCGGATGGAATCGGCGCCGTCGGCGAGCACGCGGCGCTGCGTCGCGAAGCGGATGGCCTTGAGCGAGAACGTGAAGCCCTCCGGCGACTCCTTGCGCCAGCGGGCGAAGGTCGCGGGCTTCTGCGCCCCGTAGTAGGTGCTGTTGATCTCGATGGCGGTGAGGCGCCGGCTGGCGTATTCCAGCTCGCGGGCCTGCGGCCAGCCTTTGGGGTAGAAGTTGTCGCGCCAGGGCTCGAAGTTCCAGCCGCCGATGCCCACCCTGATCTTGCCTTCGCTCACGCTGCCTCCCGGGGATGCCGAAGAGGCCGCAGCCTATCGGCCCCCGGGGCGGGCGCGCAAGCGGGCTTACATGCCCGCGTAGTTGGGCCCGCCGCCGCCCTCGGGCGTCACCCAGACGATGTTCTGCGTCGGGTCCTTGATGTCGCAGGTCTTGCAGTGCACGCAGTTCTGCGCGTTGATCTGCAGGCGCTCGCCGCTGCCGGCCTCGTTGGGCACGAACTCGTAGACGCCGGCCGGGCAGTAGCGGCTCTCGGGGCCGGCGTACTTCGCCAGGTTGACCTGCACCGGCACCGCAGCGTTCTTCAGCGTCAGGTGGGCGGGCTGGTTCTCTTCGTGGTTGGTGTTGGAGATGAACACCGACGACAGGCGGTCGAAGGTCAGCTTGCCGTCCGGCTTGGGGTAGGCGATGGGCGTGCACTCGGCGGCCGGGCGCAACGAGGCGTTGTCAGCCTTGTGGTTGTGCAGCGTCCACGGCGGGCTGGCGACGCCCAGCTTGGGCAGCAGCCACTGCTCGATGCCGGTCATCAGCTGGCCGGTGGTCTTGCCCTTCTTGAACCAGAGCTTGAAGTTGCGGGTCTGCTGCAGCTCCTCGTTGAGCCAGCTCTTCTCGAAGGCCTCGGGGTAGGCGGCCAGCTCGTCCTGGGCGCGGCCGGCGTCCAGCGCGGGCGCCAGCGCCTCGGCGGCCAGCATGCCGCTCTTGATGGCGGCGTGGCTGCCCTTGATGCGTGCGGCGTTCAGGTAGCCGGCGTCGCAGCCCACCAGGCAGCCGCCCGGGAACACGGTGCGGGGCAGCGCCTGCGGCGTGCCGTTGTTGATCGCGCGGGCGCCGTAGCCGATGCGTTTGCCGCCCTCGATGTGGGCGCGGATGGCCGGGTGGGCCTTCCAGCGCTGCATCTCCTCGAACGGGCTCAGGTAGGGGTTGTCGTAGTCCAGTCCGATGACGAAGCCCAGCGTGACCTTGTTGTCCGCCAGGTGGTACAGGAAGCCCCCGCCGAAGGTGTCGCCCTCCATCGGCCAGCCGGCCGTGTGCACGACCTTGCCGGGCTGGGCCTTGTCGGCGGGGATCTCCCACAGCTCCTTGATGCCGATGGCGTAGGTCTGCGTGTCCTTGCCGTCGGTCAGCTTGTACTTGGCCAGCAACTGCTTGCCGAGGTGGCCGCGCGCGCCTTCGGCGAAGACGGTGTACTTGCCCAGCAGCTCCATGCCCAGCTGGAAGTGGTCGGTGGGTTCGCCGTCCTTGCCCAGGCCCATGTTGCCGGTGGCCACGCCCCGGACACGGCCCTGCTCGTCGTACAGCACCTCGGCGGCGGCGAAGCCCGGGAAGATCTCGATCCCCAGGCTTTCCGCCTGCTGCGCCATCCACTTGACGACGTCGGACAGGCTGATGACGTAGCAGCCGTGGTTGTGGAAGTTGCGCGGCACGAGGAAGTCGGGCGTGCGCTTGGCTCCGGTCTCGGACAGGAACAGCACGTCGTCGCCGGACACGGCCTGGTGCAGCGGCGCGCCGAGTTCCTTCCAGTTCGGGAACAGCTCGGTGATGGCGCGCGGGTCCATCACGGCGCCTGACAGGATGTGGGCGCCGGGCTCCGAGCCCTTCTCCAGCACGACAATGTTGGCGTCGGGCTTGAGCTGCTTCAGGCGGATGGCCGTGGCAAGGCCCGCCGGGCCGCCGCCGACGACGACCACGTCGTACTCCATGGACTCTCGGGGGCCGAACTGGGCCAGGATTTCATCGGATGTCATGCGGGTGCTCCGGCACTTTGAATTGCGCGCGATTCTAGAGAGGGTGGAGAACGAATCGAACGATCGTGCTTTTTTAGTGCGTGCGGTCTAGCCGCCGTGCCTGGATGCCCGCGGCTTTGAGCCGCCGCAATGTCCCTCATCCGGGGCCTCATCAAGAAGCTCATCGAATCCGAGTGCCCCAGCACGCCGCTCCCCGCCTCAGCCAAGCTGGCGAGCATTCGCTGGGTGGCGACCTCGGCTCGTTTGGTCACTGCAGTAACTTTTCAGTCCGGGCGAAGAAATTCTCCGGTTGCTGCGCTAGTTACTGCAAGGTGATCTCGGATCGCACGGGGCGACCCGGGATCGCAAGAAAAAGAAAAAGCCCTGGAGCGTTGATGCTCAAGGGCTTTTCGGGCTTCCTGGGACGGTGCAGGACCGTCTGGAATGATCGGGTGGTGGAGAGGAGGAGGCTCAAGGAGTCCCCAAAAATCTCCATGTCCTTCCTGGGACATTTTGCAGTTCTACACGCCGTTGTGGAATGACGTTGTGTAGAACTGCGAAGCCATTTTATGCCTGGGTCACGAGCGAATCCAACGACCAGCAGGACAGGGCTACCCCGTCGAAGTGGGGTCGGTGCGACTACTTGAACCCGGCGGGCTGAAAACGGCCTGTGCAGCAGGCTGTTTTCGCCTTCGCCAAGTACGCAAACATTACGCCGTTAGCGCGCTATACAGAAGTGAAGGTCAAATTGATGCAAGGCGACCTTCGCCTCTTCATGGTTGTGTATTTCCTCTCTTGCCCGGGCGTTCGCGCCCGGGCCTTTTTGCGCGCTGTCTCGTAACGCTGCCATCAGCGCAATTGCCTTGCAGGCGCGGAACGCCGATGGCAAATGGCGCCTACCAGGGCGGCCGTCCCAACATAGCGCCATGGCAGGCCTTTCGGGCCTGCGGGGGAGCCGCCGCAGCGGGCCGCGCCGACGAGCCCGAAACGAAGCGTAGGCGTCGACGCGGCAGCGGAACTGCGACTCCTCGCAGACAGATGTGCGGAGTGGGCGAGAAGGTGCTGCACACACTGGAACGGCTGCGACAGGGTTTCGGTAGTGCGAAAAGCTACTTGAATGCGCTGGCGATCAATGCGATGGAGCAATCATCACCCATTGCTTTGCGAGAGAAATCCCGTTCGTTAAAGTTCGCCGTCAGTGTGCTTTTTTTCAGTGTCCCCGCACGCAACTCGCCAAGCCACGTCGCCAATCTTGGCGCTACTCTCGCTCCGTCGAGCGAAACCAAGGCCAAGGCTGGCCCATCGCTCATCGCCGCTAAGCCGCATACATCATGTGCGGGAAGAAGCCCGCTCTGAACGTCCTCTGGCCTAAGCCTGTCGTCCACAAAAATCGTCTCATTGGCAAAGTCCCCTTTGCCCATTTCTCCAAGCGTCTGAAACTCGGATGTCAGTGCCCCGTCGGGCAGCACCTGCATTTTTTCTTGTACGAGCGCACCATCGCCCACCTTCAGCCAGAGCAAATGCGTCTGGCCAACAAGCCCCAGCAGCAATGTGCAACGAAAATCCTTCACGGGTCGGCGCTGTGTGTTTGCCAAATCATTCAGCACGCCCATGGCGTGTTTGACAAGCATCAGTGCAAATCGGCGGCATCGCTCGGCTGCCGGCGGCGTCTCCTGGTCCAGGAGGTCGACGACATCTTGCTCCAGCGTTGCCAACAAGCGGCCCAATGCCGCGACGACCGCTTGCGCACCAATATCCGACATCGACGAACTGCCCGCGCCGTCCGCGACGATGACGACCGGTCTTGGATGGGTTGCGCTCGTCGCAGCATCCTGGCAGGGCAGTGGTGGCGTCGCGTTGAGATGCCTCGCACCAGCGACAGCCTCATATTGCGCCTCCCACCGGCCCGACGGAGAACGGTAGCGAACCTCAACTTCGCTTTCGACTATTTCAGCCGCCAACTCGACAACCGATGTGGGCAGTTCTGGTGCTGGAACGGATGATTTCCCCCGCCGGGCGGCCTTTTTCGTCATGGCTGAATCAATTTGTGGAGAAAAATACAAGAAGTTCTGGCCGGCACACCGCTTTACGGAGCAGCCACTGATCGCTGACCACGGTACTCATTTTTCTTAGGAGCCGTGGGCTCCATTGCCACCTCATGCCAGCCTTTTCCCATTTCGTCCCGATAGATAGAAAGTGCTTCACCCCATTCGTCCAGCGTGGCCCGCTGCGAGGGATCATCCGCTCCTTCAATGAAGGTGCGAATGAACAGCGACTTGAGTTTGTGCGGCATATGGCTCCAGATGTTGTACCAAGGGCCTTCTGGTATCCGGCCCCTTGCCACCTTGTCGCCTTTGCCATACGCGAAATCTCCCTTGCGGAGGTTCTCTGCGCGCTCGGAGCCTCCCTTGATGTCATAGGGATGGCGCCCCAGCATGAGTGCCATGAACAGAACGATGGCGATGGAAAACGATTCGCTCTCGGACGTGCGCTTGACCTTGCTGAAATCAGCGCCGTGCTGCTCTTTGGCCGTCATGTCCGGCATGCCGACAGGACACGGATAAAAATGGTTGCCGATGATTACCTGGTAACTGTCGCAGTCGATTAACGTAACGGCGGCGGATGCCGGATCGCACAAAATGTTCTGCAAATTGCAGTCGCCAATCATCACACCACGGCGGTGCAAGAAAATCGCCAAGTCCAACAGATTCAATAGGTACGCCACCACCCGCTGTCTGTCAAGGCCAGGAAAGTTTTTCTTGTACAGCATGGCATGGGCGAGTTTGAACATAGGCTGCCCCTTGGCGCGGTACATGGCATAACCGATCCAGTGCTTCCTCTCGTCGTACACGGAAAGTAAAGGCCATGAAAGACGGCGGTCTTTCTTGAGATCGGCCAACTGGCACATGGCCTCTACCTTTTCCTGCAGGGCTTTGCCTCGCCTAGCAAGGATTTCCGGGTGGTACACCTTGATAAGAACCTCGGGACGTTCCCGTAGAGGATGAATGGAACCTTCCCCGCCCTTGGCCAGTAAGTCGCCCAACGCTTGCGGCGTGCCCTGCGGATCAAAAACCTTCACCATTTCGAATCCTGCGCGCCAAGATCAAATGCTGGCCCAACTGTCCGTGCTGGGCAGTTGCACCTGGGCGCTGGTGGAAGTCGATGCCGAAACTCGACTCATGCTGGCGGAGAGCCATTCGAAGAATTCGGAGAAGTTCAAACCCTCCAGCTTCAATGCCGGACGATTGGAAAACTGACCCAGTTTGCCTAAATCAGCCCCTTGTACACCCACCATCAGCGCAACGAGCTTGCGATTGGTCGACTGCGCCTTGGCTTCTTGCGCCACCTGTTGCCAGCTATCGGTAGGTTCGCCGTCACTGATGACAACCAGCCAAGGCTGGTAATACGGAACACCATTGCGCTTGTATTCGGCTTTGCGCTCATCCAGTCTTTTCAAAGCCAGTGCCACGGCACCGCCCAAGGGTGTATTCCCGCTAGCTTGAAAAGACTGAATGCCATCAATGTGCGTCGCTGTTGTGAGCGGCAAGACTTCCTGAACAGAGCCGCCCGCCGTAATCGCGCCAACCTCGACGGAGTAGGCTGCGACCTCATCCTTCTTCAATGCTTCCAAAAAACTCTGGAACCCTTTGTTGAGCTCATCAATTGGGGTAGGACCGCTGCTGAACAAGCCCCCTAAAACGCCGCCGCCCATGGAGCCGGAAGTATCCAGCACCACCATGCAAGGACAGCGCGGAGACGGGTTGTCAATCAAATCATTGGCATCACTCGACATCTGCAAGTTCCTTTCAGCTCGCACCCCGCAAGCCATGTGTAACTAGTCTATCGGGCGGCGTTCGGGCGGGCGAGTTGCAGTCCGTGAGCTTTTACGCATGGACTCCGTCATTCGTCGTCTTTAAGGAGTTACTGTCTCGATATAGCCGAGCAGGTCTCAATACCTGTGGCGCCAACTCGACCAGAGCGGCTCAAGCAACGTAGTGCTATGGCAGGCCCCAGGGCCTGCATCGGGGGAGCCGCCGCAGCGGGCCGTGCCGACGAGCCCGGAGCGAAGCGTAGAGGTCGGCGCGGAGCCGTTGGGGTGGGGGCCTGTGGCCCCGGTGCAGGCTGCGGCCTGCTGGGGGAGCCGACGAGTTTTGACGGACGAGCCAGGACCGCGTAGCGGGCCAGGTCCGGCAAAAGCTCGTTGGGGGCAACGCCCCGCCTCCCGGACCCGTGAGGGGGCGGGCAACCGGGTTCCACCGCGACGCAGGAGAGGCTGGCCGCTGGCCAGGCTGTAGCCCGGACTCGGGCGAAAGCTGGAAGCCGGTTGCCCGCCCGTGAAACGGTCCTCGAAGAGGAGGCCGAAGGTCGCGGGAGGCGCCCCAAGGGCCGGACACGAAGTGCCTGCCCGCTGGAGGAATTGCCGCTGTTCAGCGGCGATTTCGCGAAGGCAAGCACGGCAAGGAGCGTAGCGACCCAGTGCGCGCAGGCCAGCGAGCTCCGGCGAGTGGGCCGAAGTGTGTTTATCCGAATGAACGCGGATAAGCACCCGAGCAATCAGCCTCACAAGCGCCACGCGGCCGTGCGGATGCTGTGCAGGGATGCGCGCACTCGCCCAAAGAGCGCCATAGCCGTTGCCCAGCACCGTTTCCAAGCCGGTACCGCAGGTGCAATGGCGTCTGACGCCTGCTTGGCCATTTGCAGCTCCGCCATGCGAGCCTTCTTCCTGGCACGGTATCGGCGGGCGCGCTCGGCGTCGCTGAGCGCGTCGGGCTTAGGTGGCCGGCCACGTTTGCGGGCCGCGCGGGGCGAGGGATGACGGGTGGGTTGCTCATCATGGAGCGAACGCGTGTTGTCGGTGTGCATGCACGGTATAGCTCGGCAATGGCGTCATGTGATGCGAAGAAATCGCCACGCCGACAGGCGGACATTTCAAGACGCGTCACGGGAAGGGGCACGCCGCACCTTGGGCATTTCCGTGATGCGTCACAGAAACGCTCGCTCTATTCCCGCTCGAGTCTGCATTTGTCGTGACGCGTCACGAAAACGGAAGGGCCTTCTCGTGACGCATCGGGCCCTCACGGGGATCAGGGCGCGCGCGAGCGCTCGACGTGTCGCCGTCGTGGTGCCGCGCGCTATACAGGTCATGAACCAAAATGAACAGCGGCGGCTGAAAGACGCACGTGGCCTCTCCTTTCTGCACCAGTTCGGCTGGCTCAGAACGTGCGAGTTGGGCAAGCTGATGTGGCCGGACATCGCTTCTTGCAGACAGTCGGCCGACAGGCTCGCCCGGGACTGGCTCGCTCGCAGGCTCGTGATCGCGCGAGACCTCCCCGGTGGCGCCGGTCGTGCACTGGTACTTGCAACGGCTGGGGTCCGTTTGCTTGCCGAGCATAGTGTCGCTGCCATCAGTGGCAAGGACCTCGGCAAACTGACCGGCGACGGCGGATGGTTGCCACCCCTGACTTGGCGCCACGACATCCTCGCCGCTGGTGTTCTTTGCGAGCTTCATCGGCAGGGGTTCACGGTTCATCCTGAGGCCGAACTGCGGCGGAGCGCGGACCTGGGAGCCAAGATTCCAGACGGCATTGCAGTTCGAGGCGCAGAGACTCTTTGGGTCGAGATCGAGAATGCCCGGAAATCCGGCCCAGAGATGCGCAAGCTGGCGACTGCCCTGTGCCTCGCTGCGACGGGCTGCGCTCCGGCAGTGGCCGGCTTCAAGGCCACTGGTGCCCTGGTGGGATACGTGCCTGGGGTGCTGGATGAGCGTGGCTATGCGCTGAGCCACCAGCAGCGGGTTCGTCGCGCGATCCAGTTGGTAGGTCGGACGGACATCGACCTTCAATGGGCTGAATGCCAGTTGCTGGGCTCAGCGGGCGTCGGCGAAGTCACGCTCAGCCGAGAGCGCATCAAGTCCGATGGCGTTGCGCGTGTACTGCAGCGGCTGGATGCCGGTGGGTGGCATCCGCAGCCGGACGGTACCTTGGCGGCCAGCTATGGCGACCACCGGGCGTGCATCTGGGAATTCGAGGAGGTATGGCCGTGGGCATACGCCCTTGTGACCCGGGACGGCGCAGCCGTCAGCGCAGGCTATGCGGAAACCGCCGACGAAGCGAAGCGAGCCTGCGCCGCCTGGCTGGCGAAGACCTAGCCTAGCTACCCTCATGCCGTCATTGCGACATTCCACGACACTAGGCTCGGCCCCTTGTTGTTGCAGAGCCAACGTTCCACGCCAGCGACGATGCCTTCGCCGTCGCCGCGCAGTGCAGTAAATGCGGACAGGGGCGGGCCCAGCCGCTCAAGGTCCAACACGCGCACGGCGCAGAGCCGATGCAGGAAGGTATGCACCTGCGCACGGGCTTCCATCCATTTGGCGCGCACCTCCGTGTTGTGGCGGTAGATGGCATCCAAACCCTTCTTGGTCTTGATACTGACTTCGGGCGGATGCGCTTCAAGCTCGGCGGCCTCGTGCGCCAGGGTCAGTGCCGCAGCCTGAGCATCCGCCCATTCGGCGTGCAGGGGCTCGATGACGGTGGGCAGCACCAGTCGCTCGACGTAGGCGCGGGGCGTGTAGTGGGCGCCCAGTGCGTGGCGCTCGGATGGGTCCAGCGCGCGCTCCAGCAGCGTGCCGAAGATGGCGGGCTCGACTTCGCGCCAGTTGGCGCGCGCCGCTGCGATAAGGTTGTCGATCTGCTCCGTGCTGAGCAGCAGACTGTAGGCATCGGCGCTGGCGCCCTTGAACAGCTTACCGTTGAACTTGAGCACGTCCTTGACGATGGCGGGCGAGAAGCCGCCGCGATCCATGTCGGCCCAGAGGCTGGCGAGCATGCGGCGTAGCGTGGCGGGGTCGCCACGGTGCTGGGTGAGCAGCCCGTGGAAGGAGCCCGCGGGCAGCAACTCCACATCCTCGGCAAACATGCTGAACAGGCAACGCGAGAGGTAGGCGGCCACGTCGTGCGAAGCATGACCTGCCTGTTCCAGCGAACGGGCCAGGGTGGCGAGCTGCTGCGAGACCTCGCGCGTGACCTTGGCGCTGATGCGGGACGGGTCCAGCGCGGCCGGATCGGTCCAGATGAGACGCAGGCGCTCCAGGACGGCGGGCTGCGCCAGGTCGGCCAGCGCGATGCGATGGCTGCGTGGGTCAGGGAAGGGAACGTAGGTGCCGCCGCTGCGACTGAACTCCGCGTAGACCTCCAGCACGGTGCCCACGTCCACCACGATCACAAAGGGCGGCCGGCCTTCACCGGCCGGCAGCGCCCGCGCATAGTTTTCGCCCTGGGATCGGGCGCGCAGCAGGCCGTCGTCGAAGCGCTTGGTGTGCTTGCCGGCCTTGAGCTTCTTCGCCTCAAGAACGAAGTGACCGCGCCGTTAGCAGTCGATGCGGCCGGCGCTACTACTGCCATCGCCATGAGCAAAGGTCACGGGCCGCTCGAACATGTAGTCCTGCTCGGCGGTAGGGTGTGGCTTGGACACCTCCAGCAAGTCGCACAGGTCCATCACGAAGGACTGTGCGGTCGCCAACTCCGTCGCAGTCACGCCTTGCCAGCGTTCGATGAACGCGGTGCTTTTTGTTTTCCTCTCCATGGTGGTCATCTTAGAGGGCGAAGCTAACCGAACCGATGAGGGAAGCTTCGAACTTGACCGGCACTCGCACGCTGGCCGCTCGACGAGCCCCGTTGCGCTGTATCGCGTTTATGGGTGGGCTCCGCCCTCGCTGGGTGTGGCGCCTCTGCCGCACTGATCCGTCTGCGAGCCTCCCGCTGTTACCTGATATGGCTTTTTCACTGCCGGACCTGGCGCTGCTATGCCCGGCCGCGCTTTAGCCAGTTGGCAATGGTCCGCGAGGTAACGCCGCCGATGTCCTCGGCGATGGCCTCGTTGCTGTGCCCCAGATGGTGCAACTCCAGCGCTCGCGGCAGCTTCTCGTTGCGAAGCTGCTGCCCCTTCATCGAGCCGACCGCCGCCTGACGTTCCCGAAATGCTGCTGGGCTGAAATGCCGCCATACCCAGCGAGCCACCGAGCGTGCCAAGCGTCGGACTTCGGCACTTGGGAGCGGTTCAGGAAAGCCTGCGTTCATGGCATCGGCTTGATCCCAAGCAGCTGCCAGCCAGCGATCCTCACCGCCGGCGCGCCAATAGCGGCGGACGCCGCGATAGGCCCACTGCGACAGGTCGTCGAAAAGCGTGCAGTTCCGGCCCAAGCCCGAGGGCTCCCTTCTACGGGCAAGCCAGGTCGGTAGTTCGTCGACATGCTCGGCCAGGACGGAAAGCTCGTATCTCGGGGCGTTGGCGGGCTCCCACAGCTTCCATCGTTCATGAAGTGGGTTCTTCCCCAGAGGGCCATTGAAGCCTCGATCACCCCCGATAGCTTTGACGTAGGCCGCTTCGATGGCCGCAAGGTATCGAATCGGATGCCGTCGCCCATGCATGCTGGTGCAGACCGGCGATGCCAGGGCATAGCCCATCTGGGCGTGGCCATTTTCTGGGTTCGTAGCAATGAAGGTCGGTGCGGGCAGGCCGGCCGATTCCCAAGCTATCGCCGCTTTGTCTTCGTCAACGTCAAGCAGCAGCCAGCTCGCCATGCTTGGCGGGTTGAGCTGGATGTAGGGCTCACCGAGCGCGGTGCTGAGCGGGCGAATATGTGCGCCGTCTTTGACCAGGGCACAGTAGGGGCGGCGCGGGGCCGATGATTCGATGAGGGAGCGCAGGGCGCCCGAGGCGTGGGACAAGGCACACTCCGATGGTGTGCCGCGCGGCTATGTCGTGTCTTCCTCGGTGCGCAATTGCGCTTTGGGCAAGGCCCTGGTTGTTTCCTCCGCTTGCTTTGCGGCTGGGTTGGTAAGGAGCACCCCCTTGCGGGGGCGCTCAGGTTCGAGAGCGATGGCGCTCTATAACGTATAGCGCGATGTCAGGCCGTAGCGACCACCGGTCGGAAAAACGCCAGGTCGCCATAGGTGATTCGCTCCAGAAGCTCCATCTTCTGGTCCACCGGAATCTCCCCCTGATAGCGCACGACGACATTGGAACGCTCGTCTTCGACCTGGCCGTCCTTGACGCTCTGAATTTGCGTGACGTTGGTGGTGTGGCCCGTGATGGCTTCGGCGCCAGCGACGCGCAGCACCATCGCCCGATTCAGAAGGGTGAAGCGGAATGCGTGCATACCGACGATGCGGGCGTTCGGTGTTTCGTCACGCAGGCCTATGTCTTTCAAGAAGTCGCTGAACCACTCGCGGGCCTTCGGGGAGGCCTTGCCGGCGCTCGGAGGGAAGCCTGGGAACAGCAGCATGTGCCCCTGCTTCTTCACGTGCTCCACGTAGTCGATGAACCCCAGCTCAAGCAGTTGGGGGTGTATCGGCACCTTTCGCTTGGAGCTGCCGGTCTTGACCGACTTGTCCACCTTCTTGTGGCTCGCCGACTCGTCGGTGATGTCGAAGTACCAAATGCCGTTCTCATCCTGCCGGATGTCCACCTGAGGATTCAGCTGGCATAGCTCGTTGACCCGGGCGCCGGTGAACAGACCGCAGTGGGGCAGCCAGAACTTGTGTGCTTGCCCGGTATCCGCGGCGAACCTGGCCATCTCGGGCCCTTGGAACAGGCGTTGCAATTCAGTCTGCTTGAATGCTCGTTGGCCATGTTCGGGGTCCTTGCGACTGCCGGTGTACTGAATCCCCTCGACCGTTAGCCCCAAAGGCCATCCACGGTCCTGCCACTTTCGCCTGCAATAGCGGATGAACGGGGCCATGACCGCCAGGTAGGTGCCATCGAACGTTCCCTTTGCCATCTCACCGACGCCGAGCTGAATCAGCTCTCGGGGCGTGATGTTTTGCCGGCGGCACATCGCACTCCAGTGCGGCGGTAGGTCCTGAATTGAGTCGAAGAACCCTTCGATGTCGTCTTGCAAGAGGGAGCCGATAGGCTTGTCGCCGATGATGTCCAGGAGCAGCGGCATCGTTGTCCGGACCTTCTTGAGCATCGCTGAATGGTCGAGCTTGGCGTAGTAGTCGAGATAGGCCGTGGTCACCTCGGACAGTAGCGGCGTTGCCAGGCTGCGCGCCAGCACGGGTGTGGGCTCATGCTGGCCGGCATAACGGTTCAGCAGCTTCTCGTTGACGCGCAGGACGGCTCGGCCGTAGGCGAGCGTCAGTCGGCGCATGTCGGCCTCGGGCACGTTCAGTTCATACCGGTACAGACGCAGGAACTCATCCAGCAGAGGGCGCAAAACATCTTGCTTGCCCAGCACCAGAGCGGTTTTCAGCTCGCGATTGGCTTCAGCGTAGTCCGCCTGGTAGTCCTCGATTTCCTCGGGGGTGTAGTTCTCGTCCAGCACGCGGGCCTCGTCGCCGGCCAGACTGGCTGCTTCGACATGGGTGCAGATGGCGTCGATGGTTTCCGAGGTCAGCGCGTCTATACGGGTTATGGCCTGGACTTGCTGGCGTGCGGCCAGATTCGCAAGACGTTGGCGCTGCTTGTCCCAGTCTGCGGTCAGCTTGGCTTCCTCAAGCCGGTGACGTTCCACCGCGGTGCGGTAGTCCTTGGTCTTGAGCGAGAAGCTGACCTCCTCCTGGCCGGGATACCGGGACAACAGGTCAGAGGGAATTCGGCGGCGCAGGTAGTAGGTGCCGAACTTGGGGTTGCGATGAAGGCCGGTAGGGAGCACGGGCATGGTCAATAGTTGCTGATGCCAAGGTATAGGGCACCAGGAAGACCATGCGAGACCTTCAAACCGTTGTGTAGAAGCGTTGTGTAGAAGTCCAGGGTGAAGAACACCCTGGATTCACTAGAACTTCTTGCAAATCAACGGCTTGCAGAAATATTTGGTGGAGAGGAGGAGGATCGAACTCCCGACCTTCGCATTGCGAACGCGACGCTCTCCCAGCTGAGCTACCCCCCCACGCGAGCAAAAATTATAGCCGGCCGTCATGGCTCACGGGTGTGGGGGCGACCCTGGAGAGCAGGCATAGTGGGCTGCTATCGCATGCATTGAAGCTATCCATTGGCTGAGCGTGCTTGCAGGGGAGTAGCGTCTTTGCTTCCACCCCAAGGAGACTGCGATGAGCTTGAAAGGATCCAAGACCGAGCAGAACCTGAAGGACGCCTTCGCGGGCGAATCCCAGGCCAATCGACGCTACCTCTACTTCGCGAACAAGGCGGACATCGAGGGGCAGAACGACGTGGCGGCGCTGTTCCGCTCCACGGCCGAAGGCGAGACGGGCCATGCCCACGGTCATCTCGAGTTCCTGGAGACCGTCGGCGACCCCGCCACGGGTCTGCCCATCGGCCCCACGCGCGACAACCTCAAGGCCGCCGTGGCCGGCGAAACCCACGAGTACACCGACATGTACCCGGGCATGGCCAAGACGGCGCGCGACGAAGGCTTCGACGAGATCGCCGACTGGTTCGAGACGCTGGCCAAGGCCGAGCGCTCTCACGCCAACCGCTACCAGAAGGCGCTGGACGCCCTGGTGGACTGAGGTCTCGCGCGGCCGCTGCACGCGGTGGCCGCAGTCCTCTTGGGCAGGAGTGAGGATGAGCACCAGAGAAGGCAATCTCGAAGCCCCGACCCGGCACGCGCTCGACTGGAAGAGCCCCGGGTTCAACGACGAAGCGGCGTGCCTCCAGGAGATGGAGCGCATCTTCGACATCTGCCACGGCTGCCGGCGCTGCGTCAGTCTGTGCCAGAGCTTCCCGACGCTGTTCGACCTTGTCGACGAGGGGCGCACGGGTGAGCTGGACGGTGTCGCGAAGCAGGACTTCTGGAAGGTCGTCGACCAGTGCTATCTGTGCGACCTCTGCTACATGACCAAGTGTCCCTACGTGCCCCCGCACGCCTGGAACCTGGACTTCCCGCACACCATGCTGCGCGCCAAGGCGATCAAGTTCAGGAAGGGTGGGGTCGGCGCGGGCGAGAGGTTTCTCGCGTCCACCGACGTGCATGGCCAGTTCGCCGGCATCCCGGTCGTCGTGCAGGCCGTCAACGCGGTGAATCGCACCCGGCTTGCGCGCAAGCTGCTGGACAAGCAATTGGGCGTGCATCCCGAGGCCTGGCTGCCGGAACTGGCCGCCAAGCGCTTTCGCTGGAGTGCGCCGGTGGCGCCGGCCCAGGTCGTCACCAATGGCGAGCGCACGCCGGGCAAGGTCGCGATCTTCTCGACCTGCTACGTCAACTACAACGAGCCCGGCATCGGCTTCGACCTGCTCAAGCTGCTGGACCACAACGCCATCCCCTACGTCATCGTCGAGAAGGAGGCCTGCTGCGGCATGCCCAAGCTCGAGCTGGGTGACCTGGCGACGGTGGAGAAACACAAGGCGGCCAACATCGCCGTGCTGGCGCCCTATGCCAAGGACGGCTTCGCCATCCTGTCGGCCATCCCGAGTTGCACGCTGATGTTCAAGCAGGAGCTGCCGCTGCTGTTCCCGGACGAAGAGGCCGTGCGGCGGGTGCAGGACGCGATGTGGGACCCGTTCGAGTACTTCATCGCCCGCCACAAGGACGGCTTGCTCAAGACCGACTTCAAGCAGGCGCTGGGCAAGGTCAGCTACCACGTCCCCTGCCATGGCCGCGTGCAGAAGATCGGCCGCAAGACCGAGGAGATGTTCAAGCTCATCGCCCAGAGCGTGGAGCTGAAGCTCAACACCGTCGAGCGTTGCTCGGGCCATGCCGGCACCTACGGCGTGAAGACCGTCACCCACCCGGTGGCGATAAAGATCGGCAAGCCCGTCTTCAAGGCCATGGCCAAGGACGAGCCCGACGTCATCGCCAGCGACTGCGCGCTGGCCGGCCACCACATCGCCCAGGGCATGGCGCAGGCCGGCACGCCGGCCAAGGCCCTGGCTCATCCGCTGACACTGATGCGCACCGCCTACGGCCTGCCATGACCACCATCACCCCAGACAGCCTGATGACGCTGGAGGCCTATGCGAAGTTCCGCAAGGCCCAGAAGCCGGCCATCGTGGCCCACCGCCGCCTGCGCAGCGTGCGGCTGGGCGAGCATCTGAACCTGCAGTTCGAGGACGAGCGCAGCATCCGCTACCAGATCCAGGAGATGCTGCGCATCGAGAAGATCTTCGAGGAAGAGGGCGTGCAGGCCGAGATCGATGCCTATGCGCCGCTGGTTCCCGACGGCGGCAACTGGAAGGCGACGCTGCTCATCGAGTACCCCGACCCGAACGAGCGCCGCCGCGAGCTGGCCCGCCTCATCGGCGTGGAGGACCGGCTGTTCGTCGAGGTGGAGGGGCAGCCGCGCGTCTATGCGATCGCAGACGAGGACCTCGACCGCGAGAACGCCGAGAAGACCTCGGCCGTGCACTTCGTGCGCTTCGAGCTGACGCCGGCCATGCGCCAGGCGGTCAAGGCGGGGGCGGCCGTGAAGCTCGGCTGCGATCACACCCACTACCCGGCGCACACGCAGATCGAGCTGGAAACGCTGGCCAGCCTCGCGGCGGACCTGGCCTGACGCGACGGTTCAGCCGCCGATGCCGGACAGGAAGAACTTGATGACGCCCTTGGCGGCGAAGCCCACCAGGCCAAAGCCCAGGCCCAGCAGCAGCACGAAGGTGCCGAAGCGGCCGGCCTTGGACTCGCGCGCCAGCTGCAGGATGATGAACACCATGTACAGCATGAAGGCCGCGACCCCGAAGGTCAGGCCGAACTGGGCGATCTCCGCTTCGGTGTAGCCCCACATGTCAGCGCCGCCCGGCCGCCCGAAGGCGCTGACGCGCCCCCTTGGGGGGCAGTGAACGAAGTGAGCGTGGGGGCCAACGGCTCATGTCAATCGGGCCTGCGGGTCACGAGGTCGCGATAGGCATGCCAGCTGGCGTGACCCAGCCAGGGCACGATGACCACCAGGCCCAGCAGCGCGGTGGCCATGCCGATCAGCGTCAGCGCGATGATGAGCGCCGCCCACAGCGCGATGGGCGCCGGATGCTCCAGCACGACCCGCCAGCTCGTGAACACGGCGCCCAGCACGCCGAGCTTGCCGGGTGGCAGGTCCACCAGGGCCGGGATGGCCACCACGGTGGACGCGAAGACCGGTGCGGCCAGCACCGCGCCGAGCATCAGCCAGGTCTCGAAAAGGTGGGAGTCGTCGTTCAGCACGACCTTGAGCAGGAAGTCGCGCGGGTTGTCGATGGGGTCGGTGGCGAAGCCGGTGACGAAGGCGGCGGAGCACAGCACCCAGCCCGTGCCGGCAAAAGCCAGCAGCACGCCGAAGACGATGAGCCGGCCGTCGTGCGGCCGCCAGGCGTCGCGCACCGTGCGCCAGCCCGGCCGGCCACCACGGCTCAGCTCGCGGCTGATGGCGTACAGCCCCGTGGCCAGGATGGGCGCGACGATCAGGAAGCCGCTGAAGGCTCCCGCGAGCAGCCAGAAGCGCTCGCGCGCCAGCGCGAACAGCAACGCGCCGAACAGCGCCATCGCCACGCCATGGCTCAGTGAGGCCAGTGGCGCCTGCCACAGGTCCTGCCAGCCACGCGCCAGCCAGCCCAGCGGGCGCAGCGCGGGAATGGGACGGACGCCGAAGGCCCGGGACTCCCTCAGGGCTTGTTCGCTGTAGCGGTTGGGCATGGCGGTGTGGAGTGTGCCGTGGCGCGCCGGTGGTGGCCTTGATCCGGCTCAAGCCGTTGCCAGCAGCTGGCGGGCGACGTCGCGCAGCGTGGCCGGCCGGGCGTCGGCCAGCACGACGGGTGGCACGTCGGCGACGGCCGGGAAATGCCGGCGCAGCGAGGCTGCGTAGCCGGGGTCGTAGTGCTCGCGCATCAGCGCGGCGAAGACCCCTGCCCAGTCGCCGGCGCGCGCCTGCGCCTGCCAGGCCGCCACGCGGGCACGGCCACGCAGCTCGACGAGGTCGTCCAGCCGCGCGCAGAAGGACTCGGGGTCGGCGGCGAAGTGGGCGTAATCCTGCAGCAGCAGTTCCACCCGAGCGGCTTCCGGCAGCTCGATCCACAGCGGCCGGCCCTGCGCATGCAGCGCGGCCAGCAGGCCGGCGGACAGGGCGATGCGGCCGATCTTGCGGCTCTCGCTTTCCACGAACACGGGGCGTTGCGGGTCGAAGCCGCGCAGCGCGACCCACAGCGCGCTGTCGAAGCCCTTCTGGGTCGGCTGGGGCTGGCCCGGCAGGTTGCCGAGCACGGAGCCGCGGTGGGCGGCCAGGGCTTCGAGGTCCAGCACCTGGGCGCCCTCGGCGGCCAGCGCCTGCAGCAGCCGCGTCTTGCCGCAGCCGGTGAGGCCGCACAGCACGCGGTAGCGGAAGTCGGCAGGCCATTGCTCGATGTCGTCGCGCACCTGGGCGCGATAGGCCTTGTAGCCGCCGACGAGCTGGCGCGAGCGAAAGCCGATCTGGCCCAGGAACCAGTGCAGCGACAGCGAGCGCTGCCCGCCGCGCCAGCAGTAGACCAGCGGCCGCCAGGTCTTGGGGAGCCCGCCGGTGCGCTCGTCCAGCAGCCGGGCGACGTTGCGGGCCACCAGCGTGGCGCCCAGGCGCCGGGCCTCGTGCGGGTCCTGCTTGTAGAGCGTGCCGACGATGCGGCGTTCGTCGTCATCCAGCACGGGCCAGTTCTCGGCGCCGGGCAGGTGGTCCTCGGCGAACTCGCTCGGCGAGCGCGCGTCGAGGATGGCGTCGAAGCGGTCCAGCTCGGTGACCGCGTCCTGGATGCCTATCGTGTAGTTCATGCCGGCAGCGAGACTGCGTCCAGCAGCTCGCTCTCGATCTGCAGCTGGGCCTTGTTCTGCTGCAGCGCCGGGCCGTCGACGAGGAAGGTGTCCTCCACGCGTTCGCCCAGCGTGGAGATCTTGGCCAGCTGCAGGTTGATGCCGTGGCGGGCCAGCACGCGTGCGATGGCGTAGAGCAGGCCGGCGCGGTCGCTGGTGGAGATGGTCAGCAGCCAGGCGGTGGCGCGCTCGTCGGGGCGCAGCGAGATGCGCGGCGAGTAGGGGAAGCTCTTGACGCGGCGCGACAGCCGGCCGCGCCGGGGCTCGGGCAGCGGGCCGCCGGCCTGCAGCGCGACGGCGAGCTTCTGCTCGACCAGGGGCACCAGGTCGCGGTGGTGCACGTCGGCCTCGGGGCGGATGACCTGGAAGGTGTCCAGCGCATAGCCGTTGCGCGTGGTGTGCACCTTGGCGTCGAGGATGCTGAAGCCGGCACCGTCGAAGTAGCCGCAGATGCGGGCGAACAGGTCGGGCTGGTCGGGTGCGTAGACCAGCACCTGCAGGCCCTCGCCGATGGGCGAGGGGCGGGCGCGCACGACGGGCACCTGCGTGTCCACGTGGCGCCACAGCGAGCGCGCATGCCAGGCCAGCTCGGCGCCGTCGTGCCGGGCGAAGTAGCTGACGGCCAGGCGGTTCCACAGCGGCTCCTCGGTGCCGGGCAGCTGGGAGTGCAGGGCCAGGTCTTGCCGGGCCTCCTGCTTGCGCGCCTCGATCTCGGCATCGAGGTTGATCGGGGCTCCGCCGAGGGCGCGCAGCGCGATGCGGTACAGGTCCTCCAGCAGCTTGCCCTTCCAGGCGTTCCAGACCTTGGGGCTGGTGCCGCGGATGTCGGCCACCGTCAGCAGGTACAGCGCCGTGAGCCGCCGCGCGTTGCCCACCTTGGCGGCGAAGGCAGCGATGACTTCGGGGTCGGACAGGTCCTCCTTCTGCGCCACGCGCGACATCGTCAGGTGGTGCTCGACGAGGAAGACGCACATGGCCGTGTCGGCCGCGTTCAGGCCGTGCTGGCGGCAGAAACGCTTCACCTCGATGGCGCCGAGCTCGGAGTGGTCGCCGCCGCGGCCCTTGGCCACGTCGTGGAAGAGGGCGGCGATGTAGAGCACCTCGGGCTCGCTGAACTGCGCCGCGAGCTGTGAGCAGAACGGGTACTCGTGGGCGTGCTCCGGGATGAAGAAGCGCCGCACGTTGCGCAGCACCATGAGGATGTGCTGGTCCACGGTGTAGACGTGGAAGAGATCGTGCTGCATCTGCCCGACGATGGAGCGGAAGACCCACAGGTAGCGCCCCAGCACCGAGGTCTGGTTCATGAGCCGGAAGGCGTGCGTGTGGCCCTCGGGCTGGCGCAGCATGGCCATGAAGGTGGCGCGGTTGACCGGGTCGCGCCGCCAGCCCGCGTCCATCAGGCCGCGGGCGTTGTAGAGCGCCCGCAGCGTGCGGGCCGAGAAGCCCTTGATGCCGGGCGTCTGCTGGTAGACCAGGAAGGTGCGCAGGATGGCGTGCGGGTCGCGCTGGTAGAGGTCGTCGCCGGCGACCTCCAGCATGCGGCCGCGGTCCAGGAACTCCGGGTGCCCGTCGATGGGGCGCAGCTGGTCCTGCTGGGAGCCGTTGATCTGCTCCTCCAGGTTCAGCAGCAGGATCTGGTGCAGCTGCGTGACGGCCTTGGCTGCCCAGTAGTAACGCCGCATCAGCACCTCGGAGGCGCGCTGGGCGCCGGTGCCCTCGAAGCCGAAGCTCTGCGCGACGGCGGTCTGCAGGTCGAACACGAGCCGGTCCTCGCGGCGGCCGGCGACGGCGTGCAGCCGGGCGCGGATGAGCTTCAACTGGCCCTCGTTGCGCTGCAGCTGGCGGCTCTCGAAGGGGGTGATGAGGCCGCGTGCGCTGAGCGCCTTCCAGGTCTTGCCCAGGCCCGCCGCGCGCGACAGCCAGATCAGCATCTGCAGGTCGCGCAGGCCGCCGGGGCTCTCCTTGCAGTTGGGCTCCAGCGCGTAGGGCGTGTCGTCGAACTTGGTGTGGCGCTGCAGGCTCTCCAGCGTCTTGGCGCGGAAGAAGGCCTTGGGGTCCATGGCCTGCATGAAGCGCTTGTGCATCAGGCGGAACAGCTTCGCCTCGCCCGCCAGCGGCCGGGCCTCGAGCAGGGCCGTCTGGATGGTCACGTCGGCCTGCGACTCGCTCAGGCATTCGCCCAGCGTGCGCACCGACGAGCCGATCTCCAGGCCGACGTCCCAGCAGGACGTGATGAAGCCCTCGATGGCCGTCTTGGCCGGGCCGGGCTGGTAGGCCTCGACGCCGTCGGGCAACAGCACGAGGACGTCGACGTCGGAGTGCGGGAAGAGCTCGCCGCGGCCATAGCCGCCGACGGCGGCGAGGCAGGCGCCTTCCGGCATGCCGGCGGTATTCCAGAGCGTGCGCAGCGTGTCGTCGACGTGGCGGGCCAGGCCGCGCAGCAGCTTCTGCGCGCCGGCCTGCGTGGGCCGCGCGGCCAGGAAGTCGTCGATCAGCGTCTGCTTGCCCGCCTTGAACCGATGGCGGAGCTCGGCGAGCGTCGCCACGGCGTCAGGCCGTTGCGGCCGCGGCCTGCGTGATGAAGGCCGGCGGCGGCGGGCTGCCGGCCGACAGCGTCATGATCTCGTAGCCGGTGTCGGTGACGAGGAGGGTGTGCTCCCACTGCGCGGAGAGGGAGCGGTCCTTGGTGACGATGGTCCAGCCGTCGCCCAGTTCCTTGATCTCGCGGCGGCCGGCGTTGATCATGGGCTCGATGGTGAACATCATGCCGGGCACCAGTTCGTCCAGCGTGCCGGGGCGGCCGTAGTGCAGCACCTGCGGCTCCTCGTGGAAGACCCGGCCGATGCCGTGCCCGCAGAACTCGCGCACGATGGAGAAGCCGGCGTTCTCGGCGAAGGTCTGGATGGCGTGGCCGATGTCGCCGAGGCGCGCGCCCGGCTTCACCTTGGCGATGCCCTTCCACATGGCCTCGTAGGTGAAGGCGCACAGCCGCTTGGCGGCGATGGAGCCGTCGCCGACGACGAACATGCGGCTGGTGTCGCCGTGCCAGCCGTCCTTGATGACGGTGACGTCGATGTTGACGATGTCGCCGTTCTTCAGCGGCTTGTCGTTGGGGATGCCGTGGCAAACCTGCTGGTTCACCGACGTGCAGATCGACTTGGGGTAGGGGATGTAGCCCGGCGGGCAGTAGTTCAGCGGGGCGGGGATGCCCTGCTGCACGTTGACGATGTGGTCGTGTGCGAGCCGGTCCAGCTCGTTGGTCGTGACGCCCGGCTGGACATGCGCGGTGAGCATGTCCAGGACTTCGGACGCCAGGCGCCCGGCGATGCGCATGCCTTCAACGTCGGCAGCGGTCTTGATCGTGATGGCCATGGGCCGAATTATCTCAGTCCGCCCAGATGACCGTACCCGTGGCCCAGGTGGCCAGCACGACGATGCCGAAGGCGATGCGATACCAGGCGAACGGCACGAAGGTGTGGCTGGACACATAGCGCAGCAGCCAGCGCACGCAGGCCCAGGCGGCCAGGAAGCTGACGATGAAGCCGACGGCGAACATCGGCAGGTCGGCCATGGAGAGGGCGTGGCGCTCCTTCCACAGGCTGTAGCCGCCGGCCGAGATCAGCGTCGGGATGGCGAGGAAGAAGGAGAAGTCGGTCGCGGCCTTGCGCGACAGGCCCAGCAGCATGCCGCCGATGATGGTGGCGCCCGAACGGCTGGTGCCGGGGATCATGCCCAGACATTGCACCAGGCCGACCTTGAGCGCGTCCAGCGGCGTCATGTCGTCCACGCTCTGAACGCGGGCCACCGGCTGGGCGCGCTTTTCGGCCCACAGGATGATGAGCGCGCCGACGATGAAGGCGCCGGCCACCACCGGTGCGTTGAAGAGATGCGCCTTGATCAGCTTGTAGACCGTCAGGCCGACGATGCCGGCCGGGATGAAGCCGATGATGACGTTGCCGACGAAGCGGCGCTGCCGGGCGCTGCTGGCCAGGCCGCCGAGCGCCTCGCGGATGCGCGCCCAGTAGACGATGAAGACGGCCAGGATGGCGCCGCTCTGGATGGCGATGTCGAAGACCTTGGACTTGGCGTCCGTCATGCCGAGCAGGCTGCCCGTCAGGATCAGGTGGCCCGTGGACGACACCGGCAGGAACTCTGTCAGCCCCTCGACGATGCCCATGATGGCGGCTTTGATCAGCAGGATGACATCCACGTAACGGCTCCGGGGCGACAAAGCCGCGCAGTGTAGCCAGCGGTTCTTGCCGGGGGCTGGCGGCGCCGGCTACATTACTGACCCTTCGGTCATTAACTTCCTCCTCTTGGCCACTGCCCCCCTTCGCCAACGCCGCAAGGACGCTCGTCCGCAGGAACTGCTCGACGCCGCACTGGCGCTTTTCGTCGAGAAGGGTTTCGCCGCCACGCGCAGCGAGGAGGTTGCCGCGCGGGCCGGCGTGGCCAAGGGCACGCTGTACCGCTACTACCCGAGCAAGGACGAGCTGTTCAAGGCCGTGGTGCGCGACAACCTGTCCGTCCACATTGCCGAATCGGCAACCCAGGCGGCGCAGTACCAGGGCTCCATCGCGGAGCTGATGCGCCAGATGTTGCAGGCGTGGTGGGCCAAGGTCGGCCGCGGCAACGCCGGCGTCGTCTGCAAGATCATGATGGTGGAGGCGCGCAACTTCCCGGAGCTGGCGCGCTTTTACGTGGACGAAGTCATCCGGCCGTCGCAGGGCCTGGTGGGCGGCCTCATCGAGCGCGGCATCCGCAGCGGCGAATTCCGCGCCGTGCCGGTCGAGGCCACGGTGCACATGCTGATCGCGCCCATGCTGCACCTGCTGCTGCACGAGCACTCCTTCGGCGAGCACGACAGCTGCCACGAGACCATGAGCGCCGAGCAGTTGCTGGACGCCCAGATCGAGCTGTTGCTGCACGGGCTGCTGGCCCGCCCGCCGGGCCCCTAGAATTTTGCCTTTCAGACCCCCGCCGTACCGCGCTCCGGAGAACTAGATGAATCTCGAACAAGCCCGCTTCAACATGATCGAGCAGCAGATCCGCCCCTGGGATGTGCTGGACCCCAGCGTGCTGGAGTTGCTGCGCGTCGTGCACCGCGAGGACTTCGTGCCCGAGGCCCACCGGGCCCAGGCCTTCGTCGACACCGAGCTGCCGCTGACCGACACGCGCCGCATGCTGGCGCCCAAGGTCGAGGCCCGGCTGCTGCAGGAGCTCAAGGTGCAGCGTCACGAGAAGGTGCTGGAGATCGGCGCCGCCACCGGCCACCTGGCCGCGCTGGTGGGCCACAAGGCGCAGCGCGTCATCGCGCTGGAGGCCGACGCGGGCCTGGCCGCCCAGGCCCAGGCCAACCTGAAGCGTGCCGGCGTGCTGAACGTGAGCGTGCTCAACCAGGACGGTGCCGCCGGCCTGGCCGCCGAGGAGCCCTTCGACGCCATCCTGCTGTCGGGCTCGGTCGCCGCCGTGCCGCAGGTGCTGCTGAACCAGCTCAAGGTGGGGGGGCGCCTGGCGGCCATCGTCGGCGCCGAACCGGTCATGCGCGCCGTGCTGGTCACGCGTACCGGCGCGAACGACTTCCGTACCGTGGAACTGTTCGACACGGTCGCCGGCCGCCTGCCAGGCTTTGCCGAGGCCCCGGCCTTCAGCTTCTAAGGTGATGCCTGCCCGCACGCGTCCTTTGGCCGCTCCCCCCCGAGGGGGCGCCAAGTGGCTTCGGGCGGCCGGGCGCCACTTCGATGCAGTCCGTCGCCATAAAACGCCGCTTGCCCCCTTTTGGGCGCAGGTCGTCACATGGCTTCAGTCATCGGCGGGCTTTGCATCTATAACCCCGGCCGCTGCTTAATTCATTGCTCCAGCCAAGGAATCCCATGCCCCTCGTCCCAGCACCTCGCCTGATCCTGCAACCGCTGGCCATCGCAGCCGGCCTCCTGCTTGCCGGCGTGGCCCAGGCCCAGAGCCTGCAAGAGCTCTATGACGCGGCTCGGGGCTATGACGCAACCTTCCTCGCCACGCGCGCCAGTGCCGACGCGGCTGCCGCCCGTGCCGCGCAGGCCGAGGCGCTGCTGCGCCCGACGCTGGGACTGCAGGCCACCGGCACCCAGTCGCGCACCGACCCGCCCGGCGCCGGCGCCGTGAACGCCACGACGCTGACGGCCGGTCTTGCGGGCAAGTACTCGGTCTACAACGCCGCCAACGTGCCCACCATCGACAAGGCGCGCCGCGGCTATGCCGTTGCCCAGGCCGACTTCGAGGCGGCCGAGCAAGACCTCATCGTGCGCCTGGCCACGGCCTACTTCGACGTGCTGGCCGCCAAGGATGCGCTGACCACGTCGCAGGCCAACAAGGCCGCCATCTCCGAGCAGCTGGCCTCGGCCAAGCGCAATTTCGAGGTCGGCACGGCCACCATCACCGACACGCGCGAGGCCCAGGCCCGCTACGACCTGGCCGTGGCCCAGGAACTGGCGGCGGACAACGACCTGCGCGTCAAGCGCGTCACGCTTGACCAGTTCGTCGGCCGCGTCGGTGTCGAGCCCAAGGGCCTGGCCCAGCCGGTGGCGCTGCCGGCGCTGCCCAGCGACAACGTCGACACCTGGGTCTCCACCGGTGACGACCAGCACCCGGCCGTGCGCAAGGCTCGCCTGGGCCTGGAGGTGGCGCAACTCGACACCCAGATCGCCCGTGCCGGTGACAAGCCGACGCTGGACGCCAGCGCCAGCATCGGTGGCCAGAACCTGCACAACAGCCTGAACGGCGCCCAGGCAGTCGCGTCGGGCGTGGGCACCACCAAGACCGCCAGCGTGGGCCTCACCTTCACCTATCCGCTCTACACCGGCGGCCTGACGCAGAACCGCATCAAGGAAACCCTGGTGCTGGAGGAGAAGGCCCGCAACGACCTCGACTTCGCGCGCCGCAGCGTCGCCGAGGCCACGCGCCGTGCGTTCTTCGGCGTGCAGTCGCTCAAGGCCCAGGTCGCGGCCTACGAGGCTGCCGAGTCGTCCACCAAGCTGGCGCTGGAGGCCACGCAGCTGGGCTACAAGGTGGGCGTGCGGGTGAACCTGGACGTGCTGAACGCCCAGACCCAGCTCTACTCGACCCAGCGCGACCTGGCCAAGGCGCGCTACGACGTCGTCGTCAACAGCCTCAAGCTGCGTCAGGCTTCGGGCCAGTTGCGCGCCGAAGACCTCGGCTCCGTCAACGCGCTGCTGGTCAGGTAAGCCGCCGCGGCGGCGGCCCCGTCAGGCGCCGTTGCCGCCCGGCTTTCTGCGGGTCGCGGGCTCGGCGTCGGGTGCCGGCAGCGGCTGCAGCGGGGCATGCTCGCGCAGCGCGCGCAGGATGATGGCGGTGGACGTCGGCGCCTGATGGCTGAAGCGCGACAGCACGGCCTTCAGATGGGCCACGTCGCGCACGGCGATCTCCAGGATCCAGTTGTCCTCGCCCGTCACTTCGTAGGCCGTCAGCACCTCGGGGCCGGCGTCCAGCGCGCGCAGCAACTGCGTCTCGTCCATGGCCTCGACGCGGATGACGGCGCGGATGGCGTAGCCCAGCTTGTCGCCGTCCACGAGCGCGCGGTAGCCGAGGATGACGCCACTGTCCTCCAGCTTGCGCACGCGCTCCGTCACTGCGGGCTGGCTCAGCTGCACGCGCCGGCCCAGCTCGGCCATCGTCAGGCGGGCGTCGGCCTGCAGTTCGGCCAGGATGCGATGGTCGTGCTGATCTAGCTCAATGGCCATGGAATTCTTTTCAATTCGATCCAAGCTGCTTCAAAGTCAGGGCAGCTTGCTGTAACGGTCTCTAAGTTGGCCTGTCTCCGCCGGGGCGGAGTTTCTTCGATGCCGGCCCCGAACACAACGAGCGCGTGCTGCAGGCGTGCCCGGCTGCAGGCAATCGCGGCGCGGCGCCGACGGGGTGGGTGGCCTGAGCCTCGGCGAGCCTGGCGTCGAGGCATTCGTTCATGAATCGGGTCGTGGTGCTCCCGATTACCGGGCAGGGCCGCCCGGCAGCGCGTTGAGCGGGATGCGCAGGTAGCGCACGCCGTTGTCCTCGGCCGGCGGCAACTGGCCGGCGTGGATGTTGACCTGCAGCGCCGGCAGGATCAGGACCGGCGCGCCCAGCGTCGCATCGCGGGCCTGGCGCAGCGAGACGAACGCCGCCTCGCTCACGCCGTCGCGCACGTGGATGTTCGCCTCGCGCTGTTCGGCGACGGTGGTCTGCCAGCGCGCCTCGCGGCCCTGCGGGTAGTCGTGGCAGACGAACAGGCGCGTTTCGGGCGGCAGGGCCAGCAGGCGCCGCATCGAACGGTAGAGCTGGCCGGCGTCGCCGCCAGGGAAGTCGGTGCGAGCGCTGCCGAGGTCGGGCATGAAGAGGGTGTCGCCGACGAAGACGGCGTCCTCGACCCGGTAGGCCAGGTCGGCCGGCGTGTGGCCCGGCACCAGCAGGGCCGTGACCTCGAGGCTGCCGATCTGCAGCGTCTCGCCGTCGCGCAGCAGGCGGTCGAAGCCGTCGTCCGTGACCGGTCGGTTGTAGAAGCGGCCGAACGTGGCCTGCACCGCGCGGATGTGCTCGCCGATGGCGATCAGGCCACCCGCCTGCTGCTTCAGGTAGGGCGCGGCGGAGAGGTGGTCGGCATGGGCATGCGTCTCCAGGATCCACTGCAGGGTCAGGTCATGCGCGCGCAGGTGTGCGAGCAGCGCGTCGGCCGAGCGCGTCGACGTGCGGCCGGCTGCGGCGTCGTAGTCCAGTACCGGGTCGATGGCCGCGGCTTGCCGGGTGGCCGGGTCGTGCACGACGTAGCTGACCGTTCCCGTGGCGGTGTCGTGGAAGGCTTGGATGGCGACGCTCATGCGGGTATTCCGGGTGGGCTGGGGTGCAATCATTATATTGATATATATAATATTTAACATGCCCAGGCCGACTTCGCTGAACCCCGAGCTGCTGCGCGCCGCCGCGGGGGAGGCCGTGGCCGCACTCAAGGTGCTGGGCAACCCCGAGCGACTGCTGCTGCTGTGCCAGATGTCGCAGGGCGAGATCAGCGTCGGCGAACTGGAGGAAGCCCTCGGCATCTTCCAGCCGACCTTGTCGCAGCAACTGGGCGTGCTGCGCCGCGAGGGCATGGTCGACACGCGGCGCGAGGGCAAGAAGATCTTCTACCGCGTCGCCGACGAGCGGCTGCTGGCGCTGCTGCGCACGCTCTACATGCTTTACTGCCCCAAGGAGGCAACATGACTCTGAACTGGACGGCGTTCACGCCGGGAAGCGCCCTGGCGGGCGGGTTGGTGATCGGCGTCGCGGCGTCGCTGCTGGTGCTGCTGGGCGGGCGCATCGCCGGCATCAGCGGCATCCTGGGCGGCCTGCTGCTGCGGCGCGCGCCGGGCGAGCGCAGCTGGCGCCTGGCCTTCCTGCTGGGCCTGCTGGCTTCGCCCTGGCTCTATGCCGCCATCGCCGCGCCGCTGCACTCGCAGATCGACGCGGGCTGGGGGCTGCTGCTGCTGGCCGGGCTGCTGGTGGGCGTCGGCACGCGCTACGGCGCAGGCTGCACCAGCGGGCATGGCGTGTGCGGCCTGTCCAGGCTGTCGCTGCGCTCGGCCGTGGCGACGGGGGTGTTCATGGTTGCCGGTTTCGCGACGGTCTTCGTCGCGCGGCACATCTTCTGAGGAGCTGACATGGGAACCGTTGTTGGAGCCCTGGCCGGCCTGGTGTTCGGTCTCGGCCTGATCATCTCGGGCATGGTGCAGCCGGCCAAGGTGCTGGGCTTTCTCGATCTTGCGGGGGCCTGGGACCCCTCGCTCGCCTTCGTGATGGGAGGCGCCATCGCCGTGGGCCTGCCGGCCTTCGCGCTGGCCCGGCGGCGGCGCGAGACCTTCCTGGGCCTGCAGATGCAGCTGCCCACGTCGACGCTGGTGGATCGCCGGCTGGTGGGCGGCGGCCTGCTGTTCGGCATCGGCTGGGGCCTGGCGGGCCTGTGCCCCGGGCCGGCCCTGGTGGTGGCCGGCAGCGGCGACCCCAAGGCGCTGGGTTTCGTCGCGGCCATGCTGGCCGGCATGCTGCTGTTCGAGTGGCTGGAGCGGCGCTGAGCGTGGGACAAAATCCGCGCCCATGCTGTTCCTGCTTTCGCCCGCCAAGTCTCTCGACTACGACACCCCGACGCCGCCCGAGCTGAGCGCCGCGCTGACCCGCCCGCAGTTTCTCGACGACACGGCCGCACTCATCGACATCCTGCGCCACAAGACCGTGGCCGACGTGCGTGCGCTGATGGACCTGTCCGAGCCGCTGGCCCAGCTCAACGTGGACCGCTACCAAGCCTGGCGCCCGCGCTTCACCGACGCCAACAGCAAGCCCGCCGTGCTGGCCTTCAACGGCGATGTCTACGACGGCCTGGACGCGAAGACGCTCACCGCCGCCGACCTGGCCTGGGCGCAAGCGCATGTGCGCATGCTGTCGGGCCTGTACGGCATCCTGCGCCCGCTGGACCGCATGCAGCCCTATCGCCTGGAGATGGGCACGCGGCTGGCCAACCCGCAGGGTGCCAGCCTCTACGACTGGTGGGGCGACCGCCTGGCCCTGCACCTGAACAAGCTCGCGGCGGGCCAGAAGGTGCCCGTCATCATCAATCTCGCGTCGCAGGAGTACTTCCGCGCGGCCGACCGCAAGGCCTTGGAGCCACGCGTCATCGACTGCCAGTTCGAGGACTGGAAGAACGGCGACTACAAGATCATCAGCTTCTTCGCCAAGCGCGCCCGCGGGCTGATGGCGCGCTACGCCATCCAGCAACGCCTGGAGACCCCCGAGGGGCTCAAAGGCTTCGACCTGGACGGCTATCGTCTCGCTTCCGAAGTGTCTTCGCCCGATCGATTCGTCTTCCGCCGCAAGCCATGAGCCAACAAGTCATCACCCCCGAGCTGTGTGCCTGGATCACCGAACAAAGCCGCGCCGGGCACGCGTCCGAGAGCATCCTGGCGGCCATGCTGGGCAGCGGCTGGGATGAGTCCATCGCGCGCCAGGCGCTGGCGCGCACGCTGGGCCAATCGGCCACGCTCACCGCCCCGCCGGGCGCCACGCCGGGGCTGCCGGAGCCCGAGCTGAGCCGCTTCGCGCCCGTCATGGATGCCGGCGACCGGCAGGTCAAGGTGCTGATGGCCCTGCGCCAGCCGCGCGTCGTCGTGTTCGGCGATCTGCTGTCCGACGAGGAGTGCGACGGCATCATCGGCCTGGCCAACAAGCGCCTGGCGCGGTCGGAAACCGTGGCCACGGGCAGCGACGGCAGCGAGGTGAATGCAGCGCGCACCAGCGACGGCATGTTCTTCGAGCGCTGCGAGACCGAGCTGATCCGCAAGATCGAGTCGCGCATCGCGACGCTGCTGCGCTGGCCGCTGGACCATGGCGAAGGCCTGCAGGTGCTGCGCTACCGCCCGGGTGCCGAGTACCAGCCGCACTACGACTATTTCGACCCCGGCCACGTCAGCACGCCGGCCATCCTCCGGCGTGGCGGCCAGCGCGTGGCGACGCTGGTCATCTACCTGAACACGCCCGAGGCGGGCGGCTCCACCATCTTCCCGGACATCGGCCTGGACGTCGCGCCCGTCAAGGGCAACGCCGTGTTCTTCAGCTACGACCGGCCCCACCCGGCGACGCAGACCCTGCACGGCGGCTCGCCGGTACTGGAGGGCGAGAAGTGGGTCGCCACCAAATGGCTGCGCCAGGGCGTGTTCACCTGATCAGGCGGTGGCCGCGATCATCGCGGCCATGGCCAGCGCCACGCAGGCCAGCAGGTTGAAGTACAGGGTGCTGAGCAGCAGCGCGCGCCAGGCCGCTCCCCACCAGCGCAGGCCGTAGACGCGTCGCATCGCCACCAGGCCATGCGTGAACACCGCCAGCGCCAGCAGCCCGTCCAGGCCGGTGGCCATGGCGAGCAGCAGCGCCAGGAACCACAGGCTGTGGCTGTGCAGCGAGAACACGAAATGCTCGGCGTAGCGCCGGCCGCTGCCGGCGAAGGCCAGCAGCAGCAGGGCCGCGAAGATGGGCTGCATGGCCAGCATGGCGTAGGGGGCCAGCGCGCCGGCGCGTGTCTTCCATTGCTGCAGGGTCATGGACTGGGCCTTGTCGACGACGCCGACCAGCCAGCGCATGCCAGGGCTGCAGGTTTCGGGTCGGGCCAGCTCGCAGTCGCCGAGGCTGCTGTGCGCCTTGGCGGCACCGGCCGCACTGGCCGCGCCGGCGCCGCCGGCCAGCGCGTCGGCCGCCGCCGCCACCTGCGCCGGCGTCATGTCCGGCCTGACCCGCAGCCTGCGCGGCTGGCCGGGCGCGGCGGACGCCGCCGCCGCGGCGGGTTCGTCGGCGCTGAACGGGCCCGCGTCCTGCGGCAGCAGCGCCCAGCCGACGAAGAAGACGAAGCTCGCGCTCAGATACACGCGCAGCGGCAGCACATAGCGGCGCCGCGCGCCATGGAAATAGGCGGTGGTCAGCCGGCCGGGCAGGGCGATCAGTGCCCACAGCGTGCGCAGCAGCGGCCCGTCGAGGGCGACGTAGTGCCCCACGTATTCCGTCAGCATCTCGCGCACCGAGGGCGGGTGCAGGTCGGTCTCCTGGCCGCAATGGCCGCAGAAGACCGGCCGCGGCGTGGCCAGCGTGTAGTGGCAGTTGCGGCAGTAGGGCAGCTCGGGCGTGCCGTGGGCGTGGCTCATGCGGACAACAGTTTGTGGATCAGCTCGGGCGTGCTGCCCGCGGCGTATTTCTTCATCAGCCGGCCCCGGTAGATGTCCACCGTGCGCGGGCTCACGCCCAGGCGCCGGCCGATGAGCTTGCTGGTCTGGCCCTCGACGAGCAGCGCGGCGATCTCGCGCTCGCGCGGCGTCAGCTCGGCCGTGATCTGGCGGCGCGCCGACAAGTCCTCGAAGCTCCAGATGCCGCGGGCATGCGGGTCGGCCGGGTCCAGCGCCCGGCCGGTCACGTGGCACCAGAAGAGCTCGCCTTGCCCCAGGCGGCGCATCACGCGGTCGTCGGCGTAGCGGCCCTGGGCATCCAGGCTGGCGACGATGCGCGCGCCGGTGCGCTCGAACTCGGCGGCGCTCGGGTACATGACGGCGAAGCTCTGGCCCACGAGCTGCTCCCGCGTCGCGCCGAAGATCTGCAGCACGCGCTCGTTGCAGTCCACGATCTGGCGCTGCTCCGACAGCACCAGGCCGATGGGGGCGAACTGAAAGGCGCTGCGGTAGTCGAGGGAGGGGGGCACGGGAGAGGGCATGGCCGGCGGCTGCGGGCCGCGATGCTACCCGGCCAGGGGCCCTCGTTCGAGGGGGCGTGCGACGGGCCATGGCTCCAATGGGCGATTCCGCGCGGCGCGCGGCGCCCTACCGTGCAGACCCTCACCTCAAACAAGGAGTTCGATGATGGTCTTCGGTTCTGTTGCGGCCCGTCCGGGCCGGTTCTTGCGCGCGCTGCTGGGCGCCGGGCTGCTGGCCGCCGCCAGCGGCGCTGCCCAGGCGGGCATCGGCCTGGTCTGGGATCTGAAACAGTGGAGCTACACGCTGGCGCCCGACCAGACGCTGGAGCTGCACGCGACGATCTACAACGAGGCCTCGGCGACCGAGCACCTGCTGGGCAGCCGGTTCTTCGCGGCTTACGGCGAGGGCATCGAGTCCGCCTATGACTTCCTGATGCCGGTGCAGTCGCTGGCCGAACAATTCGCCGCGATGGACCTCGCACCGGGCGAGGGCATGGACTTCGTGTTCGGCCGGCTGGTGCCGATCGGCGGGCTGGCCGCGCCGGGCGGCTATTCGGGCGGTGGCTTCTCGCTGGCCTTCCTGGACGCAGGCGGTGCCGAGGTGTCGTGGACGCCCGAGCACAGCCTGCACCTGGACGTCGTCGAGGGCAGCCCCACGGAGCCGGGCCAGGCGCTCCCCGAGCCGGGCTCGCTGGGGCTGGCGGCGGCCTGCCTGGGTGCGCTGGTGTTGCAGCGCCGCCGCCCTGTCGCCGGATAGGCGATTCTGCGTAATCGACGCCGGCGCCCTGGGGGCGCTACGCTTCGTGCCCAACCTTAAAGCAGGAGACGGCATGAACAAGGTGTACCCCAGCGCCGCTGAGGCGCTGCATGGGGTCGTGAAGGACGGCCAGTTGCTGGCCGTCGGCGGCTTCGGCCTGTGCGGCATCCCCGAGGCGCTGATCGCCGCGCTGCGCGACAGCGGCGTCAAGGACCTGACGGTCATCTCGAACAACGCGGGCGTGGACGGCTTCGGCCTGGGCCAGCTGCTGGAAACGCGCCAGATCAGGAAGATGATCTCCAGCTATGTCGGCGAGAACAAGGAGTTCGAGCGCCAGTACCTGGCCGGCGAGCTGGAGCTGGAGTTCACGCCGCAGGGCACGCTGGCCGAGAAGCTGCGTGCCGGCGGCGCCGGCATCCCGGCCTTCTTCACCAAGACCGGCGTCGGCACCGTGGTGGCCGAGGGCAAGGAGCTGCGCGAGTTCGACGGCGAGACCTATGTGATGGAGCGGGCGCTGGTGCCCGAGGTGGCGCTCGTCAAGGCCTACCAGGCCGACCGGAGCGGCAACCTGGTGTTCCGCCGCACGGCGCGCAACTTCAACCCGGCCGCGGCGATGGCCGGCAAGCTGACCATCGTCGAGGTGGAGCAGCTCGTCGAGACCGGCGACATCGACCCGGACGGCATCCACCTGCCGGGCATCTACGTGCACCGCATCGTCGTCAACGCGCATCCCGAGAAGCGCATCGAGAAGGTGACGCTGTCGCCCAAGAAGGAGAGCTGAGATGGCCTGGACGCAAGACCAGATGGCCGCGCGCGCGGCACAAGAGCTCGAGGACGGCTTCTACGTCAACCTTGGCATCGGCATCCCGACGCTGGTGGCCAACCACGTGCCGGCGGACAAGGAAGTCTGGCTGCAGAGCGAGAACGGCATGCTCGGCATCGGCCCCTTCCCGACCGAGGACCAGGTCGACGCCGACCTCATCAACGCCGGCAAGCAGACCGTCACCACGCTGCCTGGCAGCAGCATCTTCGGCAGCCACGACAGCTTCGCGATGATCCGCGCCGGCAAGATCAACCTGTCCATCCTGGGTGCCATGCAGGTCAGCGGCAAGGGTGACCTGGCCAACTGGATGATCCCGGGCAAGATGGTCAAGGGCATGGGCGGCGCGATGGACCTCGTCGCCGGCGTCAAGCGCGTCATCGTGCTGATGGAGCATGTCGCGAAGAAGAAGGACGGCAGCGAGGACCTCAAGATCATCCCCAACTGCACGCTGCCGCTGACGGGCGTGGGCGTGGTGGATCGCATCATCACGGACCTCGGCGTGTTCGACGTCGTGCCCGACGGGCTCAAGCTTGTCGAGCTGGCCGAGGGCGTCACGCGCGAGTTCGCGCAGAGCAAGACCGGCGTGCCGCTGCTCTGACGCCGCAGGGAGCGGGTGGGTGGGCATCTGCCTAAGATGCCCGCCATGCGCCGCTCCTGTCTTCCTTTCCTCCTGCTCGCCAGCCTGCTGGCACCGGCCCGGGCCCTCGACCAGCCCGAGGCGGCCACCCGCCGCACCGCCAAGCCGGCGAGCCTGACGACCCCGGCGAAACGCTTCGCGGTGACGGCGGCCAATCCGCTGGCCGCCGAGGCCGGCGCCCAGATCCTGAAGGCCGGCGGCTCGGCCATGGACGCCGTCATTGCCGTGCAGGCCGTGCTGGGTCTTGTCGAGCCCCAGTCCAGCGGCATTGCCGGTGGCGCCTTCCTGCTGCACTGGGACGGCCGCCAGGTGCAGGCGCTGGACGGCCGCGAGACCGCACCCGCCGCCGCCACGCCGGAGATGTTCCTGCGGCCCGACGGCCGGCCGCTGCCCATGCGTGAGGCCATCCTCAGCGGCCTGTCCACCGGCACGCCCGGCGTGCTGGCCATGCTGGCCGAAGGCCACCGCCTGCACGGCCGGCTGCCCTGGGCGCGGCTGTTCGAGCCGGCCATCCGGCTGGCGGAGCAGGGCTTCGCGATCAGCCCCCGCCTGTTCGAGCTGGCCTCGGCCGAACCCGCGCTGCGCAGCGATGCTCAGGCGTCGACCTATTTCTTCGACGCCGCCGGGACCCCCAGGCCCGTCGGCACCGTGCTGAAGAACCCGGCCTATGCCGCCGTGCTGCGCGGCATCGCCAGGCAGGGCGTGGGGGGCTTCTACGAAGGCCCCGTCGCCGAGGACATCGTGCGCCGCGTCAAGGCCCATGCCCGCCCGGGCCTGCTGACGGCGGCCGACCTGGCCGGCTACAAGCCGGTGCTGCGCCCGCCGCTGTGCAACGACTGGCGCGGCTACCGTGTCTGCGGCTTCGGGCCGCCCACCTCGGGGCACCTGACGCTGATGCAGATCCTGGGCCTGCTGGACACCCAGCCCGCGGCACGCTCGGCGCAGGGGCTGACGGCCGACTGGCTGCATGCCTATGCCGAGTCCGCCAAGCTGGCCTTCGCCGACCGCGCGCAGTTCATCGGCGACCCGGCCTTCGTCGCCGCGCCGGGCGGTGACTGGCTCAACCTGCTGGACGGCGCCTACCTCAGGCAGCGCAGCGGGCTGATCGGCGAGCGCGCCATGGGCATCGCCACGGCCGGCCAGCCGGCACGCAGCCCGCAGGCCCTGGCGCCGCAGGCCCAGCAACTGGAATCCGGCACCAGCCACGTCAGCATCGTCGACGACCGGGGTCACGCGGTGGCGATGACGACCAGCGTCGAATCGGCCTTCGGCAATCGCGTCATGAGCGACGGCGGCACCGGCCTGCCCGGGGGCTTCATGCTGAACAACCAGCTCACCGACTTCTCGCTGAACCCGGTGGGCGCCGATGGCCGGCCGGTGGCCAACCGCGTGGAGGCGGGGAAAAGGCCGCGCTCCAGCATGGCGCCCACGCTGGTGTTCGACCGCGACGGCAAGCTGCTCATGGTGGCCGGCTCGCCGGGCGGGCCGGTCATCATCCATTACGTCGCCAAGGTGCTGACCGGTGCGCTGGCCTGGGGCCTGCCGGTGCAGCAGGCGGTGGACCTGCCCAATTTCGGCCATTTCAACGGCGGCACGCTCATCGTCGAGCGCGGGGCGCTGAGCGCTGCGCAGCTGGCCGACCTGCGCGGCCGTGGGCACCAGGTGACGGAGGCCGACCTGACCAGCGGCCTGCAGGTGCTGATGCGGGTGGGCGGCGCGCAGGGCGGCTGGGTCGGCGGTGCCGACCCGCGCCGCGAGGGCATCGTCAGGGGCGAGTGAGCCGGCGCCGGTACGCCGCGCGGCGCGCCGGCCGGTCTCAGCGCCTGGACAGCACCACCAGGCCCAGTGCACCCAGGCCGGTGAACAGCAGCCCGCTCCAGACCTCGTAGGGCAGGCCGATGAGCCGGTAGGCCGCCGCCTCGGCGCAGTTGGCCGTGACCATGAAGACCGGCGGCCAGAGTTCCTCGAGGTTCAGGGCCGTGAGGATCTTGTCCGCCAGGCCCATGGCGCAGCTTGCCGTCTGCGAGGCCACCTCGTGCTGGAACACGGCGGCCGTCAGGCCCGCCGCGCACAGCGCCAGCACCATGACCAGCGCGCCCTGGCGCAGCGAACGCCGGGCCTGCACCAGCCAGCCCAGCAGCGAGAACGCGCCGATCAACAGGAAGATGCCGCGCTGCAACACACACCAGGGGCAGGGCTTGACGCCGAACTGGTGCTGGGCCACGAGCGCCACGCCGACCGCGGCGAAGCTCGCCACGGCCATGCCGGCGAGCGCGCGGCCCGGCAATTTGGAGGGCCGGGTGAACATCAGTCCCGCACTTCCGCGATCAGCTCGATCTCGACGCAGGCGCCCATCGGGATCTGCGCCACGCCGAAGGCGCTGCGCGCATGCTTGCCCGCGTCGCCCAGCACGTGGGCCAGCAGCTCGGAGCAGCCGTTGGTGACGAGGTGCTGCTCGATGAAGTCCGGCGTGCTGTTGACCAAGCTCATGACCTTGACGACGCGCACCACCTTGCCGAGGTCGCCGGTGGCGGCCTGCAGCGTGCCCAGCAGGTCGATGGCCACGGCGCGCGCGGCCGCCTGGCCGGTGGCGGTGTCGACGTCGCGGCCCAGCTGGCCGACCCAGGGCTTGCCGTCCTTCTTGGCGATGTGGCCCGACAGGAACAGCAGGTTGCCGGAGCGCACGAAGGGCAGGTAGGCCGCGGCCGGCACGGCCACGGGAGGCAGCGTGATGCCGAGTTCGGCAAGCTTGGCTTGGATGGCGGAGGAGCTCATGGGGGGAAGCGCGCTGGCGCAAGCAAAAAACGGCGGCATGCTACACCCCGGCCCCGATCCGCCGGGCCGGGGGAGGGGCATTGACCAGGCAGCCTTGGGGGATGCGCGAGCTGGTGGCGACGGGCCTGGCCTGGCTCGCGGGGCTGGCGTTGCTGCACCGCTGCGAGCGGCTGCCCACCGCGGGCGAGTACGCCGCGCTGGCCCTGGCGTTCGCCGTGCTGCTCGTGCTGAGTCGGCGGCACCGGATCGCGCTCGCAGGCTGCGTGGCGCTGCTGGCCTTTGCGCAGGGGGCGCTGCGCGCGGACTGGCGCATGACGCCCGAGTTGCACCCAGCCTGGGAGGGGCGCGACCTGACGCTGACCGGCCGCGTCGACTCGCTGCCCGTGGCCATCACCGGCCAGGGCGGCGTGCCCGGCTGGCGCTTCGAGTTCGTCGTCGAGGCGGTGGGCCCAGCCGGCACCGCGCTGCCGCCCGAGGTGCCGCGCCGGCTGATGCTGCTGGCCTATGAACTGCCGAGTGGCCTGCCGGCCATCACGGCCGGCGAGCGCTGGCGCCTCACCGCCCGGCTCAAGCGCGCCCATGGCCCGGCCAACCCGGGCGGCTTCGACGCCGAGCTGTGGCTGTTCGAGCAAGGCCTGCGCGCCAGCGGCGTCGTGCGCGCGGCCGAGCGCCTGCAGGCGGCGCCCTGGTGGGAGATCGACGCCGCCCGCCAGCGCCTGCGCACCGCCATCCGCGAGCACGTGGCCGACCCCGGCATGGCCGGCGTGCTCGCGGCGCTGAGCCTGGGCGACCAGAACGCGATCACGCGCGCCGACTGGGCGCTGTTCCGCGACACGGCCGTGGCCCACCTGCTCAGCGTGTCGGGCCTGCACGTGACGCTGTTCGCCTGGCTGGCTGCCGTTCTCGTGGCGCCGCTGTGGCGGCGCAGCGGCCGGCTCTGCCTGCGCCTGCCGGCACCCACGGCGGCGCGCTGGATCGGCGTCGCGGCGGCACTCGCCTACGCGCTGTTCTCCGGCTGGGGCGTGCCGGCGCAGCGCACCGTCGTCATGCTCGGCGCCGTCGCGGGCCTGCAGTCGCTGGGGCTGCGCTGGCCCTGGCCGCTGGTGCTGCTGGGCGCGGCCGTCATCGTCACGGCGGTGGACCCCTGGGCGCTGATGCAGCCCGGCTTCTGGCTGTCCTTCGGTGCCGTGGGCCTGCTGATGGCGGCCGGCGGCCCGCCCGCCCAGGGCTGGCGCGCGCACCTGAGGGCTGCGCTGCGCACCCAGGCCATCGCGACGGTGGGCCTGGCGCCGCTGAGCCTGATCTGTTTCGCCCAGCTGTCCGCCGTCGGGTTGCTGGCCAACCTGCTGGCCATCCCGTTGATCAGCTTCGTCATCACGCCGCTGGCCCTGCTCGGCGGCCTCGCGCCGCCGCTGTGGACCCTGGCCGCCTGGCTCATGCAGGGGCTGATGGCCTGGCTGCAACTGCTGCTGGCGCTGCCCGGAGCCGTCTGGTGGCTGCCGCCAGCTCCCGTGTGGGCCCAGGGGCTGGCGCTGCTGGGCGCCGTGCTGATGGCGCTGCGCCTGCCCTGGCGGCTGCGGCTGGCGGGCCTCTTGATGACGCTGCCGCTGCTGTGGCCGGCCGTGCCGCATCCGCCCGAGGGCGAGTTCGAGTTGCTGGCGCCCGACGTGGGGCAGGGCAATGCCGTGCTGGTGCGCACGCGCGGCCATGCGCTGCTGTTCGACGCCGGGCCGGCCTACGCGCCGGGTGCCGACGCCGGCGAACGCGTGCTGCTGCCGCTGCTGCGCTCGCTGGGCGTGCGGCAGCTCGACATGCTGATGCTGAGCCACCGCGACAGCGACCACGTCGGCGGCGCGGCGACGCTGATGCAGGCGCTGGCCGTGGCCGAGCTTCGCAGCTCGCTGGAGGCCGGCCATGCTCTGCTGCAGGCCGGCGCGCCGGGGCGGCGTTGCGAGGCCGGCCAGGGCTGGACCTGGGACGGCGTGCGCTTCGACGTGCTGCACCCCTTGCCGGCCCATTACGCGGCCGCGCTCAAGCCCAACGACCTCTCCTGCGTGCTGCGCATCAGCGCCGCGTCGGGCCGGCGCGCGTTGCTGGCGGGCGACCTGGAGGCCGAGCAGGAGCGGCGCCTGGTGCAGCGCCAGCCCGGCGCCGCCGGCAATCTGCGCGCCGACGTGTTGCTGGTACCGCACCACGGCAGCAAGACCTCGTCCAGCGCCGAGCTGCTGGCCGCGGTGCGGCCCGATGTGGGCGTGGTCCAGGCCGGCTACCGCAGCCGCTTCGGCCATCCGGCGCCGCCGGTGCTGGCGCGCTACCAGGCGGCAGGCATCGCCGTCGTCGCCAGCCCGTCCTGCGGCGCCTGGCGCTGGCAGAGCGACGCGGCGCCCGCCGAGGCCGGCTGCCAACGCGCGCACAGCCCGCGCTACTGGCAGGACCGGCCGGCCGCGCCACTGGCGGCGCAGCCGGCGCTGGCGCCTGGCGAACCTGCGGCGCCCTGGGAGGACGAGGGTTGAGCCCGCTCAGCGCGGCTCGAGCAGCGGCCAGGTCTTGGGGCCGATGATGCCGTCGGGCACCAGGCCGTGGTCGCGCTGGAACTGCCGCACGACGGCCTCGGTGCCGGGGCCGAACAGCCCGTCGGCCGGCGCGATGTGCAACAGCTGCTGCAGCCGCGTGACGTCGGCGCCCGCGCTGCCGCGGCGCACCGTGGGCCGCGGCGGCAGGCCGGGTGGCGCGGCCGGCTCGATGGCCGGGATCGGCACCGGCGGAGGCAGGTTGCCGGCGAGGGCCTGGGCCACCTTCATGCGCAGCGGGCCCATGTCGAACGACGGGTCGTTCTTGCGGCCACTGGGCAGGGCGTATTCCTTGTGGCCGGCGCACCAGTCCACGTCACGCCCGATGTGCCGCAGCAGCGCCGCCAGGCCATGCACCAGCGCGGTGATCTGCACGTCGGGCCAGGGCAGGTCGTCCGCCACGCCGGTGTTCTCGGCCTCGATGCCGATGAAGTGGCTGTTGCCCTGGGTCTCGCCGCGCCAGTTGCCGGCGCCTGCGTGGTTGGCACGGCCGGCGGCCACCACGTACCAGGTGCCGTCGCGGCCCAGGCCCAGGTGGCACAGCGGCCCCGGCAGGTCGGGCCGGCCGTCCACCAGCGTGCGCAGGCTGGGCATGTTGCCGGCGCGCGGGCCGGCGGTGTGGTGGACCATGCAGCCCAGCGGCGTCCCCATCTCGGCGCGGCCGCGGTTCTGCCAGCCCGGCACCTCGGCCACCTTGAGGCCGGCCGCGTCCAGCACGGCCGGCAGCCAGGTCAGTGCGAATGCCATGTCAGCCTCCCGAGGTCGAGTTCGCGCCGGGCGCCACGCCGCCGTAGGCCGCGGGGAGCTCGCTGTCGGCGGTGGGCTGGGTGACGGCGACGTCGCAGCCGTCGACATGGTCTTCGGCCTGCAGCGCGGCGGCGGGTGCCGTGGCCGCCGGGGGCGGTGCGGCCTGGGCCGCCGCGGCGGCCTGCACACTGCGGGCGGCGAAGTAGTAGCTGGTGATGGAGGTCATCAGCGTGCCCACCAGCATCAGCAGCTGCTTGGCGAGGTCGGTGGTCTCGGTGGGCACGCCGGCGCGCAGCATCACGGCAAAGCGGCGGTCCTCCTCGTCACAGGGCGGGCGGGCCGCGGCTGCGGCGCTGGCGGCGTTGCCGGCGGGGCGCCGCGCGCAGCCGAGCTCGATGCTGCCGACGACGCGTTCGCCGGTCTTGCCGGACACCAGCTCGGCCATCTGCGCCGTCGTCAGCCCCTCCACGCGCAGCGGCTCGGCCGTGGTGCGGAACAGCATGATGGCGATGATGGCGAACAGCACCACCAGCGCCAGCGCGATGACGGCGCGGATCGAACCCTCGGGCAGACCCAGCGGCTGGCTGGCATTGGTGAGCCCGAGGCTCTGGAACAGCAGCGCGACCAGGGCCACGGAGCCGAACAGGATCATGATGCCGAAGATGGCCAGCAGCGGGAGGCCCACCAGCGGTATCTCGTGGATCTGCCGGGCACCGGCGAACAGCATGACGCTGGGGCCGGCCACCAGCACGAGACCCACGCCCAGCCCGCCGTTGCCCGCCAGCCGCGCGATGGCGGTGCCAATGCTCCCAAAGGCCATGTCGGTCCCCTCGCGTCGGAAGAGGATCGACTGTGGCCGCGCCGCGGCGCGTCCGAAACCTCAGTTCTGAGGACGGCGCCTGGCCTGCACGGCCTCGCCCAGCTCGATGACGGCCAGCGCGTAGTAGGCCGACCAGTTGTAGCGCGTGACGGCCCAGAAGTTCTGCGTGCCCAGCAGCACCGTCGTCGGCTTGCCGGGGCCGTTCTGCAGCTCGATGACGGCCAGCGGGCCGTCGTGCCCCAGCGCCGCCTCGGCAGGCACGGCGCCGGCCGCCACCAGCTCGGCGGCCGTGAAGCTGGGCTTGATGTCGGGCGCCAGCAGCCGCGCGCGCTCGCGGCGGTCGGCGGGCAGTTCGACGGCGTAGCGCGTAGGCTGGCCCGGCTGCCAGCCGTACTCGGCGAGGTAGCGGGCCACGCTGCCGATGGCGTCGTCGGCGCTGGCGATCAGGTCGATGTGGCCGTCGCCGTCGAAGTCCACCGCATGGCGGCGCCAGCTGCCCGGCATGAACTGCGGCAGGCCCAGGGCGCCGGCATAGCTGCCGCGCACGTCGGCGGCGTCCAGGCCGTTCTCGCGGCAGAGCTTGAGGAACTCGGCCAGCTCGCCGCGGAAGAAGGCCTGGCGCTCGGCCGCACGCGGATGGGCGGTGGGGAAGTCGAAGGCCAGCGTCGCCAGCGCGTCCAGCACCTTGAAGCCGCCGGTGATGCGGCCGTAGAAGGTCTCGACGCCCAGGATGCCGATGATGACGGAGGCCGGCACGCCGTAGGTGGCTTCGGCGCGCGCCAGCGCCGCCTCGTGCTCGGCCCAGAAGGCCAGGCCGGCTTCGATGCGCTTGGGCTCGATGAAGCGGTCGCGGTAGGCCGTCCAGTTCTTGGCCGTGCCGGTGGCGGCGGGCAGGATGAGCTGCTTGACCCTTGGCAGGTCCAGGGCCTGGCCCAGCTGCCCGCGCAGCGCGGCGGCATCCCAGCCCTGCGCCGCGGCCAGCTCATCGGCAAAGGCGACGAGGGCGGGGCGGGGGCCCAGGGGCAGGGGAGCCGGTGCCGGCCTGGCGTGGCGCGGCTTGGCATGGGCGGCGAGGCTCAGGCCGAGCAGCAGGCCGGCGCACAGGGAGAGGAGGAGTCGGGGGCGTTTCACCACTGCAGCATACGGGCGGCCGCGCGTGGTCGCCGTCACTGGATGCGGAACTCGAATTCCTGCTCGAAGACCCGGTCGCCCTCGCATTGATATTTCGCCAGCGCGCGCAGGACGAGGGCGCTGAAGGCGTCGACGATGCGCTTCTCCGTGGTGCCGGCCTGCACCGTGAAATCGGCGGTCTCCACGACGCCGGCCCGTGTCGCGACGACGGTTTTGAGGACGATCCTGCCGCTCCATCTGATGATGTTCGGCAACTCCGGCTTGGCCAGCGGCTCGCAGCGCATTTCCCCGATCTGCAGCAGCGGCGCTTCCCGCCCGCTGGACCTGTCACCCCGGTCCAGGACGAACTTCATCTCGGCCGGCGGCTTCTGGGGCAGCCGCCCGGGGCTCTCGTCGGCGGTCTTGTTGAACTCACGCTGGCGGGCGAGGGCATCCTTCACCAGCGTGGGCAGCAGCTCGCCCTGGGCCAGTGCCTCGCGCGTTTCGGGGGCCGCGTTGTGGCAGCGCGCCAGCCAGGCCCGCTTCGTGGCCTCCGGGTCGGCCTCGGCGCCCGCGGCCGCAAGGTCTTGGATGATGGTGTTGATGGGAGAGGGCTGCTGCTTGAGCAGGTAGGCCATGCGCCGGACATAGGGTGGCAGCAGGGCATAGCGGGCGACCGTCAGCGCGCCCGGCTGGCAGGCCACCAGCGTGAGCGCGGGCGCGAAATTGGCCAGCATCCAGGCGGTCTCGCCCCGGGCATCCGGCACGTTGATCGCCAGCCTGACGGCGGGATCGGTCAGCAAGGCCTGCACGACCTGCGCATACCCGCTGCTGGCGGCCAGCATCAGCGGCGTGCGGCCCCGGCTGTCGGCGGCGGTCAGCGACAGATGCCCCGGAGAGCGGGCGATCAGCGCACGGATCTGCTCCGCCACCGCGCGTTCGGCGTCCTCGGGCGTGGTGCCCGCCTTGGGATCCTCAAGAGCCTTGCGGATGTCCACGCCCAGGCGGCCTATGGCCTGGTGCGGGGTTCGGGCGGGTTGAGCCTGGGCCGCCTGCAGCCCGAGGGACAGGCAGAGCATCAGCAGGGCGGCGGCGCGCGCGCCGGCAGGGCCGGCGCAGGTCAGGGCATTGGGCATGGTGCGGTGCGGAAGGCGGGGGTTCAAGGTCACTCCACCTTGAACTGGAATTCTTGTTCGAAGACGTGGTTGCCCTCGCACTGGTAGCCCGTCAACGCGCGGATGACGGTGCCGCGGAAGAAATCGAGCACGGCGGGCGGCGGGTCGCCGGGCGACAGCAGGGTGAAGTCGGCCGTCTCCACGATGCCGGCCTGGGTTGCGATCCTGGCTCGCAGCACCAGGCTGCCCGACCACCCCAGCGCCCCGCGCAGGGCGGGCTGGGGCGTGCGCACGCAGTTCACGCGACTGGGGTCGGTCCTCTCGCCGCGCGCGGGATTGAAGACCATGCCCTCGGGCGGCTTCTGCGGGATGTCGACCTCGCCTGCGCGGGACGCCTTGTTGAACGCCATCAGCCTGGAGAGGGATTCGTTGACGAGGGTGGGCAGCAGCGGGCCTTCGGCGAGCGCCTGGCGCAGCTCGGGCGTGGCGTTGGGGCAGCGCGCCAGCCAGGCCTGCCGCGCGGCCTCGGGTGCGGCCTGCGCCCCTGCCGCCTCCAGCGCCTGGACGATGGCCACGGCCACCGATTTCTCGGCCCGCAGCAACAGCGTCATGCGGATCAGGTAAGGGCGCAGCAACGGGTAGCGGTCCAGCGTCAGGGCGCCCGGCTGGCAGGCCACCAGGGTGAGGCCGGGCGCGAAGCTGGCCTGCATCCAGGCGGTTTCGCCCCGGGCATCGGGCTGGTTGATGCCGGCCCTGACGCCGGGGTCGGCGAGCAAGGCCTTCACGACCTGCAGATGGCCGCCGCTGACGGCCAGCATCAGCGGCGTGCGGCCCTGCTCGTCGGCGTCGACCAGTGCGCCGCGCTGCTCGGGCGCCAGCGCGGCGATCTGCCCGGCCACGGCGCGCTCGGCGTCTTCGGTGGCCTTGCCGGGCTGGGCGGTCATCGCGGCCTGGCGCAGCGTGACGCCCAGGCCGTCGATCATCTGGCGCGGTGCCGGGGCGGCCGGTTGGGCCTGGGCGGTGCTAAACGCCAGAATCAGCGGCAGAAGGAGGTGTTGCGGGCGTGGCGGCATGGGGCCGGAGTGTCACCGACCTTGGCCGCTCAACAGGCGCGCGGCCTGGCGAAATTCACCCCAGGGCGGGGCGGGCGAGTCCGCTGCGTAGCGCGAGCGCTCCAGCTTCTCCAGCCACTGCGCGGCCGGTTCGGCCGGGTGTCCGAACTGGCGGCGCAGGCGCTGGGCCCAGGCCGCGGGGCCCTCGTGCGGCGGCAGGGCCGTGCCGCTGCGGCCCAGCCGCGCCAGGATGCGGGCGCGCTGGCGGCTCCAGGCGTCGTGCGGGCGGCTGCTCCAGCGTATCCAGCCCGCGGCGGCCAGGGCCAGCAGCAGGATGACGCCGGCCAGCGCCTGGCCCAGCGCGGTCCAGTCCGGACGCTCGAAGCCGAGCTGCTTCAGCAGGTCGAACTGGTTCTGGCGCGAGTAGTTCAGCACCAGCTGCTGCCAGCGGTTGTTGAGCGTCTCCCAGCCGCCGCGCACCGCCCGCCACAGCGTGGGGTTGAGCTGGCCCAGCACGCCGGGCTGCGGCCGCAGCGCCTCGCCCTGGATGACGCGGTTGGGCGCGACGGCGGCGGTCGGGTCGCTGCGCAGCCAGCCCCTGCCCTCGACCCAGTACTCGGCCCAGGCGTGGGCGTTGGCGTTGCGCACGACGAGGTAGCCGTCCTGGGGCTCGGCGTCCCAGCCCTGGAAGCCGGTGACGATGCGCGCCGGCACGCCCATCGAGCGCATCAGCACGACGAAGGCGGAGGCGAAGTGCTCGCAGAAGCCCAGCCGCCGGTCCAGCCAGAACTCGTCGATGACGTGCGGCGACTCGGTGCCGTAGCGGCCGGGGGTGAGCGTGTAGATGAAGTCCTGGCCGCGCACATGCTCCAGCAGGGCCTCGGCCAGGCTCTGCGCGCGCGGCCCCGCCGCGAGGCCGGCAAAGCGCGGCTGCGCGGCCAGCGCCGCGGCCCAGGCCCGAGCGCGCGGGTTGGCGCCGGCCGGCAGCTCCAGGTCGGGCGCGAGATGGACGCTGCTGCGCCGCTCGCCGGCCCGCCAGGCCAGGTGGGCGCTGGCGTTGAAGCGCAGCCTCTCGGTGATGGGCCGCGGCGACAGCCACTGCAGCTCGGGGCCGCGCACGACGGTGAGGTCCGTCAGCGCGAGCTCGCTGCCGACACCGCCGGGGCTCATCTCCAGCAGCGGCAGCACGGGGATGCGCAGCGGCTCCAGCGTCATCTCGTAGCGCAGCGCCGGGCCGGTGGTGGCGAGGTCGTCGCGGCCGCGCAGCCAGCCCTGGCCGGGCCGGGCGTCGGGCGCGCGCCAGGTCTTGCCGTCGAAGCGGGTCAGCACCGGGCCGCGGAAGTAGCGCTGGTCGGGCGGCGGCGGCGGGCCTTCGAACTTCAGGCGCATCGCGATGCTGTCGTCGTTGGCGATCTCGTTCATCGCGCCGAATTCGAGCTGGTTGGACAGGCCCGTGCGGCCGATCGCCTCGGTCGGCACGCCCCACAGCGGCGCGATGCGCGGGAACAGCACGAACAGCAGCACCATGACCGGCAGGCCCAGCGCCGTCGTGCCGGCGGCGCGGCGGGCGGCGATGGCCAGGCTGGGCACGCCCTGGACTTCGGTGGACGGCATCTGCGCCAGCACCACGGCGGCCAGCAGCCCCCACAGCGACAGCAGCGACCAGACGGCCATCAGCAGCGACTGCGAGTACAGGAACTGCGTCAGCACCAGGAAGAAGCCGAGGAAGAACACGACGAAGGCGTCGCGCCGTGCGCGCAGTTCCAGCGTCTTCAGCGCCATCAGCATGACCAGCAGCGTGATGCCGGCCTCGCGGCCGATGACGGTGCGGAAGGTCAGCCAGGTGAGCGCCGTGTAGAGCGCGACGACGGCCAGCAGCCACCAGCGGCCGGGCAGGGGGCGTTGCTGCGCCGCCAGCAGTGCGCGCCAGCCGAGCACGAGGGTGGTCAGCGCCGTGCTCCACCAGGGCAGGTGGTCGGCATGCGGCGCGATGACGGCGCTGATGACGGCCAGCAGGAAGAAGCTGTCGCGCGTGTCGCGCGGCAGTCGGGCCCACCAGGCTCGCAACCTGCTCACGATGCAAACCCCGCCAGGGCCTCGAGGCAGGCCAGTCGGTGCGCGCCGCCCAGCGACGGCGCGATCTCGCGGCCGGCCAGTCGCAGGCCATAGGGCCGGCCCTGGCGTTCGGCGGCCAGCACCCAGGCGGTCAGCCGCGACAGCCGGGCTTCGGTGTCGCGGCCCTGGGTGTCGCGCCAGTCCAGCCACAGGTCCTGGGCCAGCGGCGCCTCGGTCTCGCGCACCCACAGCGGCAGGCCCTGGTCCAGCGCCAGCGCGGACTTGCGCCACAGGATCTGCTTCATCGAGTCGCCGCGGCGGTAGCTGCGCACGCCGGAGAAGTCCGTGCCGCTGGCGCCCTGGCGCATGGACGCGGCCTCGGCGGCGCCGGCCTCGGCCTGGGCAGGGAAGGGCGCGGGCACCGCTTCCGGCCGCGGATAGACGCAGACCCTGGCCGCCGGCCGCCAGTAGCTCCAGGCGCGGAAGAAGCCCAGCGGGAAGCGCGTCGTCACGATGAGCCGGGGCAGGGCCTGCAGGCCTCGTTTCGCGGCCGGCAGGCGCAGCCTGAGCACCGCGTGGCCCAGGGCCGGCACGTCGACCCAGGCGGGCTCGGTGGCGCCGCCATCGAGCTGGGCACTGACGGCGATGCCGAAGCGGGCGCCACCGGGGTTGTGCAGGCGCAGCTCCAGCGCGTACTCGTCCCCCGCGTGCACGCCGTCGGGCGGCAACAGGTCCATCTGCAGGCCGCGCAGGTTGGCGTGCGTGGTGGGCATGGACGCCAGGCCCGCGCCGGTCAGCGCGAAGGTCAGCGCATAGCCCAGGCTGAGCTGCTCGTTGATGCTGGTCAGCAGCAGCACGCCCAGCGTGCCGCAGAAGGCCAGGCCGGCCCAGGTGGGCACGATGTAGACGTTGCGCTGGGTGGTCTGGTGCGTGTCGGCCGGCGGCTGGCGGGCCTGCCACCAGGCCTGCCAGCGGGCGCGAAGGGCGTTCATGGCCACGCCCCGGGTCAGGGCAGGGGGATGGCTTCGATCATCGCCCGCACCTGCTCGCTGGCGCCGCGGCCGGCGCCGGCGCGCGGCTGCAGGCGGTGGGCGATGGTCTGCGGCAGGATGGCCTGCACGTCGTCCGGCGACACGTAGTCGCGCCCCTGCAGCAGTGCGCGCGCCCGCGCGGCGCGCAGCACGGCCAGGCCGGCGCGCGGCGACAGGCCCTCGACGAACCACTGGCCCGAGCGCGTCGCGGCGATCAGCGCCTGCAGGTAGTCCAGCAGCGGCGGCGCGGCATGGATGGCCCTCACGGCCGCCTGTGCCTGCAGCAGCTCGGCCGGCGTCATGACGGGCTGGAGCGCGCGCAGCAGCTCGCGGCTGTCGCCGCCCATCAGCAGCTCGCGCTCGGCGGCGGCGTCCGGGTAGCCCAGCGAGATGCACATCAGGAACCGGTCCAGCTGCGATTCGGGCAGCGGGAAGGTGCCGAGCTGCTCGCTGGGGTTCTGCGTCGCGATGACGAAGAAGGGCTCGGGCAGCGGGTGGCTGACGCCTTCGATGCTGACCTGGTGCTCCTCCATGGCCTCCAGCAGCGCACTCTGCGTCTTGGGGCCGGCGCGGTTGATCTCGTCGGCCAGCAGCACCTGGGCGAACACCGGGCCGGGGTGGAAGGCGAAGCCGTTCTTCTCGCGCTCGTAGACCGACACGCCCAGCAGGTCGCTGGGCAGCAGGTCGGCCGTGAACTGCAGGCGCGAGAACTTCAGGCCCAGCGAGATCGCCAGCGCGTGGGCCAGCGTGGTCTTGCCGACGCCGGGCAGGTCCTCGATGAGCAGGTGGCCACCGGCCACCAGGCAGGCCAGGGAATCGGCGATCTGCGCGGGTTTGCCCTTGATGACCGTGCTAATCTGGTTTTGCAGGGCCTGCAGCTGCCCCGCGAGGGTTCGTGATTGCGTCATGGGCCGGACCATATCAAGAGACATGCCCACCGCTTACTTCAACCCCCCCGAATGCCGCCGTCACGAGATGGGTGAAGGGCATCCCGAATGCCCCGAGCGGCTGGCCGCCATCGATGACTGGCTGATCGGCTCGGGCCTGAGCCAGGCGCTGGCCTACGTGGACGCCCGGCCCGCCGACCTGACGGACGTCGAGCTGGCCCATACGCACGGCTACGTGGCCGAGATCGGCGAGCTGCTGCGCGGCTGCGCGGAGACCGGCGGGCGCTGCGCGGTGGACCCCGACACCTCGGCCAATGCCCACACCTGGTCCGCCGCGCTGCACGCCGCGGGCGCCGCTGTGCAGGCGACCGACCTCGTCATCGACGGCGGCGCCGACAACGCCTTCTGCGCGGTGCGCCCGCCCGGCCACCATGCGACGCGCGACCAGAGCATGGGCTTTTGCTTCTTCAACAACGTGGCCATCGCGGCCCGGCATGCGCTGGACCGCCGCGGCCTCAAGCGCGTGGCCATCGTGGACTTCGACGTCCACCACGGCAACGGCACCGAGGACATCATCGCGGGCGACGACCGCGTGCTGATGGTGAGCCTGTTCCAGCACCCGCTCTACCCCTACAGCGGCGCGGTGCCCAAGGGCACCAACATGGTCAACGTGCCGTTGCCGCCCTACACGCGCGGCGTCGAGGTGCGCGAGATCGTCGAGGCGATGTGGCTGCCGGCGCTGGAGCGCTTCAAGCCGCAGATGATCTTCGTCTCGGCCGGCTTCGACGCCCACCGCGACGACGACCTCGGCCAGCTGGGCCTCGTCGAGGCGGACTACGAGTGGATCACCCTCAGGATCAAGGGCGTGGCCGAGCGCCATGCCCAGGGCCGCATCGTGTCGGTGCTGGAGGGCGGCTACAACCTGCACGCGCTGTCGCGCAGTGTTGGCGTGCACCTGCGGGCCCTGGCCGATCTCTGACACCGAATGAGACCAGTCCCGCGCCGTCCCGCGGGACGCTATCGACATGCATGAACCTCTGAATCTGACCGAACTCCAGGCCTTGCTGGCCCGTGCCTTCAGCGCGTCCGCGCTGGTCGAATGGCTGCTGCTGCTGGGCTGCCTGCTGCTGGCCGGCCTGGTGAGCTTCCTGCTGTACCGTGCCACGCCGCGCCAGCCGCAGAGCGTGCTGTTCGGCCGGCGCGTCGTCGACGGGGCGCTGCTGCCCGTGCTGGCCGTGGCGCTCGCCTTCGTGGCGCGGCGGCTGCTGCCGGTGTGGGGCGTGGCGCCGGCGCTGTTCAAGCTGGTGCTGCCGCTGCTGGTGTCGCTGGCGGTCATCCGCCTGGTCGCGCGCGTGCTGGCGCGGGCCTTCCCGGACTCCAAGCCCATCCGGTCCATCGAGCGCATCGGCTCCTGGCTGATCTGGATGGGTGCGGCGCTCTGGGTGACGGGCCTGCTGCCGGTCATCCTCGACGAGCTGGACGACATCAGCTGGAAGTTCGGCACGGTGCGCCTGACGCTGCTCAACCTGATCGAAGGGGGGCTGACGTCCATCATCGTGCTGCTGCTGGCGTTGTGGCTGTCGTCGGCCATCGAGGCCCAGCTGCTCAAGCGCGATTCGCTGGACATGTCCATGCGCAAGATCGCGGCCAACGCGGTGCGGGCGCTGCTGCTGTTCATCGGCCTGCTGTTCGCGCTGTCGGCCGCGGGCATCGACCTGACGGCGCTGGGCGTGCTGGGCGGCGCGCTCGGCGTGGGCCTGGGCTTCGGCCTGCAGAAGCTGGCGGCCAACTACGTGAGCGGCTTCGTCATCCTGGCCGAGCGCTCGCTGCGCATCGGCGACATGGTCAAGGTCGACGGCTTCGAGGGCCGCGTGACCGACATCACGACGCGCTACACCGTCATCCGCTCGCTGGGGGGGCGCGAGGCCATCGTGCCCAACGAGATGCTGATCACGCAGCGCGTGGAGAACTCCTCGCTGGCCGACCCGCGGGTGCTGCTGTCCACCGTGGTGCAGGTGGACTACGACTGCGAGGTCGAGAGCGTCATGAAGTCGCTCGTCGGCGCGCTGGCGGCCGTGCCCCGGGTCATGAGCGACCCGGGTCCCTCGGTGCAGCTCACCCGTTTCGCCGACAGCGGCATCGAGCTGACGGTGTACTTCTGGATCATGGACCCCGAGAACGGCAGTGGCGGCGTGCGCTCGGACGTGAACCTGGCGATCTGGCGCACGCTCAAGCAGCTGGACGTGGACATCCCCTATCCGCAGCAGGTGCAGCGCCAGCCGAAGCCGGCCCTGGCCGAAGGGCTGCCTCCCGCGCCCCGGCCGTGAGGGCCGTGACTGCCGCTGCGTGAAATGTTGCCGGGTCGACGTCCCCGGCGCGGCGGCGCGGCGGCCCCTGGCTCCTACGATCCTGCGGTTAGGCGAACCACAGGAGAGACGCATGGGATTCATGCAGAGGGTGATGCTGTCGCAACTGGTACCCGCGGGGCTGGTTGCGGTGCTGGGCGGCTTCGTGCTGGTCGGCACGTCCAGCATGGAGTCGCGGCTGGGCGAGTACTTCCGCAAGCAGGACGCGCTCGCCGGCCATGTGGTGGAGATGTACGCCCAGGGCCTGCAGATGGGGCAGGCGCTGCGCAACGTGGTGCTGGACCCCTCCAACAAGAAGGCCTACGAGAACCTGGAGAACGCCGGCCGGGACTACGACAAGGCCGCATCGGCCGCGGCATCGGCCGCCGATCCGGCCGAGAAGACGCAGCTTGACGCGATGGCCGGCATGCGAGCCAAGCTGGCCCAGGTGCAGGCCGAGGTCGCGAAGCTGGCCGCGCAGGACCCGGCGGCCGCGATCCAGATGCTCAACAAACAGGAGACACCGGCATGGCGCGAACTGCGCGGCGTGCTGCTGGAGCTGAAGAAGGTCAGCGTTGCCGAGAAGGAGCGCACGCGTACCGAGGCAAACACGGCCATGAACAAGGCGCGCTGGTGGGTGCTGGCCATCGTCGTGGCCTGCCTGGTCGTCTGCGCCGTTCTGCTGCAGCAGCTGCGCGCCGTGCTGCGCCGGGAGCTGGGTGGCGACCCGGCAGTGGCGCGTGCGGTGCTGCAGCGGGTGGCCGAAGGCGACCTGGTGGCCGAGGCGCCGGTGGCGCCGGGTGACCAGCACAGCATGATGTCGGCGCTGGCGCGCACGCAGCAGTCGCTGCGCGCGCTGGTGGCCGACGTGAGCCAGAGCGCCCAGGCCATCAGCGGCGCGACCGGCGAGATCGCGGCCGGCAACCAGGACCTCTCCAACCGCACGGAGCGCCAGGCCGGCAGCCTGCAGGAGACGGCCGCATCGATGGAGCAGCTCGCCTCCACGGTGCGCCTGAACGCCGACACGGCCGCCGAGGCCAACCAGCTGGCGCGGCAGGCCAGCAGCCTGGCCACCGACGGCGGCACGGTCGTGCAGCAGGTGGTTCAGACCATGGGCGCCATCAGCGGCCAGGGCCGCAAGATCGCCGACATCACGTCGGTCATCGACGGCATCGCCTTCCAGACCAACATCCTGGCGCTGAACGCGGCGGTCGAGGCCGCCCGTGCTGGCGAACAGGGGCGGGGCTTCGCCGTCGTCGCCAGCGAGGTGCGTTCGCTGGCCCAGCGCAGCGCCGAGGCGGCGCGCGAGATCAAGCAGCTGATCGCCGAGAACATCGAGAAGATCTCCGGCGGCAGCCAGCAGGTGGAGCAGGCCGGCCAGACCATGGCCGAGCTGGTGCGCCAGGTGCAGCGCGTCAGCAGCCTGATCGGCGAGATCTCGACGGCCACCCTCGAGCAGAGCAGCGGGCTGGGTCAGGTCAGCGAGGCCATGGGCCGGCTGGACGAGGTGACCCAGCAGAACGCCGCGCTGGTGGAGGAAAGCACGGCCGCAGCCATGAGCCTGAACGAGCAGGCGTCGCGGCTGGAGGGGCTGGTGGGCGTGTTCCGGGTGCGCTGACTAGAAATCCGCGTCCAGCACGACGCGGTAGCGGGCCTTGCCCGAGCGCAGGTGGTCCAGCGCGTCGTTGACGCGGCTCATCGGAAAGCGCTCCACCTGCGGCAGGATCTGGTGGCGGGCCGAGAACTCCAGCATCGTCGCCAGCACCGAGGGCGGCGGCGTGGGAGACGCCGACAAGCCCTTCTGCCAGCTCAGCAGGCCGCCGCTCTTCAGGCTCAGCGCATCGGTCACGACGCCCACCAGGTGCATGCGGCCCTTGGGCGCCAGCGTGCCCAGCAGCGCGTCCCAGTTCAGCGCGGCGCCGACGGTGATGAGCAGAAAGTCCAGGCTGCCGGCGGCGGCCTTCAGCTCGGCCTTGTCGACGCTGGACACGGTCTTGTGCGCGCCCAGGGCCAGCGCCTCGTCGCGCTTGGACGGCGAGGACGTGAACGCCGTCACCTCGCAACCCCAGGCGCGGGCGAACTTCACGGCCATGTGGCCCAGGCCGCCGATACCGACGACGCCCACGCGGTCGGTCGGCTTGACGGCATGCAGCACGAAGGGCAGGAACACCGTGCCGCCGCCGCACATCAGCGGGCCGGCCGCGGCCGGATCCAGCGTGTCGGGCAGCGGGATGGCCCAGGACCAATGCGCGCGCAGCCGGTCGGCGAAGCCGCCGTGGCGGCCGATCAGCGTCGGCTGGCGCTTGCCGCACAGATGCTGCTCGCCGCCGATGCAGAAGTTGCAATGCGTGCAGCTGCCCGTGTGCCAGCCCACGCCCACGCGCTGGCCGATCTGCCGGCCCCTGGCATGCGGGCCCAGGGCCGTGATGCGGCCGACGACCTCATGGCCGGGCACGAGCGGGTAGCTGGCGGGGAACCACTCGCTGTCGATCATGGCGAGGTCGGAGTGGCAGATGCCGCAATGCTCGACCGTGATCTCGACGTCCTCGTCGCCCAGCGGGCCGGGGTCGAAGTCGAAGCGCTGCAGCGGGCCGCCGGCGGTGTGGGCAGCGTAGGCGCGGATCAGGGGCATGGCTGTCCTCGTGGAATGGGGCGACCGTGGCGGCTGGGCGTTGGAGAAGCAGGCGGCGCTCAGGCCGTCGCGACCGGGATGCCGATGGGCTTGCCCGAGGCGATGCGTTGCTTCCAGTCCGCCGGGCCGGTGATGTGGGCGCTGGTGCCGCTGGCGTCGACCGCCACCGTCACGGGCATGTCCACCACGTCGAACTCGTAGATGGCCTCCATGCCCAGGTCAGCGAAGCCGACGACCTTGGCGCCCTTGATGGCCTTGCTGACGAGGTAGGCCGCGCCGCCCACGGCCATCAGGTAGGCGCTCTTGTGGTTCTTGATGGACTCGATGGCGACCGGCCCGCGCTCGGCCTTGCCCACCATGGCGATGAGGCCGGTCTGGCTGAGCATCATGTCGGTGAACTTGTCCATGCGCGTGGCCGTCGTCGGGCCGGCCGGGCCCACCACCTCGTCGCGCACCGGATCGACCGGGCCCACGTAGTAGATGACGCGGTTGGTGAAGTCCACCGGCAGCGGCTCGCCCTTGGCCAGCATGTCCTGGATGCGCTTGTGGGCGGCATCGCGGCCGGTCAGCATCTTGCCGTTCAGCAGCAGCGTGTCGCCGGGCTTCCAGCTGGCCACTTCGGCGGGAGTCAGCGCGTTCAGGTCGACGCGCTTGCTCTTGTTGTAGTCCGGCGCCCAGTGCACGTCGGGCCACAGGTCCAGGCTCGGCGCCTCCAGGTAGCTGGGGCCGCTGCCATCCAGCACGAAGTGGGCATGCCGCGTGGCCGCGCAGTTCGGGATCATCGCGATGGGCTTGCTGGCCGCATGCGTCGGGAAGGTCTTGATCTTCACGTCCAGCACGGTGGTCAGGCCGCCCAGGCCTTGCGCCCCGATGCCCAGCGCGTTGACCTTCTCGTACAGCTCGATGCGCATCTCCTCGAGCTTGTTCTGTGGGCCGCGCTGCAGCAGCTCGTACATGTCGATGTCTTCCATCAGCGCCTGCTTGGCCAGCAGCGCGGCCTTCTCGGCCGTGCCGCCGACGCCGATGCCCAGCATGCCGGGCGGGCACCAGCCGGCGCCCATCGTCGGCACGGTCTTGAGCACCCAGTCGACGATGTCGTCGCTGGGGTTGAGCATGTAGACCTTGCTCTTGTTCTCCGAGCCACCGCCCTTGGCCGCGACGATGACGTCCAAGGTGTTGCCGGGCACGACTTCCATCTGCACGACGGCGGGCGTGTTGTCCTTGGTGTTCTTGCGGGCAAAGATGGGGTCGTCCAGCACCGAGGCGCGCAGCTTGTTGTCGGGGTTCAGGTAGCCCTGGCGCACGCCCTCGTTGATGGCGTCCTCGATGCTGCCGCTGAAGCCTTCCCAGCGCACGTCCATGCCGATCTTCAGGAACACGTTGACGATGCCGGTGTCCTGGCAGATCGGGCGGCGGCCCTCCGCGCACATGCGGCTGTTGGTGAGGATCTGCGCGATGGCGTCCTTGGCGGCCGGCGAAGCCTCGCTCTCGTAGGCGCGGGCCAGGTGGGCGATGTAGTCGGCCGGGTGGTAGTAGCTGATGTACTGCAGGGCGGCAGCAACGCTGTCGATGAGGTCTTGCTGGCGGATCGTGACGGTCATGGCGGAGTCGGGTGAGGATGGACTGCGGGCCGGATTATCCGGCGCCACGGCCACTATGCTGCTTACGGCCCGCCAGGAGACCCTGTGATGAACACCCGCATCGAGCGAGATACCTTCGGCCCCATCGAGGTGCCGGCCGACCGGCTGTGGGGCGCGCAGACGCAGCGCTCGCTGCAGAACTTCGACATCTCCGGCGAGCGCCAGGCGCCGGAGCTGATCCGCGCTCTGGCTCGGGTGAAGCGGGCGTCGGCCGTGGTCAACCATGCGCTGGGGCTTCAGGACGCGAGGAAGACCGACGCCATCGTCGCGGCGGCCGACGAGGTCATCGCCGGCCAGCATGCCGACGAGTTTCCGCTCGTCGTCTGGCAGACCGGCTCGGGCACGCAGACCAACATGAACGTCAACGAGGTGCTGGCCAACCGCGCCAGCGAGCTGCTGGGCGGGCAGCGCGGGGAGGGGCGCCTGGTGCACCCCAACGACGACGTGAACCGCAGCCAGAGCAGCAACGACGTCTTCCCCACCGCCATGCACGTGGCGGCCGTGCAGGCGCTGCAGGAGCGGCTGCTGCCGCCGCTGCGCGCCTTGAGGGAGACGCTGCGGCAGAAGGCCGAGGCCTATGCCGACATCGTCAAGATCGGCCGCACCCACCTGCAGGACGCGACGCCGCTGACGCTCGGGCAGGAGATCTCGGGCTGGGTGGCGCAGCTGGCGCAGGGCGAGCGCCACGTGCTGGCGGCGCTGCCGCATCTGCACGAGCTGGCGCTGGGGGGCACGGCGGTGGGTACCGGATTGAACGCGCCCAGCGGCTACGCCGAGCAGGTCGCCGCCGAGCTGGCACGGCAGACCGGCCATCCCTTCGTCACGGCGCCCAACAAGTTCGAGGCCATGGCCTCCTGCGATGCGCTGGTGCACGCCCACGGCGCGCTGAAGACGCTGGCGGCCAGCATGAACAAGATCGCCAACGACGTGCGCTGGCTGGCCAGCGGCCCGCGCAGCGGGCTCGGCGAGATCCGCATCCCGGAGAACGAGCCGGGCTCTTCGATCATGCCGGGCAAGGTCAACCCGACTCAGAGCGAGGCGGTGACCATGCTGGCCGCGCAGGTGATGGGCAATGACGTGGCCATCAACATCGGCGGCGCCTCGGGTAACTTCGAGCTCAACGTGTTCCGCCCCATGGTCATCCACAACTTCCTGCAGAGTGCACGGCTGCTGGCGGACGGCATGGCCAGCTTCAACACCCACTGCGCCGTGGGCATCGAGCCCGACGAGGCGCGCATCGCCGAGCTGGTGGGGCGCTCGCTGATGCTGGTCACGGCGCTCAATACCCACATCGGCTACGACAAGGCGGCCGAGATCGCGAAGAAGGCGCACAAGGAGGGCAGCAGCCTGCGCGAGGCCGCGCTGGCGCTGGGCCATGTGACGGCCGAGCAGTTCGACGCCTGGGTGGTGCCGGCGCGGATGGTGGGGAAGGGCTGACGCCCCTGAGCCCGCTTCAGTGCTGTGACGACTCCGCCAGCAGCTTGTCGGTGTAGGCGATGGCCATGGCCGACAGCAGGAAGGTGATGTGGATGATGGTCTGCCACATCAGCGTCTTCTCGTCGTAGTTGGCGGCGTTGATGAAGGTCTTCAGCAGGTGGATGGAGCTGATGCCGATGATGGACAGGCCCAGCTTCACCTTCAGCACCGATGCATTCACATGGCCCAGCCATTCGGGCTGGTCCGGGTGATTCTCCAGGTGCATGCGCGACACGAAGGTCTCGTAGCCGCCCACGATGACCATGATCAGCAGGTTCGAGATCATGACCACGTCGATCAGGCCCAGCACCACCAGCATCAGGATGGTCTCGTTGAGCTTGTCCGGCACGGCCTCGGCGCGGTAGCCGATGCTCTTGACCAGCAACTCCAGCGCGTGTTGATCGCCGAAGGCGGCCTCGATCAGGTGCGCCAGCTCCGTCCAGAACTGGAACACGTAGATTGCCTGAGCCAGGATGAGGCCGACGTAGAGCGGCAGCTGCAGCCAGCGGCTGGCAAAGATCAGGCGGGGCAGGGGGCGCAGTTGGGGGTCGTTTCGCATGGACGGGTGGCCGGTCAACAATGGCGGGGAATTCTAGGTGGCGCAACAGAGCGCAAGTCCTGTCGTCAGGACTTCGTCAGTCGCCCCAAGCACAGTCCGCGCCAAGCCAATCGAGGAGACAAAGCCATGAGCACCCTGAACACCTATCCGCCCAGCCCCGAGTGGATCGCCAACGCCCATGTGAAGGGCGAGGCCGGCTACGCGGCACTGGTGGCGGAAGCCGAGAAGGACTACGCCGGCTACTGGGCCCGCCTGGCCCGCGAGCTGCTGAGCTGGCAGACGCCGTTCACGAAGACGCTGAACGACAGCGATGCCCCCTTCTTCAAGTGGTTCGAGGACGGCCGGTTGAACGTCTCGTACAACTGCCTGGACCGGCATGTCGAGGCCGGCAAGGGCGACAAGACGGCGCTGATCTTCGAGGCTGACGATGGCACCGTTGCCAACGTCAGCTACGCCCAGTTGCTGGACAAGGTCAGCCAGCTTGCCAACGGGCTGAAGGCGCGCGGCATCAAGAAGGGTGACCGCGTCGTCATCTACATGCCCATGTCGGTCGAGGGCGTGGTGGCCATGCAGGCCTGCGCGCGCATCGGCGCGACGCATTCCGTCGTGTTCGGCGGCTTCTCCGCGCAGTCGCTGCGCGACCGCGTGCAGGACGCCGGTGCCGTGGCGCTGATCTGCGCCGACGAGCAGATGCGCGGCGGCAAGGCGCTGCCGCTGAAGGCCATCGTCGACGAGGCGCTGGAAGGTGGCGCCTGCCCCACGCTGCGCGACGTCATCGTCTACAAGCGCACCGGCGGCAAGATCGGCTGGGTCGAGGGCCGCGACCTGTGGCTGCATGACCTGATGGCGGCCGAGTCCACCCACTGCCCGCCCGAATGGGTGGAGGCCGAGCATCCGCTGTTCCTGCTGTACACGTCGGGCTCCACCGGCAAGCCCAAGGGCGTGCAGCACAGCAGCGGCGGCTATCTGCTGCATGCGGCGCTCACCACCAAGTGGACCTTCGACCTGAAGGACGACGACGTCTTCTGGTGCACGGCCGACATCGGCTGGGTCACCGGCCACAGCTACATCACCTACGGCCCGCTGGCGCTGGGCGGCACCGAGATCGTCTTCGAGGGTGTGCCCACCTACCCGGACGCCGGCCGCTTCTGGCAGATGATCCAGAAGCACAAGGTCACGATCTTCTACACGGCGCCCACCGCCATCCGCTCGCTGATCAAGGCGGCCGAGAGCAACGAGGTCGTGCACCCGAGGAAGTACGACCTCTCTTCCCTGCGTCTGCTGGGTTCGGTGGGCGAGCCCATCAACCCCGCCGCCTGGGAGTGGTACCACGAGCACGTGGGCGGCCGCCGCTGCCCCATCGTCGACACCTTCTGGCAGACCGAGACCGGCGGCCACATGATCACGCCGCTGCCCGGCGTGACGACGCTGGTGCCGGGCTCCTGCACACTGCCCTTCCCGGGCATCACGGCCGCCATCGTCGACGAGATGGGCAACGACGTGCCCAACGGCCAGGGCGGCATCCTGGTCGTCAAGAAGCCGTGGCCGGCCATGATCCGCACCATCTACGGCGACCCCGAGCGCTTCAAGAAGAGCTACTACCCGCCGGAGCTCAAGGGCTACTACCTGGCCGGCGACGGCGCCATCCGCGACGCCGAGACGGGCTACTTCACGATCACCGGCCGCATCGACGACGTGCTCAACGTGTCCGGCCATCGCATGGGCACGATGGAGATCGAATCGGCGCTGGTGGGCTGCACCGAGCTGGTGGCCGAGGCGGCCGTGGTGGGCCGGCCCGACGACACCACCGGCGAAGCCATCTGCGCCTTCGTCGTGCTCAAGCGCCCCCGCCCCAGCGGCGACGAGGCCAAGGCCATCGCCAAGCAGCTGCGCGACCATGTGGCCAAGGAAATCGGCCCCATCGCCAAGCCCAAGGACATCCGCTTCGGCGACAACCTGCCCAAGACCCGCTCCGGCAAGATCATGCGCCGGCTGCTGCGCTCGGTGGCCAAGGGCGAGTCGGTCACCCAGGACACCTCCACGCTGGAAAATCCCGCGATCCTGGAGCAACTGGGTCAGGCGTACTGACGGCTCGCGCCGCGCAAAGCAAAGGCCCGCGTCAGCGGGCCTTTGCACTTGGGCGCACGCGGCGCCGTGGCGGGCTTACTTGACCGTCAGCACCCACTTGGCCAGCGTCTCGGCTTCGGCCGCGCTGACCTGCGGGTTGGCGGGCATGGGCACCGGGCCCCAGGCGCCAGAGCCGCCCTTCTGGATCTTCTCGGCCAGCTTCTTGTACGCGTCCTTGTCCTTGGCGTACTTGGCGGCCACTTCCTTGTAGGCGGGGCCGACGAGCTTCTTGTCCAGCGCATGGCAGGCCATGCAGTTCTTCTTCTGCGCCAGCTCCTGGTTGGCGAAGGCGGCCGGGGCGATGAGGGCGAGGCTGAGGATCAGGACATTCTTCATGCTTTCCTTTCGGGGCGGTGGACTACAGTGGTTGCAAAGATACCCGAATTATCTGAAGGAGAGCCCGCATGGGTTTCGTGTTGATCGGCGTGCTCCTGGTCGTGTTGCGCCTGGGCGGCTGGGTGCAGTTCCACAAGGACGACTTCTGGGCCTGGGTCATCGTGCTGTCGCCCTTTGCACTGGCAGCCCTCTGGTGGGCCTGGGCCGATGCCTCCGGCCGCACGCAGCGCAAGGCCATGCGGGCGATGGACGAGCGCAAGGCTGCGCGGCGAGAGCAGCAGATGGAGGCGCTGGGCCAGTTCAAGCCTGGTGCGAAGAAGAGGCGCTAAGAGGTGCCAAGAGGCGCCGGCCTCCGCGCCCCTGCCTGAAGTCACGCCGGGAAAACCCAGACATCGGTGGGCGGCCCGGGCGCGTTCTAGGCCGGACCTTCAGGAGACCTCCCGCATGCACCTGCGTTTGCTTCCCCTCGTGCTGGCCCTGTGCGCCGGCTCGGCCCAGGCCGACCTGTTCAAGGACCCGCAGTGGCAGTCCTGGCTGGATGCCGGCAAGACGGCCGACCTGGCCCGGGCCGCCCAGGCCCGCGCCAAGGCCCAGCCCGACGACGACCAGGCCGTGGTCGCCCTGGCCATGGCTGCTGTCGATGACAACGACGCCGCGCGCCTGGAGGCCAGCCTGCCGGCGCTGCAGGCCTGTGCCGAAAAGCGCCCGCAGGCCATCTGCAGCTACGCGCTCGGCCGTGTCCACGGCCAGCAGGCCATGGCGGCGAGCGTCTTCAGGATGCCCGGCCTGGCAAGCAAGACCAGGGAATATTTCGCCCAGGCCGTGGAACAGGACCCGCTGCTCTTCGAGGCGCGCAGCGCGCTGGCGCAGTTCTACCTGATCGCGCCCGGCTTTGCCGGCGGCAGCGCGGCCAAGGCCAGGGCACTCGCCGCCGAGGCCCGCCAGCCCGAGCAGGCCCGGCTGGTGCGCTTCCTGGTCGCAGCGCAGGACAAGGACTGGGCCGGCGCCGAGCGCGAACTGGCCGGCATCAGGGCCGGCGAGGACCGCACGCTGCAGCGCGAGCTGCGCAACGGCTGGATGCGCCTGGGCGCGGAACTGGTCGAGCAGAAGTCGCTTGCCAAGGCCAAGGCGGTTTTCGAGACGGTGCAGCGCGACAACCCCCAGCATGCCGCCGGCCCCTACGGCCTGGCCCGCGTCGCGCTGGAGAGCCAGCAGCCCGACGAGGCGCTGCGCCTGCTGGAGCGCTGCCGCACGCTCGACGGTGCCGACCGCTACCCGCTGGACCATCGGGCCGGCCAGGCGCTGATCGCCAAGGGCGACAAGGCCGGCGCGAAGGCCGCACTGGAGCGCTTCGTGCAGAACAAGCGCTCCAGCCCGCGCAATGTCGAGGAAGCCAAGAAGCTGCTGGCCAGCCTGGCCTGACCCGCGCCGGAGTGCGCGAGGGGCGCTGGCTATGATGCGCGCGCTTCCGCCACTCCCCCCCCGGCCATGCTGGTTCATCCGCAGTTCAACCCCATCGCCATCGAGATCGGCCCGCTGGCCGTGCACTGGTACGGCATCACCTACCTGATCGCCTTCGGCCTGTTCCTCTGGCTGGCCGGGCGGCGCGCGCGCATGCCCCAGCACGCGGCCGTCGGCTGGACGAAGCAGGATGTCGACGACGTGCTCTTCTACGGCGTGCTGGGCGTGGTGCTGGGTGGGCGGCTGGGCTACTGCCTGTTCTACAAGCCCGACTACTACATCGACCATCTGGCCGAGGTGTTCGCCGTCTGGAAGGGCGGCATGTCCTTCCATGGCGGCCTGCTGGGCGTGCTGCTGGGGCTGTGGCTGTTCGGTCGCAAGCGCGGACGCAGCTTCTTCGAGGTTTCGGACCTGATCGCGCCCTGCGTGCCCACGGGCATCATGGCCGTGCGCCTGGGCAACTTCATCAACGGCGAGCTGTGGGGCCGGCCGGCGCCGGCCGACCTGCCGTGGGCCATGGTCTTCCCGCAGGCCAACGACGGCGGCCTCGCGCGTCATCCGTCGCAGCTCTACCAGGCCGCCGGCGAAGGCCTGCTGCTCTTCATCGTGCTGTGGCTGTACGCCCGCAAGCCGCGCGCGACCGGGCAGATTTCCGGCGTCTTCATGATGGGCTACGGCGCACTGCGCTTCGTGGCCGAGTACTTCCGCGAGCCCGACGACTTCCTCGGCCTGCGCGCGCTGAACTGGAGCCAGGGCCAGTGGCTGAGCCTGCCGATGATCCTGGTCGGCGCGGCGATCTTTGCCTGGGCCACCCAACGCAACCAGCGGCCCGCCTGAGCGACATGAGACAGATCTTCTTCGACACCGAAACCACCGGCCTGGAGGCCGACAAGGGCGATCGCATCATCGAGATCGGCTGCGTGGAGATGGTCAACCGCCAGCTCACCGGCAACAACCTGCACCTCTACATCAACCCCGAGCGCGCCAGTCACGAGGACGCGCTCAGGGTGCACGGGCTGACCGAGGCCTTCCTCTCCGACAAGCCCAAGTTCGCCGAGATCGTCGATCAGCTGCTGGCCTTCCTGGCGGGTGCCGAACTGGTGATCCACAACGCGCCCTTCGACATCGGCTTCGTCAATGCCGAGCTGAGGCGCCTGAAGCGAGGTGTGCTGACCGACCACGTCGGCGGCGTGCGCGACACGCTGCTGATGGCGCGCGAACTCTTCCCCGGCAAGGCCAACTCGCTGGACGCGCTGTGCCGCCGCCTGGAGGTGGACAACACCAAGCGCGTGCTGCACGGCGCGTTGCTGGACGCCGAGTTGCTGGCGGACGTCTACATCCGCCTGACGCGCGGCCAGGACGCACTGCTGATGGACGACCATGGCGATGCCGCCGGCGCAGACGGCCAAGCCGCGGTCGAGGCGGTGGATCTCAGCCGTTTCGAGCTGCCTGTGCTGCACGCCAGCGAGGCCGAGAGGGCGGCGCATGCCAAGCTGCTCGTCGACCTCGACAAGGCTGCTGGCGGCGCCTGCAAATGGCGGGTGCTGGAGCCCGCCGAAGTCGTGGCATAATCGCGGGCTTCCCGGAAGCCGGATGCGTTTTTCAGGGCGGTTAGCTCAGCGGTAGAGCACTGCCTTCACACGGCAGGGGTCGCAGGTTCGAACCCTGCACCGCCCACCAACTTCGTGTTGGTCCTGAAAACGCAACGCCAGAACCCGGGCGGTTAGCTCAGCGGTAGAGCACTGCCTTCACACGGCAGGGGTCGCAGGTTCGAACCCTGCACCGCCCACCAGCACCACCAAACCCGGCCTCGTGCCGGGTTTGTCATTTCCGGCGCGCCATGCCGCGTGCGAAAACGCCGCGCTGGCTCAGCCCCGGCGCAGGTAGTCGACGAAATCGAAGCGCAGCCCCGTTGCGCTGGTGCGGGTTTCGCGTGCGGCCTCGGTGAAACGCTCGCGCGGCCAGGCCGGGAAATGCCGGTCCGCATCGGGAAAGCCGGCATCCACCTCGGTCAGCGCCAGGCGGTCGGCCCGTGGCAGCGCCAGCGCGTAGATCTCGCTGCCACCGATGACGCAGACCTCCGGCTCGCTGCAGGCCGCCAGCGCGGCTTCCAGCGTCGGGAACACCTCGGCACCGGGGAGCTCGCGCACCGTGCGGCTGACCACCAGGTTGCGTCGCCCCGGCAACGGCCTGAACCGGGCCGGCAGCGAGTCCCAGGTCTTGCGCCCCATGACCACGGGCTTGCCCGTCGTGAGGGCCTTGAAGCGCGCCATGTCCTCGGGGAGATGCCACAGCAGCGCGTTGTCGCGCCCGATGGCGCCGTCCTTCGCGACGGCGGCGACCAGCGTGATCCGGCTCATCGTGGGGCGGGGCCGCTGGCCTTGTGGCGGGTGGGGAGGGCAGGGGGCTTGGGCATGTGGGGCTGGCGCGTGGCGCCGCGCGTGGGGCGGCCTCGATGCGGACCCCTTACGGGCCCGGCCAGACATTATCCGGCGGCTTCACGCAAGGGGCCGGGCTGGTGCATTTGCGTTGATAATGATTCTCATTCGTTGATTCGTCGCATCACTTTCACAGGAGAGATTCATGCCTTTTGGCTCCCGCGCACGCTTCTCGGCCCTTGCCGCCGGCCTGGCCGCCCTCTGGGTGGTCGCGGCGCCGGCGCATGCGGACGGGGAAGTGACGGTCTACACGACGCGCGAGCCGGGCCTGATCCAGCCGCTGCTCGCGGCCTTCAGTGCGCGCGAGCAGGTCAAGGTCAACACCGTGTTCGTCAAGGACGGGCTGCTGGAGCGGGTCAAGGCCGAGGGCGCCCGTTCGCCGGCCGACGTGCTGATGACCGTCGACGTCGGCAACCTGCTGGACCTGGTGGACGCCGGCCTGGCCCAGCCGGTCAAGTCCGCCGCGCTGGAGCAGGCCGTGCCGGCCAACCTCCGCGGCGCCGACGGGCAGTGGTTCGCGCTGTCGCAGCGCGCCCGCGTGCTGTACGCCGACAAGGGCCTGAAGCTCGGCAGCTTCCGCTACGAGGACCTTGCCGACCCGAAGTGGAAAGGCAAGGTCTGCATCCGCGCCGGCCAGCACCCCTACAACACGGCGCTGGTCGCGGCCATGATTGCCCACGCCGGCGAGGCCAGCACGGAGCAGTGGCTGCGGGGCGTCAAGGCCAACCTGGCGCGCAAGGCCACGGGCGGCGACCGTGACGTCGCGCGCGACATCATGGGCGGCATCTGCGACATCGGCCTGGCCAACTCCTACTACGTGGGCCAGATGAAGAGCGCCAAGGAAGGCAGCGACGCCCGCAAGTGGGGCGATGCCATCAAGGTGCTCAAGCCGACCTTCGCCTCGGCGAAGAACGGCGGCACCCACGTCAACATCAGCGGCGCCGTCGTCGCCCGGAACGCGCCGCAGCGCGCCAATGCGGTCAAGCTGCTGGAGTTCCTGGCCTCGGAGCCGGCCCAGGCGCTCTACGCCCAGGCGAACTACGAGTACCCCGTCCGCGCGGGCGTGACGCTGGACCCGACCATTGCCGCCGCCATCGGCGAGTTGAAGGCCGACGGCCTGCCCATCACCGAGATCGCCAGGCACCGCAAGCAGGCCAGCGCGCTGGTCGACAAGGTCGGATTCGACCGCTGACCGGAGCCCTGTGTGAAGGCCGTGCGGTCGGTCGGGCCGCTGTGGCGCGCGTTCGCCATCGTCATCGCGCTCGGCGCGGTGGCGCCCATCCTCAGCCTGCTGTGGCTGGCGGCCGAGGCCGACAGCAGCCATTGGGCCTTCCTGTCGGCCCATGTGCTGCCGCAGGCGGCGCTGAACACCGCCGTGCTGCTGGCGGGCGTCGGCGCGGTCGTGCTGGTGGTGGGTACCGGCACGGCCTGGCTGGTCAGTGCCTGCGACTTTCCCGGCCGCCGGGTGCTGGACTGGGCGCTGCTGCTGCCGCTGGCCATGCCCACCTACATCGTGGCCTTCGCCTACCTCGACCTGCTGCACCCCATCGGCCCGGTGCAGGGCGCCATCCGCTGGGTGCTGGGCTATGACAGCCCGCGCGAGTTCCGGCTGCCCGACCTGCGGTCGATGGGCGGCGCGGTCTTCGTCCTCGGCTTCGTGCTCTATCCCTATGTCTACCTGACGGCGCGGGCGATGTTCATGACCCAGCCGCTTCACCTGCTGGAGGCGGCACGGGCGCTGGGCGAGAGCCGCCTGGGCGCGTTCCGGCGCGTGGCGCTGCCGCTGGCCCGGCCCGCCATCGCCGTGGGGCTGAGCCTGGCGCTGCTGGAGACGCTCAACGACATCGGCGCCTCCGAGTTCCTGGGCGTGCACACGCTCACGGTGGCGATCTACACCACGTGGATCACGCGCTCCGACCTGGGCGGGGCCGCGCAGATCGCCTGCGTGGCGCTGGTCATGGTCGTCACGCTGGTGCTGCTGGAGCAGCACGGCCGGCGGCACCAGCGCTTCGGGTCCGCGCAGCGCATGCAGGCGCTGCGGCCCCGGCGGCTGGCCGGCGCGGCCGCCTGGGCGGCGACGGGCGCGGCGGCGCTGCCGGTCCTGGTCGGCTTCGTCGCGCCGGCGCTCTATCTGGCCTGGGAGACCGTCAAGCGCCTGCGGCTGGGCGGCGGCGTCTCGGAGCATCTGTTCACCAGCCTGCTCAACACCCTGACGCTGGCCTCGGGCGTCACGCTCTTCACGGTGGCCGCCGGCCTCGTCGTGGCCTGGGCCGCGCGCAACACCGGCACGCGCCTCAACGGCGACCAATGGCAGGCGCGGCTGGCGTCGCTGGGCTACGCGGTCCCGGGCACCGTGCTCGCCATCGGCCTGCTGACGCCCGCCCTGGCGCTGGACAACGCGCTCGCCGACCTGCTGGGGCTGAAGTCGCTGCCGCTGATGGCCGCGGGCATCGTGCTGGTCGTGGCCTGCGGCATCCGCTTCCTGGTGATGCCGGTCGGCAGCATCCAGGCGGGCCTGGCGCGCATCCCGCCGGCCATCGAGCAGAGCGCCCGCGTGCTCGGCGAGAACGCGTCCGGCACGCTGCGCCGGGTGCACCTGCCGCTGCTGAAGCCGGCTGTCCTGACCGGTGCGCTGCTGGTGTTCGTGGACGCGATGAAGGAGCTGCCGGCGACGCTGCTGCTGCGGCCGGCGAACTTCGACACGCTGTCCACCTTGCTCTACGGCGAGGCGGCGCGCGGCACCTATGAAGAGGGCGCCATCGCGGCGCTGGCCATCGTCGTGGCGGGCTTCGTGCCGGTGGCCCTGCTGGCGCGCACGTCGCGCGCCGAAATCAAGAAGGAGGTCGCATGAGCGTCGCACTGCGCCTGGAAGGCGTCAGGCTGGGCTACGACCTGAGGCATGAGTTCCACACCGTCGTGGACGACGCGTCGCTGACGCTGGAGGCGGGCCGCATCGGCTGCATGCTGGGGCCGTCGGGCGGCGGCAAGTCCACGCTGCTGCGCGCCATTGCCGGCTTCGAGCCGGTGCGGGCGGGCCGCATCCTGATCGGCGACCGTGTCGTGGCCTCGGCCGATGTCAGCGTCCCGCCGGAGCGGCGCAGCGTGGGGCTGATGTTCCAGGAGTACGCGCTGTTTCCGCACCTGACGGCCGCGCAGAACGTTGGCTTCGGGCTGAGGAAGTGGCCCAGCGCCGAGCGCGACGCGCGCGTGCAGGAGCTGCTGGCGCTGGTGGGCCTGGCCGCTGCCGGGCACCGCTACCCCCACGAACTCTCGGGCGGCCAGCAGCAGCGCATCGCGCTGGTCCGCGCGCTGGCGCCGCGGCCGTCGCTGCTGCTGCTGGACGAACCCTTCTCCAACCTGGATGCCCAGACGCGCGAGCGCCTGATCGTGGAGGTGCGAGACATCCTGCGCGCCGCCGGCCAGACGGCGCTGCTGGTGACGCACAACGAGGCCGAGGCGGCGGTGCTCGCCGATCAGGTCAGCACGGTGAGCAACGGCCGGCTGGAAAGCCGCAGCCGCTAGCCTCAGACGGCCACGTCCGCCTTGATGGGCGGATGCGGGTCGTAGCCCGACACCTCGAAGTCATCGATGGTGTAGGCGTCGATGCTCTCGGCCTTTCTTGTCAGCCGCATCGTGGGGGCAGGGCGGGGCGTGCGGCTCAGCTGCTCGCGCGCCTGATCGACGTGGTTCAGGTACAGGTGAACGTCGCCGCCCGCCCAGATGAACTCGCCCGGTTCCAGGCCGGCCTGCTGGGCCAGCATCAGCTGCAGCGCCACGGCGCCGGTGAAGTTGAAGGGCGCGCCCAGCAGGATGTCGCAGCTGCGCTGGAACATCATGCAGTTCAGGCGGCCGTCGCTGGTCGTGTGGAACTGGTAGACCATGTGACACGGCGGGAGCGCCATGTCGGGGATGTCCGGCACGTTCCAGGCATGGAAGAGGATGCGGCGGCTGGCCGGGTTGTTCTTCAGCGCGTCCAGCACGCCGGCGATCTGGTCATGCTCGCGGCCGTCGGCACCCAGCCAGCGGCGCCACTGCTTGCCGTACACCGGCCCCAGCTCGCCCCACTGGGCGGCGAACGCGGCGTCCTCGACGATGCGCTGCTCGAAGGCCTCCTGCGTGATCGCCTCGCCGGTCGCCTGGCGGAACTTGGCCAGCGGCCAGTCCGTCCAGATGCGCACGTTCTGCTGCAGCAGCGGCCGGATGCTGGTGCCCCCGGTGAGGAACCACAGCATCTCCTTGACCGCCGTCTTCCAGTAGACGCGCTTGGTCGTCAGGATGGGCACCTGGCCGCCACCCAGCGGGAAGCGGCACATCGCGCCGAAGACCGACAGCGTGCCCACACCGGTCCGGTCGACCCGCCTGTCGCCGTTCTCGAGGACGTGGGCGAGGAGGTCGAGGTATTGGTGTTCCGGCAGCCGCATGTTTGCCAAAGGCCTTCTGGTGAGGAGCAGCCGGAATTATCGCCCGCGGTGCCTGCGGGCCGGCTCCTCAGTCGGCGAGGATGACGTTGAGCATGCGGCGCATGACGGGCGCCATCAACGGCGTCAGCGCGGCCATGTCCGGCCGGCGCACGCCCAGGGCCGTCAGCCCGTTGAAGAGGGCGCCCAGCATCAGCGCGCGGCCCTGGATCTCCTCGGGCGGCAGCGCGTCCGCGCGCGGGCCCAGGCTCAGCCGGATCAGCTCCTGGGCCCTCTGGTTCACCAGCGCCTCGCTGCGGTACACGACGGCGGCGAGCCTGGGGTTGCGGCTGGCCTCGGCCAGCACCTCCAGCTGCAGCGCCGCCTCGGACACCTCGCTGTGCTTGTCGATGGCCTGCTCCGTGGCGGCCAGCATCTTCTGCAGCAGGTCGCCCTCCTGCTTGAACTCGGCGATGCGGGCCAGCACCTCCTCGCAGTCGCGCTCGACGATGGCCGCGATGATGTCGTCCTTGTTCTCGAACAGGTTGTAGATGTGGCCCGGGCTCATGCCCGCCGTCTTGGCGATCTCGGCCATGCTGGCGGCGTGGAAGCCGCGCCGGCGGAAGCACTCGGCGGCGGCCTCCAGCACCTGCTGGCGGCGGGCTTGGGCGCGATCGGAGTGGGCGGTGGACATGGCGGCGGCTGAGTCGGTCAGGAGCGGGATTCTCCGCCGCCCTGGCCAGTCTCTTGGCCGCTCCCCTGGCCACCTCCGAGCGCCTTGTACAGCGTCACCCGGTTGACCTGCTGTGCCAGCCGCGCCGCGACCAGGCCTTGCTGGGCGGCGTACAGCGAGCGCTGCGCGTCCAGCGTGGTCAGCCTGTCGTCCACGCCCTTCCGGTAGCGGGCCTCGGCCAGCCGCAGCGCGTCCTGCGACTGCTCGACCAGGCGCTGCTGCGACGCGACCTGCTGGCCCAGCGTGGCGCGCTGCGCCAGCGCATCCGCCACCTCGCGGAAGGCGGACTGGATGCTCTTCTCGTACTGCGCCACGGCGATGTCGCGGTCGACCTGGGCCACCTTGAGATTGGCGCTGTTGCGGCCGGCGTCGAAGATGGGCAGCGTGATCTGCGGGATGAAGCTCCACATGCCCGAGCCCGAGCGGAACAGGCCGTCCAGCTCGGTGCTCGCGGAGCCGGCGGCGGCGGTCAGCGTGATGCGCGGGAAGAAGGCCGCGCGTGCCGCACCGATGCTGGCGTTGGCGGCCTGCAGCTGGCGTTCGGCCTGCTGCACGTCCGGACGGGCGAGCAGCACGTCGGACGGCAGGCCGGCGGACAGCGCGGCCAGCTGCGTGACCGGCGTGTCGGTGCCGGCGGTAGGCAGTTGCGCGGCGCCCAGCGGCTGGCCGACCAGCAGCTCCAGCGCGTTGCGGTCCTGGGCGACCTGGGCGGTCAGGCTGACGCGGTCGGTCTCGGCCACCTCGGCGGCGATCTCGGCCTGGCGCAGGTCCAGCGCGGAGGCCACGCCCGCGCCCTGCAGGCGCTGTGTCAGGCGCAGGCTGTCCTGGCGGGCGGCGAGCGTCTGCTCGGCCACGCGCAGGCGCTCCTGGTCGGCGGCCAGCTGCAGGTAGCTGCCCGCGACCTGGGCGACCAGGCTGATCTGCACGCTGCGGCGCGCGTCGTCGGTGGCGAGGTAGCGCTGCAGTGCGGCGTCGCTCAGGCTCTTGACGCGGCCGAACAGGTCCAGCTCGTAGGCGCTGATGCCCAGCGTCGCGGTGTACTGGCGCGTCGTCTGGCCGAAGGCGCGCTGCGCCGTCTGGCCGCCGGCAGCGGCGACGCCCGGCAGGCGGTCGGCGCGCTGCACGCCGTACTGCGCCTGGGCGCGTTCGACGTTCAGGGCCGCGACGCGCAGGTCGCGGTTGTTCGCGAGCGACTGCTCGATCAGGGCCTGCAGCCGCGCGTCGGTGAAGAACTCGCGCCAGCCGAGCTCGGCGGCGGCCTTGGCGTCGGTGGCGCTGCCCTGCGGCACCGGCCATTGCGTGGCCACCGGCGCGGCCGGGCGCTCATAGGTCGGCGCCATGCCGGCGCAGCCGGCCAGCATGAGGCTGGCAGCCAGCAGCGTCGGGATGAGGGAAGTGGTCATGGCCTTGTTCATGTCAGTGGCCCTCCGGGGTGTGGGGTGCGGTGGGCTCGGCGTGGCGCTGCATGGGCACCAGCTTGGTCGGGAACCAGCGGCGCACCGCAACGAAGAACACCGGCACGAAGAAGATGCCCAGGAAGGTGGCGCTCAGCATGCCGCCCAGCACGCCGGTGCCGATGGCGTTCTGGCTGCCCGAACCCGCGCCGGAGGCGATCGCCAGCGGCAGCACGCCGAGGGCAAAGGCCAGCGAGGTCATCAGGATGGGGCGCAGGCGCATGCGCACGGCCTCCAGCGTCGCGGTGACGGCGTCCTTGCCGGCTTCCATCTGCTCCTTGGCGAACTCTACGATCAGGATCGCGTTCTTCGCCGACAGGCCGATGGTGGTCAGCAGGCCGACCTGGAAGTACACGTCGTTCGACAGCCCGCGCACCGTGGTGGCCAGCAACGCGCCGATGACGCCCAGCGGCACGACCAGCATCACCGAGAACGGGATGCTCCAGCTTTCGTACAACGCGGCCAGGCACAGGAAGACGACGAGCAGCGACAGCGCGTACAGCATCGGAGCCTGGTCGCCCGTCATGCGCTCCTGGTAGGACAGGCCCGTCCAGCTCATGCCCACGCCCGGCGGCAGCTGGCCGACGATGTCCTCGACGGCCTTCATCGCGGCGCCCGAGCTCAGGCCCCGCGCCGCCTGGCCCTGGATCTCGACGGCCGGCAGGCCGTTGTAGCGCTCCAGGCGCGGCGATCCCTGTTCCCAGTGCACGCTGCCGAAGGCAGAGAACGGCACCATCTGGCCAGCGGCGTTGCGCACGCGCCAGGCTTCGAGGTCGCTCGCATTCATGCGGAAGGGCGCATCGGCCTGCATGTAGACCTTCTTCACGCGACCGCGGTCGATGAAGTCGTTCACGTAGGCGCCACCCCAGGCGGCGGACAGCATCGAGTTGATCTCGGCCACCGAGATGCCCAGCGAGCCGGCCTTCACGGTGTCGATGTCCAGGCGCAGCTGCGGCGCGTCTTCCAGGCCGTTCGGGCGCACGCCCGCCAGGGCCGGGTTCTGTGCGGCCATGCCCAGGAGCTGGTTGCGCGCGCCGATCAGCGCCTCGCGGCCGACGCCGCCCTGGTCCTGCAGGTAGAAGTTGAAGCCGCTCGCATTGCCCAGCTCCAGCACGGCCGGCGGCGCAAAGGCGAAGGCCATCGCGTCGCGGTATTGCATGAACGCGCCCATGGCGCGGCCAGCGATGGCCTGCACCTTCTGGTCGGCGCGCTTGCGCTCGCTCCAGTCCTTGAGCTTGACGAAGCCCATGGCCATGTTCTCGCCGCGGCCAGAGAAGCTGAAGCCGGTGACGGCGAACACGGATTCGACGTTGCCCTTCTCGTTCTCGTTCTTCAGGAAGTGGTCCTCGACGCGCTTGACCACGTCCAGCGTGCGTTCCTGCGTGGCGCCGGCGGGCAGCTGCACCTGGGTCATCAGGATGCCCTGGTCTTCATCGGGCAGGAAGGAGGTCGGCAGGCGCATGAACATCCAGCCCATCGCCAGCACCAGCACGCCGTAGACCAGCAGCTGGCGGCCCCAGCGGCGGATCATCTTGCCGACGATGCCCTGGTAGCCGTTGGTGGCCTTGCCGAACTGGCGGTTGAACGCGCCGAAGAAGCCGGTGGTGGCCGGGCCGCTGTGGTCGGGCTTCAGCAGCGTGGCGCACAGCGCCGGCGTCAGCACCAGCGCGACGAACACCGACAGCACCATCGCCGAGACGATGACGATGGAGAACTGGCGGTAGATCACGCCGGTGGAGCCCCCGAAGAAGGCCATCGGGATGAACACCGCCGACAGCACCAGCGCGATGCCCACCAGCGCGCCGGTGATCTGGCCCATGGACTTGCGCGTGGCCTCCTTGGGCGACAGGCCCTCCTCGGTCATCACGCGCTCGACGTTCTCGACCACCACGATGGCGTCGTCCACCAGCAGGCCGATGGCCAGCACCAGGCCGAACATGGTCAGCGTGTTGATGGAGAAGCCGGCGGCGAACATCACGCCGAAGGTGCCCAGCAGCACCACCGGCACCGCGATCGTCGGGATCAGCGTGGCGCGGAAGTTCTGCAGGAACAGATACATCACCAGGAACACCAGCACGACGGCCTCGAGCAGCGTCTTGACGACTTCCTCGATGGAGACCTTGACGAAAGGCGTGGTGTCGAACGGCACGACGGCGGTCAGGCCGGCGGGCATGTTCTGTTCCAGCCGCCTGAGCTCGGTCTTCACCGCGGCGGCGGTGGCCAGCGCGTTGGCGCCGGTGGCCAGCTTCACGGCGACGCCGGTGGCCGGCTTGCCGTTGTAGCGGGCGACGATGTCGTAGGTCTCGGCGCCCAGCTCCACGCGGGCGACGTCGGCCAGGCGCACGGTCGCGCCGCCAGGGGTCGACTTCAGCACGATGCTGCGGAACTGCTCGGCCGTCTGCAGGCGGCTCTGCGCCGTGACGGTGGCCGTCAGCTGCTGGTGCTCGACGGCCGGGGCAGCGCCCACCTTGCCGGCCGAGACCTGCGCGTTCTGCGCCTGGATGGCCGCGCTGACGTCTGCGGGCGTCAGTCCGTACTGCGTTAGCTGGTTGGGGTTCAGCCAGATCCGCATCGCGTACTGCGCGCCGAACAGCTGCACCTCACCCACGCCTTCGACGCGGCTCAGCGGGTCGACGATGTTGGCGGAAACGTAGTCCGAGATGTCGTGCTGGGACAGCTTGCCGTCCTCGGACACGAAGCCGGCGACCATCAGGAAGTTGATGGTGGACTTCACCACCTGCACGCCCTGGCGCTGCACCTCCTGCGGCAGCAGCGGCGTGGCTGCCTGCAGCTTGTTCTGCACCTGCACCTGGGCGATGTCGGGGTCGGTGCCCGCGGCAAAGGTCAGCGTGATGCTGGCGTTGCCCTGCGAGTCCGACGTGGACGACATGTAGGTCAGGCCGTCCAGGCCCTTGAGCTTTTGCTCGATGACCTGGGTGACGGTGTCCTCCAGCGTCTTGGCGGAGGCGCCGGGGTAGTTGGCGTTGATCGCGATCTGCGGCGGCGCGATGCTCGGGTACTGCGATACCGGCAGCTCGCGGATCGCGAGCGCGCCGGCCAGCATGACGACGATGGCCAGCACCCACGCGAAGATGGGGCGGTCGATGAAGAAGCGGGACATGGTGGTGGCCTCTCGATCAGCGCGCCGCGGAGGCGGCGGCAGCGGCGGCCGGCGCGGCCTGCACCGGGGCACCCGGGCGCAGGCGCTGCAGGCCGTCGACGATGAGCTGGTCGCCCGCGGCCAGGCCCGAGGTCACCAGCCACTGGCCGTTGATGACGGCGCCGGTCTGCAGCTGGCGGGCCTCGGCCTTGCCGTCCTTGCCGACAACAAAAGCCGTCGCGTTGCCCTTGGCGTCACGCGACACGGCCGCCTGCGGCGCCAGGATGGCCTGCGCCTGCACGCCGCTCTGCACCAGGGCGCGCACATACATGCCGGGCAGCAGCTGGCGCTTGGGGTTGGGGAACTGGGCGCGCAGCGTCACGCTGCCGCTGGCCGGGTCCACCTGCAGCTCGCTGAACTGCAGCTTGCCTTCCAGCGGGTAGGTGCTGCCGTCTTCCAGCAGCAGCTTCACGCGGGCCTGGCCGGCCGCGTCGCGCTGCAGCGTGCCGTCGGCCAACTGGCGCTGCAGGCGCAGCAGTTCGGCGCTGGTCTGCGTCACGTCGACGTAGATCGGGTCCAGCTGCTGCAGCGTGGCCATGGCGGCGGCCTGGTTGGCCGTGACCAGCGCGCCCGGCGTGACCGCCGAGCGGCCGATGCGGCCCACGATGGGCGCGCTGACGCGGGTGCGGTCCAGGTCGATCTGCGCGGCGCGCACGGCGGCGGTGGCGGCGGCCACGTCGGCCTGGGCCTGCTTCAGCGCGGCCTGCGTGTCGTCGCGCAACTGCTTGCTGACGGCGTCGATGCCGGCCAGCTCGTCATAGCGGCCGGCCTTGAGCCTGGCCGTCGTCGCATTGGCCTCGGCCTTGGCGAGGGCCGCCTTGGCGCTGTCCAGCGCGGCCTGGTAGCTGGCCGGGTCGATCTGGTAGAGCAACTGGCCGGCCTTGACGTCGCTGCCCTCGGTGAAGGCGCGGGTCTTGACGATGCCGGTCACCTGCGGGCGCACCTCGGCCGTCTGGTAGGCCACCGTGCGGCCGGCCAGCTCGGCACTGAGTTCGACGCGCTGCGCTTGCAGCGTGACCACACTGACCTTGGCGGCCTGCGCGGCGGCCGGGTTGGCACCCGACGGCGCGGCGGCCTGGCCGCAGGCGGTGAGGGCGAGGGCGGCAGCGACGGCCAGCACCAGCGTCAGCGTGGTGAACGCCGGCATGCCGAGAGACAGGCGGGAAGGGAGTTTGGGCATGGGGCGGACCTCGGTGTCGGAGGGCTGGGCGCCATGCGTTCCCTGGGGAAGCAGTGCCGCGCTCAGCCGGTCAAGTGAACTGAATGATCGTTCATTCTAATGATCGACGAGGCGATGGCAAGGAAAAGTGAATGACCATTCAGAAGTGAAGGGTCATTCGGGTAGGTTGGGAGGCGGTCAGGTCCAGCCACAGCGGACCGGCGGCCTTGCAGCAGAAGCAAGACTTTGCCCGCGGGCGACTTCCGTCAACCTCAGCTTGCGTAGAGCAGATCAGGCCTGAAGCAAGCTGGGGACTGATGGCAAATCATTCGACGGCGCTGTTACTCCCTCGCGCGACGTCGGCGCAGCGCCAGGCCGGCCAGGCCCAAGGCCAGCAATGCGGCGGCCGCCGGCTCCGGCACCGGGCTGGGCAGCACGCCTTCGGAGAAGGTCAAGGTCAGGCCCGTGCTGTCGACGCCCGCGCTGAACCTGAACGTGGGGTCGAGGTAGACCGAGGCGGTGCCTCCGCCGGTGGTGGAGGCGGCGCCGTAGAGAGTGACGAGATAGGCCTTGCCGGCCCGCATGTTGAAGTCGAAGGAACCTGCCATCGAGTCGCTGTCGATACCGCCGGCGGTCCAGGTGATCACCTCGTCCAAGTAGACCTGGATGCCGTCCCCGCTTTCCAGTCTCACAATGCCGCTGGCAGTGCTGATACCTCTGCCGGCCCCATCGGCGAACGCCGATCCGGAGTAGAGCATCTGCATCGGCACCGCCGTGCCGTAGGGCAAACCGTCCTATCGAACGTAGTAGGTGATGTGGGCAGAGGCACTGATATTGCGATCACTCCATGGGCTCGGCTCCGCGCTGGCCTGCAGGCCCGGCTGGACGCCGCCCCAGGTCTGAGCGTAGCCGGACAGGGTGACGCCGGGAGACGGCGTGATCGAGAAGGTGACTGCCTCCGGCGCGTAGATGTCCTTGCCGGTGGCCCTGTCCTCACCAGTCGGGGTATGGACGTTGGTAACGACATCCTCGAGGAACTGGGTCCTTGGCAAATCTTCTTCTGCAGCATGCGCAGACAAGGCGGTGGCAAGGGCTGCCACGGCCAGCAGCCAGGTAGCACGGGGTTTCGACTGGCGGGTGCGAGCGCCGGGCGCGGCAAGGGAAAAGGTGGAAGTCATGGGGGCCTCGTTGAAGGTTGCAATGAACGCTTTCATTGCATGTACGAGGTCCCCACGCCAGATCCGACATGCCAGGAGCGATGCCCCCTAGAGTCCTCGCGTGCCAGTGCACTCCAAGGTACGTCTGCGTTCCCCCTCACGGACGGACATGCGAGCACAGTCCTCAAGCAGGAGAGCCGCCGTCTGGGCTGACGCTCTTCTGAAATCAAGTCGGTAGGGCAAGGATGCTCGCGTCTGTCCGCGAACTATCAGACAACAAACCAACATCCTGGGTCGGGGCAACCTCCAACCTTGTTTGCCAAGTGAGGCTACACTTGCTACCCTAAAGGTATAAATCTTGCGACCGCCCTACGCCGCCCGCGACATCCCTAAAGTGCCAGACCTCCGTGCCGACGACATGGTCGAGGGCAATGGGCCGTTCTGGCACTTGGCCGCCATCCAAGTTGCCCTGCTACGGAAGGCGCTGGATTGGGAACTGACTACAAAGGCGGAAGAAGAGCTTTTGGAACTAGGCTGGGATGATGAGGATTTGGATGCATTCCTCCAAACCCTACATGCTGGACCTTGTAAGCCCACGGCATCTCAATGGTGTTTGGAACCAAAATTAGATCCCCCACCCGAGATCGAAGATCGTATTTGGCGGCTAGCTGATGTCTACATCATGGGCTTTCAGCGTTTCAAAAAAATGGAACAGCCAGGCGCCCATCCGAAAATCTACTTCAAGTTCACGATCACCGAAGCCCCTCACAGAATGCTGATTTATTCAATTCATCTGGAGAATGCAGTCGGTCGGCCCAACCTACGGAGAAAATCATGACCTCTCACAAGTGCCCGCATTGCGCGTCTGGCATGATGGAGGAGCAATCATATAAAAAGGTGGTAAAGAAGGGGCGGCAGGCAGTTCACGTTGACGGTCTGTTGAAGTTCGTCTGCACATCTTGCTCGGGTGAGGCCGTTACCCGCCCCCAATTCAAAGTGAATCGAGAGCGGGTGGCCGAAGCGATCCGAGTGGCCAGCGAGAGAGTCGTGACACCAGGCTTCTTGCGAGACCTGCGCGAGCAATACCAACTTTCTCAGAGAACTGCTTCCCAATTGTTTGGGGCCGGGGAGAGTTCTTTCGGGAAATGGGAGGCAGAGCAAATAGCGATTAGCACGCCTGCATCGTTGTTGCTGCGGTGCGCAGTCGATGTCCCTGGCGTTATGAATTATCTGGCGGATCTGAGTGGCGTCACTCTTGAAGCGCCGATCACTCAAGCTTCAGAGGTTATCTGCGAGGCTGGCGACGAGGTGTTTACAGAAGTTAGTAGGAGCTGCGTTGTCTTGGATTTTGCCAACAAGCGGCCGATTGATATTTCTGCTGATGAGAAATCGCCTTACTATAACCCCATTGAATATCGCGGCAGTCGTAGCAATAGAATGGGTATTTTAAAATGAGCGCATTTCGCCCTAGGCTCGTGATCTTTCGCGTTGCTCGGTTTTTGACAAACTACTCGGATGCGGCAAGAGCAAAAAAAGGCTCGTTGGAAATCGAACAGAATATTGAAGTGGGAATTCAGATTCCATCTACTGAAGAGCGGCCAATTCGAGCGGCAGTTCGCATCCAGCTAAATGCCAAAGTGGAAGCCGAGGAAGGTATATCGCCAGCAGATTTTTCTGCAGAATACTTGGCTAAGTTTAATTTCCGAAATGGCACAACAATCGAAGAGGTCAGGGCCTGGGTAGACGAGGAGCCGAATCAATACGCCCTAATTTCTCAAGCATTTCCGTTGGCCATGACTCATTTCAAGAGAGAACTTATGGCGGCGGGCATGGATGCACCGAAACTGCCGATTGGGATTTGACTTCCAGATCACGCAGCAGGCGCTGTCGTTGCTATCTACCCGTTCGCAAGTGCGGGTGACTGTGAGAATGCTCGATGTTCTACTGCAGTGCAAACGCAAGAAGCATCTCGGCACCGCAACGCATTGGCCGCTGACGGCTTTTATCTGTAGTAGCTGCCGTTCTAGCCGCTATCCACAAATGCCGGAGGTCAGCCTAAAGAGTTGCTTCGAGAAGACACGGCCCAGCTAAACGTCTTCCAGCCCCTGAAATTTATCCGGATCGACCAAGTCCCTCAGGGGAACACCTACCGCTTTCGCCAGCGCGTCAGCGTTGTCGATGGAAATGTTGATGGTGGCCCGCTCGACACGGCTCACATAGGCCCGAGGCATGTTTGCCTCAAGCGCCAACACCTCTTGGGTCATGTCCTTCAGACGACGGACGCGTCGCAAGTTCCTTGCGAAGACTTCGCGGGCGCTGGCAGGTGACTTGTGCTCTGGCATAGGGGCCAAGCATTGCCAAACAAAGGTTGAAAATCCATCTCACAAAGAGCACACTTTGGTGTCTTTGTGGATCATTTGGTTTTCGTTGAATTCTCAAATGAGCCAAATGCGCGTCATTGGGGCGTGCCAACGAGAAGGAGACTCACCGATGGGAGCTGTCAATCAACCTGATCCCGCAGCCGAAGCGCTCAAAGCGGCCTGGGTCATGCTCGATGAAGCCTCGCAGCTGCTGCTTCGTGCCGAGTCCATCGTGCTGTTGCTTGGAAACGCGCACGAGGTACCGGAGCATCACATCTACGGCGCCGAGATCGAATGCGGGCTGCTCAGAACCTTGAAAGAGAAGCTGTCTGACGCTCAGGAGATGGTCCGCACGCCGCGCCGGCAGGGCATCAAGCAGCGACCCGGCGCCGTGGCCGGCCGCTGATGACCGAGACTGCATGCAAGCCCACGTCTCAACGTCCTTCATGAAACTCGCCATTGCCATTCACCTCGACGGCGCGCAGGCCCGCGTCGCCGCTGTCGCGTTCGACGCCTGGGATGCCCCGGAAGCGGAGAAGACCTATCTGTCGCAGATCGCCCAGGTCGAGAAACCCGCGCGCGGCGAACTGGACCTGCGCGAACTGCCTTGCGTGCTGCAGTTGCTGCGCGAGCACAAGCTGGAGCCCGAACTCATCCTCATCGACGGCTTCGTTCATCTGGATGCCGATGAAACGCCGGGCCTGGGCCGGCATCTGTTTCAAGCGCTGGGCGGGAGCACGCCGGTCATCGGCGTGTCGAAGTCAGGCCGCCCAGGCCTGTCGGCGCAGTTCGAGGTGATGCGGGAAGAAGAGGCGAAGCCGCTGACCGTGACCTGTGCTGGCGTCGACATCGGCGCGGCCAAGGTGCGTGTGCGTGCGATGCACGGCCGCAAGCGCGTGCCGACCTTGATGAAGCTGGTGGCGCGGCTGGCGAAGGGCGGGGACTGAATCGCGGGCGCCCGTGGTCCGGGCGCGAGGCCGCCGGGCCGCGGCAACGCCGCGCGATGGTTCAATGCGCGCTCTCTGAAATCTGTGTTCCGTTCCCGTTCCCGTGTTCAAGTTCCCGCGCCGTGTCGCCGTCTTCGCCTGTCTGACGCTTGTTTTTCTCCCCGCCGTTTCGATGGCCTCGGCATCCGCCGTCAAGGGGCTGCCCACCTCGTTTTCCCAATGCCCCGGCTTTTTTCTCGGGCGGCAGCCCCCCGCCGTGAAGGGTGGCCACGCGTTGCGTGAGCTGTGCTTCGACGGCTTCGCGGTGCTGCACAGCGGCCTGACCCGCACGCCGGTCTTTGCGGCGCAGCGCCTGAACAGGAAGTCCCTGGGCGGCATCCCGCGCCAGCGATCGGATCGCTTCTTCGCCGATGCGCGCCTGCGCAGCGCTGAGCGCGCCACGCTGGACGACTACCGGCGCTCCGGCTACTCGCGCGGGCACCTGGCTCCGTCGGCAGACATGGCTACCGAGGCGGCGATGGCGCAATCTTTTTCGCTGGCCAACATGGTGCCGCAGTCCCTCCGCCACAACTCCGGCGCGTGGGCCAAGATCGAGCAGGACACGCGCAAATACGTCCAGCGCGCGAAGGGTGACGTGCATGTCGTGACCGGTGCCGTCTTCGGCAGCAAGGTCGAGCGCATCGGCCCAACGGCGTGGCCGTACCTAGCCATCTGTTCAAGCTGGTCCACGACGTGCACACCGGCCAGACCTGGGCGCACTGGCAGGCCAACCGCGACGACGAGCGGCCCGGCAGGCCGATCAGCTACGAGGAACTGGTGCGGCGCACGTCCGTCGAATGGTTGCCGATGCTGCAGCGTGACCGGCGGCGGTGACTGCGGCCGAGACGCGCGGGGCCCGGGGAGCGGGGCGACCGCGCGCAGCCCCTCAGGGCCTGCCTCAATTCAAGGCAAACTGGGTGGCCGCAGCAATGACATTCGGCTCAAGTACCAACCGAGCTTGGCCGTCGTGCCTCGCTAACCCGACTATGGCTGACCCGTCCGGCACTCTTCAACACCGGACGCGAGCGGGCAGCTGACAACGGCGACTGTCAGCTCGGCAGGTTGAGCTGAACAGCGCGCCCCAACGAATCGTGCCGCCCCTGGTGTTGGGGTTCGCAGGCTCACCCCAACCTGCCGGGCCGGATCCCGCCGCGCCTTCAGCCGCCAGCGGTCAGTGTGAGCAGAACGTCTGCGTACCAGGCGCAGTTCAGGCCCAGCGATTCGTCCTGGACTTGGTCGCGGTTGCTCATGTCCATGCGGGTCGAATGCACGCCGAGCAGTTGCCAGTCCAGCGGAGAGCCTGCCTGATGGCCGCCGATGCGCCGTCGAACGACCGGCGAGCCACTGCTGCCCCGATGCGTGCGCGCATCGGTGAGGAAACAGCCCTGGCGCTGGAATCGCACGCCGTAGGACGAGGCCAGGGCCGCACTTCGCGCCACGGCCAGGTGGTGAATCGTGTCGTGAAAGCCGAGGGGAAAGCCCGCGATCGTCAAGGCGTCGCCGATGACGATGTCTTCTCCATGTGCTTCGAGATGGGTTTCGTCGAAGGCAAGCAGGACAGCCCCCTCGGGCAGGCTCGTGGAGGGGATCGCCATCACGGCCACGTCGACCGTGCCGCCACTGTCAATCGCCTCGCGCCACTGGCTCAGGCCGTCCCGGTACAAGGGCAGCGAGACCACGGCATGGCGTGTCAGATCCTGCGCGTCGGTGTGGAGTCCGATCTCGATGCGATCAGGGAAGTGAGAGCTTTCGGCATCGGAGAAGACGTGTCGATTGCTCACCAGGAACAACTGGCCGGCACGGCGGAAGAAGAAGCCGCTCGCGCGGGTCTGGACCAGGGATCCCACCAGCGTCGTGATCTGCGTGGTGGTCAGCAACAGCGCGTCGGCCGCGCCCGTCCAGGTGGCATGCGGGGCGGGACTTTGACTGCGCTGGAGCAGAGCCCGGTTGCGCGCAACTTCGCGTTCGAACGTCCGCAGGACCACGTCGGACATGTCTGAATGCAGCATCACGGTCAGCGCTGCCTCGGCATGGGCGTCGAACGACGCCCTCAGCCTGGCGAGGGCGGCTGCGGAAAGCGTCTCGATGACCGCGGGCAACAAGGCATCGAGCGCCACCAGGCTGCCTTTGAGTTCGCAGATGCGTACGGTGGCTTCTTGCAGATTCCTCAAATGGACTCCCTCGCGCCGAAAAGAAAAAAGCGCGGCTTTACCGCGCTTTCATGTACGGGAATCAGGACCTGCCTGATACCCGCTGTTCCGCCAGGATCAAAGGCTGCGGATGTTGGACGCCTGCGGGCCTTTTTGCCCCTGCGTCACTTCAAATTCCACGCGCTGGTTTTCGTTGAGCGTCTTGAAGCCACCGCCTTGAATTTCCTTGAAGTGGGCAAAGAGATCCTTGCTGCCGTCATCGGGGGCGATGAAGCCGAAGCCCTTGCCTTCGTTGAACCACTTCACGGTACCGGTTTGAGTCGTCATGTCGATTTCCTTCGAAATTGCCGGGCGCGAGATTGCGCCCAGCGAAGAGACGCCAAGAAAATCTTCAAGGGGGGTTCGACTCTGAAACCGGAAGAATACCGGTGCGAGCGGAAAGACCTAAGAGCGGACGGTCTTGTGCATATCAGCGTGTCCATAGTACCCCCAATAGCAATGCCCGCCCGTTTATATTTGTAGCGATACCGATCCATGGCGGGCCAGGGCTTGCCGGCCATCGCGTCGGCGGGGTTTCGCGTGCCCATGAGCGGTTGAGCGACAGGCACCCGAAGCGGTCGGCGAAGTTCAGCCCACCGGCCCTGGGCAGCGCATGTGGCGCCCGCCTGCTGCAACGCTCTCAGCGCCCTTCAGACCGGCTGCCGGAAGCGCAGCCCCTTGAACCGCAGCACCAGTTCCCGCGTGCCGATGTGCTCCAGCACGAGGTCGCTGCCCAGGTTGGCGCCTTCGCGTCGCACCTCGCCATTGATGATGACGAAGCGGCTGGCCGGGTCGTCGGAGTAGACCGAGCCGCTGATGGCCAGCCTGGGCAGTTCGCGGCGGGTGCTGTCGGGCAGCTCCGCCAGCCGCGGGATGGGGGCTTCGGCGGCTGCGGGGCGCGGGGGGGCGGGCGCCGGGGCGGGGGGCATCGCGCCGGGCGGGGGTGCGGGGGCCAGGTAGGGCGAGCCCGGGTTCGCGGGCTGCGGCATCGGTGTGTTGGCGACGGGCTGCGTCGCGGCAGCCTTGCCGGCTTCGGCGGGTGCGGGTGAGGCGGCCTGGGGCAGCGGGGCGGGCACCGGTGCCGGCTGTGGAATCGGCGGCGCGGCTTCCGGCGGGCCGCCGGCCCACCAACTGCCGGCAGCGATGCCGGCCAGCACGAGCAGGCCCCCGCCGGCCCAGGGCAGCCAGCGGCGTCGCCCGGCGCGCGGCGCGGCGCCACGTTCCGACGTGGGCAGGGTGTGCAGGCCCGGCACCTGGCCTCGTTCGCGTTCGCGGTCGGCTTCGGCGCGGCGCAGGGCATCGAGGATGTAGGACATGGCGGTCGATTCCGGCGGTCAGCGGGCCGCGTCCAGGCGCGGCTCGGCTACGCCGGCGGCGCGGTTGAGCTGCATCAGCGTGATGGGGCCGACACGGCCGTCGGGCTGCAGGCCCTGGCCGGCCTGGAAGGCCTGCACCTGCGCGGCCAGCGTGGCCCCGCCCCGCGGCGCGGAGGCGGCGGCACTGGCCGGCCCGCCCGGCTCGCGGGCCAGCTGCGCGGCCAGCCATTCGTTCAGCGGGCCGCTGTCGTCGGCCCGGTGGACGTAGCCCGGCGGCACGCGCCAGAAGGTGGTGAACTCGCCGCGCCAGGCGCCGGCCAGCTCGTCCAGGGCAACCCGGCGCGGCGTGCCGTCCACCACCAGCGTGGCCTGCGGCCCGTCCAGCGCGACCAGCGCGGCCAGGGCCGAGGGCTGGCCGGGGCGCTGCAGCGTCAGCAGCACGGGGCGGTCGATCAGGCGGATCAGCGACAGGCTGCCGCTGGCGCTGCGATAGCACTGCAGGCCGCGCTGCGCGGCGGTGGCGCAGGGGGCGGCCAGGGGCTCCAGCGGCAGGCCCCAGGCTTTAGCCAGCGCGGCCCAGGCGTCGCCGTCCCGCGGCGTCCAGTCGGCCAGGTTCAGCGGCTCGGGGGCGGGCGGCGCGCTGCTGGCGGCCGAAGCAGCCTGTGACGCGGCACTTGCCGGGGCGGATGCCGCGCTGGCGGCCGTGGCCACCGTGCCGGCCTTGTCGCCATGCCCGGCCTTGCCGGGCGGCTGCAGCGCCCAGGTCAGCCCCGCGCCGGCCAAGGCCGCGGCCAGCACGGCCAGGCCCACGCCCAGCGGGGCCGGCCCGCGCCGGGGCGCGGGCGTGGCGGCGTCGAACACCTCGGCCGCGGCCTGGCGCACGATGGCCGGCGCGACCTGGGCCTGGCCGCCGGCATAGGCGCCCAGCAGCGCGCGGTCGCACAGCAGGTTGATGCGGCGCGGCACGCCGCGGGTGAGCTGGTGGATGAGGCGCAGCGCCTTGCGGTCGAAGGGCAGGGCTCCGGTCAGGCCGGCCACGCCCAGGCGGTGGCGGATGTATTGCGCCGTCTCGGCCTCGGACAGCGCGCCGAGGTGGAAGCGCGCGATGACGCGCTGCGCCAGCTGCTCCAGCTCGGGCCGGGCCAGCATGCCGCGCAGCTCGGGCTGGCCGATCAGCACCACCTGCAGCAGCTTGCGCTCGCTGGTCTCGAGGTTGGTCAGCAGGCGCAGCTGCTCCAGCACGTCGGCCGAGAGGTTCTGCGCCTCGTCGATGATGAGCACGTTGTTGCGCCCGGCCGCGTGCTGCGCCAGCAGGAAGGCGTTCAGCGGGTCGACGTAGTCCTTGACTGTCTGCGCGCCGGCCGGCACGGGCACGTGGAACTCGTCGCAGATGGCCTGCAGCAGTTCGGTGACGGTGAGCTTGGGGTTGAAGATGTAGGCGACGTTGCAGTTCGCCGGGATCTGCTCCAGGAAGCAGCGGCAGACGGTGGTCTTGCCGGCACCGATCTCGCCGGTGAGCAGCACGAAGCCGCCGCCGCCGTCCAGCCCGTACAGCAGGTGGGCCAGCGCCTCGCGGTGGCGCTCGCTCATGAACAGGTAGTGCGGGTCCGGCGCGATCGAGAACGGCGCTTGCTTCAAGCCGAAGAAGGTCGCGTACATGGCAGGCAGGATAACCAGCCGATATCGCTCAGCCGGCCTCGCCCGGCTGGGCTTGCAGCCCGAACTGCATCGCCGCCAGCTTGGCGTACAGGCCGCCGCGGGCCACCAGCTCGTCATGCCGGCCGATGTCCACGATGCGCCCGGCGTCCAGCACGACGATGCGGTCGGCCTTCTGGATGGTGGCCAGCCGGTGCGCGATGACCAGCGTGGTGCGGTGCTGCATGGCCGCTTCCAGCGCCGCCTGAACGACGCGCTCGCTCTCGGCGTCCAGCGCGCTGGTGGCTTCGTCCAGCAGCAGCAGCGGCGGGTTCTTCAGCATCGCGCGGGCGATGCTGATGCGCTGGCGCTGGCCGCCCGAGAGGCGCACGCCGCGTTCGCCCAGGAAGCTCTGGTAGCCCTCGGGCAGCGCGCGGATGAAGTCGTCCGCGAAGGCGGCCCTGGCGGCTGCCATGACCTCGTCGTCGGTCGCGCCGGGCCGGCCGTAGCGGATGTTCTCCATCGCCGTCGTGGAGAAGATGACGCTGTCCTGCGGCACCAGGCCCACGTTGGCGCGCAGGTCGGCCAGGCTCAGCGCCTGCGTGGGCACGCCGTTCAGGCGGATCTGGCCCGACTGCGGGTCGTAGAAGCGCAGCAGCAGCTGGAACACCGTCGTCTTGCCGGCCCCGCTGGGGCCCACCAGCGCCACCGTCTCGCCGGGCTCCACGGCCAGCGACAGGCCGTCCAGCGCCGCCGTCTGCGGCCGCGAGGGGTAGTGGAAGCCGATGGCGTCGAACTCGACGCGGCTGCCGCCCTGAGGCGCCGGCAGCGGCTGCGGCCTTGCCGGGTCGGCCACCGGGGAGCGCGCCTCCATCAGCTCGATGAGGCGCTCGGTGGCGCCGGCGGCACGCAGCACGTCGCCCCAGACCTCGGCCAGCACGGCCACGCTGCTGACCAGCAGCGTCACGTAGACCACCGTCTGGCCCAGGTGGCCGGCGCTGATCTTGCCGGCGACGACGGCCTGGGTGCCCTGGTACAGCCCCCACAGCATGGCGCCGAAGACGGCCGTGATGATGAAGGCCACCAGGAAGCTGCGGATGCGGGTGCGCTTGCGCGCGGTGTCGAAGGCGGCCTCGCTGGCGGCGGCGAAGCGCTTCGCCTCGGCGCCTTCCTGCGTGTAGCTCTGCACCACGGTGACGGCATTCAGCACCTCGGCGGCGATGGCCGAGGTGTCGGCCACGCGGTCCTGGCTGGCGCGCGAGAGCTTGCGCACGCGGCGGCCGAAGTACAGCGCCGGCGCCACGATGAGCACCAGGATGCCCAGCACCTGGCCCATCACGTAGGGGTTGGTGACGACCAGCATGACCAGTGCGCCCACGCCCATCACCGTGTTGCGCAGGCCCATCGACAGGCTGGAGCCCACGACGGTCTGCACGACGGTGGTGTCCGTCGTGATGCGGCTCAGCACCTCGCCGGTCTGGGTGGTCTCGAAGAACTCCGGGCTCTGGCGCAACACGTGCTTGTAGACGGCGTTGCGCAGGTCGGCCGTGACGCGCTCGCCCAGCCAGGTGACCATGTAGAACCGCGACGCCGAGAAGATGCCCAGCGCCGCGCCCACGGCAAACATCGCCAGGAAATGCTCGCGCAGCGCCATCAGCCGCTCGCCGGGGTCGCCCGCCGAGAAGCCCGCGTCGATGAGGCCGCGCAGCGCGAGCGGGAAGGCCAGCGTGGCCAGCGCGGACAGCAGCAGCGCCAGCAGCGCCAGCGCGATGCGGGTGCGGTAGGGGCGCAGGAAGGGCGCCAGGCCGCTCAGCGAGCGGGCCTGCTTGGAGGCGGGGCGTTCGGTCGTGGAACTCATGGAATCAGGGGTGGGTTCGGCGCCGCGGGCGGGCCGGCGCGGCACATGCGGTGCGTTGGGCGCGCATTGTGGGCTACGGCAGGGGCGGCTTGCCCGCGTAGCCCGTCAATTCCAGGTAGCCGCCGCCCAATGGCCGCCGTTGGCGGTCGAACAGCCGCGCCGCGCCTTCCCAGTAGACCAGGCCGCTGCTGCGCCGGGCGTCGATCTCCTGGGCGTCGAAGGCCGCGGCCAGCAGCATCTCGCCGGCCGGGCTGCGCAGCCGCCACTCCACCGGCCAGCGGGCGCCGGTGGCGGGGCTGGCCCAGTGGCGGGTCGGGGCCATCTCGACCTCGTCGGGCGCGAAGCTGCGGTCGGCCTGGCCGGGCGTGCGCAGGCTGCCGCCGGCAAAGGAGCGGCTGCCGTCGCGGTGGCGCAGCTGGAACAGCGTCAGCGCGCGGCCGTCCAGCAGGTTGATGCCCAGCCAGTCCCAGCCGGCGGCGTCGCCCAGCAAGTTGTTGCTCCACTCGTGGTCCAGCCAGGCACGGCCGGCCAGGCTGTGGCGCTGGCCGTCGAGCCGCAGCGCGGCCTGGGTCTGCAGCTGCGGGCGCGAGTAGTAGTGGCTGAACTGCTGCGGCGCCGGGCCCTTGCGCGACAGGCCGGCCTCGCCCTGCAGCAGCGGCGCGTCCGGCGTGGCGAGCTCCAGCTCCAGCGCGAAACCCGGCCCGCCGAAGACGGCGCGGTAGCCGTCGCCCTCGCGCCGCAGCGTCCAGTCCCGCAGCCGCACGTCGCAGTCGCCGACGGCGGCCTGGACGGCGCCGGGCAGCGCACGCAGCAGGCGCTGGGCATGGCGCTGCCGCCCGGCGCCCAGGTCGGACAGCGCCACGTGGCCCAGCAGCAGCTGCCGTGCGGCCAGGGGGCTGGGGTGGTCGGCCGCGGCGGGGCCGGGCAGGCGGAAGAAGGTGAGCTGGTAGCCGTAGCGCGGCCTGAGCATGGACTCCGGGCCGTCGCGGTCGCCGAGCAGGCCCGTCAGATACCACCACTCGATGGCCTGGTCGGGGTGGGCGCCGAAGTCCTGCGGGAAGTTCAGCGCGGCGCGTGCCGGCCCGGGCAGGGCGGCCAGCAGCAGGGCGCGGCGGCGCAGCGTCATGCGTCCTCCCGCACGGCGCGCACGGCGTCCTGGCCCAGTGCGCGGCGGCCGGCCAGCAGCGAGGCGCCCACGGCCGCCGCAAAGGCCAGGCCCACCAGCGCGGCGAGGCGCGCGAGCGGCAGATGCATGTCCATGCTCCAGTGAAAGCTCTGCGGGTTCACGACGTAGACCAGCACGACGCTCAGGCCCAGGCCCAGCGCCAGCCCGGCCAGCGCGCCGGCGCCGCCGGTGAGGCCGGCCTCGATGAGCAGCAGCCGCAGCAGCTGGGGCCGGGACAGGCCCAGGTGCCGCAGCAGCCCGAACTCGCGCCGTCGCGCCAGCGCCTGGGCCGACTGGCTGGCGACGACGCCGAACAGCCCCACGGCCAGTGCCACGGCCTGCAGCCAGACGGTGATGGCGAAGCTGCGGTCGAAGATCTGCAGCGACAGCGCACGCAGCTCGCCGGCCCCGGCCATGTCCACGTTCTCGCCAGCCAGCCGGCGCACGGCCGCGCGGGCGGCGTCCAGGGCCTGGCCGGGCGCCAGCCACAGCGCGACCTCGGTGATCGTGTCGTCGCCGCTGGCGCGGCGGTAGTCGGGCAGCGCCATCCACAGCGCCGTGCTCTGGCGCGCGTAGTCGCGCCAGACGCCCGCCACCTGCAGCCGGGCGCTGCGGCCGCCGTCCACGAACTCGGCCGTTAGGACGCGGCCCGGCACCAGCCCGTCACGGTCGCGCGCCACCTCGTTGACCCAGACCGGTACGGCACCCGCGGCCGCCGCACCCCTCCAGCGTTCCACCAGGGGCAGGCCGGCGCCGTCCAGGTCGCGGGCCGTCAGCGCCACCGCGTCCGCGCCCGGCGCAAGGCGCAGCCGCGCGGTGCGCTGCGGCAGCGCGCGCGCCGCCTCCGGCAGGCGGGGCAGGGCGTCGAGCAGGGCCGGCGGCAGCGGCGCGGGCGCCCCGTCGCCGCCGCGCAGCGCGCTGCGCACGTAGAGGTCGGCCGGCAGCGCCTGGTCCAGCCAGTGCAGCAGCGACTGGCGGAAGCTGCCGATCATGACCGTCATCGCCACCGCCAGCGCCAGCGCGACCAGCACGCCGGCCAGCGAGCGGCGCGCCTCGGCGGCCTGGTCGCGGCTGCGCTCGCGCGCCAGCAGCAGCAGGGGCGTGGCCGGCAGGCGGGCCAGCAGGCCGGTGAGGCCGCGCACCAGCGCCGGCACCAGCGCCAGGCCGCCCAGCAGCAGGCACAGCATGGACAGGTAGGCGGCCACGGGCGTGTCATGCCACAGCGGCGGCAGCGCCGCCAGCACGCCGCCCAGGGCCAGCAGGCCCGCGCCCAGCCCGGCGGGCAGGCTGCGGCTGGCCGGCAGGCCCAGGCCCTTGAGCACCAGGGCCGGCGCGATGCGGCGTATCGTCAGCGCCGGGGCCAGCGCGGCCAGCAGCGCGGCGGCCAGGCCCAGCGCGCCATAGACCACGGCGGGCAGCAGCAGCGGCTGGCTCAGCAGCAACCGGGCAGAGGCATCGCTGGCGCCGTGCAGCCCCAGGTCGCTGCCCAGCAGCTTCAGCGCACCCGCCGCCAGGGCCAGGCCCAGCGCCAGGCCCAGTGCGGTGCCGATGACGCCGACGATGGCGCCCTCCATCAGGATCAGCCGCCAGCGCATGCGCGCCGACACGCCCAGCACGCCCGCCAGCGCCCACTGCGGCAGGCGCTGCGCGGTGGCCAGCGACAGCACCGCGTAGACGAGGAAGCCGCCCGTGAACAGCGCCATCAGCGCCAGCAGGCCCAGGTTGACGCGGTAGGCGCGGGTCAGGTCGGACAGGCGGGCGCCCTCGTCCGCGGGCGGCTCGGCCTGCCAGCGGGCCGGCAGCCCGGCGACCCAGGCCGTGGCGTCCACGCCGGGGGCGAGCTGCACGGCGATGCGGTCCAGCCCGTCGAGGCGGCCGAACAGCACCTGCGCATCGGCGATGTCCAGCACGCCCAGCGGCGTGCTGCCGGCGGCGATGCGGCCACCCACGCGCAGCTCGATGTCGCGCGGCGCGGCGCCGCCCGGGCCCGGCAGGCGCAGCTTCAGCCGCGTCGCGCCGGCCGGCAGGTGCAGGCGCGCCGCGGCGTTCAGGTGCACCGTGTCGGCACCCAGCAGGGCGGCCAGGCCGCCGTCGACCTGCGGCGTCAGCTCCGGCGCAAGCGGGCGGCCGGCGGCGGCGGAGCCCAGCAGGGCCAGCGGGTCCAGGCCGATGAGGTGGAGCGTCAGGCCGCGGCCGTCCGGGCCGGCCCGGCCGGGCCAGAGCGCCTGGGCCTCGACGACCGGGCTGGCGGCGCTGACCTCGGGCCGGTTCAGCAGTTCGGCGAGGTCGGCGCTGGTCAGCGCGCCGGTGCGGGCGCGCAGCACCAGGTCGGGCTGGCCGTTGACGCCGCGGGCCGCGCGCGCGAACTCGGCCAGCGCCGCGCCGTTGAGCAGGTGCACGCCGAAGGCCAGCGCCACGCCCAGCATGACGGCGACGATGGCCAGCACGATGCGGCCGGGCTGGTCGCGCCAGGCGGGCCAGCACAGCGTGGCCCAGAGCTTCACGGACGCGCCCTTCGGCCTGCCGTCCTCATGCGGCATGCAAGCCTTGCGCATCCAGCCGCAGGCTCCGGTCCGCCGCCTCGGCGGCGCGCTCGGAATGCGTCACCAGCAGGCAGGCCGCGCCGGCCTCGTGCGTGCAGCGCCGCAGCAGCGCCAGCACCTCGGCCGCATGGCGGGCGTCGAGGTTGCCGGTGGGTTCGTCGGCGAGCACCAGGCGTGGCCGGTGCACGAGGGCGCGGGCGATGGCAACGCGCTGCAACTGGCCGCCCGAGAGCTGGCGCGGCATGCGGGCGGCCAGGGGGGCGAGGTTCACCGCCGCGAGCATCTGCGCGACGCGGGCGTCGTCGCGGCGGCCCAGCAGGCGCAGGGGCAGCGCGACGTTGTCGGCCACGTTCAGGTGCGGCAGCAGGTGAAAGGCCTGGAAGACGAAGCCCAGCGCCCGGCGGCGCAGCGCGCTGCGGCCGTCGTCGTCCAGCGCGCGCAGCTCCTGGCCGTCCAGCACGATGCTGCCGGTGTCGGCCTCGTCCAGGCCGGCCAGGCAGTTCAGCAGCGTGGACTTGCCCGCGCCGGACTCGCCCAGCAGCGCGACGATCTCGCCGGGAGCCAGGTCCAGATCCACGCCGGAAAACACCGCCGTCTCGCCGTAGGCCTTGGCGAGGCCGCGCGCACTCAGAACACTCATGTCTTGGATTCTGGATCCTTGCGCGCGGCGCTGGCCCGGCCCTGGGGCGGCGCAAGCTTGATGCCGCGCCGGCCCAGCGCCTCGCGCAGCAGCAGCTCGGCCTGGGCGTTGGCGCTGCGCAGTTCGGCCGCCGCGAGCCGCTCGACCTCCGCCCACAGCGCGGGGTCCACGCGCAGCGGGAAGGACTTCTTGTCGGGGCTGGCCATCAGTCAAACACTTGCATGACGCCGCGGTATTCCGGGCCGCGCGCCGGGCCGCTCCCAAGCCGGCCCGCTTTGGCGAGGTGCTCGTGGCTCAAAGCCGCGAGCATCGCCGTCCCCGACGGGGCTGAGGCCGGACACATGGCGCCCAGCGGGCGGCATGTGCCTGCCGAAGAGCTGCGGCGCGTGCCGCAGCGCGGTCTGCAAGACCGACTGGGCTTGCCCGCGTCCAGCGCGGCAAGACCGGGCGAGGGGCTCATGTGTACAGCGAGCCGGTGTTGACCACCGGCTGGGTCTCGCGGTCCGAGCACAGCACCACCAGCAGGTTGCTGACCATGGCGGCGCGGCGCTCGTCGTCCAGCACGACGATCTCGCGCTCGCTCAGGCCCTTCAGCGCCGACTCGACCATCTCCACCGCGCCCTGCACGATCTTGCTGCGCGCGCTGATGATGGCCTCGGCCTGCTGGCGGCGCAGCATGACCTGGGCGATCTCGGGGGCGTAGGCGAGGTGGCTGATCTTGGCGTCCAGCACATCCACGCCGGCATCGGCGAAGCGGGCCTGCAGCTCGGCGCGCAAGGCCTGGGCGACCACGTCCTGGCCGCCGCGCAGCGTCACGCCGCCCAGCGCGACGTCGTCGGCCTCGTCGTAGGCATAGCAGGTGGCCAGGTGGCGGATGGCGGCCTCGGCCTGCACGCGCACATAGGCCTCGTAGTCGTCCACCTGGAACAGCGCCTGCACCGTGTCGCGCACCCGCCAGACGACGACGGCGCTGATCTCGATGGGGTTGCCGCGCTGGTCGTTGACCTTGAGCACCGGCGCGTTGAGGTTGCGGTCGCGCAGGGAAACGCGCTTCTTCACCGCCAGCGGGTTGGCCCAGCGCAGGCCGGTGCCGCGGTCGCTGCCGATGTAGGCGCCGAACAGCGTCAGCGCGGCGGCCTGGTTGGGGTTGAGCATGTACAGCCCCACCAGCGTCAACACGCCGGCCACGATCAGCGGGGCCCCCAGCAGCGGCGCGCCGCGGACCAGGCCGATGCCGACGGCGATCAGCCCCAGGCCCAGCGCCACCATGGGATAGCCGTTGACGCTGCGCGCCGCGCGCTCGCTGACGGGGGTGTCGCGCGAGGGGGAGGGTGTGCTCATGACGTGTCTCGCCTTAAAAGTGAATCAAAGTGATATCACTTTAGCGAGGTGTTCGGCGCAGCGCAAGTGGGGTCAGACCAGCAGGCGTTGCAGGCCGGCCAGCAGCTCAGGCGTGGGCTGGGGGCCGTCGCAGGCGATGACGCGGCGCTGCGGCATGCTGCGCAGCCAGGTGATCTGGCGCTTGGCGAGCTGGCGGGTGGCGGCGATGCCGCGTTCGCGCAGGTCCGAGAAGTCGTTCGCGTCCAGCGCCTCCCAGGCCTGGCGGTAGCCCACGCAGCGCATGGACGGCAGGGCCAGGCTCAGGTCGCCGCGCGCGCGCAGCGTCTTCACCTCGTCGACCAGGCCTTGCGCCAGCATCGCGTCGAAGCGCCGGGCCAGGCGTTCATGCAGCCAGGCGCGGTCGGTGGGCTCCAGCGAGAACAGCGGCCAGTCCACGCCTTTCATGTCGTCATCCTTGCGCGAGGCGGCATGCAGGGCGCTCAGCGGCTGGCCCGTGAGGCGGATGACTTCGAGGGCCCGCTGGATGCGCTGGCTGTCGTTCGGGGCCAGTCGCTCCGCGGTCTCGGGGTCCAGCCGGGCCAGCTCGGCGTGCAGCGCCGGCCAGCCGCGTTCGGCCGCCTCGGCGTCGATGGCGGCGCGCAGCGCGGCGTCGGCCTGGGGCAGCGTGGAGAGGCCGTCGAACAAGGCCTTGAAGTACAGCATCGTGCCGCCCACCAGCAGCGGCAGCCGGCCGCGCGCCGTGATCTCGGCCGCCAGTCGCTTCGCGTCGCGCACGAATTCGGCGGCCGAGTAGCTGTCCGTCGGGTCGAGGATGTCGATCAGATGGTGCGGCACGGCGGCCTGCTCGGCCGCAGTGGGCTTGGCGGTGCCGATGTCCATGCCGCGGTAGACCAGCGCCGAGTCGACGCTGATGATCTCCACCGGCAGCACCTCGGCGATCGCCAGCGCCGCCGCCGTCTTGCCGCAGCCGGTGGGGCCGGCCAGGCAGATAGGCCTAGATCCGGCAGTTGATCGCTCGCTACTCATCGGAATTCCTGCGCCGTTCACACCTGAGAGCCATTGCCAGGTTCACCACTTCGCTGACCAGCGCTGCACGCCCGCTGTCCTGGCGCTTCGGGCCGCTGGCTGCGTTGCTTCTCCTGGTGGGCACGAGCCCACTGCGTCGGCGCGCCTTGCCAGCAGCCCGCCTCGCCAGGCCCTCGGGCGCGCTCAACCACCGGATCTAGGCCGGTCAGAACTTTTCCCACGGCGCGAGGTAGCGCCACTGGCCCACCGGCAGGTGGCCCAGCGGGATGCGGCCGATGCGCACGCGCTTCAGGCCGACCACCTTCAGGCCGACCAGCTCGCACATGCGGCGGATCTGGCGCTTCTTGCCCTCGCGCAGCACGAAGCGCAGCTGGTGTTCGTTCTGCCAGCTGACCTTGGCGGGCTTCAGCGGCTCGCCGTCCAGCTCCAGGCCGTGGTTGAGCAGCGCCAGTTGCTCGGGCGCCAGCGCGGCGTTGGGCAGCGTCTCTTCAGGCACCGGTTCGGCGCCGGGCAGGCCGACGTACTCGACACGCACGAGGTACTCCTTCTCGACGTCGGAGTCCTCGCCGATCAGCACGCGGGCGATGCGGCCGTCCTGCGTCAGCACCAGCAGGCCGGTGGAGTCGATGTCCAGCCGGCCGGCCGGCGCCAGGTTGCGGTGCTGGCCGGCGTTGTGCTTGATGGAAGTCGGGTCTTCCTTCCAGTGGTTCTCGGGCTGGAACAGCACGGCGGCCGGGTCGTAGCCGTCCTCGGCCTGGCCGGACACATAGCCGATGGGCTTGTGCAGCAGCACGGTGACGAGCTGGGCCTGCTGGCTGCGTGCGGCGGGGTCGATGTCGATCTGCGCGTCGGGGCCGACGCGCTGGCCTAGCACGGCGACCTTGCCGTTCACGCGCACCCAGCCGGCTGCGATCCAGTCATCGGCCTCGCGGCGCGATGCCATCTTCAGCTCGCCCATGCGCTTGGACAGGCGGTCGCCATCCTCGGGCGCGACTTCGCGGGCCGGGTTGTTGCGGCGCTGCGGGCGCGCCGCAGCGTCGAAATCGGGGCCGCGGTTGGACGCACGGCGCTGGTCGACGCGCGGCGGGCGCTCGGCGGGTCCGCGGTCGTCAGGGCGCGAATACGGGCCGCGGTCATCGGGCCGGCCGCGGGGGCCTCGGTCGTCGGGACGGCCCTGCGGGTCCCGGTCGTCGCGCGGGCCTCGTGGGCCTCGTGGGCCACGCTCGTCCGACTGGAAGCGCTGGCCGCGGTCGTCCGGGCGACCGTACGGGCCGCGGTCATCGGGCCGGCCGCGGGGGCCACGGTCGTCGGGACGGCCCTGTGGGCCCCGGTCGTCTCGTGGGCCACGCGGGCCGCGGTCGTCCGACTGGAAGCGCGGGCCGCGGTCGTCCGGGCGACCGTGCGGGCCCCGGTCGTCGGGCCGGCCGCGGGGACCACGGTCGTCGGGGCGGGCGTACGGGCCACGGTCATCGGGCCGGCCGCGCGGGCCGCGGTCGTCCGGGCGCCGCGGGGCGCGTTCGGCGTGCTGCACGTTCGGGTTGTGGTCGTCCGGGCGGGCCCACGAGCTGCGCTCGGGGCGGGCGCCGGGGCGCGGCGCGCGGTCGTCGCGCGACGGCGCCGGGCGCTCTTTGCGCTGGGCGTTCTGGTAACGCTCCTCGCGCTCGGCCCGTTCGGCCTGCGCCTTGGCCAGCGTCGGCCGGGGCTTGGAGACGCCCTTGCCGCGTACCGGAGCGCGCTTGTCGCCTTCGGTGTTGCGGGATTTGGCGGCGGGCTTGGGCTTGCCCTTGAGGGTGATGGTGGCCATGTGGTCTTCTTTCAGCGGCCGCGCAGGAACAGGGCGTCCAGCTCGCGCATGTCGAGCTGGCGCCAGGTCGGGCGGCCGTGGTTGCATTGGTCGGCGCGCTCGGTGGCTTCCATGTCGCGCAGCAGCGCGTTCATCTCGTCTAGCGTGAGCTGGCGATTGGCGCGCACGGCGCCATGGCAGGCCATGGTGGCGAGGATCTCGTGCTGGGCGCGCTCCAGCACCGAGCTGGCGTCGAACTGGGCCATCTCGGCCAGCAGCTCCCGGGTCAGCGCGACCAGGTCGCTCGCGGCCAGCAGGGCGGGGCGCGAGCGCACGGCCAGCGTGCGGGCGGACAGCGGCGCCACGTCCAGGCCGAGCTGGGCCAGCGTCGTCGCATGCTGCTCGGCCGCGGCGACCTCCTCGGCCGTGGCGGCGAAGCTGACCGGAATCAGCAGCGGCTGGCTCTCGATCTGCGTGGCGCCCAGCCGCGCCTTGAGGCGCTCGTAGACGACGCGCTCGTGGGCGGCATGCATGTCGACGATGACCAGGCCCTGCCGGTTCTCGGCCAGGATGTAGACGCCCTGGATCTGCGCGATGGCGCGGCCCAGCGGCCAGTCTTCGTCGGGCAGCACCGGCTTGAGCGTGACGGTGGGCGCGGCCGGCGTCGCAGCGGCTTCGGCGGAGGACGCGGGTTCGGCCGATTGCCACAAAGCCTCGTGCTGCACCAGCGACAGCCGCACCTGCTCGGCCGTGGCCGGCACCGGCGGGGTGTAGGCCGCGTAACCCGGGCGGGGCTCGGCGACGTAGAGCGTGGCTGCCGTCGTGGGCTCGAAAGCCAGCGGCGCCATGGCCGACTCGATGCCGGCCGCTTCGGCGCTGCGCGACTGCGCCAGCGCGTCGATGAAGGCGCGGCGCACGCTCTGGTGGATGGCGCGGCCGTCGCGGAAGCGCACCTCGATCTTGGTCGGGTGCACGTTCACGTCCACCAGCTCGGGCGCGATCTCGATGAACAGCACGTAGCTGGGCTGGCGCTGGCCGTGCAGCACGTCCTCGTAGGCCGAGCGGATGGCGTGGCTGATGAGCTTGTCGCGCACATAGCGGCCGTTGACCCAGACGTACTGCTGGTCGGCCCGCGAGCGCGCCGCCTCGGGCAGGCCCGCGCGGCCGCTCAGCGAGAGCGGCCCGGCGTGGTGCTCGAAGGCGCGGCTGTCGTCGTTGAAGTCGGCGCCCAGCACGTCGGCGATGCGCTGCTCGCTGGACGCGGCCCGCCACTGGTCCACCAGCCGGCCCTCGTGCCAGATCGCGAAGCCCACGTCCGGCCGCGCCAGCGCATGGCGGCGCACGGCCTCCACGCAGTGGGCCAGCTCGGTGGCGTCGGTCTTCAGGAACTTGCGGCGCGCGGGCGTCGAGAAAAACAGCTCGCGCACCTCGACGCTGGTGCCGCGCGCGCGGGCGGCGGGCTGCAGTTCGCCGCTGCGCGCGTCCAGCCGGTGGGCGTGGGCGTCGGCGGCGGTACGGCTGGCGATGGCCATGTCGGACACCGAGGCGATGGCGGCCAGCGCCTCGCCGCGAAAGCCCATGGTCGCGACCGATTCGAGGTCGTGCAGATTGGCGATCTTGCTGGTGGCATGGCGCTTGAGGGCCAGCGGCAGCTGCACCACCGGGATGCCGTAGCCGTCGTCCTCGACGACGATGGCGCGCACGCCGCCGGCCATCAACTTGACCTGGATGTTCTTGGCGCCGGCATCCAGCGCGTTGTCCACCAGCTCGCGCACCACCGAGGCCGGGCGCTCGACGACCTCGCCGGCGGCGATCTGGCTGATCAGCTCGTCGGGCAGTTCGCGGATGGCGCGGGGCGCGGGGACTTCAGGGAGCGGCGAATCCATCCAGCGGATTATCGGCGCCCCACGAACGTCATCGACCCGTCGGGATAATGCCGCGCCATGGACCTGCTGCATTTCCTGATCGACTTCATCCTGCATGTGGACCAGCACCTGGCCGAGTTCGTGCAGGCCTACGGCGCCTGGGTCTACGCGCTGCTGTTCCTGATCATCTTCGTCGAGACCGGCGTGGTGGTCATGCCCTTCCTGCCGGGCGACTCGCTGCTGTTCGTCGTCGGCGCGCTGTGTGGCGTCGGCATGATGAGCCTGCCGGTGGCCATCGCCGTGCTGCTGGTGGCCGCCATCCTGGGCGACCAGACCAATTACCTGATCGGCCGGCGCATCGGCCCGCAGGTGTTCCAGTGGGAGCAGTCGCGCTTTTTCAACAAGAAGGCGTTCGACGCAGCGCATGCCTTCTACGAGAAGCATGGCGGCATCACCATCATCCTGGCCCGCTTCATGCCCTTCGTGCGCACCTTCGCGCCCTTCGTGGCCGGCGTGGCCGAGATGGGCCGCAGCAAGTTCACGGCCTACAACGCGGTGGGCGCGGTGATCTGGGTCGTGGGCCTGTGCCTGGCGGGCTTCCTGTTCGGCAACCTGCCATGGGTGCAGCAGCACCTGAGCAAGATCATCTGGGCCATGATCCTCATCCCCGGCCTCATCGTCATCGCCGGCGGCCTGCGCGGCCGGCTGGGGCGCAAGCCGGGCTGACTTTCGGGGGAGTGCGCCGGAAGGTCTAGAGTGCTGGGCTTTTCGTGACTGTCGGAGATCCCGATGACCCTGTCCCGCATTGCCCTGGCTCTCGCCTGTGCCTGGATGACCTCCGGCCTGGCCCGGGCGGCCGAACCGACGCTGATGCTGCGTCAGCCTGCCGTCTCCAAGGAGCACCTGGCCTTCGTCTATGCCGGCGATCTCTGGCTGGCCGACCGCAACGGCGGCAATGCGCGCCGGCTCACCAGCCACGCCGCGGCCGAGTTCGCGCCGCGCTTCTCGCCGGACGGCCGTCAGATCGCCTTCTCGGCCAGCTATGACGGCAACACGGACGTCTACGTCCTCGACCTGGACGGCGGCACGCCCAGGCGGCTGACCTGGCACCCCAGCGCCGACGTCGTCAGCGGCTGGAGCCCGGACGGCCGCCGCGTGCTGTTCGCGTCACCCCGCGAGGTGCTGAACAATCGCAGCAACCAGCTCTACGAGGTCAGCGTGAACGGCGGCTACGAACGCCAGGTCATGAAGGCCGTGGCCTGGGAGGGCGCCTGGTCGGCCGACGGCAGGCAGCTGGCCTACCGGCCCTACAACGCGGCCTATGCGGGCGTCAGCGGCTGGCGCCAGAGCCGCGGCGGCTCGACGCCGCCGGTGTGGATCATGGACATGCAGGGTCCGAACGCCGGCCAGCGCTGGCAGGAGATCCCCCATGTCAACGCGACCGACTCGGCCCCGGTCTGGGCCGGCGGCGAGGTGGTCTTCATCTCCGACCGCGATGGCGAGGTCAAGGGCGCGGCCAACCTGTTCGCCTTCAACCCGGTCACCCGGGCGCTGCGCCAGCTGACCCGGGAGACGCAGTGGGACGTGAGGGGCGTGGACGCCGTCGGCACGACGCTGGTCTACGAGGCGGGCGGGCGCATCAAGCAGATCGAGCTGGCCGGCGGTGAGCCGCGCGTGCTGGACATCCACCTCGCCGGCACGGCGCCGCAGGCCCGGCCGCAGTGGAAGGACGCCGGCAAGACCCTGACCCAGGCCCGCCTGTCCAGCACCGGCAAGCGCGTGGTGGTGAGCGCGCGCGGCGAGGTGTTCACGGTGCCGGTCAAGGACGGCAGCGTGCGCAACCTGACCGAGAGCGCCGGCGTGCGCGAGAAGGACGCGCTGTGGAGCCCCGACGGCCAGCGCGTGGCCTACATCTCCGACGCGCCGGGCATGCGCCACGAGCTGGTGCTGCAGGCCCAGACCGGCCTGGGCGCCAAGGAGCGCTTCCTGCTGCCCAAGGAGGGTTATTTCACGCTGATGGACTGGTCGCCGGATGGCCAGCAGCTGGTGCTGCAGGACAACCACCTCAACCTCTACCGCCTGGGCCTTGCCGCGGGTGCGCAGCGCGGCCAGCCCGTCAAGATTGCGACGGACGTGCGCCGCTTCGGTGCGGACGGCTATGCCGTGTCCTTCTCGCCGGACAGCCGGTGGCTGGCCTACACGACCTCGGGCGACAACTACTTCGGCCGCATCGTGCTGCATGAGCTGGCGAGCGGCCGCAACCATGTCGTGACCGACGGCCTGTCCCATGCCGGCAACCCGGCGTTCTCGGCCAAGGGCGACTACCTGTACTTCACGGCGTCCATCAACTCCGGCCCCAGCCGCGTCGGGCTGGACCTGTCGACGCAGGAACGCCCGCATCGCGCCGGCCTCTATGCGCTGGTGCTGGCGGCCGATGGCAAGTCGCCGCTCGCGCCCAAGGCGGGTGACGAGGAGGGCAAGAAAGACGACAAGAAGGACGACAAGAAGGACGACGGCAAGAAGGCCGAGGCCAGGAAAGACGACAAGCCCAAGGCCGAGCCGGTGAAGCCGACCCGCATCGACCTCGACGGCCTGGCCGACCGCCTGGTGGCCCTGCCGCTTGCGGAGCGCAACTACGACAACCTCGTCCTCGGTGCCGATGGTGCGCTGTTCTACCTGCAGCGGCCGCAGCCCGGCGCCAGCAACGAGCCGCCGCAGGCCGAGCGCAACGCGACGGCGGAGCTGTGGCGCTTCGACTTCGAGGAGCGCAAGCCCAAGCTGCTGAAGTCCGGCGTGGCCGAGTTCTCGGCCAGCGAAGACCACAAGAAGCTGCTGCTGACGGTGGCTGGCGGCAAGCTGGAAATCGGCGATGCGACCGACAAGTACGAAGGCAAGCCGGTGGACCTGTCGGGCCTGCGTGCGCGGGTTGACCCCAGGGCCGAGTGGAAGCAGATCTTCGACGAGACCTGGTGGATGGAGAAGGAGTTCTTCTACGACCCCGCCCTGCACGGGCTGAACTGGCAGGCCGTCTATGACCGCTACCTGCCGCAACTGGCCCACGTGCAGCGCCGCGAGGACCTGAACGACCTGCTGGTGCAGATGATCGGCGAGCTGCAGGTGGGCCACAACCGCACCGGTGCGGGCGACGTGCACCAGGAGGCGCCGGTTGCCGTGGGCCTGCTGGGCGCGGACTTCCGGCTGGAGCAGGGCCGCTACCGCATCGCCAGGCTCTATGCCGGCGACCGCCTCAACCCCAACCTGCGCTCGCCGCTGGCTGCGCCGGGTCTGGGCGTGAAGGAGGGCGACTTCATCCTGGCCATCAACGGCCAGGAACTGGACGAGCAGGTGAACCTGTACGCGCGGCTGGAGAACACGGTCGGCAAGCAGGTCGTGCTCACCATCGCGCAGGACGCCGCCGGCAAGAGTCGCCGCGACATCACCGTCGAGCCCATCGCCAACGAGTCGCTGCTGCGTCGATGGGCGTGGATCGACGGCAACCGTCAGAAGGTGCAGCAGAAGAGCGGCGGCAAGGTGGCCTATGTCTACATGCCCGACACCGCCGGCCAGGGCTTCGAGCACTTCAACCGCATGTTCTTCGCGCAGATCGACAAGCAGGCGCTGATCGTCGACGACCGCAAGAACGGCGGCGGGCAGGCGGCCAACTACGTGACGGAGCTGCTGTCGCGCCCCTACCTGGGCAGCTGGAAGGACCGCGACGGCCTGGTCTTCGACACGCCGGGCGGTGCCATCTACGGCCCCAAGGCCATGCTGATCGACCAGGACGCCGGCTCGGGCGGCGACTTCATGCCCTACGCCTTCAAGCGCGTGGGCCTCGGGCCGCTGATCGGCAAGCGCACCTGGGGTGGGCTGATCGGCATCTCGGCCAACCCGCCGCTGATCGACGGCGGCTTCCTGACCGTGCCCTACTTCCGCTTCTACACGCCGGAGGGCGAGTGGCGCATCGAGAACGAGGGTGTGGCGCCGGACATCGACGTGGAGCTGGACCCGGCGGCCGTCAACCGCGGCGAGGACACCCAGCTCGACGCGGCGATTGCCGACGTGCTGAAGCGGCTGGAAGCTTGGAAGCCCGTCCAGCGCAAGATGGCGCCGGCACCGGCGACGCTGGGCAAGTGATGGAGCCCCTCGTCCAGTCTCGCCCTGCTGAACGCGGGCGAGCCTGGCCGGTCCCCCGAGGGGACGGCGATGCTTGCGGCATTGAGCCGCAAGCACATCGCCTTGGCGGGCCGGCTTGGGGCGGCCCGGCGCTCGGCCCGAATTCGCGTAGCACCTGCTGACATGAAGACTTGGGGCGCACTTTCTCTTCGCGGGCGGCTGTTCCTGCTGGCGCTGCTGCCGCTGCTGGCCTCGCTGGCGCTGATCGCGCTGGCCGTGCGCCAGCAGGAAAGCGAGCTGGCCGCGCGCGAGCATGAGCTGGTGCGCAGCAGCTACATGGATGCGCGGCGCACCGAGCTCAAGCATTACGTGGACCTGGCCGTCAGCACCGTCAGGCCGCTGCTGGGCCAGCCGGGCGGCAAGGAGAGGGCGCTGGCCATCCTGCAATCGCTGGACTACGGCCGCGATGGCTATTTCTTCGTCTACTCGCTGAGCGGCCGTGTGCTGATGCATTCGCGCCAGCCCGAGCTGGTGGGCCAGGAGCTGTGGGAGCTGCGCGATCCTCAGGGCCGGCCCACCATCCAGCAGCTCATCAATCAGGCCAAGGCCGGCGGCGGCTACGTGGACTATCTGTGGAGCAAGCCGTCCAGCAACCTGCTGGCGCCCAAGCTGGGCTACGTGGTGGCCGTGCCCGAGTGGGACTGGATGCTGGGCACGGGCCTCTACCTGGACGGCATCGAGGCGACGATGGCCGAGCTGGAGCGTGGCGCGCGCGAGAACATCACGGCCACGATGCTGTGGGTGGGGGCCGTGGCCGTCTTCGGCGTGGGCCTCATCAGCGCCGGGGCGCTGGCGCTCAACCTCAGCGAGCACCGCAGCGCCGAGGCCAAGCTGCGAGCGCTGGCGCGCCAGGTCGTGCAGAGCCAGGAAGACGAACGCGCCCGCTTCGCGCGCGAGCTGCACGACGGTGTCAGCCAGGCGCTGGTGGCGACCAAGCTGCTCATCGAGTCGGCCCAGTCCGAGCCCGCCTCGGCCGGGCGGCTGCAGGCGCTGGCGCTGAAGCGGCTGAACAGCACCCTGTCTGAAGTGCGCCACCTGTCCCACGCGCTGCGGCCGGCGCTGCTGGACACGCTGGGCCTGCCGGCGGCGCTGCAGCACCTGGCGGCCGAGTTCGACGCGGCCGGCGGCACGCATTTCCAGGCCCGCGTGGAGGGCGACGAGATCGAGCTGCCCGAGGCCGTTAACACGGCGCTGTTCCGCATCGCGCAGGAGGCGCTGAACAACGCGGCCCGGCATGCCCAGGCGACGCAGGTGGACGTGCTGCTGCGCTACGGGCGCGACGGCGGGCTGGCGCTGGAGATCCACGACGACGGCCAGGGCTTCGATGCCGAGGCGGCCCAGGCGCTGGCCGAGCAGGGGCTGGGCCTGCGCAGCATGCGTGAGCGCGCGGCCGCGCTGGGCGCCCGGCTGGGCCTGGTGACGGCGCCGGGGCAGGGCAGCCGGCTCACGGTCAAACTCGGGGCTTCGGAACTGGCCCGCGCCGCCTCATGAACCCGCCCATCCGCATCCTGCTTGTCGACGATCACCCGATGGTGCGCGAGGGTCTGGTCGCGCGCCTGGCGGCGGTGGCGCGCTTCGAGGTCGTCGGCGAGGCCGGCGGCCGCGCCGAGGCGCTGGAGCTGCTGGCGCGCGCGGCGCCCGACGTCGTGCTGATGGACGTGGGGCTGAAGGACGGCAACGGCATCGCGCTCGGCGCGGAGATGCTGGCGGCCCGGCCGGAGATCAAGCTGCTGATGTTCAGCATGTACGACAACCCCGAGTACGTGCAGCGCGCGCTGACCGCCGGCGCGCGCGGCTATGTGCTGAAGGACGCGCCGGCGCAGGAGATCTTGTCGGCCATCGACGCGGTGGCGGCAGGCGGTACCTTCCTGAGCGCGGCCGTGGCGGGCCGGCTGTTCCGCGGCCAGGCGCCCAAACCGGTGCTGACGCCGCGCGAGAGCGAGATCCTCTCGGCCCTGGGCCGCGGCGCGTCCAGCAAGCAGATCGCACGCGAGCTGGACCTGTCGGTGCGGACCGTGGAGGCGCACCGGCAGAGCATCAAGCGCAAGCTGGAACTGGACGGCCAGGCGGAGCTGATCCGCTATGCCGTCGAGCATGCCGGCAAGAGCGGGCCGGGCTGAGCGGTCGGTGGCTCAGCGGCCGCGGCGCGGGCCGTAGTCGTCGCGATCGGAGTCGCGGCGATCCCAGCGGTGTTCGTGCCGGTGCCCGTGGTCGTCGCGATCGCCCCAGCGGCGGTCGCGGTAAGCCGTCTCGTACACCACGCGCGGCGGCGGGGCGTAGTAGACCTCGCGCTGCACGTAGCGCGGCGCCGGCACGTAGACCACGGGCGGCGGCGGCTCGTAATAGACCGGCGCGGGCACGACATACCTCGGGCCGTCGGCCACGTAGACGCCAGCGGCCGGCAGGCTGATGCCGATGGACCAGTGCGTGCCGGCGTGGGCAGCGGTGGCCCCGAGCATGGCAGCGCCAGCGGCCAGGGTGACGAGGGCGGAACGAAGCATGTGGGACCTCCTGCTAGGCCAGGACTGCTGGCCGTGATGTCTGGAACAACGGGGAGCGGCGACAAACGTTGACGGGCCAGGCGCCGCATTGGTAAGCGGGTGTGATGGCATGGCGGATCCGGGTTGACCCTTAGGTGATGCCGCGCGGCTGGCCTGCGTGGCATGGACGATGCCCCGGCCGCGCGGATTGCCGAGACTGCTGGCACGGCCATGCGCTCTCGTCGAGGCGTGCGCCGCATCACGGAGACAAAGCTCATGAATCTGCGCCGCCACCTTGCGTGGGCGGGCGTTGCGATCCTTGGCGCTGCATCCCTCGCCACCGTGGCCCTGAGCCGTGGCGAGACGATCAGCGCGCTATGGGTCGTGGCCGCCGCCCTGTGTACCTACCTGATCGCCTACCGCTACTACAGCCTGTTCATCGCCGACAAGGTGCTGGGGCTGGATGCCAGGCGGCAGACGCCGGCCTGGAAGTACAACGACGGCCTGGACTACGTGCCCACCAACAAGCACGTGCTGTACGGCCACCACTTCGCGGCCATTGCCGGGGCCGGCCCGCTGGTGGGCCCCGTGCTCGCCGCGCAGATGGGCTATCTGCCCGGGCTGCTGTGGATCCTGGCCGGCGTCGTCTTCGCCGGCGCGGTGCAGGACTTCATCGTGCTGTTCATCTCCACGCGCCGTGACGGCCGCTCGCTGGGCGACCTCGTCAAGCAGGAGATGGGCACGGTGCCCGGCCTGATCGCGCTGTTCGGTGCGTTCATGATCATGATCATCATCCTCGCGGTGCTGGCGCTGATCGTCGTGAAGGCCCTGGCCGATTCGCCCTGGGGCCTGTTCACGGTGGCGGCCACCATCCCGGTCGCGCTGTTCATGGGTGTGTACCTGCGCTTCATCCGCCCGGGCCGCATCGGCGAGGTGTCGGTCATCGGCTTCGTGCTGCTGATGGCGGCCATCTTCGGCGGCCAGTGGGTCAGCGAGCACCCGGTGCTGGCGGAGATGTTCACGCTGGCGCCCACCACGCTGGTGTGGATGCTGATCGGCTACGGCTTCATCGCCGCCTGCATCCCGGTGTGGCTGCTGCTGGCGCCGCGCGACTACCTCAGCACCTTCCTGAAGATCGGCACCATCCTCGCGCTGGCGGTGGGCATCATCATCGTGGCGCCGCCGCTGAAGATGCCGGCGCTGACGCAGTTTGCCGCCGGCAACGGCCCGGTCTGGGCCGGCAGCCTGTTCCCGTTCCTGTTCATCACCATCGCCTGCGGCGCGGTGTCGGGCTTCCACGCGCTGATCTCGTCGGGCACCAGCCCGAAGCTGCTGGAGAACGAGACCCACGCCCGCTACATCGGCTACGGCGGCATGCTGGCCGAGAGCTTCGTCGCGGTGATGGCGCTGGTCGCGGCCGCCTGCATCGAGCCGGGCGTCTACTTCGCGATGAACAGCCCGGCGGCCGTGGTCGGCAAGGATGCCGCGACAGTGGCGCAGACGCTGTCCACCTGGGGTTTCGTCGTCACGCCCGAGATGCTGACGCAGGCCGCGGCCGACGTCGGCGAGAAGACCATCCTGGCACGTGCCGGCGGCGCGCCGACGCTGGCCGTGGGCATGGCCGAGATCCTGCACCAGGTCATCGGCGGCAAGGCCATGATGGCCTTCTGGTACCACTTCGCCATCCTGTTCGAGGCGCTGTTCATCCTGACGGCCGTGGACGCCGGCACCCGCGCCGGCCGCTTCATGCTGCAGGACCTGCTGGGCAGCTTCGTGCCGTCGCTCAAGCGCACCGAAAGCTGGGTGGCCAACTTCATCGCCACCGGCCTGTGCGTGGCGGCCTGGGGCTACTTCCTCTACCAGGGCGTGGTCGACCCGCTGGGCGGCATCAACACGCTGTGGCCGCTGTTCGGCATCGCCAACCAGATGCTGGCCGCCGTTGCGCTGCTGCTGGGCACGGTGGTGCTGTTCAAGATGAAGAAGGACCGCTACGCCTGGGTCACCGCGCTGCCGGCCCTGTGGCTGCTGGTCTGCACGATGACGGCGGGCTGGCTGAAGATCTTCTCCAGCGACCCCAAGCTGGGCTTCCTGGCCCATGCCGACAAGTACGCCAAGGCCATCGCCGAAGGCACGGTGCTGGCGCCGGCGAAGTCGCTGGCCGCGATGGAGCGCGTCGTCTTCAACGACCGGCTGGACGCCGCGCTGTGCGCGCTGTTCATGGGTGTCGTCATCACGGTGCTGATCTACAGCTTCAAGGCCATCGCGGCGGCGCGCCGCAACGGCCGCCCGACGGTGCAGGAAACCGCCTTCGTGCCGTTGGCGGCGGGCCAGCATGCGTGAGCAACTGGGTGAGCAGCTGAGTGAGTTGGCCCGTGACGCCGCGCGCGCCGGGCGCTACCTCACGCAGAGCCTGCGCCTGATGGTGGGCGTGCCGGACTACGGCAGCTACCTGGCCCACCACCGGGCCACGCACCCGGATCGCGAGCCGATGAGCTACGAGGAGTTCTTCAGGGAGAGGCAGGCCGCGCGCTACAGCGCGCGCGTCGGGAAGTGCTGCTGACGCAGCAGCGCAGGGCCGGCCATGCTGGCCGTGAACGACGGCGCCCTCCCTGAAGGACATTCCCGGCCGCGCGGTGCGCGGCTGCGGCTCACAGCGTTGTGCCGCGCCTTCTGGCCATCGGCGGGTTCTTTGCGAAATACCGGGCGATGCCGCCGGCCAGCGCGTCCACCAGCTTGTCCTGGTAGTCCGGGTCGGCGAGCTTCTTCTCCTCGTCGGGGTTGGAGATGAAGGCGGTCTCGACCAGGATGCTGGGGATGTCCGGCGCCTTCAGCACCGCGAAGCCCGCCTGCTCCACGCGCGGCTTGTGCAGGCGGCCGACCCGGCCGATCTGGCCCAGCACCTCGCCGCCCAGCTTGAGGCTGTCCTTGATCTGCGCGGTGGTGCTCATGTCCAGCAGGGCGCGCAGCACGTGGGCGTCCTTGGTGGCCGCGCCGACGTTGACGCCGCCGACCAGGTCGGCCGCGTTCTCCTTGTTGGCCATCCAGCGCGCGGCGGCGCTGGTGGCGGCGCCGTCGCTGAGCGCGAACACCGACGCCCCCCGCGCCTGGCGGTTGATGAAGGCGTCGGCATGGATGGACACGAACAGGTCGGCCTGCACGCGCCTTGCCTTGCGCACGCGGTCCTGCAGCGGCACGAAGAAGTCGGCGTCGCGCGTCATCAGCACGCGGATGTTGGGGTTGGTCTGGAGCCGCTCGCGCAGCTTCAGGCCCACCGCCAGCACGACGTCCTTCTCCTTGAGCCCCGTGGGGCCCACGGCGCCGGGGTCCTCGCCGCCGTGGCCCGGGTCCAGCGCGACGATGATGAGCCGATCCATCTTGGCGGCTGCGGCCGACGGCGGTTCGGGCGCCGGGGCGGGCCGGGGCGCCTTGGCCACGGCCGGCGGCGGGGCGGGCTGCACGGGCGGCGCCGGCGGGCGCTCGATCTTCTGGATCAGCTCCTCCAGCGCGTCGTTGACGGCGCTGGCGGCGGCCTCCGCGCGGCGGGCGGCGGCGGGCGGCTTGTCGTGTTCCTGCGCCAGCGCCAGCAGCGGATCGGCCTCCACGCGCGGGTGCAGGTCCAGCACCAGGCGGTGCTTGTAGGCCGCCACCGGTGCCAGCGTGAACACCTGGGGCGCGGCGGCCTGCTTCAGGTCCAGCACGATGCGCACGACGGTGGGGGTGTTCTGCCCCACGCGCACGCCGGCAATGTAGGGGTCGTCGGCCTTCACCTTGCCGATCAGCTCGCGCAGGCCCGGGCTCAGCGTCAGGCCGTCGATGTCGATGACCAGGCGGTTGGGCGAGTCGACCAGGAAGTGCCGGGCCGCCAGCGGCTGGTCGGATTCGAGGGTCACGCGCGTGTAGTCGGCCGCGGGCCACACGCGCACGGCGACGATGCCGGCCTGGCCGGGCGAGGTCGGCGCCGCCAGCGTGGCGGGGGCCTTCAGCAGCAGGGCGAGGGCGCCGAGCGAGGCGCGGCGCCTCATTGCAGCGCCTCCACCAGCGCGGCGCGGCCGGCCGCGCTGACGCTGCGGCCGCCATCGGGCAGCAGCTCGATGCACAGCTTCAGGTCGGGCTGCGGCAGCTGGCCTGCGGCCTTCTCGGGCCATTCGCTGAGCTTGAGCCCCGGCGCGGCGAAGACGTCGCGAAAGCCCGCGTCCTCCCACTCGCGCGGGTCGCCGAAGCGGTAGAAGTCGAAGTGGCTCGCGCTGGCACCGCCCGGCAGTTCGTAGCTCTCCATGACGGCATAGCTGGGGCTCTTGATGCGGCCATCGACACCCAGCGCCCGCAGCAGCAGGCGCACGAAGGTGGTCTTGCCGGCGCCCAGCGGGCCGTGCAGTTCGATGACGGCGTCCGGGGAAGGGCGCAGGGCCGCCGCGAGGTGCTCGGCGGTGACGCGGGTGGCGGCCTCGTCGGGCCACAGCAATCGCTTTTCTAAAATCGGTGCCAAATGCAAAAGCTTCCGTCCACTGTCGATGCCGCCGCGCTGTTGGAGCGTTTGCGCGGTTGGGGTCGCGAGCTGGGATTCTCACAGATCGCGGTGGCCGACGTGGACTTGCGGCACGCCGAGCCAGGCCTGCAGGCCTGGCTGGACGCCGGCCACCACGGCCGCATGCAGTACATGGCCGCGCACGGCCTCAAGCGCGCGCGGCCGGCAGAGCTGGTGCCGGGCACGCTGCGCGTCGTCACGGCGCGCATGGACTACCTGCCCCGTGACACCCGGGTCGGCACCCAGCCCGGCTGGCAGGCCATCGAATGGGCCGGCCTCGCGACGCCGCAGCAGGCCCAGATCTCGATCTACGCCCGCGGCCGGGACTATCACAAGGTGCTGCGCCAGCGGCTGCAGCGGCTCGCGGAGAAGCTGGAGGGAGAGGTCGGCCCGTTGGGCTACCGCGTCTTCACCGACTCGGCGCCGGTGCTGGAGGTGGAGCTGGCGGCGCGCTCGGGCCTGGGCTGGCGCGGCAAGCACACCCTGACCCTGCACCGCGAGGCCGGCTCGATGTTCTTCCTCGGCGAGATCTTCATCGACCTCGAGCTGCCCGTCACCGAGGCCGTCAGCGCGCACTGCGGCGAATGCCGGGCCTGCCTCGACGTCTGCCCGACGGCCGCCATCACGGCGCCGTACCGCGTCGACGCGCGGCGTTGCATTTCTTACCTCACCATCGAGCACGACGGCGCCATCCCTGAAGCGCTGCGGCCGGCGCTGGGCAACCGCGTCTACGGCTGCGACGACTGCCAGCTGGCCTGCCCCTGGAACAAGTTCGCCCAGCCGGCCGTGCTGGCCGACTTCGACGTGCGCCCCGGCATGGCGGGAACGCCGATTGCCGCGCTGCTCGCCTGGGACGAGGCCGAATTCCTGCGCCGCACCGAGGGTTCGGCCATCCGCCGCATCGGCTTCGCGCGCTGGCGCCGCAACCTCGCGGTGGCCGCCGGCAATGCCTTGCGTGCCGGTGACGACGCCGGGCTTCGCGCCGCGCTGCGGCGTGCCGGGGAGGGCGCTGACGCGCTGGTGGCGGAACACATCGCCTGGGCCCTGTCCGCGCCGGAGGCTGCGGACACGTTATCGTCAAGCCAGCCCTCTGGAGCCTGTTGAATGATGCCGTCCATCCGCCGCCGCACCGCCGTCCTCGCCCTGGCGGCCGCTGCCTGCCTGCCCGCACACGCCGTGCGCTACGAGGGCCAGGACTTCCCCGACACCCAGCAGCTCGGCGACGCCACGCTGCACCTCAACGGCGTCGGCGCCAAGGTGTTCGTCATGCGCTATTCGGCCTATCTGGCCGCGCTCTACCTGCCCAACAAGGCCGGCACGCCGGAGGCGATCTACGCGCAGACCGGCCCCAAGCGCATGGAGCTTCGCATCACCATCCCGCTCGTCAAGGACGTGTCCACGCAGGAGTTCGTCAAGGCCATCAACAAGGGCGTCGACCGCAACTCCACCGAGGCCGAGAAGGCGGCCGTGGCCGAGCGCGTGAAGCAGTTCAACGGCTTCATCGGCGAGGTGGGGCGCGTCAAGAAGGGCGACCGGCTCATCATCGACTACCTGCCCGCCCAGGGCGGCACCATCCTCAGCGTCAACGGCAAGGTCTGGGGCCAGCCCATCGAGGGGCAGGACTTCTACACCGCCTTCCTCAAGGTCTTCCTGGGCGACAACAACAGCGACGCGCGGCTGCGTGCGCGGCTGCTCGGCCAGCCCGGCTAGCATCCGGCCACCCACACCAAGGAGACCGACCCCATGCAACGCCGTTCCGTCCTCCAAGCTGCCGCGTTCACCAGTCTCAGCCCGCTGGGCCAACTGGCGTGGGCCGACACCTACCCGAGCAAGCCGGTGCGCCTGATCGTGCCGTTTGCGCCGGGCGGCACGACCGACATCATTGCGCGCATCGTCTCCGAGCGCATGTCGGGCCTGCTGGGCCAGACCATGGTGGTGGACAACAAGGCCGGCGGCGGCGGCACGGTGGGCGCCACCGAGATCGCGCGCGTGGCGCCGGACGGCTATGCGCTCGGCGTGGCCACCGTGTCGACGACGGCGTCCAACCCGGCGATCAACCCCAAGATCGCCTACAACCCGCTCACGGACTTCACGCCCATCATCAACATGGCGGCGACGCCCAACGTCATCGCCGTGCACCCCAGCTTTCCGGCGCGCGACTACAAGAGCTTCGTCGCCGAGCTCAAGAAGAACCCGGCCAAGCACAGCTACGCCACCTCCGGCACCGGCGGCATCGGCCACATGCAGATGGAGTTGTACAAGACGCTGGCCGGCGTCTTCGTGCTGCACATCCCCTACCGCGGCGCGGGCCCGGCGCTCAACGACACGGTGGCCGGCCAGGTGCCGATGATCTTCGACAACCTGCCGTCGGCGCTGCCCTTCATCAAGGACGGCCGCCTCATCCCCATCGTCGTCGCGGCGCCTCAGCGCCTGGCGGCGATGCCCAACGTGCCGACCTTCAAGGAAGTTGGCCTGGAGCCTGTCAACCGCATGGCCTACTACGGCATCCACGGCCCCAAGGGCCTGCCGCGCGACATCGTCGACAAGGTCAACGCGGCCGTGCGCAAGGCGCTGGAGATCCCGGACGTGAAGAAGCGCATCGAGGACACGGGCTCGCTGATCGTGGCCAACACGCCCGAGCAGTTCGCGGCCCAGATCGCAGCCGAGTTCGAGGTCTACAAGAAGGTCGTCGCGCAGCAGAAATTGAAGCTTGACTGACGTGAAGCCCCTCGTCCAACGAGTACGTTGGCCGGTCCCCCGAGGGGACGGCGATGCTTGCGGCATTGAGCCGCAAGCACATCGCCAGCGCGGGCCGGCTTGGGAGCGGCCCGGCGCTCGGCCCGAACACCCAACGCGGCATGGGCGGTAAAGCCACTGATCCAGCGATCGAGTCCTTCATCGAGGCGCTCTGGCTGGAGGACGGCCTGAGCGCCAACACCCAGGCGGCCTACCGGCGCGACCTGGCGGCACTGGCCGCGCTGATGGCGCCCAGGCCCCTGGACCAGTGCACCGAAACCGATCTGTTGGCGCTGTCGGTGGCGAAGCAGCGCGGCAAGACCAGCAGCGCCAACCGCCGGCTGTCCGCGATCAAGCGCTACTTCCGGTGGGCGCTGCGCGAAGGCCGCGTGGCGGCGGACCCGACGCTCAAGCTCACCGCCGCCAAGCCGGAGCACCGCAACGTCAAGACGCTCAGCGAGGCCCAGGTCAGCGCGCTGCTGGCGGCGCCCGACGTGAACACGCCGCTGGGCTTGCGCGACCGCGCCATGATGGAGCTGATGTACGCGAGCGGGCTGCGCGTGTCCGAGTTGGTCACGCTGAAAAGCGCCTACGTGTCGTTCAAGGACGCGGTGCTGCACGTCACCGGCAAGGGCAGCAAGGCGCGCATCGTGCCCTTTGGCGAGCATGCCGCAGACTGGATGGCGCGCTACCTGCGCGAGGCGCGTGCCGAGATCCTGGCCGGCCAGAGCAGCGACGACCTCTTCGTCACGGCCCGCGGCGCCGGCATGACGCGCCAGATGTTCTGGACGCTGATCAAGCGCCATGCGCTGGCGGCGGGCATCACGGTGCCGCTGTCGCCGCATACCCTGCGCCACGCCTTCGCGACGCATCTGCTCAACCATGGTGCAGACCTGCGCGCCGTGCAACTCCTTCTGGGGCATGCCGACCTGTCGACGACGCAGATCTACACCCATGTGGCGCGCGAGCGCCTGAAGGCGCTGCACGCCCAGCACCATCCGCGCGGGTAACTACCCCTGTGGACGGTGCACAACAAGGCCGGCCCGCGACCTGGGGCTGGCGGCAAACTCCATCGGCATTGCAAGACCCCAGGGAGTCGCCATGCCTGTGTACCGCCTGCTGCCCGTCGCGTTCGCCGCACTGAGCCTCCTGGGCGCCACCGCCGCACGCGCCGACGACGCCAACAGCCTGGAACGCGTGACCGTCATCGGCTCGCGCAAGTCTCTGCCTGCCGCGTCCAGCACCGAGACGCTGGTGCCGGTGGACATCTACTCGATGAACAAGGTGGTCGAGGGCGGCGGCCAGTTCGACCTGGCGCAGACGCTGCAGTACCTGTCGCCATCGTTCAACTCGACGCGGCAGACGGGCGCCGACGGTGCCGACCTGATCGACTCCGCGGCGCTGCGCGGCCTGGGCTCGGACCAGACGCTGGTGCTGGTGAACGGCAAGCGCCGCCACACGGTGGCGCTCGTGAACCTGTTCGGTGCGCGCAACCGCGGCACGACGGGCACGGACATGAACTCCCTGCCGCTGCTGGCTATCGACAACGTGCAGGTGCTGCGCGACGGCGCGGCGGCCCAGTACGGCTCGGACGCCATTGCCGGCGTCATCAACGTGCAGCTCAAGAAGAAGGCCGGCTGCGAGGCCGTGGCGGGCTATGGCCAGTACTCCAAGGGGGACGGCAAGAACTACCTCGCCTCGGCCTACTGCGGCGTCAAGCTGGGCGACGGCACGCTGGGCATCACCGGCGAATGGCAGGACCGCGGGCGCTCCAACCGCGCCGACCCCGACAACCCGCGCACCATCGGCGACACCCAGGTCAAGAACAAGACCGTCTACCTGAACGGCGAGTTCCCGGTGACAGGGGCCGACAGGCTCTACCTGACGGCCGGCGCCCAGAACCGCGACGCCTCGTCCGCCGCCTGGGCCCGCAACGGCGACGACGACATCCCCAGCCGCAACTCCGCCGCGATGTATCCCAACGGCTTCGTGCCCTACATCAACGGCACCATCGAGGACCGCTACCTGATCGTCGGCTGGAAATCGGCCTTCGCCGGCTGGGACACCGACCTGTCGCAGACCTACGGCAGCAACAAGCTGCGCTACAACATCAGCAACACGCTGAACGCGTCGATTGCCAACAAGGACCTGCTGGCGGGTGGCAAGGGCATCAGCGCCACCAGCTTCGACGCCGGGGGCTTCGGCTTCAGCCAGGCGACGACCAACTTCGACGTCAGCCGCTTCTTCCCCGACCTGGCTGGCGGCAGCAACATCGCCTTCGGCGCCGAGTACCGCCGCGAGAAGTACGACATCGTGGCCGGCGAGCCCGGCTCCTACATCGACGCCGACGGCGTGGGCTTCGGCGGCAATGCCGGCAGCCAGGGCTTCCCGGGCTTCCAGCCCTCGGACGCCACCCACAAGAGCCGCAACAGCCAGGCCCTCTACCTGGACTGGGAGGCCACGCTGACGCCGTCGTTGACGCTGGACGCCGCCCTGCGCGGCGAGCACTACAGCGATTTCGGCTCGACGACGACGGCCAAGCTGGCCGGCAGCTACAAGGCCAGCAAGGAGCTGCTGCTGCGCGCCGCGGCCAGCACGGGCTTCCGCGCGCCCAGCCTGCAGCAGCTCTACTTCTCGTCCACCTTCACCGACTTCATCAGCGGCAGGCCGCTGGACGTGGTGCTGGCCCCCAACGGCAGCAAGATCACGAACGCGGCCGGCGTGCCCGCGCTGAAGCAGGAGAAGTCCAAGAACTTCACCGTCGGCTTCACGCTCAAGCCCAGCACCGACACGGCGATCACGGCAGACCTCTACCAGATCAACATCCGCGACCGCATCGTGCTGTCCGGCCGCTTCGACGCGGACAACTACCCGGCGCTGGGCGCCATCCTGCAGGGGCTTGGCGTGGGCCAGGCGCAGTTCTTCGTCAACTCGGTCAACACCCGCACCCGCGGCCTGGACCTGACGGCCTCCAACCGCGCCAAGCTCGGCGCCGGCCAGCTCAGCACCTTCCTGGCGCTGAACGTCAGCCGCACGACCGTGACGGCCATCAACGCGCCGACGTCGCTGAAGGGCTTCGAGGACGTGCTGCTGTCCGAGCGGGAGCGCCTCTTCATCGAGCAGGGCGGGCCGCGCGCCAAGGCGACGCTGGGCTTCGAGTACGGTCAGGGTGCCTGGACGGGCGAGGCCAAGATCGTCCACTTCGGCCGCCAGACCCAGGGCGGGTTCTCGGACGGCGTCTACCTGCGCTACCAGCCCAGGACCTCCATGGACCTGGGCTTCAGCTGGCAGGCCACGCCGGCCCTCAAGCTCAGCATGGGCGGCAACAACGTCTTCAACGTGAAGCCGTCGCGCCAGAACCCGGACGAGACCGACAACGGCTTCTACTACGACAGCGTGCAGTTCGGCCTGAATGGCGCGTCCTACTTCGCGCGCGCCCACTACCGGTTCTAGGAGCGTCGCTGACAATCCGGGCGGATGGACCACAGCTTCCTCTCCGCCCTGATCCTGCTGTTGCTGGTGCTCGACCCGCTCGGCAGCCTGCCCATCTTCATCCCCATCATGCGCGCGGTGCCCAAGGAGCGCCGCACCCGCGTGGCGCTGCGCGAGGTGGGCATTGCCTTCTGCGTGCTGTTCGGCTTCATGTTCGTCGGCGAGTCGTTCCTCAGCCTCATGCACCTGTCGGAGCGTTCGCTGGAGGTGGCCGGCGGGGTCATCCTGATGATCATCGCCATCCGCATGATCTTTGGCAGCTCGGCCGAATCGGCCTACGGGCTGGAGCCGGGCAGGGAGCCGCTGATCTTTCCACTGGCCGTGCCGTTGCTGGCCGGGCCCTCGGCCATGGCCACGGTGCTGCTGCTGGCGTCGCGCCAGCCGGATCGCATCTACGAGTGGATAGGCGCGCTCAGCGCGGCCTTGCTCGTGTCAGGCATCGTCCTCGTGCTGGCCGACCGCATCCGCAAGCTGCTGGGCGATTCGGTCGTCTCGGCGATCGAGAAGCTGATGGGCCTGGTGCTGACGGCGATCGCGGTGGAGATGGTGCTGGCCGGCCTGAAGCGCTACTTCGTCGGCGGGCTCTGAGGCGTGACCGAGAACAGGCCCTGTGGCCTGTTCGACGCCTGCCGCAGGCCGGGCGGCCTGCCAGCCGGCTGGCATGAGCGGGACCGAGAACAGCCCCTGCGAAAGCTCTGGCGACTGGCAGGCCGCCCGGCATGAGCACGGACGGAGGCCGGCCTGCGACGGCCAGCCTGCCGCTACGAGCCGCGCGCCTACTTCTGCTTCAGCTTGGCTTCCTTGCCCTTGGGGATCACCGAGGTCATGGGCGGGACCGGGCGGTCGGAGCCGGCGGCCTTGCCCGGTCCCGTGTCCTTCTTGGGCTTCTTGGTCATCTTGTTGCTGCGTTGTTCGGTGTTGGCCATGGCCCCTCCTTGGTAGGAAATTGAGGAAGGCCGCACTATGCCTCACCGTGCCTCGGTGCTGGCAATGGGCCGAACGCCAATGCCGCTGCCGCAGTGTCGGTGAGCGCGGCGCCGTCCTCTGGCGTGGACGAGTCCAGCGGTGTCCCCGTTGCCGCGCCAAACGCGGAGCGAATGGCCGTGAAAAACGGGCCCCGCGTCTCGCCGCGGCGGCGTACCTGCGCATCGGCCCAGGCCTGCAGTCGGCGCGCGTCGCCGGCGTGGCCCTGGTGCCAGGCGGCCCAGGGGAGGGCGTCGGCCATCCACCACAGCATCCCCTCGGCCTGAAGCAGCATGGCGGCATCGCGCCCGGCCTGCAGAGCGTCGGCGTCGGCGCTGCGCAGCAGCTGCGCGCTGGCATTCACCGCCAGCAGCGGCACCTGCTCGCGCTGCATTTCACGGGCCCAGACCTCGGCGACCGCGACAGCGAGCACCTGGCAGGCCTCGTCCAGCTGGCCCAGCTGCACGAGGGCCTGGCCCAGCGCATTGGCCACCGGCCAGCATTCGAACTCCGCGCCCTCGGCCTGGCAGTCGGCGAGCAGCGCGGCGCAAGCGCGGCGGTAGCCATCGAGGTTGCCGCTGTCGCGCAGCACATAGGCCTGCAGCTGCAGCAGATAGCGGCGTGCCACGATGCACCAGTCGGGCGCGACCTGCCTTGCCATGTCGGCCAGCAGTTCGTCCACGTCCGCGTGAGAGTCCAGTCGCATCAGCAGCCGGCGCTCAGCACAGCGCGACTGATACAGGCGTCGCCGGTCGCCGCGTTCGCGCAGCAGCGGCTGGGCCAGGCGCAACTGCTCCAGCGCCTGCTGGGGCTGCCCGAGCTGGCTGTGGGCACCGAAGATACCGCGCGCATGCGCCAGCAGCAGCGCGAGCTCGCCCGTCTCGGGTGCGGCGGCCTCGGCGGCCTCAAACCAGCGCAGCCCCTCCACGCGCATGCCGCCCGCAGCCCAGAACATGCAGCTCGCGCACAGCAGGTGCAGCGCATCCTCGCGCGCGCCGGCCGGGGCTTGCGCCCCCAGCCCGAAGCGCAGTGCGCCACGCAGGTTGTCCAGCTCCTCGCGCAGCGGCGGCAGCCAGCGGTGCTGCGGCGTGTGCAACTCCTCGATATCTGCCCGCTCGAAGCGCAGCCGCAGCCCGCGCAGGTGCGCCGTGCGCGCGGCGGGCTCGTCGCCGGCCTCGGCCAGGCGTTCCAGCGCGTAGCGGCGCACGCTGTTGAAGAAGAACAGGCGAGGCCCCTGCGGCGTGGATTCGGGCACCAGCAGCGAGCGCTCCAGCAGCGCGTCGACGAGGTCCAGCGGCAGGTCCTCGCCCTGCAGACCGCGCAGCTGCGCCTCGGCTGCCCCGGGCGTGACGCTGCCGGCGAAGACGCTCAGCCATTGCAGCGCGCGCTGCTCGGCCGATGGCAGCAGGGCGTAGGTCCAGTCCAGCGCCGCTGTGAGCGAGCGCTGGCGGGCTGCGGCGTCGCGTGCACCTCGCGTCAGCAACGCGAAGCGCTGGCTCAGCCGCGTGCGCACGCCGGCCGTCCCCAGCAGCGGCACGCGCGCCGCCGCCAACTCCAGCGCCAGCGGCACGCCGTCCAGGCTGCGGCAGATGGCTGCGATGTCGGCATGCTCGGCCGGCGTCGGCACATAGCCCGGCTGCAATTGGCGCACGCGATCGCAGAAGAGCCGGGCGGCCGCATAGCCGTCGGGCGGGGGAGCCGGGTCGGCCAGGTCCTGCGGCAGGGCCAGCGGCGCCAGCGGTAGCACCTGCTCGCCGCCCACGCGCAGCGGCAGCTGGCTCGTGGCCAGCACCGTGAGGCGCGGCGCGGCGGCCAGCAGCGTCGCCAGCAGTGCGGCCACGGCGTCCACCAGGTGCTCCGCGTTGTCCAGCACCAGCAACAACTGCAGCGGGGCCAGTGCCTGGGCCAGCGCTGCGGCGCTGCCGCTGGCGCGCGCGCCTAGGTGCAGCGTCTGCGCAATGCTGGGCACCATCGGGCCATCGTCGGCCAGCGATTCCAGCCTCACCACCCACACGCCGTCCGGCCAGGCGCCGGGCTGGCCTTGGGCCTCGGCGGCGGCGGCCAGCGCCAGGCGTGTCTTGCCCACGCCACCCAGGCCGCACAGCGTCACCAGGCGGCTGTCGCCCAGCAACTTCATCAGGTGGCGCAGGTCCTGGTCGCGGCCCACCAGCGCGGGGCGTGCCGGGGTCGCGGGAGCGGCAAGCGGTGGGCCGGCCCTCACGGCCGGCCGCACCTCGGCGACAAAGCGGTAGCCGCGCCGCGCCACCGTCTCCACATAACGCGGTGCCCGGGCGTCGTCGCCCAGCGCCGCACGCAGCGCGTTGACGGCCACCTTCAGCACCGACTCCGTCACGTGCCGGTGGCCCCATACGCCGTCCAGCACGGCGTCCTTGCTCATGAGCTGGCCCGGCCGAGCCGCCAACAGCGCCAGCACGGCCAGCGGCCGGCCGGTCAGCGCCAGCGTTTCACCGTCGCGCGTCAGGCAGGCCTGGGCGTAGTCCAGCACGAAGGGGCCGAACGCCATCGGGCCGGGTTGCGCGGGCAGGATGGCGTCGGTGTCAGGGGCGGTCACTGCGGCGGATTCTGCCGGGTGCTGCAAGCCTTCCCTTCCGGGGCTCACCCGCAGACGTGGGGGAAGGTTTAACCAAGCCCTAACCGTGCGTTGACGACTTCAACCGCGGATCTGCCGAGACTGCCGTCCATCCCAAACGCACCTCAACCCTGACGACTGGTTCCCCATGAAAAAACTTCTCCTCTCCCTCGCCACCGGCCTGGCCGGCTATGCCCTGAGCTGCGGTCTTGCCCATGCCCAGGTCACCATCGACCAGAACAAGGCGATGGCCGGCAACGTCACGCCGGGCGATACGGCCGGCTTCCCCATCACCATCAGCCAGCCCGGCAGCTACAAGCTGACGGGCAACCTCACCGTGCCTGCCGGGGTGATGGGCATCGAGATCACGGCCGACAACGTGACGCTGGATCTGAACGGCTACACGGTCCGCGGGCCAGTGACCTGCCTGCGCAACTCGAGCACCCGCATCGTCAGCTGCTCCGCACTGGACGCCTTCGCCTTCGGCATCTTCTCGATGCAGAAGGACTCCGTGGTGCGCAACGGCAGCGTGCGCGGCTTCGGTGCCATGGGCGTCTATTTCACGGATTCGGGCTCCGGCTCGGCCGAGAACCTGCGGGTCAGCCACAACGGCGGCATGGGCATCAAGATCGCACGGGGCAACATGGTGGGCGTCGAGGCCGAACTCAACGGCACCTCGGGCATCGTGGTGGGCGGCCTGGCCACCCGCTGCACCGCGCGCGACAACGGCGGCACCGGCATCCAGGCCGTGTATGCGCAAGAAAGCATGGCCACGGGCAATCACAACTACGGCATCGACGGCCGCGTGCGCGCCAACGTGGCCAATGACAACGGCATCAGCAACTTCACGCAGGGCTCCATCTCGATGGGCGCCAACCTGAACGGCTTCACGCTCTATTGAGCCCGGCCAGGGGCGGTCACGCCGTGAAGTACTGAGCCCGCCCAGACCTCCTCCTTCAAGGAAAAATCCAATGAAACATGCCAAGACCTTCCTCGCTGCGGCCGCGCTGGTGCTGGCCAGCACCGCAGCGAGCGCGGACATGGTGAGCTACGCGTTCACCGGCAGCGTCAGCTTTGACGAAGCCGACCGCGGCTACCAGACCTTCGCGGGCAGCTTCAGCTTTGACAGCACCGCCGCCAACCAGGTCGTGGATCCGAGCGGCACAACGGGCAGCTACACCGGCACGGGCGCGCCCTGGGCCATGAGCCTGGCGTTCGACGGCGGCGCGCAACTGGACTTCGGCAGCGCGGGCTTTCACGTCAACGTGATGAACGACCTGGGCGGCTACGACTGGTTGGGCCTGCTGGGCAGCGGCAACGCGGGCACGGTGAGCGCGGGGCTGTACGACTTCACGATGGCGCTGTTCGGCAATGCCGGGCTGCCGCTGCGCACGGGCGGCTTCGCGCTGGCGGACTTCGGCTGGTCCGATTTCAGCTGGGAGTCGGGCGCCGGCACGCTGCAAGGCATGTTCACGTCGCTGAACTGCACGGCCGGCTGCGACGCGGTCAACCCCGGCGGTGGTGGCGAGAATCCCGCCACGGTGCCCGAGCCGGGCAGCCTGATGCTCGCCGTCTCGGGTTTGTGGCTGCTGCTGCGCAGCCGTCGCGGTTGAGTGGGAGGCAGCGATGAACGCACATCAAATCCTCCTGGTGCGCCAGAGCTTCGCGCTCGTCGAGCCACGGGCCTTGCAGGCCGGCGCGCTTTTCTACGACAAGCTGTTCGAGCGCGACCCCTCCGTCAGCAGGCTGTTCCGCACGGACATGGCGGCACAGAGCCGGCGCCTGTTCCAGATGATCGGCGACGCCGTGGCCTTGTTGGACCATCCCGAGCAGCTCTACGCCGTGCTGTCCGTGCTGGGCGTGCGGCACGTCACCTACGGCGTGCGCGACGATCACTACGAGGCCGTCGGCGGCGCGCTGCTGGACACGCTGGCGGCGTCGCTGGCCGAGGCCTTCACGCCCGCGGTGCGCGAGGCGTGGGCGGACTTCTACGCACGCGTGAGCCGCGTCATGCGCGAGGGCGTCCCGCAACCGGCCTGAGCGCCGCTCAGCCCGCCACGTCGGCCCGCCATGCGGCGTGGCCGGGCGAGGCCTGCCAGGCCTGGGCGGTGATGTCGTAGCGCTTGCAATCCATGTCATACCACCGGCCCACGCCGGTGTAGCTCATGCCCAGCCGCTCCATGACGGTGGCGGAGGGGGTGTTCTCCGGTTGGCAGACGGCGCAGATCAGCGCGGGCTTCAACGTCGCGAACGCCCAGCCGACCATGTGCCGCGCCGCCTCGCTGGCATAGCCCTGGCCCCAGGCATCCTGGCGCAGGCGCCAGCCGGTCTCTAGCGGGCCGTCCGGGTCGCGGTTCAGGTGTTGGATGCAGCCGCAGCCGATCAGGTCGCCATCGTCGCGGCGCACGAACCCCCACCAGGAATAGCCCAGCTCGGCCCAGCGGGTCTTCACGCGATCGATCATGGACTGCGTGTCCGCGGGCGTGTCGGGCCGGCCGGTGATGTAGCGCATGACGACGGGATCGCGGTTCAGGCGATGCAAGGCGTCGAAGTGGCTGTCGTTCAGCGGCTCCAGCCGCAATCGGGGCGTGATCAGCAGGGTCATGGTGAGGCGCAATGAGGTTCGAGGCGGCATTCTGGAGTGCCCGTTCTCACGATTCGAAAGTCACTTTTCAAATCGTGAAAAGCAATCATGCTGCACCGCCGCAAGATTTCTCATTATGGCGAATGATGTTTTGCGATTTGAAATTACAGATATAAACTATTGATTTAAAACGATTAAGTTTTTTGTCTTATATAAGACTTGGGGGTGCCCAAGGGCAGGGCCGAGGACTAGTCTTGAGCCATCGGTTTTCGATGTCTGCAAGGAGATTTACATGACCCGCCTCACCCGTGACCAACAGATCGCCGCCCTCGAAAAAGACTGGGCCGACAACCCCCGCTGGAAGGGCATCACCCGCGGCTACACCGCGGCCGACGTGGTCCGCCTGCGCGGCAGCATCGCCATCGAGCACACGCTGGCCAAGCGTGGCGCCGAGAAGCTCTGGGGCCTCGTCAACAGCGAGCCCTTCGTCAATGCCCTCGGCGCGCTGACCGGCAACCAGGCCATGCAGCAGGTCAAGGCCGGCCTGAAGGCCATCTACCTGTCGGGCTGGCAGGTCGCCGGTGACGCCAACAGCAATGGCGAGATGTACCCCGACCAGTCGCTGTACTCGGTGGACTCGGTGCCCAAGGTCGTCAAGAAGATCAACGCCACCTTCGCCCGCGCCGACCAGATCCAGTGGAGCGAAGGCAAGGACGACATCGACTTCTTCGCCCCCATCGTGGCCGACGCGGAAGCCGGCTTCGGCGGCGTGCTCAATGCCTTCGAGCTGATGAAGGCCATGATCGAGGCGGGTGCCGCTGGCGTGCACTTCGAAGACCAGCTGGCCAGCGCCAAGAAGTGCGGCCACATGGGCGGCAAGGTGCTCGTGCCCACCCGTGAGGCCGTCGCCAAGCTCGTCGCCGCCCGCCTGGCTGCCGACGTGATGGGCACGCCCACGCTGCTGGTCGCCCGCACCGACGCCGAAGCCGGTGACCTCGTCACCGCCGACATCGACGACAACGACAAGCCCTTCTGCACCGGCGAGCGCACCGTCGAAGGCTTCTACCGCACCCGCAATGGCCTGGACCAGGCCATCAGCCGCGGCCTGGCCTACGCGCCCTACGCCGACCTGATCTGGTGCGAGACCGGCAAGCCCGACCTGGCCTTCGCCAAGGCCTTCGCCGACGCGATCCACGCCAAGTTCCCCGGCAAGCTGCTGGCCTACAACTGCTCGCCGTCCTTCAACTGGAAGAAGAACCTGGACGACGCCACCATCGCCAAGTTCCAGCGCGAGCTGGGTGCCATGGGCTACAAGTTCCAGTTCATCACGCTGGCCGGTTTCCACAGCCTGAACTACTCGATGTTCAACCTGGCCTACGGCTATGCCCGCAACCAGATGAGCGCCTTCGTCGAGCTGCAGGAGGCCGAGTTCGCCGCCGCCGAGAAGGGCTTCACCGCGGTGAAGCACCAGCGCGAGGTCGGCACCGGCTACTTCGACGCCGTCACGACCACCATCGAGGCCAATGCCTCCACGGCGGCGCTGAAGGGCTCGACGGAAGACGAGCAGTTCTTTGACGCCAAACACGGTTAATCACAGTCAGCGTCAACTCCTGACTTTCACGACCCGCTTAGGCGGGTCTTTTTTTTGTCATGCGCGCCCGGCAGCTTCCCGGCCGCGCCGTCGATGACGGGGCCCGGCTGCCCGAGCGTCGTTCAGCGCCGCGCGACCTGGAAGGTCCCGACCGCGCCGTTCAGCGTCGTCGCCTGCTCGCGCAGGCTCTCGGCCGCGGCGGTCGACTCCTCCACCAGCGCAGCGTTCTGCTGCGTGACCTGGTCGAGCTGGGCGATCGCGATGTTGACCTGGGCGATGCCGTCGGACTGCTCGGCCGTTGCCGCGGTGATCTCGCTCATGATGTCCTTGACGCGCTGCACGGCGCCGACCAGCTCGTCCATGGTCTTGCCCGCCTCGCCCACCAGGCGCGAGCCGGCCTCGACGCGCTCGACGCTGCTGCCGATCAGGCCCTTGATCTCCCGCGCCGCATCCGCCGAGCGGCCGGCCAGCGAGCGCACCTCGCTGGCCACCACCGCGAAGCCGCGCCCCTGCTCGCCGGCGCGCGCCGCCTCGACGGCGGCGTTCAACGCCAGGATGTTGGTCTGGAAGGCGATGCCGTCGATCACGCCGATGATGTCGGCGATCTTGTGCGAGCTGGCGTTGATCTCGTCCATGGTGTGAACGACCTGGGCAACCACCTCGCCGCCGCGCTGGGCCACGCTCGCAGCCGACACGGCCAGCTGGTTGGCCTGACCGGCCGACGCCGCCGACTGCTGCACCGTGCCGGTCAGCTCTTCCATCGCGCTGGCCGTCTGCTCCAGGCTGGAGGCCGCCTTCTCGGTGCGGGCGCTCAAGTCCTGGTTGCCGCTGGCGATCTCTGCCGAGGCAGTGCCGATGGACTCGGCCGAATCGCGGATGCTGCCAATGGCCTGCGCCAGCGTCTCGCGCATGCGGCGCAGCGTGGTCTGCAACTGGCCGATCTCGTCGTCGCGTGCGGCCAGCCCCGAGCCGGAGCGCATCAGGTTGCCGTCCGCCACGCGCTCGGCGAGTTCGTTGGCGGCGGCCAGCGGCAAGGTGATGCTGCGCGTGATGTGCCAGGCGGCGGCGATGCCCAGGCCCAGCATGGCCACGCCGAAGCCCAGCAGAAGCAGCCGCCCGTTGGCGTTGGCCGCGTCGATGTGGGCGGCGGTTTGGTCGATGCTCTTGCGCTGGTGGTCCAGGAATTCCTGCATGCGCGCCAGGTAAACCTTGGAGCCGGGCACGAAGGCCTCCATCAGCTGCCTCTCGGCGGCTTCGGCCTGGCCGTCCTTCTTGAGCCTGACGACCTCCTCGCGCGCCGCGATGTAGGCCTTGCGCGCCTCGCCGACCGCGTCGAAAAGTGCCTGCTCCTCGGGCGAACGGATCAGCGTCCTGAGCTTGTCCTGCATCTCGCCGGAGGACTTGGTGGACTGGTCCTGGTCTTCCTTGAACAGCGCCACCAGCGAGGTGTCGGAACTCTTGGCGATGGCCATCGTGCGGCGCACGCCGGCATTGATGTTGCGGTTCCAGTCGGAGATCAGCCTCTCCTTGGCCAGCGGCTCGTCCATCATCTGTCGCGTCGCCGCGGCCGTCGAGGCCAGGCGCAGCGAGGCCAGCGCGATGACGCAGCCCGCCAGCACCAGCACCAGCGCAAAACCGGCCGCCAGTCGCTTGCCGATGGATAGATTGATCATGGTCTCCTCCAGTCTTCTCGTTCGCACACGGCGCAGCCGTGCCGGGCAACCGAGGATGCTAGTGGTGCCCTAGCTGCCGGGGCAGCACCAATCTGGGACTTCGATCACGCAGTCCGCAACAAAAGAGGCAGGGCGCCTCAGCGGGAGGCCGCCAGCAGCGCCCGGTACTCGTCGGCGCTGGCGATGCGCGGGTTGGTCTTGTGGCAATGATCCAGCAGCGCCCGCTCGACGATGCGATCGTCCAGCCCGGGGCCGACGCCCATGGCCGCGAGGCCGGCGGGCAGGCCCAGCCGGGCGTTCAGGGCCGTGATGGCGTCGGCCGCCGCGTCCGCGTCGCGGCCGGCCAGGCCCATGGCCTGCGCCAGGCGCGCGATGCGGTCCTCGCGCCGCACGCTGTCGGCCCCGGCGTTGAAGCGGATGACGGCCGGCAGGAAGACGGCGTTCAGCGTGCCGTGGTGCAGGCGCGGCTCCAGGCCGCCCAGCGCATGGCTCAGCGAATGCACGGCGCCCAGCCCCTTCTGGAAGGCCAGCGCGCCGTGCACGCTGGCGCACATCATGTCCAGCCGTGCATCGCGGTCCTGGCCGTCGAGCGTGGCGCGCTCGATCGCGCCCCAGCCGCGGCGCAGGCCCTCCAGCGCGATGCCGTCGGCCGGCGGGTTGAAGGCCGGCGCCAGGAAGGTCTCGATGCAGTGGGCGATGGCATCCATGCCGGTCGCCGCCGTCAGGTGCGGCGGCAGGGCCAGCGTCAGCTCGGGGTCGCAGACGGCCACCTTGGGGAGCAGCTCCCAGTTGTGGAAGCCCAGCTTGCGGCCGTCGTCGACGATGAGAATGGCGCCGCGCGCCACCTCGCTGCCGGTGCCGGCCGTCGTCGGCACGGCGATGACGGGCAACACCGCGGGCGTGATGTCGGCCGCGCCCCCCTCGATGGTGGCCCAGCGCTTCAGCGGCCCCTCGTGCGTGGCCGCGATGGCCACGCCCTTGGCCAGGTCGATGCTGGAGCCGCCGCCGATGGCGACCAGGCCGTCGCAGCCCTGCTCGCGCAACTGCGCCACGGCCAGGCGCACGGCGGCCTCGGTCGGGTTGGGCGGCGTGCGGTCGAAGACGGCGGGTGGCGTGGCGAAGGCAGCCAGGGCCCGGTCCAGCACGCCGGCCGCGCGCACGCCGGCATCGGTCACCACCAGCGGCCGCTGCAGCCCCAAGCGCTCGCATTCGGCGGGCAGCAGCCGGCTGGCGCCGAACTCGATCTCGATGCGGGTCACGTGAAGGATCTGGGCCATGGCCGTGGTCTCCGGAATGTTCTTGGTCATCCTAGTGCCGCGTGTCTAGACTCACCGTCATGCGCGCGACTCGCCCGGCCCTGCTGCTCGCCTTCGTCCTCGCCGCCTGTGGCGGCGGAGGAGGCTCGTCTCCCGCGCCGACGCCACCCGCCGTCGACACCCAGCCCGGGCTGACGGACTCCACGGTCTATTCCTCGGCGGCGGATGCCTCGCTGCCGGGCGCCGTGGAGGCCGCCGCGGTCAGCTCGCAGACGCTCACGGCCAACGGCCAGACGCTGGGCTATTCGGCCACCGCCGGCCACCTCATCGCGCGCGACGCAGGCGGCACCGCCCAGGCCTCGGTCTTCTACGTCGCCTACACGCTGCCCGGCCAGGACGCGGCCACGCGCCCGGTCACTTTCTTCTACAACGGCGGGCCCGGCTCGGCCTCGGTCTGGCTGCAACTGGGCAGCTTCGGCCCCAGGCGCCTGGTCAGCAACGCGCCCGACACGACGGCCGCGCGGCCCTTCCCCATGGTGGACAACGCCGAGCACCTGCTGGGCCAGAGCGACCTGATCTTCGTCAACGCCGTCGGCAGCGGCTACTCCCAGGCCATCGCACCCTTCACCAACCGCAGCTTCTGGGGCGTGAATGCCGACGCTGCGCTGTTCCGCGACTTCATCCAGCGCTGGCTGGCCGTCAACAACCGCACCGCCTCGCCCAAATACCTCTACGGCGAGAGCTACGGCGGCCCGCGCACGGCGGTGCTGGCGCGCCGGCTGCAGGAGGCGGGCGTCATGCTCGACGGCCTGGTGCTGCAGTCGCCGGCGATGGACTACAACAGCAACTGCGGCATCACCTCCAGCCAGGGCTGTGCCGGCTACCTGCCGAGCTTCGCGGCCGTTGGCGCCTTCCACCGCCTGACCCAGCCGGTGCCCACCGACCTCGGCGCCTGGGCCGCCCAGGCCCGCAGCGTTGCCGATTCCGTTTACGCGCCGGCCCTGCAGGCCTGGCAGATCAGCCGCCAGCCCGCGCCGGCCCTGTGGCAGCCGCTGGCCGAGCTGACCGGCCTGCCGGCGGCGCGCTGGCAGGCCGGCCTGGACGTGTCGGCCGACGATTTCCGGCAGTGGTTGATCCCGGGCCAGCAGCTGGGCCGTTACGACGGCCGCATGAAGGCCGCCGTCGGCAGCCCGCTCGCGGCCGACGGCGACGTGTCCAGCACCTGGATCAACGACAGCTTCGCCACCGGCATCGTCACCCACCTGCGTGACCAGCTCGGCTACCGCAACGCCTCCACCTACGTGTTGCTCAGCAACGCCATCAACTTCTGGGACTTCAGCCATGCCGGCCGGCCGCTGCCCGATACCTTGCCCGACCTGGCCGCGGCCCTGGCGCAGAACCCGCGCCTGCGCGTGCTCGCCGTCAGCGGCTATCACGACCTGGCCACGCCCTTTCACCTCACCGAGACGGACCTGGCCCGCGTCGATGCCAGCCGCGTGCAGGTCCGCAACTACGCGGGCGGCCACATGAGCTATCTCGACGACGCGACCCGCGCCGCCCAGCTCGCCGACCTCAAGGCCTTCTACGCCGCCACGCTGGCCCTGCGCGCCGCGGCCGGCGCCGGCCCCGAGCGGCGCGCGCAGGCGGCCCGGCCCGCGACAGGGATGCCCGCCGTGGACCGCGCCGGCACGCCGCAGGCGCCCGGCAGCGTGCCACCGACCCGCGAGCCCGCCGTCCAGGCGCCGCTGCGCGACCCCTGGGTGCCTCCGCACACAATGCGGGCTTCATGACCCAGCCCACCCAGCTCCTGACCCCGCGCATGGCGGGGCTGCTCCAACGCATCCACCGCGCCAACCGGCCGCCCTTCCACAGCCTCACGCCGCGCGAGGCTCGCCTCGCCTATCGCATGGGCGCCGAGATCCTGGACCTGCCGCGCGCGCCGCTGGCCCGCGTCGAAGACCTGCAGGCCGCGGGGCTGCCGGCGCGCCTGTACGCGCCCAGCGCCGAGCGCCTGCCCGTGCTGCTCTACCTGCACGGCGGCGGCTTCACCATCGGCGACCTGGAGACCCACGACAGCCTGTGCCGCCAGCTCAGCCTGCGCAGCGGCGCGGCCGTGCTGGCGCTGGACTACCGCCTCGCGCCCGAGCACCGCTTCCCGGCCGCCGTGGACGATGCCTGGGCAGCGCTGGAGTGGCTGCACCGCCAGGCCGACGGCCTCGGGCTGGACGGCGGCCGGCTCGCCGTGGGCGGCGACAGCGCGGGCGGCACGCTGGCGGCCAGCACCGCCTTCTTCGCCCGTGACCGCGGCCTGCCGCTGGCATTGCAGCTGCTCATCACGCCCGGCACCGCCAGCGGGGCCGACACGGCCTCGCACCGCTTTTTCGCCAACGGCTTCCTGCTGGATGCCGCCAGCATCGCCTGGTTCTTCGACCACTACATCGCCCGCGACCAGCGCCACGACTGGCGCTTCGCGCCGCTGGAGGCCGACGACCATTCGGGCCTCGCACCCGCCTGCCTGGTGCTGGCTGAATGCGATCCGCTGGTGGACGAGGGCATCGCCTACGCCGACACGCTGCGCGCCGCGGGCGTCGGCGTGCAGCTGGAGCTCTACCGCGGCGTCACGCACGATTTCATCAAGATGGGCCGCCAGATCCCGGAGGCCATCACGGCCCTGGACGCCTGCGCGGCCGCGATCAGGGGGCAGCTTCAGCCATGAAAAGAACCGACTTCCGCCACCTCGAGCCCCTGCGCGTGCGCTGGGCCGAGGTCGATGCCCAGGGCATCGTCTTCAACGGTCACTACCTGACCTATCTCGACACCGCCATCAGCGGCTACTGGCGCGCGCTGGCCATCCCCTACGCCGCCACGATGAAGAGCCTGGGCGGCGACCTGTTTGTTCGCCGCGCGACGCTGGACTACCGCGGCTCCGCCCGCTACGACGACCGCCTGGACATCGGCATCCGCTGCCGGGAGTTCGGCAACAGTTCCATGAAGGTGGATGGCGCCGTCTTCCACGGCGAGCAGATGCTGGTGCAGGCCGAGATGATCTATGTCTTTGCCGAGCCCGGCAGCCAGACGCCCGTGCGGCTGCCCGACCCGCTGCGGCGCCTCATGCAGGACTTCGAGTCCGGCGAGCCGGTCGTCGACGTGGCGCTGGGCCCCTGGAGCGAGCTGGGCGAGGCGGCCACCGCGATCCGGCGCGAGGTCTTCATCGAGGAGCAGCACATCCCGGCCGACATGGAATGGGACAGCGCCGACGCGAGCTGCCTGCATGCATTGGCGCGCAACCGCTTCGGCACGCCGCTGGCCACGGGCCGGCTGCTGGAGCATGTGCCCGGCGTGGCCAAGATCGGCCGCATGGCGGTGCTGAGGCCCATGCGCGGCACACGCATCGGCCGCCAGGTGCTGGAGGCGCTGATGGCCGAGGCGAAAAAACAGGGCTACCGCGAGGTGCTGCTGCACGCGCAGCTGGCGGCGGAGAACTTCTACCTGCGGGCCGGCTTCCAGCGGCGCGGCGAGCCCTTCGAGGAGGCGGGCATCGGCCACGTGGAAATGGTCAGGGCGCTCTAGCCGAGCATCTCGAAGCGCTCGACCTTGCGCACGCCCACCAGCCACGGGGCCATCGCGGCGGCGACCTGCGGCTCGCGATGGGTCCAGCCTGCGGGGTAGATCTCCATCCAGGTCCAGTGCCCTTCGGCGTCGGCCTCGGGGCGCTGCAGCAGCTCGATGGGCGCCTCCACGCGCGCCTTGCGGAAGGCGACGAGCGCCGCCTCGACGTCGTCGGCCGCGACGCGGTAGTAGACGTACAGCTGCACGCTCATTCCTGCGGCGGGATGTCGTAGGGCAGGGCGCGCGGCTGCAGCGTGGCGCCACCCGCGCTGCCCAGGTGCAGGCTGCCGCCTTCCAGCGCAGCGAGCTTGATCTCCGCGGCAACCAGGGTGCGGCCGTCGCGCGAGCCGCTGCCCGCGACGACGCCGGCCGGCTGCTCGGGATCGCCGCTGTGGAAGATCTCCTGGCCGACCGTGGCCGCGGCGTCGGTCTCGAACACCTGCAGCCGGCGCTTGAGCGTGCCGCGGTACTGGCTGCGCGCGACGATCTCCTGGCCCGGGTAGCAGCCCTTCTTGAAGCTCACGCCACCCAGCACCTCGAAGTTGATCATCTGCGGCACGAAGGCCTCGACGGTGGCACCACGCACCCAGGCCATGCCGGACTGGGCCTCGGCAAACGCCCACTCGTCCGCGCTCATGGCGGCGCCGGCCGGGGCGGGGGCGTCGGCGGGCTGTACGCGCAGCGCGCGGCCAGGAGCCGGTGCAGCGGGCAGGGTGATCTGCACCGCGTCGCCGTCGCGTGCCAGCGTCCATGCTTCAGCGGCCGGCGTGCCCAGCAGGCCGTAGACGGCGAACTCGGCGCTGGCGTCGCTGAGTTTGCACTTGGCACGCAGCACGAACATCGACAGGCGCTTCAGCGTCGCGGCCAGTGTCTCGGCGGGCAGTGCCAGCAGGATCTCGTCCTCGCCCTGCTTCCAGCCCACCAGGGTGGCCAGCAGTCGGCCCTTGGCCGTGCAGAAGCCGGCCAGGCGGGCGTGGTCGCGGTCCAGCAGCGCGAAGTCCTGGGTCAGCTGGCCGTGCAGGAAGCTGGCGGCGTCGGCGCCCTGGGCGCGGATCACGCCCCAGTCGCCAAGTCGCAGTTGGGTGCGGGGTGGGATGGATTCAGGCATGGCGGGAATTATCATTCGCGCCCTTTTGGCAGGGCTCGGATGAGGGCATGAACTGGCTGGTGCGGGCGCTGCTCGCTTTGTTGTTGATCGCGGCGCTCGCCGCGGGTGCCGTCTGGCAGTGGTTGCGCGGCCCGCTGACGCTGGCTGCGCCGTCCGTGGAGTTGTCCATCGAACCCGGCACCAATCCGGCCGAGGTGGCGCGTGCCTGGGTCGCGGCGGGCGTGCAGACCGATGCGCGCTGGCTCTACCAGTGGTTCAAGTGGTCCGGCCGGGCCAAGCAGATCCGCGCCGGCAGCTACGAGGTGCATGCCGGCATCACGCCGCGCGAGCTGCTGGACAAGATGGTGCGCGGCGACGAGGTGCTGGAGCAGCTGCGCCTCATCGAGGGTTGGAACTGGCGCCAGGTGAGGGCGGCTCTCGCGGCCGCGCCGGCGCTGAAGCCGAGGACGGCGCAGATGAGCGATGCCGAGGTGATGGCCGAGCTGGGCGAGCCGGGCCTGCAGCCCGAGGGGCGCTTCTTCCCCGACACCTATGCGTACAGCCGTGGTGTCAGCGACCTGACGGTGCTCAAGCGCGCCCGCGCTGCGATGCAGCGCCGCCTGGCTGCTGCCTGGGCGGCGCGCGCGCCCGATCTGCCGCTGAAGTCGGCCGAGGAGGCGCTGGTGCTTGCCTCCATCGTCGAGAAGGAGACCGGTGCGGCGGCGGATCGCAGCCGCGTGGCGGCCGTGTTCGTGAACCGGCTGCGCCTGGGCATGCCGCTGCAGACCGATCCCACCGTCATCTACGGCCTGGGCGAAGCCTTCGACGGCAACCTGCGCAAGCGCGACCTGACCACCGACACGCCCTTCAACACCTACACCCGCGGCGGCCTGCCGCCCACGCCCATCGCGATGCCGGGCGCGGCCTCGCTGCAGGCGACGCTGCACCCGGCACCGGTGAAGGCGCTGTACTTCGTCTCCCGCGGCGACGGCAGCAGCGAGTTCAGCGAAGACCTCACCGCGCACAATCGCGCGGTCAACAAATACATACGCGGCAAGTGACGGCACGATTCATCAGCTTCGAGGGCATAGACGGTGCCGGCAAGTCCACCCACATCCAGGCCGTGGCCGACTGGTTCCGCGCCCGGGGCGCCGACGTGCAGCTCAGCCGCGAACCCGGTGGCACGCCGCTGGCCGAGACGCTGCGCGACATCGTGCTCAAGGAACCCATGGGCTCGCTGACCGAGCTGCTGCTGATGTTCGCCGGCCGGCGCGACCATGTGGAGAAGGTCATCAAGCCCGCGCTGGCGGCCGGCAGGACGCTGCTCTGCGACCGCTTCACCGATGCCAGCTTCGCCTACCAGGGCGGTGGCCGTGGCCTGCCGCTGTCGGTGCTGGAGCCGCTGGCCGACTGGGTGCAGGAGGGCACCGAGCCCGAGCTGACGCTGTGGTTCGACCTGCCCTCGGCGCAGGCCGCCGCGCGCCGCGCCGGCGCACGGGAGGCGGACCGTATCGAGCAGCTCGACCTGGACTTCTTCGAGCGCGTGCGTGCCGGCTATGCGGCCCGCGCGGCCCAGGCGCCGCGCCGCATCGTGCGCATCGACGCCAGCGGCTCGGTCGAGCAGGTGGGCGTCCAGGTGTTGGCCGTGTTGTCGGAACGCTATCCATGCTGAACGCCGATCTGCCCTGGCTGCAGGCCCCTTTGGCCGACGCGCTGGCCCGCGCGCGCTCGCATGCGCTGCTGGTGCAGGGGCCGGCCGGTGTCGGCCAGCTGGAACTCGCCGTCAAGCTGGCGCAGAGCTGGCTGTGCGAGGACCGCGCCGAGGCCCAGCCGGCCTGTGGCCGCTGCGCCAGCTGCAAGCTGTTCGCCAGCGGCACCCATCCCGACTTCCAGCTGCTGCTGCCCGAGGCGCTGGACGCCGCGGCCCGCGAATCCCTGGGCCTGCCCTTCGAGGAGCCCGACACGCCCAAGGCCGGCAAGGCCAAGCCCAGCCGCGAGATCAAGGTCGACGCGGTGCGCAACCTGCTGGCCTTCGCGCAGGCCACGTCGGCGCGCGGCCGGGCCAAGGTGGCCGTCATCTTCCCGGCCGAGGCGCTGAACGGCGTGGCGGCCAACGCGCTGCTGAAGACGCTGGAGGAGCCCGCCGGCCTGCTGCGCTTCGCGCTGGCCAGCCATGACAGCGCCGCGCTGCTGCCCACCATCCGCAGCCGCTGCCAGCCGCTGCCCCTGCCGCTGCCCGAGCGCGAGGCCGCGCTGGCCTGGCTGGCGGCCAAGGGCGTGGACGGCGCCGCCGGACTGCTCGACGCCACCGGCGGCCGGCCCCAGCAGGCGCTGGCCTGGTCCGAAGCGGGGCTGACGGACGCCGCCTGGCAGGCGTTGCCGAAGCGCGTGGCCCGCGGCGAGGTGGCGGCGCTGTCCGACTGGGCGCCGCCGCGCGCCATCGATGCGCTGCAGCGCCTGTGCCACGACCTGCTGCGCCGCGCCCATGGCCGGCCGGGCCAGTTCTTCGCCGCGGCCTCGCTGCCGTCACCGCGCCGCGCCGCACCGCTGCTGGGCTGGGACGCCGAACTGCGCCGCGCGGCCCGGCACGCCGATCACCCACTGAACGCCGGGCTGTGGATAGAAGCGCTGGTGGCGCAGGCCCAGGCCGCCATGTCGGCCGCCGCGCGCTGACTACACTCGGGCCATGAGTGACGCCAACGCCAAGCCCGGCCAGCCGGCGCAGTTCCACCCCAGCCACATGAGCGGCGCGTTGCCGCTTCCCGCCGTGACCGGCGCGGGCATCGCGTCCGGCGCGCGGCCCAGCGTGATCCAGCTGGTGTTCAAGGAAAAGTCGGCGCTCTACGCGGCCTACATCCCGGCCTTCTCCGAGGGTGGGCTGTTCGTGCCGACCACGCGCGACTACCGGCTGGGCGAGGACATCTACCTGCTGCTGGCCCTGCCCGAGGACAACCAGCGCTATCCGGTGGCCGGCAAGGTGGCGTGGCTGACGCCGGCCAATGCCTCGGGCGGCCGCACCCAGGGCGTGGGCGTGCGCTTCCCGGGCGACGAGAAGACGCGGCTGATCCGCCTGCGCATCGAGGAAGTGCTGGGAACCGCCATTTCATCGAGCAAGCCGACCCAGACGCTCTGACCCCGTTTCGATGTTCATTGATTCCCACTGCCACCTCAGCTTCCCGGAGCTGAGGCAGAACCTGCCCGCCATCCTGGCCGACATGCGCGCCGCCCAGGTCGAGCAAGCCATCTGCATCTGCACGCAGATGGAGGAGTTCGACGCCGTGCATGCGCTGGCCGTCGAGCATCCCCAGCTCTGGGCCACCGTGGGCGTGCATCCCGACACCGAAGACATGCGCGAACCCGACGTCGCCGAGCTGGTGCGGCTGGCCGCGCTGCCGCGCGTCGTCGCCATCGGCGAGACGGGGCTGGACTACTACCGCCTCAACGGCCGCAGCATCGCGGACATGGAGTGGCAGCGCGAGCGCTTTCGCACCCACATCCGTGCGGCCAAGCAGGCGCGCAAGCCGCTGGTCATCCACACCCGGTCCAGTGCCGCCGACACGCTGCGCGTGCTGGACGAGGAGGGTGGCGAGCAGGCCGGTGGCGTCTTCCACTGCTTCACCGAAACGGCCGAGGTGGCGCTGGCGGCTGTGGAGCGCGGCTACTACATCTCGTTCTCGGGCATCGTCAGCTTCAAGAACGCGCAGGACCTGCGCGACCTGCTCAAGCTGCTGCCGCTGGAGCGCGTGCTGATCGAGACCGACAGCCCCTACCTGGCGCCGGTGCCGTTTCGCGGCAAGACCAATTCGCCGGCGTACGTGCCGCACGTGGCCCAGGCCGTGGCCGACGCGCTGGGTCTGCCGGTGGCCGAGCTGGCTGCCGCGACGGCGGCGAACACGCGGCGGCTGTTCGGCCTGCCCGAGGTGGTGGCGTGAGGGCCTGGCTCGCCGCATTCGCGCTGTCGGGCGTGGCCTTTGCGCAGGCCGCGCCCATCGACGACCTCGTCATGGCTGCGGAGCTCAACGATCCCCGCGCCGTGCTGAGCCTGCTGCTCAAGGGCGTGGACCCGAACCAGCCCGACGGGCGCGGGCGCAAGGCCATCTTCATCGCCGTGCGCGAGGAGTCGCTGCGCGCGCTGGACAGCCTGCTCGCTGCGCCGCAGACCGCTGTGGACGAAGCCAACGCCCAGGGCGAGACGCCGCTGATGATCGCGGCCATACGCGGCTCGCTGCCGGCGGCGCAGGCGCTCGTGAGGCGCGGCGCCGCCGTCAATCGCGCGGGCTGGACGCCGCTGCACTACGCCTGCGCCGGGCCGGACAACGGCGTCGCGGCCTTCCTCATCGCCCAGGGTGCCGACATCAACGCGCGCTCGGAGAACGGCACGACGCCGCTGATGATGGCCGCCCGCTACGGCAACAGCGATCTCGTGCCGCTGCTCCTGAAGGCCGGCGCCGAGCCGCGCGCGGCCAACGAGCAGGAGCTCACCGCCGCCGACTTCGCGGCCCGCGGCGGCCGCGACCTGATGGCCAGGGAGCTGCGTCGCGTCATCGAGGAGCGCCAGCGCGCCGCTGACGCCGCCAGGGCCGCGAGCGCCGCCAAATAGTTCTCGCGCGAGCCGGCGTGTAGGGGAAAGTCTTACAGCGTCTAGCGCGCTGTGCCGACTGTTGCGGCCCGAGGGCCTTGCCTACAGTGAAGCCATCGAATCACCCCGAGGCTCACCATGCTGAACACCACCCAGAACCTGGCCGACCCGTTCGCGATGCTGATCGCCCCCGAGCAGGTGATGAACGCCATCGAGCGCTCCGACCGCCTGACCCGCCTGCAGCGCCGCGTCTACCGCCCGCTGGACCGGCCCTGGATCCCGGTCAAGGGCGGCGCTGCCGATTTCGACAGCGAGATCGATGCCGAGCCGGAAGTGCCCGACCTGTCCGACGCCGACTGAAAACAAAAACGCCCGCTGATGCGGGCGTTTTGCTGGCGAGGCCGGAGCGGCGCTCAGACGCGCTTGCGGTACTCGTGGGTACGCGTGTCGATTTCGATCTTGTCGCCGTTCTCGACGAACGCCGGCACGGAGATCTCGAAGCCGGTGCCTTTCAGGCGGGCGGGCTTCATGACCTTGCCCGAGGTGTCGCCCTTGGCGGCCGGCTCGGTCTCGATCTCCCGCACGACGCTGGTCGGCAGTTCGATGGAGATGGCCTTGCCGTCGTAGAAGGTCACTTCCGCAGCCATGCCGTCTTCGAGGTAGGAGATGGCGTCGCCCATGTTCTCGGATTCGACTTCGTACTGGTTGTACTCGGTGTCCATGAAGACATACATCGGGTCGGCGAAGTAGGAGTAGGTGCACTCCTTCTTGTCGAGGATGATCTGGTCCATCTTGTCGTCGGCCTTGAAGACCAGCTCGGCACCTGCACCGTTCAGCAGGTTCTTCATCTTGATGCGCACGGTCGCCGCGCCACGGCCGCCACGGCTGTATTCGGTCTTCAGGACGACCATCGGGTCCTTGCCCTGCATGATCACGTTGCCGGCGCGGATTTCTTGAGCGAGTTTCATGGTGTTTTGCGGTGTGAGAGGCCAGGAGTTTCGGCCGGGCTGCGCACCAGACTCCAGCAGACTCCGTCTCGGTTTGGCGCGGCAAAGCCGAATATTCTAGCTGTAAACCCCGAGAAAGCGCCGCAATTGCGTCAGCAGGTCGGGCTGCGCCGCCAATTGCGCACGCCAGGCCTGCGCGTGCGCGGACGCCTGCGTCAGGTCGGGCGGTGCCTCCGGCAGGGGCGCGAGGCCGTTCCATCCACGCCATACCGCGCGCCAGGCTTCGGGGAGGGCGGCGCGCGTCATGAACGCTTCCAGCTTGGCGTGGTGGGCGTCGTCGTGCTGGGGGTAGATGTGCCACACGAAGGCCTTGCCGGCCCATTGCGCGCGCACGAAAGAGTCCTCGCCGCGCACGAAGTTCAGGTCGCAGGCCCACAGCAGTCGGTCGTAGTCGTCCTGGGCCAGGTAGGGCAGGGCGAGCGTGCGCAGCCCGGGCCGGTGAGCGGCAACGGCCGGCGCCTGCAGCGGCCCCGGGCAGGCGAGCAGCAGCGTGGGTTGCCGGGCCAGCGCATCAAGCAACGCGGGCAGGGCCGGGTTGGCGTAGGCGAACAGGCTGACGACGCGCTCGCCCTGCCGCGGTGCCCAGCCTTGCCGGGCCAGCCAGGCCGGGCCGTCGAAGCCGGCAATGTCCTCCAGCAGCCCCGGCTCGCGTAGCAGGCCGCCGGTGCGCGGCGTGAAACCCGGGTAGAAGAAATGCTTGGTCAGCCCGGCGCCGGGGCCGTGGAACTGCGGCGAGGCGAGGCCGTGGCTGCGCTCGACGTAGTCCTCTGCGCTCAGGTACTCCAGGTTGACCCATCGCGGCGCCGTGGACCGCGCGGCCATGCTGGCGACGAAGGCGGGCGGCAACTCGCAGCCGAAGGCCTCGATGATGATGTCACCGGGCTGCACCCCCCCGCTGGCCTCGGCCCAGGCGTGCACGTCGATGCCGGCGGGGCCTGCACCGCGGGTGCGGGGCGCCATCCACGCCAGCGCCGACGCGTCGTCCACCCACAGCCTCACCGGGCTCCCGCGCGCGGCCAGGTCACGCGCAAGCCGCCAGCAAACGCCCAGGTCGCCATGGTTGTCGATGACGCGGCAAAAGATGTCCCAAAGCAGCGGCGCACTCATGGGCAGATTGTCCCAGGCCAAAATCGCGCGCCATGTCGACCTCCCCCGAATCCCCGTCCCACGCCGATCTCGGCACGCAGCAGCTGGCTGAATGGTCCACCGAGCGTGCGGCCGTGGAGGCCGCCGAGAAACAGCGCGCCACCGAGATGGAGGCCGCGGCGCGCGAGGTGCGCGAGAAGCTGGTGGCGGAAGTCAATGCACTGCCTGCGCTGCCGGGCGTCTATCGCTATTTCGACGCCCGGGGCGACGTGCTCTACGTCGGCAAGGCCAAGGACCTGAAGCGCCGCGTCAGCAGCTATTTCCAGAAGAACCACGGCGGTACGCGCATCGGCATGATGGTGGCCCGCATCGCGCGGCTGGAGACGACGGTGGTGCGCACCGAGGCCGAGGCCTTGCTGCTGGAAAACAACCTGATCAAGACGTTGAACCCGCGCTTCAACATCCTGTTCCGGGACGACAAGAGCTACCCCTACCTGAAGATCACCTCGCACGCCTACCCGCGCATGGCCTACTACCGCGGCGCGGTGGACAAGCGGCACCAGTATTTCGGCCCGTTCCCGAGCGCCTGGGCGGTGAAGGAGTCCATCCAGCTGATGCAGAAGGTGTTCAAGCTGCGCACCTGCGAGGACAGCGTCTTCAACAACCGCAGCCGGCCCTGTCTGCTGCACCAGATCAAGCGCTGCTCGGGGCCCTGCGTGCCGGCCGGGCAGGGCGGCGACTACGCGCGCAACGTCGCGAGTGCCGAGCGCTTCCTGCGCGGGGAGACGGACGAGGTCATGTCCGCACTTCAGGACCAGATGATGGCGTATGCGGAGGGCCAGCACTACGAGCTGGCGGCCGAGGTGCGCAACCAGATCCAGGCGCTGTCCAAGGTGCTGCAGCAGCAGGTCATCGAGGAGAGCAGTGCGACCGGGCGTGACCGCGACGTGGACGTCCTGGCCGTCAAGGTGCAGGGCGGCCGCGCCTGCGTGAACCTCGCGATGGTGCGCGGTGGCCGGCATCTGGGTGACCGAGCCTTTTTCCCCAAGCATGTCGACGATGCCACGGCGATGCAGATGGAAGACGAGGAGGCGCTGTCGCCCGAGCGCCAGGTGCTGGAGGCCTTCATGGCCCAGCACTACCTCGCGTCGCCCGTGCCGGGCCTCATCGTCGTCAGCGAAGTGGTGGGCACCGAACTGGCCGAGGTGCTGGGCGCCCAGGCCGCCAGCCGCGTGACCGTGCAGGCGCAGCCGCGCGGCCAGCGGCGCATCTGGCTGGAGATGTGCGTCAAGGGCGCCGAGCTGGCGCTGGCGCGGCTGCTGGCCGAGGAGGGCTCGCAGCAGGCGCGCACGCGGGCGCTGGTCGATGCGCTGGACCTCGCCCCGCCCGAGATCGACAAGTTCCGTGTCGAATGTTTCGACATCAGCCACACCGCCGGCGAAGCGACGATGGCAAGCTGCGTCGTGTTCGAGGGGCATCAGATGCAGAGCAGCCAGTACCGGCGCTACACGATCGAGGGCATCACGGGAGGCGACGACTACGCGGCCATGCGCCAGGTGCTGACGCGCCGCTACAGCAAGCTGGCCGAGGCCGCCCAGCTCGGCACCGGGCGGCTGCCCGACCTCGTGCTGGTGGATGGCGGCCGCGGCCAGGTCAGCATGGCGCGCGAGGTGTTCGAGGAGCTGGGGCTGGACCTGGGCCTGATCGCCGGCGTCGAGAAGGGCGAGGGACGCAAGGTCGGCCTGGAGGAACTGGTGTTTGCCGACGGCCGCGAGAAGGTCTACCTCGGCCGGGACTCGGCCGCGCTGATGCTGATCGCGCAGATCCGCGACGAGGCGCACCGCTTCGCGATCACCGGCATGCGCGCCAAACGCGCCACCACCCGTACCGGCGGTTCGCGCCTGGAGGAAGTGCCCGGCGTGGGCCCCAAGAAGCGCGCGCAGTTGTTGCAGCGCTTCGGAGGCGTGCGAGGCGTGGCCGGCGCCAGCATCGACGAACTGGCCAGCGTGAAAGGCGTCTCGCGTGAACTGGCCGAAGAAATCTACCGCGCGCTGCACTGAGCGCCACTCCCAGGAGAACAAGTGTCCGCCCTCGACAAACTCAAGCGCGCCGCCCGCTGGCTGATCGGCCCCGTGCTGGCCGGCTGTGCGACGGCACCGCGCGCGCCGGCCCCGGCGCCACCACCACCACCCGCCACGGTGCCGGCGCCGCTGCCGTCACCCGCCGCCATGGCCGCGCCCAAGCCTGCCGGCCTGCCGGCGCCCAAGCCCGTTCGCACGCGCGACGAACTACGCCGCCAGGCCGCTGAGCGGCTCGTCATGGCCAACCCTGAAGGCACCTTCATGACCCCGGCGCCGACCCATCTGCTGACCCTGGTCGTGCTTGAGGTCGAGGTGAAGGCCGACGGCAGCGTGCGCCGCGTCAACGTCATTCGCAAGCCCAGGTATGCGCCCGAGACGCTGCAGATGGCCATCGACGCCATCCATCGGGCCGCGCCTTTCGGCGACGTCCGCCGCATGCCCGAGCCCTGGAAGTTCACCGAGACCTTCCTCTTCGAAGAGGACCGGCGCTTCAAGCCGCTCACGCTCAACTGATACCTTATCGCCACAGTCCCGCGGCCCCCGCGAAAGGGTTGGCCGGCTTGGGCACAATGCGTCCGATGGACGCTCCCACGCTCTCCCCGATTGCTGCCTACGAGCGGGCATTGACATGTTTTTGACGCTGCCAACTCTGCTGACCTGGGCCCGCATCGTGGCCATCCCGCTGATCGTGGGCGTCTTCCACCTCGGGCTGACGCCGGCGCATCAGAACCTGTTCGCCACCGCGCTGTTCATCGTCGTCGCGCTGACCGACTGGCTGGACGGCTGGCTTGCCCGCAAGCTCAACCAGACATCGTCCTTTGGCGCCTTCCTGGATCCGGTGGCCGACAAGTTCCTCGTCTGCTCGGCGCTGCTCATCCTGCTGGAGCAGCAGCGCGTGGATGCCTTCGTGGCGCTCGTCATCATCGGCCGCGAGATCGCCATCTCTGCGCTGCGTGAGTGGATGGCGCAGATCGGCGCCTCGCGCAGCGTCGCGGTGCACATGGTGGGCAAGCTGAAGACGACGGTGCAGATGGTGGCCATCCCTTTCCTGCTGTACGACGGCCAGCTCTTTGGCTTCATCCCCACGCGGCTCTGGGGCACCTGGCTGATCTACGCGGCAGTCGTGCTGACGATCTGGTCGATGGTCTACTACCTGCAGAAGGCCGTGCCGGAGATCCGCGCCAAGGCGCGATAAAAGGTTGGCTCGTCAGGCCGGACAACGAGTTGTATCGGGACTTTTCCCGCCCCGCCCGGCCCCAGGCAGGCGTCTAGAATCCGCTTCCCCGCGCGCACCCTGGCCGCTCGCCGTCGGCCTTTTCGGGCAGCGCAGTGCGCGGGATCGACATCTCATCGCAGCCCTGCACACCGTCAGGGCTCAACAGTCCGCTGAATCGTCATGAGGGGGCACGAGTGAACAAGTCCGAATTGATCGAGCACATCGCCAAGCAGGCCGACATCTCCAAGGCCGCCGCTGGCCGTGCGCTCGAAGCCGTCATCGGTGGCGTCAAGACGACGCTGAAGAAGAACGGCACCGTGTCTCTGGTGGGCTTCGGCACCTTCAGCATCACCAAGCGTGCTGCGCGTGCCGGCCGCAACCCGCGCACTGGCGATACCATCAAGATCAAATCGGCCAAGGTTCCCAAGTTCAAGCCCGGCAAGGCGCTCAAGGACGCTGTGAACTGACCCTCCGGCCGGTCCCGGAAATCCCGGGCGCTTAGCTCAGTTGGTAGAGCACCTCCCTTACACGGAGATTGTCGGCGGTTCGAGCCCGTCAGCGCCCACCACCCGCCCCTCAAGGCGGCGCCTGCCGTCTCGCATCTAGAATGCGGCTCCCCTCGAAGGCGAACCATGGTTCGCCTTCGTCGCGTCTGATCCGTCGCGTCTGACTTCTCAAGGCTCTCCGAAGATGTTTGAATTCGTCCGCGCCAACACGCGCCTGTTCCAGTTCATCCTGCTGATCCTGATCCTGCCGTCCTTCGCCTTCGTGGGCATGCAGGGCTACACCAGCATGATGGACGGCGCCAACGCCGGCGTGGCCACCGTCAACGGCCGCAAGATCACCCAGGCCGAGTGGGATGCCGCCCAGCGCGAGCAGGCCGACCGCATCCGCCGCCAGAACCCCACCGTCGACGCCAAGCTGCTGGACACGCCCGAGGTCAAGCGCCAGGCGCTCGAAGGCCTCGTCACCGAGCGCACGCTCAAGGCCGCGGCCGACCAGCAGCACTTCTCGCCCAGCGCCGAAGCCGTCAACGCGCGCTTCTGGAACGACCCCCAGTTCGCCTTCCTTCGCAACCCCGACGGCACCGTGAACAAGGGGCTGCTGGCCGCCCAGGGCATGACACCTTCCATCTTCATGGAGCGCCTGCGCCAGGACTACGCGCTGCGCCAGGTCACGACCCCCATCGAGACCTCGGTCGCCGTGGGCGCCGCGGCACCCAAGCTTGCCTTTGACGCGCTGCTGCAGCAGCGCGAGGTGCAGATGCAGCACTTCGACATCAAGGACTTCGCCGCGAAGGTCAATCCGAGCGACGCCGACATTGATGCCTTCTACAAGGAACCGGCCAACGCCGCCAAGTTCCAGCTGCCCGAAACGGCGCAGATCCAGTACGTGGTGCTCGACCTCGAGGCTCTGAAGAAGGACGTCAAGTTCACCGAAGACGACCTGAAGAACTACTACAAGGAAAACGCTTCGCGCTATGGAGTGCCCGAAGAGCGCCGTGCCAGCCACATCCTGATCAAGGTGGAGCGCAGCGCGCCGGCCGAAGAACGTGCCAAGGCCAAGGCCAAGGCCGAAGGCATCCTGGCCGAAGTCCGCAAGAACCCGGCCGAGTTCGCGGCGCTGGCCAAGAAGAACTCCCAGGACGAGGGTTCGGCACCCAACGGTGGCGACCTCGACTTCTTCAGCCGCGGTGCCATGGTCAAGGAGTTCGACGCGGCCGTGTACGCGATGAAGCCGGGCGAGATCAGCAACCTCGTCGAGACCGATTTCGGCTACCACATCATCCAGCTGACCGGCACCCGTGGCGGTGAGCAAAAGCCCTTCGAGGCTGTGCGCGCCGAGGTTGAGGCCGAGGTGCGCAAGCAGCTTGCCCAGCGCCGCTACTCGGAAGCCGCCGAGCAGTTTGGCAACCTCGTCTACGAGCAGTCGGACAGCCTGCAGCCTGCGGCCGACAAGCTCAAGCTTCAGGTCCAGACCGCCACCGTGCAGCGCCAGCCCCAGCCGGGCGCCATCGGCCCGCTCGCTTCGACCAAGCTGCTGGATGCGGTCTTCGGCGTCGAGGCCTTGCGCAACAAGCGCAACACCGAAGCCATCGAGACCGGTCCCAGTCAACTGGTGTCTGCCCACGTCACTCAGCACAACCCGGCCCGCGTGCCGCCGCTGGCCGACGTGAAGGACAAGGTTCGCGACCAGCTCGTCAGGAAGCTTGCCTCCGAGCAGGCCAAGAAGGCCGGCGAAGCGCGCGTTGCGGCGCTCAAGGCCAACCCGGCCGACACTGCAGGACTGGAAGCCGCTGTGACGGTGTCGCGCCCGATGTCGCAGAGCCTGACGCGCGCCCAACTCGAGGCCGTGCTTGGTGCCGACGCTGCCAAGCTTCCGGTGGCCCTGGGGGTTGCGGCCGACGACGGCGGCTATGTCGTCGTGCGCGTCAATCAGCTGCGCCCGCGCGACGCCGCCATCATCGACGACAAGCGGGCTGCCCAGCAGTACGCCAGCGCCTGGGCGCGCGCCGAATCGCAGGCCTACGTGGCAGCCCTGAAGTCGCAATACAAGGCGAGCATCAAAGTCGCCGCACCGGCCTCGGCCGCCAGTGCCCCCTGATTTTTAGGTTATACTTATTGGCTCTGCGGTGGCTGTAGCTCAGTTGGTAGAGTCCAGGATTGTGATTCCTGTCGTCGTGGGTTCGAGTCCCATCAGCCACCCCAAGTAATACGAAGTCCCCTATGAAGACCGGTTCTCATAGGGGATTTTTCTTTGGTGCTTTGTACTTGCCTGGTACCTGAGGGGTTCGCTATGACGAAAGCGAGCCCTGAGTGGACGTCCATGCAAGGCGCCCACCGGCCGGAAGGGGCGGTGCACTGGCACTACCAGAAGAAGTTCCCCAAGGACCTGCAAGGCCATGCACAGGCGCTCCGCAGTGAATTGCAGTCGCGGCCGCAAGCCCGCGACATCATGCTCGCCGATGGCCATGGTGCGGAACTTCGTACCCGAGCCGGCCGGCAGGCGACCGCCTCGCGGCAGCCATTTCGTACGGGCTATCCTGCAGCCATGCATCTCTTGCTTGTCGAAGACGATTTGGATCTTGGCCGTTCCCTCCAGCAGGCCCTGGCCGGTTCGGGTCACACGAGTGTCTGGTTGCGCACGTTGGCGGAAGCCGAGGCAGTAGCCGATTCCGGTCAGCACGAGTGCGTCCTCCTTGACCTCAACCTCCCTGACGGACATGGGCTGGATCTGTTGCGCCGCTGGCGGGCGCGTGGGCTGTCCGTGCCACTGATCGTCATCACAGCCAGCGACTCGTTGGGCGATCGCTTGTTGGGACTTGACGAAGGTGCGGATGACTTCATCGTCAAGCCGTTTGCTGTCGAAGAACTCGTCTCCCGGGTGCATGCTGTTACCCGTCGCGTGGCGCGGCAAGCGTCGACGGTGTGGCAGTTCGGTGACATGGTGCTGGACCCGAATCGGCGGGAGTGTCGGTGCTCCGGCATTCCGGTGGCGCTGTCTCCACGAGAGTGGGATATCTTGGCGGCCCTGGCTCGCTCGGTAGGGCGGGTCGTGCCGAAGCATCGGCTGGCGCAGGCGGTGTCGCCGCTTGGCGATCCCCTGGACTTCGGGGCCCTGGAGGTGCACGTTCACAACCTCCGTCGCAAGCTCGGGGCGACCCGGGTCAAGACGGTGCGGGGAGTCGGGTACCTGCTCGAAGAGACTCTGGCGTGAGCCCTGGGTCTGGGCTGTCGGGCGGGGACGGGACGGCTGATACGCGGGGCTCGGTTGCCCTATCGACCCGTGTGACGCTCACCGTCGCGACGTCGTTCCTGGCCGTGTTCGCGTTGTTGCTCGTTGTCGGGGCGACGCGCGCCTTGATGCACGGCAGCGGAGAGATCGACCACGCGATGATGGAAGTTGCGCGTGGCGTCGTCGTCGGTGTCAGTCGCGTCAATGATGAGATGGCCGCGCGGACCGTCATCGCCACCCACGGAGCCTTGAACGAGACCCTGAGGCAAGGTGCGGCGGTGTCGGTTCCCCACCTCTATGTCGCCCGCGACGGTCACGGACATCACGCCACCCTCGGCTCTCCCGAGATCGACCTTGCGGCCATCAGGGAGGGCGTCGGATCTCTGGACGTCGATGGTGTGAGGTTCCGCTCATACAGTTCGAGAGAAGAGGGCTGGAAGGTCGTCGTGCTGGACGCGCAGGCCGCAAGGCGGCAATCGGTGCTGGTGGAATCCATGGCCGACCTTGCGTTCTATATGGCGCTGGCCCTGCCTGTGGTGCTTGTTCCGGTTTGGCTCTCGGTCCGCACGGGGCTGTCTCCGCTGCGCCGACTCTCGGGACTCGTTCAGCGAAGGCATCCCGATGACATGAGCCCCTTGCCGGTGAGTCGCAGCTATCGTGAGTTGGTACCCCTGGAGCGCGCATTGAATGAGCAGTTCCGCCGCGCGGCCGAGCGCATCCGCAGGGAGAAGGCCTTCGTCCACGATGCGGCCCATGAGCTGAGGACGCCCTTGGCCGTGATCTCGACCCAAGCGCACCTGCTCGCAGGGAGCGCTGGCGATGCGCAGAAGGAAGCCCGGACGCGGTTGCAAGCCGCCGTTGAAAGAGCGTCGCACCTGGTGCAGCAACTGCTGCGCCTCGCGCGAGCGGATGTGGCCGGGCCCATCTCGGCCGAGAGCATTGATCTGATGGACATCGCGCGTGACGTCCTGGCCATGATTGCCGATCAGGCCGCCGCCCAGGGCACCGAACTCTCACTGGACGGGCCCGAGCACGCGCGGACACGGGGAGACGCGCAGCTCATGCGCTCGCTCATCTTCAACCTGGTGGACAACGCGCTCCGGTACGGCGGGCCGGGCGGGGACGTTGCCGTAGCGCTGGCCTTGAAATCCGGTCAGTGGATCCTCTCGGTGTCCGACTGTGGCCCCGGACTGCCGCCGCAAGACCGGGAGAGAGCCTTCGAGCGCTTCTGGCGCGGCGCGTCGAACCTCTCGCCGGGCACGGGGCTGGGGCTTGCCATCGTTCGCCAGGTGGCCCAGACGCTCGGCGGATCGGCCAGCATCCAGTCGCGCGAGGGGGGCGGGTGCATCGCCATCGTCCAGTGGCCGGTGTCGGAGGCTCTACGGCCCTAAGCGAATGCAAAGGGTTTCCTAGGCGTTCACGAAGCTGCCCCCCTCTCCAATCTCCTCATCGGGCCTCGGGCCCTTGATTGGAGAAGGACATGCAGTTTCAGAAATTCACCCGGACCGCCATCGCGACGCTTGGCCTTTGCCTGCTTGCCGCATGCGGTGGCGGGGGGCACGATGACGGCGAAAAGGTTGTTGCCTATCCGGTCGGCCGAACCAGTGTCGAATGGACGGACAGCACACGCAGTGAGCGATGTGGCGGCGTGGCGCCGGGCACGCCGCGGCGCATGCAGGCCTACGTTTGGTACCCGGCGCAGCCCGCCGCTGCAGCCTTGCCCGCGCCGTTGTTCTCCTCCTCGCAGGCGGCCACGCTGGCCGAGTTGAATGGCGTGCCGGAAGACGCGCTGCGCAAGCTGACGAGTCGGAGCTACGCAGAGGCTCCGGCCCATGATGATCGGCGGCAGTATCCGGTGCTCGTGATGTCGCATGGCGCTGGCGGTGGCGCTCCGCTTCAGTACTCGTCGACCGCGGAGGCGTTGGCCGCTGCAGGCTACGTCGTCATCGGACTCTCTCACCCGTACCACTCGCTTGCAACGTTCTATGCGGATGGCACCACGGCACTGATCGACCCGGCTTGCGATCCCGAGGGCATTCAGCCCGAGATCACGGCCACCTCGACCTTCGACGACTTCATCGCCAACTGGCGCGCCACTCTGTCTCTGGACGAATACCTAACACAGGATGTCGCGAGCGCGGTGCGACAGCTCGAAGCCTTGAATTCCGGCGGCGGGCGCCTGGCCGGACGGCTGCAGGTGGACCGAGTCGGCGTGCTCGGCCATTCATTCGGCGGCTCGCATGCCTTCCGGGCCGCAGCCACGCTGCCCGCGGTCGCGGCCGCGGCGAACATCGACGGAACGGTGTTCTCCGAGCGCTTTGCGGCAGGAGCCGGGAAACCGTACCTCACGATTGCAAGCGTGGATGGCGACCCGCCAGCAACGGTGCGCCAGACCGCGATCGATGAGTTGCTGGCCATGGGCTTGAGCAGCGACGAAGCGGCCGTCGTGGCGGGTCTTGGCCAGCCCCGCGCGGCTTTCGCTGCCTCCCGGCCGGCCTACATGGTGCGCATCCCGGCGGCGCGGCACATGAACTTCTCGGACGTCCCGTCGTGGGCCGCGGCAGGCGTGCCCGTGGCCACCACCGAGCTCAACATGACCGATGCGAAGGCAATCACCGAGCTGCAGGACGCGCTTCTCGTCCGTTTCTTTGATCGCCATCTACGCGGCCGCCCCGAAGTCGTGACCTTGCCGCAGAGCGCTCTGCCAGGCACGACGCTGGAAAGCAGCCCCTGAGATCGGGGCAGCAGCTCATGGCGTCCACGGCGCTCAATCACATGACGTCCGATGCGCGGGCCCTAGATTGGCCAAGCCAGCTGAAAGGCGGAGCCGCCAAGCCGTGATGGTGACCAAGTCGCCTGCCCGCCGTGAGCCTGGGCGATCGCCTGCACCACGGCGAGGCCCAGCCCGCTGCCAGGCCGCCCACGAGACGAGTCGCCGCGTTGGAACGCCTCGAAAAGCCGGCCCGGGTCCGCTTCGACGATGCCGGGGCCGCTGTCTTCCACGAGCAGGTGGCAGGCATGGCCGTCCTGCCACGCGCGGATGACCACGTGGCCTGGCGTGGCATGGCGCAGCGTGTTCTCGAGCAACGCCATCAGGGCCTGGCGAATCCTCACCGGCTCGCACAGCGCTTCCAGGGGCTCCAGCTCCAGTGCGAGGGTGAAGCCTGCGGCCTGGAATCGCTGCTCGAAAGCCTGAGCCACCGCGCAGACCTCGGCGCAAAGGTCGGCGAGCTCCAGCCGCACGTCCAGGTGGCCACTGTCGCTCAGGCCCAGCAGCCGCAGGTCCTCGATGAGCCGTGCCAGGCCCTCGACGTTCTTCAATAGCCCCTGGAATTGCGCCGGCGTCGGTTCGAACACGCCTTCGGTCAGCCCTTGCAGGCGGCCGCGAAGGATGGTCACCGGGGTGCGAAGCTCGTGGGCGATGGCTGCGTTCCAGAAGGCGCGCTCCTGCGCCATGTGCTGCAGCCTTTCGGCCATGCCGTTGAAGTCCTTCACCAGCTGCGCCGTCTCTCCGACCGCGTGCTCGTCGGTGGCCGCCCGCGCCGAGAGGTCTCCCTCGGCGATGTGCCGAAGGCTCCGAGCTACGGAATTCAGCGGCGCGACGATGCGGCGCGAGAGCTTGACGGCGGTGCCGACCGCAAGCACCAGCGCGGCGAGCAGGGTGCCGAGCATCCACATCGCCTCGATGGGAGACGGCATGGCGTCGTATGAAATGCTGGAAGGCGAATAGTTCATCAACAGCGCATACAGCGCATAGGACCCCAGCAGGAACAGCAATGCGATGCTGATCGCCATCAGCGCCAGGGAGATGACGAGCTGCCGGCGCAGGCCGTAGGCCGTTGTCATGCCTTGATGCCCAAGCGGTAGCCCGCACCGCGCACGCTCTCCAGTGCACCTTCGAGCGAGATCAGCTGCAGCTTTCTGCGCAGCTTGCTGATGTGGCTGTCCACCGTGCGTTCGAGAGCATCGCTTTCCGGCAGGCAGGCGGCCAGCAGCTCCGCACGGCTGAACGCGCGCTTTGGGGCGCGCGCCATGGGGGCCAGCAGGTTGAACTCGGTGAGCGTCAGCGCCAGGATCTTTTGCTCGCCATCCACCATCACGCTGGCTTCCAGCGTTTCCGGGTCGATCTGGAACGCGCCCACGCGCAGGATTTTCTGGGCTCGACGTCCTCCATGCGCGGCCGCTCGGCGCAGCACGGCCTGAATGCGCGCCACAACTTCCGCCGGATTGAACGGCTTGACGACGTAGTCGTCGGCCCCCAGTCGCAACCCCATGAGCTTGTCGATGTCCTGATCGAGGGCTGTGAGCATGATCACCGGCGTGTCGCCCCGGTGGCGCAGTTCCGACAGGATCTGCCAGCCGTTCACCTGCGGAAGCTGGACGTCCAGCAGCACCAGGTCCGGCTTGAGCGACAGGTGCATCTCCAACGCGCTGGGGCCGTTCATGGCGTGTACAGCTCGCAGGCCGCTGCGGCGCAGGTAGGCGCTCAGGATTTCGGCGATTTCCGTTTCGTCTTCAGCCAGCAGGACGAGCGCGCCCGTGTTCTCCAGGGCGGTGGGGGACGGTGGGGTCTCGGTCATGGCGCCAAATTGTGCAGGCCGCACCCCTGTTCTTGATCTCCATCTTCGTTCCATGCTTCCTCCAACGAGGCCCGACGTGGCTTGACCAGAATCGCGACCCCGCAGGCGCAGTCGCGCCCGTGCCAAGGATTTGAGGATTGGAAGATGGTGATGCGAGGCTGGAGTGGAATCGGCATGGCCTGCCTGTTGGCCATGGCCCTGGGGGGCTGCAAGCAGGCGCAGCAGGAAGCCATGCCAGACCCGGCGCGGGTCAGTGTGCTGACGTTGAGCCCTGCCGCAGCCACCGCGAGCGATGAGTTGCCCGGCCGCGTGGCGGCCTTGCGCACGGCGGAGATTCGCGCCCAGGTCGGCGGCATCGTCCAGCGCCGCCTGTTCGAGCAAGGCGCCGAGATCGCGGCGGGACAACCGCTCTTCCAGATCAACCCGGCGCCGTTCAAGGCCGATGTCGACATGGCCGCCGCCGCGCTGCAGCGTGGCCAGGCCGCGTGGCGGCGGGCTCAGGCCCAGGCTGCGCGCCTTGAGCCGCTGATGCACGCCGAGGCGGTCAGCCGGCAGGACTACGAGGATGCCGTGTCACAGCGCGACCAGGCCGCCGCCGACGTGGCCCAGGCCGAGGCGAACCTCGCGCGGCGCCGGCTGGACTTGCGGTTCGCCCGCGTGGATGCGCCCATCGCCGGGCGCATCGACCAGGCGCTGGTCAGTGAAGGCGCGCTCGTCGGCGCCGCTGATGCGACGCCCCTGGCCCGCATCCAGCAGATCGACCAGGTCTACGTCGACGTGCTCCAGCCGGCCTCGGCGCTAGAGGCACTGAGAGCGGCCGGAACCCGGCAAACCGTCACGCTGCTGCGGCCCGATGGGAAGCCCTACCCGGCCACAGGACGCATCCTGTTCTCCGCCATCAATGTGGACCCGAACACGGGTGATGTCCTGCTGCGCATCCAGGTGGACAACGCCAAGCGGCTGTTGCTGCCCGGCATGTTCGTGCGTGCGCGAGTCGTGAAGAGCCACTACCCGGATGCCTTGCTTGTGCCTCAGCAGGCGGTGAAGCGCGCCGACGGTCGGGCGATGGTGTGGACGGTGGAGGAGGGCGATGTGGCCCGGCCCCACGTGGTGCAGCTGGGCGAGGTCATCGACCACCGCTACCGCATCCGCAGTGGCCTGCGGGCCGGCCAGCGCGTGGTGGTCGAGGGCGCGGAGCGCCTCACGGACGGGGCCAAGGTCGTGGCCCAGTCCTGGCAGATCCCGACGGCTGACGCCGAGCATTGAAGTCCCAGGAGCCTCTCATGCCTCAGTTCTTCATCCGGCGACCGGTGTTCGCCTGGGTGGTGGCCGCATTCATCGTCCTGCTGGGCCTGATCGCCCTGCCGCAACTGCCCATCGCCCGCTACCCCTCGGTGGCACCGCCCGCCGTCACGGTGTATGCGAACTACCCTGGCGCCACGCCGCAGGCCTTGAACGACTCGGTCGTCGGCCTGATCGAGAAGGAGCTGTCCAGCGTCAAGAACCTGCTGTACTTCGAGTCGACGGTGGATACGTCGGGTTCGGCTCAGGTCGTGGCCACGTTCAAGCCCGGCACCAACCCCGAGCTGGCGCAGGTCGACGTGCAGAACCGTCTCAAGGCCATCGAGTCGCGCCTGCCCCAGGCGGTGCGCCAGAACGGCTTGACCATCGAGTCCTCGACCTCCAGCTTCCTGTTGATCGTCAGCCTTGTGACGGAAGAAGGCCGCCACAGCGAACTGGTGCTGAGCGACTACCTCGCGCGCAACGGCGTGGAGGAGTTGCGCCGCATCGAAGGCGTGGGCCGTGTGCAGCTGTTCGGCGCCGAGCGGGCGATGCGCATCTGGGTGGACCCTGCCAAGCTCACCGCCTACGGGTTGTCGATGAACGACTTGTCCACCGCCGTCGCGCAGCAGAACGCGCAGATCGCGCCTGGCCGTGTCGGCGACTCGCCCAGCCTGCCCGGCCAACGGGTCACCATTCCGCTGACGGTACAGGGCCAGCTCTCCACCCCGGAGCAGTTCGCGGCCGTGGTGCTGCGTGCCAACCGCGATGGCTCGACGGTCGTGCTGGGGGATGTGGCTCGTGTCGAGCTGGGTGCACAGTCCTATGGGTTCGCCACCCGCGACGACGGCAAGCCGTCGGCGGGTGCTGCCGTGCAGTTGTCGCCGGGCGCCAACGCGGTGCGCACGGCCGAGGCCGTGCAGCGTCGCCTGGCGGAGCTGAGCGGCTCACTGCCGGCCGGCATGCGCTACACCACGCCCTTCGACACCGCGCCCTTCGTGAAGATCTCGATAGAGAAGGTGGTGTACACGCTGCTGGAAGCCATGGCGCTGGTGTTCATCGTCATGTTCGTGTTCCTGCAGAACATCCGCTACACGCTGATTCCTGCCATCGTGGCGCCGATCGCCTTGCTCGGCACTTTCGCCGTCATGCAGGTGGCCGGCTTCTCGATCAACGTGCTGACGATGTTCGGCATGGTGCTGGCCATCGGCATCATCGTGGACGACGCCATCGTGGTGGTCGAGAACGTCGAGCGCCTGATGGCGACCGAAGGGCTCGGCCCGCGGGACGCCACCGTCAAGGCCATGCGCGAGATCACCGGCGCGGTGGTGGGCATCACGCTGGTGTTGACCGCCGTGTTCATCCCGATGGCCTTTGCGAGCGGCTCGGTGGGGGCGATCTACCAGCAGTTCGCGCTGTCCATGGCCACGTCCATCCTCTTCTCCGCCTTTCTGGCGCTGAGCCTGACGCCGGCGCTGTGCGCGACGCTGCTCAAGCCGGTGCCGCCGGGGCACCACGAAAAGCACGGCCTCTTCGGGGCGTTCAACCGCGGTTTCACGCGCATGACCGGGAGCTATGGCGCGGCCGTGGGCGGCCTGCTGCGCCGGCCCGCCCGCGTGATGTGGAGCTTCCTGGCCATCGTCGCCGTGCTGTGCTGGGCGTTCCTGCGCCTGCCTTCGGCGTTCCTGCCGGAGGAAGACCAGGGCTACTTCATGACCTCGTTCCAGCTGCCGGCCGATGCCACGATGGAGCGCACGCTGGACGTGGTCAAAGGCTACGAGGCGCATGTGGCGTCGCGCCCGGGCCTGGCCACCAACCAGACAGTGATCGGCTTCGGCTTCTCCGGCTCGGGCCCCAATTCGGCGCTGGCCTTCACGATGCTCAAGGACTGGAGGCAACGTGACGGCGCCACCGCGCAGGACGAGGTCGCACGCGCGCAGCAGGCCATGGACAAGGCCCGCGAGGGCGCGGTGATGAGCCTGATGCCGCCTGCCATCGACGAACTGGGCACCTCGTCCGGCTTCACGATGCGGCTGCTGGACCGCAGCAACCAGGGGTACGCGGCGCTGAAGGCGGCCGAAGCGCAGCTGGTCGCGCTGGCGGCCGACAGCCCGCTGCTGGCCGGCGTGTATGCCGACGGGCTGCCCCCGGGGGCGAGCGTGCGCCTGGACATCGACCGCCAGAAGGCCGCGGCGCTCGGCCTGCCGTTCTCGGCCATGGGCGACACGCTCTCCGCGGCGCTCGGGTCACTGTACGTCAACGACTTCCCCAACCAGGGGCGCATGCAGCAGGTGATCCTGCAGGCCGATGCCAACGCGAGGATGCAGATCGACGACGTGCTGCGGTTGCCGGTGCCCAGCGTCAGCGGTGGCATGGCGCGTCTGGGCGAGGTGGTGACGCCGGTGTGGGCCCAGACGCCCCTGCAGCTGGCGCGCTACCAGGGCTATGCCGCCGTGCGCCTTTCGGGCAGTGCGGCGCCGGGGACCTCCAGCGGCGCCGCCATGGCGGAGATGGAACGGCTGGCCCGGCAACTGCCGCCCGGCTTCGACATTGCCTGGACGGGGCAGTCGCTGCAGGAGCGCCAGTCGGCCGCGCAGGCGCCGATGCTGATGGCGCTGTCGATGCTGGTGGTGTTCCTGGTGCTGGCCGCGCTGTATGAAAGCTGGTCGATCCCCGCCGCCGTGATGCTGGTCGTGCCGCTGGGCCTGATCGGTGCGGTGGCCGCGGTGTTGTTGCGGGACCTGCCCAACGACGTGTTCTTCAAGGTGGGGCTGATCACCGTCATCGGCCTGTCGGCCAAGAACGCCATCCTGATCGTCGAGTTCGCCAAGCAGCTGCACGAGCAGGGCCGCGGGCTGGTTGATGCGGCGGTGACGGCGGCTAGGCTCAGGCTGCGGCCCATCCTGATGACCTCGCTGGCGTTCGCGCTGGGCGTGGTGCCGCTGATGCTGGCGACCGGCGCCAGCCAGGAAACGCAGCATGCCATCGGCACGGGGGTGTTCGGCGGCATCGTTACCGCCACGGTGCTGGCCGTGTTCTTCGTGCCGGTCTTCTTCGTGCTGGTGGTGGGGTTGCAGGAGCGTTGGCGGCGCAAGGGGCGGGCGCTACCCGTCGCGCTGCTGCCAGAAACTGAAGGGAAGGCCTGAGCATGCGCTGGATGATGCTTGCTGCATTGGCCGCCCTGGCGGGCTGTTCGCTCACGCCAGCCCTGAAGCCGACGGCCCTGCCGGTGCCGGCTGCCTACCCGTTTCCGCAGCCCGCGATGGAGGGGGCCTTTGTCGTGGCAGATGTTGGCTGGAAGGCCATGTTCGGCGACCCCAGGCTGCGGCGCCTGATCGAACTGGCGCTGGATCACAACCGCGACCTTCGCCTGGCGGCGCTGAACGTGGATGCCGTGGGAGCGCAATACCGTATCCAGCATTCGAGCCAGTGGCCCGGGATCGCCGCCGAAGCCTCCTCGGTGCGCGAACGTGCGGGCACGGGCGGGCAGGGCGTGGGCCAAGACGGCGGCGTCCCCACCCGCCATGCCGTCGGCCTGGGCCTGAGTGCGTTCGAGATCGATCTGTTCGGCCGCCTGCGCGCGCTGATGGCCTGAGCGTCTACACCGAGCACAAGCAGAGCACGGGCGCGCAGGCCGGCCTGACCCATGCCTATGGCGTGCAGTACGCGCCCGACGAGCACTGGACGCTGGGCCTGACGACCGAGAACGGCCGCATCGAGTCCGAGAACGCGGGCGAGATGCGCCGCAACGCGGTGGGCCTGAGCCTGGGCTACGTCAAGCCGGGCCTGAAGTACGCCGGCGGCGCCGAGTTCCGGCGCGACGCGACTCGCAATGGTCAAGGCGGCGACAGTCGTCGCAGCTGGCTGCTGAAGAATTCGTTCACGCTGCAGGACGGCGATGATGCCCGCTGGATGGGCAAGCTGAACTGGGCCGACAGCGACGGCACCCGCAGCGGCATGCCCAGCGCGCTCGCCTCGGCCAAGTACACCGAGGCGACGCTGGGCTACGCGTTCCGGCCGGTCAGCGACGACAAGCTGAACTTGTTGGTCAAGTACACCTATCTGTACGACCTGTCATCGCCGGCGCAGGTGACGGTAGACGGGACGGCGTTGCCGGCGGTCAGCACGCTGGGCATCGACTACCAGCAGCGCAGCCAGGTGGCGGCGGTGGACGCGACCTATGAGGTCGACGCACGCTGGACGGTGGGCGGCAAGGTGGCCTGGCGCGTCGGTGAACTGCGCAACAGCCGCGACGGATCGGCTCCCTGGATCAAGGCCGGTGCGCAATTGCTGGTGGCTCGCGTCGACTGGAAGGTGTTGCGCCACTACGACTGGCTGCTCGAAGCGCGCACGCTGCGCTCGGGCGAGTTGGGCCAGCGCCGCAGCGGCTGGCTGACGGCTGGCTACTACCACGTCAACGAGAACTTCAAGGTCGGCCTGGGCTACAACTTCACCGACTTCTCGGACGATCTGACCGACCTGGGCTATCGCAGCCGCGGCGTCTTCTTCAACGTTCTCGGGAAGCTCTAGCTGGGCGCCTGGTGGGGCTTGGCATCCACCACGCTCTCACGCTGGCGCCGGTCAGTTCATGGCTTCGCTGGGGCTGGCGCCCGGTTGCTAGAGCAGCTGCCCGTCGTGCTCGAGCGCTTCGTCCAGGCGCTTGACGAGGGCGTCGAGCTCGGGTGTCGACGCGGGGGCCGCCCGCACCGGCTCGCGGACCTGCTCGCTCGGTGCTTCGGCGAGCTGGTAGGCCAGGTTCAGCGCCGCCAGCACGGCGATGCGCTCGCGCGCCTTGACCTTGCCGGCATCGCGGATGGCGCTCATCTCGCGGTCCACCTGGGCGACGGCGGCGGTCAGCGCGGCCTCGCCGCCGTCGGGGCAGCCGAGCAGGTAGCTCTGGCCCATGATGGTGACTTCCATCTGCTTCATGGCTGCTCCTCCTTGGGCGTTTCGGCGGGTAACCGCTCCAGCAGCGCGTCGACGCGGGCGCGCGCCGCGTTCAGGCGCGAGCGCAGGCTGTCGCGCTCCTGCGTGATGGCGGTCAGCTGCACCTGCAGCAGCAGGTTGGTGCGCAGGATTTCGTCGTGGCGAAGGAGCAGGCGCTCCACGCGGTCGGTCAGGTCGGTCAGGCTGGCCATGGATGGGCGGGTGTCAGGCGGCGGCCGATTTTAGGTGGCGGCCGTGGTCGCATTCGTCGACGACGGCACAAACGTTACACAACGGCTTGCGCGCCTGGCAGACATAGCGGCCGTGCAGGATCAGCCAGTGGTGGGCATCCACCCGGTAGGCGGGCGGAATGCGCTTGAGCAGGCCCAGCTCGACGGCCAGCGGCGTCTTGCCGGGCGCGAGGCCCGTGCGGTTGCTGACGCGGAAGATGTGGGTGTCCACGGCCATGGTCGGCTCGCCGAAGGCGACGTTGAGCACGACGTTGGCGGTCTTGCGCCCGACGCCGGGCAGCGCCTCCAGCGCCTCGCGCGAGCGCGGCACCTCGCCGTCGTGCAGTTCGATCAGCATCTGGCAGGTCTGCAGCAGATGCTTGGCCTTGCTGCGGTACAGGCCGATGGTCTTGATGTGCGACTCGAGCCCGTCCTGGCCCAGGGCGAGGATCTGCGCCGGGGTGTTGGCGACGGCGAACAGGCGCCGGGTGGCCTTGTTGACGCCGACGTCGGTGGCCTGCGCGGACAGCAGCACGGCCGTCAACAGCTCGAAGACGCTGGCGAACTCCAGTTCGGTCTGCGGCGCCGGGTTGGCGGCTTTCAGCGTGGCGAAGAAGCGTTCGACTTGGGCGGCGTTCATGCCGGCATTGTCGGGCGCCTTCGGCCGACTTCAGCCTCGCTTGGCGCGGGCGCGCGCCAGCGCCGCCTCGATGATGGCGCGCTTGGCGGAGAGCTGCGCCGGGTCGGTGATGACCGACGCCGCGGCGATGTCGGCGAGCTTGGCTTCGGCCTTGGCCATCAGCCGCGCGTCGTTCTCCTCGGCCTCGCGATGGCGGCGGAACTGGCGGAATTCGTAGCGCTCGCGGGCCTCGTCGGCCTGGGGCTGGCTCCAGGCGGCCCAGCCGGTGGCCGTGGTGACCTCGGGCATGGCGATGCAGTCCACCGGGCAGGCTGGCACGCAGAGTTCGCAGCCGGTGCACTGGGCCGCGACGACGACGTGCATGGCCTTGGGCGCGCCCACGATGCAGTCCGCCGGACAGGCCTTGATGCACAGCGTGCAGCCGATGCACCAGGCTTCGTCGATGACGGCCACGCCGCGGGTGGCCTCGATGCCGTTGGCGGGGTTCAGCGGCAGGGCCGGGCGGCCGGTGAGGGCGGCAAGCCGGCGCACGCCCTCGGCACCGCCGGGCGGGCACTGGTTGATGTCGGCATCACCGGTGCTGATCGCGTCGGCGTAGGCGCGGCAGTCCGGGTAGCCGCAGCGGGTGCACTGGGTCTGCGGAAGCGCGGCGTCGATCAGCTCCGCGAGGTTCACGCCTGGCGTCGCGTGCGCTTGGCGGCCGGCTTGGCGGCAGCCTTGGCCGCAGTGACCTTGGTGGTCTGCTTCAGCGGCGCGGCCTCGTACTTGGCGATGAAGTCGCGCACCTCGGGGTAGACCTTCTCGCGCCAGCGGCGGCCCGAGAAGATGCCGTAGTGGCCGGCGCCGATGGCGTCGTAGTGGAACTGGTGCTGCTTGGGCACGCCGGAGCAGAGGTCGTGGGCGGCGCGGGTCTGGCCGGCGCCGGAGATGTCGTCCAGTTCGCCCTCGACGGTCAGCAGCGCGGTGGTCTTGATGTCTTGCGGGCGCACGAACTGGCCGTCCACTTCCCAGGTGCCGTTGACCAGCGCGAAGTCCTGGAACACGGTCTTGATGGTGTCCAGGTAGTACTCGGCCGGCATGTCCAGCACGGCGTTGTACTCGTCATAGAAGCGGCGGTGCGCCTCGGCGCCCTCGTCGTCGCCGCGCACCAGGTCAAGGAAGTAGTCGTAGTGCGAGGTCAGGTGGCGGTCCGGGTTCATCGCGACGAAGCCGGTGTGCTGCAGGAAGCCGGGGTAGACCTCGCGGCCGGCGCCGGGGAAGTTGGTCGGCACGCGGTAGATGACGTTGTTCTCGAACCAGCCGAAGCTGCGGTTCATCGCCAGGTTGTTGACGGCCGTCGGGCTCTTGCGGGCATCGATGGGGCCGCCCATCATGGTCATGCTGCGCGGCGTGGCCTCGCCGGCGCTGGCCATCAGCGAGATGGCGGCCAGCACGGGCACGGTGGGCTGGCAGACGGAGATGACGTGACAGTCCGCACCGCCGACGTGACGGATGAACTCCTGCACGTAGCGGATGTAGTCGTCCAGGTGGAAGGGGCCGACGTCCAGCGGCACCATGCGTGCGTCGGTCCAGTCGGTGATGTAGACCTTGTGCGACTTCAGCAGCTGCTTGACGGTCTCGCGCAGCAGGGTCGCATGGTGGCCGGACAGCGGCGCGACGACCAGCACCGTGGGCTGGTCCTTCATCTCGGCCAGCACCTTCAGGTCATCCGTGTAGCGCTTGAAGCGCAGCAGGCGGCAGAAGGGCTTCTCCAGCGGCACGAGCTCCTGTACGGCGACGTCGACACCGTCGACCTCGACCGAGCGGATGTCGAACTCAGGCTTCTCGTAATCCTTGGCCAGCCGGTGCGCGAGATCCAGGCCGGCCGACAGGCGCTGCGCCATCGGCGTGTGAGCGAACGGCGACAGCGGGTGGCTGTAGAGCTTGGCCGACGCTGCCGCGAACTCGGAAAACGGGCTGAGCAGGGCGCGCTGGGTTTCGAAGAGCTGATACAGCATGACCGGCCTTGATTCTGGGAGCAGAGAAGCGTCAATGGTGCCAGAAAACGCTTTCGCCGTTGTGCGGTGCAACATCAGGATTGGCGGCCAAACCGCCAATCCTGCGCACTCCGTGACGGCTTCAGCCCTTCATGACGGCCGCCATCGCGGCGGCCACGACGGGCAGATTGCCCTCGTTCAGCGCGGCCACGCAGATGCGGCCCGAGTCCACACCGTAGACGCCGAACTCGCCGCGCAGGCGCTGCATCTGGGCGGCGGACAGGCCCGAATAGCTGAACATGCCGAGCTGCTCGGTGACGAAGGACAGGTCCTGGGTCACGCCGGCCGACTTCAGCGCTGCCACCAGGGCCGAGCGCATGGCCTTGATGCGCACGCGCATGCCGGCGAGCTCTTCTTCCCACAGGCCGCGCAGCTTGTCGTCGGCCAGCACCTGGGCGACGACCTGGGCGCCATGCGTGGGCGGGTTGGAATAGTTGGTGCGGATCATGATCTTCAGCTGCGACAGCACGCGGGCGGCCTCGTCGTCGCCGGTGCAGACCACGCTCAGCGCGCCGACGCGCTCGCCATACAGCGAGAAGCTCTTGGAGAAGCTGGTGGAGACGAAGAAGCCCAAGCCGGCAGCCATGAACTGGCGCACCGCCTCGCCGTCTTCCTTGAGGCCGAAGCCGAAGCCTTGGTAGGCCATGTCCAGGAAGGGCGTCAGGCCCCTGGCCTTGACGGCCGCAACCACCTGGGCCCACTGGGCCGCCGTGATGTCGTAGCCGGTGGGGTTGTGGCAGCAGGCATGCAGCACGACGACGGTGCCGCTAGGCGCGGCATTCAGCGCGGCCAGCATGCCGTCGAAGTTGATGCCCTTGTTGGCGGTGTCGTAGTAGGGATAGGTCTCGACGGTGAAGCCGGCCTGCGTGAACAGCGCGCGGTGGTTCTCCCAGCTCGGGTCGGAGATCAGCACCTTGGCGCCGGGGCTGAGATGCTTCAGGAAGTCGGCGCCGATCTTGAGCGCGCCGGTGCCACCCAGGGCCTGCACGGTGGCGACGTTCTTCAGCTCGCTGCCGAACACCAGCTTCTGCACCGCCTTGTCATAGGCGGCGATGCCGTCGATGGGCAGATAGCCGCGCGGCTTGGGGGCGGCGGCCATGGCGGCTTCGGCTTCGCGCACGCATTTCAGCAGCGGCAGCTTGCCGTTCTCGTCGTAGTAGACGCCGACGCCGAGGTTGACCTTGCCCGGGCGGGTGTCGGCGTTGAACTGCTCGTTCAGCCCGAGGATGGGATCACGGGGGGCCAGGGCGACGTCGGCGAACAAAGAAGACATGGAGATTCCTGAAAAGGCGTTGTCAGCAGGGGCAGCTTGAAAACTGAGGGTCTGCGCTAACCTGTCTGCTTTCACAGTGCAGCAAGCGCAGTGCGGCAATTTTGCCGCCGAACCCAGGGAATCCCCCATGCAAGAAGCCTTGAACGCCATGCCCGGCTCCGAAAGCGACACGGAGGAACGCAAGGGCGAATTCGTCAGCTTCGAAGGCTCGCCGTTCCAGCTGTTCCAGCCTTTCCCGCCGGCGGGTGATCAGCCCGCGGCCATCGCGCAGCTCGTCGAGGGCATCAACGACGGCCTCAGCTACCAGACGTTGCTCGGCGTGACCGGCTCCGGCAAGACCTTCACGATGGCCAACGTCATCGCCCGCCTGGGCCGGCCGGCCATCATCTTTGCGCCCAACAAGACGCTGGCGGCGCAGCTCTACAGCGAGTTCCGGGACTTCTTTCCCAAGAACGCGGTCGAGTATTTCGTCAGCTACTACGACTACTACCAGCCCGAAGCCTACGTGCCGCAGCGCGACCTGTTCATCGAGAAGGACAGCGCGATCAACGAGCACATCGAGCAACTGCGCCTGTCCTGCACCAAAAGCCTGCTGGAGCGGCGCGACGTGGTCATCGTCGCGTCCGTGTCTGCCATCTACGGCATCGGCAGCCCGAGTGACTATCACCAGATGGTGATGACGCTGCGTGTGGGCGACAAGCTGGGCCAGCGCGACGTCATCGCGCACCTGATCCGCATGCAGTACACGCGCAACGAGATGGAGTTCACCCGCGGCCATTTCCGCGTGCGTGGCGACACCATCGACGTGTTCCCGGCCGAGCACTCGGAGCTGGCGATCCGCATCGAGCTGTTCGACGACGAGATCGAGGCGCTGTCGCTGTTCGACCCGCTGACGGGCCAGGTGCGCCAGAAGATCCCGCGCTTCACCGTCTACCCCAGCAGCCACTACGTGACGCCTCGAGATAGAGTGCTGGCCGCTGCCGAGGCCATCAAGGAGGAGTTGCGTGAGCGCGTGGGCTTCTTCGTCAAGGAGGGCAAGCTCGTCGAGGCGCAGCGCGTCGAGCAGCGCACCCGGTTCGACCTGGAGATGCTGCAGGAGGTGGGCCACTGCAAGGGCATCGAGAACTACACCCGGCATCTGTCGGGCGCCCAGCCGGGTGACCCACCGCCGACGCTGGTGGACTACCTGCCCAAGGACGCCATCATGTTCCTGGACGAGAGCCATGTGCTGATCGGCCAGTTCGGCGGCATGTACAACGGCGACCGGGCGCGCAAGACGACGCTGGTGGAGTACGGCTTCCGGCTGCCGTCGGCGCTGGACAACCGGCCGCTGAAGTTTGCCGAGTTCGAGCGCAAGATGCGCCAGGCCGTGTTCGTGTCGGCCACGCCCGGGCAATACGAGCAGGACAACGCGGGCCAGGTCGTCGAGCAGGTGGTGCGGCCGACGGGGCTGGTGGACCCCCTCGTCGAGGTGCGGCCCGCCACGCACCAGGTGGACGACGTGCTGCAGGAGATCCGCCTGCGCGTGGAGGTCAACGAGCGCGTGCTGATCACGACGCTGACCAAGCGCATGGCCGAGCAGCTGACCGACTACCTGAGCGACAACGGCGTCAAGGTGCGCTACCTGCACTCGGACGTCGACACGGTCGAGCGCGTCGAAATCCTGCGTGACCTGCGCCTGGGCGCCTTCGACGTGCTGGTGGGCATCAACCTGCTGCGCGAGGGGCTGGACATCCCGGAGGTGTCGTTGGTGGCCATCCTGGATGCCGACAAGGAGGGCTTCCTGCGCGCCGAGCGCAGCCTGATCCAGACCATCGGCCGCGCGGCGCGCAACCTGAACGGCAAGGCCATCCTCTACGGCGACCGCATCACCGAGTCGATGCGCAAGGCCATTGGCGAGACCGAGCGACGCCGCGCCAAGCAGATGGCTTTCAATGAAGAGCACGGCATCACGCCGCGCAGCGTGCAAAAGCGCATCAAGGACCTGATCGACGGCGTCTATTCCGCGGAGGCCGGCCGCGACGATGCAAAGCTGCTGGCGGCGGCCAAGGTGGAGGATTTGTCGGAAAAAGACCTGGCCAAGCGCATGGCCCAGCTCGAAAAACAGATGCTGGAGCATGCCCGCAACCTCGAGTTCGAGCAGGCCGCCCGGCTACGGGACCAACTGGCGCAGCTGCGCGAACAGGCGTTCGGCGCGCTGGTGCACGACAACGTCGTGCCCATGGAGGGCGCCCGCACCGCCGCGCGGTCGCGCTGACGCTGCTGCGCTGCAGCAAGAAACCCCTTGCTGGCTGTGGCTACCGGGGTCAGCCCGGGGATGCCCGCAGTAGTCGAGTAAAATCATCGGAAATGATTCGCTCGGCTATTGTCTGAGCTCCTCGGGTTAACCCGAATTCATGGATGCCGGGCGACACCCGCCCGGGCCGCTCGCAAAGGAGTTTGTATGCGTCTCACCACCAAAGGCCGGTTTGCAGTCACCGCGATGTTGGACTTGGCGCTGCGCGAGAATACGGGCCCGGTGGCCCTGGCGGCCATCAGCCAGCGGCAGCAGATCTCGCTGTCCTACCTGGAGCAGCTGTTCGGCAAGCTGCGCCGCCATGAGCTGGTGGAGAGCACCCGCGGCCCGGGCGGCGGTTATTCGCTGGGCCGCAAGGCCGAGGACATCACCGTCGCCGACATCATCGTCGCAGTGGACGAGGCGCTGGACGCCACCGGCTGCGGCGGCAAGGAAAACTGCATGGGCGAGGACAGCGGCCGTTGCATCACCCATGAACTCTGGACCAATCTGAACGCCAAGATGATCGAGTACCTGGACTCCGTCTCGCTGCGCAAGCTGGCCGACGAGCAGTTGGCCAAGGGCTTCGAGGTCGAGGCGGCGCCGGTCAAGCGGGCGATTTCGTCGCAGCCGGTCCTCAAGCCCATCCGTGTCACGGCGCCGAACTCGGTGTTCGCGCTGGGTGGCGCGTTCAGCAAGTAATTCAGAGAACTCAAACAAGAAGTCGTTCCATGGACATGACCCCGCACTTCCCGATCTACCTCGACTACGGCGCCACGACGCCGTGCGACCCCCGCGTGGTGGACGCGATGATTCCCTGGTTGCGCGAGCACTTCGGCAATCCGGCATCGCGCAGCCACGCCTGGGGCTGGGAGGCGGAAGAAGCGGTCGAGAAGGCGCGTGTGCAGGTTGCCGAGCTGATCGGCGCCGACCCGCGCGAGATCGTCTGGACCTCGGGCGCCACCGAGTCCAACAACCTCGCGTTGAAGGGCGCCGCACAGTTCTACAAGACCCGCGGCAAGCACCTGATCACGGTGAAGACCGAGCACAAGGCCGTGCTCGACACCATGCGTGAGCTGGAGCGCCAGGGTTTCGACGTGACCTACCTCGACGTGCTGGAGAACGGCCTCGTCGACCTGGAGGCCTTCAAGGCCGCGCTGCGCCCGGACACCATCCTGGCCTCGGTCATGCACGTCAACAACGAGATCGGCGTCATCCAGGACGTCGTCGCGCTGGGCAACCTGTGCCGCGAGCGCGGCATCATCTTCCACGTCGACGCGGCCCAGGCCACCGGCAAGGTCGCCATCGACCTGGCCCAACTGCCCATCGACCTGATGAGCCTGGCCTCGCACAAGACGTACGGCCCCAAGGGCATCGGTGCGCTGTACGTGCGCCGCAAGCCGCGCGTGCGCCTGGAAGCGCAGATGCACGGTGGCGGCCACGAGCGCGGCATGCGCTCGGGCACGCTGCCGGTGCACCAGATCGTCGGCATGGGGGAGGCCTTCCGCATCGCCCGCGAGGAGATGGGCACGGAGAGCGAGCGCATCCGCGCGCTGCACAACCGCCTCGTGAAGGGGCTGTCCGGCATCGAGCAAACCTTCATCAACGGCGACCTCGAGCAGCGCGTGCCGCACAACCTGAACATCTCGTTCAATTACGTCGAGGGCGAGTCCCTGATCATGGGCGTGAAGGGCCTGGCGGTGTCGTCCGGCTCGGCCTGCACCTCGGCCAGCCTGGAGCCCAGCTACGTGCTGCGCGCACTGGGCCGCAGCGACGAGCTGGCTCACAGCTCCCTGCGCATGACCATCGGTCGCTTCACGACCGAAGAAGAAATCGACTATGCGATCAGCGTGCTGACCGACCGCGTCGCCAAGCTGCGCGAGCTGTCCCCGCTGTGGGACATGTACAAGGATGGCATCGACCTGTCGACCATCCAGTGGGCGGCTCACTGATCGCGAACTAGGAGAACACCATGGCATACAGCGACAAGGTCGTCGACCACTACGAAAACCCCCGCAACGTCGGCAACTTCGACAAGGGCGACGAGGACGTCGGCACCGGCATGGTCGGCGCGCCGGCCTGCGGCGACGTGATGAAGCTGCAGATCAAGGTCAACCCGGCGACCGGCCTCATCGAGGACGCCAAGTTCAAGACCTATGGCTGTGGTTCGGCCATCGCCTCCAGCTCGCTCGTGACCGAGTGGGTCAAGGGCAAGAGCCTGGACGAGGCGCTGACGATCAAGAACACGCAGATCGCCGAAGAACTGGCCCTGCCGCCGGTCAAGATCCACTGCTCCATCCTCGCGGAAGACGCGATCAAGGCGGCCGTGGACGATTACCGCGCCAAGCACACGAACTGATATGTCGGTGACCCTGACCGAGGCCGCAGCCCGCCACGTCAAGCGCTACATCGCCAAGCGCGGCAAGGGCATCGGCGTTCGCCTGGGCGTCAAGACCACCGGCTGCTCGGGTCTGGCCTACAAGCTGGAATACGCCGACGAGGCCGCGCCCGAAGACGTCGTCTTCGAGGGCCACGAGGTCAAGATCCTCATCGACCCCAAGAGCCTGCCCTATCTCGACGGCACCGAGCTGGACTTCGTCCGCGAGGGCCTGAACGAAGGCTTCAAGTTCCGCAACCCGCGCGAGAAGGACCGCTGCGGCTGTGGCGAATCCTTCCGTGTCTGACCGGCACCGACGTTTCGCTGAGCGCGGCACCGGCCGCGCTTTTTGCTTTTTCACCTCGCCATGCGCCTGACCGACAACGACTTCCAGCTCTTCGGCCTGCCTGAGATGCAGGCCCAGGTGCGTGCCGACATCGACGCGCGCTGGAAGTCGCTGCAGGCCGAAGTCCATCCCGACCGTTTTGCAGCGGAAGGCGCCGCGGCACAGCGCGTGGCCATGCAATGGGCCATGCGCGTCAACGAGGCCTACCAGCGCCTGCGCAACCCGCTGGCCCGCGCCGCCTACCTGTGCGAGTTGCGCGGCGCACCGGTGCAGGCCGAGAACAACACCGCCATGCCCGCGGCCTTCCTGATGCAGCAGATGGAATGGCGCGAGGCGCTGGACGAGGCCGGCGACGAGACGGCGCTCGAGGCGCTGGACGACGACGCGGCCCGCGCCGAGGCGGCTGCGCTGGAGCAGGCCCGGCGCCTGCTCGACGAGGCGGGCGATGCGCCCGCCGCCGCATCCCAGGTCCGTGCGCTGATGTTCATCCAGCGCTTCCGGGCCGACATCGACAAGCGCCTCGCCGCGCTGGACGCCTAATGGCTCTTCTACAGATCTCCGAACCCGGCGCCTCGCCCGACCCGCACCAGCGCCGCATCGCCGTCGGCATCGACCTCGGCACGACGCACTCCCTCGTCGCCGCCGTGCGCCACGGTGTGGCCGAATGCCTGCCCGACGAGCAGGGCAGGGTGATCCTGCCGTCCGCCGTGCGCTACCTGCCGGAAGGCCGGCGCCAGATCGGCGCCGACGCGCTCGCGGCCCAGGCGGAGGACCCCGAGAACACCATCGTCTCGGTCAAGCGCTTCATGGGGCGTGGCGTTGCCGACGTGACGGATCGCGAGCATCTGCCCTACCGGTTCGAGGACCGACCCGGCATGCTGGCCGTCGCGACGCGCGACGGTGTGAAGAGCCCGGTGGAGGTGTCGGCCGAGATCCTCGCCACGCTGCGCTTCCGCGCCGAGGACAGCTTCCTGGACGACCTGTTCGGCGCCGTCATCACGGTACCGGCCTATTTCGACGACGCCCAGCGCCAGGCCACCAAGGACGCCGCCGAGCTGGCCGGCATCAAGGTGCTGCGCCTGATCAACGAGCCGACAGCCGCGGCCATTGCCTACGGGCTGGACAACGCCGCCGAAGGCCTCTATGCCGTCTACGACCTGGGCGGCGGCACCTTCGACATCTCGCTGCTGCGCCTGACGCGCGGCGTGTTCGAGGTGGTGGCGACCGGTGGCGATGCGGCGCTGGGCGGTGACGATTTCGACCGCGCGCTGGCCGACTGGGCGCTGGCTGGCCGCACCCTGCAGTCCGCTCATGACAAGCGCGCCATCCTCGTCGCGGCGCGTGCCGCCAAGGAGGCGCTGTCCGACGCCGAATCCACCGAGCTCGTCGCCGCGCTGGACGCGGGCGAGCTGCGGGTGACCGTCACGCAGGACCAGTTCGAGGCGCTGGCCCAGCCCTTGATCGCCAAGACCCTGTCGTCCGTGAAGCGTGTGCTGCGCGACGCCAAGGTCAAGGCGGCCGACGTGCAGGGCGCCGTCATGGTGGGTGGCTCCACGCGCATGCCCGTCGTGCGCCGGGCCGTTGGCGAGCTGTTCGGTCCTGAGGGTCAAGCCAGGGTGCTGACCAACCTGAATCCCGACGAGGTCGTCGCGCTGGGTGCGGCCGTGCAGGCCAACCAGCTCGCCGGCAATGCGGCCGACGGCGAGATCCTGCTGCTGGACGTGATCCCGCTGTCGCTGGGGCTGGAAACCATGGGCGGCCTGGTCGAGCGCATCATCGAGCGCAACGCCACCATCCCGGTCGCCAAGGCCCAGGACTTCACGACCTTCAAGGACGGCCAGACGGCCCTGGCGCTGCACGTGGTGCAGGGCGAGCGCGAGCTGGTCAGCGAATGCCGGTCGCTGGCGCGCTTCGAGCTGCGCGGCATCCCGCCGATGGCGGCAGGCGCCGCCCGCATCCGCGTCAGCTTCCAGGTCGATGCCGACGGCCTGCTCAGCGTGTCGGCCCAGGAGTTGATCTCGGGCGTCGAGGCGTCCATCGCCGTCAAGCCCAGCTACGGGCTGTCGGACGACCAGATCGCCGGCATGTTGAAGGACGGCTTCGCCAGTGCCGACGCCGACATGGCCGCCCGCAAGCTGCGCGAGGCGCGCGTCGAGGCCGAGCGCATGGTGCTGGCCACGCGCAGCGCGCTGGCTGCCGACGGCGACCTGCTGCCGGCGGCCGAGCGCGAAGCGCTGGAAGCCCGCCTGGCGGCTCTGGCCGCCATGACTGACGACGCCGATGCCATCGAGGCCGCCACCAAGGCGCTGGCCGAGGCGACCGAGGGCTTTGCCGCCGAACGCATGAACCGCAGCATCGCCCGCGCGCTGACCGGCCGCGATGTCAGCCAGCTCTGAGATTCACACCATGCCCGTCATCAAGATCCTCCCGCACGCCGAGTACTGTCCCGACGGCGCCAGCATCACCGCCACGCCCGGCACTTCCATCTGCGAGGCGCTGCTGGCCAATGACATCCACATCGAGCATGCCTGCGACCAGGTCTGCGCCTGCACGACCTGCCACGTCATCGTTCGCGAGGGCGGTCGTTCGCTGAGCGAGATGGAAGAGGACGAGGAAGACATGCTGGACCGCGCCTGGGGCCTCGAGCCCGATTCGCGCCTGTCGTGCCAGGCGCTGCTGCGCCAGCAGGACATCACGGTCGAGATTCCCAAGTACTCGATCAACCACGCCAAGGAAGGCAAGTGAGTCCCGAGTCAACGACGGGCCGCTCCCGAGTTGACTCGATCCCTTCGGGGGGCAGCGACGGGCTTTTGCCGCCACTTGGGGGCTCCTTGCCTCAGCGCATCCTCGGCTTCGAGTCGTCCTGCGACGAGACCGGGGTGGCGCTTGTCGAGGTGTCGGGCGACGCGCCGCCGCGACTGGTGGCGCAGGCGCTGCACAGCCAGATCTCAATGCACCAGGCCTATGGCGGTGTGGTGCCCGAGCTGGCGTCGCGCGACCATGTGCGCCGCGTACTGCCGCTGACGCGCGAGGTGCTGTCGCAGGCCGGGTTGACGTTGCAGGACATCGACCTGATTGCCTATACGCAAGGCCCCGGCCTCGCCGGCGCGCTGCTCGTCGGCGCTGGCGTGGCCGTGGCGCTGGCCGCGGCGCTGGACGTGCCGGCGCTGCCCGTCCATCACCTCGAGGGGCATCTGCTGTCGCCCTTCCTGTCGGCCGACCCGCCGGAGTTCCCCTTCGTCGCGCTGCTGGTCAGCGGCGGCCACACGCAGCTGATGCGCGTGGACGACGTGGGCAGCTATGAAATCCTCGGCGAGACCATCGACGACGCAGCCGGCGAGGCCTTCGACAAGAGCGCCAAGCTGCTGGGTCTGCCTTACCCGGGCGGCCCGCACCTGGCGCGCATGGCCGAGTTCGGCAACCCGGAGGCCTTCGAGCTGCCGCGCCCGCTGCTGCACAGCGGCAAGCCGGATTTCAGCTTCGCCGGCCTGAAGACCGCGGTGCTCACGCAGGTGAAGAAGATCGGCGATTCACCTTGCGATCAGACCAAGGCCGATCTGGCCGCGTCGACACAGGCCGCCATCGTCGACGTGCTGGTGAAGAAGTCGCTGCTGGCGCTGAAGGAGGCCGGGCTGAAGCGCCTCGTTGTCGCCGGTGGCGTGGGCGCCAACGCCAAGCTGCGCGAGCAGCTGAACGCCGCATGCGCCAAGCGGGGCGTGCGCGTGCACTACCCCGAGTTCTCGCTGTGCACCGACAACGGCGCCATGATCGCGATGGCCGCCGCGCTGCGGGTGCAGCGCGGCATGGCCCAGCCCAGGCGGGATGGCGGTTTCGAGGTCCGTCCGCGCTGGGAGCTGGGGGGCTGACGCACCAGCGTCAGCGCATGTGGCTCAGTTGACCGTCAGCTGGCCGCCGTTCTCGGCGACGCGCTTGACCAGCGTCAGCGTCAGCACGCCATTGTCGAAGCGGGCCTGCGACTGGCCTTGGTCGATCTCGGCCGGCAGCGCGAAGCTGCGGGCATAGCTGGCGGCGCGCCTCTCGCGGTACAGCACGCGGGAGCCGTCGGTCGGTGTGGCGGCCTCCGTGCTGGCCGTCTCGATGTGCACTCGGCGACCCTCGACGCGAACCTTGACGGCTTCCTTGGCCACGCCGGGCATGTCGACGGTGACGCTGTAGGCCTTGTCGTCCTCGCTGATGTCCAGGGCCGGGGTGCGGGCGATGTCGGCGTCGAACTGGCGAAGGGCGCGGGCGACTCGGGCGGGGTGGGTCAGGTAGAACATGCGTGAAGACTCCGTTGGTTTGCGCTGCTGAACCAGTCGGGAGCAGCACCCGATGAACCCGAGATAGGGTGGCCCCAAGGCGCTTCAAGAGCGTTTTTGCGCGCCGGCCAGAGAAGTCACGCATTTGCGGGGCAGGGCGGTTCAGGCTCTTGAAACCTGGCGCGGCCACCCCGATGTCCGCTCGCTTGGCCGGCCCTGCGGGCTCTGCGGTTTCGGCTGCTTCCGGCTTTGGGCTAGAATCCGCGAGTTCTGCGTACTGGATATCCTGTGCGTGGATCACTAGCACGGCTCGGGGCGGTTTCCCTCGTGTCCGCAAGTCAACCCCGGAAACCGTCTGCGGCAGCACTCCAGCAGTGCGTCTCGCCCGGCCGGACTTCCGAAACCTTTTGGAAAACAAATGTCCTTCGCCGAAAAGAAAGCCGAGATCGTCAAGGCCAATGCACGCGCCGCCAACGACACCGGCTCGCCGGAAGTCCAGGTCGCCCTGCTGACTGCCCGCATCAACGACCTGACCCCCCACTTCAAGACCCACGCCAAGGACCACCACGGTCGTCGCGGCCTGCTGAAGATGGTCAACACCCGCAAGAGCCTGCTGGCCTACCTGAAGCGCATCGACTCCAGCCGTTATGTCGCGCTGATCCAGAAGCTGGGCCTGCGCAAGTAATCTAGCGAATCCGTCGAGGAGCCTGTCTGGTCCATCAAGCCCAGTACAGGCTCTTCGTCTTTCTACCCAGGAACCAAGCTGACGTGGTGTCGGATCATTCCAAGACGGTTCTCCGCTGAATCGCCCTGGAATGGCATCTGGACCATACCCAGCCTCGTTCCCGGTTTCCTCGGGCGCGAATGAAAGCGTCCACAACAACCAGGAGATGAGCATGTCCATGTTCAACAAGGTCACCAAGTCCTTCCAATGGGGCCGCCACCAGGTCGTGCTGGAAACGGGCGAGATCGCCCGCCAGTCCAGCGGCGCCGTCCTCGTCAACATCGAAGGCACCGTCGTGCTGGCCACCGTGGTCGCCAAGACCGAAGCCAAGGCCGGCCAGGACTTCTTCCCGCTGACCGTCGACTACCTCGAGAAGACCTACGCCGCCGGCAAGATCCCCGGCAGCTTCTTCAAGCGCGAGGGTCGCCCCTCCGAGCACGAGACGCTGACCAGCCGCCTGATCGACCGCCCGATCCGCCCGCTGTTCCCCGAAGGCTTCTTCAACGAAGTCCAGGTCGTCATCCACGTGGTGAGCCTGAACCCCGAGGTGCAGGCCGACATCGCCGCGCTGATCGGCACGTCCGCCGCGCTGGCCATTTCCGGCATCCCGTTCAACGGCCCCATCGGCGCCGCCCGCGTGGGCTACGTCAACGGTGAATACCTGCTGAACCCCGCCAAGTCCGAGCTGGTGAACAGCCAGATGGACCTGGTTGTCGCCGGCACGCAAGCCGCCGTGCTGATGGTCGAGTCCGAGGCTTCCGGCCTTTCGGAAGAGATCATGCTGGGCGCCGTGGTCTTCGGCCACGAGCAGGGCAACGTCGCCATCGCCGCGATCAACGAACTGGTCAAGGAAGCCGGCAAGCCGGCCTGGAACTGGACCGCTCCCGCCAAGGACGAGGCCTTCATTGCCAAGGTCAACGCCTTGGCCGAAGGCCCGCTCCGCGAGGCCTACCAGATCCGCTCCAAGCAGGCCCGCACGCAAGCCTGCCGCGCCGCGACGGCCAATGTCTTCGCCGCGCTGTCGGCCGAAGGCGTGTCCTTCGACAAGGTCGAGGTCGAAGGCCTGCTGTTTGAGATCGAAGCCCGCATCGTCCGCAGCCAGATCCTGGCCGGCGAGCCGCGCATCGACGGCCGCGACACCCGCACCGTGCGCCCCATCGAGATCAGCAACGGCATCCTGCCGCGCACCCACGGCTCGGCACTGTTCACGCGTGGTGAGACGCAGGCTCTGGTGGTCGCCACGCTGGGCACGGACCGCGACGCGCAGCGCATCGACGCGCTGGACGGCGAGTTCGAAGACCGCTTCATGATGCACTACAACATGCCCCCCTTCGCCACCGGCGAGACGGGTCGTGTCGGCAGCCCGAAGCGCCGCGAAATCGGCCACGGCCGCCTGGCCAAGCGCGCGCTGATCGCCGCGCTGCCGAGCAAGGAAGACTTTCCTTACTCCGTGCGCGTGGTCTCCGAGATCACTGAATCCAACGGCTCCTCGTCGATGGCTTCGGTCTGCGGCGGCTGCCTGGCGCTGATGGACGCCGGCGTGCCGATGAAGGCCCACGTGGCCGGCATCGCCATGGGCCTGATCAAGGACGCCAACCGCTTCGCCGTGCTGACCGACATTCTGGGCGATGAAGATCACCTGGGCGACATGGACTTCAAGGTGGCCGGCACGACGACCGGCATCACCGCGCTGCAGATGGACATCAAGATCCAGGGCATCACGAAGGAAATCATGCAGGTCGCGCTGGCACAGGCCAAGGAAGCGCGCCTGCACATCCTGGGCAAGATGGTCGAGGCCATGGGCAGCGCCAACACCGAGGTGTCGCAGTTCGCACCGCGCCTGTACACGATGAAGATCAACCCGGAGAAGATCCGTGACGTCATCGGCAAGGGCGGTGCCACCATCCGCGCGCTGACCGAAGAGACCGGCACGACCATCGACATCGGCGAAGACGGCACCATCACCATCGCCTCGACGGACGCCGACAAGGCCGAGATGGCCAAGAAGCGCATCGCCGAGATCACGGCCGAGGTCGAAGTGGGCAAGGTCTACGAAGGCCCGGTCACCAAGATCCTGGACTTCGGCGCCCTCGTGAACCTGCTGCCCGGCAAGGACGGCTTGCTGCACATCAGCCAGATCGCCCACCAGCGCGTCGAGAAGGTGACCGACTTCCTGCAGGAAGGCCAGATCGTCAAGGTCAAGGTGCTGGAAACCGACGAGAAGGGTCGCATCAAGCTGTCGATGAAGGCGCTGACCGACCGCCCGGAACGCGAGCCGCGTGAAGCTGCTCCGGCTCCGGCCGCTGACGACGGTACGCCCCCCGCGGCCGAGTAAGTCGACGGGCATGAAAGCCATCGCGATCACCCGCCCCGGCGGGCCCGAGGTGCTGGAGCTGGCCGACAGGCCGGATCCGGTCGCGGGCCCGGGCGAGTGCCTGATCCGCGTGGCAGCTTCCGGCATCAATCGGCCGGACGTGCTGCAGCGCAAGGGCGCTTACCCGCCGCCGCCGGGTGCGAGTGAACTGCCTGGGCTGGAGGTCGCTGGCGAGATCGTCGCCGGTGATGCCCAGGCCCTGACCGCGCATGGCTTCAAGCTCGGCGACAAGGTCTGCGCGCTGGTCAACGGTGGCGGCTATGCCGAGCTGTGCGCGGCACCCGTGGGCCAATGCCTTCCGGTGCCCAAGGGCTGGACGTTGACGCAGGCGGCGACGCTGCCGGAAACCTGCTTCACCGTCTGGGCCAATGTCTTCGACCGCGCCGGCCTCAAGGACGGCGAGACGCTTTTGATTCACGGCGGCTCCAGCGGCATCGGCGTGACGGCGATCCAGATGGCCAAGGCTCTCGGCGCCCGTGTGCTGGTGACGGTGGGCGGCGCCGACAAGGGCGAAGCCTGCAAGGCCCTGGGCGCCGAGATGGCAATCAACTACCGCGAGCAGGATTTCGTCGCCGAAGCCAAGGCCGCCACCGGTGGCCGCGGCGTCGACGTGATCCTGGACATGGTGGCCGGCAACTACATCGGTCGTGGCGTGCAGGCGCTGGCCGAAGACGGCCGCCTCGCGCTGATCGCCGTTCAGGGTGGCGTGAAGTCGGAAATCGATGCCGGCCTTGTGCTGCGCAAGCGCCTGACCATCACCGGTTCGACGCTGCGCCCGCGCTCGGCGGCCTTCAAGGCCGAACTGGCGCGCGCGCTGCGCGACAGGGTCTGGCCGCTGATCGAGGCCGGCCGCATCAAGCCCGTCATTTACCGCGAGCTGCCCGCCGCGCAAGCGGCCGAGGCGCACGCGCTGATGGAATCCAACCAGCACATCGGCAAGATCGTGCTGACCTGGTGAAGGAGTGGAGATGGGAAGAAAACTCGTCGTGGGCAACTGGAAGATGCACGGCAGCCGCGCGGCCAATGCCCAGCTGCTTGCCGGCCTCAAGGAGGCGGGCCCCTGGAATGCCGACGTCGCCGTCTGCGTGCCTTTCCTCTACATCGCGGAGACGGCTCTGGCGTTGACCGGCACGGCCATCGCCTACGGTTCGCAGGATTGCTCCTCGCACGAGCAGGGCGCCTACACCGGCGAGGTGTCCAGCGCCATGCTGGCCGACGTCGGCTGTCGCTACACCATCGTCGGCCACTCGGAGCGCCGCGCCTATCACGCGGAGAGCGACCAGCTCGTCGCCGACAAGGCCAAGGCCGCACTGGCCCACGGCGTGACGCCCATCGTCTGCGTCGGCGAAACACGCGTCGAGCGCGAGGCCGGCCAGACCGAAGCCGTCGTCAAGCGCCAGCTCGCCGCCGTCATCCACACGCTGGGCCATTGCTGCGGCGAGATGGTGGTGGCCTACGAGCCCGTGTGGGCCATCGGCACTGGGCTGACTGCCTCGCCCGAGCAGGCCCAGGCCGTGCACGCCGTGCTGCGTGCGCAGCTTCAGGCTGCAACGGACCGGGCGTCGGCAATGCGCATCCTCTACGGCGGCAGCGTCAAGGCCGACAACGCGACCGAGCTGTTCGCGCAGGCGGACATCGATGGCGGGCTGATTGGGGGTGCGTCGTTGAAGGCGGCGGATTTCGCGGCCATCTGCCTGGCCGCTGCCCACTGAGTGTTTCCGGCGCTGGGCCGCAGGGCGGGGCGTCACAAGAATTTTGATGGAGTGTTTGGAATGCAGTTCTTTGCGAATCTGGTGTTGATCGTTCAGTTGGCGTCCGCTCTGGCGATCATCGGTCTGGTGCTGGTTCAGCACGGCAAGGGTGCCGACATGGGTGCCTCCTTTGGCAGCGGTGCTTCGGGCAGCCTGTTCGGCGCCACTGGCAGCGCCAACTTCCTGTCGCGCACCACGGCGTTCGCCGCGACGCTGTTCTTTGGCTGCACGCTGGGCCTGGCTTTCCTGTCCAACGGCCGCACCAGCGCGCCGGCCGCCGCCGACAATGTGCTGGACCGCGCGGCCGTCGTGGCACCGGCCGCGTCGGGCGCTGCGGCCATCCCGGGCGCGGTCCTCGCTCCCGCGACGCCGGCTTCCGTGGCGGCATCGGCTGCAGCGAACTGACGCCTGACGAAAGCCCTCGCTTCTTCGCCGGGAGTCGGGTTTTTCCGGTATAGAATGCGAGGCTGTCTGGCAAGCAAAACCCTCCCTAGTTGCCAGACGTATTTGAGTACCTGCCGTCGTGGTGAAATTGGTAGACACGCTATCTTGAGGGGGTAGTGGCGAAAGCTGTGCGAGTTCGAGTCTCGCCGACGGCACCAAACAATCGGCAAGGCTCCCGCTAAGCGGGGGCTGGCCAAAGCGGCCTGTCGCAGAAATCGCCCGGCTTCGAGCCGGAGGTGGATGCAAGGTTTCAGGCGGGCGCGATCCGCGAGCGACATCATTCGATTCGCTGGTGGCGCGCCTGTTTGCTTTTGTGACACGAGAAAGCGCAGATGAATCTCGAACAATACCTGCCCGTCATCCTCTTCATCTTGGTGGGCGCAGTGGTCGGGATCGCGCCCCAGGTGCTCGGTGCGGTGCTCGGTCCCAACCGGCCGAATGCGGCCAAGAACTCCCCCTACGAATGCGGCTTCGAGGCCTTTGAAGACGCGCGCATGAAGTTCGATGTGCGCTACTACCTCGTTGCTATCCTGTTCATCCTTTTCGACCTGGAAATCGCCTTCCTGTTCCCGTGGGCCGTGGCGCTCAGGGAAATCGGCGCGACCGGCTTCTGGGCCATGATGATCTTCCTCGGCATTCTGGTCGTCGGCTTCGCCTACGAGTGGAAAAAGGGTGCCCTGGATTGGGAATGAGCGCCACGCCAAACACGTTGCTGGGAATTCGAAATGGGTATTGAAGGCGTCCTGAAAGAGGGCTTTGTCACCACCTCGGTCGACAAGCTCATCAACTGGTCCAAGACCGGCTCGCTGTGGCCGATGACGTTCGGCCTGGCCTGCTGTGCCGTCGAGATGATGCACGCGGGTGCCGCGCGCTATGACATCGACCGCTTCGGCATGCTGTTTCGCCCGAGCCCGCGCCAGTCCGACCTGATGATCGTGGCCGGCACGCTGTGCAACAAGATGGCGCCGGCGCTGCGCAAGGTCTACGACCAGATGGCCGAGCCGCGCTGGGTGCTGTCGATGGGCAGCTGCGCCAACGGCGGCGGTTACTACCACTACAGCTACTCCGTCGTGCGCGGCTGCGATCGCATCGTGCCGGTGGACGTCTACGTGCCCGGCTGCCCGCCGACGGCCGAAGCGCTGCTCTACGGCATCCTGCAGCTGCAGGCCAAGATCCGCCGCGAAAACACCATCGCCCGTTGAGCCAAGGAATGAGCGTGAATCTCGACACTTTGGCCCAGCGCATCGGCGCCATCCTCGGCGAGCGCGTCGTCTCGCTTGAATCCGCCCTCGGCGAGCTGACGCTGACCGTGCGCGCGGCCGACTACCTCAACGTGGCCACCACGCTTCGTGATCATCCCGAACTGAAGTTCGAGCAGTTGATCGATCTGTGCGGCGTGGACTACAGCGAGTTCGGTAGCGGCGGCTACGAAGGCCAACGTTACGCCATCGTCAGCCACCTGCTGTCGATCACGAACAACTGGCGCGTGCGCTTGAAGGTGTTCGCTGCTGACGACGAATTCCCCTGTGTGGCATCGGTCACCGGCGTGTGGAACTCGGCCAACTGGTTCGAGCGCGAGGCCTTCGACATGTACGGCGTCATCTTCGACGGCCACGATGACCTGCGCCGCATCCTGACCGACTACGGCTTCATCGGCCACCCGATGCGCAAGGACTTCCCGGTGTCGGGTCATGTCGAGATGCGCTACGACGCCGAGCAGAAGCGAGTCATCTACCAACCGGTCACGATCGAGCCGCGTGAAATCACGCCGCGGATCATTCGTGAAGACAAGTACGGTGGTCTGTAAGTCATGGCCGAAATCAAGAACTACACCCTCAACTTCGGTCCGCAGCACCCGGCCGCCCACGGCGTGCTGCGTCTGGTGCTGGAGCTGGACGGCGAAGTCATCCAGCGTGCCGACCCGCACATCGGCCTGCTGCACCGTGCGACCGAGAAGCTTGCCGAGAGCAAGACCTACATCCAGTCGCTGCCCTACATGGACCGTCTCGACTACGTGTCGATGATGGCCAACGAGCAGGCCTACTGCCTGGCCATCGAGAAGATGCTGGGTCTCGAAGTGCCAATCCGCGCGCAGTACATCCGCGTGATGTTCGCGGAGATCACGCGGCTGCTGAACCACCTGATGTGGCTGGGCGCGCACGGGCTGGACTGCGGCGCGATGAACGTGCTCATCTACTGCTTCCGCGAGCGCGAAGACCTGTTCGACATGTACGAGGCGGTCTCGGGTGCTCGCATGCACGCGGCCTATTTCCGCCCGGGCGGCGTCTACCGCGACCTGCCGGACACGATGCCGCGCCATACGGCCAGCAAGATCCGCAACCAGAAGGAAATCGACCGCCTCAACGAGAACCGCCAGGGCTCGCTGCTGGACTTCATCGACGACTTCTGCGCACGCTTCCCGAAGAACGTCGACGACTACGAAACGCTGCTGACCGACAACCGCATCTGGAAGCAGCGCACGGTCGGCATCGGCGTCGTGCCGCCCGAGCGCGCGCTGAACCTGGGCTTCTCCGGCCCCATGCTGCGCGGCTCCGGCATCGCCTGGGACCTGCGCAAGAAGCAGCCCTACGACGTCTACGACAAGCTGGACTTCGACATCCCCATCGGCACCAACGGCGATACCTACGACCGTTATGTGGTGCGCGTGGAAGAGATGCGCCAGTCCAACCGCATCATCCAGCAGTGCTCGGCCTGGCTGCGCGCCAACCCGGGCCCGGTCATCACCGACAACCACAAGGTGGCGCCGCCTTCGCGCGTGGACATGAAGTCCAACATGGAAGAGCTGATCCACCACTTCAAGCTCTTCACCGAAGGCTTCCACGTGCCCGAGGGCGAGGCCTATGCGGCCGTCGAGCATCCCAAGGGCGAGTTCGGCATCTACATGGTCAGCGACGGCGCCAACAAGCCCTACCGCCTGAAGATCCGCGCGCCGGGCTTTGCCCATCTGGCGGCGCTGGACGAGATGGGTCGCGGTCACATGATCGCCGACGCCGTCGCCATCATCGGCACCATGGACATCGTGTTCGGCGAGATTGATCGATGAGCAGCTACCAACTCTCTGACGCCACCCGCGCGCGCTTCGACCGCGAGGTCGCCAAGTATCCCTACGAGCTGCGCCAGTCCGCCGTCATGGCGTGCCTGGCCATCGTGCAGCAGGAAGAGGGCTTCGTGTCCCGCGCTGCGGAAGACGCGATCGCCGCGCACCTCGGCATGCCGCCCATCGCGGTCTACGAGGTGACGACCTTCTACAACATGTACAACCAGCGCCCGGTTGGCAAGTTCAAGCTGAGCGTTTGCGCGAACCTGCCCTGCCAGCTGCGCGACGGCCAGAACGCGCTGGACCACCTGTGCAGCAAGCTCGGCATCGAGCAGGGCGGCACGACGGCCGACGGCCTGTTCACCGTGCAGAAGAGCGAGTGCCTGGGTGCCTGCGCCGACTCGCCGGTCATGCTGGTCAACGACCGCCAGATGTGCAGCTTCATGACGAACGACCGCCTCGACGAGCTCGTCGACGTGCTGCGCGCTGAAGCGGCCAAGGCCTGAGGACGACGATGCTGGACCTCACCAAATTCCAATCTACCGGCAACGAGACCTGCTTCCACGGTCGTCACATCACGCCGCAGATCTATGCGGACCTGAACGGCAAGAACTGGTCGATCAAGGACTACGAAGCCCGTGGCGGCTACGCAGCCCTGCGCAAGATCCTCGGCAAGGACGGGGGTGAAGGCCTGACACCCGATCAGGTCATCGCTGAAGTCAAGACCTCGGCCCTGCGCGGCCGCGGCGGCGCCGGCTTCCCTACCGGCCTGAAGTGGAGCTTCATGCCCCGCCAGTTCCCGGGCCAGAAGTACCTCGTCTGCAATTCCGACGAAGGCGAGCCGGGCACCTGCAAGGACCGCGACCTGCTGATGTTCAACCCGCATCAGGTCATCGAAGGCATGGCCATCGCTGCCTACGCGATGGGCATCACGGTCGGCTACAACTACATCCACGGCGAGATCTTCGAGGTCTACGAGCGCTTCGAGGCGGCCCTGGAAGAGGCCCGCGCCGCCGGCTATCTCGGCGACAAGATCATGGGCTCGGACTACAGCTTCCAGCTGCACGCCCACCATGGCTTCGGTGCCTACATCTGCGGCGAGGAAACCGCGCTGCTGGAGTCTCTTGAAGGCAAGAAGGGCCAGCCGCGCTTCAAGCCGCCGTTCCCGGCCAGCTTCGGTCTGTACGGCAAGCCCACGACGATCAACAACACCGAGACCTTTGCGGCGGTGCCCTGGATCATCCGCAACGGTGGCCAGGCCTACCTGGAGATCGGCAAGCCCAACAACGGCGGCACCAAGCTGTTCTCGGTGTCGGGCGACGTGGAGCGCCCGGGCAACTACGAGATTCCGCTGGGCACGCCGTTCTCCGTGCTGCTGGAGATGGCCGGTGGCGTGCGCAAGGGCCGCAAGCTCAAGGCCGTCATTCCTGGCGGCTCGTCGGCTCCGGTGCTGCCCGCCGAGGTGATGATGCAGTGCACGATGGACTATGACTCCATCGCCAAGGCCGGCTCCATGCTGGGCTCGGGCGCCGTCATCGTCATGGACGACACGCGCTGTGCGGTGCAGAGCCTGCTGCGCCTGTCGTACTTCTACGCCCACGAGTCTTGCGGCCAGTGCACGCCCTGCCGCGAAGGCACGGGCTGGATGCACCGCGTGCTGGAGCGCATCTATCACGGCGAGGGCAGGGCCGAAGACATCGACCTGCTGAACTCGGTCGCCGACAACATCCAGGGCCGCACGATCTGCGCGCTGGGCGACGCTGCCGCGATGCCCGTGCGCGCCATGATCAAGCACTTCAAGCACGAGTTCGTGCACCTGATTGAACACAAGAAGCCCCTGGTGGCTCCGACCTGAGCCCCGAGGGAAACACCATGGTTGAAATCGAACTCGACGGTCAGAAGGTCTCGGTCCAGGAAGGCAGCATGGTGATGCATGCCGCCGAGAAGGCCGGCACCTACATCCCGCACTTCTGCTATCACAAGAAGCTCAGCATCGCGGCCAACTGCCGCATGTGCCTGGTGGACGTGGAGAAGGCGCCCAAGCCCATGCCCGCCTGCGCGACCCCGGTCACGCAGGGCATGATCGTCCGCACCAAGAGCGACAAGGCGATCAAGGCGCAGCAGGGCGTCATGGAATTCCTGCTGATCAACCACCCGCTGGACTGCCCGATCTGCGACCAGGGCGGCGAGTGCCAGCTGCAGGACCTGGCCGTGGGCTACGGCGCGGGCAAGAGCCGCTACTCCGAAGAGAAGCGCGTCGTCTTCCACAAGAACGTCGGCCCGCTGATCTCCATGGAGGAGATGAGCCGCTGCATCCACTGCACCCGCTGCGTGCGCTTCGGCCAGGAAATCGCCGGCCAGATGGAGCTGGGCATGGCCCACCGCGGCGAGCACAGCGAGATCCAGACCTTCGTCGGCCGCACCGTGGACTCCGAGCTGTCGGGCAACATGATCGACATCTGCCCGGTCGGTGCGCTGACCAGCAAGCCCTTCCGCTACAGCGCCCGCACCTGGGAACTGTCGCGCCGCAAGAGCGTCAGCCCGCACGACTCGACGGGGGCCAACCTGATCGTCCAGGTCAAGAACCACCAGGTCCTGCGCGTCGTTCCGCTGGAGAACGAAGACGTCAACGAGTGCTGGATCGCCGACCGCGACCGCTTCAGCTATGAAGCGCTGAACAGCGACGCGCGCCTGAATGCGCCCATGATCAAGCAGGGCGGCGCCTGGAAGCAGGTCGACTGGACCACCGCACTGGAATACGTCGCCAATGGTCTGAAGTCCATCAAGCACGACTTTGGCGCGGCTGCCATCGGTGCGCTGGGCTCGGCCCACAGCACGCTGGAAGAGCTGCACCTGTTGGGCGCCCTCGTGCGCGGCCTGGGTAGCGACAACGTCGACCACCGCCTGCGCCACAACGACTTCGGCAATGCCGCGCCCGCCGGCCAGGCCCGCTGGCTGGGTACCAGCATCGCCGGCCTGTCCGAGCTGGACCGTGCACTGGTCGTGGGTTCCAATCTGCGCAAGGACCACCCGCTGTTCGCCGCCCGGCTGCGCCATGCTGCGCGCCGCGGTGCAGCGATCAGCCGTATCGGCGTGAGCCATGACGACTGGCTGATGCCGCTTGCGGCCTCGCAATCCGTCGCGCCCTCGGGCTGGGTGCAAGCCCTGGCCGACGTGGCTGCCGCCATCGGTGCAGGCGCACCGCTGGCCGGCACGGCCACGGATGCGGCCAAGGCCATCGCCACCAGCCTGCAGTCGGGCAAGGCCAAGGCCATCCTGCTGGGCAACGCCGCCGCGGAGCACCCGCAAGCTGCCAGCCTGCTGGCGCTGGCGCAGTGGATCGCGCAACAGACCGGCGCCAGCGTCGGCTACCTGACGGACGCCGCCAACACGGTCGGCGCCCAGCTCGTGAAGGCCCAGCCGCAGTCCGGCGGCCTGAACGCCGCCCAGATGCTGAACGGCACCGCGCTGAAGGCCGCGCTGCTGCTGAACACCGACCCGGTGCTCGATTCCGCCAACGCTGCCGCTGCCGCCAAGGCGCTGGATGCGGCCGAGATGGTCGTCGTGCTGAGCCCGTTCAAGAGCGGTCTCGAGTATGCCGATGTGCTGCTGCCCGTCGCGCCGTTCACCGAGACCTCTGGCAGCTTCGTCAACGCCGAGGGGCGCCTGCAGAGCTTCGTGGGCGTCGTGCGCCCGCTGGCCGAGACGCGGCCGGCCTGGAAGGTGCTGCGCGTGCTGGGCAACCTGCTGGGCCTCGACGGCTTCAATCAGGACAGCTCGGAACAGGTGCGAGAAGAGGCCCTCGGAGGTGACTTCACCGCCCGTCTCAGCAACACCACCACCGCCACCCCGCAACTTGCGGCGAAGGGGGAGGGCGTCGAGCGCTTCGCCAACCTGCCCATCTACGCCACCGACGCGCTGGTGCGCAATGCCACCTCGCTGCAGCTGACCACCGACGGCCGCGAGGCCGGCCTGGTGGGCCTGCCCACGGGCCTGTGGCAGCAGCTCGGCCTGCAGGACGGCGACTTCGTGCGCATCGTGCAGGACGGCGGCGCCGCCCAGTTGCCTGCCCGCCACGAGGCCAGCCTGCCGGAAGGCGTCGCCCGCGTGCCGGCCGGCCTGCCGCAAACCGCCGCCCTGGGTGCTGCGTTCGGCACGCTGAGCATCAGCAAGGTCTGAGGGAGCTGAAGAAATGATCGACACCCTCTACCAAAACGGCGCTTCTCTGCTGGGGGCCTTGTGGCCGCTGGTCTGGAGCCTGCTGAAGATCATCGCCGTCGTCGCACCGCTGATGATCTGCGTCGCCTACCTCACGCTGTGGGAGCGCAAGGCCATCGGCTGGTCGCAGATCCGCCCGGGCCCGAACCGCGTGGGCCCCTACGGCCTGCTGACCCCCATCGCCGACGCGGTCAAGCTGATCTTCAAGGAGATCATCAAGCCCACGGCCGCGAACAAGGGGCTGTTCTTCCTCGGCCCTGTCATGACCATCATGCCGGCACTGGCCGCCTGGGCTGTCGTGCCCTTCGGCCCGGACGCCGCCGTGGCCAACGTCAATGCCGGCCTGCTGTTCCTGATGGCCATCACCTCGCTCGAGGTCTACGGCGTCATCATCGCCGGCTGGGCGTCCAACTCGAAGTACGCCTTCCTGGGTGCGCTGCGTGCGTCGGCCCAGATGGTGTCGTACGAGATTGCGATGGGCTTCGCGCTCGTCGTCGTGCTGATGGTGACGGGCAGCATGAACATGACGGCCATCGTTCAGAGCCAGGAAGCCGGCACGTTCGCATCGATGGGATTGAATTTCCTGTCGTGGAACTGGCTGCCGCTGCTGCCCATCTTCGTCGTCTACTTCATCTCGGGCCTCGCGGAGACCAACCGCCATCCGTTCGACGTGGTCGAGGGTGAATCGGAAATCGTCGCCGGCCACATGATCGAGTACTCGGGCATGTCGTTCGCGATGTTCTTCCTGGCCGAGTACGCCAACATGATCCTGGTGTCGGCGCTGGCGGTCATCCTGTTCCTGGGCGGCTGGAGCGCTCCGGTCTCCTGGAGCCTGCTGGGCATGCAGACGCCGGACTTCATCCAGCACACGATGGCGTTCTGGAACTGGGCCTGGCTGTTCGGCAAGACCTTCTTCGTCGTCACGCTGTTCCTGTGGGTGCGCGCCACGTTCCCGCGCTTCCGCTACGACCAGATCATGCGTCTGGGCTGGAAGATCTTCATCCCCATCACGCTGATCTGGCTGGTCGTCGTCGGCCTGTGGATGCAGACGCCTTTCAACATCTGGAAGTAAGCACAGATGTCTTCTTTCCTGCAATTCGCGAAGAGCTTCATGCTCACCGAGCTGTTCAAGGGCATGGCCCTGACCGGCCGGCACTTCCTGTCGCGCAACATCACCGTCCAGTTCCCCGAGGAAAAGACGCCGCTGTCGCCGCGCTTCCGCGGCCTGCATGCGCTGCGCCGCTACGACAACGGCGAAGAGCGCTGCATTGCCTGCAAGCTCTGCGAGGCCGTCTGCCCTGCGATGGCCATCACCATCGAGAGCGACGTGCGCGCCGACGGCAGCCGCCGCACCACGCGCTACGACATCGACCTGACCAAGTGCATCTTCTGCGGCTTCTGCGAGGAAAGCTGCCCGGTGGACTCGATCGTCGAGACGAGCATCTTTGAATACCACGGCGAGAAGCGCGGCGACCTCTACTTCACCAAGGACATGCTGCTGGCGGTCGGTGACAAGTATGAACCGCAGATCGCAGCCCAGAAGGAGGCGGACGCCAAGTACCGCTGACCGCTGGCCGGCCTTGCGGCCGCCGCGGTCCAGCTCAGCTGGCCTGGATACGTATGGACATCACGACCATCCTCTTCTACGTTTTCTCCGGCATCCTGCTGGTGTCGTCGTTCCGTGTCATCACGGCGCGAAGCACCGTGCATGCCGCACTGTTCCTGATCCTGTCGTTCTTCACGGCGTCCTGCATCTGGATGCTGCTGAAGGCCGAGTTCCTGGCGATCACGCTGGTGCTCGTCTACATCGGCGCGGTGATGGTGTTGTTCCTGTTCGTCGTGATGATGCTCGACCTGAACTCGGACGGCACGCGCGAGGGCTTCTGGAAGCACCTGCCCGTCGCAGCCGTCATCGGCGCGCTGATCGCCTTCGAGATGGGCATCGTGCTGATGGGCGGCTTCCAGCTGGCCGATGCGCCCACCGCCACGCCGGCGCAACTCCAGATGGGCAACAGCAAGCTGCTGGGCATCGAGATCTACACGAACTACCTGTACCCGCTGCAGATCGCTGCCGTGCTGCTGCTGGTGGCCATCGTCGCGGCCATTGCGCTGACGCTGCGCCGCCGCAAGGACTCGCGCGCCATGGATCCGTCCGAGCAGATCAAGGTCACGAAGGCGCAGCGCCTGAAGATCGTCAAGATGGCTCCGACCGTCGCCGCACCGGCCCAATCTGCCACGTCAGCGGCAGCACCCACCGAAGGAGGCCAGGCATGACCGGCTTTGCTGGACTGAGCGGCTTGACCCTGGGCCATTTCCTGACGCTGGGCGCGATGCTGTTCGCGCTGTCGGTGATCGGCATCTTCCTGAACCGCAAGAACCTGATCGTGCTGCTGATGGCCATCGAGCTGATGCTGCTGGCGGTCAACATGAACTTCGTCGCCTTCTCGCACTACCTGGGCGACATGGCGGGACAGGTCTTCGTGTTCTTCATCCTGACCGTCGCGGCGGCCGAGTCGGCCATCGGCCTGGCCATCCTGGTCGTGCTGTTCCGCAACCGCGCCAGCATCAGCGTCGAGGAACTCGACGCGCTGAAGGGCTGACCGAATGTCTGCACAACTCTCCCAGAACCTGCTGCTGGCGGTGCCGCTGGCACCGCTCGCGGGCGCCATCGTCGCCGGCTTCTTCGGCAAGACGGTGGGCCGCCGCGGCTCGCACATGGTCACCATCCTCGGTGTCCTCGTCGCCTTCATCCTTTCGGCGATGACGCTTTACAGCGTCGCCGTCGACGGTGCGCGCTTCAACGCGACGGTCTACGAGTGGATGAACCTCGGCGGCCTGAAGATGGAGGTCGGCTTCCTCGTCGACGGCCTGACGGCCATGATGATGGTGGTCGTGACCTTCGTGTCGCTGATGGTGCACATCTACACCATCGGCTACATGGAAGAGGACGACGGCTACCAGCGCTTCTTCTCGTACATCTCGCTGTTCACGTTCAGCATGCTGATGCTGGTCATGAGCAACAACATGCTGCAGCTGTTCTTCGGCTGGGAAGCGGTGGGCCTGGTGTCCTACCTGCTGATCGGCTTCTGGTACAAGAAGCCGACGGCGATCTTCGCCAACATGAAGGCCTTCCTGGTGAACCGGGTCGGCGACTTCGGCTTCATCCTCGGCATCGGCCTGCTGGTGGCCTTCGGCGGTTCGCTGAACTACACCGAGATCTTCGCCAAGTCCGAGCTGCTGTCGCAGATGGTGTTCCCCCTGCCGTTGTGGGGTGGCGACTGGGCGCTGCTGACCGTGGCCTGCATCTGCCTGTTCATCGGTGCGATGGGCAAGTCGGCGCAGTTCCCGCTGCACGTCTGGCTGCCGGACTCGATGGAAGGCCCGACCCCCATCTCCGCGCTGATCCATGCCGCCACGATGGTGACGGCCGGCATCTTCATGGTGGCGCGCTTCAGCCCGCTGTTCGAGCTGTCCGACACGGCGCTGAACTTCGTCATGGTGATCGGCGCGATCACGGCCCTGTTCATGGGCTTCCTGGGCATCATCCAGAACGACATCAAGCGCGTCGTCGCGTATTCCACGCTGTCGCAGCTGGGCTACATGACCGTGGCGCTGGGCGCGTCGGCCTACTCGGTCGCCGTGTTCCACCTGATGACGCACGCGTTCTTCAAGGCACTGCTGTTCCTCGGCGCGGGCTCCGTCATCATCGGCATGCACCACGACCAGGACATCCGCAACATGGGCGGCCTGCGCAAGTACATGCCCATCACCTGGATCACGTCGCTGCTGGGGTCGCTGGCGCTGATCGGCACGCCGCTGTTCTCGGGCTTCTATTCCAAGGACTCGATCATCGAGGCCGTGCATGCCAGCACGCTGCCGGCTGCGGGCTTTGCGTACTTCGCCGTCATCGCCGGCGTGTTCGTGACGGCCTTCTATTCGTTCCGGATGTATTTCCTCGTCTTCCACGGCAAGGAGAACTTCCACCACAAGCCCTTCCCGGGCGAGCACGACCATCACGACGATGACCACGGCCATGCGCACACACCGCACGAGTCGCCCTGGGTCGTCACCGCGCCGCTGGTGCTGCTGGCCATCCCGTCGGTCGTCATCGGCTTCATGACCATCCAGCCGATGCTGTTCGGCGACTTCTTCAAGGACGCCATCCTCGTCAACCTGCACGCCCACCCGGCGATGGAGGAACTGGCCGAAGGCTTCCACGGCGCCGCCGCGATGGCCCTGCACGGCCTGCAGACGCTGCCGTTCTGGCTGGCGCTGGCCGGTGTGGTCACCGCCTACGTCTTCTACATGGTCGCCCCGAGCATCCCGGCGACGCTCGCCAAGGTGCTGCGCCCGCTGATCATCGTCCTGGAGAACAAGTACTTCATGGACTGGATCAACGAGAACATCCTCGCCCGCGCGGCCCGCCTCATCGGCACCGGCCTGTGGAAGGGTGGCGACGGCGCGCTGATCGACGGTCTGATCATCAACGGCTCCGCCAGGACCGTCGGCGGCATCGCCGGCCTCGTGCGCCGCGTGCAGACCGGCTATCTGTACTGGTACGCCCTCGTCATGATCCTCGGCGTCACGGGTCTGATGACCTGGCAGCTCTGGCCCTATATCAAGCCCCAGTTCAGCGCCCTGTTCGGGCTCTGATCGACGCGGCGGAGAACAAGAATGTTGCTGAGTCTTGCGATTTTTCTGCCCATCGCCTGCGGCGCGTTGCTGCTGGCGCTCGGGCGCGACGAACAGGCGCCGGCCGTGCGCTGGATGGCGCTGGTCGCGGCCGTGGCGAGCTTCCTCGTCACGCTTCCGCTGATCACCGGCTTCGACACCTCGACCGCTGCCATGCAGTTCGTCGAGAACCACAGCTGGATCGAGCGTTTCAACATCCGCTACCACCTCGGCGTGGACGGCATCTCGATGTGGTTCGTGCCGCTGACGGCCTTCATCACCGTCATCGTCGTCATCTCGGCCTGGGAAGTCATCGAGACGCGCGTCAACCAGTACATGGGCGCGTTCCTGATCCTGTCGGGCCTCATGGTGGGCGTGTTCAGCGCGCTGGACGGCATGCTGTTCTACGTGTTCTTCGAGGCCACGCTGATCCCGATGTACATCATCATCGGCGTCTGGGGCGGCCCGAACCGCGTCTATGCGGCCTTCAAGTTCTTCCTGTACACGCTGGCCGGTTCGCTGTTGATGCTGGTGGCGCTGCTGTATCTGTACTACCAGTCGGCCGGCAGCTTCGACATCCAGACCTGGCACAAGCTGCCGCTGGCGGGTGGCGCCCAGACCTGGCTGTTCTTCGCCTTCCTGGCCGCGTTCTCGGTCAAGGTGCCGATGTGGCCCGTGCACACCTGGCTGCCCGACGCCCACGTCGAGGCGCCCACCGGCGGCTCCGTCGTGCTGGCGGCCATCATGCTGAAGCTGGGCTGCTACGGCTTCCTGCGTTTCTCGCTGCCCATCGCCCCCGACGCCGCGCGCGAATGGGCCTGGCTCATCATCGCGATGTCGCTGATCGCCGTCGTCTACATCGGCCTCGTCGCGCTGGTGCAGAAGGACATGAAGAAGCTGGTGGCCTACTCGTCCATCGCGCACATGGGCTTCGTGACGCTGGGCTTCTTCGTCTTCAACGAACTGGGCGTCTCCGGCGGCATCGTGCAGATGATCTCGCACGGCTTCGTTTCGGGTGCCATGTTCCTGTGCATCGGCGTGCTGTACGACCGTGTCCACTCGCGTGAAATCGCGGCCTACGGTGGCGTCGTCAACACCATGCCGACCTTCACCGCCTTCGCCGTGTTCTTCGGCATGGCCAACTGCGGCCTGCCCGCCACGGCCGGCTTCGTCGGCGAGTGGATGGTCATCCTCGGCACCGTCAAAGCCAACTTCTGGCTGGGCGCCATCGCGGCGACGGCGCTGGTGTTCGGCGCGGCCTACACGCTGTGGATGATCAAGCGCGTCTACTTCGGCGACATCGCCAACGACAACGTGCGCGCGCTGACCGATATCAACCGCCGCGAGTTCGTCATGCTGGGCCTGCTGGCCGTGGCGACGCTCTACATGGGTGTCTATCCCAAGCCCTTCACCGACGTGATGCATGTCTCGGTCACCGAGCTGCTGCAGCATGTCGCGCTCACCAAGATCCCGGGTTGACGGCGAGCCAAAGGCAAAACAATGAACGACATGAACTGGCTCGCGATTTATCCTGAGATCCTGCTGCTGGCGATGGGCTGCGTGGTGGCTCTGGTGGACCTTTGGGTCACCGACGAACAGCGCCGCCCGACCTACTGGCTGACCCAGTTGACCCTGGCCGTCGTGGCCGCCCTGCATTTCTGCTACTTCGACGCCGGCCTGACCACCTATGCCATGCAGGGCATGGTCGTCGCCGACCCGATGGGGCATCTGCTCGCCGGCTTCGCCTGCGTCGCCACCCTCGTCACGCTCGTCTATGCACGCCCCTACGCCGGCGTGCGCGAGATGCTCAAGGGCGAACTCTTCATCCTCAGCCTGTTCTCGCTGCTGGGCGTGAACGTGATGCTGTCGGCGAACAACTTCCTCGTCGTCTACCTCGGCCTGGAGCTGATGAGCCTGTCGCTGTACGCGCTGGTCGCCCTGCGCCGCGACCATGCGGTGTCGACCGAGGCCGCGATGAAGTACTTCGTCCTCGGCGCGCTGGCCAGCGGCTTCCTGCTCTACGGCCTGTCGATGATGTACGGTGCCACTGGCTCGCTGAACATCCCCGAGGTCTTCGACGTCATCTCCAAGGGCGTGCCCAACCGCGCCGTGCTGGTGTTCGGCGTGGTCTTCGTCGTCGCCGGCCTGGCGTTCAAGCTGGGCGCCGCACCCTTCCACATGTGGGTGCCGGACGTCTACCAGGGCGCCCCGACGGCCGTCACGCTGCTGATCGGCGCGGCGCCGAAGCTGGCCGCGTTCGCCATCACCGTGCGCCTGCTCGTCGAAGGCATGATCGGCCTGGCCGTGGACTGGCAGCAGATGCTGGTCGTGCTGTCCATCATGTCGCTGCTGGTCGGCAACCTCGCCGCCATCGCACAGAGCAATCTGAAGCGCATGCTGGCCTACTCGACCATCGCCAACATGGGCTTCATGCTGCTGGGCATGGCCTCCGGCGTCGTCAACGACAGCACCTTGTCCGCCGCCAATGCCTACAGTTCGGCGATGTTCTACGCCGTCACCTACGTGCTGACGACGCTGGGCACCTTCGGCATGGTCATCCTGCTGTCGCGCCAGGGGCATGAGGCCGAGGAAATCAAGGACTTCGCCGGCCTGGCCAAGCGCAGCCCCTGGTTCGCGCTGGTCATGACGATGTTCATGTTCTCGCTGGCCGGCGTGCCGCCCACGGTGGGCTTCTACGCCAAGCTGGCCGTGCTGCAGGCCCTGGTGTCCACGCACGAAACGGCCTACCTGGTGCTGGCCGTCTTCGCCGTCGTCGTGTCGCTGGTGGGCGCCTTCTACTACCTGCGCGTGGTCAAGGTCATGTTCTTCGACGAGCCGACCGACACCGCTCCCATCACGGCGCCGGCCGACGTTCGCTTCGTGATGTCGCTGAACGGCGCCGCCGTGCTGGTGCTGGGCCTGCTGCCCGGCGGCCTGATGGCGCTTTGCGCCCAGGCCATCGTGAAGGCCCTGGCGACCTGAGCGCCGCCATGGACCAGTCTGCAGCGGTCTGGCTGGTCCTTGTCGCGGCCATCGTCGCGGCCAACCTGCCTTACTTCAGCGAGCGCGTGCTGCTGGTGGGCCCGCGCCGTGGGCGCAAGGCCGCCTGGTGGCGGGTGCTGGAGCTGGTGCTGATGGCCGCGCTCACGCTGGGCCTGGGCACGCTGCTGGAGGCCCGCATCGGCCAGCGCCACGCGCAGGGCTGGGAGTTCTACGCGGCGGCGGCCTGCCTCTTCGTCACGCTGGGCTTCCCCGGCTTCGTCTGGAGATACCTGCGCCGTGGCCGGGACTGACGAGCATCTCGTCGAGCACCTGCTCGAAACCAGCCAGGTCTACCGCGGCCACTTTCTCGACGTGCGCCGCGACCGTGTCGCGCTGCCCGACGGTGGCACCGCCCACCGCGAGTACATCCGCCACCCCGGCGCCGTCATGGTGGTGCCGCTGCTGGACGACGGCCGGCTGCTGCTGGAGCGCCAGTACCGCTACCCGATGGGCCGCGTCATGCTGGAGTTCCCGGCGGGCAAGCTCGATGCCGGCGAGGACCCGCTCGCCTGTGGCCGCCGCGAGCTGCTCGAGGAGACCGGCTACAGCGCCGCCGAGTGGGCCCATGCCGGCGTGCTGCACAACGCCATCGCCTACTCGGACGAAGGCATCCACATCTACTTCGCGCGCGGCCTCACGAGGGGCGAGCAGAAGCTGGACGTGGGCGAGTTCCTGGAGCTCGTCACCCACACCGCCGCCGAACTCGACCAGTTCGCCGCCCGCGGTGAGCTGACCGACGCCAAGACGCTGATCGGCCTGTTGTGGCTGCAGCGCTGGCAGCAGGGCGCCTGGCCGCTGCACTGGCAACGCGGCTGACGCCGCAACCCTGCCGACCCTTGCGCCGCGCCTGCGGTGCATGACCTCTGGCGAAGTATTGCCAGATCGTTAAGCTGACTCGTTTGAGCCGCCCGATCCTTGTCCTCTGAAGAAAGTTTCTCCATGACGCGTGCAACGCCGATCCTCACTGCCCTGACGCTCGCCCTGATCCTCACCGCCTGCGGCAAGGGCGGCAAGCCCGACGCCGCCAAGGCTGCGGCCGCCAAGACGGCTGCGCCGCTGCTGCTGGCGCCGGAAGATCTGCGCCAGGTGGGGCAGAGCGGCCTGATCGGTGCGCCCGTCATCACCGGCGCCATCCAGCCGGCCCGCCGTGCCGACCTGCGCGCCGAAGTGGCCGCCGTCGTGCTGCAGGTTGCCAAGGACAACGGGGAGCGCGTGCGCGCGGGCGACCTGATCATCCGGCTCGACCCCACGGCCATCCGCGACAGCCTCACCTCCGCCGATGAGGCGCTGCGCGCCGCCCAGCAGAGCTTCGAGCAGACCGAGCGCGTGCTGGCCCGCCAGCGCACGCTGAACCAGCAGGGCATGATTTCCATGCAGGGTCTGGAAGACGCCGAGGTGCGCCGCAACGCCGCGCAGAGCGAGCTGGCGGCGGCCAAGTCGCGCGCGGTGACGGCACGTCAGCAGGTCTCGCGCACCGAGGTGCGGGCGCCCTTCGACGGCGTCGTCAGCGAGCGCAAGATCTCGGTGGGCGACACCGTCCAGATCGGGCGTGAACTCGTCAAGGTCATCGACCCGGCCTCCATGCGCTTCGAGGGCCAGGTCTCGGCCGACCGGCTGGGTGAACTCAAGCTCGGCCAGCCGGTGGCCTTCCGCATCAACGGCTTCGGCGACGCCGAGTTCCGCGGCAGGCTGGCCCGCATCGACGCGGCGGCAAACGCCACGACGCGCCAGGTCGAGCTGATTGCCGAGTTCAACGACAAGGCCAAGGCGCCGCAGGTGTCAGGCCTCTACGCCGAAGGCCGGGTCGAGAGCGCCGACCGGCGCGCGCTGGTGCTGGCCGAAGGCTCGGTGCAGCGCCAGGGTGACAACGCCTTCGTCTGGAAGGTCGCCGGCAACCAGCTCAAGAAAGTGGCCGTGACGCTGGGCGAACGCGACGATCGCCGCGGCGAGGTCGTCATCGCTTCGGGCCTGTCCCTGGGCGACGAGGTGCTGCGCGCACCCACCGGCACGCTGACGGATGGCGCTCCCGTGCAGCGGGTTGCCGCGGGGGCGGGCGCCGCCTCGGCCGTGGCCGCCGCGCCGGCCCGTGCCGCCAGCAAATAAGCAGGAGCCTCTCCATGTTCCTCTCCAACTTCAGCATCAGCAGGCCCGTCGCGACCGTCGTCATGGTCATCGGGCTGATGCTGGTGGGCCTGCTGGCGCTGTCCAAGCTCAAGGTCAACCAGTTCCCCGAGGTCGAGCCGCCGGTGCTCGTCATCAACATTCCCTATCCGGGCGCGTCGCCCGAGACGGTGGAGCGCGAGGTCGTCAACCGCATCGAGAAGGCGCTGCAGAGCATCTCGGGCGTGGACCGTTCCAACTCCACGTCGCGCGAGGGCAGTGCCACCATCGTGCTGGTCTTCGACTTCTCGAAGAACATGATCGAGGCCGCCGACGAGGTGCGCAACGCCATCGCCTCGGTGCGCTACAAGCTGCCCACCGAGATCCGCGAGCCCATCATCACGCGGGCCGACCCGGGGGCGCAGCCCATCCTGCAGCTGTCGCTGTCCAGCACGACGCTGACCCATGCCCAGCTCAGCCGCCTCGCCGAGGACAAGCTCGCCGAGCGCTTCCGCGGCATTGCGGGTGTCTCCACCGTGGGCGTCAATGGCGCCCTCAAGCGCGAGCTGTCCATCCTGTTGCGCGCCGACAAGCTGCGCGAATTCGGCGTCTCCGTCACCGAGGTGCTCAACGCCGTGCGCGCGCAGAACACCACGGCGCCGGTCGGCAAGGTGCGCGGCGCGCTGGAAGACCAGAGCATCCGTCTGCTGGGCCGCCTCGAGTCGCCCGCCGAGTTCGAGCAGATGATCATCAAGCGCAATGCCGGCATGGTCGTGCGCCTGGGCCAGGTGGCCGAGGTCAAGGACGGCTTCGCCGAGATGACCGGCTACAGCCTGCGCAACGGGCGGCCCAACGTCGGCATCTCCATCACGCGCTCGCGCGACGCCTCCACCGTCAGCGTCGCCAACGACTCGCGCAAGCTGGTCGACGAGATCAGGAAGGAACTGCCCCAGGGCACCACGCTGGACGTCACACAGGACGGCGGCAAGGACGCCGAGGACAGCCTGCACAACGTGACGCATGCGCTGGTGTTCGGCGCGGGCCTGACCATCTTCGTCGTCTACGCCTTCCTGAACAGCTGGCGCTCGACGCTGATCACGGCGCTGTCCCTGCCCACCTCCGTGCTTGCCGCCTTCATCGCCGTCTGGCTGATGGGCTTCTCGCTGAACTTCATGAGCCTGCTGGGCCTCTCCCTGGCCATCGGCGTGCTCATCGACGACGCCATCGTCGTGCGGGAGAACATCGTGCGGCACATGGAGCGCGGCAGCGACCGTGTGACCGCGGCCCGCGAGGGCACGGCCGAGATCGGCCTGGCCGTCGCGGCGACCACCTTCGCCATCGTCGCGGTGTTCGTGCCGGTGGCCTTCATGGGCAACGGCCCCGGCCAGTGGTTCAAGCCGTTTGCGCTGACCGTCGTCGCCTCAGTCGTGGTGTCGCTGATCATCAGCTTCACGCTGGACCCCATGCTGTCGGCCTACTGGGGCGACCCCCCGGGCTATCACGAGCAGCCCAAGAAGGGCTTCAGCAAGCTGCTGGAACGCTTCAACCACTGGTTCGACGGCGTCGCCAACGGCTACGGCCACGTCATCGCCTGGGCGCTGCACCACCGCCGCTGGATGGCCGCGTTCGCGGTGGCCAGCTTCGTCGGTGCCATCGCGTTGCAGGCGACGGTGGGCGGCTCCAGCTTCCTGCCGCAGGCCGATGCGGGCTTCCTGGCCATCGACGTCCGCAGCCCGGCCTCCAGCAGCCTGGACTATTCCAAGCTCAAGCTCGACGCCGCCGCCGCCCTGGCCGCGACGATGAAGGAGACCAAGGCAACCACCGCCTATCCCAACGCCAGCGGCGGGCGCATCTACATCGACATCGGCAAGAGCACCGAGCGCCAGCGCTCGGCGGCCGATGTCGCCAAGGAGCTGCGCGAGAAGGTGGGCCGCCTCGTCGGCGCCGAGTACGTGGTGCTGGACGACCTGAACAACGGCGCACAGAAGCCCGTGCAGATCCGCTTCTACGGCGCCGACTCGCGCAAGCTGCAGGAGATCACGCAGGAATTCCAGAAGACCATGGCCGGCATCAAGGGGGCCGTCGACATCGGCTACTCCGAGCAGGACCCGCAGAACGAACTGCAGATCGAGCTCGACCGCGGCCTGGCCAACCAGATGGGCATCTCCGTCAACGACGCGGCCCAGGCGCTGCGCGTGGCCTTTGCCGGCGTCGAGGCCGGCGACTGGATCGACCCCACCGGCGAGGCCCGCGACGTGTCCATCCGCCTGCACCCGGCGGACCGCGTCGACGCGGCCAACATCGAGCGCCTGCCCATCGCCGTCTCGGGCACCAACCGCATGGTGCCGCTGGACCAGATCGCCACCGTCACCATGGGCAAGGGCCCGGGCCAGATCCAGCACGGCGACGGCAAGCGCACCATCACGGTCAGCGCCAACGCCCAGGGCCGCTCGCCCGGCGAGATCACGTCGGAGGCCAAGAAGCTGGCCGAGAAGATCGACTTCCCGCCCGGCTTCGGCATCGAGCTGGCCGGCTCGGCGCGTGACCAGCAGGTGGTCTTCACGGCCATGATCACGGCGCTGCTGTCGGGCATCGCGCTGATGTACTTCGTGCTCGTCATCCAGTTCAACAGCTTCACGGCGCCGCTGGGCGTCATGCTGTCGCTGCCGCTGTCGCTGATCGGCGTCGTGCTGGCGCTGATCCTCACGGGCGGCACGCTGAACCTGATGAGCCTGATCGGCGTCATCATGCTGATGGGGCTGGTGGCCAAGAACGCCATCCTGCTGCTGGACGCGACGCGCCAGGAGGAGGCCGCAGGCGTGGACCGCGAGGAGGCGCTGATGCATGCAGGCCGCAAGCGCTTCCGCCCCATCCTGATGACGACGCTGGCGCTGATCGCCGGCATGATGCCGGTGGCCGTCGGTGTGGGCGAGGGCGGCGAGTTCTACCGCCCGATGGCCGTGGCCATCATCGGCGGCACCATCACGTCGACCTTCCTGACGCTGCTGATCGTGCCGACCTTCTACGACAGCATCGAGATCGCCCGCGACCGGGCGCTGGCCAAGTTCCAGCGCCGCGTGCCGCGCTTCACGGTGCTCGGGGCCTTCGTCATGACGCTGATCGAGGCCGTGCTGGCGCTGGTGCTGGTGCGCTTCGTGTTCCGGCTGATCGTCAAGGCCGGCCGGTTCGCCACCGGCCGCCGGGCCACGGAACCCGTCCCGGGCTGATCAGACAACCCGGCCGGGGTTGAGCAGGTCCAGCGGGTCCAGCGCCCGCTTGATGGCGCGCATCAGCGCGAGGGCCGTCGGGTCCTTGCGCTGGCCCAGTTCCTCGCGCTTGAGCCGGCCGATGCCGTGTTCGGCCGAGATCGAGCCGCCACGCCGCTGCACGGCGTCGTAGACCCGCTCGTTGATTGCCTTCTCATGCGTGGCCAGGAACTCGGCCGCAGGCACGCCGGCGGGCGCCTGCACGTTGTAGTGCAGGTTGCCGTCGCCCAGGTGGCCGAAGTTGATGACCGCTATGCCGGGCAGCCAGGCCGCCAGCGCCGCGTCCATCTCCGCCACGAAGGGGGAAATAGCCGACACCGGCAGCGAGATGTCGTGCTTGATGTTCAAGCCCGCCTGCGCCTGGGCCAGCGGGATGGACTCGCGCAGATGCCAGAACGCCTTGGCCTGCTGCAGGTTCTGTGCGATGGCCGCGTCCTGCACGCAGCCGCGCTCGACGGCCGCTTCCAGCAGGCCTTCGAAGACGCCGCGCGCATGCTCGGCGCTCTCGGCATCCGACAGCTCCAGCAGCACGGTCCATGCGGCGGCGCCCAGCGGCTGCGTCAGTTGCGGCAGCTCGCGCGCGACCAGTGCCAGCGAGGCCCGGCTCATGATCTCGAAGCCGGTCAGCGCATCGCCGGCGCGCTCGCGTGCCAGGCGCAGCAGCGCGACCGCATCGTCCAGCGTGCTGCATGCGGCCAGCGCCGTCAGCCGCTCGCGGGGCTGCGGATAGAGCTTCATCGTCGCTGCCGTGATGATGCCCAGCGTCCCCTCGCTGCCGATGAAGAGGTCGCGCAGGTCGTAGCCGGTGTTGTCCTTGCGCAGGCCCGACAGGCCGTGCCAGACCTCGCCGGCCGCCGTGACCACCTCCAGCCCCAGGCACAGCTCACGCGCATTGCCGTAGCGCAGCACCTGCGTGCCGCCGGCATTGGTCGCCAGGTTGCCGCCCAGCGTGCACGAGCCCTCGGCCGCGAGGCTGAGCGGGAACAGCATGCCGGCGCCGGCCGCGGCGGCCTGCACCTCGGCCAGCACGCAGCCGGCTTCGGCGGTGAGGCTGGCGTTGGCGGCGTCGATGCCGCGCACGCGCTTCATGCGCTGCAGGCTCAGCACGAGCTGGCGGCCACTGTCGTCCGGCGTCGAGCCGCCCACCAGCCCGGTGTTGCCGCCCTGGGGCACGACGGCCACGCGGTGCTGCAGGCACAGCCGCATCACCGCCGCGACCTCTGCGGTCGACGCCGGCCGCGCCACCGCCAGCGCACGGCCGGTGTAGCGCTTGCGCCAGTCGTTCTCATAGGCCGCCAGATCGTCGCCCACCAGCAGCCCGGCGTCGCCGAGCCGCTCGCGCAGCGCATCCAGGAAGCTCATGCCACCTTGGCCGCCGCCAGCCGCTGCCGGATCTGCGCCGTGCAGGCCGTGAACGCGACGATGCCCAGGCCCACCTCGGCCACCGCCAGCCAGCGGCCCGGGCCGCCTTCGCTGGTCGCGCGCACCAGGCCTTCCAGCACGTAGAGCCAGATGACGAGGGCCACCCAGCGGTAGGTGTACATGCGATAGCGCCACAGGCCCACGGGCGCGGCCAGCAGCGGCAGCACCTTCAGCGCCAGCGTGCCGCGGCCCGTGGGCGCCAGCCACAGCTCCCAGGCCAGGCACAGCAGGATCAGCGCGACGACGCTGCCCAGCGCCAGGTTGCGCGAGAGGCGCTCGTTGGCGCGGGGTTCGGTTCTTTCGGGAGCAGGGGACATAGCTGCGGCATCATAGAAGCCATGTCCCCGACACCGATCCCGCCCGCCGCGCCCGAACCGCTGGAGCCCCTGGACGCGCCGCTGGCCCGCAACCCCATCGCCTTCGCGAGCGGCTTCATCGCCGACCTGCTGGCCTGGCCCTGGCTGCAGACGCTGCACACCTTCCGCCAGCGCTTTCGCGAAGAGAAGCTGGGCCTGACCGCCGGCAGCCTGACCTTCACGACGCTGATCTCGCTGGTGCCGCTGCTGACCGTGATGCTGGCCATCTTCACGGCCTTTCCGATGTTCTCCAGCTTCCAGTCCGCGCTGGAGCAGTACTTCCTGAAGAGCCTGATTCCGGCCAACATCGCCAAGCCCGTGCTGGCCTCGCTGACGCAGTTCGCCGCCAAGGCCAACAAGCTGGGCGCGGTGGGCCTGGTGGCGCTGGGCGTCACGGCACTGGCGCTGATGCTTACCATCGACCGCACGCTCAACGCCATCTGGCGCGTGCAGCGGCCACGCCCCATGGCCCAGCGCGTGCTCGTCTACTGGGCCGCGCTGACGCTGGGCCCGCTGCTGCTGGGCGGCAGCCTGACGCTGACGAGCTATGCCGTCAGCGTCGGCCAGGGCTATCTGGCCGCCATGCCGCCGAGCATGTCCACAGCCCTGGGCAGCGTCGACATCGTGCTGCTGGGCCTCGCGATGGCCGGGCTGTTCCACTACGTGCCCAACACCCATGTGCGCTGGCGCCATGCGCTGCTGGGCGGGGCCTTCGTGTCCATCGGCTTCTCGCTGGCGAAGTCACTGCTGGCCTGGTACGTGAAGCAGGTGCCGACCTATTCGACCCTGTACGGCGCCTTCGCAACGGTGCCCGTCTTCCTGATCTGGGTCTACCTCGGCTGGGTCATCGTGCTGCTGGGCGCCATCCTGGCGGCCAATACGCCCGGCCTCACGGGGCGGCTGCATCTGCGCCCCGACACGCCGGGGCAGCCGCTGGCGCTGGCGCTGGAGGTGCTGCGCGAGCTGTGGCGGGCACGCGAGGCCGGGCAGCGCGGCCTGTCGGACCTGGGGCTGGCCGGCGCGCTGCGGGTGGACCCGCTGCAACTCAGCCCGGTCGTCGACCGGCTGCTCGCGCTCGACTGGATCGGCCGGCTCGAGGAGGAGGGCGCCCAGCGCCTGACGCTGCTGTGCGCGCCGGAGCGCACGCCGGCCGGGCCGCTGCTCAGGGTCTTCCTGGCCGACAGCCAGGGCTTGCTGGCCAACCTCTGGACGCAGGGCGACTGGTCGCGGCTGACGCTGGAACGCCTGCTCGCAGCCGAGGCGACCACGCCGAAGCCCGCGACCGCTCTGGTAGACTGACGCCGTCATTGGGGAGTAGCCGCGCCGACGCAACGTCGGTGGCTCGCGTCAACACACTTGGCCCGGAACTTGTCTTCGGGGCCATGGCGCCAGCGGTCACGACTTGGCAAGACCTTTGACCACGCAGCCTCCGGTTCGGCCGGGGAGGCGCGTGGTCAACCGTCTTCAACCGGCCGAGGAACCGCAAGAAAAATGGAAGCACTCCTGATGTCCACCGGCGTGGTGGCCCTGGCCGAGATCGGCGACAAGACCCAACTGCTGGCCTTTGTGCTCGCTGCGCGCTTCAAGCGGCCCGTGCCCATCATCCTCGGCATCCTGGCCGCCACCATCGTCAACCACAGCATGGCCGGTGCGCTCGGTGCCTGGATCACGTCGGTGCTGAGCCCCGAGGTGTTGCGCTGGGTGGTGGGCCTGGGCTTCCTGGGCATGGCCGTCTGGACGCTGATCCCCGACAAGATCGACGACGAGGACACGCAGGTCAAGGGCCGCTGGGGCGTGTTCGGCACCACGCTGATCGCCTTCTTCCTGGCCGAGATGGGCGACAAGACGCAGATCGCCACCGTCGCGATGGCGGCGCACTACCCCGACCCCGTCCTGGTGGTGGTGGGCACGACGCTGGGCATGCTGATCGCCGACGTGCCGGCCGTGTTCGTCGGCGACCGCTTCGCGAAGAAGATCCCGATGCGCCTGGTGCACGGCATCGCCGCGGCGATGTTCGCGGTCATGGGCGTGGTGGCGCTGTTGAATCTGGACGCCTTCTGAGGAGGGCGGCCTCGCCTGGGCCGCTCACTCGCGCAGCCAGCCCCGGGCGATCAGGCCGCTGAACAAGGCCTGGTGCAGGCGGCAGGCCGTGCCGTACAGCGGCTGCATGTACCAGCCCGCGACGCGCCATGTCAGCCAGGCGCTGAACAAGCCCACGGCCAGCGCGCCCAGCATGTCCAGCGGGTAGTGCACGCCCAGGTAGATGCGCGCCCAGGCGACGGGCAGGCCCAGCAGCGCCAGCACCGCGCCCAAGCCGCGCAGCCGGGGTTGCAGCAGCAGGCCGAAGGCGGTGCCCCACCACAGGGTCAGGTGGTCGCTGGGAAACGAAGGGTCGGCGGCATGCGGGATCAACGTGCGCCCCAGCCCGATGACGAAGGGCCGCGGGTTCGCCCAGGCCAGGCCGATCAGCTGGTTCAGCAGCAGGCCCAGCCCGGCCGCCAGGGCCGCCGCCAGCATGGCTCTGCGGATGTTCTCGCTGCCGCGCAGCCAGCCGGTAACGAGCAGCAGCGGCAGCACCCAGATCAGGTGCTCGGCCAGGAAGATGGCCAGCGCCATCGTCCAGGCCGGCGGGTTCTCGGGAGCATTGAGCGAGAGGAAGAGGGCGTGGTTCAGGGCTTCCATGGGGCGTCAGGAATGCAGCACCACCAACAGCGCCGTCGCGGCCGACTTGCCCGCGTTGCGGATGGTGTGCGGCCCGTCCACCGCATAACGGGCCGTCTCGCCGGCCTTGAGCCTGCTCGTCAGCCCTTGGGCCGTCACCTCCAGGCTGCCGGTCAGCACGCTCAGGTGCTCGCGCGAGCCGGGTTCGTGCGCTTGTGAATCCAGCACGCCGCCGGGCTGCACGCTCAGCTCGTACCACTCGAACTGTCCCGCGAGTTCGATAGGCCCCAGGATGCGCAGCTTGCACAGGCCGTCCGGGCTGGTCAGCCCCGGCGTGGCATGCGCCGGCACCGTCTCGATGGCCGGCGTGGCGGCGCGCTCGGCGCCCAGCAGCTCACCCATCTCCACGCCGAGTGCATTCGCCAGCCGCCACACCACGGCCACCGTGGGATTGGCCTGGTTGCGCTCGATCTGCGACAACATCGACTTGCTGACGCCCGCCCGCTTGGAGAGGTCGTCCAGCGACAGGCCGCGGCTGCCGCGCAGCGCCTGCAGTGCAGCGCCCACGCGGGGCGGTTCGGTGTCCGTGCTCATGCTTGACGGGGGTAGATGTTTTTCGGATACTGTACAAAAGTTCGATATATCGAACGCGTTCAATTTACCGAATTGTGCATCAGGAGCGGCGCCATGAGCCAGGCCTTCTACCAACATCTGCAGACCGAACTCGACGGCATCCGTGCCGCCGGCCTCTTCAAGGCCGAGCGCATCATCACGACGCCACAGGGCGCCGTTGTGAAGACGACCGATGGCCGCGAGGTCATCAACCTCTGTGCCAACAACTACCTGGGGCTGTCGTCGCACCCCAAGGTCATCGAAGCGGCGCATGAGGCGCTGCGCACGCACGGCTTTGGCCTGTCGTCGGTGCGCTTCATCTGCGGCACGCAGGACCTGCACAAGACGCTGGAGCAGCGCATCGCCCGCTTCGTCGGCTGCGAGGACGCCATCCTGTACGCCGCCGCCTTCGACGCCAACGGCGGCCTGTTCGAGCCGCTGCTGGGCGAGCAGGACGCCATCATCAGCGACGCGCTGAACCACGCCTCCATCATCGACGGCATCCGGCTGTGCAAGGCCCAGCGCTGGCGCTACGAGCACAACAACCTCGACGACCTCGAGCGCTGCCTGAAGGAAGCCAGGGACAAGGGCGCCCGCTTCACGCTGGTGTTCACCGACGGCGTGTTCTCGATGGACGGCACCATCGCCCAGCTCGACAAGATCCGCGCGCTGTGCGACCACTACGACGCGCTGCTGGGCGTTGACGAGTGCCATGCCAGCGGCTTCCTCGGCAGGACCGGCCGCGGCACGCCCGAGCATCGCGACGTGTTCGGCAGGATCGACATCATCACCGGCACCTTCGGCAAGGCCCTCGGGGGCGCGTCGGGCGGCTTCACGGCTGCTCGAAGGGAAGTCGTCGAGCTGCTGCGCCAGCGTTCGCGCCCCTATCTGTTCAGCAACACGCTGGCGCCCAGCATTGCCGGCGCGTCGCTGGCCGTGCTGGACCTGCTGGAAGGCTCCACCGCGCTGCGGGACAAGCTGGAGGCCAACACCGCCTACTTCCGCGAGGCCATCCAGGCCGTCGGCTTCGAGATCAAGCCCGGCACCCACCCCATCGTGCCCATCATGGTCTACGACGCGGTGAAGGCACAGGAATTGAGCAAGCGCATCCTGGAGCTGGGCATCTACGCCGTCGGATTCTTCTTCCCCGTCGTGCCCAAGGGCCAGGCCCGCATCCGCGTGCAGATCTCGGCGGTGCACGAGCGCGAGCATCTGGAGCAGGCCGTCGCCGCCTTCACGCAGGCCGGCCGTGAACTGGGGCTCGTCAAATGAGCACCCCGCGCATCCTCATCATCGGCGCCAACGGCCAGATCGGCACCGAGCTGGCGACCGAACTCGCCCGGCTGCACGGCGACGACGCGGTCGTCACCAGCGACCTGGCGCCCAAGGGCCGCGTGCCGACGCTGCACCACGAAGCGCTGGATGTGACCGATGCCGGCGCGCTTGCCACCGTCGTCAAGCGACACAAGATCACCCAGATCTACCACCTCGCCGCGGCCCTCTCGGCCAATGGCGAGAAGCACCCGATGTGGGCCTGGGACCTGAACATGAAGGGCCTGCTCAACGTGCTGGAGCTGGCCCGGCACGAGAAGCTGGACAAGATCTTCTGGCCCAGCTCCATCGCCGCCTTCGGCCCCGGCACGCCGGCCGTCGACACGCCGCAGACCACCGTGATGGACCCCACCACCGTCTACGGCATCTCCAAGCTGGCCGGCGAGCGCTGGTGCGCCTGGTACCACGCCAAGCACGGCGTGGACGTGCGCAGCCTGCGCTACCCCGGCCTCATCAGCTGGAAGACGCCCCCCGGCGGCGGCACGACGGACTACGCGGTGGAGATCTTCCACGCCGCCATCAAGGACGGCCGCTACACCTGCTTCCTGGAGGCGGGTCAGGCCTTGCCGATGATGTACATGCCCGACGCGCTGCGCGCCACGCTGGAACTCATGAATGCACCGGCCGAAGCGATCAAGCAGCGCGGCAGCTACAACCTTGCGGGCGTGAGCTTCACGCCGGAGCGCATCGCGGCCTCCATCCGCCGCCGCCTGCCCGGCTTTGACATCGACTACGCACCCGACTTCCGCCAGGCGATCGCCGCGAGCTGGCCGCAGCGCATCGACGACGGTGCCGCCCAGGCCGATTGGGGCTGGCGGCTGCGCTACGACCTCGATGCCATGGTCGACGACATGCTGCACGAGTTGACGCGCGAACTCCGCTCACGCTGAAGGTTGGCGGACAGCCCCGCCTGATAGGCTGCAGGGCATGAAATCCTTGCCGCTCCTCCTTGCTGCGGGTGCCGTGGCCCTGCCCGCGGTCGCCCAGCGGACGGAGCAGGAGCCCGAGACCCAGCCCGCCCGCTACCTGCTGGGTGTCTCCGTCGCAAGCCGCCCGGAGTACGACGGCGCCAGCACTCGCCAGACCAAGCTCAAGCCGCTGTGGGCCTTCCAGTGGGGGCGCTGGCGCATCAGCACCTCGGGTGGCAGCGCGCTGCTCGGCTTCGGCCGCGAAGGCGGCGGCGCGGGCGCCAGCACGCTGCTGGTCGACAGCAGCAAGCTGCGCCTGGGCGTGGCGCTGCGGGTGGACAGCGGCCGCAGCAGCGGCGACGCCAGCACCACGCAAGGCCTGCCGGACGTGAAGCGCACGCTGCGCGCGCGGCTCTACGCCAACTACAGCTTCGCGCCCGACTGGAACCTCGGTGCCAACCTCTCGCAGGACCTGCTGGGCCACAAGGGTGGCCTGACGGCCGGTGTGGACCTGGGCTGGCGCTTCTACCGCAGCCCCACGCTGGAGTGGGCCAGCGGCATCGGCCTCTCCGGGGGCGACGCGCAGAACCTGCGCAGCTACTTCGGCGTGCCGGAATCCGCCGTGGCGGCCAGCGGCAAGCCGGCCTACGAACCGGGCGCCGGGCTGCGCGACCTGCACGCCGGCGTGAGCTTCACACGCTCGCTGTCCAAGCACTGGTTCGCTTTCGGCGGCGTGGGCGCCAGCCGCCTGCTCGGGCCGGTCGCCGACAGCCCGCTCACCCAGCAACGCAACGGCAGCTACGCGAACTTCGGCATTGCCTGGCGGAACTAGAGCTTGATGCGGCCCAGCCAGATGTCCCGGTACATCGCCCAGTCGCCCAGGAAGCTGTAGAGCGGGTACTTGAAGGTCGCCGGCCGGTTCTTCTCGAAGAAGAAGTGTCCGACCCAGGCAAAGCCATAGCCACACAGCAGGCCGTACAGCAGCCAGGCCAGGCTGCCCGTGGCGAGCAGTTGCCAAACACAGGCCAGCACCAGCGTCGAGCCGACGAAGTGCAGGCGCCGGCAGACCTTGTTCTGGTGCTCGCCCAGGTAGAAGGGGTAGAAGTCGGCGAAGCGTGAGAAGCGTTCCGTGCTCATGGGTCGATTCAAGCGCGGGTTGCGCCCGGGCGGCAAGCGGGGATGCCCTCGCAATAATGGGCCATGCCTACGCAGCCCGCGGCCGATTTCGAGGTGGCCATCCTCGGCGCCGGCATGTCCGGCCTGTGCATGGCCATCCAGTTGCAGCGTGCCGGCATCTGCGACTTCGTCATCCTCGAGAAGTCCGCCGGCATCGGCGGCACCTGGTGGGACAACCGCTATCCCGGCGCCCAGGTCGATGTGCCCGCGCCGGCCTACAGCTTCAGCTTTGCGCCCAACCCGCACTGGACGCACCGCTTCGCCGATGCGCACGAGATCCACGCCTACCAGCAGCGCCTGGTCGACGCTCACGGCCTGCTGCCGCGCATCCGCCTGGGTCATGCCGTCGTCGAGGCGCGCTTCGATGCCGAGGCGGGCCGCTGGCGCCTGACGCTGGACGACGGCAGCGCCATCAGCGCGCGCTTCTTCGTCTGCAGCACCGGGCCGCTGAGCCGGCCGCGCTGGCCGGACATCGCCGGCCTGGCGGACTTCCGTGGCCGGCTGCTGCATTCCGCGCGCTGGCCCGCGGACGCCGACCTGGCGGGCCAGCGCGTCGGCATCATCGGCACCGGTTCGACCGCGGCGCAACTGGTGCCGGCGCTCGCCCCGGGCGCTGCGCGCCTGAGCGTGTTCCAGCGCACCTCCAACTGGATCATGCCGCGCCTGGACCGGCGCTACGGCCGGTTCGACCGCTGGCTGATGCGGCTGCCGGCCTATGCCGCGCTGGCCCGCCATGCCTGGGTGCAGGCGCTGGAACTGGGGCGGCGGGGCTTCGACGAGGGCACGCTGGCGCGACGCCTGATGACCCGCACGGCCACCGCCCACCTGCGCCGCCAGGTGGCCGACCCCGCGCTGAGGGCGCGGCTGACGCCGACCTACCCGCTGGGCTGCAAGCGCATCATCTATTCCAACGACTATTACCGGGCGCTGGCGCTGCCGCGGTCCGATCTGGTGACGGCGCCGATCCAGGCCGTCACGGCCACCGGCGTGCGGACCGCAGACGGGCGCGAACATGGGCTGGACGCGCTGGTCTGCGCCACCGGCTTCGACACGGTGCGCCCACTGGCCGGCCTGTGCATCACCGGCCTCGGTGGGCGGACGCTGGACGAGGCCTGGCGTGGCGGCCCGAGCGCCTACCTGGGCCTCACGGTGCCGGGCTTCCCCAACCTCTTCCTGACACTGGGCCCCAACACCGGCACGGGGCACACCTCCACCTTGCTGTTCATCGAGCCGCAGGTCGCCCATGCGCTGGCCTGCATGCAGCGCGTGCAACGCGAAGGCCGGCGCTGGATCGCCGTGCGGGCCGACGTTGCCGCGGCGCAGGACGCCGCGCTGCAGCGGCGCCTGGCGGGCTCGGTCTGGAGCCACTGCAGCTCCTGGTACCGCGACGAGAACGGCCGCATCTTCGCGATCTGGCCGGGCTTCACGGCCGAGTACGTGAAGGCCGTGCGCCGGCCCGACGCAGCGGCCTACGAACTGGGCTGAAGGGCCGCCCGCAGCGCGGCCAGCACGGCGTCCGGGGCCTCCGCCATCAGCGCATGGCCGGCCGGCACCATGTGCACGCGCGGCTTGAGCAGGCTGCCCAGCACGGCGGTCTGCCTGGGCGAGGTCATCTGGTCCAGCGCGCCGAGGATGAAGTGCACCGGGCAGCCGACCCGTGCCGCCGCGGCCTCGCCGCCGGCATAGCGGTCGCAGACCTGGAAGTCGTTCTCGAACAGGTTGACGGCCGTCTGGCGCGACTGCAGCCGGCGCATCAGCGCCATGGCGCCGCCGCGCAGCCAGCTGCCCGGGCCGGGGTAGCCGGGCTTGGCGCTGGCCAGCGAATGCGAGAACGCCGTGACCATGGCCATGGCGACCTCGGGTTGGTCGCGTGCGGTCGTCAGCAGGGCTTCGGAGACCTTCATGGGGTAGGCCGTGCCGACCATGACCAGCGCCGAGGCCCGCTCCGCCGCCTCCAGCGCGATCAGCGAGCCCATGCTGTGGCCCACGAGCGCCGCCTTCTGCACACCGGCCGCGTCGAGCAGCCGGTGCAGCCAGGTGGCGATGGCCTCCACGCTCGTCAGCGGCGCGCCGCCGCTGCGGCCATGGCCAGGCAGGTCGACCGCCAGCACGCCGTAGCCGTGGTGGGCGCACCAGCGTGCCAGCAGCGTCCAGACGCTGTGGTCGTTCAGCGCACCGTGGATGAAGACGACGCAGGGCAGGGCGGGGTCGAAGGGCTTGCCGCCGGTGTAGGCATAGGCCTCGTGGGAGTCGACGCTGAGCTTCATGCCTTGCTCGCAATCTTCAAGGCGCGCTTGAGGTCGTCGATGAGGTCGGCCGGGTCCTCCAGCCCGATGGACAGGCGGATGGTGCCGGGCCCGATGCCGGCCTGCTTCAACGCCGCGTCGTCCATGCGGAAGTGCGTGGTGCTGGCCGGGTGGATGACCAGGGACTTCGCGTCGCCGACGTTGGCGAGGTGGGAGAAGATCTTCAGCGCCTCGATGAAGGCGCGGCCCTGTTCACGCGTGCCCTTGAGGTCGAACGAGAACACGGCGCCGGCACCGCGCGGCAGCAGCTCCTGCGCCAGCGCGTGGTCGGGGTGGGAGGCGAGGCCGGGGTAGGCGACCTTGCCCACCAGGTCGTGCGCCTGCAGGAACTCGGCGACGGCCTGTGCATTGGCCACGTGGCGGGCCATGCGCAGCGGCAGCGTCTCCAGCCCCTGCAGCATCAGCCAGGCGGTGTGCGGGCTCATGCAGGCGCCGAAGTCGCGCAAGCCCTCGCGGCGGGCGCGCAGCAGGAAGGCGCCGACGGTGCTCTCCTCAGCGAACACCATGCCGTGGAAGCCTTCGTAGGGTTCGCACAAGGTGGCAAACCTGCCTCCCTGGTCGTGCGCGGCCTGCCAGTCGAAGCTGCCGGCGTCCACCAGCACGCCGCCGATGACCGTGCCGTGGCCGCACAGGAACTTGGTGGCCGAGTGATAGACCAGGTCCGCGCCCAGTTCGGCCGGGCGCTGCAGATAAGGCGTCGTGAAGGTGGCGTCCACCAGCAGCGGCAGGCCGGCCTCATGGGCGATGGTCGAGACGGCCGGGATGTCCAGCACGTCCAGCCCCGGATTGCCCAGCGACTCGCCGAACAGCAGCCGCGTCTCGGGCCGGATGGCCGCGCGCCACGCCGCCAGGTCGCGCGGATTGACGAACGTCGTCTCGATGCCGAAACGCTTCAGCGTGAAGTGCAACAGGTTGTGGCTGCCGCCGTAGAGCGCCGTGCTCGCGACGATGTGGCCACCTGCGCCCATCAGCGTGCAGATCGCCAGGTGCAGGGCGGCCTGGCCGCTGGCCGTTGCGATCGCGCCGACGCCTCCGTCCAGCGCCGCCATGCGCTCCTCGAAGACGGCCGTCGTCGGGTTGGAGAGCCGGCTGTAGACGTGGCCCGCGCGCTCCATGTTGAACAGCGACGCGGCATGCTCGCTGTTCTCGAAGACGAAGGAGGTGGTGAGGTGCAGTGGCGTGGCCCGCGCGCCGGTGCCCGGATCGGGTGCGGCGCCGGCATGCAAAGCCAATGTATCGAAGCCCGGCATGGTGTTTTCTATGGTGTGGTTGCGCGGGCATTGTGTGCTATGTTGACCGCGCGTTTTCCCATGGAGGCCCCTATGAAAGTCGTCGATATCCTGCGTGTCAAAGGCGGCACCCTGTTCACCGTTTCGCCCGACGAGCCGCTCAAGGCCTCTCTTGCCATCATGGCCGAGCGCGACATCGGCTCCCTCGTCGTCATGGAGCATGGCGAACTGGTCGGCATGCTGACCTTCCGCGAAGTCATCCAGGCCGTCGTCAAGAACGGCGGCGAGGTCGGCGGCACCATCGTCCGCACGGTCATGGACGACCACCCGCTGACCTGCACGCCCGAGACCGAGATCGACGAGGTGCGCCGCATGATGCTGGGCCGGCACGCGCGCTACATGCCCGTCATGAACGGCCGCACGCTGATGGGCGTGATCTCCTTCTACGACGTGGCCAAGGCCGTCGTGGACAGCCAGGACTTCGAGAACCGCATGCTCAAGGCCTACATCCGCGACTGGCCGGTCGAGGAGAACGCCGCCGAGGCCGAACCCAAGCTGTGAGGCCGGCCTGATTCGCATCCCGCGAAGGCGGCCTTGGGCGCCACTTTTGCCCTGGGGCCGCACCTAGAATTTGCCGATATGTCAGGCAGCACCTTCGGCGAACTCTTCCGCGTCACCAACTTCGGCGAAAGCCATGGGCCGGCCATCGGCTGCGTCATCGACGGCTGCCCGCCAGGCCTGCCGCTCAGCGAGGCCGACATCCAGCCCGAACTGGACCGCCGCCGCCCCGGCACCAGCCGCCACGTGACGCAGCGCAACGAGCCCGACACGGTCCAGATCCTGTCGGGCGTCTACGAAGGTGTCACGACGGGCACGCCCATCTGCCTGCTGATCGCGAACACCGACCAGCGCAGCAAGGACTACGGCAACATCCTCGACACCTTCCGCCCCGGCCACGCCGACTACACCTACTGGCGCAAGTACGGCGTGCGCGACCCGCGCGGCGGCGGCCGTTCGTCGGCGCGGCTGACGGCGCCCATGGTGGGCGCCGGCGCGGTGGCCCGCAAATGGCTGAAGCAGGCCTATGGCACCGAATTCCGCGGCTGCATGACGCAGCTGGGCGAGATCGAGATCCCGTTCGAAGGCTGGGAACACGTCGGCCAGAACCCGTTCTTCGCCGCCAACGCCAGCAAGATCGCCGAGCTGGAGGCCTACATGGACGATCTGCGCAAGGCGGGAGACTCCGTCGGCGCACGCATCCGTGTCGAAGCCACCGGCGTGCCGGTGGGCCTGGGCGAGCCGCTGTTCGACAAGCTGGACGCCGACATCGCCTATGCGCTGATGGGCATCAACGCCGTCAAGGGCGTGGAGATCGGCGCCGGCTTCGCCTCGGTGGCACAGAAGGGCACCGAGCACGGCGACGAGCTCGGCCGCGAGGGCTTCGCCAGCAACAACGCCGGCGGCGTGCTGGGCGGCATCTCCACCGGCCAGGACCTCGTGGCCAGCCTCGCGATCAAGCCCACCAGCTCCATCCGCAGCCCCAAGGCCAGCATCGACCGCGCGGGCAACCCTGCGGTCGTGGAGACCTTCGGCCGCCACGACCCCTGCGTGGGCATCCGTGCCACCCCCATCGCCGAGGCCATGCTGGCGCTGGTGCTGATGGACCATGCCCTGCGCCACCGTGCGCAGTGTGGCGACGTGTCACTTCCCACCGACGCCATCCCGGGAGCACGGCCCGCCTGATGCCGCACCGGCTTGGCGGGCCAGGCGTTTCATCATGCCGCTGACGGATCCGCAGCCCTTCATCGATCACAGCGCCCACGGGCGCCGGCGGACGGCCGTCTGGCTGGTGGCGGCCAACGCCGGCACCGCCTTGCTGCTGGCCCTCATGGCCTGGCTGGTGCTCGGTGCGTCGCTGCGCGCCTTCGAACGCCAGGCCCGCGACGTGTCGGCGAGCCTGGCGGCGGTGGCCAAGCTCAACGTCGAGAGCGAGATCGACCGTCTCGACGCAATGATCCAGGCGACGGCCGCCGAGATCGAGCGCATCGGCGTCGACGCGCCGGCCACGCCGCTGAATGACGTCCTGCTGCCACGCTCGCGGCTGCTGGGGGACATCGAGGCGCTGCGGCTGACCGACGCGCAGGGGCAGGTGCGCTGGGGCACGGAGTTGCCGGCCGGCGCACCGCCCAACGTGGCGGATCGCGACTACTTCCAGCAGGCGCGCAATGCCAGGGAACCGCGCACCATCGTTGCCGGCCCGCTGCAATCGCGGGTGTCCGGCAACTGGGTCATGCTCTTCGCGCGGCCGCTGCTGCAGGGCGGGCACTTCCGCGGCGTGCTCTACGTCAGTGTCAATGTCGAGCATTTCAGGCGGCTGTTCTCACGCTATCGCCTGGAGCCGCTGGATGCCGTGACACTGCGCCGGGACGACCTGCGGCTGGTGGCGCGCGTGTCGCCAGGCAGCGCCGCGCAGGGGCAGCCTGGCGACACCAGCGTATCGAGGGAGTTCCAGTCCCGGTTGGCGGCCAATCCGCGCGAAGGCAGCCTCATCTCGCGCGTGGCGGTGGACGGCGAGTGGCGCACCTCGTCGTACCTCGCTCTGGACGCCTGGCCCTTCGTGGTCTATGCCGGCGTCAGCAACGACCGCTTCCAGGGCCCCTGGCGCGCGCAGGCCTGGACGGTGGGGGCACTGGCGCTGCTCGTCTGGGTGCTGGGCGCCACGACCTCCTGGTCGGTCTACCGGGTGGGCGGGGAGCGCCATCGCGCCATGCGTGCGCTGGCCGAGCAGAACCAGCGCGTGCGCGCATTGCTGCGCATCGCCGCCGATGGCATCCACATCCTCGATCGCCAGGGCCGGCTGGTCGAGATGAGCGACTCCTTCGCGGAGATGCTGAAGTCGACCCGCGACCGATTGCTGGGCCGGCACGTCTCCAGCTGGGATGCCAATCAGGACGAGGTGGCCATCGCGGCCTGGCTGGCCGGGTTGAAGGATGGTGACCGGCAGCGCGTGGACGTGCAGCACCGCCGCGACGACGGTCAGGTCATCGACGTCGAGCTGCACATGAGCGTGACCGAGATCGCCGGGCAGTTGCTGGTGTTCGCCACGGGCCGCGACATGACCCCGGTGCGCCGCCTGCAACAGGAACAGGCAGCGATGCTGGAGTCCGAGCTGGTGGGCATCGCCAGGGTCGTCGACCGGGTCATCACCTGGCACAACCGGGCCGTGGCGCGCATCTTCGGCTACGACGCCGGCGAGCTGGACGGGCTGCCGGTACGGCAGCTGTACTGTGACGACGAGTCGTTCCAGGCCATGGGCCGCGAGGCCTACGCGGCTCTCGAAACGCATTCGCAATACCGGACGCAGCTACGCATGCGGCGCAAGGACGGCGAGGTGGTCTGGATCGACCTGAGTGTCGCTCCACTGTCGCCCACCGAGATCTTCGTCATCGGGGTGGACATCACGGCCATGAAGGCCGCGCACGAGGAACTGGCCCACGCCGCCTTCCATGACGCGCTGACCCAGTTGCCCAACCGCACGCTGCTCTACGACCGCATCGACCAGGCCCTGGCCGTGGCGCAGCGCGAGCACAAACAAGTCGCCATCGGCTACCTGGACCTGGACGGCTTCAAGGCGGTCAACGACAACCACGGCCATGACGCAGGCGACCAGTTGCTGATGGAAGTGGCGCGGCGCCTGCTGGCCGGCGTGCGGCCGGCCGACACCGTGGCGCGCATCGGCGGTGACGAATTCGTCGTGGTGCTGACCGCGCTCGAACCGGGTGAGTGGGATGCCGTCTTCCAGCGGCTGTATGCGGCCATCGAGCAGCCCATCCGGCTGGCTTCGGGCACACTCGTCCAGGTGGGTGCGACGCTGGGCGTTGCGGTGTCCGATGTCCGGCAGGCCGCGACCGCCTACGAGTTGGTGGAGCGCGCCGATCACGCCATGCTGCGGGGCAAGCGCGGCGCCCGCCGCGGCTGACGCCCCCCGGCCGCCGGCCCGATCCGCCGCCGGTGCAGCTCAGCCCACGCAATCCGCGTTTCGTCACAAGCCCGCTGCGCCGTGTCGCGCCCATTTCTAGACTGCAAAGGTCTGTCTAGGAGTGTTTTGGGGGAGCCATGCGCAAGTCATACAAATTGGGGGGCCTCGCGGCCATCGTGGTGCTGGTCGGCGGAGCCGGCGTGGCCGTCATGGCCAGCAAGGGGGACGAGCCCGCGAAGCCGGGTGGCGCCAAGCCCAAGACGGCGCTGGAGTTCGTGGCCAGCGAGGTCGTCAAGCCGGTGCTCACCACCATGCCGGCCCAGATCGAGTTCAGCGGCCCGCTGGTCGCGCCGGGCACGGTGGTCGTGCGGGCCAAGTCCAACGGCACGCTGCTGAACCTGGCCGTGGGCGAGGGCAGCCGCGTGAGGGCCGGCCAGGCGCTCGGACAGGTCGACCTGGAAGAACTGCGTTACCGGATCGCCGAGCGTGGCGCCAGCGTCGAGGCCATGCGGGCACAGATGGATCAGGCCGAGCGCAGCTACAAGGCCAACGAGGGCCTGGCCGCCAACAACTTCATTGCGCAGACGGCGCTGGACAACTCCCGCGCCGCCTATGAGTCGGCCCGCGCCAACTGGCAGGCCGCCAAGGCGCAGCTGGACACCAGCCAGGTGACGCTGCGCCAGGCGGCGCTGGTGTCGCCCATCAACGGCATCGTCTCCAAGCGCCATGCGCTGCCGGGCGAGAAGCTGGCGGCCGAGCAGCAGATCCTGACCATCGTGGACCTGGCCCGGCTGGAACTGGCAGGCCTGGTCGGCACCCACGAGGTCAGCCGCCTGCAGCCGGGCATGCCGGTGCAGATCAACGTCGAGGGGGTGGAGCAGCCCGTCGAGGCCAAGATCGCCCGCATCGCGCCTTCCGCCGAGCCGGGCACGCGCTCCATCGGCGTGACGCTGGTGCTGGACAACCCCAGGGAGCTGTACCGCGCGGGGCAGTACGCCGTCGCCAGGGTGCAGCTGGCCGACGACACGCAGCGCCTGACCGTGCCCATCGCCGCCATCAGCCGCAACTCCGGGCAGGAGCAGGTCTGGATGATCGAGAAGGGCGCGCTGCTGCGCCGCATCGTGACGACCGGCCGCAGCGATGCCCGCGAGGGCCGCGTCGAAGTGTTGACGGGCCTCAAGCCCGAGGCGCAGGTGCTGGCCGCCCGCTTCGACAACCTGCGCGAGGGCGATCCGGCGCAGGTGGTGGCCACCAAGTCCGCCAAGGTCGCGAGCGCGGCTTCGGCAGCGGCGCAGCAGTGAGGGGGCAGCCATGTGGATGACCCGCGTTTCCATCCAGAACCCGGTCTTCGCGACCATGGTGATGGTGGCCCTGTGTGTGCTGGGCCTGTTCTCCTATTCCAAGCTGGGCGTCGAGCAGATGCCCGACATCTCCTTCCCCGGGGCCTCGGTGGACGTGCGCTACCCCGGCGCTTCGCCCGAGGCCGTGGAGCGCGAGATCGCCAAGCCGCTGGAAGAGGCGTTGAACACGATTGCCGGCGTTGAGCGCATCCAGTCGCGCAGCTTCGAGGGCCGCGTCCAGGCCAGTGTCGAGTTCTCGCTGAACGCCGACATGGGCCGCGCGATGCAGGACCTGCGCGACCGCGTGGCCGCCGCGCAGGCCGTCTTCCCGCGTGACGCTAAGCCGCCCACGGTGCAGCGCTTCCAGAACGACAACGCCCAGCCGGTGGTCGTCATGGCGCTGCTGAGCCCCACGCGCGGTTCGCGCGAGCTGTCCATGATGGCCGACCTCATCGTCTCCAAGCGCCTGGGCCGCGTGGAGGGCGTGGCCAAGGTGGACGTGGGCGGGCTGACCACCCGCGAGGTGCGCATCGACCTGGACCCGATGCGGCTGCGCGCCTACGGCGTGACGCCGGCCGAGATCGCCAAGGCGCTGGCCGAGGCCAATGCCGACCAGCCGGTGGGCCTGCTGTCCGACCAGACCTCCGACGCCATCCTGCGCGTGGAAGGCCGCGTGAAGGACCCCAAGGCCTTCGGCAACATGGTTGTCGCCCGTCGCGGCAACCTGGCGCTGACGCTGAACGACCTGGGGCAGCTGGTCGAGCGCGAACGCGAGCAGGACAGCATCGCCCGCATCAACGGCCAGCCCGCGGTCAGCTTCAACGTCTTCAAGCAGCAGGACGCCAACATCGTCAAGACCGGCGAGGCCGTGAAGGAGGCGATGGACGAGCTGCGCAAGACGCTGCCCAAGGACGTGGAGCTGCGCATGATCTACGCCGCCAGCGACTTCGTGAAGGATTCGCTGACCGGCCTGCGCCACACGCTGATCGAAGGCGCGCTGCTGACCGTGGCCATCGTCTTCCTGTTCCTGCACAGCTGGCGCTCGACCATCATCACGGGCCTGACGCTGCCCATCGCCGTCATCTCCAGCTTCATCGCCGTGCATGCCTTCGGCTTCACGCTGAACTTCATGACGATGATGGCGCTGAGCCTGTGCATCGGCCTGCTCATCGACGACGCCATCGTCGTGCGCGAGAACATCGTGCGCCACGTCGGCATGGGCAAGGACCATCGCCGGGCCTCGTTCGACGGCACCAACGAGATCGGCCTGGCCGTGCTGGCCACGACCTTCGCCATCTGCGCCGTGTTCGTGCCGGTCGCCTTCATGGGCGGCATCATCGGCAAGTTCTTCTACCCCTTCGGCATCACGGTGGTGGTGGCCGTGCTGGTCAGCCTGTTCGTCAGCTTCACGCTGGACCCGATGCTGTCCTCCGTCTGGCACGACCCGCCGAACGCCCGCATCAAGCACTGGCCCGTCCTCGGCCACGCCATCCGCGCCACCGACTGGGGCATGGACCGACTGCACGACCTGTATGCCAAGACCATCGACTGGGCCTTCTCCGGCCGCCGCTACCGCGTCTTCGTCCCGCCCATCCCGGCCTATGGCCGTCCGTTCAGCGCCGACGGCCAGCGCGACAAGGCCGCCAAGCGCCGGCTGCGCTTCGCGACGCTGACGCCGCGTGGCCTGGTCATGTGGGGCGCCTTCGCCAGCTTCGTCGCCGCGCTGATGCTGGCGCCGATGGTGGGCAGCGAGTTCGTGCCGCAGACGGACAACGGTTTCACGCAGGTCAACCTGCGCATGCCGGTGGCCAGCAGCATCGAGCGCGGCAGTGCCAAGGTCGCGCAGATCGAGGAGATCCTGAAGTCCTACCCGGAGATCAAGACCGTCTCCTCCGTCGTCGGCAGCACCGGCGAAGGCCTGGCCACCGGCCGCAACCAGGCGTCGCTCAACATCACGCTGACCGACCGAAGCGAACGCCGCCGCACGCAGAAGGAGATCGAGGACGCCATCCGCGCCGACATCGCCAAGATTCCCGGCATCGAGGTCAGCGTGGGCTTCGACCGGCCGATCTGGATCACCCTGCTGGGCAACGATCCCGAGGTACTGACGCAGGCGGCCAAGGACCTGGTCGAGAACATCAAGAAGATCCCCGGCGCGGTGGACGTGGACACGACGGTCAAGCCCGGCCTGCCGGCCTTCGCCGTGCGCCTGAAGGACTCCGCCATCCGCGAGCTGGGCCTGACGGCGCCGCAGATCGCATCCAGCCTGCGCGCCTACGTGAACGGCGAGATCGCCACCTACTGGACCACGCCGGACGGCAACCAGGTGGAGGTGCTGCTGCGCCTGCCGCGCGAGCAGCGCGAGCGCATCGAGCAGATGAGCAAGCTGCCGGTGGCGTTCTCCGCCACGGGCGCGCCCATCACGCTGGACCAGGTCGCCACCATCGAGCCGGTGTTCAACCCCGAGGTCATTCGCCGCGAGAACCTGCAGCGCCGCGAGGCCGTGTTCGCCGGCGTGCAGGGCCGCCCGGGCGGCGACGTGAACGCCGACGTGCAGAAGCTCATCAAGAACACGCAGCTGCCCCCGGGCACCAGCTTCAAGGTGGACGGCGCCGGCAAGCAGCAGGCCGAGGCCTTCAACGGGCTGCTCGCGGCCATGGCGCTGGCGGGCATCTTCATCTACATCGTGCTGGCCAGCCAGTTCGGCAGCTTCCTGCAGCCCATCGCCATCATGGCCAGTCTGCCGCTGGCGCTGATCGGCGTGATGCTGGCCCTGCTGCTGTGGCGCTCCACGCTGAACGTGTTCTCCATGATCGGCCTGGTCATGCTGATGGGCCTGGTGACCAAGAACGCGATCCTTCTCGTGGACTTCGCCAACCACGCCCGCAAGGCCGGCGCGACGGTGGCCGAGGCGCTGCGCGAGGCCGGCCTGATCCGCATGCGCCCCATCATCATGACGACGGCGGCCATGATCTTCGGCATGCTCCCCATGGCCATCGCGCTGAACGACGGCGGCGAGATCCAGGCGCCCATGGGCCGCGCCATCATCGGTGGCGTCATCACCTCGACGCTGCTGACGCTGGTCGTCGTGCCGGTGCTCTACAGCTACCTGGTGCGCGACAAGAAGAAGGCAGGCGCGCCGGCCGGGCAGGGCGCTGCCACGACCCTGCCGCTGCACGGCATGCCCGGCGCGATGCCGGCGGACAAGGAATGAGGCCGCTCTCCGCCTGACCCCTCTCCCTCGAGCGCTTCGGCGCCTGGGCCGGCCGCTTCGGTGGTCGGCCCTTTTTTGTCGGGCGGCAGCGCGGCCGGGATGTCGGCCAGCTTTACAGCATGGGTCTGGCGAGAGGCCGGCTTCATGGGTGGGGCGTCGACTGGCGCGGAGCTTGCATGAAGCTGCCCAACAGTCTGGAGCACCCCATGAACTTCCGCAATGCCTTCGCCGCCGCCGCCCTGGCGGTGTCAGCTGTGACGGCCAGCGCCGTCCCGGTACTCGTCATGCAGGGCGTGGGAGGGGTGGACCTGAATCATCTGCTGCTGGGCCAGACCTTCCAGGTCGAGGTGATCCTCACGGGCGACGCCACGAGCGAGGTCGACGGCGGCGGCTCCGGCGGCGGCGGCTTCACTTCGAACGGTGAGCCGTTCCTGAACCTGACGGCCATTGCCATCGGCACGCTGGGCCAGGGGGTCGACTGGTCGCTGGACCCCTCGCTCTTCGTCATGGAGTTCCAGGCGGTGGCCGTCGGGTCGGGCTTCATCGGCACGACCGCGCAATGCCTGAACTCCAACCTGCAGAACTATGGCTGCGGCTTTTTCAGCGGCCCGCTGGGCTTTACCGTGCGCGATCCCAACCAGTTGCCCGAGCCGGCCAGCCTGGCACTCGCGGGCCTGGCGCTGCTGGCCCTGCGAGCCACGCGCCGCCCCGGCTGATTCGCGGCGACGGGCCCGCGACTCCTTCGCCCAGGGCCCGTCAGCGGGCCCTGTTGCGTGGTTGGCCAGGCGTGCTCACCACTTGCAACCCTTGCCGCGGGCTGCGTCAAGCGCCAGCGGCAACGCGGCCAGGACGCCCGCGTTGGCGTAGGCCTTGCGGCAATCCGGGTTGGCGGCCTCCTCGATGGATCGCTCCAGCTTGGACTTGCGCTCGGGCGGCTGGGGCAGCAGGTCCACGAGACCGGGGCCGCGGCGGGCCGCGATATCGCCGCTGCGCGGCAGCGACAGGTTGAGCGGCGCCCGTGGCGCGCTGGCCGCGGCGGAGGGCGGCAAGGCCCGGTCGGTGCCCAGCCGCGAACCGGCGTCCGGCGAGCCGGCCGAAGCCTTGGGCGTGGCGAAGGGGTCCGCCCCGGCCTGGCCGGCGGCCGGGCCCGCCGGCGCGCTCACCTGGCCGGGCAGGGTGCGGGACAGCTCGGGCAGGGCCGCGCCACCGGGCGCGCCCGACTCCAGGCGCGGGCTGGGCAGCGCCTGCAGTGGTGGCACGCCGCTGGCGCCCTCGGGCAACTCCAGCCGGCGCACCGGGGCGGGCAGGTCCTCGCGGCCCGGCAGCGGGTAGGACTGCGCGGCGGCGCTGCCCGCCGGCAGGCGCAGCTCGCTGGGCCGGCTCAAGGGGGCGACCCGCGTGCCATCGACCGTGGGAGCCTCCAGCCGCTGCACGCCGCCGGGCAGCGCAGCGGCGGCCGGCAGGGGCTGAACGGGCGCGGTGGGCGCGGGACGCAACTCGCCGGGGCGGGGCAGGGCCGCGGGAAGGCGCGCCACGTCGGCGGCCTCCAGGCGGCGCACTGGCGGGGGCAGTTCCGCGCTGGGAGGGGCGACCGGCGCAGGCGTGGTGCGCAGCTCGGCTGTGCGGGGCAAGGCTGCGGCCGGGGCCAGCGAGGGCGCTTCATCCAGGCGGTTGACCGTCGGTGGCAGTTCGGCGGGCAGCTCGGCGGCGGCCGGCGACCTCAGGGGCTGCGGGCGCAGGCCGGCGGCCGGCGGCAGCGGTGCAACAGCCGCTTCCGTGGAGCCCTCCAGACGCCCGACGGGGCCCGGCAACTGGGCCGCGTGCGCTGGCAGGGGAGCGCCGTGCGGCGAAGGCGTCGCGAGCGGCTCGCGCTCGATGGGCTTGAAGCCCTCGGGCAGCGCCAGCGTCGCGGTGCTTGGCGGGGCGGCCGAGGCTTCGTCGGTACGGCCTGCCTCCGGCGCCACGTCGCGCGGATTCCAGCGCCCCAGCTTCGTGGCACCGGCATCGGTCGCAGCCTCTGCGGCCGGCCGAACCTGGCCGCCCTGGCGCGGCTGGGTGCCGCTGCCGGGGGCGCCGTTGTCGCGCCATTCGCGGCTGGCTTCGCCGGGCGGCGCGCCGGGCATGCCGCCGCCACGGCCCAGCAGCTTGACGGTGAGACTACCCCACACCCCCTGGCCCGGTGCCGCCGTGCCCGCGGCGTTGCCGAAGACCAGCACCAGCCAGACATGCAGCAGCACGGCCAGCAGCAGGCAGCGCTGCAGCAGTCGCGGGTCGGGCGGCGGGCGGCGGGAGAGGGCGATGGCGGCGGACACGACGGCCGGATTGTGTCCCGGCCGGATTGCGCTCCGTCGTGGTGGCGGGGTTCAGGAGGCCGGCCAGGCCCGCAACTCGTGCCGGACGGGAGGCAGCCAGCCGCCTTGCGCCGTCACGCTGCGCTCGACGATGAGCGTGCGGCCGTCCGCCTCGCGCACCAGCACGGTCGAGCAGCGCGTGCCGTAGCGCGCCAGGGCGGGGCGCTCGGGGTCGGGCATGCGCACGAAGCGCGGCGACAGCAGGCGTTCCCGGGCCAGGCCGACGCCGGTGTCGGGGAGGGCCGCATCGGCGGCCGGCGTGGCATCGGCCAGCGCGTCCAGCAGTTGCGCGACCAATGCCTCCGTGCCGGCTGCGCCGGCCAGTGCCCGGGCCAGGGCAGCCTTGAGGCCGACCGTCTTGGGCCAGGGCGTGTCGAGCTCGGCGTTGGACAGCCCGTGCAGGCCCGGGCCCAGCGCGACCGGCGTGGGTGCGCGGTTGCTGATCCAGTGCCAGGCGCTGCGTCCCAGATCGGCGGTGACGAGGTTGAAGCCGTTGTGGCCCGGCGGCAGCCGCGCCGCGAAGGCAGCGGCGTCACCATGGCTGGCCAGCCAGTCGACGACGAGCGCGCCGCGCGACGGCGCACCGTCCACCTGCCGGCCCGGCTCGCGGACATTGGTCAGCAACGCCAGCCGCCCCGCGCGCGTGAGGCCCAGCCAGGTGCCGCCGGCATCGAGGTCGCGCCCGGCCAGCAACTCGACGCCGCCGGCCTCCCACCACGCCATGGGTGCCGCGGGCCGGGCGAAGAACTCGTCGCGGTTGGCGGCCACGACGAGCGGAAAGCGCGGGTGCATCCCGACGGCGAAGGCTGCGAGGCACATGGCAGGGGCGCCCGCCTCAGGCCATCACGCCGGCCCGGGGCGGCTGGGCGCGGGTGGTCGGGGGGAGGGGCGCGTCGGCTGGCATGGGCCGGCGAGTATCCGGGGCCGGGCCGGGTTCCGGCAAGCCGCGGGGCGCCGGGCCAAGGGGCGGGCGGCCAGCGCCTACAATACGGCCCATGACCTTCCACCAGTCCTTCAAGCCGTCGCCTCTGACGGCCCCTGCGCAGCCTGCTGCGCGGGACTGGTGGTGCGCGTCGTCGTGCGCGTGCGCCAGCGGGCAGGTGCCCGTCCTGGCCGCACATCCCTGAGCCCGACGACCTACCGCACCCTCCCAAGCGCAATCTCCAGGTCGTCGGGCTGACACAGCGCCTTCGAGCCCCTGACTGGAGCGCACCATGGAAGTGTTGCCGACGCAAACGCGTCTGCTCACCGGGCGCAAGCACGCCCGGCCGCCGAGCCCGTTCATCAAACCCTGTTCCTCACCCGGATTGCGCCCGCGATCCGGGCCGCCGCGTTCGCTCGCCGACGGCCGCCCTGCCGCCGTTGCGGCCGTTGCCGCCGCGAGGCCGCAAAGCGCCCTGGTGCTCTCGCGACGCTGTACCCGCTCGCTGCGGCGCGGTCTTTGGGTGCCCTACACATGAGGTTCGACGTCGTACTGTCCGAAGACAGCATTGCGGCCGAACTGCAGGGGCTTGAGGAACGACTGGCCGCAGAAGGCGGGCTCGAGGGCGGCGACTGGCGACCGACCCCGGCCTGCGATGTGAGCGCCCTGCGCAGGGAGCGCGCGGGCCGGATCTCGATCTGGCTCAAGGACGTGCCCAGCCGGCGTGTCGTCGGCGCCTTCACGTTCGACACCGTGCCCGCGCGGCATCACCGGACCGCACTCACCCTGCTGATGCCGCATGCCAAGCTGCTTCCCGCGTTCCGCGGGCTGGGGCTGGCCGGCTGGGGCTACCGCGCCGAGATGTCCAGAGGACATTGCCTGATGAGCAGCGCCAGGCAGTCGCTGGCCGCGGCGCGCCTCTGGCGCTCGCTGGCGCGGTCTTTCCCCTGCGGCTACGTGCGGGCCAGCGGCCGCAGCGTGCACTGGCTGCAGGGGGCGCTCAGCGCCAGGGAACTGGAGGATTTGGAAGTCCGCATGCTGCTCAGTCCCACGCGGCTGGCGACGCCGGCCGTGGCCGGCATGCGCACGGGCTGAGACCGCCAAGCCGCCGGGCGAGGCCCGGCGTTCCCTGGCTTCATCAGCACTCGACGATGTTCACCGCCAGGCCGCCGCGCGCCGTTTCCTTGTACTTGGTCATCATGTCGGCACCGGTGTCGCGCATGGTCTTGATGACCTTGTCCAGGCTGACGAAGTGCGTGCCGTCGCCGCGCAGCGCCATGCGCGCCGCGTTGATGGCCTTGACCGACGCAATGGCGTTGCGTTCGATGCAGGGGATCTGCACCAGGCCGCCGACGGGATCGCAGGTCAGGCCCAGGTGGTGCTCCATGCCGATCTCGGCGGCGTTCTCCACCTGTTCCGGCGTGCCGCCCATGACGGCGCAGAGAGCCCCCGCGGCCATCGAGCAGGCCACGCCCACCTCGCCCTGGCAGCCCACCTCGGCACCGCTGATGGAGGCGTTCTCCTTGTAGAGGATGCCGATGGCTGCGGCGGTCAGCAGGAAGTCGATGACGCCTTTCTGCGTGCTGCCATGGACGAAGCGCGTGTAGTAGTGCAGCACCGCCGGGATGATGCCGGCCGCGCCGTTGGTGGGCGCCGTGACGACGCGGCCACCCGCGGCGTTCTCCTCGTTGACGGCCAGCGCGTAGAGGTTGACCCAGTCCATCACCTGCAGCGGGTCGCGCAGCGCGGCCTCGGGGTTGGCCGTCAGGTCGCGGTGCAGCTGCGCCGCGCGGCGCTTGACCTTGAAGCCGCCGGGCAGGATGCCCTCGGTCTTGCAACCGCGCGTGACGCAGGCCTGCATGACATCCCAGATCTTCATCAGCCCGGCATCGATCTCGGCCTCGCTGCGCCAGTGGCATTCGTTGCGGCGCATCAGCTCGGCGATGGACAGGCCGTGGCGCTGCGTCTGCACGAGCAGTTCGTCGCCGGTCTTGAAGGGGTAGGGCAGCACCGTCACGTCGGGTGCGATGACCTTCTGCTTGCTGCCGTCGGCCGCCACCTCGTCGCTGACGATGAAGCCGCCGCCGACCGAGTAGTAGACGCGGTTGGCGACCTCGTTGCCCTCGGCGTCGAAGCCGATGCAGCGCATGCCGTTGGCGTGGAAGGGCAGCGTCTCGCGGCGCCTGAAGACGAGGTCTTTGGACTCGTCGAACTTGACGGCATGCTGGCCGATCACGTTCAGGTCGCCGGCGCGGATCGCATCCAGCAAGGCCGGGATGGCCTCGATGTCCACCGTGTCCGGCTCATGCCCGGCCAGGCCCAGCAGCACCGCCTTGTCGCTGCCGTGGCCCTTGCCCGTCGCGCCCAGGCTGCCGTACAGGATGACCTGCACGCGGGCGACCTTGTCCAGCAGGCCGTCGTGCTGCAGCCGCAGGCCGAACAGGCGCGCTGCCCGCATCGGCCCGACCGTGTGCGAGCTGCTCGGGCCGATGCCGATCTTGAAGAGGTCGAAGACCGACACCGCCATGGCTCAGGCCTCCTCGTATTCGGAGAGGGGCACGCAGCTGCAGAACAGGTTGCGGTCGCCGTAGACGTTGTCCACGCGGCCCACCGGCGACCAGTACTTCTGGCGGCGCAGCGAGGGCAGCGGGAAGGCGGCGGCTTCGCGGCTGTAGGCATGCGTCCACTCGGTGGCGCTGACGACCATCGAGGTGTGCGGCGCATTGATGAGCGGGTTGTCCTCGCGGCTGACCTTGCCGGCTTCGACGTCGGCGATCTCCTGGCGGATCTGGATCATCGCGTCGATGAAACGGTCCAGCTCGGCGCGCGACTCGCTCTCGGTCGGCTCGACCATCAGCGTGCCGGCGACGGGGAAGCTCAGCGTCGGAGCGTGGAAGCCGTAGTCGATGAGGCGCTTGGCGACGTCTTCGGCGCTGACGCCGGAGGTCTCCTTCAGCGGGCGCAGGTCCAGGATGCACTCGTGAGCCACGCCGCCGCCCTTCACGCCATCAATGCCGCCGGAGAAGTGGATGTCGTAGTGGTCCGACAGGCGGGCCGCCACGTAGTTGGCCGACAGGATGGCGACCTCGGTCGCGGCCTGAAGGCCCTCGGCGCCCATCATGCGGATGTACATCCACGAGATGGGCAGCACGGCGGCGTTGCCCAACGGCGCCGCAGACACGGCGCCGATGTTCGTTTCCTTGCCGAGGCCGGCGGTGCGGTGCGCCGGCAGGAAGGGCACGAGGTCGTCGACGACGCAGACCGGGCCGACGCCCGGGCCGCCACCGCCGTGCGGAATGCAGAAGGTCTTGTGCAGGTTCAGGTGGGACACGTCGCCGCCGAACTCGCCGGGTGCGGCGATGCCGACCAGCGCGTTCATGTTGGCACCGTCCACGTAGACGCGGCCACCGTGACTCTTCACCATCGCGCAGATCTCCTTCACGTGCGTGTCGAACACGCCGTACGTGGAGGGGTAGGTGATCATGATGGCGGCGAGCTTGTCGGCGTGCTGCTCGCACTTGGCCTTCAGGTCGACGAGGTCAATGTTGCCTTCCTTGTCGCACTTGGTGACGACGACCTGCATGCCGCACATCTGCGCGGACGCGGGATTGGTGCCGTGGGCCGACTCGGGAATCAGGCAGACCGTGCGTTGGGCGTCGCCGCGCGACTCATGCCAGGCCTTGATGGCCAGCAGGCCGGCGTACTCGCCCTGCGAGCCGGCGTTGGGCTGCAGGCTGATGCCGGCATAGCCGGTGCACTGGGTCAGCCAGTTCTGCAGCAACTGGTCCAGCTCGGTGTAGCCGGCCAGTTGGTCCTGCGGCGCGAAGGGGTGCACGCCCGCGAACTCCGGCCAGGTGATGGGGATCATCTCGGCCGTGGCGTTCAGCTTCATCGTGCAGGAGCCCAGCGGGATCATGCTGCGGTCCAGCGCCAGGTCCTTGTCCGACAGGCTGCGGATGTAGCGCAGCATCTCGGTTTCGCTGTGGTGGGTGTTGAAGACCGGGTGGGTCAGGAAGGCGCTGGTGCGGCGCAGTTGCGCGGGGATCAGGCTTTCGACGCCGGCCGCGAACTCGGCGACCGTCGGCACGGTGGCACCGGCAGGCGCGAACCAGCTCCAGATCGCTTCCACGTCGGCGCGCGAGGTGGTCTCGTCCAGCGCGATGCCGACATGCTTGTCGCCGAGCTTGCGCAGATTGGCCTGGGCCGCCACGGCCTTGGCCATGACGAGGCCGGGCTCGCACTCCACCAGCAGCGTGTCGAACACGTGCGGCGTGACGACCTTGACGCCCATGCGCGTCAGGCCGGCGTGCAGGATGGCCGTGTAGCTGGCCACGCGCTCGGCGATGCGCTTCAGGCCTTGCGGGCCGTGGTAGACGGCGTACATGCTGGCCACGACGGCCGGCAGCACCTGCGCCGTGCAGATGTTGGAGGTGGCTTTCTCGCGGCGGATGTGCTGCTCGCGCGTCTGCAGCGCCAGGCGCAGCGCGGGGTGGCCTTGCGCATCCTTGGAGACTCCGACCAGGCGGCCGGGCATGGAGCGCTTGAACTCGTCCTTGCAGGCCAGGAACGCGGCGTGCGGGCCGCCGGCGCCCATCGGCATGCCGAAGCGCTGGCTGTTGCCGGCGACGATGTCGGCGCCGAACTCGCCGGGCGACACCAGCAGCGTCAGCGCCAGCAGGTCGGTGCAGACGATGAAGGCAGCCTGCTTGGCATGCGCCTGGTCGGCGAAGGCCTTCAGGTCATGGATGAGGCCGGTGGTGCTGGGGTACTGGCAGACGACGGCGAAGTAGTCGTTCTCGGCCATCAGCGCGGGCGCCATGCCGACCAGCACCTCGATGCCCAGGGGCGCGCAGCGCGTCTGGATGACCTCGATGGTCTGCGGATGCACGTCGCTGGCGACGATCAGCGTGTTGCTCTTGCTCTTCACGCCGCGCTTGGCCAGCGTGACGGCCTCGGCGGCCGAGGTGGCCTCGTCCAGCATGGAGCCGTTGGCGATGTCCATGCCGGTGAGGTCAGTCACCATCGTCTGGAAGTTCAGGATGGCTTCCATGCGGCCCTGCGAGATCTCGGCCTGGTAGGGCGTGTAGGCCGTGTACCAGGCGGGGTTCTCGAGGATGTTGCGCAGGATGACGCCCGGCGTGTGGGTGCCGTAGTAGCCCTGGCCGATGAAGCTCTTGTAGACCTTGTTCTTGCCGGCGATGGCCTTCAACTCGGCCAGCGCGCCCGCCTCGGTGATGGGCGCGGGCAGCGTCATGCCTTGGGCGCGGCGGATGGATTTGGGCACCACCGCGTCGATCAACGCGGTGCGGCTGGCCACGCCGACGGCGGCGCACATCAGGGATTCATCGACGGCATCCGGCCCGATGTGGCGGGCGTGGAATTCAGAGGCGTCTTCGAGTTGAGAAAGCGGCGTCGGCATGGCGGTCTACTTCGAGGGAATTACGGGGCTTGGATCAGAGCGTCTTCAGCAGCGCGTCGTAGGCGGTCGAGTCCATCAGCGCGTCGAGCTGGGCGGGGTTGCTCAGGCGGACCTTGAAGAACCAGCCGGCCTTCAGCGGATCGGTGTTGGCCAGCGCGGGGTCGTCGCGCAGCGCTTCGTTCACTTCGACGATCTCGCCATCCACCGGCATGTAGACGTCGGCCGCGGCCTTGACGGACTCGACGACGCCGGCGACGTCTTTCTCGGCGTAGGTCTTGCCCACTTCAGGCAGGTCCACGAAGACCACGTCGCCCAGCGCGTCCTGCGCGTGCACGGTGATGCCGACAGTGGCCGTGCCGTCGCCGTGCACGTCAAGCCATTCGTGGTCGGGGGTGTACTTGATGCTCATGGTTCAGGCTCCGTGGATTAGCCGCGGTGATAGCGGTGGGGTGTGAAGGGGGTGGAAGAGACGGTCATCGGCGTGCGCTTGTCGCGCACGACGGCGAAGACTTCGGTGCCGATGGCCGCGTGGGCCTTGTCGAGATAGGCCAGCGCCACCGGCTGGTTGACCGTGGGGCCCAGCGTGCCGCTGGTGACGATGCCGATCTCGGCGCCACTGGCATCGACGATCCTGGCGCCCTCGCGCACGGGCATGCGCTCCTTGCCGAGCAGGCCCACGCGCTTGCGCGCGGCGCCGTCGGCCAGCTGCGCGTCGATGATGGCCGCGCCCGGATAGCCGCCGGCACGTGCGCCACCGGCGCGGCGCACCTTCTGGATGGCCCAGGTGATGGAGGCTTCCACCGGCGTGGTCGCCTCGGTGATGTCGTGGCCGTACAGGCACAGGCCGGCTTCCAGGCGCAGCGAGTCCCGCGCGCCCAGGCCGATGGGCTTGACCTCGGCGTGGCTCAGCAGCTTGCGGGCCAGCGCGACGGCATCGTCCTGGTGGACGGAGATTTCATACCCGTCCTCGCCGGTATAGCCCGAGCGGGTCAGGAAGGTGTCGATGCCGTCCAGCTTGAAGAAGCCGCCGGTCATGAAGGTCAGTTGGGCGACATCGGGGTTCAGGCGGCTCAGCACGTCGACGGCCTGCGGGCCCTGCAGCGCCAGCAGCGCGCGCTCGGGCACGGGGATGACCTCGCAGCGCGCGCCGATGTGCTTGCGCATGTGGGCGATGTCCTGCTCCTTGCAGCCGGCGTTGACGACGACGAACAGGTCGTCCGGGCGCCTGCAGACCATCAGGTCGTCCAGCAGGCCACCCTGGTCGTTCGTGAACATCGCGTAGCGCTGCTTGAAAAGCCCCAAGTCGACGACGTCGACCGGCACCAGGGTTTCCAGCGCGGCAGCGGCGTCGGCACCGACCAGGCGCACCTGGCCCATGTGCGACACGTCGAACAGGCCGGCGGCGGCGCGCGTGTGCTTGTGCTCGGCCATCACGCCGGTCGGGTACTGCACCGGCATGTCGTAGCCGGCGAAGGGCACCATCTTGGCGCCGAGTTCGACGTGGAGGGCGTGAAGAGGCGTTTGCAGCAAAGAGGACATCAATGGCTCCGACGGATTTCGGGTTTGGATGTCCTCGCTGTCCGGGGTACCTGAGAGATTGACAAGGCGGTTGGCGGTCCCGCGCAAGCTTGCCCCTTCGGTGGACCGGCAGCAATCTGAAATTGGCCGGCCTCTCTCCAGTGAGGAACGCCGCCAGTGTCTGCCACCGATGGCGTTTTGTCAGTCCTTTTGCCTGAGCGTTCGAATCATGTGACCCTGCGCCTTCGGCGGCCCCCAACTGCACCGGGGCGCTCTCCTGACGGGCGGCATTCTAGCCATCAGCCGGGGCTGGCCTCCTCGAAACGGTCGACTTGTCGTATCGGCTTGAACATCCAGCTCCACAGCCCCACCACCCCCAGCGTGCAGATGGCGCCCGTGACGGCCGCCGGCACGGCGCCCAGCGCATGCGCGGCAGTGCCGGCCCGGAACTCGCCCAGCTCGTTGGACGAGCCGATGAACAGCATGTTCACCGCGTTGACGCGGCCGCGCATGTCGTCCGGCGTCGAGAACTGCACCAGCGCGCCGCGGATGTACATGCTGACCATGTCGGCCGCGCCGGCCACCGCCAGCGCTGCCATCGACAGCCAGAACCAGTGGGACAGCGAGAACACCAGGTTGGCCACGCCGAACACCGCCACGGCGAGGAACATGCGGCTGCCGACGTGACGATCGAACGGCCGTGCGGCCAGGTAGAAGCCCGTCACGACCTCGCCGAGGGCCATCGCGCTGCGCAGCGCGCCCAGGCCGGCCGGGCCGACCTGCAGCACCTCGTGCGCGTACACCGGCAGCAGCGCGACGACGCCGCCCAGCAGCACGGCGAACAGGTCCAGCGAGATGGTGCCCAGGATGATGGGCCGGCCGCGGATGAAGCGGATGCCGGCGCCGAAACGCTGCCAGATCGTGCCGCCCGCGCTCACGACCACCGCGCGCGCCACCGGCACGCGCAGCAGCAGCCCCGTGCCCAGCCCCAGGCTGGCGAAGCAGACGGCGTAGGTCAGCGCGCCGCCACCGGCCGCGTAGAGCAGGCCGCCGAGGAAGGGCCCGCCGATGCTGGCCACGCGCAGCAGCATGCTGTTGGCGGCCAGCGCCTGCGCCAGTTGCTCGCGCGGCACGATCTGCGGCAGCAGACTCTGTAGCGCCGGTGCCGAGAAGGCGCGCGCGCAGCCGAACAGCACCAGCACCGCGTAGATGCCCGCGACGCTGGCTTCGCCATGGCCCGACAGCCACCACAGCGCACCGGCACAGGCCGTGCTGACGGCCCAGCTTGCCGCCAGGATGGGCTTGCGGCTGAAGCGGTCGATCAGGTCGCCCGCCGGCAGCAGCAACAGCAGCATCGGGATGAACTGCGCCAGGCCCACATAGGCCAGCGCGATGGGCTCGCGGGTCAGGTCGTAGACCTGCCAGGCCACGACGACCGCCTGGATCTGCGTGGCCAGCACGGCCAGCAGCCGGGCGACGAGGAAGCTCGTGAAGCCGCCGTGCCGGTAAAGGCTGGACAGCGGGGAGGCGGGCGCCCCGGGAGCCGGATGGGAGGACGATGACAAGACGCGGGCGCCCGGCGGGCGGCGAAGCAAACCCGCGAGTGTAGGCAGCGGCACGCGCCGGCAGACCGACGGGGCTTTGCGGCGTGCGCGGCGCGGTCTTGCGGGCTGGCGTCAGTCGCCGTGGCCGTGCGCGGTCTCCAGCGCGTGGCTGTCGATGGGCATGGTCTGGCCGTCCGCACCTTCGAAGAACAACGGCTTGCGCGCCTTGGCCACCGGCGCGAGCTGGTTCATCGTCATCGCATCGAACAGGCGGCCGTTCTGCATCACCTGGGCGATGCGGTCGCTCTGCCGGATGTCGGCCAGCGGATTGCCGTCGATCACCACCAGGTCGGCCAGCTTGCCGGGCTCGATGGAGCCCAGGTCCTTGTCGAAGCCGAAGTTGCGCGCCGGGTTGATGGTGGCCGTGCGCAGCGCCTCGTGCGGCGTCATGCCGCCCAGCACGAACATCCACATCTCCCAATGCGTGCCCAGGCCCTCGCGCTGGCCGTGGGCGCCGATGGAGGTGTTGACGCCGGCACGCGACAGCGCCGTCGCCGTGCGGGCCACGCGGAGGATGTTGAAATCTTCCTCGGGCGCGGTCTCGCGGCGCACGGAACGCGGCTCCAGCACGGTGCGCGGCACGTAGCGGCTCAGCAGCGGGTGCTTCCAGACCTCGGTGCGGGCATACCAGTAATGCTCACCGTCAAGGCCGCCGTAGCCGACGTTCAGCGTCGGCGTGTAGCCCACGGCCGTCTGGCCCCACAGCTGCTTGACGTCGTCCCACACCTCGGCCAGCGGCAGCGAGTGCTCCACCGTGGTGTGGCCGTCGACGACCATGCTCATGTTGTTCTGGAACAGCGAGCCGCCCTCGGGCACCACCATCATGCCGGTCTGGCGCGCGGCCTCCAGCACCTGCTGGCGTTGGTCGCGGCGCGGCTGCTGGTAGCTCTTGACGCTGATGGCCCCTTCCGACTTCTGCCGGTTCAGGTGGGTCAGCGCATCGTCCAGGCTGTTGACGTTGGAATAGAAGGGCGTGCGCGCGCCGTAGAGGATGGTGCCGGTGGAGTAGATGCGCGGGCCCAGCACGAGGCCGGCACGCTGCATCTCGCTCTGCGTGAAGATGGCGGCGTTGTTGTTGGACGGGTCGTGCAGCGTCGTCACGCCGAAGGCCAGCGACGCAAGGTTGACCCAGCTCTGCTGCGGGATCAGGCCGGCGTCCATCATGGCGCCATGCCAGTGGGCGTCGATGAAGCCGGGCACGATGGTCTTGCCGCTGGCGTCGATGCGCTGGGCGTCGGCGGGCAGGGCAATGTCCTTGCCGACGGCCACGATGCGGTTGCCGTCCACCAGCACCGTGCCGCCCTCGATGACCCCTTCATCGCCCTGGCCCTTCATCGTGACGATGCGGGCGCCCGTCAGCGCGATCTTGCCGCTGGGCTTGTCGCTGGCCTGCTCGAAGCCGATCTTGCGCGACGTCGCCTTGTCCTTGCCTTCGGCGCTGGCCGTGAACAGCTCGTCGCCCAGCGTGAAGTGCAGTTGGCGGCTGTCGCCGCTCCAGTGCAGCGCCGAGCCGGCATTGGCGTCCAGCTGGCGCACCGGCAGCGCGTCCATCTTGGCGCCCACGGTGATGGCCTTGCCGGCCTGGCCCTGCACGCTGGGCAGCGGCATGACGTAGGCGTGGAAGCGCTCGACGAAGCCCAGCCACTGGCCGTCGGGCGAGACGGCGTACTCGGAGGCCGCGTCGCTGCGGGCCACCTCGGTCTCGCTGCGGTCGCGCAGGTTCAGCCTCATGAGCGCAAAGCGCTGCTCGACCTCGCTGGTGCTGCTGGTCTTCGTGAAGAACAGCTCATCGCCCGAGGCGCCGAACTGCGGCGCGCTGCCGTCCTTGCTGATGCGCTCGGTCTTGCCCGAGCCGTCGGCGGCGGCGACGTAGAGGCCCGTGTCCAGGCTGTGCCAGGGGCTGGTCAGCGCGCCGCCCTTGACCTTGCGGTAGACCAGCCGCCGGCCGTCCGGCGACAGGCGCGGCTCCAGGTACTTACCGGGCTCCTTGATGAGCACCGTCTCCTTGCCGGAGGCGATGTCCAGGCGGCGGATGCTGCCCTGGAGGTCGTCGCGCCAGGTCGCGTAGACCAGGCTCCTGCCGTCGCGCGCCCAGCTCGGCGCGAACTCGAAGGCCTCGTCCTGCTTGGTGAGGCGGCGGGGCGCGCCGTCGGGCAGGTCCTTGACATAGAGCGAGCCCAGCGCCGAGTAGACGACGCGCCGGCCGTCCGGCGACACCTGGGCGCCGCGCAACTGGTGCACGGCGAACTTGTCGGGCGCCACCACCTGGGCATAGCGCATGGGCTCGCGCAGCTCGCGCGTGTCCTTCACGTGGAAGGGAATCACGGCGGCCGTACCCTTGAACGGGTCCACGCGCCAGATCCTGCCCTCGGCCCAGACGACGATCTCCTTGCTGCCCGGCATCCATGCGAAGCTGGGATAGACGCCCCACATGGCCCAGATCTCCTGCAGGTCGCGCGACAGGCCGCTCCAGGCCGGACGCTCGACGCCGGTCTGCAAGTCCTTCAGGAACAGCGTGCTCTGGTTGCGCACGCGGCGCACGAACGCCAGATATTTGCCATCGGGTGACGGCGTGGGCCGCACGGCGCCGCCGGGGCCGGTCACGAAGGGCTCGACGGAGCCGTCCGCCAGGTCCTGGCGGAAGATCTTGTAGATCTCGCCGTTGCTGTCCTTGTTGTACTCGAACACGCGACCGGGCGTGGTGTCCTGCGAGTAGTACAGGTACTTGCCGTCCGGCGACACGGCGGGCTCGCCCAGGTCCTTCTGCCAGTTGGGCTTCTCGTTGAGCTGCACGCCCTTGTTCCTGGCCGCGTCGGCATCCACCGCGTACAGCCAGATCTCGCCCGAGCCCGCGCTGCGCGTGCCGGTGTAATGCTTGCGCGCCAGCAGATAGCGCCCGTTCGGGTGCCAGACCGGGTTGTTCACCAGCCGGAAGTCTTCCTTGGTGACGGCGCGCGGGTTGCTGCCGTCCGCGTTCATGACCCACAGGTTGTCGCCGCCGCCGGCGTCGCTGAGGAAGGCGATCTGCTTGCCGTCCGGCGAGAAGCGGGCCTGCTGCTCCCAGGCGATGGAATGCGTCAGCGCCTTGGCCTCGCCGCCGGCGATGGGTAGCGTGTAGAGGTCGCCCAGCAGGTCGAAGACAAGGGTCTTGCCGTCGGGGCTGACGTCCACGCTCATCCAGGTGCCGGTCTTCACGTCGATGCTGGCCGTCCTGGCCACGCCGGGCGGTGCGTTGACGTTCCAGGCCGGTGGCTTGGTGGCGACCTCCTGAGCCTGGGCCGACAGCGTGGCGGCGAGGAGCAGGGCGGGGAGGGCTTTCAGACGGTGCATGGGCGCAAAGGCGTATCGGTTGGAACGGGTCAGGTTAGCGCCCGGGCAGGCGCGTCCCGTTCGTCATTCAGGGTTGCCACGGGGGGCGTGGCGCGAGGGCAGGGCGAATCAGCCGACCAGCCACCACAGCAGCAGGCCGCCGAAGATCAGCCACTGCAGGCCGTAGTAGGCGAGGCGGCTCCTGGCCTTGATGCGCTTGCCGAACAGGCGCACCTGCTGCACATAGGCAAACAGCTTGTTGATGCCGCCGGTCTTGTCGGTGTCGGAATTGGGCGCCGCGGCGGCACGGATCAGCGTGTGGCTGATGAAGTGGTTGAACCACCGCGCCACCGGGTTGTTCAGCGGCCGCTCGACGTCGCAGAACAGGATGATGCGCATCTGGTCCGACTGGTTCTCGGCGTAGTGCAGATAGGTCTCGTCGAAGATGACGCCCTGGCCGTCGCGCCAGGAGTAGCGCTCGCCGTCCACCGAGATGTAGCAGCGGTCGTCATTGGGCGTGACCAGGCCCAGGTGGTAGCGCACCGAGCCGGCGAAGGGGTCGCGGTGCGTCACCAGGCGGCCGCCCGGCGGCAGGGCCGCGAACATGGCGGCCTTCACGGTCGGGATGCGCTGCAGCAGGCCGGTCGTCACCGGGCACAGCTCGCGCGCCGACGGATGGGCGTCGCCGTACCACTTGAGGTGAAAGCGCGTCCAGCCGGTCTTGAAGAAGCTGTTGAAGCCGGCGTCGTTGTACTTGTCGCTCTTCTTGATCTCGCCGGCCTCGGCCAGCTTGAAGGCTTCGGCGCGGATGTCCTGCCAGTGGTCTTCCAGCAGCTTCAGCTCCGGGAATCCCGACACCGGCAGATAAGGCCTGGCCGGCAGCCTGGAGAACATGTACATCAGGCAGTTGATGGGCGCCATGAAGGTGGAGTGGTCCATCAGCTGGCGGAAGAAGCGCAGCCGCACGCGGCCCCGGAAGTGCACGTAGACCGTGCTCGCCACGAAGACCGCCACGATGGCGAGCTTGATGTAGGGAATGTCGTGGGTCATGGATTCAGGGCCGGGCGTAGAAGTCAGCCTCGCCGGGCGGGCGCGACTTGAAGCGCTTGTGCAGCCAGAAGTACTGGTGCAATTGTCGGCGCGCCTGGGCTTCGATGACGGCGTTCATGCGGGTGGCGTCGGCCACGATGTCGCCGCTGGGGAAATTGTCCAGCGCCGGTTCGAGGACCAGCGTGTAGCCGTCGGCCTCGCGTCGCGGGTAGCAGGGCAGCACCACGGCCTGGGTGACGGCTGCCATGCGCGACAGCCCGCCAATGGTGGCCGCCGGCACGCCGAAGAAGGGCACGAAGACCGAGTCGCGGTGACCGAAATCCTGGTCGGGCAGGTAGTACAGCCGGTAGCCGTCCTTCAGCGCCCGCAGCGTGGGCCGCGTGCCCTGCTGGCGCGAGAAGATGATGCCGGTGCCGAAGCGCAGCCGCCGGGCGCGGAAGAAGGCGTCCAGCCAGGGATCCTTCTGCACCGAGTAGATGCTGACCACCGGCGTCTCCAGCGACACGCGCAGGCCCGCCAGGTCCAGCCCGGTGAAGTGCGGCATCATCAGGATGACGTTGCGGCCGTCCAGCGCCTGCAGGTGTTCCAGCCCCTGGATGCGCACCAGGCGCTTGAGCCGCTCGCGCGACGCGAACCAGCCGTAGCCGTACTCCAGCAGCATCTGCACCATGGCGACGAAATGCTGGCGCAGCAGCCGGCGGCGCTGGGCCTCGCTCAGTTCCGGCAGGCACAGGCGCAGGTTGACCTCCCCGATGTGGCGGCGCGAGGTCGGCAGGGCGGCGATCAGGCTGCCGACCGCCCAGCCCAGTGCCGTGACGGCGCGGAACGGCAGCCAGCTCAGCAGCCAGACCAGGCCGACGAGCAGCTTCACGCCCACGCGCACCCCTCGGTGAAATCCATCCACGGCATCCAAGCACCCCAACACTGTTCAGGGGCGGCATCGTAGTGGCTGGAAGACGCGCCCGGCCGCACACGGGGCTTGATCCATCGCAAGGGCGCTCCGGAGCCGGCTCGCTAGGGTGGCAGCATGAACATCCTGCTGATCCTCGGCCACCCGGACGGCTCGCGCCGCCACCTCTGCCACGCGCTGGCCGACGCCTATGCCGCGGGCGCCCGCCAGGGCGGCCACGAGGTGCGCGTCGTGGATGTCGCCAAGCTGGACTTCCCGCTGCTGCGCAGCCAGCAGGACTGGGAGCAGGGCACGGTGCCCGCCGTGCTGGCGCCGGTGCAGCAGGACCTGCAGTGGGCCGGGCATGTCGTGCTGTTCTTCCCGCTGTGGCTGGGCGACATGCCGGCCCTGCTCAAGGCCTTTCTGGAACAGGTGGCGCGACCCGGGTTTGCCATCGGCCAGGACCATGGCAACCCGATGACCGCCAAGCTGCTCAAGGGGCGTTCGGCCCGGGTGGTCGTCACCATGGGCATGCCCGCGCTGGTCTATCGCTGGTACTTCCGCGCCCACAGCGTGAAATCGCTGGAACGCAACATCCTGGGCTTCGTCGGCTTCGCGCCTGTCCACGAGACGCTGATTGGTGGCGTGGAGCAGTTGGGCGAGAGCGGCGTCGCAAAGTGGCTCGCCCGCCTGCGCAAGGCCGGCGAGAAGGCGGACTGAGCTGCCGTTGCCGGGCTTGATGGCCGTCAAACGCCCGGCTTGCGCGCGCGCCTAAGCTGACTCCGACAAGCCACTCCCTGAAAGGTCAGGCCATGTACCAGCACATCCTCGTTCCCACGGATGGCAGCGTCACTTCCGACAAGGCGCTGACCGAGGCGATCGCCGTGGCCCGCTTGAGCGGCGGCAGCATCCGGCTGCTGCACCTGGTGGATGCGCTGACGGTGGCATCTGTCGCCGACGGCTTCGCGAGCTATGCCGCCGAGGTGCTGCCGCTGTTGCGCGAGGCCGGCGAGAAGCTGCTGCAGGCCGCGCGCGAGCGCGTCGCGGCGGCCGGTGTCGGCGTGGAGACCGCGCTGCGCGAGGTGGTCGCGGGCCGTGTCTGCGACCTCGTGCAGCAGGAGGCCGCCGCCTGGCCGGCCGACCTCATCGTCATCGGCACCCACGGCCGGCGCGGCGTGCAGCGCCTGCTGCTGGGCAGCGATGCCGAGCAGATCCTGCGCTCGGCCACCGTGCCCGTGCTGCTGGTGCGAGGCGGCTGAGCCGCTGCGCGCCGCGCTTGACGCAGCGCAAGCACCGGGCCGCCAGGGGCGCGCAGCATCATGCCGTCGCCCGCCGTGGGCGAAGGAGAGTTCCATGAAGATCGTTCTTGCGGTCGACGGCAGCCCCTACACCAAGCGCATGCTGAGCTACATCGCTGCGCACGGTGAGCTGGTGGCGCCCGACAACGAGTTCGTCGCCCTGCACGTGACGGCCGAGGTGCCGCCGCACGCAGCGCGCTTCCTGCCGCACGACGCCTTGCAGAAGTACTACGCCGACGAGAGCGAAAAGGTGCTCAAGCCGGTGCGGGAGTTTGCGCAGATGCAGGGCTGGCCCTGGCGCGAGCGCCACGCCGTCGGCCGCCCGGGCGAGACGTTGGCGGAGATCGTGGAGGCCGAGAAGCCCGACCTGCTCGTGATGGGCTCGCATGGCCATGGCGCCTTCACCAGCGCGCTGCTGGGCTCCGTGGCGGGCCGGCTGCTGGCCCAGACCCGGGTGCCGGTGCTGCTGATCCGCTGACGCGTCAGTCCAGCGCCAGCACCAGCTCCCGGCCGGCACGCACCACCACCATGCGCGTGCCTGCCACCGTGCGCCAGGCCAGCAGCGCGTTCACGAGGTCGGCGCTGCCGCCGATGGGGCGCGCGTTCATCGCGGTGACGATGTCGCCGGCGCGCAGCTGCAGCCGTTCGGCCAGACTGCCGCGCGGCACGGTCAGGATCAGCGCGCCCGTTGTCTCGCGGCGCCCGGCCGCCCAGGCGGTCAGCGGCGGCACGTCGTCGAACTGTGCCCCCAGCCGGGGGCGGGCGGGAGCGCGGTTGTCCTGGCGCAGCTCGCCGACGATCTGCAGCACGATGTCGATCGGGATGGCCAGGCTGGCGCCGGGCGTGCCGGCGGGGCCGACGATGGTGCGCGCGTTCATGCCCGCGATCGCGCCCGTGGCGTCCAGCAGCGGGCCGCCGGAGTTGCCGGGATTCAGCGCCACGTCGCTCTGGATGAACATCAGCTCGCCGTCGTCGCCGAAATGGCGGTCCTTGCCGCTGACGATGCCGGCCGACACCGAATGTTCCAGGCCGAAGGGCTCGCCGATGGCCATCACCCAGTCGCCCACGCGCAGGCTGCCAGGGCGGGCGAAGACGGGGCGCACCGGCGGCGGCGGCGCCACGCGCAGCAGCGCAATGTCCGCCACCTCGTCGTGGCCTTCCACCTCGGCGGCAATCAGCCGCTTGTCGGGCAGCGCCACCAGGATCTGCTGCGACTCGCCCAGCAGGTGGGCGGCGGTCGCGATGCCGCCCTTGTCGTCGACGAAGAAGCCGGCGCCGACGCGCGGGTCCTCCTCACCGGCGACGAACATGTAGACCCCCACGCTCCAGGCCGCGCCGCGCTGGAAGGCCTCGGCGAAGCTGCCAGGCTGTGTCTTGGCGACTGCACGGCCCTCGCGGGCCACGCCGGCGGCTCCCGCCGCGGGCGCCAGGGCGAGCAGCGCGCAGGCGAGGAGCAGGGCGGGAACATGGGGGCTGGGCATGGGTGCAACCCTAGCGCCTCTGCGGGCCGGGCCCCTTGATGGTGGTCAAGCCGTTGGCCGCGCGCCACGGCCGGTCAGGCCCGCGCCAGCTCGCGGGTGGGCTCAGGCGAAGCTCAGCACCGCGCGCCCGTCGATGCGCCCGTGCCGCAGGCCGTCGAAGATGCGGTTGACCTCCTCCAGCCGGTGCGTGGTGGTGCAGGCGTGCACGGCCCCCTCGGCGGCGAACTGCAGGGCCTCGTTGAGATCCTGGCGCGAGCCGACGATGGAGCCACGCACCGTCTTGGCGTTGAGCACGACGTCGAAGATGGGCAGGGCGAAGTCGCCGGGCGGCAGGCCCACCATGGACATGGTGCCGCGCTTGTGCAGCATGCCCAGCGACTGGCCGAAGGACTCGCGCGACACCGCCGTCACGAGGGCGCCGTGGGCGCCGCCCAGTTCCTTTTGCAGCACGGCCACCGGATCCTGTTCGGCGGAGTTCACGCACAGCTGCGCGCCCAGGCGCTGCGCCATCTGCAGGCGGGCGCTGTCGATGTCGACCGCGACGACGTGAAAGCCCATGGCCCGCGCGTACTGCACCGCGAGATGCCCCAGCCCACCGACGCCCACCACGGCCACCCACTGGCCGGGCCGCAGGTCCAGCACCTTCAGGCCCTTGTAGACCGTCACGCCGGCGCACAGGATGGGGGCCAGCGACTCGAACGAGAGGTCGGGCGGCAGGTGGCCCACGTAGGCAGGATCGGCCAGCACGTATTCCGCGAAGCCGCCGTTGACGGTGTAGCCGGTCATCTGCTGCTCGTCGCACAGCGTCTCCCAGCCCGTCAGGCAGTGCTCGCAATGGCCGCAGGCGGTGTGCAGCCAGGGCACGCCCACGCGGTCACCCTCGCGGATGCCCTTGACGCCGGCCCCCACGGCCGCCACGTGGCCGACGCCTTCATGGCCGGGGATGAAGGGCAGGGGGGGCTTCACCGGCCAGTCGCCATCGGCGGCGTGCAGGTCGGTGTGGCAGACGCCGCAGGCGGCCACCTTGACGAGGATCTGCCCCGGCGGCACCTCGGGGATGGGCACCTCTTCCAGGCTCAGGGGCGCACGGTAGGCGCGGACGACGGCGGCTTTCATGCTGGGCATGGCAACTCCTTGGTGAGCGCGGGGCGCAGGGCAGACGCAGCGTAAGCAGCCGGGACCCGGCGCGCTTTGCGCCGGATCAAGCGTGTGGAGTCGCGCCGCCAGGCTTCCTCGATTCGAGACACAATCCGGGCCATGCGTCGCTGGCTGACCCTCGTCCTGCTGCTTGTGCTGCCCATCCAGTTCGCCTGGTCGGCGGCCGCAGCCTATTGCCAGCACGAGCAGCTGCCCGCCAGGACGCACATCGGGCATCACGCCCATGAGCACGAGGCCGGCGGCGATGCCGGGTCCAAGGGCGCGGGCAAGCATCTGGGCGACAAGTCGGCCTCCAAGGCGAGCAAGCTCGTGGGTGACAACGACTGCGGCTACTGCCAGCTGAGCCTGGCCAAGCCGCTGGTGCCCGTTGCGCTGCGACTCGATGGCAACGCCGCGTTCAAGCTGGACACCGCGCCCAGCCTGACTTTCCGCTCGCGGGGGCCCGATCTGCTCGAACGCCCCAACTGGCGCGCCGCCTGACTCGGCGAGCGCAGTTCCCCTCCCTTTTTTCTTCGTCTGATGCGGCCCTGACCGCAGCACTGCACTCGCCGAAAACCTCGCGTTGTTCCTGCAACCCTGGAGTTTTCGATGCGCAGAACTTTCGTGCCGCTTGCATGCGCGGCACTCATCTCATCCCTTGCCCAGGCGCAACCGCCTGGGTCCGCCGCCCCCATCCTGCCTGACCCTCGGCCGGCCCAGGCGCCGGTCGCCTCGCCGCTGACGCTGCAGGAGGGTCGGCCGGGATTCATGTAATTCCACGCCAGAACGGACTTAACTCGTTGTCGCTGCATGGGAAATCGCAAATTCTGCCAACGAGTACCTGAGACTTTGCCAGTGACTCGGTTCTGCCTAGGCACAGCTCCTCGCAATCGGATTCGGCTACTGCCGCGCCCGCCCGGCTACTCGCAAGACCGTCATTTTTTGCGCCCAGAACCAGACGAGCGTCGAGCAGGTGCCGCTATAACTCGTTGATTTTTCTGTGTCTCTTCCCTCAGAGCGTCAGTTTTTGCATGGGGAACCAGGCACTAGGTCAGTGTTGAGCCAAGGTGCCTGCTCAAGTTCTTTCCAGGCGAAGACCACCCCAGTTGTTTAGCGAGTCGCAGTTCTCCATCTGCGGGACAGTTTCGCCGACCCGCCCTTGCGGATTTCGATTGCGATGGGTGTCGATCACCCGTGTCCCACGCGTACAGGCCGCAGGAAGGGCTGTCGCCGAATAATTCGTAAGCCAGCCAGGGTGTCGACTCTGTAGAAAAAACGATCGAGCAGCTCAGGATCAGGCGTGCCGAGGCTGCCCCGGCAGCGGTCTTCGGCGTTGGGAGCCTCGCGATGCACCTTGCGGGCTACTTCGGCTGCGGTTCAGGGGCGCTGGGTGCGATGGTTGTCACGCCCATTTTCAGCACCGTATCGGTCCGAGGCTTGGCCATCGCAAGCGGCTTTGGGGAGCCTGCGAGGAGACCGGTCGCGCCCTTTGGTTCTGTCGCCGCGAGATCTATGACTTGGTCACGTGTCAGACCCCGCTCGAAGATGCGCTGCGCTTTCTCCGCCAGGTCGTTGGGGACGGCAACAAACTTGCCAGGCGCAACTCGAACTCGCTTCATCCTTAACCCTCCGCAGCCGGGTACTTTGCCATGCTCCGTTAAAGAACGCGCAAGGCCGCGGGGGATCGTCGCAGCCCGCAGCGGCGTGCTTGGAGTCGTTCGGCTGGGCACGCGCGCTGGCCGATCACGCGCCGGTTTCGCTGCAACAACTGGCAGTCGTGTGTTTGCCTTATCGACAGAGCTTTGGTGCTGTAGCAAGATGTATCGGCTACAGAACGCTGGGAGGCGGCCTTGTCATATGAAGTGGATTTTCTACCCGTTGGCGATAGCTATGGCGATGCGATCGTCATCCGATATGGAGACGACGCCGCATCGTTTTTGCACATCGTAGACGGGGGGCGTACGGATACTGCAGACACCATCCTTGAGCATCTGCAGAAATACTACCCGACGTTTTTCATTAACCATATGGTTGTGTCGCATGCGGATAACGATCACGCATGTGGCTTGATCGGCGTAATGAAAAAGGTTGCGGTCAAACACCTTTGGATGAATCGCCCATGGCTGTATGCCAATCAGATTCTCCATCATTTCCACGGCAACTTCACGTTGCAAGGACTGATCGACAACATCAAAGGTCGTCATCCTTATCTGGTGGAATTGGAAGAGCTTGCGAATGCCCAAGGCACGGTGATTCATGAGGTTTTTCAGGGGGACATCATCGGAGCGTTCAGGGTGCTCGCACCTGCCAAGGCGCGATACATTGACTCCATTCCCGATATGGAGAAATCACCCACCTCTTATCGAGCTGAAAATGCTGCTTCGCAGAGCTTCGGTTTGCTGAAATCCATTGTTGAGGCGGCAAAAAAATGGTTTGATGAAGCTTGGGACGTTGAAACTCTTGCGGAAAACACGTCCACATCCGCTTCAAACGAAAGCTGCGTGGTGCAATACGCTGAACTGGACGGCAAAGGAATCTTGCTAACCGCTGATGTGGGTCCAGTAGGCCTCACTGAGGCCGCAGACTATGCGGCTGCTCTGGGTCTCAAATGGCCGCAATTCGTCCAGGTGCCTCATCACGGGAGTCGCCACAACGTCACCCCAACGGTCCTTGACAGGTGGCTTGGACCACGACAGCCGCAGGGCACGGTTATCGGAACTGCATTCTGTTCGATCGGAGCGAATAAACCAGACTATCCGCGAGGCCAGGTGAAGAATGCCTTTATGCGGAGGGGATTTCAGGTGTATTCCACCCGTACAAAATGGCTTTCCCATTCAGCGGGTGGCGGCCATGCAGGAGCTGCTGCTGCGACACCGGAAGAGTTCTCCACCAAGGTCGAAGCCCCATGATGGACGTACTCAAAATCTTTGATGCGTACTCGTTGCGTGCTCGGCTTTTCCCCGCGATCATTGCATGTGCACCAGCGCTGGCCGCTTTGTCGCTCCTGATCTCTTGGAAATCGTTCGACCTGTCCAATACCATTGCGACATTGGGTATTGTGGTGCTGCTGGTCGCTATCGCGGATTATGCGCGGGCGCGCGGCAGAGTGATCGAGCGGCAAATGTATGCTGATTTTGGTGGCATGCCGTCGATCCTCCTTTTTCGCCGCGTCGATCCGACGATCGATGATGGTTCAAAAGAGCGGTATCGGGTTTTTTTAGGCGAAAAACTCGGTATCAAGGCGCCTACGAGCGAAGAGGAAAACGATAACCAAGGTCAGGCGGACAAGTTTTATGACCAGTGCGGCGTGTGGCTGCGTGAACAGACCAGAGACACCAAGAAGTTTCCCCTCGTTTTTGGGGAAAACGTGGCGTACGGGTTTCGCAGGAACTTGTATGGCTTGAAATGGCTCGGCCTTGGCCTGAACGCCATCGTCGTGCTTGCCTGCTTGGTGCTGCTTTGGCTCGACACATGGGTGCTTGCGACGCACTTCGGGCGTCGCGTGACCGTCGTCCTCGTTGTCGCGGTTTTCCATGCCGGCTACATGCTGCTGGCCGCGCGAAAAGCGTTGGTCTGGGATGCTGCCAATGCCTATGGGCGGCAGCTGATCCTGTCTTGCGAGGCACTCCTCTCAGGCGGCGCGACGACAGCCAAAAAGGCCGTCGCGGTGCGGAAGAAGGCCGTCAAGAAGCCTGCGGCGCACGAGTGACTTCGCCATCGTCTTAAGGGCTCTGATGGCATGAGATTGATTCGCTACGCCGAAACCGCTCCGGGAGGGCAACAGACCGGCAGAGAGGTGGTCGTTCAGGGGCGCGAGCTGGTGCCCATGGCATTCGCCGACCTGGCCCAAAGAACGCTGGGGCGGGCTTCTCCCCTCACACTGAGGCTGGCGGACGCCGAGGTCGTCGAGAGCTCGATTAAGGGAATCCCGAAAGGCCAGAGCGCCACATGGGACACCACCGTCAGCACGGACTTGACCGTTCGGCACGTTGGCTTGGTCAGAGGAGGCTGGCTGCCCGCCGGCCTGGCCCTCGAAGCGGGCAGCGTCATCATGATTGACCGCTGCACGCTGACGGACCTGAAGGGGCGATTCAAGCCGAACGGACGTGGCAAGGTCGGTCGTGATTTCGTGGACTGGCTTGATGACCCGGGCGTGAAAGTGAACCCGGTCCTGTTGGCACTAGAAGGCAATCAGCGCGAGTTCCCGTCGAGGGTCGAAATTCAGGCACAGATGGAGGAGCATGTTGCTCACCTGCGCCAGCTTCTGCCGAAAGCCACCGTCATCGGCGACGCCCCCGACATGATGGAGGCGGTCATCGCGTTCGCTGAGCAACAGCAAACCGCCTCAGAGCGCACCATCCAGTTCCTTCTCGCTATAGCGCCGCTGTTGCGACACCAGGTCAGTCGTGATCGCCTGCCGTGGGTGCTCAGGGAGATCGTCTCGACGGCGCTCCGCTGTGGGCTCGCCGTCACCGATATGGCTGTGATCTGCGCCGTCAGCGCCGCTGCGGTCAACAAGGGACGCAATGCAGCCAAGCGAGCCCTGAAATTAACCGAGCCCAACTATGGCCGTCGGGATGCGTTTAACGCGATGGCTGACCTTCGCAGTCTGATGCACTTTGCAAGCCTGCTTGGGTTGGTACCGAACGAGCATCCCATGCTGTGCACAAGTGACAAGGACTTGGCCTTGGTATGGACGGGGCTGAACATATCGCAGTTCGAATTCGGGGATGGGCAACTGACGGTGAAGGCCCACCCTGTCGAGGAGTTCTTGCCGCGCGACGCGGGCCTGATCTTCCAGCAGTTGTTGGCCAACATGCCACGCTAGAGGCGCCACCCGACGATCGATACAGCGATGATGACTTCAGGGCCGAATGTGCAAGTTCCACTCCCTACCGCGAAGACCTGATGGACTGTCTAACCTTCATTGCCAAACTGGTTGAGCACTTGGCGTGGCCCATAGCCGCTGTCGTGCTGGTGGTCCTGCTTCGCAACGAGATCGGAAAACTGCTTCCGTTGATGAAGAAGTTCAAAGCCGGCCCACTCGAAGCGGAGTTCGGCCGCGAGATGGCAGTGCTCAAAGAGACCACGCCGGCGCAGGATCCAACCACCCCAGGTATCAAGAGTCCGTACTTCGACAGCGTGTTGCAGCAGTTGGCCGAAGTGCACCCGCGCTCAGCAGTGTTGGAGGCCTGGGTGCGGCTGGAGGATGCCGCGCGTGCGGCGCTTTCAAAACCGTCCTCGAAGACCGCCGGCCCAAGCTACATACCGGCCGCGAAGCTTGCTGAGGCTCTGGTAAAGGATGGCAGGATCGACCAAAGCCAGGTGACGCTCTTCCACGAACTCAGGCGACTTCGCAACGATGTCGCGCATATGGTCGGTCTCGCCCCAGATGCAGAGGCCGCCAGGTCGTATATCGAACTGGCGGGCCAACTTCAGGCCGTGCTGGCAAAGCCTGCGTAGTACTTTTCGGGGGTCATCAACGCCCTAAGGTGTTCCAGAAGGATTCGCAGCTTTGCTGCTTCTGACGCTGCAGCCGCAGCGATAGGCCTCAGAGCAATCAGCTGGCCGTCGCGGCTTTCCCCTTGACTTTGCCGCCGGGCGCGGACTGGCCGATTCGCGCCAGGAGGTCCCTGACCATGTCGCTCTTCGACTGTGCTGTCGCGGTAGCGCCCGCCAGCAGCCGCTCCAGCTCCCCATTGCGCTGCTCCAAGTCGCTGGCTCGGGCACGCAGGGTCTCGTAGTGCTGCGCGGCTTGCTGCGCTTGGCCGCGCATGTCCTCGACCAGTTGATTCTGGACGGCCAGGCGTTCGGCTGCAGGCTTCAGCTCGCGCAGTTGCTCGTCGACGTGACGCCGTTCGGCTCGAGCCGCAGAGAGCTGCGCAAGAGCGTCTGCCTTCTCCTGCAGCGCTGAGCGCAGTTCGGTTTGCTTGGCGGTCAGGGCCTCGCCTGCGCTGGCCAACTCGCGCTGCAGGTACTGCAGCTGCTGTTCGTGTTGGCGCGCCTCCCGGTCGCGCTGCTCACGCGATGCATTGCGGAAGTGCTCCAGGGCCTCGCGCGCATGGGTGTGCTTTTCCTCCAGCGAGGCCACCTGGGCCTGGGTGGCCTTGAGCTGCTCCTGGGCGCCTTTCAGCTGGGCGGAGAGCTGCGTGGTCACCTGACCATGTTCCAGGCGCAGCGCGGCTAGCTCGGCCTCGACCCGCTGTCGCGCGGTGCGCTCGGTCGACAGCTCGACCTGGCTGCGCTCGGCCTCGGTCCTGCCGGAGCGCGCTTCCCCTCTGGCCTTCTCCAACTGTTCCTTCAGGCCGCGCACTTCTTCCGCATGGGCTGCCTTGAGCGCGTCGAAGCGCTCCTGCGCCTCGAATTCCAGACGCCCGGCCAAGTTGGTGACGAAGGCCAACAGCTCCTCGCTGACCGATCCCTGGGGTACGCCAGCGCCGCCCTCGTCGGCCTCAATCTCCTTCAAGTGCCGAAAGATCGTCGCCTTCGACCCGGTGTTGCCGAGTTCAATGCGGATGGCATCGATCGATGGGTGCCTGCCCGCCTTGAGAAGCGCCAGCCTCGCCCGCTGGACCTCGCCCTTCGTGATGCCTGCTCGTGCCATGTCTGCCACCAATTTCGTATGTATTACGTAACGCAAGTATTACGTACCAAGATACAGGCGTCAAGGAGCCGAATTCAGCCGATTTCTGAGAAGTCTTAATATCGGATTATTCAATCCGATCCACGGAAAGGCCGCTGCGGCCGAGCCGGAAGCGCACGAATTGCCCCGAAACCCCCACGTCTGTCCATGGCAGGCCCGGAATCGGCGACCATTGGCGTGCATCGCCGCGCGGCATGCAAACAAGAATCCAGGGGAGAGCGATGACGACGGATGGGGCGCGAACTGAGCAGCAGCTCAATGAGGGCATCAGCTTGTTGATGGAGCAGATCGAGGTGCTGCAGCACAAGAGCCTCGACGCCGAGATGCAAAAGGACGGCGTCCGGCTCAAGGTTGTGGTCTCAAGCTTCCGCAACGCCATCAGCGAGATCTTCGGCAGCAACTCGCCGGAGTACCGCGAGTACGGCACGCTGGAAATGTTTGGCGGCCCCCTGCGTGTTGGCATCACTCCCCACGAGCTTCACCAGGCGCGAGTACGCGGCCGCGACCACATGGTGGCGGTGGCGAGCGAACTCATCCAGCGCCTGCAGCGCAAGCTGCGGCTGCTGACCAACCGCACCGTCGTCCCTTCCGCCGCCTTGCATCCAAAGATCGCCGTAGCGGTGGGTGATCTGATGGTGAATGGCCACCCTTGGGAAGCCGTTTTTGCGGCCTGCAAGGCCCTGATCCTCCACGTCAAGGACCGGTCTGGACGGCATGACCTGGACGGCGTGCCGCTCATGCGCCAGGTATTCTCGAAGAACACGCCCATCCTTCGCTTCAACGCGCAGGCCAGCCCCACCGACGGGGATGAGCAAGAGGGGATGATGCACCTCTATGAGGGCGTCATCATGGCGCTTCGCAATCCAGGTGGCCACGCATTTCCCACAGGTTCTGAAGGCCGAGCCTTGCAGTACGTGGGGCTGATCAGCATGCTGGCTGAACGGGCCGACGAGGCGACGCTGAGTCCCTAGCCGGAGGCGCTGCCTTCAGCGCGTTGCGCACATCCGGCAAGCTGCGGGACATCAGCGCCACGAACCGGCGCATGCCCATTCAACGCTGGGGAGCGGTCGACATGATCTGGGATACACAAGCCACCCTGGACCTTGTCCAGAAGCAGTTCGGCCGCAAGCAGCGCGACGCTGCCTACGTGTGCGTCAGCTCCGTCAACCAGCGCGTTCGGTACGCCGCGTTCCACTACGCGACGATCGAAGCTGAACTCAACGCCTTTCAGACGAAGCTGGGCGACCGGCATCTGTTCGAGGTATCCCACGGCGCCGGTGACGAACAGGAAGAGCACGACTACTGCGACTTCATGGATCGTGTCGGCGCCCATGCCGTGGCCTGTGTGCAATCCATCCACGCATTGGAAGACTTGCTCTCCGCCATGGTCTACCGGTGTCTCAACCTCGACACGCTCGGCGCCGTGCTGGATGAGCATCAACTGAGCCTAAAAAAGACCGTGACCCGACTTGGGCAGGATCCCAAGTATGTAAAGGTCATTTCGCTGTTGCAAAGCCTTCAGACTGACAACAGCTTTGCGCATGTCGACGCGCTGTCCAACAAGGCCAAGCACAGCGCCATCGTGCGGCCGTGGATCAGCCAGGACCAGACGGGGACGCGCGCTGACCCGCTGCTCTTTTTCTTCGGCGAGTTCGAGCGCAGGGGTACGCCCTATCGTCAGGTGACCTTCAAAGATGTCCTCGTACCGGCATTGGCCTTCGTCGCGCGCACACGAACGGACATCGGTATCGAGCTGACGGCGTTGCTGACCTAGGCGGGCAGGCTGTCGGTGGGTCGGCCGGCAGTGGTCGCCGACAGGAAGAAGCCCCATCGTTTCGTGACCGTGCAGATGATGCGCTGGCCTAACTGCAGTGCAGCCTCATCGACACCCCGGGTCCGGCGGGTCAGCGTGGCGGCCGTCGTCGTCGCCAACCCGGCCAGGTATCTGCCCGCGGCGACGCTTCCGTAGCGACTGCGCCAGCCCTGCAGACGGGCCGGCATGCGCCGTTGGCCAAGGACGTCATTGCTCAGCAGCGCCACCTGCGAAGGCACGCCGTAGAGGTCGCAGACCAAATCCATGCCGAGGGGCTGCAGGTCGGCCGGGATCGATCGTCCGGCACAACCTGCCAAGGTTGCCAGTGGCCGCCTACTGGCAGGCTGCTACGGTGCCTGCCATGACGTCCGGGCGTGGCTCGCTGACCCGGCGACGCCCTTCGAACGCACCTTATCAGGTGTAGTCCTTTAAGGTACGTAATGAGCCAATGCGGGCCGATTGACGCCCGCAATGAGTACCAAGGCTTCCGTTCCCAACTTCGCCAAGGCGCTGCGCGCCGTAAGGCTGGAGCGCGACCTCTCCCAGGAAGACTTCTACGAGGTGTCCGGGCGGACGTACATCAGCCGCCTGGAGAACGACGGCGCTGATCCCACGCTGTCCAAGATCGTCCAGTTGGCCCAGGTCATGGGCACTCATCCGTTGACGCTGCTCACGCTGGCGTTCTGTGGCAAAGGGTCGTCGGCCGAGGTCGAACGCCTGCTCGCTGGCGTGAAGGAAGAAATAGCCTCCTTCGACGACCTGCGGCTCGGCCGGCGTGACCGCCGCCGGCCCGCGGGATGACCACCCGGGCCGGGTCGAGCCCGGGCCATGCCGAATTTCTCCAAGAGCTGATCCGGATGCGCACGCAGGCCGAGCTCAGCCCACTGCAGCTGGCCGAGCGCCTGGGCGTCAAGGAGAGTGCTGTGACGCGCGGCGAAGCTGGCACCCGGCGCGTGGGCGTGCTGGAGCTGCAGCGCTGGGCCTTCGCCTGTGGATCGACGCTCGAGGAGTTCGGCCGGCGCTTGGAAGCACGCGCCCTTCAGTAGAAGTGCCGCAGGATCACCAGCAAGCTGTACCTGCGCTGTTCTGAGCAGGCCGGGCTGGCGCGCATGCGCTGAAACAGATCCTTGCTGGCTGACAGCACCTGGGCGTACTGGATCTGGAGCGGCTCCAAGCCGGGTTCGCTGCAGTCCTTGAGCGCGGCCACTGATGGGTAGCGGCCGAGCAACTCGGCCGACTCGTCGCGCCAGTGTTGGCGCAATGTCGCGTCCGCCGATAGCTCTTCCAACGCCTCCCGTCCCCAGATCAGGTTGCGCCTTCTCTCGTCCGGCGTCGTCATCGACGCACCTGTCGTTTGGCGGGCTTGGCCGCCGGTACAGGCGCGGCCGGGACCGCATCCATCGAGAGGCCTGCCTGCACGAGCTGGCTCAGCGCGCTGCGCGCGAGCCGGTGGGGAGGCTTGGCCCGAAGGCGCATGGCTTCGAGCAGCCGCAGCTCCGCATCCAGCTCGTTGAGGAACTCCAGGAACTCGACGCCTAGCGCGGCAAGCCATTGCCGCAGCTCGATGATGTGCAAGGTTGTTTGGCCGGATTCGACGTAGCTGACCCAGCCCTGGCTGCGGCCGAGCAACTTGCAAAGGTCGGCTTGGCGCAGCTGGCGGGACTCTCGCAGCTTGCGCAACTTGTCCAGGAAGATCTTGTTGTGGCGGCTGTGCAGGGCTTTGGACATGGACGCGATGGTTCTCAGCCTCGCACCGTATCCGAGCCGGCGCCATATCAAGAATTTTGATATGGCCGGCAGGCCCGAACAATTGATTGGAGTTCAACAATCAGGCCGCTGGACCTCCAGCTGTTCGCGGCGTCGCACCCAATGTTCGTGTCACAGCCGCAGTACGAGTTCCCCTTTCCACCCGGCCTGGAGCAGCCCGGCTCCCAGCACTGGCGCATGGTCGAGTTGACCTTGCACGCTCCCTGGTTCCTGCTCTCGGTGGAGGTCTTCGATGCCGACATCCGCGACTGCAGCATGACCCGCACCATCTGCATCGCCTGGGACTATGACTTGGCCGAAGTCCTGCGCGGACTCGATGCCGATTGCATCCTGGGGATCGTCTGCATGATGCCGGCCTGGGCGTCCTCCAATGGCCAGTGGTCGTCACGCGAGGTCCGGGAAGTGTGGATGTGCACGTCGGACGCCGGGCAAAGCGTGCTGCTGCTTGACGCCGCCGGTCAAGAGTTCGACTGCGGTCTGGTGCCGGAGCACGTGGAGCCAATCAAGAAGGACCTGGTGCTGCGTGTGGCGCCCGCCAGGCCGCCACGCCGGCCGCATAGCAAGCGCAAGACGCCGCCTGCGGGCAACCGTCGCAGTCGCCGGGCCGGCGCGCGTAAAGCCGGGGCGTGAGCGCGAGCGGGCCGGGTAACGCTGCCATCACCTTCCTCCACCCGAGAGACGCGCCGCCGGTCCAGGCGCAGCCGTTCATGGAGGTGCATTCCTGGCGGCTGATCCGGACGCCGGCGGGGTCGCTGCATCTGGTGACCCTCAGGGATCTGACCGAAGAACGCGGCACCGTGCGCGTCACGTCGGCGATCACGGCGGTGGACGAGCAAGCCGGGATCGTGACCACCTCGTCGGGGCGGGAGTACGCACTGATGGGCCCGGCAGAGGAGCGGGACTTCGAGCGCGACCTGCTCCAAGGCGGCGCGGTCAGGCTGGGCCTGGGGGACGCAGTGGACGTCAGCGTGTTCGCCTGGGCCTAGTTGGACATCGGTGATGTCAAGTTGCGACTTCAACGTTCAGTTGCGACCTCAACCACAAAGGCCGATTTCTGGCGTCAATGACTGAATTCCCAGTCGTTAAGCCTAGGTAAGTAGCGTTCAGGCCGAGGACGCGGCGCAGGAATGGGCTCCAGAAGGTGCTGCCTTTCGGCTTCAGCCGGTGACGTCGACCGACGGGTACTCCCTAGGTAGACGCCGGAATCATCGCTTGGTGCAATGCAGCAGAAATGAAGCTCATCGCCTTTTGGCTCCTGGTTGTGCTTGCCGTGCTGGTCCCGGCGACGGCGGTCGTCGCGTCGGTGACGATCAGTGCGCCGGCCGCCGGGGACGCGCGCCGAGTGGCCGTCGAGAGCAAGGGCATGGCGAAGCACGGTGCCACCGCGCTCCACGCCAAAGCCGCCAAGGCAACCGCAGTCCCGCGCGTCAAGGCTGAGCAGGCGGTCAATCAGCCGGCCGACCACTGCTGCGACCTGACGCCATGCAGCCATTGCGCCGGATGCGGTTCCTGTGCCTCGATTGCCGCCCGTGCGGGCGTGGCGATGGCCCCCGTACCCTTCACGTCATCGCATCTTCCCGAGTCCGTCGAGCGCGCAGAGTTCCTGCTGGCCGGACAGGAACGACCTCCTCGAGCCAGCTGACTCAGCGCCAACGCCGGCCCAGGCGCGCTCCGGCGCGGCCGCGGGTCAGGCCAGGGACTGGCTGAGTCGCATGGTTGGATGGGCGCCGGGCTAGCTTTTGCCTGGTCATAGCGAAGCGCCCCTTCCTGGTCATTCACCATGTGCTCGCCAACACACGATTGGTTCGACGGTGCTTGCCTGCGTCCAAGACGCGCAAGGACTGCAAAGGATGTACATGATGACTATGAATACCGCCCAGACGGCCGTCGCCGCAGCTGTCCTGCTCCTCGTCAACAACGCACTCGCGCAAGAGGTTCCAGCCACGGCGAATTCAGCGCAAACCACTTCCCTTGAGAAGGTCCAGATCACGGGCAGCCGCATCAACCTGAAGCAGGCTCAGCTGTCCGGGGTTGGCCCGGTCACCATGATCGACGCCGAGACCATCCAGCGCACGGGTGCCATCTCCGCCGAAACCCTGCTCCAGCGCCTGCCGGCTTCAGCCGGCACCGCCGGCAACCAGACCAGCGCTTACTGGACCGGCAACGGCTACGGCACGACCCAGGTCAACCTCCGTGGCCTGGGCATCAACCGCACCCTGGTGCTGCTCAACGGCCGCCGCGTCGTCAATGGCGGCACCGGCGCCAACAGCTCCGTCGACCTGAACATGATTCCGGTCGCGATGATCGAGCGCATCGAGGTGCTCAAGGACGGCGCCTCCGCGATCTACGGCGCCGACGCGGTGGCCGGCGTGGTCAACATCATCACCAAGACCGGCCTGAAGGGCGTGGAAGCGTCCGTGCGCTATGGCGAGACCACGCGTGGCGACGGCGATGAGAAGGCCGTCGATCTGTCGTGGGGGTTGCAGGGCTCTGCCGGCTCCCTCGTCACCGGCATCAACTATTCCGAGAGTGGCGCCATCAACATGGCTTCGCGCGCCCCCTGTGCCCTTGGCGAGGTGAACGGCAAGCTCGAATGCGTCGGCAGCTCGGCCACTATCGGCGGGCGGGCCCGCCTGGCGGACGGCCAGCGCGTCAACTTCAACCAGACGGCCGGTGGCAATCCGAGCGCCTACGAGACCTACTCGGCGGCCAAGCACAACTACAACAGCAATCCGGCGCTGAACGCAGTCAACCCAATCAAGCGGCTGGGTCTGAGTGCATTCGGGACGGTGAACCTGACATCGGACACCCAGCTGTTCACCGAGATGCTGTTCTCGCATCGCGAGTCGAACCAGTTGGCAACGCCCGGCTCCCTGGGCGTTTACCGCCCCATCAACATCGCGGCCAACCATCCGACCAACCCGACCGGCCAGTCCCTGGTTCTGGAGCGTCGCCGCCTCGAAGAAGGCGGTACCCGGACGTTCTCGCAGGAGTCCAACATCTTCCGCGTGGTGGCCGGCGTCAAGGGCAGCATCGGCAACAACTGGGACTGGTCGGCCGCCGTGAACTGGGGCCGCAACACGGGCGTGGACGGCACGAGCAACGTAGCCAACCTGGACCGCGTGGATCAGACCCTCGATCGCACCAAGTGCGCAACAACGGCCGGTGCCGCCATCCCCTGCGGCAACTACCTCGGCTACGGCAATCTGACCCCCGAGGTGCTGCGCTACATCCTCACCAACACCCGCGACACGGGTGGCAACGACCAGAAAAGCCTGAGCGCCAACATCAGCGGCGAACTGTTCATGCTGCCGGCGGGCCCTGTCGGCTTCGCCGCCGGCGCGGAGGCGCGCAAGGAGAGCGGGTGGCGCGACCCGGACAACCTCACCGTCATCGGCGTCGCCAACACCAACCGCCAGGACCCCATCGCGGGCTCGTACACCGCCCGCGAGGTCTATGCGGAGCTGGCCGTGCCGCTGCTCAAGCGGCTCCCGTTTGTCGAGTCCCTGCAGTTCAACACGGCGGCGCGGTACTCCGACTACAGCCTGTTCGGTTCAAAGAGCACCTACAAGGCTGGCCTGGACTGGCAGGTGATGCCGAGCCTGAAGTTCAGAAGCAATGTGTCGTCTGCTTTCCGCGTGCCGAACATTCCCGAGCTGTACGGTGGCGTCTCGGAAGGCAACCTGACCACCACCGACCCCTGCAGCAACTGGAGCGCGCTGCCGACGACGTCGGTCGTCTCACAGAACTGCAAGGCCGCCGGCGTGCCTGCGGGTTTCAAGCAGTTGGGCAACACCATCCTGACCACGGTCGGCGGCAACCCCAACCTGGAGCCCGAGGACGCCAAGACGATGACGGCTGGCGTGGTGTGGTCACCGATGAAGACGCTGACCTTGACGTTCGATTACTACAACATCAAGGTCACCAACGCGATCCAGAGCGTGGCCGGCTCCACCAAGCTGGCCACCTGCTACAACACGCCGGGTCTGACGCACATCTTCTGCAGCCCGGCCAGCTTCACGCGCAACAAGACCACCGGCGAGATCGACTTTCTGTCGTCGCAACCGGTCAATGCGGCTGACGAGAAGATCTCCGGCTTTGATGTCGGTGGGCTGTACGAATTCGGCTTGGCTGGCTTCACGACGACGATCAATGCCGAGGTCTCGCACCTGAAGAACTACCAAGTGCGACCGTTCCCCAGCGCCGCTGCCATCGACTACACCGGCAAGACCACTGGTGGCCGCGGCAGCTACACGCAGTGGCGTTCGCTGATGTCGTTGACTGTGGCCAAGGGACCGTGGTCGGGTGCCTACACGATGCAGTACATCGGCGCCGCCGACGACATCAATGCGGCGCCTACGGACATCGGCGCCCGTGCGCCAGCGGTGACCTACCACTCGGCCCAACTGAAGTTCGCGTACAGCAAGCAACTGGACCTTGCCGTGGGCGTCGACAACCTGTTCGACAAGAAGGCGCCGTTCGTTCAGTCCTATACAGACGCCAACACCGACACGATGACGTACGACTTGCAGGGGCGTCGCTGGCACGTCCGCGCCGGCTATCGCTGGTAAGTCCTGAGGCACCGCAGGTCTTGCCTGCGGTGCCCGTCGCGCATCAAAAGCAGTGAGACAAATCTTATGAACCTACCCTTCTGGGTACGCCGAGCCCATAAATGGATCGGCCTCGTCATCGGCGTCCAGGCCTTGCTCTGGATGCTTAGCGGCCTCTACATGACGGCGATCTCGATCGACGTGATCCACGGCGATCATCTGGCGCATGTGGCAGACGCCCCGCTGGATAGCGGCAGTGAACGGCTCGACGTCGAGCAACTGGCGCGGATCCGCCCGGGCTTCGAATCCCTGAAGCTCAAGAAGTTCCTCGGTCAGGAGGTCTACGAACTTCGCGCTGGTGGCAAGACCAGCCTCGTGGATGCCCGCACAGGCGCGCTGCTGAGCCCATTGCCCCGAGAGCAGATCGTGGCGCGCGCCAAGGACATCTACCATGGCGAGGCCGACATCCGCGAGATCACCTGGATCACCCAGGCGCCCCAGGAAGTGGGCAAGAGGCCGGTGCCGATGTGGGCCGTGCGCTTCGATGACAGCGCCAACTCGACGCTGTACTTCTCGCCCGACACCGGTGACCTGCTGGCCAGGCGCCATGAGCTGTGGCGCTGGTTCGACTTCCTCTGGATGTTGCACATCATGGACTACGACGCCCGCAGCGACGTCAACAACACCCTGTTGAGGGTCGCATCCGGCGTGGGTGTGCTGTTCGCACTGAGCGGCGCCTGGCTGGTGTTCTACAGCTTCCGTCGGAGGGCACAAGCATGACGCCCTGGATGCGCAAGATTCACAAATGGATCGGCTTGCTGATCGGCCTTCAGCTGGTGCTGTGGATGAGCAGCGGTTTCATGATGAGTTTCCTGGATGCCGAGAAGGTGCGAGGCCGCGAATTCCGCGCTGCGCCGGCGGCCAAGAAGCCATGGCCAGCCGATGCCTTGCCGGTGAGCGGCATCGTCGCCAAGTCCGCGCCGGTGCAGAGCATCTCGACGGGTTGGTTGCTCGACCGGCCCGTGTACCGGTTGAAGGAGGACAAGGCGTCACGTCTTGTCGACGCCAGAACCGGCCATCGCGTCGAACTCGATGCGGCGCTGGCCCAGCGCCTGGCGGTGGCGTCCTACCGTGGCCCCGGCACGCCGAAAGGCGCTGAGCTCGTCGAACGCTCATTGGAGACCCGCGCTCACGAGGGCAAGGTCTGGCGCGTCGACTTCTCCGATGCTGAAGAGACCACGGTCTACCTGTCGCAGCAAGGTGACGTCCTCGAGCATCGCAACAGCACCTGGCGCCTGTTCGACATTTTCTGGATGCTGCACATCATGGACTACAGCGGTCGCCAGGACTTCAACAATGCCTTGGTGGTCAGTGCAGCGGTCGGCGGCTTCTGGTTGGCACTGAGCGGCTTCTGGCTCCTGTTCACGAGCTTCAGCCTCGCGGAGTTCATCCCCAAGCGCTGGCGCGGCACGCGGTCGCTGATGGTTCACGCACCGGATGGGAGCCGACTGCGAAGCTTGCGCGCCCACACGGGCGACACCGTCTACGTGGCCATGGCACAGCAGGGGCTGCAGCTGCCGTCCAACTGCGGCGGCGGGCAGAGCTGCGGCCTGTGCGAGGTCCGCGTGCGGGGCTCGGCACCGCCCGCGACCAGTGCCGACCGGGCGCTGCTCCCCGCGGCGAAGATCGAGGCCGGCTGCCGCCTGGCCTGCAACCTGGCACTGGACCGCAACCTCGACATCGAGGTCCGCGGCGGGGCCGAGCTCGGCGCGCTGCACGAAGCGGAGGTCGAGAGCGTCCGTGCCTTGTCGCCGTTCCTGCGTGAGGTGGTGCTGCTGCCCAAGGACAGGCCGGGGCCGGACCACCGCCCCGGGTCGTTCATCCAGATCCATGTGCCGGCCTACAAGATGGGCAAACACGAGATCGACACGCCCGAGCCTCACCGTTCGGCCTGGGCGGGGCTGCACCTGCCGACGCAATGGTCCAGCGGCTCGTTGCTGCGCCGGTCCTACTCGCTGTCGGCGCCGGTCGAGCAGACGGATGGGCGCCTGACGCTGCTTGTGCGCTTCTGCCACGGCAAGCAGGGTGGCAAGAACCATCCGCCGGGCAAGGGGTCGGCCTATGTCTTTGGACTCAAGCCGGGTGACAAGGTGAAGTACAGCGGGCCGTTCGGCGACTTCGCCATCCGGCCAGGCGAACGGCAGAAGATCTTCATCGGCGGTGGCGCCGGCATGGCTCCTCTGCGGGCCATGGTGCGCGATCTGCTGGAGTCAGGTGCCAGGGAACGCATCCACTTCTGGTACGGGTCACGCACGGCATCCGACGCCCCTTACGTCGACGAGATGGAGGCGTTGGCTCAGCGCTTTCCCAACTTCAGCTGGCACCTGGTGCTGTCGGAAGAGCGTGGCGGCGAGCGGCTGTCGGGCTTGGTGCACGAGGCTGTTCACACGGGCCTTCTGCAGACACACGGTGATCTGCAGGCCTGTGACTTCTACCTCTGTGGCCCGCCGGCGATGTTGCAAGCGACGCGCACGATGTTGAAGAAGCTGGGCGTGCAGGACGATCACGTTGCCTACGACGACTTCAAGATCTGAATGACGCCTCGCATGCGCAGTTCACGGTGTTGACGCTGGCACAAAAAAATCGCGGGGCTATGCCGGCGATGAAACCTTCTTCGCTGTCGGCGTCGAAGCCTGCTCAGGGAGGAAAAGCAGGGAGCTTGCGCCCACGGTGATGTTATTCAAACGCCGCAAGCTGAGTCGCCGGCAAAACCCTGTGTGCGAGCAAACGCAGCGCAGCTGCGTGAGCTACTGCTCTTTGGGCCATGCCGGTCGTTGTCCCGGCGCTGGCCTCCCGAGCGGCTACACACATCGTCCGGTCAAGGCTCGATCTTCAACGCCACGTCAACCGAAGCCGTCGCGGGCGTCTTGTTGGACCACAGCCAGCAGTGAACCTGCTCGGCCTGTACCTGCAAGGTTTGCGCTGCCTCCTTGACCTCCGTGAGCTTGGCTGGATAGATCGTCTCCTTGCCCAGGTGGTAGTGGATGTTGAAGTTCATCGCCGCGCTGCCCTGAAACGACCAGGCGATCTTCTGACCCGGCTTGAGCTTTGCGCAGACCTCGACAAACTTGGTCGGTTGAACTTCCGCCTTGTGCGTGAACCGCCCGTTGGCATCCCACTGGACGTCGACGATGTGCCCCGACGCAATTGCGCTCAAGGGCACCAACAACAGAGCCGCGACGCCCGCGACAGGCTTGATCAAGGTGCTCAGCACCTTCATTGCACGACCTTCAACTCGGTCACGACAAACTTGCCACCCTCGTTCGCGGCCTTGAACTGCACGCGCGTGCCGGGCTGCAGCTTGTCCAGCATGGCCTTGTCGCGCACCTGGAAGACCATGGTCATGGCGGGCATGTCCAGGCTCTTGATGTCGGCGTGCTTGAGGGTCACCTTGCCGGCTTCGCGATCGACCTTGCGCACTTCGGCGTCGGTCATGTCTGAGCTGGCTGCTGGTGCACTGGCTTGTGCGGACGGCGCGCCAGGGGTGGCGGCCCATGCTGCCGGGCTGAGCAGGCCGACGGTGAGCAGCGTTGCGGCGAACAGGCCGAGACGGTTTTGGTTGTTGCGGTTCATGTCAGTTCCTTTCGGGGATGTTGTGGGGAGGGATGAGGGGCTTGAGGCGCGCGTCATTTGGCGCTGACCAGGATCTTGCCGACCATGCCGGCCTGGTAGTGGCCGGCGATCAGGCAGGCGAAGTCGAACTCGCCGGCGCGGTTGAAGGTCCAGACGATCTCGCCCTTCTTGCCCGGGTCCACGTGCGCCATGTAGGGCTCGTCGTGTTCCATGTTCGGGAACTTCAGCATCAGCGCGGCGTGCTCGTCGAGCTCCTTCTTCGTACCGATGACCAGCTCATGGAGCATCTTGCCGTCGTTCTGAACGACGAAGCGGATGGTCTCGCCCAGCTTGACCTCCACGCGATCCGGTGTGAAGCGCATGTTGTCGGTCATCTTCAGCGTGACGGTGCGAGCGACTGCCTTCGCGTCACCCGCAATGCCCCAGGCCTTTTGCTCCTTCTTCATCTGCGTCGCAGGCTTGCCGTGCTTTTCGTTGCCGTGGGCCCACGCCGAGCCGCTGAGTGCGGTAAGCGAGAGCACGGCCGCGATGGCGATTTGCTTCATGGTTGTCTTCATGTGGGAGATGAACGAGTTTTCAGTGGCTGCCGTGGCCGCCGCTGGGCTTGCGGATCTTGACCTCGACATCGGTTTTCGGGCGCTGGACCGGCGGCATCAAGCCCGGGCTTTCCGACTGGAAGCGCGCGGCGTCTGGCAGGCTGCCCTTGAACTCGTACGCCACGGTGCCGGCGGGGTGCTGGTACCAGCCCGGATCGCTGTAGTCGCCCTTCTTCTGGCCCTTGCGCACCTTGACGACGCTGAACATGCCGCCCATGCCCACGGCGCCGAAGGGGCCCTGGCCGGCCATCATGGGCGCGGTGTTGTCGGGCAGTGGCATGTCCATCTCGGTCATGTCCTTCATGCCGCGCTCGCCCATCACCATGTAGTCGGGCACCAACTTGCGGATCTTGCTTGCGACACCGGTGTGGTCCACGCCGATCATGGTCGGCACGTCGTGGCCCATGGCGTTCATCGTGTGGTGGCTCTTGTGGCAGTGGAAGGCCCAGTCCCCTTCTTCATCGGCCAGGAAGTCGATCTGCCGCATCTGGCCCACTGCCACGTCTGTGGTGATCTCGGGCCAGCGCGCGCTCTTCGGCGTGGGGCCGCCGTCGGTGCCAGTGATGAGGAACTCATGCCCGTGCAGGTGGATGGGATGGTTGGTCATCGTCAGGTTGCCGATGCGGATGCGCACCTTGTCCTTGAAGCCGACGACCAGCGGGTCGATGCCCGGGAAGATGCGGCTGTTCCAGCTCCACAGGTTGAAGTCCAGCATCGTCATGATCTTCGGCGTGGCCGCGCCCGGATCGATGTCGTAGGCGTTGAGCAGGAAGCAGAAGTCGCGGTCCACTTCGTCGATCAACGGATGCTTGCCTTTGGGGTGCGTGACCCAGAAGCCCATCATCCCCATCGCCATCTGCACCATCTCGTCGGCGTGCGGGTGGTACATGAAGGTGCCGGGCCGGCGCGCCACGAACTCGTAGACATAGGTCTTGCCCGGTGGGATGCCGGGCTGGTTCAGACCGGTCACGCCGTCCATGCCGTTGGGCAGGCGCTGGCCATGCCAGTGGATGCTGGTCAGCTCGCCGAGCTTGTTGGTGACGAAGAGGCGCACACGGTCGCCTTCGACCACCTCGATGGTCGGGCCCGGGCTCTGGCCGTTGTAGCCCCACAGGTGCGCCTTGAATCCGGGCGCCATCTCGCGCACCACGGGTTCCGCCACCAGGTGGAACTCCTTGACGCCCTTGTTCATGCGCCATGGCAAGGTCCAGCCGTTCAGCGTGACCACGGGGTTGTAGGGCCGGCCCGTGTTGGGAACCAGGGGCGGCATGGTGTCGGGCTTGTCCTGCATCACCGGTTCGGGCAAGGCGGCCATGGCCACCTTGCTGACGGAGGCCATCGAGGCGGCTGCAGTGATCGCACCGGCACCGCCCAGGAGAGAGCGACGATTGAAAGACATGTCAGTTCCTTGGGAAGCTTCAGTGACCAGCGCCTGCTTCGGCGCTGGCGGCGCCGGCAGATGCGGTCGGCATGGAGAGGGAGGCGCGGCCGATCAGCGCGGCGTCGAGATCCGCCTTGGCGAGCCAGAAATCACGCAGCGCGTCGATGGACGCATTGACGCTGCTAATCTGAGAGCGCGCGTCGGCGAGCAGCTCGAACACCCCGATCAGCATGCCGTTGTAGCGAAGCACCTGCTCCTCGGAGATGCGCTTTTTCAAAGGCACGATCTCGTCCCGGTGATGACGGGCGATGTCGTAGCTGGCGCGGTAGTTGCCGTAGGCCTCGCGGACCTCCGAGCGGGCGTTGATCGCCGTCGCTGCGGCCTGATGCAGGGACTGCATGTAGAGGCCCTCGGCCTTGGCCGTGCGCGCGCCGCCCCAGTCGAACAGTGGCAGCTCCAGGCCAACCTCCCAGCCGGTCTGGCGTGGCGCTTCGTTCGACGTGTTGCGGACGAGGCCCAGCTCGAAAACGCTGATGAAGCGCGTCACCCGGGTCAGGCGCAGGTTCTTAGCCGTTTGCTCGGCCGACAGGCGCGCCGCTTGCACATCGAGGCGCTGGCTCAGAGCCTGGTGCTCGATGTCCGGCTGGTCCTTGGGCGCGTCCGGCAGGTCCGGCAGGCGCTCGGGGAGCTTGAAGGCCAGCTGCTCGCCCCACAGCCCAAGCAAGCGGGCCAGGCGCTCACGGGCGACGCGATGGATCTGCTCTGTGCGGGCCAGGCCAAGCGCTGCATCGGCGTAGAAGCCCTGCTCGCGCAGGCGCATCAGCGCGTTGACGTTGCCGGCCTGCTGCAGCCGGCGCGCCAGCTCGGCGCTGGCCTCCGCAGCCTCCTGCACCTGATGCATGTAGCGCAGGCTTTCGCCAGCTGCGACGGCCTGCACCCAGGCCTTGCGCGTGTCGGCAGCAAGGGTCAGCACATCCATCGCCACTTCACGCTGGACGGACTGCAGCCGGCGCTCCTCGAGCCGGCTGACCAGGGGCAGCGTCAGCAAGCGGGCGAGGTTGATATGCAGCCCCCGTTCCAGCTCGACCTCGTCGCCCTTGGTGAGGCGGCCGAAGCTAAATCCGGGATTGGGCAGCCTGGACGCCTGGCTGACTTCTGCCTCGGTGATGCCCAGCTGTTGCAGCCGCGCCTGCAGATTGCGGTTGTTCAGCAGCGCGATCTGCACTGCGGCGTCGACGCCGAGGGGTTGGCGCAGCAGCTCCGCCACCTTGTCGTTCGTTCGAGTCAGGTCTTCAGGAGAGCGATCAACCGTCAGCGTTTGATCGGTGTGCGTCTTGGTGAGCGACTGCACATTCTTCAGCGCCGCGCCGGGCTCGACGGAAGCGCATCCCGCCAGCACGGCGACGGCCAGTAGGGAAAGGGGAAGTCGGAAACGTGTCATGGATTGGGCTCCTTCAGCGGGGCGCATGGCCTTCATGGCCCTTTGCAGCGGGAGCGGGTTTGGAGTCTTGGGAAGCCTGCGGCGCAGATGCGGCCGGGCCTGCCGGCCGGTCATCCGCCTCGGATTTCTCACGGGCATAAGCCCGCCATCCACCGGCCTGGTTGGCCTTCTCGTTGGCTTGCTGCCACGACACAGGGGGCGTTTCCTGGATGGGGCGGTAACGGGCAAGCGTGCTGGAATATTGAATCGCTGGCACGCTGGCTCGCGAGTCGGTGGGGTCAGCCGGACCGGCCTTTGCGGTGGCCGTCTGCGCCTGCGCAGGCAAGATGGCCGCGCACAGGATCATGCTCAAGCTCACGGCCGCAGCGCAGGATGGCTTGGCCGCGCGGACGTCAGAACGCCCGTCGTTCGGAGAGAAGCGGGACATAGATTCCTCTCGGGAAAGTAGATCGAAGTGCCGCCCGCAGCCCCTGCCGATTCAGCAGGCGCAGGGGGGCACGCGGTCAAACAGGGTCAGCTCGCGGATGGCGCTCAGGCACAGCCGCTAGAGGACTCAGCGGTGGCTTCGAGGGGGGCGATCGATGCGGTCGATACTGCCGCCCACGGCGAGGTAGCGGATGTCCTGCAATACCGTATCGGCGTTGAACGCCGTCGCCAGCGTGGGTGACCCGGCATGGGGCATTGCAGCACCGCAGCACGGCGCGCACTTCATGCACTTGGTGGCTGGTGGCACGTCCGCATCGCTCGAACTGTGCTCACCATCGGCCAGCATTGCCTCATGCGCCACGGCAAGCGCGACGACCGCGTGCGCGTGGTGATGGTCTGAAGCGCTGTCCGCCGCGTGGTGATGTTCACCCAATTCGGCACCCGAATGCGCGGGGCCGCAGGCCATGTCGCCGCCAGCCGCCAGCCCCTTGAGGGGCAAAGCCAGGATCAGCAGACCGATCAGGAGGCAGCGAAGCGTTGCGCACATCCAGAAACTCTATCTCAGCCGGTCGCTGCTGAACACGGGATGGTCATAACGCCCAGGCTGCAGGCCAGATCGGTTCACCGGCTGCTGCTCCAAGCGGGCATCCTGCCTCCAGCTCACCCCGTGTGACCGTCCTTCAGCAGGCGCTCCAAGCGGGCAACTTCGTTGCCGACGGCGGTGATCTGCCGACCGTCCTTGGCAGCGAGAACTTCGCCTCGCTTGAGGTAGACCGCGCGCCCAAAAGCGTCTTCCTTCGCCATCTTGCCGTCCTTGAAGATGTGAAGCGTCGAGCCATCACGAAGCTCGACGGACGCCTTGACAGCGTTGGCCAATGCGTCGCTTGCTTGAGCCTGAGCGGCCATGCCCGCAAGCGCGACGGCGACAGTTGCAGAGATCAGGAAGGTCTTCATGGTGTGGGTCCTTTCAGAGGCGTGCCTTGTGCACGCAAGGACTCTAGAAAAACCTCACCAACACCAAGGCCACGGGCGCATTACAAGTTCGTCATCCAGCACTCGTGGCGCCGGAAGGCCACTCCAGGCCGATCTCTGTCCACCCGTTGTCCGACCGCGCGAAGACCCGGCCCCCGTGCATGACGGCAATCGCCCGGACGATGGCAAGGCCCAAGCCCTGGTGGCTGCCGGAATGCTGCCTGGCGCTGTCGCCACGCACGAAGCGATCGAACAGCCGCGGCAACAGCTCCGCTGGGATGGCAACCCCTGGATTGCGCACAGCCAGGCTCACCTGGTCGTCGTGGGCGCCAATCTCCACGTGAATGACGCCGCCATCGGCGGTGAACCGGGTCGCGTTGCCGACGAGGTTCACCAGGGCGCGGCGTATCAGCGTCGGGTTGGCGACCGCTCTGGCGTCGCCTTCGATCAGCAGCCGAAGGTTCTGTTGCTCCAGCAGCGGCTCGAAGTACTCCGCCACATGCTCAGCCTCCGCGCGAAGGTCCGTGGCACACAGTTGCTCCGCCAGCTCCCCTTTGTCCGCGCGTGCCAGAAACTGCATGTTGGTGACGAGACCCGCCAACTCCCGCAGCACCTCCAGATTCACTTGCAGCGTCTCGCGCAGTTCCGAGGCCGGGCGTTCCCGATGCAGCGCCACCTCAGCGCCCTGGATCATGGTCGCCAAGGGCGTGCGCAGCTCGTGGGCGACATCAGCACTGAAGCCCTCCAACTGTTCGTAAGCCGCCTCAACGCGGTCAAGCGCGCGGTTGAAGGCATGGACCAGCGTCTGAAGCTCAGTCGTTTCGACCGGCGACAGCCTTGCGGACAGCGACTGCGGGTTGAGCGCGGCCGCTTCACGCGAGAGCCGCTGCACGGGCCGCAGCGAACGCCACGCGATCGCGCCCGCCAACAGCACCGTCAACGCGACGCCTGCACTGCATACGGTGGCCAAGCGGGCTCCATAGCGCCTCAGCAGCGACTGCTGAGGACGGGTATCCACAGCGACGATCAGTTCGTGCGCACTGAGCACCGCATCGGGCTGCAGCAGTACGAGGCGGCCTTCCATGACGAGCCCGTCCTCGCGAACCACCTCCATGAGGCCAGGACGGCGATGGGTCGCTGGCCTGACCAACGGGCGCCGCTGGCCGCCGTAGAGCAGGCGGCCGTCGGTGGCCAGCAACCAGATGCGGATCTGCCCGTCGCCAATCAACACGTCGTTGAGGTGATGGGTGAACGACTCCAGGTCCTGGGGTTGCTGCACTTCTTCCAGCAGGTGGCGCACGATGTCGACCTTGCCGTCCAGGTCTTGTGCTCGGGCATTCCGGATCTCTTCTTCCAGACCCTGATGCAGCAGCAAGGCGACGCTGGCAAACACGGCGATCGCGAGCGCCGCCAGAGCAAGGGTCAGACGCACCGCCATGGAGCGTGGCAGCAAACGGTTGCCGGGTCCGGACCCGCTCACTCACGCAGCTCCAGCACATAGCCTACGCCACGCACCGTGTGCAGCAAGGCCGTGTCGAAGCCTTCGTCGAGCTTTGCGCGAAGCCGCCGTACCGCCACATCAATGACGTTGGTCTCGCTGTCGAAATGCAAGTCCCACACCTGCTCAGCAAGCACGGTGCGGGACAACACCTCGCCGTGGCGCCGCATCAGCAGCGTCAGAAGACCGAATTCCTTCGGCGTGAGGTCCAGGCGTTTGCCCGCGCGCGTGACCTTTCGGCGGGCCAGATCCACCTCCAGATCTCCAAGACGCATGAGCGTCGAGGACTGCGCCGAGACCGCCGATCCGCGGCGCAGCAACGCCTCGACCCGGGCCAGCAGTTCAGAGAACGCGAACGGCTTGACGAGGTAGTCGTCAGCACCGCCTTTGAGGCCCTGAACGCGGTCCTCTACCTTGTCGCGGGCGGTGAGCATCAGCACAGGCGTCTGCTTTTGCGCACGCAAGTCGCGCAGGACGCCGAAACCGTCGATCCCGGGCAGCATCACGTCCAGCAGCACTAGGTCGTACTCGCCCTCCAGCGCCATGTGCCGTCCGTCGATGCCGTCATGGGTGACATCGACCACATAGCCGTTCTCTGACAGTCCTTTTCGGAGGTACTCCGCCAGGCGGACCTCATCTTCAATCACCAGGATTCGCATGCTGCCGAGTGTGACGCAGGGTCGCCGGTCGATGAAGGCTTCGAACATTACAGAACTGTCATGTTCAAGTGGGCTTGATGTTGGTCCGGCCTTCGTAAAGTGGTTTTTGTGGGCTCCGACGCTGGTTGCGAAGGCGTTCACCTCTCCGGACCGCCTTGTTGTATGAAGGAAAAGCCGCCATGAAACTCCGCAACATTTCCCTGGCCGTCGCGCTGTCCAGCGCTTTCGCTGCATTGCCATGGTCAGCGCTGGCCGCCAACGACATGCCGGCGGCCAGCGCACCGGCAGGCGCCGCCTACGCCGTCGGCGAGGTCAAGAAGATCGACGTCAGCCAGGGCAAGATCACGCTCAAGCATGGTCCGATCGACAACCTCGGCATGCCCGGCATGACGATGGTGTTTCGCGCCGATCCGGCCGTGCTCGGAAGCGTGAAGGTCGGGGACCAGGTCAAGTTCAAGGCCGACAAGGTTGACGGCTCAATCAAGGTCACCGAGCTGTTGAAAGCACCCTGACGCGCTTCGCCGCTGCGCCACCTGCGCGTCTCCAAGTCATCTCCCGACACGCGCCAGCAACCCCAACCCAGAGTAACGACTGATGAAGCTCCGCACTTTCACCGCCATGGTCGCCCTTTGCGCTGCCAGCAGCATGGCCTTCGCGGGTGGCACCCACGCCGGCGGCCACGGGCATGACAAAGGTGGCGACAACGCCATCGGCGTGCCAGGCAAAGCCGCCCTGGTCACGCGCACCGTGGATGTGGACATGACCGACGGCATGCGCTTCAACCCGGCCAGCATCGAGGTGAAGCAAGGCGAGACCGTCCGCTTCCGGATCAAGAACTCCGGCAAGCTCAAGCACGAGTTCGTGCTCGGCACTGACAAGGAACTCAAGGAGCACTACCAGCAGATGCTCAAGTTCCCGGAGATGGAGCATGAAGACCCGAACATGATCACGCTGGCTGGCGGCAAGACCGGCGAGGTGGTCTGGCAGTTCACGAAGGCCGGCAAGGTCGACTTCGCCTGCTTGCAGCCCGGCCACTACGACGCTGGCATGAAGGGCGCGGTCACCGTCGCCAAAGGCGGTGGCAAACCCGCCTCCAAGAGCGCCAAGGCGGCTGACGGCCACGACCACAAGCACTGATGGCGGGCATCAAGATGAATCGCCGCCGCTTCCTCAAATCCAGTGTGGGCATCGCCGTGGCGTTGTCCTTGCCAGCGCTCGCGAGCGCCAAGCCTGCCAAGGTCGAGGTCTGGAAGTCTCCTGACTGCGGCTGCTGCAAGACCTGGCTCAAACACCTTGAAACCCAGGGCATCGCGGTTGGAACGATCCACGACATTGGCAACGCAGATGCACGCCGGGCCATGGACATCCCGGTGAAGCTGGGCTCATGCCACACGGCAATGATCGAAGGCTATGCCATCGAAGGACATGTGCCTGCGCGCGAGATCAAGCGCCTGCTCAAGGAGAAGCCCGCAGCCATCGGCTTGGCCGTGCCAGGCATGCCCCTGGGCAGCCCTGGCATGGATGGCCCCGACTTCGACAACCAAACGCAGCCATACGACGTGCTGCTCGTGCTCAAGGACGGCAGCACGCGCGTGTACCAGTCCTACTTCCGTTGAACCTTACTGAAGGAATTCTCGTGAACGCCCAGACCCTTCGCTCCCTGCTTACCTGCGCCTCGCTGCTCGCCGCTTCGGCCGCCTTTGCTGCCGAGCATGGGGTGGCGCACTCTGGCCACCAGGCCGCCAGCGCTGCTCAGCCTGCAGCCGGCGCTAGCACCGACCTGACCGACGGTGAAGTACGGCGCATCGATTCGGCCAACAAGAAGGTCACGATCAAGCACGACGAGATCAAAAGCATCGCGATGCCCGCGATGACGATGGTGTTCCAGGTCCGCGATCCGGCCGCCCTTGACAAGCTCAAGGTGGGCGACAAGGTCAAGTTCGCAGTCGAAAAGGTCAATGGGGCGCTGGTCGTGACCCAGATGCGACCGGCTCAGTAATGCGCCACGGCCACGACGTCAAAGAGGCAATGCGGATGTAGTCCTGACCGAACTGCTGCAGCATCTTCCGACGCATCGATCGATGCCGCGCTAATCGCGCAGGCAGAGAACGATGCGTTTGCGTTTTGGGCTTTTGGAACGTCACGGGCTGGGATCGGCCATTGCCACATCGAGGCGCGGAATCCACCGCGATTTCTGAAGGAGCCCTTGCCATGCCTCACCAGCAACACGCTACTTGCATCGAAGCCTGCGACCAGTGCGCCGCTGCTTGCAACCACTGCTCGACCGCATGCCTGCAGGAAGACGACGTCAAGATGATGGCGCGATGCATCGCCCTCGACATGGACTGCGCGGCCATCTGCCAACTGGCCTCCGCCGCGATGGCGCGCGGCAGCGAGCATATGCAGGCCATCTGCGCACTGTGTGCCGACATCTGCGAGGCCTGCGCAGAAGAGTGCGCAAAGCACGAGTCTGACCACTGCCAGGCTTGCGCCCAGGCCTGCCGTCGCTGCGCCGAAGAATGCCGCCGCATGGGCTCTGGCGCCGCCGCCCGCTGAGTCGTTCGACTGGGCGCAAACAGCACACCCGCTGAAGCCCTTTGTCACCACACACGCTCTGGCCGATGCGCGCCGCAGGTGATCGCACCGGCGCGGCGCCCGTGACTCCGCCTACCTCCACCTTGTCAGGAGACCCGACATGAACCGTTCTCTCATGCCCGTTCGGCTCAGCGCCGCCGCGGCCCTTTGCATGACCCTGCTCGCCGCCCCGCCTGTCCATGCCGATGGTCCCGGAGCGGGCATCACCGCTGATTTTGAAGTCGACTTTCTGCGTATGACGATCGACCATCACTACTCCGCACTGCGCATCACGGAGCTGGCTGCTGGAACTGACGCCCATCGCAACGGCCAGCTGTCGGCGACAGAGGGCACATCACCCACGCCCGGCTTTGCGGCCACGCCAGCCAAAGCGACGCTTGAGGATCTGAAGTCGCTTGCCCGGCGCAACAACCGCATGCAGCGCGAAGAGATCTTGAATCTGCAGACGAAGCTGCGTGACTGGTACGGCATGGACTACCAGCCGAGGCTGCGCGCCGATGGACGCCAGATGGTTGCGATGCTGGAACAAGCGCGCGCTGGCGCTGAGTTCAATCATCTCTTCCTTGAGGTGTTCAGCCGACACCACTACGCGATGCTCGAGCCGGCCAGCGCCTGCGTCACCGGCAGCGACCTGAAGCACGAGGAGCTCCGGCGCGAATGCCGATCCATGTGGATGAGCCAGACAGCCGACATCGAGATGATGCGAGACATGCTTAAGAAGCATTTCGGCATCGTCGACTATCAGCCCTTCCGGAAGCACGAGGTCATGCGTGACGGACCTATGACGCCACGTGGTCGGCACAGCGGCCACGACTGATTCACGGTGGCACCGGTCGCGCCGCGAGACAAGAGAAGGGACGCAACGGTTCTTCCACGACACATCGGTTTCATCCCGGACGGCAACCGTCGCTGGGCGACAAGCAAGACGCTTGCGAAGGAGGCGGGCTATGCGCACGGCATCGCGCCGGGCCTCGGCTTGTTCGAGCAGTGTCAGCAACTCGGTGTGGAGGAGGTCTCCGTGTACGGCTTCACGCAGGACAACACGCGCCGCCCCAGCGTGCAAACCGAGCATTTCCGGTCTGCCTGCGTTGCGTTCGCCCTGGAAGTCGCCCGTCGCGGTGCTGCGCTGTTGGTGGTCGGAGATGACCGTTCACCGGTGTTCCCTCCCGAACTCAAGCCCTTCATGCAGCGAAGCAGCGGCGGCATCAAGGTCAACTTCCTCGTCAACTACGGCTGGGAGTGGGATCTCGACGGGCTGCGCACGGGCCAACTGCAATCCGACCAGGTGTCCAGGATGGAACTGATCGTCCGCTGGGGCGGTGGTCGCCGGCTGAGCGGCTTCCTGCCGGTGCAGTCGGTCTACGCGGACATCTATGTCGTCGATGAGCTGTGGCCGGATTTCCAGCCGTCTCATCTCGACGATGCACTGGCGTGGTTCCAGCAGCAGGACCGCACGCTTGGCGGTTGAACGCGGCGTGCTTCAAGACCCTGTTGCCCGGAGGGGTTTGAGCCTGAACCGCTGGACCTTGCCATGGGGGGAAGCTTCAAAGTGTCGTCACTGAATGCCAGGAACGTTGTTGAAGGAGATGGACATGATTGCTTTTGAAGTGAAGGACATGACGTGTGGCCACTGCGTGAGCATGATCACGAAGGCCGTGAAGTTCGTGGACGGTGACGCGCAGGTCGCCATCGACCTGGCGAGCAAGCGGGTTCAGATCGAATCTCGCGCCGCCGACGAGGCGGAACTCAAGACCGCCATCGAAGAGGCGGGCTACACCCCAACGCCCGTCGCCGCAGTTGCAGCCGAGCCGCCGCAGAAGGCAGCCGGCAGCTGCTGCGGATGCAGCCGCTGAGACCCGCCACGCTGGCGTATTGCAGTTCGAACGGAGCGACCCCATGGATCCACACCGCCACGATCACGCCAGCCATGACAAGCATCCGGGGGAGCCCGCTGGAGCGCGGGAGTACAGCTGCCCCATGCACCCGGAGGTCCGTCAAGACACGCCCGGTGACTGCCCCAAGTGCGGAATGCACCTGGTAGCCGTTGGTGGGGACGTGCCGGAGTCGCAACACGCTCACTCGCACCATCACCACGGGCATGGCACGTCTGCTAACGCGGTGCATGGATCTGCTCACGCACCCCAGCAGCGTGACCCGCTGGACGCCAGAACGCCGCCAGCGATCCTGCGACCGACGGCGGCCGCAGTCGCAAGCTCGAGCGAAGCGAACAGTCCGGGCGCGATCTACACCTGCCCGATGCACCCGGAGATCCGCCAGGACCATCCGGGCAACTGCCCCAGATGCGGCATGACGCTGGAGCCGCTCATCCCCGAAGCGACGGCAGATGACGACAACCCTGAACTGCGCGACTTCTCGCGCCGCTTCTGGTGGACTCTGCCGCTGACGGTCGTCATCACGGCGCTCGCGATGGCGGGCCATCGTCTGGGCTGGATGGCACCGGCCACGCAAAGCTGGGTTGAACTGCTGCTGTCCTTGCCGGTCGTCCTGTGGGCGGGCTGGCCATTTTTCGTGAGGTGCGCGCAGTCGCTGCTGCATCGCAGTCCCAACATGTGGACGCTCATTGGCATCGGCACGGGCGCTGCGTTCATCTACAGCGTGGTGGCGACCGTTGCGCCGCAGCTGTTCCCGACCAGCTTCTTGGCGCATGGCCGCGTCGGTGTCTATTACGAGGCGGCGGCGGTCATCATCTCCCTGACCCTGTTGGGTCAGATGCTGGAGTTGCGGGCCCGCTCACAGACCTCGGCAGCCATCAAGTCGTTGCTGAACCTCGCGCCGAAGACGGCCCGCCGGATCGAAGCTGACGGCTCCGAGGCCGACGTGCCGCTGACGCATGTCCATGTGGGCGACCGTCTGCGCATCCGCCCGGGCGAAAAGGTGCCGGTGGACGGCGTGGTCATCGAAGGCACCAGTGCCATCGATGAGGCGATGCTCACGGGTGAGCCGGTGCCGGTCACCAAGCGGCCGGGAGACAAGGTCATCGGCGCCACCATCAACACATCCGGCTCGCTGGTGATGCGCTCCGAGCGCGTGGGCTCGCAGACCATGCTGTCGCAGATCGTGCAGATGGTCTCCCAGGCTCAGCGCTCCAAGGCACCGATGCAGCGCATGGCCGACCAGGTGGCCGGCTGGTTCGTTCTCGCTGTGGTTGGCATCGCCCTGGCGTCGTTATTCGGCTGGGGACTGTTTGGTGGCGACCAGGGATGGCAGTTCGGCATGATCAACGCCGTGTCGGTGCTCATCATTGCCTGCCCTTGCGCGCTCGGGCTGGCGACGCCGATGTCGATCATGGTGGCCACCGGCAAGGCGGCCACGCAGGGGATCCTGTTTCGGGACGCCTCCGCCATCGAGCACTTCCGGCGTGTCGACACGATGATCGTGGACAAGACGGGCACCTTGACGGAAGGCAAGCCGGCGTTTGACCGCGCCGTTCCGGTTCCTGGGCAGTCCGAAGACGAAGTGCTGCGCCTCGCCGCCAGCCTGGACCAGGGCAGCGAGCATCCGCTGGCTCAGGCGATCGTCGCGGCGGCACACGGCCGCAAGCTGTCTCTGTCGACGGCCATCGACTTCGAGTCGTCGACCGGCATCGGTGTGCTCGGCCAGGTCGACGGTCGGCGGATCGCTTTGGGTAACACCGCACTGATGGAGCAAGACGGCGTGGATGTGGGCGCGCTGAGCGGCACGGCGGAGTCGCTGCGCCAGCTGGGCAGCAGCGTCATGTTTTTGGCCAGCGACGGCCAGCTGCTCGGCTTGCTGGCGGTGTCGGACCCGATCAAGCAGAGCACGCCTGAGGCGGTGCAGAGCTTGCACGACGCTGGGATGCGTGTGGTGATGGCCACGGGCGACGGCCTGACCACGGCCCGGTCGGTGGCACAGCAGCTCGGCATCGACGACGTACACGGCGAAGTCAAACCTGCCGACAAGCTGGCGCTGGTCGAGCGCCTGCAGCGCGAGGGCAAAGTGGTCGGCATGGCCGGCGACGGCATCAACGATGCGCCGGCGCTGGCCAAGGCCGATGTCGGCGTCGCGATGGGCACGGGTACCGACGTGGCCATGAACAGCGCGCAGGTCACCCTCGTCAAGGGCGATCTGCGTGGCATCGCCCGGGCACGCGAAATCTCCCAGGCGACGGTGGCCAACATGCGGCAGAACCTGTGGTTCGCCTTCGTCTACAACGGCCTGGGCGTGCCGCTCGCCGCTGGTCTGCTGTACCCGTTCACCGGTTGGCTGCTGTCGCCCATGATCGCCGCGCTGGCCATGAGCCTGTCATCGGTGAGCGTGGTGGCGAATTCCTTGCGCTTGCGGGCTACGACTTGACGCCGCTTTCCCTGCACGGTTGAACCTTCTGGGAACCGCGACCACCTCACTGGCCGATGGTGTCCGTCTTCAAAGCACCAACAGGAGTTCGATATGGATCACCAGGCTCACAGCCACGCCCCATCCGGAAAGCACGGCGCCGCTCACCACGGCTCGTCGGCACGCGCATATCGGATGTTTGCGCTCAATCTCGCGTTGAGTCTGATCCCGATGTACCTTGCCATGTTCACCATGATCGACGGCTGGCGTGATTACCGGAACAACGTGAACATGCTCTATATGGCGTTGACGATGCTCGCCCCGATGGGGGTGATCATGCTGGCGACGATGGGCGAGATGTACGGCAACAAGCCGTTGAACCTTGCGCTCTATGCCGGCCTGGCGCTGCTGTTCGTCGCCTCACTGTTGGCAACGCGCCGCCAGGCGCTGGTCGACGATCGGCAGTTCATCGACTCGATGATTCCTCACCATTCCGGAGCGATTCTCATGTGTCGGGAGGCAAAGCTTGCCGACCCGGAGCTTCTGAAGCTCTGCGGTGAGATCGTGAAAGCGCAACGCGCAGAGATTGAGCAAATGGAAGCGATCGCCGCCCGCTTGCGTGCGTCGAAATGAATGCGTCCCGGCGGCAGATGGGCAATCTGACAAAACCGTAATCTGCGGGACTCGAAGCGGTCATGCGCCGCTTCATAGGCTTCCACCCCGGGGAAAGCCGTCCACGACGTCTCACAGCGGGGGCACGGCTGTTCCGCTTGCCCGGGAGATGTCATGGCACCCAGCCCACTGATACGAGCGAACCGGCGTGTAGTCGCCGCCCAACGCCTCTACAGCGCTGCTTTGAACCGGCTGCGCATGGGCGACGTGGCATCCATGACCAGGTTCAGCAAGGCCGCGTATCTCCTGGGACTGACGCGAGAACGCTACATAGAGCTGGCAAAGGGCAAGTCACGTGGCGAAGGCTGACGGACAACTGCTCGCTGATGAACCCCCGTCCGGGCACGTTGGAAGCATTGCGGCCCCTGCATCGAGTGCATCTGCGTAGCGATGGCCTCGGCCAACTGGGGCGTCCACTGCAACGGCCGCCGCGATACCAAAAGTAGCTTGCACGACCCCCTTGACCCTCCCATCATGGCAAGCTTGAGACTTCCATTCACCGGTTGGCACGCCAGCCGACCAGGAAGGAAGACATGAACTCACTTGCTCAAACCCCTCCATCGGCAGACGTTCGCCGCTGGTCGTTCCCTATCGCAGGGATGACCTGCGCGTCCTGCGTTGCCCGCGTTGAAAAAGCGCTCACCAAGGTGCCTGGCGTCCGCGAAGCCAGCGTCAACCTGGCGACCGAGGCGGCAGCCGTTGAGGCTTCGCCTGAAGTCGATCTCGGCGCACTGCGAGCCGCCGTCGAGAAAGCCGGCTACGAAGTCCCCGACCAGGCGCTGAGCCTACAAATCGAAGGCATGACCTGCGCGTCCTGCGTTGCCCGTGTCGAGAAAGCGCTGTTGAAGGTTCCCGGCGTGATCGCGGCTGAGGTGAATCTGGCGACAGAGCAAGCCCAAGTCCGCTTGGCGGCCAGGGAGATCGACATGGCCGCGGTGTTGCGCGCCGTCGAGCGGGCCGGCTATGCCGCGCGCGCGGTGACCGAGCCCGGCGCGGTGACCGAAGGCGCTGCCGAGGCTGCGCCCAACAGGCATCGTCTTCCCGAATGGTGGCCCGTCGCGGTTGCCGGCGTCTTGTCGGCCCCGCTAGTGCTGCCGATGTTCACGGCCTTGTTCGGCCAGCCGTGGATGTTGCCCGGCTGGCTGCAGCTTTTGCTGGCGACGCCCGTCCAGTTCTGGCTGGGCGCGCGTTTCTATCGGGCCGGCTGGAAGGCGCTGCGCGCGGGTGCCGGGAACATGGACTTGCTTGTCGCCTTGGGGACCACCGCTGGCTATGGTCTCAGCGTCTATCAGCTCTGGCAGCACGGCGATCACGCGATGGCCGGTCTGTACTTCGAGGCCTCGGCCGTGGTGATCACCCTGGTGCTGCTGGGCAAATGGCTGGAGGGGCGCGCCAAGCGCCAGACGACCGAGGCGATCCGCGCGCTGCAGGCACTGCGGCCAGACCGCGCCCGGGTGCGCCGTGACGGTGCCGATGTGGATGTGGCCCTTGCGGACGTTCGTGTCGGCGACCTGGTCGTTGTCAGGCCTGGCGAGCGCGTGCCCGTCGATGGCGAAATCGTCGAGGGTGCCAGCGAGATCGACGAGTCCATGATCACCGGGGAGAGCCTGCCGGTCGCCAAGCACCCGGGTGATCGGGCGACGGGCGGGTCGGTCAACGCCGAAGGTCTGTTGCTCATCAGGACTTTGGCAGTAGGAGCCGAGTCCACCTTGGCCAGGATCGTGCGCCTGGTGGAGTCGGCGCAGACCAAGAAGGCGCCTATCCAGCGACTGGTCGACCGTGTCAGCGCGGTGTTCGTCCCGGTGGTCATCGGCATTGCGATGGTGACGCTGCTGGGCTGGGGACTGGGCACCGGCGACTGGGAGGGCGCCATCCTCAACGCGGTCGCGGTGCTGGTGATTGCCTGCCCGTGTGCCCTCGGCCTGGCCACGCCGACCGCGATCATGGCCGGCACCGGCGTCGCGGCGCGCCACGGTGTCCTCATCAAGGACGCCGAAGCGCTGGAGGTGGCGCACGACGTCAAGGTAGTCGCTTTTGACAAGACCGGCACGCTGACCGAAGGCAAGCCGGAGCTGGTGGCCTTTGAGGCGGTGGACGGCAACAACGCCGGGTTGCTGGGTGCAAGCGCGGCCATCCAGGCAAACAGCGAACATCCGCTGGCGCGAGCAGTCATGGACGCCGCGAAGCGGGAGCGCGTGGGCGTGCCGATGGCCAGCGAAGTCAAGGCCGTTGCTGGACGCGGCATGGCGGCGGCTGTGCGCCAGCGACAGTTGAGGTTGGGCAGCGGCCGCTACATGCAGGAGCTGGGAGTCGACCTGACTGCGTTGGAGGCGCGTGCACAGTCGCTGCGGGCAAGCGGTAGGACGGTGTCGTGGCTGGCGGACGTCGGGGACGAGCCGCAGCTGATCGGTCTGCTGGCCTTCGCAGATGCGCCCAAGGCATCGGCTGCACAGGCGGTTCAGGAACTGCACCGGCTGGGCATCAGAACAGTCATGTTGACTGGAGACAACCAGGGCAGCGCCGATTCCGTCGGCCAGCAGTTGGGCATCGACGAGATCCGTGCCGAGGTGCTCCCTGAAGACAAGGCCGACATCGTCACCGCGTTGAAGAACGGTGGCCACCGGGTGGCCATGGTCGGCGACGGCATCAACGATGCGCCGGCGTTGGCTGCAGCCGATGTCGGCATCGCGATGTCCACGGGCACCGATGTGGCCATGCATGCCGCTGGCATCACACTCATGCGTGGAAACCCCGCGCTCGTCGCCGATGCCATCGACATCTCGCGGCGCACCTACGCCAAGATCCGCCAGAACCTGTTCTGGGCCTTCGTCTACAACATCATCGGCATCCCGCTCGCCGCTTTTGGGCTGCTCAGCCCCGTGGTGGCCGCTGCCGCGATGGCTTTGAGCAGTGTGAGCGTCGTCACCAACGCGCTGATGCTGCGCAGCTGGAAAGGAAGTCGTCAATGAGCACCGCCACCTCGCATACCGACGGCCCCTTCAACATCGGGGAGGCCGCTGCCCGCTCCGGCGTGTCGGCCAAGATGGTGCGCCACTACGAGTCGCTGGGGTTGCTGCCCAAGGTGGGCCGCACCGATTCCGGCTACCGGCAGTACACCGGCAAGGAAATCCACACGCTGCGCTTCGTCAGGCGGGCACGCGACCTGGGTTTCAGCATGGCGGAGATTGCCGAGCTGCTGAAGCTATGGCAGGACCGTCGCCGTGCCAGCGCCAACGTCAAGCGGATCGCTCTCACGCATGTGGCGGATCTGGATCGGCGCATGAAGGAACTCGAGGCCATGAAGCGCACGTTGGAGCGCTTGGCCGACTGCTGCCACGGCGATCAGCGGCCGGATTGCCCGATCCTGGATGAGCTCGCTGATTGAACGCCCAGCGGGAGCGTCGCTTGCCGGCGATGGGTTGGCGGGTCATCCGCCAGCCACCCAGGAGTCTCCTCCATGAATCGTTCTGTCGCTGCACTACGGCTCGCACTGTGTTCCACCGGCCTCGTCCTTGGATTGAGCGGTGTTGCGCACGCCCAATCTGCCAGCCATGGCTCAGAGCAGATGCACAAAACCATGATGTCCGGCATGCAACAGATGCAGGGCATGAAGATGACCGGCGACACCGACAAGGACTTCGCCATGATGATGAAGATGCATCACCAGCAAGCGCTGGACATGGCCAAAGCCCAGCTCGCGCACGGCAAGTCGCCAGAGTTGAAGGCGATGGCCGAGAAGATGATCAAGGATCAAACCAAGGTAATTGCCCAGCTTGAGGCCTGGCTGCAGAAGAACAAGTGAGTGTTCTCGCCTCCTGCACCGCACCGCGTCCCTATGTCGCATGGCCTTGCGTTGAAGCAAACCTCGGCCACCACGTCGGCGGACTTGCTCGGTAAACTGGTGACATGAGGTGGACGAAGGTGTACCGGCGCTGGATCGCAAGCATGCTTGCGGCGGTCCTGGTATGCCTTCAACTTGCCACAGCCGCGTATGCCTGCCCCGCGCCTCAGGCGCTCACTGGCGAGCCGGCTATGGCGGCCATGCCGGACTGCGACGCGATGTCCAGCATGGACCCTGAGCGGCCGCAGCTGTGCAAGGCGCACTGCGACCGCGACAAGCAGACGGTCAACAACGCGCCCGTGGTGGACGTCGCCCCGGCGGTCCTTCTTGACCGGCTGCTGACGCGGTTGACACTGTGGCTAGCGCCGCAGGCGGCCCAGGCGCTGCCTGCCGTCGTCGCCGCCCACACCGGCCCGCCTGATGGCGCACCGCCGGTCTATCTCGCACTCCAGGTCTTCCGCATTTAAGCCCTGACGCCCGCGTTGCCGATTGCTCGGTAGCGCTCTCTCGTCTGCGCGATCGCTCGATCGCTTCCAGGGCTTTTGTGGAGTGCCGTCATGGCCATCTTCCTTTCTGCGCGGTCACACCTGCGCTATCACGGCACGGGTTCAACCTCGCGCCACACACGCGTGGCCGTCCTGGTCACGATGTTGCTGACCGTCGTCGGCACTGTCCGCGCCGCACCCATGACCTTCGAGCAGGCGCTGCAGCTTGCCGAGCAGCATTCGGCGGCGTTGGCCGCACGCCAGGCGACCGCGGACGGCGCCCAGCAGGCCCGAACGGCGGCCGGGCGGTTGCCCAACCCCAAGCTCGCCGTCGGGATCGAGAACTTCCCCGTCTCTGGCCCGGAGCGTTTCAGCTGGAACCGGGAGTCGATGACGATGCGCCGGGTCGGACTCATGCAAGACGTGCCGAACGCCGCCCGGCGGGCGGCCCAGCGGGAGGCGGCCGATGCCAAGACCGCGCGCGAACGGGCGCTGCTGGAGGCCGAGCGACTGGCGGTGCGGCGCGAGGCGGCCTTGGCCTGGCTGGGGCTGCACTTCGCGCAGCGCCGGCTGGCGGTGTTTGCGGCGCTGGAGCAGGAAGACCGACTTCTTCAGGACACGCTGGCCGCACGCGTCGCCTCTGGAGGCGCAATGCCGGCAGACTCACTGATGGCACGGCAAGAGACGCTGGAACTCGCCGACCGCCGCGACGAGTTGCAAGCCGCCGTCGAGCAGGCGCGGGCCCAGCTGCGCCGCTGGACGGGCGAGCATCTCGAGCTGTCGGCCCAGGCGGAACCGCCCGTGCTGCGGCTGGACCTGGCTCAACTACTGGCCGGCCTGGACCGCCATGCCGACCTGCTGGCCTTCGCCCCCATGCTGGCCATGGCTCGGGCCGATGTCGACGAGGCGACGGCCATGGGCCAGGGCGACTGGGGGTGGGAAGTGGCCTACGGCAACCGCGCTCGGGCCTTTGGGGACATGGTGTCGGTGCAGCTCACCTTCGAGCTGCCGGTGTCGCGCGCCAAGCGCCAGGAGCCGGTGGTGGCTTCGCGCCAGAAGGAAGTGGAGCGGCTGCAGGCCGAGCGGGAGGACGTGCTGCGCCGTGTGCGCGCCGAGATCGACGCGCTGGCAGCCGAATTGCAGCGCACCGAGCGCGTGCTGCAGCGCCAGCAGACCGCCGCACTGCCGCTGGCCAAGGAACGCGTGCAAGTGACTCTGGCCAGCTACCAGGCGGGCCGCGCCGACCTCGGCGCTGTGCTGACGGCACGCAAGAGCGCCGCCGAGGTAGAGCTGCGCGCCCTGGACCTGCAAGCCCAGGTGCTGGCCCAGCAGGCCCGCCTGACTTACCTCATCGCGGAGTGAACCCCATGTCGCCTCAAAAGAAGTTGTTCACGGTGATCCTGCTCGTCGCCATCGGCGCGGGCCTGGGTTACAGCGCCGCACGTTGGACTACCGGCCCGTCCTCCGCAGCTGACGGGCAAGGTGCGTCCAGTGCGCCAGCAGACGACCGCAAGGTGCTCTACTGGTACGACCCCATGGTGCCGCAGCACAAGTTCGACAAGCCGGGCAAGTCGCCCTTCATGGACATGCAGCTGGTGCCGAAGTACGCCGGCGAGGCAGACGCCAGCGGCGTTGCCGTTGACCCGCGGGCTGCGCAGTTGCTGGGTGTGCGCACCGCGACTGCCCAGAAGCAGCGCATCGGCGCCTCCGTCCAGGTGCCCGCCACGGTCCAGTTGAACGAACGCGACGTGGCGATCCTGCAGGCGCGCACGGCGGGCTTCGTGCAGCGCGTGGCGCGTCTGGCCCCTGGCGATGTCGTGGCGGCAGGCGCCTTCATCGCCGAGCTGCTGGTGCCCGAGTGGGCCGGCGCACAGCAGGAGTTCCTGGCTCTGCGCCGAACGGGCGATGCGGCCCTGACTGCGGCCGCGCGCCAGCGCCTGGTCCTGCTCGGCATGCCCACCGCGCTGGTGCAGCAGGTGGAGCGAACCGGCGAGGTGCAAGCCCTGACCACGGTCCATGCGCCGACCGGCGGCCTGGTGCAGGAGCTGATGGTGCGGCCAGGCATGACGGTGTCGCAGGGCATGAGCCTGGCGCGCATCACCGGCCTGTCGACGGTCTGGCTGGAGGCGGCGTTGCCCGAGGTGCAGGCGGCCACGGCGCGCGTCGGCGAGCCGGTCGAAGTGACGCTGGCGGCCTTCCCGGGCGACTCGCTCAAAGGCAGGGTCACGTCCGTGCTCCCCGAGGCCAGCAGCGAGACGCGCACGCTGCGCGTTCGGGCCGAGCTGCCCAATCCGCGGGGTCGATTGCGCGCCGGCATGTTTGCGCAGATGCGGTTGGGCGGGCCGGCCGAGGAGGCGCTCGTGGTACCTGCCGAGGCGGTGATCCGGACCGGTGAGCGCGCCATCGTCTACGTCGTCGAGCAGCCAGGGCGCTTCACCCCCGTGCCCGTGCGCATCGGCCGCGAATGGGGCGACAAGCTGGAGGTGCTGGAAGGCCTGCAGGCGGGTCAGCAGGTCGTCGCCTCGGGCCAGTTCCTGATCGACTCGGAAGCCAGCATGCAAGGCCTGCTGCAGCGCCAGGCAGTCCCGGGTGCGACGCCGGCCAGTGCCGCGGCGTCGGCGGGGACGCAGGGGGATCCGACTGCGATGGTCCATCAGGGGGAGGGGCGAATCGTCGGGCTCACTCCACAAGAGGTGACCCTGGACCACGGTCCGGTGCCCAGCCTGAAGTGGCCGGCCATGCAGATGGGCTTCAAGCTCGGGCAGCCGGGGCTGGCCGATAGCTTCAAGGTCGGCGACAAGGTGCAGTTCACGTTCAGGGAGAGCGCCGAAGGCTATGAAGTGACGCGTGTTGAGCGCGACCCCAAAGGGGGCGCCAAATGATCGCCGCCGTGATCCGGTGGTCGGTCGGCAACCGCTTCTTGGTGCTGCTGGCCACGCTGTTCCTGGCCGTCGCCGGCGTGCTGTCGCTGCGGTCGACGCCCATCGACGCCTTGCCCGACCTGTCCGATGTGCAGGTCATCATCCGCACCAGCTACCCGGGCCAGGCGCCGCAGATCGTCGAAAACCAGGTCACGTACCCGCTGGCGACCACCATGCTGTCGGTCCCGGGCGCCAAGGCCGTGCGGGCGTTCTCGTTCTTCGGCGACTCCTTCGTCTACGTGCTCTTCGAGGACGGCACGGACCTCTACTGGGCGCGTTCGCGCGTGCTGGAATACCTCAACCAGGTGCAGGCGCGATTGCCTTCAACGGCCAAGCCCTCGCTCGGGCCGGATGCGACGGGCGTAGGCTGGGTGTTCCAGTACGCGCTGGTGGACAGGACGGGCCAGCATGACCTGTCCCAGCTTCGCGCACTGCAGGACTGGTTCCTGAAGTTCGAGCTGAAATCAGTGGCCGATGTCGCCGAGGTGGCCACGGTGGGGGGAATGGTCAAGCAGTACCAGGTGGTGATGGACCCCGCCAAGCTGTCCGCCTACGGCATCACCCACAGCCAGGTGCGCGAGGCGCTGATGAACGGCAACCAGGAGGCCGGCGGCGCCGTGCTTGAACTGGCCGAGGCGGAATACATGGTGCGTGCGAGCGGCTTCCTGAAGTCGCTGGATGACTTTCGCAGCATCGTCCTGGCCAGCCGCAACGGCGTACCCGTGCTGCTGGGCCAGGTCGCCACGGTGCAGACCGGCCCGGAGATGCGCCGCGGCATCAGCGAGCTGGACGGCGAAGGCGAAGCCGTGGGCGGCGTGGTCATCCTGCGCACCGGCAAGAACGCGCAGACAGCGATTGCCGCAGTCAAGGACAAGCTCAAGCAGCTGCAGGCCAGCTTGCCCAAGGGCGTCGAGATCGTCACCACCTACGACCGCAGTTCGCTGATCGAGCGGGCCATCGAGAACCTGACGACCAAGCTGGTCGAAGAGTTCATCGTCGTGGCGCTGGTCTGCGTCGCCTTTCTGTGGCACTTGCGGTCGGCCCTGGTGGCGATCATTTCGCTGCCGCTGGGCGTGATGGCGGCCTTCCTGGTCATGCAGCAGCAGGGGCTCAACGCCAACATCATGTCGCTCGGCGGCATTGCCATTGCCATCGGCGCGATGGTGGACGCGGCCGTCGTGATGATCGAGAACGCGCACAAGAAGCTGGAAGCCTGGCAGCACGTTCACCCGGGTGAAGACCTCAAGGGTGACGCTCGCTGGGCGGTCATCACAGATGCAGCCGTGGAGGTGGGGCCGGCGCTGTTCTTCTCGCTGATGATCATCACGCTGTCCTTCGTACCGGTCTTCACGCTGCAGGCACAGGAGGGGCGGCTGTTCGGGCCGCTGGCGTTCACCAAGACCTATGCGATGGCAGCCGCAGCCGGCCTGTCGGTCACCTTGATTCCGGTGCTGATGGGCTACTGGATCCGCGGCCGCATCCCGGACGAGCAGCGCAACCCCATCACGCGCGGCTTGATCGCGCTGTACAGGCCGGCGCTGGAATGGGTGCTGCGCTGGCCCCGGCTCACCCTGGTGCTGGCGGTCGCGATGCTGGCAACCACCGCCTGGCCGCTGACGCGCCTGGGCGGCGAGTTCCTGCCGCCGCTGGACGAGGGCGACTTGCTCTACATGCCCTCGGCGCTGCCGGGGCTGTCGGCGCAGAAGGCCTCGCAACTGTTGCAGCTCACCGATCGAATGATCAAGACGGTGCCCGAGGTGCAAAGGGTCTTCGGCAAGGCCGGCCGTGCGGAGACCGCGACCGACCCCGCGCCGATGGAGATGTTCGAGACCACCGTGCAGCTCAAGCCCCGAGACCAGTGGCGCCCCGGCATGACGCCAGAGAAGCTCGTCGAGGAACTCGACCGCGCGGTGAAGGTGCCGGGCTTGTCCAACATCTGGATCCCGCCCATCCGCAACCGCATCGACATGCTGGCCACCGGCATCAAGAGCCCCATCGGCGTGAAGGTGTCGGCCACGGAATTGGCCGCGATCGACCGGGTCGCAGCCCAGGTGGAAGCGGTCGCGAAAACCATCCCCGGCATCAGTTCTGCACTGGCCGAGCGTCTGACGGGTGGCCGCTATGTAGACGTCAGGATCGACCGCGCGGCTGCAGCGCGCTACGGCATGAACGTGAGCGACGTGCAATCCGTGGTCTCGGGCGCGATAGGCGGTGAGAACGTCGGCGAGACGGTCGAAGGGTTGGCGCGCTTCCCGATCAATCTGCGCTACCCGCGTGAGCTGCGCGACACGCCGGAGAAACTGCGCAACCTGCCGGTGCTGACGCCGTCCGGCCAGCAGGTGACGCTCGGCTCGCTGGCCACGGTCGCCATCGTCGACGGGCCGCCCATGCTCAAGAGCGAGAACGCCCGGCCGTCGGGCTGGGTCTACATTGATGTGCGTGGCCGCGACATTGCGTCGGTCGTCGGGGATCTCCGGCGCGCCGTTGCCGAGCAGGTAAAGCTGGAGCCCGGCATGAGCCTGGCCTACTCAGGCCAGTTCGAGTTCATGGAGCGGGCCAACGAGCGGCTGAAGGTGGTCGTACCGGCGACGCTGCTCATCATCTTCGTGCTGCTCTATCTGACGTTCCGCAGCGCCAGCGAGGCAGCGCTCATCATGGCGACCTTGCCACTGGCGCTGACTGGCGGCGTCTGGTTCCTCTACTTGCTGGGCTACAACCTGTCGGTCGCCACAGGGGTGGGTTTTATCGCGCTGGCGGGCGTATCGGCGGAGTTCGGCGTCGTGATGCTGCTGTATCTGAAGCATGCGCTCGAAGACCGGGTACGCGCAGGAGCGACCATCACCAGCGCGGTCGTGCTCGACGCGATTCGTGAGGGCGCTGTGCTGCGCGTGCGGCCGAAGGCCATGACGGTTGCGGTGATCCTTGCCGGCCTGCTGCCCATCGTCTGGGGCTCAGGCACAGGCTCCGAAGTCATGAGCCGGATCGCCGCACCCATGCTCGGCGGCATGGTAACGGCGCCACTGCTGTCGCTGTTCGTCGTGCCGGCGGCTTTTGCGCTGATGCGTCGACAGTCGGCTGGGTCGCGCGCGGACGAGCTGGAGAGCTTGCGGAAGTGAATGTCCAGCAGCGCTGAGAGCACTGGCGCTCGCTGGCACGCGCCAACGGATTTTCGGGCATCCCCGGGTAGGCGGCCGCGTTCATCCGAGCGGCAGGCCACTGCCCCGGGCAACGGCGGCCACGACGTGGTGCAAGTTGCCGGACTCGGGCTCGACCAGGCGCTGGCGCCAGCGGGCACGGATGGCGGGAAGCACGTGTTCGAAGAGCGCGTAGCAGATGCCACCATGGCGCTGGGCGGAGAGGTAGGCCACCCCGTCGTAGCCAGCCGCCGAGGCCCGCACGGCCAGGGCCTGTGTCGGGCCGAAGCGCGTCGACTGCAGGGCGGGGTAGTCGGCCGCGTGGGGCGTCATGTCGAGCAGCGTCAGGTCGCCGGTCACGCCGGCGCACAGCAGCTCACCGCGGCGCAGGCGGTCCAGCGACAGCAACGTCTGCTCGCGGCGTCCGAAGGCCTCGTAGCCGGCCGTCTCGGGCGAGTCGGCGAAGTAGGCTACCCGCCGATCAGGCAGGCAAAAGCGGCCGCTCAAGGCGCCAGGCAGCGGCACCCGGACAGCGCCGACGGCACGGTTACCGGGGCGCGAGCGCACCGGTTGGATCCTGAAGAGGGGTCGGGCTGAGGTCAGCCGATACGGTGAGAGTTCATCGAAGGCTTCGAAGTTCATCTTGGAGGGTCAGAGACCCTCCGCGCTGGCCAACGCCAACACCCGATCTGCCTGGCCCCGCTCGAGCGCCTGGCGGGGGGTGACCCCGCCAAGGCCGCCGTGCGGGGTTTCCAAAAACGCGAGCAGGGTCCAGCCATCGAGGGTACGCAACGCTTTGGACAGCTTCGGGATCACGTCCCACAGCGTCGGTTCGAACTGCCACGCTGGCAGCCTGAAGCCGCGTTGCATGCGGGGCAGGCCGATGGCGCGCCCCTTGGCAATCCATGCGTTGATCGTCACTCGAGTGGTCCCGGCCAGCTTGGCCGCTTGATCGGTGTTCACCATGTCGGCGGCCTCAAGACGCGCGTGGCGCGCAGCCAGGCTGCTGCGAAGCAGAGCTTGGGTTTCAGAGGCTGAGACATAGGGAGAGGGTTGTTCGCCTTGCCCCTCCTGGGAGAGGCGTGTCGCGGAGGTTGGGTTCGCGGGATGGGTCATCGTGAAGTCGCGCAATGCGTGCCTCCCCCTCAAGGAAGATTCCTGCCATCAACCTTCGCCGACCCGAAGAAACCCAGAGCTCGGCGAACAAAAGAAATCGAACGGATCCATCGCGGTGGAATGGTTCGCTTCACCACCCGCAGCGCCTGGAACCAGGGCGTCAGGTAGCGGGCGCCGATGCTCGCCCGCGCAGGGTTGCGCCAGTACGCCGACAGCTGCTCCAGCAGCGTCTTCCGGTAGGAAGCCTGGTGCCTGTGCAATTCCAGGGCGGCCAGGATTTCGTTGTGGGCGCCGGGGGCTCGGCGGACGACCGCCATGATCTGGTGCCACGGGTCGAGCGCCACCATCCGGCGAACCTGCTCGAGAACCGAGAACCCAGACAGCGCCTCGCGCACCCGGTCCAGCTCCGTTGCTTGGTCGCGCACCCGACGTAGTTCGGCGATGTCTCGCCACACCCCATCGGCGGCCATGCGAAGCATCTCGGTCGCGCCACTGCGCCGCTGCTCCCGCACGGCGGCCAAGGCGTCATCGAGCCTGGCGTCGTGAGCAGCAAGGAGGTGGTCAAAAGCGAAGAGCATCCGGCAACTTTGGATAGTTCGTTAAGTTCGATTATAGGAAATGCCGTTGCCGACACAAGTCCAGCCAGAAATTGGCGTGACGGCTCGAGAACCGGCACCCCCGGAGAAGTTGCACCAGTAGACGTCAGGTTCAAAATCCATATGATTTACAACCACAGGTTTAAAGCAGGCTCTGGCCGGCCAACCCATGCGTGAACTGAGAGCACTCGCGACGTTGTCGAAGGCGGCCGAACTGGGCAGCCTGAGCAGCGCCGCGCAAGCGCAAGGGATCACCCCGCAAGCCGCAAGCAAGGCGTTGATGCAGCTGGAACGCCAACTCGGCGTGCAACTGCTCGCGAGAACCACCCGGCGGCTGGCATTGACGGCGGAGGGGCAGTTGCTGGTCGATGCGTCCCGGCCGGCGCTCGACGCCATGACGGCAGCGTTGGACGCCGTCCGCAAGGCCTCGCTCGCGCCCCTAGAGGGCAGCCTGACGATTTCGGCGCCGCGGCCTGTGGTCAGCACGGTCCTGGCGCCGTTGGTGGAGGCGTTCAGCGTCCTTCACCCCAAACTGGCGTTGCGGATCGCCTCTTTGGACGACGACGCGCCTATGCCGGAAGTTGACGATGAAGTCACCTTCAGCCTGGGCAAGCCAGCAAACGAAGAGATCGCTGTCATCCCGCTCATGGAGATCGTGTTCGTGCACTGTGCGTCGCCAAGCTACCTGGCTACGCACGGCATGCCTGCGTCGCTGGAAGAACTGGTGACGCGGCAGGCGGGTGCAATACCTAAGGAAGTGCGGGGCGTCCCCGATGAGCCCGACAGCCAAGCCAACCGGCAGCCCTTCCTGTCAACGAACGATCATGAGTTGCAGGTGCAGATCGTCCGGTCCGGGCGGATGGCGTTGCAGTTGGCCGCTTTGGTCGCGGCGCCCCACATTGACGATGGCAGCTTGGTACCGCTGCCGTCGCTCGGCGTCGGCGCACTTGAGCTGTCGCTGTGTCACCTGGCCGCGCCGACGTTGTTGCCACAGGTCGCTGCTTTCATCGAGTTCGCTCGCGACCGTCTCGAAGGATGTCTGGATTTCGCGCCAACTGACGCCCGTCTCTTCGCGCTTGAGCGGGCAGCGATCCGCAAACCCCGCCGTGCGGCCCGACGCGTCGACGTCGAGGCTGAAACGCAATGACGGCCGAGGTTCAAGCCTACGTTCTCGCGGCGGATCGCGAGAACACGGTCAAGACCTACGCCTCGGCGTTGCGGCACTTCGAGACCGTCTGGAAGGGCATGCTGCCCGCCACCGTCGACACCGTGGCACGCTATCTGGCCGAGCACGCCACGGTCTACCGCGCCAGCACACTGCGGCTGCACTTGGCTGCGCTGGCACGCTGGCATGCCGACAACGGTTTCGCAGATCCGACCCGCTCGCCGCTGATACACAAGGTGTTCCGCGGCATCCGGGCGAAGCACGCCACGGCGCAGCGCCGCGCGCGACCGCTGCAACTGGACGTCCTGGAAACAGCGTCCAACTGGCTTTTCAAGGCGCAGGCTTCGGCACTCGAGCAGGGCCGCCGTACCGAACAGCTTCGACGCAGCCGCGACCGGTCGCTTCTGCTGTTGGGTTTCTGGCGCGCATTCCGCGCTGACGAACTCGCAAACATGCGCGTTGAGGAAGTGGTGGCTGTGCGCGGCACCGGCCTGACCTGCCGCCCCGGCCGCACCAAGACCACGGACGAGGAGGAAGGCCGAGCCTTCCATTGCCCGGCGCTGTCGCGCTTGTGTCCCGTCGACGCCTATCTTGACTGGCTGGAAGTGAGTGGGCTGAAGGCAGGCCCGGTGTTCCCGGCCATCGACCGCTGGGGCAACGTATCCGACCAACCCATGAAGAGCCAGGCCGTGTTGCCGCTGCTGCGCCGCATCCTCAAGGACGCGGGGACCGAAGAAGCCGACAGCTATTCCAGCCACTCGTTGCGTCGTGGATTTGCAGGCTGGGCCAGCGCCAACGGCTGGGACCTCAAGGAGTTGATGGAGCACGTCGGTTGGCGCGATGTCAATTCCGCGCTGCGCTACATCGACATCCCGCAGGACTCGATGAAGGCGAAGTTTGAAAGCGGGCTAGCCAACAGCGCGCCAGGGTCGTCGTAGAGATCTGAACTAGCGACGCTGCTGTCGCCCACCCACATCCGTCCACGGAGGTGCTTCTTGTCGTCCTACCGCCAGCGATTCGTCGGCCTGACCGAGCTCCCCCGAGGCCTGAGCGAGTTCGACGCAGAACATGCGTTCGGCCTGTCTCAAGGGGATGTGGAGAAGATCCGGAAGTTCCCTGTCAAGGCGCGCCTGGCGGCCGCGGCGCAGCTGGTGCTTGCACGCGCCACAGGGCGTAGCTTCACCCACACCAAGGTTCTGCCAGCGACCCTGCTGCAGTACCTGTCGCGCACGCTCGGCGTCAGCGACACATCGATCGCTTCGCTGAAGGCGCTGTATTCCAGAGAGCGCACGCTTTTCGACCATCGGAAGTGGGCCTTCGAGGAGGCCGGCTTCAGAGCTCCTGAGGATGCCGATCTCGTCCAGTTGCTTGACTCGCTTCAATCGCACGCGGCAAACGCCATCGCCGTTGATGACCTGGTCAGAGCTGCTGAGCTCTGGCTCTTTGATCGAAAGATCCAGCTGCCGTCCGACCGCGCCATCCGCGACGTGGCCCGCGACGCCTTCAACTCGGCGGAGATCTCGGCGCTGGAAGTGGTCCGCAAGCACGTGCCACCAGACAAGTTGGACCGCCTCATTGCTGAGGTTTTTGCCAAACGCAAAGGACGCAAGAGCACGACCGTGGTCGAGTGGCTGAAGGTTCCGACCGGCAAGCACAGTCCGAGCAACCTCACGGACGTCATCGGCAAGATCCAGTTCCTCAAGGGGCTGGGCGTGCATGGATGGACGCTGGAGGGCATCCCGCTGCTGCGCATGCACGCGTTTGGCCAAGGCATCGTCCATCGCCCTCCGGCGCACAGCCAGCGCTTGACCCGCGACACCCTTCATCTTGAGATCGTCTGCTTCCTTCGCAGTTCTCTGCTGGAACTGACCGACGTCGCGCTCTTCATGTGTGGCCGGCGTATCTGCAATCTGGTCAACAAGGCCGGTGCAACCGTGACCCGCCGCAAGGTGCAAACGCTGGGCGAATACCGCACACGGGAGATCGAGACACGCTCAGTCTTGTATGACACCGGCAAGAGCGCCGAACAGAAGATCGCCGCGCTTCAAGAGATGTTCCCCGACGACAGCAAGCCCACCACCATGAGCAACGCCGCCTTGGTGCGTCAAGCGCTGAGCGAAGATCATGTGCGCGTGAAGAACCTCATCAACGACATGATGGCCTTGGATTTCGAAGGCCGCGATGGTCTGCCGGCGATGAAGCAGATCGCCGCGCTGCGCGATCTGCATGAGAAGGACCTGGCGGAGCTGCCAGAGGGTTTCGACGCAAGCATGGTCGACCCGGTCTGGCAGGAGATCGTGACCGGTGCAGACCGCAAGCAAGGCCTCACAGGCTTGCGCGCATGTGCGCTGATGGCCGTGCGCAAGAGCCTCAAGGGCGGCCGCATGTGGATCGACCACAGCGAGGATTTCCGCAGCCGTGATGGCATGCTGATCTCCAAGGAGGAATGGAAGAAGAAGCGAAGCGTGCTGATGGGCACGCTGAACATGCCCGTTGATCCTGATCGCTTCCTAGAGCCGTTGCTGGCGACGCTTGCCGTCGGCCTGCAAGCCTTGGGCGAAACCGTTGACGCGGGCAAGGTCACGATTGGCGACAACGGGCAGATGCACATCCCGCCGATCGAGGCGATGGAGGTCGACGAGAACGTCACCAACACCCGCGACGCCATGTTCCGGGCCATCGGTGAGAAGCAACTCAGCGACTTGATGGTCGAGGTCGATGTCGCGTGCAATTTCAGCGAGGCGCTGCTGGGCCGCAAGGCTGACTCCGTCAGCGAGTTGCTCGCCACCTACGGCGCGCTGCTGGCCCACGGCACCGAGGTGTCTGCCAAGTCGGTCGCGGCCATGATTCCTGGCATGGAGGTGTCGCAGATCACGTCCGCCATGCGGTCGTTGGAAGCGCATGGGCGTCTGCGCAAGGCCAACGAACGGGTGCTCGCCTATCAACACCAGTTTGCGATCACTCAGCTCTGGGATCGTGGCGACAAGGCGTCGTCGGACATGATGTCCCTGGACGCGACCCAGCACCTGTACAGCGCACGTGTGGATCCACGCCGGCGCACGCATGCCGTCGGCATCTACACCCACGTGCTGGGCTCGTACGGGATCTTCCATGACGAGGCCATCGTGCTAAACGTCCGGCAACACAGCATCGCCGTGCAAGGGGCGGAGAGCTACAACGCTTCACGCCAGAGCGACGAGATCAAACTCTCGCTGCTGGCTGTGGACACGCACGGGTACACCAACGCGGCGATGGCGACGGCCAAGGGCCTCGGGTTTGATCTCTGCCCGCGTCTCAAGAACCTCTCGGAACAGAAGCTCTTCGTGCCGCGTGGCTTTAAGGTACCGGAATCGCTCGAGCGGGCCTCGGTGGGCACCATCGCGTTGAAGACGATCAAGTCCGGCTACGACGATTTCCTTCGCATGCTGGCCTCTGTCAAGACTGGACGGGTCACGCCGAAGTTCCTCCTCGAAAAGCTCGGCAGTGCCGCCCAGGGTGACCCGCTGCACAAGACGCTGGATGCACTAGGCCGACTGCTTCGGACGATCTACCTGTGCGACTACCACAGCAATCCAGAATTTCGGCGCGAGATCCACACCCTGTTGAACAGGGGCGAGTCGGTGCACCAATTGCAGCGAGCGGTCTACTCAGGCCGCCTGGAACCCGAGCGCGGTCGCCGTGATTCCGAGATGCGCGCCATTTCTGGGTCACATGCGCTGCTGTCCAACATCCTCATTGCGTGGAACACGGCGCAGATGCAAGCCGTCGTGGAGAAGTGGCGCAAGGAGAAGCACAAGCATCCGGTGGAGGACTCATGGCTGCGCAGGATGGGGCCGGCCCACTTCGGTCATGTGAATTTCAGGGGGATGCTGACCTTCAGCATCGACAAGTACGTCGACGCGTTGCTGCGTAATCAGGAGGCGGCAAAGCGCAAGGGTCGCGGCTGACCTCGGAGGAGTTGTGAGTCGAAACGCCGAACCTGTGTGGTTCGGGGTGCAAAAACCGACGGTTCCGGAATAGCTGGCATTGCGAATCAACCACTTACGGACGCGACGAGTTTCGGACCCGCTGGCTCAAGGTGCAGAAAGTGACGATCTGGGAATCGACTGCGCACGGGCGTCTCGGCTACCCGCGGCTCGCGCCGCGACCAGGCGCTGCTAGGTACTACGGGTTTACGCGGAATTCAAACCGTCAGTTCTGGCACCGAAACCAACATCACCCCGCATGGGACTGCTTCCAGTGCCGGCACTGGATCACCCAGAGCCAAAAGGATGACCAGGTCGTTGGAACGGTAGTGGCGCTGGGCAGCCTGAGCGAACTCAAACACGCGGTTGTCGATGACGTCGCAAAGGCGGTCGGGGACGGGGCTCAGCAAGGGGGCTCCTGAATTGAGGACTCCGATCGTCGGTCGACCGCCGAGACCTTTTCGATATGTCCGCGCCGGCGCTGGACCTTAAGCGTTCCTTAAGCCAGCGGCTCAAACACTGCGCGCCGTTTTCGACCGGCCCCGATGTGTTCGTGACTCCAAATCCTTTGACTCAGCCTGCGGCTCAAGTGCATGGTCATTCCAGCCAGCCGCCCCACGCGGCCAGTTCCACTTCCGACAGCGCGCAGCAGGACGTTCTCGTCCTTCTAGTCGGTCTGGCCGTTCTGGCCCTGTGGGAGTGGTCCCGGCTCGACCTGCCGCTGATCCGGTTGTACGCCACATCGTCAGGCTTCGAGTGGCGGGACCACTGGTTCACCGGGAAGGTGATGCATGAAGGCGCGCGGTGGGTCGGGTGGGCATTCTTTGTCCTACTGCTGGCCAGCGTGTGGCGTCCACGCTTGCTGGTCGCCGTCGTGCCGAGGCGCGAGCGGTTCTGGTGGATCGGTACGACCCTGCTCTGTGTTGCGCTGATTCCGTTGATGAAACGGGCCAGCGGGACGAGCTGCCCCTGGTCGTTGATCCAGTTTGGCGGGGAGTTCGCGCGCTACGTGCCGCATTGGGTGCTGGGTATCCATGACGGAGGACCCGGCGGATGTTTCCCGTCAGGTCATGCATCGACAGCGTTCGCGCTTTTTCCGGGGTGGTTCGCCATCCGCGACTGCGCGCCGCGGGCAGCCCGGATCTTTCTGATCGCGGTCCTCGTGTGCGGGTCGGTGCTGGGCTGGGTGCAGATGATGCGCGGCGCGCACTACCTCAGTCACTCGTTGTGGACGGCGTTCATCTGCTGGACGGTCAGTGTGATCAGCTGGCACAGCCTGCAGGCTTGGCGGGACCAAAGAAGCGGTGATGCCGCTCAGGTGGAGTCGCGCGCATGAAGCGGGTGATCGACTGGCTGTACCCGGACCCGTCGCGACCTTTGACCCAGGTCTGGGTCTCGGCGATGTGGATGGGCCTCGTGGCGAACTGGCCGTTGTGGCAGCAACTGCAGACGCTGCCCGAGCTCAGTGGCATGCGAGGCATGGTATTCATCATCGCCTTCGCCGGGATGGTGACGACAGCCACTGGTGCGCTGCTGAGTCTGCTCGCCTGGCCGCGATTGATCAGGCCGGTGTTGATCGGCCTGCTGCTCGCCTCTGGATCGTTGGCGTACTTCATCCACAGCTACGGGATCGTCTTCGACCCGACCATGGTCGTGAACATGGCGCAGACGGACGTTCGAGAGACGCGCGACCTGCTGAGCCTTCGACTGCTGCTCGCCATCCTCGTCATTGGCGTCGCCCCGGCCATTTGGCTGCTGGCTCAGGGCAGGGCGCCGAGTCAGGCGTTCTTCAAGCGGCTGGGGGGCAACCTGATCAGCTTCGTCCTGGCTTTAGCTCTGATGGTCGGGCTCGCCCTGGCGGTGTTCGCGGATTTGTCGTCGACCATGCGCAACTACAAGTCGTTGCGCTACATGGTGACGCCGCTGAATGCGGTGTACTCGGTGACGGCGGCAGCCATACGTAGCCAGGCAACACCGAGTGGCCCGCCGCAGGTCATCGGCGCCGATGCCCGACTCCTCCCGCGGCCACCGGGTGCCAAACCACCATTGCTGCTGCTCGTGGTGGGCGAGACCGCGCGTTCGATGAACTTCAGCCTCAATGGGTATAAGAGGAATACCAACCGTGAGCTGGCGAAGCTATCGGTGGTCAGCATGCGGGACGTCACCTCCTGCGGCACGGCGACAGCGGCGTCCTTGCCTTGCATGTTGTCGCCCCTTGGGCGCTCCCGCTTCGTCGACCTGAAGGGCACGCAGGAGAACCTGCTCGACGTCCTGCAGCGGGCCGGACTGGCAGTGCTGTGGCTGGACAACCAGAGCGGATGCAAGGGCCTTTGCGACCGTGTTCCGAACAGCCGGGCATCAAGCCTGCCTGAGGGGGCCAAGCCGTTGCCGGCTGCGCTCTGCACAAAGGATGCGCTGGGCGAGGCGGAATGCTTCGACGAGGCGCTGATCCACGAGCTGGACCAGCGGGTCGCGCAACTTGATCCCCAGCGACTCCAAAAAGGCCTGGTCCTCGTCATGCATCAGATGGGCAGCCACGGCCCCGCCTATTTCAAGCGGTCACCGCCGGACCTGGAACTGTTCAAGCCGGAATGCCAGAGCAATGCGTTGCAGCAGTGCAAGCGTGAAGAGGTCGTCAACGGGTACGACAACACGATCGCGGCGACTGATCGGTTGCTCGCGCGGTCGATCGGCTGGCTGCAGACTCAGTCGATGCGCTTCGACCCAGGGATGCTGTACGTCTCCGACCATGGCGAATCGCTGGGCGAAAACGGCCTCTACCTGCACGGGATGCCCTACGCAATGGCACCGCGCGAGCAGACTCAGGTACCCATGATCCTTTGGGTACCCGCAGGAAGTGACCTCGACCGATCGTTGAAGCCGGGCTGCCTAGCCAGCCTGCGTGACAAGCCGGCTTCGCACGACAACCTCTTCCACACCGTCATGGGATGGGTCGGCGCCCGCGCCGACGTCTACCTCGCCGAGCAGGACTTGCTCGCCGCCTGTCGCAGATAACTACTCAACCGTGGGCAAACGGCCCCCGAGCTCGAAAGGCTCTGAAAGGAAAAGGTCAATGAAAGCTGATCCAGGAATACGCGGCGCCGCTCTGGCGGCACTCGTTGTCGGGCTGAGCGTCAGTCCCGCGAAGGCCTCCGAACCAGCGGTGTCTCAAGCCGATTCTGAACTCTCGAATCGGGCGGTCGCGGTGCTCGGGGCGCAGGCAGGGCAAACGGTTGATGCGACCGCGCTTGCGGTCGCCAGATTTCCACCGCGCACGGACACGCTGACCATCACCATCGGGGCGGGCAGAGGCCTGCGCGTGAGCACGTCGGTCGACGCCCGCCAGGGATTTGTCTTCCAGTGGACTGCGTCGGGCGAACTGTTGACTGCGATGTACGGGGAGCCGGAACGCTCGGATGAGTCTTCGACGATCTTTGACGTCGCGGCGCTACAGCGCCAAGGTTTTGGAACGCTGGTTGCTCCGTTCGATGGACGACATGGCTGGACGTGGCGCAACCAAGGCGCAACACCGGTGACGGTGAAGGTGATCGTAACCGGGTTTCAGAAAGATCTGCTTCGTGCAGCGGACCGATAGCAGGAAGACATGACCGACATGACCGACAACCCTTACAAAAGCCGTACTGGCATAGACCGGATCGCCCATGCTTTCGGGTACTCGATGGCCGGTCTTGTTGCCGCATTCAAAGGTGAAAGCGCGTTCCGGCAGGAGGTGGTGCTCGGCGCCGTGCTCGTCCCGGCGGCTCTATGGCTGGCGAACGACTGGGCCCAACTCATGTTGATGGTCGGCACGCTGCTGATCGTGCTCATCGTCGAGCTGCTCAACTCAGCGATCGAGGCGACGGTTGACCGCATTTCGTTCGAACATAACGTGTTGTCCAAGCGCGCCAAGGACATGGGCAGCGCAGCGGTGCTATTGGCGCTCCTGCTGCTGGGCTTGGTCTGGGGCTCGGTCATCTGGACGCGTCTGGACGAGGCTTACTAGCTGTCGTCATCTGGACCCATGAGCGACGAGGCTACTGCGCGAAGGCAGTCGCCCTGGCTGGACAGACATCTGTCCAGCTCCTACTTCTTCTTCGGATCGTGCTTGTGGATGGGCAGCGTCGGATGCTTGGGCGCGTTCGCAGGGTCTACGTGGCGGCGGCGGTCGTCAGTGCCGTCTTGCTTCTTCGGCTTGGGTCCCGGCTTGATGGGGTGGGTCATCAGAAGATCCTTTCTCGGTCACAGCCACATCGGCTGCAACGTCAGTTTGGCCGCCGCGATGCCCCACTTACAACGCTCGGAATCGAGGGCTTGAAACGGCGCGACACGCCATTACTTCGGGACGCGGTGGGCAAGCGTGGCCCGAGAAGCGCCCCTGGTTCAGCTTTTGCTACGGCCTTCCGGCAACAGGTCGCCGATATCAGTCGGCGAGGCCAATGCAAGCTGAAATTCCGGCGGGAGGTCTCGTTTCAGGTCCAACGCAACCCGTAGGTCCTGCAGCACGTACATCGCCAGGCTTCGGCGGACCCTCACACGCTTGGCCCGGGCGCCGGGAAACATCTCAGATGCGATCAGGTGCTGCTGTTCTTCGGTGAGGCTCGGGTGGGGAACGATCCGAAGGTCGACCATCCTTGTCCAGCCAGCGTCACATTCCTCGACCGCTTGCTTTGGACGCGCGTCATCGACAGGCTCGGCGGCCTGCACGCGTGACAGAACGAAGTCCCGGAAGTCATCGCGCTCAGTGCACCAGGCACGCATGTGCCACCGCCGAGGTGCGCGCACCAACGAATGCGGGAAGACCACCCGTGCCACGCCCTGGGGATGAGTCATCGATCGGTAGGTGATCTTGATGCCGGATCCCGCCCGCGCGGCCTGCAGCACCGTCGAGAAGACGCCCGGATGAACGGCCGTCAGGTCGATCCGGGCGTCATGCAGGCACGGCAGGAGCGCCTCAGCGCCACCTGGCGCAGAGGAAACCAGCTTCAGGTAAGCGTCCGGCGACTGTCTGAGGCCAGCGCGCGGGGCAGGGGCGGCCCACAAGATCGGGCCCCGCTTGTTCGGACGTTTGATCAGCGCGCCGAGCCGCTCGATGAGTTCGGCCAGCAGCCGGCTAGCCCAGACCGGCCTAACGCCAAGAAACTGGCGTATCCGAGCGTTGTCCAGTTCCCCTTCCCACCGCAGGATGGTCTCCAGATCGGCCAGCCGGTCAAATGCCGGTGCTTCGACGACCTCGTCTGCTGCCATAAGCCGCCTCGGTAAAAGTAATGTTGACAGTTAGTCTAGACCATAACTTATATTAGAAGCTAATGAACATCTTCGACCGCCTCCCCCTAGGCCTCTTCGGTCCGCTGACCGGGCGGAACGGTCGTCGAATGTGGGACCTGATCAGCCGGCTGGCGCAGCAGTACTTCGGCCCCGACTCGATCCCGCCGCACGCTGAGGGGTATCTGCACGAGCAGATCACCAAGGAGATCGAGCGCTTCCTGCTCGACGCCCAGTGGGAAGACGAAGAGCGCGGCGAGGTCCTGACCACTGCGCTCAACGTCCAGGCCAACAACATCCAGGAAAGGCTGGTCAACACCGGCTGGTTGATCGAGGACCGTGTCGGCGCTCGAGTGTTCGTCAGCATGCGGCCGGTGGTTGCGCGGTTCTTCGAGGCGGTGCACCAGTTCGTCGAAGACGGTCCGCCGCTGATCGGCGGGAACGTCCAGCTGGTGTTCAACCAGTTGCGAGGCGTCGTCGAGGCACCTCGGGAGCAGGCCCAGGGGTTTATCACGGCGGCGCAGCTGTGTGTCCGGCTTATCCACTCGCTGTCCGCCACAACCTTGCGAGCGCGGGACCTGATCAAGGAGCTCTTGCGGGAAAACGAGACGCCGGCGTTCGTGAAGCGATTCTTCGGCGAGCACATCTCGGAGCTGTACGTACGCGACTTCAAAAACCTGCGCACTGAGAACCACCCCTTGCGTTTGCGCTGGGACATCCTGGAGATGGTGAACCAGGTCACCACGGATCCGGTCGCGCGAGAGGAACTGCTGGCCGGCTATGCGGCAATCGCCAAAGCGACCGAAGTGCCGGAGCAGATGCTGGACCGAGACGTCCGGAGATTCGAACGGTTGCTTGACGTGGAGCAGTTCATCGACCGCCTGGACCAGGTGATGGAACAGGCGGGCCGCGTTGCCGCCAGCCATCTGGACTACCGCTTGAGGGCGACCGATCGCATCGAGTCGACCATCGAGGACACCATCCGCGCCCTTCAGCGCGCAGAGACGCTTGGCGTCGAAGTCGAAGGATCCCTGATCGCCCCGGGCGGCCTGATCTCTGAAAGCCGCCTGCGTCTCCCGAGCCCTGCGCCAGTCAAGCAAGTTCGCCAGCCGATGCGCAAGCGGGAGATGACCCTGCAGGAGCGCGCCGCACAGTTGTTGCGGCGGGAGATGACCCAACATCGCGATGCTTCGCCGAAGGTGCTGCAGGCGTACGTGGCGAGTCACATCAAGCCTGGGGAGTCGCTGCAGGCGCAGAGCCTTCCGGTCGGCAAGGTGGAGGACGCTGTCGCCTTCCTCGCTCTCGTGCATATCGGCTCCATCGCCAGGCGATCGCCGAAAGCCATCCAGCAGAACCCGTTGCTCCGGCGAATCGACTTCGAAGTCGAATTCCTGCCGTTTCCTGCTCGGGTCCAGACACCTCTCTTCGACGCGCCGGACTTCGTGATCCGCAGAAAGGGTTCCAATGCCTCGTAACTGGGTTGCGCTCGCTGAGAGCACCGAAGGTGACTACGTCGTCACGGACTTCCAGCAGGCCCTGCACCAGTTGGTCACCCAGCAGTGCCTGTACGCCAGGTTCCTGCACCAGAGCGTCGCCTATCGGCTCATCTCGGCATTTCGGGATGACTTTCAGGACGCGGTCGCGCTGCAGGGGCTGCGCCTGGGGTTCAAGGACAAGCTGCAGTTTTGCTTCGTCACGCAGGAGGTGACCAAGCCGCAGCTGATGGACAAGAAGGACACGCAGTTCCTGCTGGCGCTCCGTCATGCCTACCACCTGCACGCGACGTCGGGCGATCTGAACGAACTCGGCGAAGCGCACGTGGGGCTGGTCGAGTTCCAGGAAGGGCACAAGGCGCTGACTGGACAGGACATCGACGTGCGCACCAAGTCGATTGAGCCGCTGTGCAAGATGGCATACCGCCAAGGCCTCGCCAGATTGGTCAACACGGAGGAGGGCGATGTCCAGCCTCACGCCATCCTGATCCTTCCCGGCATTGTGGAGATCCTCAGCGAGCAGGCCATCGGGCGGTTCGGTGCGGCCCTGAAGGCGAGCCTTCCGGCTGCCAATGATCCCGTGGCCGGAGCAGGCGGGGAAGGCCAATGAAGCACCTGATCGCAGTTCACCTGGTCCAGTTCTCGTTCTGGGACTATGAAACCTTCGTGCTGTCCAGTGGCGGCACCGCGTTCATCGGGCCCAATGGCGCCGGCAAGACGAGCTTGGTGGATGCCGTCCAGATCGCCATCATCGGCGCGAACGGCAACAGCATGCAGTTCAATGCTCAGTCGGTACATGCCAATGCGCGTTCACTGCGTGACTACGCGCTGGGCACGATGCGATCGGGCGACGGCGATGCGGGCATTCAGATGCGAAAGCGTGATGAGGCGACGTCGTACATCACGCTGGTCTTCCAGGACGAAATGACTGGAGAGACGTGCAGCGCAGGACTTGCGCTGGAAGCCAGCGTCAGGGAGCGGGAGGCCGAAGTGCTCGGCCTGTTCGTGCTGCCCGGCGTGATGTTGACGCTCGATCACCATCTCGAAGACCTTTCTGTCCAGGGCAAGGCTCCCATGGATTGGGACCTGTTCGCAGCTCAGGCGCGCCAGATGTCCTCCAAGGCCGGCCGCACGCCCACCATCACCAAGAAGCCAGAGACATACCTGGAAGAGCTGCTTCACCACCTGTCCGACCAGAAGAAAGGGATCGACCCGCGCAAGTTTTTGAAGGCGCTCCGGCAGAGCTTGAAGCTCAAGGACATCCAGAGCGTCAACGACTTCCTGCGGCAGAACCTGGTGGAAGCAACCAAGATCGACCGTTCCAGCACGCTGCGGCTGATGCAGACGTACCGAAACATCATCGATCAGATCGAGCTGGTAAACCTGCAGTTGTCGCAGCTGGATTCTCTGACTGGACGCTACGACCATCTGGCTCGGCTGCACAAGACCAAGGCCGTCGTCGAGGCGGTGCGGCTCGGGCTTCTGGTCGAGTCGTCAGATGCCGAGGTCGGCAGGCTGGCCGCGTTGCAAGAGAGCCTCGCTGGGCAGGCGACCGTTGCCGCCGCGGCGGCGGAGACCGCAAAGGCCGACGTGACGTCGACCTTTCGGACCTACGAGCAGTTGCTGGGTGCCCTCAACCGCGATCCTGAGGCCGCTGCACCTGGGCAGGCTCAGCAACTCCAGCGCGCCACGGCCAACGCCAGTGCCATTGCGCTACGGGAGGTGGAGGCCCTTGAGTTCCAGGTTGCCGACGCCCTTCAACAACTGGTCCTCGCGTTTGAGGGGGCCGATGGCGACGTCCACGAGGCGGCGCATCAAGTCCTCCAGGGCTGGGACGAACGCCGCAAGAGAAACGTCCGGCCTGAAGCAGGCCAGGTGGCGGATGTGCTGCAGTTCCTGAAACGATCGCAGGCCAGCCTGGAAGGGCTGCTCAAAACGCGCGGGATCGAGCATGCGCGCACAGAGCGTGCGAAAACAGCAGTGGCAAACAAGCTTCATTCCGCGGCCAAGGGGCGCATCGTCAAGGACGAGCACATCGCAGCCGCGCTGCGGCTGTTCGACGACAAGGGCATCGGCTGTCGCACAGCTGCAAGCGTGCTGACCTTGAAGGACACCAGCTGGCAAGAGGCCGTCGAGACGCTCATGGGCGGCACCCGCAACGCGATCCTGGTGCAAAGCGGCAGGGAGGATGACGCGATAGGTCTGGTCCGCAGGTTCCAGATTCCTGACGTCGCGGTGGTTCAGCCAGACCACTTCAACTCGTACATCGGTGCAACGCCGGTGCCGTCCACGGTCGCCGCATTGTTCGAGTCCAAGGATGCCGTCGCGAAGGGCTTCGTCAACTTCCTCTACGGCACCATGAAGACGGTGCAGACGGAAGAGGAATTGCGGAAGAACCCGCGATCACTGACCAAAGATGGGATGTTGAGCACCGGCGGCGTGACCAAGCGCATGCGACTGCTGGAGCCGCATGACTTCTTGATTGGTGTCGAACTGTCGCTCGACGATCGGGAAACCTTGAGGCGTGACTTGATCGCGGCAACGGAGGCCGAGCGACGCGCACTTGCAGCAAAGAATCAGGCGCAGACGGCGTTGGGTGCAGTCGGGCAGGCCCTTCGCGCCGTGACCGAGGAGGCGTTCAGGTCGGCGCTGGTCGCCAACCATTCGGCACAGCTCGAAGCCACTGCCGCTGTCGAAGCGGCGATGAAGGCGCCTTCCGAGCGGCTGACCCAAATGGCCGCGACCGTGGAGGCGGCCCGAAATGCACACACGGCGGCGCAGGACCGGCTGGGCGTGGCGGACCGGGCTTTGACCACCCTGCAAGGGCGCGTTACCCAGACCAAGACGGACCTCGATGCGGCCAACAAGGCGCTCGAGGACGTTTCCGCTCAGCATGATTTGGCGCTCGCAAATCCCGACTACGACGCAGAACTGGCGTCGTCGCGTGTCGACCAGGTCTACCGCGCGGGCGCCGATGGCCTGGTCCAAGAACTGGCCGCGCTCGTCACCGAAGGCGTCAAGGCCGCTGCATCCATCGCCAAGCTCGTGCCAGACATTCGCGATCAGTTCATCACCTTCATCAACGAACATTCGATCGGCCTTGTCGAGGAGCGCAACGACTGGCGACAGGCGGCCGGCTGGATCAAGGCGTTCAGCGACAAGTTGCGGAGTTCGACGCTCCAGGACTACGGCAAGGAGGCCGAAGCTGCTGAGGAGGCTGCGAAGGCAGCCTTCGAGTCGGACATCAAGTTCGGACTGCGTGAGGCGCTGCGCGGTATCGACCGGGAAATCAACGACCTCAACAAGATCCTGGCGACCTGTCCTACCTTCTCCAACAACGAGCGCTACAAGTTCGTGTCGTCGGTCGATCCGCAGTTCAAGGACCTGTACGAGCTGATCGTCAATCAGTCCGCGGACGGCACGAAGGCGATGTTCGGAGCTGGCACGCTGCAGAACCAGTTGCTCGCGATGCTCAAGGAAGCAGAGCAGGGCGGTGCCAAGGGCAAGAATCCCATCTCGGACTACCGGCTGTTCTACCTTTTCGATCTTGCTATCCAAGTCGACGGCAAGGAGGTCGACCGGCTCAGCCAGCGCATGGGCAAGGCTTCCAACGGCGAGCACCGCGTGCCGTTCTACGTCATCGCGGGTGCGTCGCTGGCTTCGGCCTACCGCATCCAGCAGGGTGATCGGCACCGAGGCGCCGGCATCATGATCCTGGACGAGGCGTTCTACGGCATGGACGCGCAGAACACCGTGGCCACCGCGGAATTCCTGAAGTCGCTTGGCCTTCAGCTCGTGATGGCTGGGCCCGATGCCGACACCAGCAAGCTGACGGCAGTGCTCGACTCGTACTACGACCTGACCCGTTTCGGGCCGGATGTTTTCGTGGAGTGGATGGGCATCACCGAGCAAGCACGTGAGCTGCTGCAGAGCGACATGCCCAGCCGGCACCCGCATTTGTTGGACGCCAAGGTACAGCAGCTGTCCTTGGTTGGCGAATGAACAAGGTTGCCCAGCGCGCGCTGCAAAAGCTGCTGTCGCAGGCGGAGTCGGCGTGGGCCAGCGGCGTGTCAGGCAAAGCGCTTTCTCTGCCGTTCACAGAGGCGAAGCTGCCGGCCTACTTCGACTTTCCGACCAGCGCAGACCGGCTGGCGTGCAACGCTGATCTTGGGCTTGCCGAGCGTGCTCAGGCCATCGCGATCTTGTGGGACCCGAGAAGCGGCGACAGGCGTCAAATCCAGCGCATCACGCTGGTGGACGCTGACAAGCTCGCGGCTTTCCTCGAAGTCACCGCCAGGTGGGCGGTGATCGAGGCAGCCCATGAGGCTTTGAGCCAGTTTGTCGACGAGTTTCCTGTTCTGAGCCAGGTGATCGCTGTTTGGAAGGAAGGGGCGGCCGTTCGCCGAACCAGCGCCAACGACGTGGGCGACTGGCAGGACGCCTGTCGCGTCATCCGCCGGCGACGCGCCAGCGGCGATGCCGATCTGCCGCATCGGGGACTGAGCGTCTCGCTCTTCCATGACAGCAAGCGGCTTGAGGAACTCTGGCCGATGCTGGACATCCTGCTGCAGGGAGGGATGGACGGCGCATCGCGTAGCGATGAGGAGATCTGCGGCGAGTTAGGCATCGTCAAATATCCCTCCACGTTCCTCTTGGCTGGCCGTGTTGGGCTTGTGTACGACGGCCAGGCGTTAGATGTTCGTACGCCGTATCTCGGTGTCTCGCCGACGCACATCGATGCGATCGAGCCGCTGGGCGAGATCGACACGCTGCTCAGCGTGGAAAACCTTTCGACCTTCCATGAGTTGGCCCGGCAGCCGCTCGCAGAACGGCGTTGCGCGGTCATCTACACAGCTGGCATGCCCAGCCCATCCTGGTTGCGGGTCTATCGGCTTCTGCTTCACGCGCTCCCTGGGCGTGCAGAGGTCCTGCACTGGGGTGACATCGACGCAGGCGGGTTCCGGATTGCCAACCGCCTGGCGAGCGCCTGCCAGGAAGGGTCAAGGGTCTTGTCCCCGTACGGCATGGCAGGAGAACTGATCAAGGCGGGCAGCGAGGCGACCGAGGGCGCGCGCAAAACGCTGGACCAGGCTGAGCTCCGAACGATTCGCAGGATCTGCAGCGCGCGTGCGTGGGACCAGGAATGGGCGTTCGTTGACGAGCGCAAGCTCGCGTATGAACAGGAAGGCATGCGCGCCGTTGTGCCGGAACCTGGATCGCGAGATGTGGCGCCAGCCTGAAACAGACAGCCGTCAGGTGTCGCGCTACATCCGAGAATGCCCTACGAGTTCAAGCGCTCGAACCTTTAGCTTGGCAGGTGGGGTGCGAAGACGACACTGACTTCCAAGCCTCGGCCTTCGGGGCCCCAATCCAGCTCTATGAGGGCGTCGTGGCGGTCTGCGATTGCCTTGACGATGGCGAGCCCGAGGCCGCTGCCTCCAGGATCGATGCTGCCTGACGCTCCGCGAAAGAATCGGTCGAAGACTCGCTCGCGCTCTTCAGGATGGATACCCGGTCCGTGGTCCACGACGCGAAGCACCGGTTGGGCTGTTTCCGTGACGACCTCGATGTCAACTGCACCGCCGCGCGCATATCGAATCGCGTTGTCGATGAGGTTGTTCAGCAGCACGGTGAGCTGCATCAGGTCGCCATCGACGATGGGCCGGTCCAAGACGCGGACGCCCAAATCGACGCCTTTCTCGTCCGCGCGAACAGCGAATGTCGCCGCCACACTGCGTGCGAGCGCTGCCAGGTCGACCGGCTCTGTCTGCATCGCCTCAACGTCTCGCTCGCTACGGGCGATCTCAAGGAGCTGGGCGACGAGGTGCTGGGATCGGTCGATGCCCGCTTCCAGATCATTCAACGCGCTCTCGCGAGAAAGCCCATCCTTGCTGCGTTTGAGGTTCTGCAACTGCAGTCTGAGCGCAGTGATCGGCGTGCGCAGTTCATGTGCCGCATCTGCGAGGAATCGGCGCTGTGCGGAGAAAGATTCGCCGAGCCGCCGCAGCAGTTCGTTTGTCGAGTCGATCACCGGCATAAGCTCACGAGGCGTGTCGCCCGCGCGGATTGGGGAAAGCGCGCCGGCGCTGCGGGTCGCAATGTCCCGTGCCGCTACGTCGAGTGGCGCCAGGCCGCGGCGCAGGCTGAGCACCAGCAGCACCCCCACGCCGGAAACCAACGCGACCATCAATGTCGAGATCTGCGCAGCCGATTCACCAGCCATTTGTTCTCTCTGGGACTGGCGCTGGGCGGCCTGGGCGACATAGCCCTGACCCACGACGGTGTGCACGAACCATCGGTCACCGCTGATGCTGATTTCACTGTGGCCCGGAACCGCGGAGAACGGCAGTGCGACCCGGGGATCCGAAATGAAGAGGCGCCGACCAGCGGATGTCCAACTCTGCGTGACGATCTCTGAATCGTCCGGCTCGTCTGTGCGCACGGGGAGGGCGGCGCTGGCGCTCCAGTCGCTGTTGGCTTGGTGCATGCGGACCACACCTTCGGCAATGGTCTTGAGTTCAGCGTCAAAAACCTCGCGCATTTCCTGGAGCGTCACCCAGTAGGCCACGGCTGTCAGCAGAACCGTGCCAAGGGTCAGCGCGCCGACGATCCACTTCAAGAGGTCGCGTTCGAGCGATCGCATCAGCCCTCCGCCACTCGGTAGCCGACGCCGCGTAGGTTGCGGATGCGGTCCGCGCCCAGCTTACGGCGCAGGTTGTGGACGTGCACTTCAATGGCGTTGCTGGCAATTTCATCGCCCCATTGGTAGATCGACTCTTCCAGCTTTTCCTTGGAAATTACGGTGCCAGGTCTGAGCATCAAAGCCTCCAAGAGCCCGAACTCACGGGCAGACAGCTCAACGGGTTGGTCATGCAGCGTGACGATCCGCCGAGCCGGGTCGAGTGCCAATGCGCCACATCGCAACATCGGCGTGCCGCTTCCGGCATGTCGGCGGAGCAGGGCGCGAACGCGAGCGATCAGCTCATCCAGGTCGAACGGCTTCAGCACATAGTCGTCAGCGCCGGCTTCCAGACCCGCGATCTTTTCGCGCACGGTGTCTCGGGCCGACGCGATAAGCACGGGCATGCCGTTGCCACGCTTTCGAAGGGTCTGGAGCAGTTCCATCCCATCGACCTTGGGGAGGCCGAGGTCAAGGATCGTGAGGTCATGAATCCGGTGGCCAAGTGCCAGTTCAGCCTCGCGGCCATCACGCACCCAGTCGACGCTGAATCCAGCTTCCACCAGTCCGCGGTGAAGGGACTTGCCGACCATCTCATCGTCTTCGACCAATAACAGTCGCATTTGGTTCTTGTTGCCTCTAGGAGCTGATCTTAGATTTTGGGTCGGCATGGTCTCGGCCGATCCCTTAAGCGAGGCTTAAGCAACCGGATTTGAGGATGAGGCATGAACTTCATGCATCGCCCCCTAATCCGACTACTTCCATGCGTTTTCGCCGTGACCGTCCAGCTGCCAGCACAAGCCAGCGACGAGGATGACCAGAAGACCTCCGGACAAAACTATCTGCTGGGCGCGATGGCGCTGTCCCAGCCGGAGTACGAAGGATCGGATCGCCGGGTCCTCAAGGTGCGACCGCTTTGGGCGTACCAATGGGGACGCTTCAGGCTGAGCACGTCGCGGTCGGCGGCGGCGATGAACTTTGCATCAGATCCTCAAGGACCCGGCGCCAGCGCCTTGCTGGTGGATGGCAAGCGCATTCGTTTCGGCGGCGCGCTGCGCATCGACAGCGGCCGACAGTCCGGATCCTCGTCGCGCCTGAATGGTTTGCCCGACGTGGAGCGAACGCTGCGAGGGCGGGTGTTCATCGGCTACCGGCTGACTGACAACTGGGACATCAGCGCCAACGTCTCGCAAGACCTGCTCGGTCGCCAAGGTGGTGCAGTGGGGAGCTTTGATATCGGGTACCACCGGCGGCTCGGTCAGAAGGTCCAGTGGTCGGCAGGCGTCGGCGTTTCGATGGGTAATCGCCAGAACATGCAAACCTATTTTGGGATCACGCCCGAGCAGGCGGCTGCCTCGAAGCTGCCGGTCTTCATGGCCGGCAACAGCCTGCGAAACGTGTACGCAGGCACAGGGTTCATCACAGCGCTCACGCCGCGCTGGATCCTGTTCGGCAATGTCGGCGCGACGAAGCTGCTTGGTGATGCTGCATCCAGCCCTCTGACGATGAGCAACAGCTCGGTCTCTGCCGGCCTCGGCTTGGCCTATCGATGCTGCCGTTGGTGACCGCAGTCCGGTGAGCGGTTGCTCTTCCCATCTTCGGTCCGCTCGCCCGTTGCTGAACAACCGATTGGGCCGGCGGGCGGGCTCGGATACATTCAGGATTCGCCCCTCCTGCAGCACGGCAGACCATGGAAAAAGAACAGCCGCCCCAGAACGAACCCGACCTGAACGCGGTGAAGGCGTTCCTTCTCGAGCACGTGCGCAACCACTATGCGCACAGCAGCGACGACCTGCTGTTGGCGAACGTCGGATGGGCACTGAACAACGAGAGACCCGACCTGCGCCTTCATCTTGGACGGCAGCCGGTGGGGCAGTTCATCCGGCGTGAGATGGCGGATCTGCTCGAGGCGCCACCGAATCCTGCCAACCCAACCGCTCCGTTCGTTTATCTGAAAGGGCACCAGCCGACGCCTGACGCCGCAGCGCCTGCTGCCGGCACAGCCCCGGCGACGGACGTCGTGGTCCAGCGGCGAAAGTACGCCCATGCAGTATTCCTGGCCTTTACGCGACCACTCATCTCCGGCTTCAAGCGCTATCTCGTACTGACTGGCACGCTCCACTTTCGGGATATTTCCTCGGGTGGGGAGGCGCTTCCGGACAGCTGGCCAGTCGATGCCGCACTGATCGTCCCGCCCGTCGCGGGTCAGTCCAAGGCAGAAGTTCAGGAATCGCTCAACAGGCGTATCGATCAGTGGCTTCAAGCGCACAAGCTGCCGCTGGAATGTGTTCTCGAACAGCCGAAGTCTGCAAGCAGCGCGACGAAGGGGGAGAGCCTTTGGGAGCTTCTTCTTGCTGCGCTGTCCGAGCCAGAGCGAAAGCGAATTCAACTTCCGCTGGATATCGTCGCCAAGCTTCAAAATACCTCGAAGTAATATGCGATTTACCTTCGGGTACGCTGGCTTGCCAGCTGGCGAAGCGTTTGACTACATAAATGGGATGCGGCGCTCACTGTTGAGTACCGATTCTGAGTTCGTTGGTTTTGGAATGACGAAGAAGGAAGGGCTTTCGGCGGCTCACGCCAAGCGTTTCCTGACCGCTTTCAAGGATCGACTTGATGCGGAGTTCGACAAGCAGTCGAATTTCATGGGCACATGCTGCGCGGTGATATACCGGCGCTGCAACGACGGGCGCGACGCCGCCTTCGAGAACCATTTTTTCCCGGCCATCCTGCCGGTTCCCATCGACTGGCAGCCGGGCACTGGCTCCCGCGAGGAACAACGGGTTGAGGAGAAGGCGCTGTTCGATTTGTTGGTGCGGACCACCAAGCGGACCCGAGCGATCCTGGAGGTGCTTCACCGGGAACTGCGTGAGCAGGCGAACACCACGCCGCTTCTGTTGCCGGTGAGAAATTTCGATTCAGGGCTGTATCGAGGATGGCTGCAGGCGCTACAGACTGAAATCGCAGGCGCGGCGGATGAGGCACTCGCGGGTGCCATCCTCGCAACCGCTCGGAACGAGTTTGAGGCTCAGTACCCACGCAGGCGGGGAGGCGGGCATCTGCTTTCGTTCCACGACGATCGGGAGATCGAGTTCCGAGCGCCTGGGGTGCGGCGCATGCACGGCAGGCCTTGGCTCGCCGATGGGCATGCTTCGGAGATGTGCCACCTGTCTGGGTTCCGGCGGCTGGGAGCGCCCTTCAACGCCGCCTTTCACTACGACGCGCAGAAAGACTCACCGAGGAGGCTCACCGCCTATTTCTGCCAGTGCCACGGCGACTTCGAGAAAATGACAGGTGACCCCCACCTGAATATCGCGCCAAGCGATTTCACCAGGGTCTAGACGCAAAAATGGCCAGCGAATGCCAGCCATCATGCAGTGACATCGCGAGGCGATTCACCAAGTAACCAACGATGTCGTAACTACTCTTCCAAGTCTGATGGCGTGCCGGCCAAGATACGGGGGTAATCGATTACCAGCCGATCCTCTAACTCATCACACCAAACTGAAAACGGGACATCAGTGCCTATTTCAGTTAGCTCGCTTTTATTCAAAGGCAGAAATCCCCGGCCGTGCAGCCGAAGCGTTCCGCACCCAGAAGATGCACCGCAAAACATGCAGCGGCGAAGAATGTAGCACGTTCGGATCTTGGCGGCAAGCGATTCAGCCAAGTCTTGGCTAACGTAACGGGATGTCAACCCGCAGGCACTCTGAACGTTTTGATCGAGGCATCGCTCGACAAACAGAAAGGCGGAGTCCATGCGATCAATCTGGCTCGTTCGCTCCACGGCGCTGGCAGCGTCGCTTCTTGGTCTTAACCAGGCACACGCAGAGTTCAGCCTGGTTGGCGTCAAGATCGGGGGCTTTGTCGGGGACGTCGGGGCTCCCATTGCAAACGTCGTCGTCACACCCGTCCTGCAAGGCGTCGAGCGCGCAGGTGGCGCGGCAATCGGCGCAGTCGTCGACACAGCCAAAGGTGCTGTCACCGCGGTCGCCAAGGCAGCTGATCGCATCTCCGAGGGCAAGCCCATCGACGCGTTGTTGATGATCCAGATCGACTTTCTCCATGGCCAGGAATCTGCCGCTTTCGGCGCGTTCCAGAAGAGCCCCGAGTTGCGAGTTGGCGCGCAGATGTTCGTCACCGCGTACACAGGATCGGCCGGTACCGCTGCCTTCAACGGCTGGTACGTGACGCGGTCCACGGGCAGTTTCGAAAGCGGTCTGAAGGCTGCGGCGATCACGGGCATCACGGGAGCCCTGCAGAGCGGCATCTCGAACTCGATCGAGCTGAACGTGATGGACAAGGCCGCTGCGAGCGCCACCGTCGGGGGCATCGCAAGCAAGGCGAGCGGTGGTACGTTCGAAGAGGGAGCGCTCAGCGCGGGTCTGACCTCGTTGGCGGACTCGGCCTACAGGGCCTACACGAAGGCGCCGATCGATGGCAGAGCCGGGGGCAAGCCTGTTGAGAAAGTCGACGGCGTGAACTCTGCGCAGAGCGTCATTGACGCTTGCAGCGAACGACGCAGCGAGTGCTTTGTGATCCGTACGGCAGAGGACATGCGCCAAGTTTCCTACCGGGCAAACAACATCGGGCGGTACTACAACGTGCAAGACGGTGCGCGGTCCATCGTTCAGGAGGGCAGCAGTTTCATGAGGGGCGTCAACGAAGTTCCGTACATGAACGCCATGGCGTACGGGCACGATGTGCTTGCCGTTGACTTGAACATTACCCGGGTGTCGCTGTTGGCTGCGACGATTCCGCCATCGATGGTCTACACGTACTACGCATCGGGCTCCGATCGCGACGCTCGCCTGCTGGAATTGCAGGAAGAAGAGGCAAGGCGGTCGCAGTAGGACCTGTGCCACAGTGGCCTTTGTGACCGTTGCCGCTGGCAAAAGTCCTGTCGCTCGGTACACTTGCCCGCGTGAGACGCCTCTTCGTCATCCTGCTGATGATCGTGCTACCGGTGCAGTTCGCCTTTGCAGCTGCGTCCGGGTATTGCGGCCATGAGAGCGGGTCTGCAGCGAGGCACATTGGCCACCACGAGCACCAACATGCTGGCCAATCACAGGTCAAGGAGACCAAGGCAGCGAGCCTGTCCCACGCGGACTGTGAGATGTGCCATTTCGGCTTCAGCGTCCCGAGCGTAGAGGTGCAAATGGCGGCTCACGTGCCGCCCGGTCAGGATGTGTTCGGGGATCCCGTCGAACACCCGTCACACATTCCAGCGTTACCCGAACGACCTGACAGATCGCGCGCCGCCTGATCCGGCGAGACGCGCTTTTCCCCTCTTTTCTGATCTCGACGACGTCTCGTCGGATTCCCTCGTTGGTTTCTGCCACTCGGAGAATTCGATGCGAAAGCGTTCGCTGGCGCTCGCCAGCATGGTGGTCTTGGCTGCCGCACTGTGGTGGTCAACCGCCACGGCACGACCGGCGTCCGTCGTTGCCGAAGCTGAGCCTGCTCTAGCAAGTCCTCCAACCCTCCAACTTGCGGGGGGCCACATTGCCGTGGCACGCGTCGCGCCGCACGGTCCGTGGGCGAACTGCCGCCTAGAGGGCTGCATCGAGGCGACCCGGGCGCAGGCAACCAACACCGAGAGCCGCGCGAGTACGCGCGACGGCTGGCGTATGTCACCGACATCTACCGAAATCATGAGCCGGCGAGGCACACCTGCGCCGGTCGACGGAGTAACACATGGGATTCTTTGAACGACTGCTCAAGGGCGGCATGGGCGGCCACGGCGGCGGCCATCATGGTGGCTCGCGCTCGCACGGCGGCGGGCATGGCGGGCACGGCGGTGGCTACTACCCACCCCCACCGGCCGCACCGCCGCAAGGCGGCGCGCCGGCTGGCGTTGGCGGTCTGGTCTGCGCCAAATGCGGTACGCAGGGGTTGCCGGGTGCGCGCTTTTGCAGCGGATGTGGTGGGCAACTGATGGCTACCTCCTGTCAAAGCTGCGGCACGGCTCTGACGCCGGGTGCCCGCTTTTGCAACCAGTGCGGAAAGCCCGCGCCATGATCACCATACGCAGGCGCGTGGCCATTGTGAGTGTGTTGTCCCTTGGCAGTTTGCAACTGGCGGGCTGCGCCGAGCGTCCGCTCAGGCCGCCTGACGACCGCTACTGCTTCCGCGCCAAAACACGCTCTGGTTCAAAGCCGACGTGCACGCCAGGGCCAGTGCCAGACCTCGCCGCCGACGAAAAAGCGAAGAGGTTCGAGCCGGTGCCAGGCAGTCTTGTCATCTACGTGGTGCGCAGGCGCTGGGGCGATGCCGCCTACGTGGTCAACGTGACCATGGATGGCGGAGAGCTCGTGGGCACCACGCCGGCATCCTTCGTCAGGTTGGTGGTCCCACCGGGCCTCCACCAACTGAGCTTTGAGTGGAAGAAGGGCAGGGGTGTGCTTGATGTGCGCGGCGACGCTGGCCAAGTGGTCTTTGTCGAGCTGATCGGGAGTCTGTGGTTCTGGAACGAGTGGTACCGGTTTGAGATGAGCGACTCCTCTATCCGCGACAGAGCGATGAAGAGTCGGTTGGTGGCCGACGTGAAGGTGGGTGGACGCGAATGATGGATAAGAGACGAGACGAGGCCGAGCCGGGCGACAAGATGCCGGACCTGCCACCCGAATCGGCTGCAGCGCATTTCGAGGCGATCGGGAAGGCTATCAACGACATCGACGTGATCGTCACCGGGTTGCTGGAGAGGATTCCGCCCTCCAAGCCGTGGCAGCGACAGCTCCGGGTCCACCTGCGCGACGCCGATCGACATGTCGAAATCCTGCGGTTGGCGATTTCGCTAGAGCACGACATCACGGAGATCCACGATGCAGCGCGCAAGCTCAAGCAAGTTCTGGAGGTCGCCAACGTTCAGACCGCGGGCGGCCGTGCCGACGGCGGGACCAGGAATGCGTTGATGGTGGCCTACCGGAACGCCTCACTGTTGAGCGCGCTGCTCGCGCCGTGAACCGCAGGGAATCCCTTCCAACCAAAGGAAGAACTCAATGACCGACCCAAAAGCTTCGGCACACGAGCGATATCACGCAGCCATGGTCGAGGTGAAGCGCCGTTTGCGCGCCATCACTCGCATCCAGGGAGCGAAGAAGCCTCGCACCTTGACCCTGGACACCGACAACGAGTTCGTGTGGCTACAGATCCGCAAAGTCGTGGAGCTGGTGGCCTTCGCAAGCATCTCTTCCGACGAGACCCGATATGCCGCGCTTCGTGCAGAGGCCAAGGACAACCCCGACTACACGCGTGATTGGAAGGTCGGTGACATCCTGAGGCGGTTATCGAAGATCACACCGCACTTCCTGCCGATTCCGATCAGGAGCGTGCAGGTGGTTGCCGAGGGGGTCTGGCATTTCGATGAGGGCGAGGAGAAGCAGACACTCGAACGCTTCATCGAAATCTACGAACGCGCTGGAGAGCATCTTCACGTTCCCAACCCATTCGCTGACGCGACGATGGAGCGGCACCAACATCTGTTGTCCACCTCGAGGGAACAGCTCTTCGACGACGTGAAGTATCTCGTCGGCGTCCTGTGGACGCATGCCAAGGTCGGTCTCGAGTTCGATCGTGATCAGGGAGAGCCACGGGAGGCAGCAAACCCGATTTCGGCCTGGCTGGTACGGCTTGGATGGCCGGACAACGATGACGTTCAGATCGTGCTCGCGGAAGGGGTCACCCGACCAACGGACGAGACGGGTGAAAGGGGAACTGCCGCATGACGAATGAAGATCCACAGCCGATATCAGCGCTCTGGCAGAACGAGTTCAATCTCGACAACTTGATCGACTATGCCCGTGCGTCAAAGGACCTGTCCGATTACATCCGAGTGCTGGTCAAGGAGGGCTACCGGCATCTGGTTGTTCCCAGCCGAGGCGCGGTGCCGTTCATCAACGCTGCGGCGGCGGCTTGGCGACTGGACGTTCGCGCACTGCCGACCTTCGACGACCGTCTGAGGGAGATGACCGAACTCACATATTCGCCCTTTCACCAGAAGCTCGTTCTCCCCTTCTCCGCAGATCCGCAGGATGCAACACAGACGACGATGTCGATCCGTCGGTATTGGAGCCGAGTCCTTGCGGCACTGGTCCGGCGCAACGGGACCGACCCGCACCTGACCCTCTACAAGGTGCTGGTCGAAAGCCTGGCCAAGCGATCGTGGCTGGCGGCCTTGCCCAGCAAGCTGCCCACTGAGAAGTTCATCTTCGTCGACACGGTCGTCTCTGGGCGGGCCATCTGTGAGATTTTCAAGGCGTTCGAAGAGCTGGGGCTCAACGAGTGCCACTTTGTTCTGATCGTCGATGCGCGGGGCGCTGAGGTGGCGTCGCGGTACCAGCGAGAGATCACGGCGATGGCCGATCAGGGGCGATGCACCGTGATTCCCGTTAATAGGCTCTTCACGGAGGATCGCGGGCCTGCGGTCAGTGGGGTCTGGAGCACGGTGTATCCGCAAGTGCTCGATGCCGTCCGGCAGCGCTTTGAGTGGGCTCGGGACGCGTACGGAGCAGGAACGTTCTATTGGCAGGTGTCGAGTTCGCAGGTCAAGCAGCGAGAGGGAATCGGCACAACCGACTACAACATGCCCGTCACGCAGATGTACGCCTCGATTTCGGTGGGCATCTTCACAGCCGTGAGAGCGTTGCAGGATTTGGAAGGGGTGGAGCAGAAGCTGGTCGATCAGGTCGGTCGACACGCAACGGGGTTCGAGGACATGCTCAGCGAACGCAAGGCTGAGATCGAAATCAACCTTCGCCGGCAACTGGAGTACCAGCTCATGAGCTTCCGGGAGTCGGTCGACGAGATGAAGCCGTACAGCCCCATGGACAAAGAGACGACCCGGACCCTTGCCGAACCCCGGGTGTTGGAGGCGCATCCCAACGCCGTCGTTGAAGTCTCGAGTTCCCATCTGGTCCGGGTCAAGTTGCCGGCGTCGGAGGTCGCCCGCGTGATGATCGATGCAGAACGCGAGATTGCCCTGGGAAGGGATGTTCTTAACGATGACTGGTTTCGTTAGGGCAGGTACCCGGCGCCGCCAGGCCCGCTTCCACATGACAGATTTGTAATGAAAAGGGCAGGCTTCCCGTCGGGGTCGGATTTCTAAAGTTCATTCCATGGTGAACGCCTCAGGTGGCTCTCCCGAGCAACCCGTCCGCCGAAGTAGGAACCTTTATGAACCGCGCCTTTTCTGCCTCCGCCCTCATTGCCAGCCTCGTCTTTGCCGTCAGTGCCGTCCAAGCTGGCCCCCAGTCGGCTCCCGCCAACGACCGGATGCTCAACGGCAAGTCGGTCCACGGGGAAGTTGTCGCCGCGACTCAGGACGCGCGGATCGTCAATGTCGACGCCGGCAAGGCCATCAACGTGAACTGCGGTGACGTGGTGACGTTCCAGAGCGCTGGCAAGAACTTCACCTGGAAGTTCAACTCTGCCGGACACCGTCCGCTGGACGTTCGCACCATCGCTCCCCAGGGCTTTACCGACAAGAAGCTGATGGTCTACGTGTCGCGCAACGAGAGCGAAGGCGCTTGATGCCAGCTGGCTCTGATCCGCGGTCCGGACCGGGCCGCGGATGGAGCCGATCAGGCTTCTGCAAGGCAGGGCAAGCTTGCACTGCGAACGATTTCACGGGATTGGTCGCCACCAATTCACTCACGATTAACAGATTCACGACACAATCCGGTCCATGCGTCGCTGGCTGACCATCCTTCTGCTGTTTGTCCTGCCCGTCCAGTTCGCCTGGTCGGCAGCGGCAGCCTATTGCCAGCACGAGCAAGTCCCGACGAAGACTCACATCGGACACCACGTCCATGAGCATGAGGCCAGCGGCGAGTCCGGATCCAAGGCATCCGGCAAGCATCTGGGCGACAAGTCGGGTTCCAAGAGCATCAAGCTGGTCGGCGACGACGACTGCGGCTACTGCCACCTGAGCTTGGCGAAGCCGCTGGTGGCAGAAGAGCTGAAGTTTGATGCCAGCGCTTCCTACGCCGTGGACTTGGCGTCCAACCAGGCCTTCCGTTCGCGCGGGCCTGACCTCCTCGAACGCCCCAACTGGCGCGTCGCCTGATTCGGCGAGCGCAGTTCCGTTCCAACCCCTTTCTCGTCTGATGCGGCCCTGACCGCAGCACTGCACTCGCCGAAACCCTCGCGTTGTTCCAACAACCCCGGAGTTTTCGATGCGCAGAACCCTTGTGCCGCTGGCTTGTGCGGCACTCCTCTCATCCCTTGCCCAGGCGCGATCGTCTGGGAACCCCACACCTGCTGTTGCTGAGCTGCGAATCGCGCCGGCAGCGGCACCGGCCTCCGCGGTCGTCGCACAGGTTGCGCCGCTGACCCTGCGCACCGCCGTGGACACTGCGTTGGCGCAGAACCCACAGCTTCGCGCCGCTACGGCTGAACTCGACGCCAACGACGGTACGGTCCGGCAGGCCGGCCTGATCCCGAACCCCGTACTTGGCGTCGATCAAGAGGACGTAAGAAACGGCACGCGTGTCACCACAGTGCAGCTCAGCCAAACGCTCGAACTGGGCGGCAAGCGTGCGGCCCGGGTCGAACTGGCTCAGCGCGGCAAGGACATTGCGGCCCTCGATCTGGTGGCGACGCGTGCTGATGTGCGTGCCGTGGCCATCCAGGCGTTTTTCGATGCCTTGACTGCGCAGGAGCGGGTCAAGGTGGTCGAGGAATCCTTGCGAATTGCCACCAGCGGTGTTGATGCGGCGACTCGCCGCGTGACAGCCGGCAAGGTGTCGCCGACCGAGGAGACGCGAGCCCGGGTTGCGGCCTCGACGGCGCGCATTGACCTGCGCCAAGCGCAAGCGGAGGCCTCTGCGGCCTTGCGCGCACTGTCCGCGGTAATGGGAGCGCCTGAGGGGTCTATCCAGCGTTTGGACGGAAATGTGGACGCCTTGCCTGTTGCCCCCTCGGCGCCCGACATCATGGCCCGTCTTCCCGAAGCGCCGGCGGTGCGCCGCGCACAGCTCGAAGTGCAGCGTGCGGAGGCGACCTACGGCCTCGCGCGAGCGAACGGCGTGCCGAACGTGACGGTTGGTCTTGGCGCCCGCCGGGCTCAGGACATTGGCCGTAACCAGCCTGTCTTCAGTGTGTCGGTGCCGTTGCCGTTCTTTGACCGCAACCAAGGCACGCAGTTGGAGGCGCTGCGTCGCCGCGATGCCGCCCAGGCCACCGCACAGGCAGAGGAGCTGCGTCTGCGCTCTGAAGTCCTCCAGATGGCAGACCTGCTGCAGGCCCGCAAGGACGAGGTCGAGGCGCTGCGCAAGGAAGTGCTGCCAGGTGCGCAAAGCGCCTATGAAGCCGCCAAGACCGGTTTTGAGCTTGGCAAGTTCAGCTTCCTCGACGCTCTGGACGCCCAACGCACCTGGCTCCAGGTCCGCAGCCAGTACTTCACCGCGGTGGCGCAGGTTCACCGCACGGCTGCAGAGATCGACCGCCAGCTCGGCTCCACGTCAGACCGCCCCTGAGCGGCAATCCAACTTCGAGATCAACGATGAAATTCAACCAAAACACGTCCGAGGGCGCACGCGCCTCGCTCGGCAAGAAGCAGATGATCGCCATTGCGGTGGTTCTGGCGCTGGGCGCTGTGGGCACGGTCTCCATCCTCCGCATGGGCGGCAGCGCGCCCGCAGCGGAGAAGAGCGAGGGCCATGGCGAAGCCAAAGACCATGGAGACGATGAGCACCATGGCGAAGCGAAGGGGGACAAAGGCCACAAGGATGCAGACAGCCATGGGGACGGCGAGCATCACGAAGACGCACAGAAGGGCGCCAACGGCGGCGACATCCTTGGCGAGCAGAAGGGTCTCACCGTCGAGATGTTGCTCTCCGAGGACGGCGGCGCCCCACGCATCAAGCTGTGGGTGACCAACGCAGGAAAGCCCGTGAAGGTCACCGCGGAGCAAGTGGCCGCCCAGCTCGAGCGTCCCGGGCAGGATCCCGAGAAGATTTCGTTCGCCCTGCAGGGTGGCGCGCTTGTCAGTGCCCAGAACATCGAGGAGCCGCACTTGTTCAAGGGCACGGTCAGCGTTCAAACGGGCGGAGGCCCTTTGAGTTTCAACTTCGCCAAGGATGAAGGGGCGGTCGCGATGACCGCTGAGCAGATCCAGGCGGCTGGCGTTTCCATCGACAAATCCGGGCCGGCGAAGATTCGGACGGCTCTGCAGTTGCCAGGCGAGATCGCCTTCAACGAAGACAAGACTGCCCACGTCGTTCCTCGCGTCGGCGGCGTGGTGGAGTCGGTTGCAGTCTCCTTGGGCCAGCAGGTCACGAAGGGCCAGGTGCTCGCAGTGATCAACAGCTCCAGCGTGTCCGACCAGCGTTCTGAGCTGCAGGCCGCGCAAAAGCGCTTGCAACTGACGCGTGCGACCTACGAGCGTGAGAAACAGCTGTTTGAACAGCGCATCTCGCCGCAGCAGGACGTGCAGCAGGCCGAGCAGGCCATGCGCGAATCCGAGATTGCGGTAGCCAACGCACGCCAGAAGCTGAACGCCATTGGCGCTTCGGCTGATTCGTCCGCGCTCAACCGCTTCGAGCTGCGTGCCCCATTCAACGGCGTGATCGTCGAGAAGCACATCGCCCTGGGCGAACAAGTGCGTGAGGACGTCAATGTCTTCACCATCTCTGACCTGCGCTCGGTCTGGGCACAGATCAACGTGCCGGCCAGCAGCCTGCCCCAGGTTCGCATCGGGGAGAACGTGACCATCAAGACGACGGCGTTCGAGCAGACGGCGGTGGGCAAGGTCGCCTATGTCGGCGCGCTGATCGGCGAGCAGACGCGCACCGCGCAGGCCCGCGTGGTCGTCGACAACCCTCAGACCGCCTGGCGTCCTGGCCTGTTCGTGAATGTCGAGGTTGCCGCCGGCGAGACGGACGCTCCGGTCACCGTGACCGCCGATGCCGTCCAGACGATGGAAGGCAAGTCGATCGTGTTCGTGCGCACCGCCAGTGGCTTCGCGCCGGTCCCGATCGAGCTGGGCCGCAGCGACGGCAAGCGCACCGAGGTCAAGTCCGGCCTGAAGGCGGGGGCGCAATACGCAACGTCCGGCGCTTTCGTCATCAAGTCCGAGGCCGGCAAGGCGTCGGCCACGCACGCGCACTGAAAGAGGCGTCCAAATGTTTGAACGCATCATCCGTTTTGCCATCGAGCATCGATGGCTTGTCATGCTGGCGGTATTCGGCATGGCCACGCTGGGTGTCTTCAGCTACCAGAAGCTGCCCATCGACGCCGTGCCGGACATCACCAACGTCCAGGTCCAGATCAACACCAAGGCTCCCGGCTACTCGCCACTCGAAACCGAGCAGCGCGTGACGTACCCGATCGAGACGGTCATGGCTGGCCTGCCGGGGCTGGAGCAGACCCGCTCGCTGTCTCGCTACGGCCTGTCCCAGGTCACCGTCATCTTCAAGGACGGCACCGATATCTACTTCGCGCGCCAGCTCGTCAACGAGCGGATCCAGAGCGCGCGAGGCCAGATGCCGGCAGGTGTCGAGCCCAACATTGGTCCGATCTCTACCGGTCTTGGTGAGATCTACCTGTGGACGGTGGAGACCAAGCCCGGCGCGAAGAAGCCCAACGGTGAGCCGTACACCCCCACCGATCTGCGCGAGATCCAGGACTGGGTCATCAAGCCGCAATTGCGCAACGTCACGGGCGTCACCGAGATCAACACCATCGGTGGTTTCGCCAAGGAATACCACGTCGCGCCGGATCCAAGCCGGCTGGCCTCCTACGGCATCACGCTGGCCGATGTCGTCAACGCCCTCGAACGCAACAACGCGAACGTCGGCGCGGGCTACATCGAGCGACGCGGCGAGCAGTACCTGATCCGCGCGCCGGGTCAGGTCCGCTCCATCGCTGACATCGGCAACGTGGTGCTGCGCAACGAAGGCAGCGTGCCGGTCCGCATCAAGGATGTGGCCACGGTCGAGCTGGGCCGCGAACTGCGCACGGGCGCTGCGACCGACAACGGCAAGGAAGTCGTGCTGGGCACGGTGTTCATGCTGATCGGCGAGAACAGCCGCACCGTGTCCCAGGCCGTCGACAAGAAGATGGAGGAGATCAACAAGAACCTGCCGGCTGGTGTGCATGCAGTGACGGTCTACGACCGCACGACCCTGGTCGACAAGGCGATCGGCACCGTCAAGAAGAACCTGTTGGAAGGCGCGATCCTCGTGATCGTCATCCTCTTCTTGTTCCTGGGCAACATCCGCGCAGCCATCTTGACCGCGATGGTGATCCCGCTGTCGATGCTCTTCACCTTCACGGGCATGGTGAACCAGAAAGTCAGCGCGAACTTGATGAGTCTGGGTGCGCTCGACTTCGGCATCATCATCGACGGCGCCGTCGTGATCGTCGAGAACTGCGTGAGGCGCCTGGCGCACGCGCAGGAGCACAAGGGGAGGCCGCTGACACAGTCGGAACGCTTCCACGAGGTGTTCCTGGCCTCACAGGAAGCACGCCGTCCGCTGCTCTTCGGACAGCTGATCATCATGATCGTGTACCTGCCGATCTTTGCGCTGGCTGGTGTCGAAGGCAAGATGTTCCACCCGATGGCGTTCACGGTCGTGATCGCGCTCGTTGGCGCCATGATCCTGTCGATGACGTTCGTGCCTGCAGCCGTCGCGCTGTTCATCGGCAAGAAGGTTTCCGAGAAGGAAAACTTCCTGATGGGTTGGGCGCGCCGCGCCTACGAGCCGGCACTGGTTCGTGTGATGAATGCCAAGCCCTTGGTCATCACGATCGCGGTCGTCACAGTACTGCTGTCCGGTCTGCTGGCGACGCGCATGGGTAGCGAATTCGTGCCCAGCCTGAACGAAGGAGACTTCTCCATCCAAACGCTGCGTATCCCGGGCACCAGCCTGTCGCAGTCCGTGGCGATGCAGCAGCAGCTCGAGACCACGCTGAAGAACAAGTACCCGGAGATCGAGCGCGTCTTCGCCCGCACTGGCACCGCTGAGATCGCGTCCGACCCGATGCCGCCGAACATCTCGGATGCGTACGTCATGCTCAAGCCGCAGTCCGAGTGGCCCGAGCCGCGCAAGACTCGCGACGAGCTGGCAGCGCTGGTGAAGGCAGACGTCGAAAAGCTCCCGGGTCAGAACTACGAGTTCTCGCAGCCGATCCAGCTGCGGTTCAACGAGCTGATCTCGGGCGTGCGTTCGGACGTGGCCGTCAAGGTCTTCGGTGACGACATGAACGTGATGAACGAGGCTGCTGGCAAGATTGCGGCGGTTCTCAAGGGCATCTCTGGCTCGACCGAAGTGAACATCGAGCAAACCACCGGTCTGCCGATGTTGAGTGTCCAGATCGACCGCGAGAAGACGGCACGCTATGGCCTGAACGTGCAAGACGTGCAGGACACGCTGGCGACCGCGGTCGGCGGCAAGGAAGGCGGCACGATGTTTGAGGGCGACCGTCGCTTCGACATCATCGTGCGCGTGCCCGAGAACGTGCGCTCCGATCTGGAGGCCATCAAGCGGCTGCCGGTGCCACTGCCGGCCGGCGCCAACAGCGCAGCCCGTAAGTTCATACCGTTGAGCGAAGTTGCTGAGCTGTCGTTGTCGCCTGGACCCAACCAGGTGAGCCGTGAGAACGGCAAACGCCGCGTGGTGGTCAGCTCCAACGTCCGCGGCCGCGATATCGGCTCGTTCGTTGCCGAGGCTGAACAGGCGATCCAGCAACAGGTGAAGTTGCCGACCGGCTACTGGATGGTCTGGGGCGGCCAGTTCGAAAACCTGCAATCTGCCACCAACCGACTGAAGGTCGTGGTGCCCGTGTCGCTGATGCTGGTCTTCACGCTGCTGTTCGTCATGTTCGGCAATGCCAAGGACGGCCTTCTGGTGTTCACAGGCATACCGTTCGCGCTGACGGGCGGCATCGTGGCGCTGTGGCTGCGGGACATTCCGATGTCCATATCAGCGGCTGTGGGCTTCATCGCGCTATCCGGCGTGGCAGTGCTCAACGGACTGGTGATGATCTCGTTCATCCGCAACCTGCGCGAGTCAGGGAAGAGCCTTGACGATGCCATCTTCGAAGGCGCAATCACCCGATTGCGGCCCGTGTTGATGACTGCGCTGGTCGCGTCGCTGGGTTTCGTGCCCATGGCCATCGCCACGGGTACGGGTGCCGAGGTTCAGCGTCCGCTGGCCACGGTCGTTATCGGCGGCATCCTGTCGTCGACGGCGCTCACGCTGCTGGTGCTGCCGGTGCTCTACCGAATCGCCCACCGCAAGGATGAGGATGCGGAGGAGTCTCCTCCCACCAAGCCTGCCCAGGAGGTGATTGCATGAACGCACAGTCGCACTTCGCGGTGCGGCGGCCGAAAGGCCGTTTCACCGCGGCCCAGGGCCTCCTGATCGGAGGGCGGCCGCAAGGCTGCGGGGTCTCATGAAGATCCTGGTCGTCGAAGACGAAGTCAAGGCGGCCGCTTACCTGCGCAAAGGACTCACCGAGGAGGGCTACCAAGTCGAGGTAGCCCACACCGGTGTCGACGGACTCCACATGGCGTCCGTGAACGAGTACGACCTCGTCATCCTCGATTGGATGCTCCCGGGCATCGACGGGATGGCGGTTCTCTCGGCGCTGCGCCATACGCGATCGGTTCCGGTTCTGATGCTGACGGCCCGCGGCCAGATCGAGGACCGGGTGCGCGGTCTGCAAGCAGGGGCGGACGACTATCTGATCAAGCCGTTTGCGTTTTCTGAGTTGGTTGCCCGTGTCCAGGTGCTGCTGCGCCGGGGAAGCGGTATGCGAGCCGACGCTGAATCGCTGGTGCTGCGCCTTGGCGATCTCGAGGTCGACACGGTGCGCCGCAAGGCAATGCGAGCTGGACATCGCCTGGAGTTGACGCCCAAGGAGTTCAGCTTGGTCATTCTGTTGCTCCGACGCAAGGGACACGTCCTGTCGCGCACGGAGATCGCCGCACAGGTCTGGGACATGAACTTTGACAGCGAGACGAACGTGGTCGAGGTGGCCGTTCGCCGTCTGCGGTCGAAGCTAGACCAGCCGTTCGACAAGCCGTTGCTGCACACCGTGAGGGGCATGGGCTACGTGATGGAGGACCGGCCATGAGCGCGCCAGCCAATGCAGCCACGAGCCTTCGGGCTCGACTCTCACGGCAGTTTGCGCTTCAGACCATGCTCGGCCTGAGCCTGGTCTGCGGCGCGGTTTATCTCGTCATCGCGCTGACGTTAGCGGGCCGCCAGGACGACATGCTCCTGAAGAAGCGCACCGCTGTCGAGCGGCTGCTCAAGGAAGGTCAAGAGGTCCATGACATCCCGGGCATCAAACACCTGATGAGTGATTTCCTGGCCGGCCACGACGATCTGTCGTTGGTGGTCCGACAGCAGAACCATGCTGCGGTATTCGACAAGGACAACCCCAAACGTCTGGAATCAATGAGCAAGCGGCTGAGCTTCCCCGTCCGCCTTCCTCAGGAACTGGGTGGGGCAGGGCAGGCAGAGCTGATCTACGACGTCAGCAAGGACGAGTCACTGCTGAGCCGGCTGTGGTGGACGCTTCTGACCGCTGCGCTCGTTGGCACGTTCGCGGTGTCCGCCACCGGCTTCGTGCTGGTCAAGCGAGGCCTGGCGCCACTCAACGCGCTGGCACGGCGTACATCCGAGCTGGACGCAAGCCGGCTGGATCAGCGGCTGGACGCCACTGGGCAACCGGAGGAGGTGCAGTCGCTGCTGCTGCAGTTCAACGCGCTACTCGACAGGCTGCAGATGGCTTACCAGCAGATGGAGGCCTTCAATGCGGACGTTGCGCACGAGCTGAATAATCCGCTGTCCATCTTGATCGGGAGCTGCGAGGTCGCCCTGCGGCGCCCGCGCACTGCGGCCGAGCTTCACGACACCCTGGCGTCCAACCTGGAAGAGCTGCGCCGGATCGCAACCATCGTCGCGGACATGCTGTTCCTTTCGCATGCCGAGCGTGGCACGCCGGCACGTCGCTCGTTGCCGATGAGCTTGGCGGACCTTGCCGCGGAAGTCGCGGACTATTACGACGTCGTGCTCGAGGAAGCGGATCTGCGGGTCGAAGTCCTGGGAGATGCGCGCGCTGCCGTGGACACAGGGCTTGTGCGCCGGGCAGTCTCGAATCTACTGAGCAATGCTTCCCGCTACGCAACGCCAGGGTCACTGATCGAGGTGCGTATCGCCCGCTCTGATGCACGCCATGTTTCGATTGGGGTCCACAACGACGGGCCGGCCATCCCGGCAGAGCACCTTCCGCGGCTGTTTGACCGGTTCTACCGCGTCGATCCCTCCCGTACCAATGCAGATCGAAACCATGGGCTGGGCTTGTCTATCGTCGCAGCGATCGCTCGTATGCACGGGGGCACCGCCACTGCGACTTCAACGGAAACCGGGACGTACATCTGCTTCACGCTGGAAGACCCAGGTGCGTCGGACGGCAAGGATGCTGCGACGTCTAGGAGTTCCAGGAGGGTGCCATGAGTCGGGCCGCATCCGTCGATAGGAGCCAGCCATGCTGACCTTCTTCGAACACCTGCGAGAGCGCCATCCGGCCATGGCGACATATATCTTTGGTAGCTCCATCGCCGTGATCATCATTTCCCTGGTGATGCTCATCTACTTTCTTCGCCAAGACAGGGTGAAGAAGGAGCAACGTAGGGAACAGCGCAGAGAGCAGCGTCGGCGGGCGCGTCAAAAGCGGTGACCTCCTACAGCTGCCACTGCTAGGATTATTTGGTGCGAAAAGCTCTACTGATCTTCTTGCTCGCGGTGCTGCCTTTCCAGTTTGTCTGGGGCGCAGCCGCGGGCTACTGTCAGCACGAGCAAGGTGTCGACGTGAGCCACTTCGGACACCACGCGCACAAGCACGCCGGCAAGGCTGGCAAGGCTGGCAAGGCAGCCGATGTATCGGGCGAGAAGAGCGAGCAGGTCGGCGGCGATGACGCCGACTGCATCGCCTGCCACATGAGCTGCGTGACCTTCGTCTCAGAAACGCAGTTCCTGCTGAGTGCAGACCAGGGCGCACACGAGGTGCCGACCGCACTGCGGGAACATTCCAGACTGTTGGTGCCTTCCATCGAGCGCCCTAGATGGGCTGAGCTGCCCTGATCTAAGCCCGACGCCAAGGCGACGGGCAGGCCGCCGGAGATTTCTACCCGGCGCAGCAGATGGACCTCGCGGCCGTTGGCCGAGGCGGGTCTGATCAACAGGCAGCCAGACCACCTCTCTAAAGGGCTGGCCGCCGCACTGCAAGAAAGCGAAGCCGCCCATGAGCGAATCCCAGAAGCTACGGCTTGACCTCCCTTTGGTGCTTCCCGGTATCCACGGCACCGACGATCCCTGCGTGAAGCGGCTGCAGGACAAGCTGGTAGGCCGACCGGGTATCGACGAGGCGCACGTCACGGGCGTCTCTGAAGGCAGGCCCCAGTTATGCGTGCACTACGACCCGAACGTGATCTCGTTGGGCCGGGTCCGAGAGCTGATCACTTCCGAAGGACTGAGCCTCACCGACCGCTTCTCGCATATTCTGGGGCGGGTCAATCTACCCATGCATGCGCGGTTTGCGCAACGCGTGGCGGAGCAGCTCAGAACTTTGGACGGTGTCATTGAGGCGGACGTTTCGCCTGGCGGCGTGGTGCGAATCGAGCTCGACCGCACACGCCTCGACGAGGGGAAACTCCACCAGCGTCTGACTTCACTGGACATCACGACCGACAAAGGAATTGGTGCGTCAAAGGTGTTCGCACCAGGGCAAAACTTTCAGCCCTTTGCTGCCACGACGGTTGGGTCTCCCCAAGCGACCGCGAAGGATCCAAACGCGGCCAACGACGAGCACGCCGGGCACGACCACAGCGACCATGATCACGACCCAAAGGCCAGCCACGATCACAGGGACGAAGGCAAGGGCCGGCCGCACAAGCACGATGAGAAGGGCCATGCCGGTCATTCCCACGACAACGGCGAGAAGGGCGGAGAACACAGCCATGAGCACGGCGGTCTGTTCGGGGAGAAGACCGAGCTGATCTTTGCTTGCCTGTCAGGAGCGTTCTTGCTGGCCGGCTGGCTGTTTGGCCGCGCCGGCACCAGTCCCGAGTGGCTGCCCACAGCGTGTTACGTCGTCTCTTACTTCTTCGGTGGCTTCTATACGGTGAGGGAGGCCATCGAGAACCTCCGCGCGAAGCGATTTGAGATCGACACCTTGATGCTGGTGGCCGCAGCTGGTGCCGCAGCCCTTGGTTCGTGGGGTGAAGGCGCGCTGCTGCTGTTCCTGTTCAGCTTGGGCCACTCGCTGGAGCACTACGCGATGGGCCGTGCTCGGCGCGCGATCGAGGCGCTCGCCAAACTGGCGCCGGACACGGCAACCGTGCGTCGCGACTCCAAGACTGAAGTGGTGCCGCTCGAGCAACTCCAGGTAGGCGATATCGTCGTCGTGAAGCCCAACGAGCGGCTGCCCGCAGACGGCGTGGTCGTCGTTGGCACCTCCAGCGTCAACCAGGCGCCCGTCACGGGAGAGAGCGTCCCCGTAGACAAGCGACCGGTTGAGGATGGCAAGGCGGCGATTGGCAACTTCGAGCGCGTCGCGGCTGAGAACCGTGTCTTCGCCGGCACCATCAATGGCGCTGGCGCGATGGACGTGATGGTCGCGCGCAAGTCGGACCAGTCGACGATGGCGCGCGTCATCAAGATGGTGACGGAGGCCGAAGCCCAGAGGTCGCCAACCCAGCAGTTCACCGAGAAGTTCGAGCGCATCTTCGTGCCGTCCGTGCTCGCACTCGTCGGGTTGCTGCTCTGTGCAGGCTTCGTCATCGACGAGCCGTTCTCACAGACGTTCTACCGCGCGATGGCTGTGCTGGTGGCGGCGAGTCCATGCGCGCTGGCGATTTCAGTTCCTAGCGCGGTGCTGAGTGGCGTGGCACGTGCGGCGCGCGGCGGCGTGCTGGTCAAGGGTGGCGGGCCGCTGGAGAACCTGGGCACGCTCACGTCGATCGCTTTCGACAAGACGGGCACGCTGACAGAGGGCAAGCCGAAGTTGACCGATGTGGTGCCAGCTCAAGGTGTCCCGGAAGAGGAGCTGCTCGCGGTCGCGCTGGCCGTCGAAGAGCACAGCGATCACCCGTTGGCAGCGGCCATCGTCACCGGAGCCAAGGAGCGTCTGGGTGACAAAGCAAATCTCGTGCAGGCCTCCGACGTGAAGAGCATCACCGGCCGCGGCGTGCAGGCGCAGCTCGGGGGGGACACCGTGCATATTGGCAAGCCGGTGTTGTTCACCGAATTGCCCGACTCGAAGGTCCCTGCGGCCGTCGACGAGGCGAACAAAAAGCTCGTGGCTGACGGCCGCACGACGATGATCGTGCGCAAGGGCAGCCAGTTCCTCGGTGTCATCGGGGTGATGGACACCCCGCGTCCGGTCGCCGGCGAAGTCATGGCGGAGCTGCGCAAGCTCGGCATCGAGCGCTTGATCATGATCTCCGGCGACAACCAGAAGGTGGCGGAGGCGGTCGCACAGACGGTGGGTCTGACCGAGGCGCGTGGCGACCTCATGCCCGAGCAGAAGGTCGAGGAGATCAAGAAGCTGCGCACCGAACACGGGAAGGTGGCGATGGTGGGCGATGGCGTCAATGACGCGCCGGCCATGGCCAACGCGACGGTCGGCATCGCGATGGGTGCTGCTGGCTCCGACGTAGCGTTGGAAACCGCGGACGTCGCGCTCATGGCTGACGATCTGGCGCAGTTGCCTTTCGCGGTGGGTCTCTCGCGAAGCACGAGCCGCGTGATCAAGCAGAACCTGTGGGTGAGCCTGGGCGTGGTGGCGGTGCTGATCCCCTCGACGATCATGGGCCTGAGCATCGGTACCGCAGTCATCTTCCATGAAGGGTCGACACTGCTGGTGGTCTTCAACGCGCTGAGACTGCTGGCATACAAGCCGTTTGACCGCAGCACGAAGGTGGCAGAGGCAGCGAAGCCTGCCGAGGCGAAGGCGTGAGGCGTCCATGACCATGCCTGATCCGCAACGCCAGCGCTCGCCGACGGACGAATCCCTGGGTGAGGATGACGGCGACCTGACAGACATGTTGGGTGAGCTGCGGGTGCTGCTGCCCACGGCTCAGCTGCTGTCCGCATTTCTGATCGCGGTGCCGTTCGCGCCTGGCTTCCGCAACATCGTGCAGGCCGAGAAGAACGTTTTCCTGGCCACATTCCTGCTGTCCGTTGCGGCGCTGGTGCTCTTCACGGCGCCAGCCGTTCAGCACCGCTTGATGCGCCCCCTGCGTCAGCGGGCCGACTTCAAGGCCAGGGCGAGCCGACAAATGCTGGTCGGTGCAGCCTTCCTGGCGATCGCGCTGGTGCTGGCAACACAGTTTGTGCTTTCCGAGGTGCTCGGCCATATGGTCGGCAACGTGGCAGCTGCCGCCATCGGCGCGCTGATCGGCGCAATGTGGTTGCTGGTGCCGCTGACCTGGAACCGGAGGCAGTCTGCATGACTGCACAGCCCATTTCCCTGGCCGGCGTCATGACGTTTGCTGCGGTGCCGGCAGTTGCGGTGGTGGTTGGCGGGCTGGCCGCTGCGATCCGCACGCCGGGCCCCAAGGTGCAGAGCGCCGTCCAGCACATCGCCGCCGGCGTGTTGTTCGCGGCGCTGGCGACCGAGCTGTTGCCGGATGTGGTGCACCGCAGGCTTCCATGGGTGACGCTGGGCGGCTTCGCACTCGGCGTGATCGCGATGCTCCTGCTCAAGGCGTTCGCGCGTCGGCTGGAGGAACGTGAAGAGGAGGCAACGCCGCTGGCACTGCCGACGAGTTTGCTGCTGGCCTCGGCGCTGGACATTGCGCTGGACGGGCTCCTGATCGGCGTGAGCTTTGCAGCGGGCGAGCGACAGGGACTTCTGATCACGATTGCGATGACCCTGGAGGTGCTGTTCCTCGGCGTGGCGACCGCAGCAGCAATGCGCGGACCGAACGCGCGGCGCCTAGTGTTGGCGACCACGATCACATTCGCGGTGCTGTTGATGGCAGGCGCGGGGATCGGGGCCTACTTCCTGGCCAGCGCCAGTGCCAATCTGCTGGATGGCGTGCTGTCGTTCGGCGTCGCGGCGCTGCTGTATCTGGTCACGGAGGAACTGCTGACCGAGGCGCATGAAGTCGATGAGACGCCGTTGCTGACGTCGATGTTCTTCGTAGGCTTCCTGGCGCTGTTGATGATCGAAATGATGGTGTGACGCCGCGCCGAAGGTCGAAGAGTCGACCTGAATGGTGGCGCCACCAACGACTAGATGCTGTCTTCCGGCGGCTTAGGCGCCGCTTGACCGGTGACCTGCCTGGGCGGATAGAGCCCTTGACGTCCGCGGGTGTGGTCGTCGGTGAACTCAATGGCATTCAGCGCGCGAGCCGTGGCGGCATCCACAGCCTCGTTCTCCAGCACGATGACCTGCCCAGGGCCATTGAAGCGCGACAGCCAAGCGTAGAAGCTGGCATTGACCGTTGCCATCGGAATATCCCGGTCGGTATCAGCCGACTCCTTCTGCGCATATGCCTTCAACGGCGAATCCAGCACGACCACGCCGAGGTGAGGGTGGCCTTCCTTGAGCGCATGCTGCATCAGCGCGATGCTCAGCGCCGAGTGGAAGATGCCGCGCTTGCCTGCGCCATAGCTGAGCCGCCGGCGGCCATCGATGACCAGGTCGCACGCGACAGCATCCACGTGGACTGTCTTGATCGACGTGAAGCCCCAGTCGTTGAGCATCTGGCAGGCCAGCGCGCCGACGGCATCGCCGTGAGTGCCGACGTTGCGAACAAGTGCGGTCCGCTTCTGCTTCGTCTCCTCCTGGAGTAGTGCGATGTCGCCTTCCAGCCGTTTGGCGTCGTCGAATGCGTCGATCAGGGCGGACAGCCTGGTGTGGGACTCGGCAAGCTCGCGCGGGTCAGCATCAAATTCCTGCCCCGCGGTACGCAGAACAAGCGTTTCCTGCTCTTCCAACGATTTCAGCGAGGCTGACAGTCGTTGCACATCAGCAGTGGCGGTCGCGATCCGGGCTTTCTCATGGTCCAGGGAAGGCTGAAGCCCGCGACGCAGGTCGCGAATCTTCTCCGCCTCCGCGGCGATGGCGTCGCGATACTTCGCCGGCGCACGCGGCTTCAGGCTGTCCGGATCGACGTGTTGCTCGACCGGCGTGCCGCAGAGCGGGCAGGGCGTCTCAGGTAAAGCCTGGAAGAACGCGATGCCTTCGTCAGTGGCGCCGAGCCTGGCCAGGTCACTGGAGTACTTCAAGTCCAACAATGAGAAACGCTCGCGCATCGATGTCGCGCTAGCCAGCTGCGTCGAGGCGGTGGCAAGTGCTTCACCTTCTGCGGCGATCTGCTGTCGCAGTTCCTTCAGGACCGAAGAGCGAGCTTGCAGCTGCGTGCCGAACATCTCGAGGCGCTCATCGACGCGCGCGAGCGCTGCGACGGCTCCTGAGCGATCCGCGTCAGCTGGGATCAGACCCTTGACTCGAGCCAGTTCTGCCTCGGCGATCGCCAGCTTGCCCTTGGCCTGGTCCTTCAGCGCGCTGCTCTTGTAAAGCTCGATCGCGGTGTCATCGAGGCCGCTCAGGAAGAGCGAGAAGGATGCCACACGCTTGTCCGTGCCATGGCCTTTGCCCTTGGTCGGGTCCTTGGTGATCATGCTGGGCTGGGACACCAGCGACCAGTGCCTCAGGTCGTCACCGGTGACCGCGCCCTTCTTGCTGCGTTTGTGCAGCACCTTCTTGCCCTCGGCGCCCGACAGCTTGACCAGCAGTTCACCAAGATCCTGGGTGAGATCTTCCAGCGGATTGGCCGCACCGTCCTCTACCCACCGATCCTCCAACCGTACGAACACACGGGCCGGGCCGCCAGCGAACCCCTTGCGCACCACGTACTCGTGCTCGCCGTGCAGGAAGACAAGCTCCAGCGAGTCGTAGCCTTCAGACTCTGGGAACTGCTCGGGCGCGGCTGTGCCACCCAGCAGGAACCAGAGGCAGTCCCAGATGTGCGACTTGCCCGTATCGCTGGGTCCACGGATGAGCGTGCGGTGGTCGTCGAACGCAACGATGGCGGGGACCAGACCGGGACCGTGTGCGGAGAGCCGTGCCAGCGTTATTGCCATGCCAAACCCCGCGCACCGGCATCTTCAAACTCGGCACCCCACAGGTGACCTTGCTGTGCAAATTTATCGGTCATGTCTCGCGAGCTGAGCGTGGCGAAGGTTGCAGCCGCCCAGCGGCACCGGCCTTCCAATTCACGCAGATAGGGTGCCGTCAGCGCCCCAACCATGGTTCTGGCGGTATCGCCAGCGAAGTACGTGATGCCGGTCTCATCCATGGCCACAGCGACCAGACCGCGGGTGCTCATCAGATACAGGCTCTGCGCGATGAGGTCGCGGCGGCTCAGGTATTCGCTGCCGCGGTACGGAACGGGCGTGTGCAGGCTCGGAGGGCCGCCGAGGTCGTCCGAATACACGACGGCGTAGTCGAGCAGCACGAGCTTCTGCAGGTCGGCGCCGGCCGGCTGCAGCGAGTTCAGCAGGTACACCATCCGAACGCCCAGTTCGAACGGCGAATTGAAGGCTGCGAGGGGCTTATGCTTCTTCATTTGACCCACTTGAGCCTACCGCCATTTGCGAGGTGGTGGCAGGTGCCGGGCAGGTCACCCCCGCGAAGCTGGGGCGACAAGCGGCTCTCCTGGACCTGGAGCGTCGATGCCTTCTCGACGGCCGCGTCGACCCTGTCCATGCCGTTCTTGAGCTTCAGTTGCGCGACAGTGGGCCTGATGCCGGCGTGGACCATGTCCAGGAGCCGCTCGAACTCCTGCTCAGTGGGGTAGATATCCCGGCTGAACCGCTGGAGGCCCTCGGCGCAGTAGAAGGTCTGCCGCTGCGATTCGAAGTGTTCCTCGTAGTCGCTGCCAGGTAAGTCGGCCAGGGTGATAGGCCCGGTCTTGTGCTCGGTGTAGACACGCAGGAGCTCGCCGACGTACACGGTTTCGCGCCCATCCGGTTTGGCCGGAACAGGATCATCGTCGCCGCGCTGGGGCACGATGCCGAACATCTCATGGTGTGCGGCCCGGTCGAGTTCATGCCAGGCAAGCAGGTCATGAACCGGCAGCTCAATGAAATTGTCGAAGTCGAAATCATCGACGGCCGCCTGGACGGCCGGCGTCAGATCGAGGGCCATGCCTTGCATGCCCGTGTTCTCGCCCTTCCACGCGGCAAGGAACTTGGCCTTGAATGCGGCGGCGCCCGCAGCCATCGTGTTGTGGAGCTCGTTGCCGACGGCGCGCGGGCAGCAGAAGTAGTAGTGCTTGGGGCGGGAATAGGTCCCCTTCGCTATCTGCTTAAAAAACTTGGCCATCTCCGGGAAGGCCTCGCTGGGCTTCAGGCCGGACGCGTAGTGTTTGGCCTGGTACAGGTCCCAGCCGTCACGTACCAACGTGTGGCCATACCGAGCCTCGATGTCGCGGCCGCCGTCGCCGGCGCCGCCGAGGCGTTTGACTTCCTGGTACCGGACGCCACCGGCATGGATGCGCTGCCGCGCTGCGGCCAGGATGAAGTCTTCCCACTGATCAGGATTCAGCAGGAGAACTTGCGCCGATGGCAGGATGACACCGCCTTTGGCGACCAACTGGTTTTTGCGTGGCGAACGCTGCGTTCCTGGTTTTGGTGGCATGGCTTCGGAACCGTCCCTCGCGCGGGATTGTGCGCGACACCATGTGCGCGGCGGCTGCGGGCTAGCCCGCACAGCGTCATGCCCGACGAGGGTCGGCGATGGCCATCTTGAACTCCTTCAGCTCGTCATCCAGGGACGCCACGGCGAGCTGGTGAAGGATGGAATTCTGTGCGAAAGACGCTCGCTCGCGGTCCATGTCGACCGAGTTCCCATCGAGGCTGTTCTGGGACGGAAGCGCGTACTCGGCGAACTGCAGCGTGGTGCGCGACGCGACCAGACTTGGCGCGAGGTGGCCGGGCGCCGTGGTGGCGATTGGTGCAGGCTGTGCCACCAGTCGGGCCCGGCTCGCTTCTTCGAGCGCCGCCGAGAAGCTGATGTCAAGCGCCTGGTATTTGGGCGTGTCAGCGTTGGCGATGTTGCTCGCGATCAGCGCCTGGCGTTGACCTCTGAAGATCAACGCAGTGGCCTTCCAGTCGTCATCGGTCGCGGTGATGGGGGCACCGGTGCTTGGCGTCGGACGGAGCGCGTTGGACATGTACACCTCCTGCGCGAGAAAGGCGAGCGCCGCAGCGCTCACCCTCGCAGTTGCCGTGTAGATCAGAAGCTGTGGCGCACGCCGACTTCCATGCCGGACGAGTTCTCTCCGCCGCGCATGCCGGTCGGCGTCGTGTACAGCACGGAGCTGCGCGCTGCACCCTTGTTGCTGATGGTGGCGTAGGTACCGTAGAGAGCGGTCCGCTTGGACATCTCATGCACGTAGCCCAGCGCCACGCGGGTGCTGTCATCAGCGTCGGCGTAGCCGGAGCCAGCCGTGCCACCCGAGCGGTTTACGCTCGTGTAGCCCAGGCGAATTGAGCCAGCCTGGGTGACCGGCACAGTCGCGCCGATGGACAGCTCCTGCGCCTTGCGCGGGCCCCACTTCTTCACGTCGAACAGGGTATGCAGCGTGCCCCAGGGCGACTTGTAGTTGAACAGCAGGTTGTAGTTCTTGAACTTCGGCTGGGTGCTGCCCACGTCGGTCTGGCCGATAGCACCGCCGACCAGGAACGTGCTGTTCTCGAAGCCGACGCGACCGCCGGCGTACTTGTTGCCGACCACGCCTTCGCCAGCGGCGACGTGCACCTGGCCGAACCAGCCACCCAGGTTCTTGGGCAGGAAGTAGCTGACGCCGTTGTCAGTACGTTGCGCGGTGGTTGCGCCGCTGCCCAGCACTGCGCTGGAGCCGTAGACGAACACGCCGCGAGAGCCAACGCCCACGATGCCGAACTCGTCGTTGAGCGCGTTGTTGTAGGTCGGCGTGGTGTCGCGGCCGAGGCGGACTTCACCGAAGTCACCTATCAGGCTGACCGTGGAGCGGCGGTTCCAGAACTTGCTGGCGTTGGCACTACCGGTGTCGAGCTCGACACCCGATTCCAGATGGAAGCCAGCGGACATGCCGCCACCGAGTTGTTCAACGCCACGGACGCCCAGGCGGCTGGTCGTGTTGGCGCCGGAAGTGACGCCCTTGACCGTGCCTGCGCTGCCGTTCTTCACCTGACGGACTGCCGCATCGGCGACGCCGAACAGCGTGACCGACGAGGATTGTGCGAAAGCGGTGCCCGCCATCGCGCTGCATGCCAAGGCCAAGAGGACTGGCTTCTTCATGTACTTCTCCTATTCAGTAGATGCTGGGGGAGTTGGATCGCCCCCAGCGCTCTGCAGGCTAGGGAAGGCGCCTAGGGAATTCCATGACTTCGCCACTTTGCATGGGCCCGTGCTGGCGCGCGGTGCCGCAAAGACATCGTTGCTGTGCCTTCAAGTTGACAGGGGGTACTCGCGTGAAATCGGCGCTTTCGATTCACACAACTGTCATGGCCGAGGCGCGCCCGCGAACGGCGTAAAAACCTGACAAAAACGTAATCCGTTGGACTGATATCGGTCATGGCCAACTTTCTACGCTTGCGTGTTGATACAGGGCGCACAGCGCCGCTGTTGATCGAGAGATGGCTTTGGCAATGCGCCACTGCAAAGAAGGCGCGGATGAGAAGACCAGATGCTCAGCTGATTTCGAGGGCGCGGCGTGGCGACATCGCGGCGTGCTTGGAGGCGGCCCGGAAGTACCTGCAAGGCGCGAATGGCTTTCCGCGTCATGTACCCCTTGGCCTCGAGTACCTTCAGCAAGCTGAAGCGGTTCGTGCCGATGACACTCAGCAGCTGGTCGTCGAATCTCTGGACCTGTATGAGATCGCCGCACACGGTCGTCTAGCGACGCTACAAGCAGCGGCGCGCGCAGGCAGATCAACAGCGCAGCTGAAACTTGCGATCTGGCTTTCCCTCACGGCTGTCGACGCCGACGAGGGAATGCGCTGGTTTCGCAGCGCAGCCGCTGGCGGCGACGCCACTGCCAGAACGGTGCTGACGAGCTATTCGCAGGAGGACTTGTCAGAAGGGCGGGTCATATCGCGTCTTCGCGTGCTCAAGGCGTTGCCTGGCATTGGCTGGACCGACCTGCTGACGTTCGCAATGGATCGTGCGTTGATGCGTGGCGAGCCGCACGTCCTATTCCGTGCACTGGCGCTCAGCTTGGAGTCGGACGCAGCGCCGGAGCCCGTTCTGGCCGACAAGGTCTTTGAAGCGCTGAACTACACCAGCACGCTTGCGCCGGTTCCCATCTCCGTTGATCGCCGGGCCATCGAAGTTTTTCTGGATGACTGCGTGGCACGCGGTAGCGGCGGCGCTGCACTGATGCTGGGGCACGCGCTGAGCGGTCACGATGTTGGCTCCTTGAGATGGGAGTCGCTGGTCGGTGGCCTGAACTTCCGCAAGGCCTCCGCGCTGCTGATGCGTGCAGCTGACGGCGGACACGTGGAGGCTTGGACGCGCCTCTACGAAATCCATTCGAATCACAATGGCTCGGTGGCCAACCCGCCGATGGCGCGGTTCTGCCTTGAAAAGGCAGCTGCCAATGGCGCGGTCGTTGCCCAGCGTCGACTGGGAGCGACCATCCTGCGCACATCGGGATCCCTGCGTGACGTCGAGCAGGGAATGCACTGGCTCTTTGAGGCCGCACAGGCTGGCGACGATCTGGCGCATCGGTTGCTGTGCACGTTCGTGCTGCCGGTCGATGGGCGAGACGTTGAAGCCGGTCAGGCGTTGGAAGCTATCGCGCAAGCGAATCCGGGGCTCGCGCTTCGGCTGGAGGTGGCCAGGCATTTCGGCCTCACGAAGCTTGAGGCGATGACCGTTGACCTGGTGGGTGGTTATCGTCCTTGGGGACTTCTGGTCGGTCGAAACCCTTTCATCCGCCACGCCAAGCTCTCCGCACCTCGAGCGGTGCCTGCAATCTCGGATGCGATTCAGGAAAGCCTGCGACGGGTTGTTGCTCAGGTGGCTGGCGGAGGCGTGCGTGGGGCCGAATTCCAGGACTTCGACCTTCGGCACCGGATGGTTCGGGTGAAGCAGGTGTTGCAGGCCTATGGGCTTGCGGAGTCCATGTTCTTTGCCAGGGCGCGCTCCAGTGATCTGGACGCACTGCGAGGAGGCGGCCGTTGGGCCCGACTCGCGAGGGTGGAGCTCGACGAGGCGTTGGCGTTGCCAGATGGCGGGACAGAAGCGTCGCAAGGGGCGAACTGATCGCGCGCTCAAGCGCTCCCAGGGTGGGATGGTGTCGGAGGTAAAACTTCGCCTGCGATCACCTGACCAACCGACGAACAAACTACATGAGAAAACTCATTCAAGCCCTGCACGATTGGCTGCCCAACTGGGCAGCTGACTGGCTCGACATCCTTGTTCCCGCGGCTGAGGTTGTGACGATCGGCCTTGGTGCCTGGCTGTTGATGCGCCTGGCACACAAGCTGATCGACCGCTTCAAGGGCAAATACGGGCTTCCGGTCAATATGGCCTCGCTGTTCCTGCGCGTGGTTGGCGCGCTGGTGTACGTTGGTGCGCTTCTGTGGGCCCTTGAGCGGATGGGAGTCTCTGGCGCGGTGCTGTGGACGGCGTTCACGGGCTTCGCGACCGTGGGTGCGGTCGCGTTCTTCGCCGCCTGGAGCGTGCTGTCGAATCTCTTTTGCACGCTGCTGATTTACACCACCCGGTCATTCCGCATTTCCGACACCGTCGAGCTGCTTGATGCCGGCGACAAGCCTGGCATAAAGGGCCGCGTCGTTGATATCAACCCGGTCTACACCACGCTCCTGGAGAGCGGCGACCTCCAGAATGGCACCACGCTGCAGCTTCCCAACAGCCTGTTCTTCCAACGGGCGGTGCGTCGCTGGCACGGGACCGCCGTGGCGCAGGTGGCCGTGGATCAACAAGGAGGCCCGTAACCGCAGGGCAGGGAGAACGACATGCTGTCGCCATTCGAGAACGTCATCATCGGGAACTTCATCTTCGGCCTCGGGCTCGTCATGGGCAAAAAGCCAAGACAGGTTGATGCCTGCGTCAACCTGCTGCAGCAGACCCCGCTCGACAAGATGCTCGGCGACGTCATGTTGCAGTTTCCCGGTTCCTGGCGGCTCATTGAGTTCAAGCGGCGCAGTGCCAACTTGAAAAAGGAGAAGGTCAAGCTGGCCACTTACCGAGGTGCAACGAGCCGGGACCGTGAACTTCGCGCGGCTTCCCTGAGAGCTCACTGGTTCGTCGAGAGCGGAGAGTTCTTGGTCGACCAACTCGACAACCAGCAGTTCCAGATCAAGGTCCGGCCCTACCTGGACTTGGAGGAGGGCGGCGGCATCTCGCTCGAGGAGTTCGCTGCTCAAGTCGCCGCTGACGCGCACGGGGGCGCGCTGCATCAGCGCGAAATGGATCTGTACCTCCGCTTGATCACGCTGTTCGGTTGCCTTGATGGATACCAGACCTCCGGGCTGCTGGTGGGCATCAAGAGTGGCGGTGGTTTGGTCTACCTGCCGCTGGAGAACATCACGGACCTCAAGTCCACCTGCAGGCTGCTTCGTGCCAGGCTGCGCGCGCGAGAAAGGGAGTTCGCGACCGAGCAGGCGAGGCGTGGGCCGTTTTCACAAGCCGTCAAGGCCGAGCTGAATCGGCGCCAAGAACTCGTTTGCGAAGTCACCCATGGGCTCCAGAGGTCCCGCGACCAGGAGATCGACCTCGAGCCCTGACACCAACGCAACCGAGAAAGGGTGGTCTCTTCCCTACAGACCGGCCTGAAATAAGCGACGTCCGAAAAATCACATGTCATCAGAACCTGATAAAAAATTTCCGAAGACTTTGGATGATTTAGTCCCGATCGTCGCCGACGTCATCGAGCATGCACAGTCCATTCAGGAAACGGCCGAAGGCGCGGTTGGCCGCGTGAATGCGGCTGCAGCGTTGGTCGCGAGTACCGCGAAGACGCTCATCGCCGGTCAGTCGAGGTTGGGTGCCGACATTGAGAAGGGTGTAGCGCAGGAGTTCAACACTGCGTTGAACGGCGCGAGCGCACGGATTGGGCAGCAGTTGGCTCTGGCCGAGCAGCAATCAAAAGCTGCGCTCGTGGAGCTAGCGACAGAGACTCATGCCGCTGTGGAGGCCATCAAAGCGGAGGCAGACGCTCTCAAGGAGAACTGGTGGATACCGACCCTCATCAGCGGGGCACTCGGTGCGCTCCTTGGCGCGGCCATCAGCGGCACGACGGTGTACATGGTGGTGTCACGCGTTCACTGATGGGTGCTCGCTGAAGGCTTCACGGCCCCAATCCGCGTGGCGACTCCGTCTCGCTCGACCGGTCTCTGCCGTCGGCCTCGGGATCCTCGATGCTCTGAGCGCGCTGGTCCGGCTGTGCCTTTGCATTTGCATGACCTGGCCTGTCCTCGGGCTGGGGCGTGAGCGGTGCGTCGACCGGCTTGTCGGGCTCGGTAGGAAGCTGAACCGGGGATTCTGGTGGTCACCAGGTGCCGGCGCTGGGTTGGCGGTGTGTTCTGTGGCACCTGAGGTCAGCCCTGGTGGCGATCATCTCGCTGCCGGTGGGCGTGATGGCGGCCTTACTCGTCATGCAGCAGAAGGGGCCCAACGCCAGCATCATGTCGATGGGCGGCATTGCCATTGCCATCGGCGCGATGGTGGACGCGGCCGTCGTGATGATCGAGAACGCACCACCAGAAGCTGGAAGCCTGGCGGCACGTTCCACCTGCTTGCAGATCATCTCGCCGTCGATCACGGCGATGACGACATGGCCGCTTTTGGCAGTAGCGGCCTTGTCCACGATCAGCACATCGTCGTCGAAGATCCCGGCCTCGCGCAGCGTCGTTCATCCAAGCGGCAGGCCGCTGCCACGGGCAACGGTGGCCACGACGCGGTGCAGGTTGCCGGAGTCGGGCTCGACTAGGCGCTGGCGCCATCGGGCACGGATGGCGGGTAGCACGTGCTCGAAGAGCGCGTAGCAAATGCCACCATGGCGCTGGGCGGATAGGTATGCCACCCCGTCATAGCCCGCCGCCGCGGCGCGGGCGGCCAGGGCCTGGGTCGGGCCGAAGCGCGTCGACTGCAGGGCGGGGTAGTCGGCCGCGTGGGGCGTCATGTCGAGCAGTGTCAGGTCGCCGGCCACGCCGGCGCACAGCAGCTCACCGCGGCGCAGGCGGTCCAGTGACAGCAACGTCTGCTCGCGGCGTCCGAAGGCCTCGTAGCCGGCCGTCTCGGGCGAGTCGGCGAAGTAGGCCACCCGCCGGTCGGGCAAGCAGAAGCGGCCGGTCAAGGCGCCGGGCAGCGACACCCGGACGGCTCCGACGGCACGGTTACCGGGGCGCGAGCGCACCGGTTGGATCCTGAAGAGGTGTCGGGCTGAGGTCAGCCGATACGGTGGCAGTTCATCGAAGGCTTCGAAGTTCATCTTGGAGGGTCAGAGACCCTCCGCGCTGGCCAACGCCAACACCCGATCTGCCTGACCCTGCTCGAGCGCCTGGCGGGGGGTGATCCCGCCGAGGCCGCCGTGAGGGGTCTCAAGAAACGCCAGCATGGACCAGCCATCGAGGGTGCCCAACGCTTTGGACAGCTTGGGGATCACCTCCCACAGCGTCGGTTCGAACTGCCACGCTGGCAGCCTGAAACCGCGTTGCATGCGGGGCAGGCCGATAGCGCGCCCCTTGGCAATCCATGCGTTAATCGTCACTCGAGTGGTCCCGGCCAGCTTGGCCGCTTGATCGGTGTTCACCATGTCGGCGGCCTCCAGGCGCGCGTTGCGCGCAGCCAGGCTGCTGCGAAGCAGAGCTTGGGTTTCAGAGGCTGAGACATAGGGTGTTGTTTGTTCGCCTGACGCCTCGTCGAGGCGCCGCGCGGAGGTTGTTGAGGGGTACGTCATCGTTGAGTCGCGCAATGCGTGCCAGTTAAGCCAACCCTCATGGGAGATTCCGCCCATCAACCTTCGCGGCGCTGAAGAAGCCGAGCGCCCGGCGGAACAGCGAGATGCTGCGAATCCGCCGCGGCGGCTTCAGCTTCACTGATCGGTAAAACGTGTCGAGCAGGCTGAGGAGGTTGCGCCAGCGCAACCGTCGGCTCAGCAGGAAGCGTTGGCAGCCGCTCAACAACTCAAGCGTGGCGGTGCGGTAGGCCGCCAGCCAACGCTGTTGCTCCAGCGAAGCGCTGATCTCGTTCAGGAAGTGCGGCGGCAGGGAGACCGTCGCCGCCTTGATGCGTTGCACTTCGCGCAGCACTTCGAGCATGCCGTCATCGAGGCCCAGACCCCGAATCTCGCGTGCGTAGCGAACCACCTCGTTCCAGCCAGCGGCGCCGGCCAAACGCTCGCGCTCGGACACGCCATATCGGCGCAGCTGGCGCATCTCCGCCATGACTGAGTCCAGCCCGGCGTCGTGCGCTGCTAGCAGGTGATGGTTGCCCCAGGTCAAAACGGATAACTCAGTCAAGTTCGTTAAGTTCGATTATAGAAGCCCCGCTCGCAGGACGCTAGCGCAGCGACCGATTGGTGTGCATTGGCAGGCTTCTTGTTGGAGCTCAGCCCCAGTAGACTTCAGGTTGAAACTCAATATCGTTTACAACTTCTTGTTGTAGATGGGTAGCATGCCACCTCATGCGCGAACTCAGAGCACTTGCCACGCTGTTGAAGGCGGCCGAACTCGGCAGCCTCACCAACGCCGCCGCCGACCAGGGCATCACACCGCAGGCGGCGAGCAAGACGCTGGCGCAGCTGGAAAGGCAGCTCGGCGTGAAGTTGCTGGAACGCACAACGCGGCGGCTGGCGCTGACGCCCGAGGGCAAGGTGCTCGTCGACGCTTCCCGGCCGGCGCTGGAAGCGATGAACGCAGCGCTGGACGCCGTGCGCAAGGCCTCGTTCAAACCGCTTACCGGCAACCTGACCATCGCGGCTCCCAGGATGGTGGTGTCGTCCGTGCTGGCACCGCTCGTGGACGCATTCAGCGCACTGCACCCCAAGCTGACCCTATGCGTGAAGTCGGTCGACCAGGCCACGCCGGCGATTCATGGCGACGACGAGGTTTGCTTCAGCTTCGGGCCGGTGCTTGAATCCGATGTCACCAGTTCAGCCCTGATGGAGGTGCTGATCCTGTACTGCGCTTCGCCGGGCTATCTGGCCAAGCATGGGTTGCCACTGTCCGTGGAGGCCCTCGCCGCGCGCCAAGCCGGCGTGCTGACCCACCAGGTTGGAGACGTGGTCGGCGGCATGCAGCGCACGCCGATGCTGTCGACCAATGACGACCAACTGGAGCTGCAGATCGCCCGGTCCGGCCGGATGGCCATGGAGCTGATCTCTTTGCTGGCCATGCCCTACATCGAGGACGGCACGCTGGTGCCGCTGCCCTCGCTGGGTCTGAACTCAGTCGAACTGTTCCTGTGCCGTCACAGCGACGAGGTTCTGCCGCAGGTCGGAGCCTTCGTCGAGTTCGCGCTTGATCGGCTGGAAGGCAGCCAAGCGTTTGCGCCGTCGCTGACACGCTTGGCCGCGCTGGAACGGGCGGCAGCGCGCGGTCGACCGGTGCCGAAGTCTCTTCGGCGTGTGGAAGCGAGCTCGGCGCCATGAGCGCCACGGTCGAGCAGTACGTCATTGCGGCCGACCGTGAAAACACGGTCAAGAGCTATGCCGCGGCGCTGCGCAACTTCGAAGAGGTGTGGAAGGGGCTGCTGCCGACCACCGCCGATACGGTGGCACGCTACCTGGCCGAGCACGCCGAGATCTACCGCATCAGCACGTTGCGGCTGCACTTGGCCGCGCTGGCGCGCTGGCATGCCGACAACGGCTTTGCCGATCCAACCCGCTCGCCGCTGGTGCACAAGGTGCTGCGCGGTATTCGCGCCAAACACGCGGTACCGCAGAAGCGGGCCAGGCCGCTCCAGCTCGATGTGCTGGAAGGTGTTTGCGACTGGCTCCTGAAGGCGCAGGCTTCGGCGCGCAAGCATGGCCGCAAAACCGAGCAGCTGCGCCGTAGCCGCGACCGAGCGCTATTGCTGCTGGGCTTCTGGCGCGCATTTCGGTCCGATGAGCTGGCCAGCATGCGCATCGAGGAGGTCCAAGCCGCGCGCGGCAAGGGCCTGACCTGTCGGCCGCGCAAGACCAAAACCACCGACGAGGGCGAAGACCGTGCCTTCCACTGTCCGTCACTGTCGAGGCTGTGCCCGGTGGACGCCTACCTGGACTGGATCGAGCTGAGCGGCCTCAAGACCGGGCCGGTGTTCCCGGGCATCGATCGCTGGGGCCGCGTCTCCGGCGAGCACATGGCCGGCAAGGCCGTGCTGCCGCTGCTGCGCCGCATTCTGCATGAGGCCGGCGCCGAGGAAGCTGCCAGCTATTCAAGCCATTCTCTGCGCCGTGGCTTCGCCAACTGGGCCAGCGGCAACGGCTGGGATTTGAAGGACCTGATGGAGCACGTCGGCTGGCGCGATGTGAGCTCCGCGTTGCGCTACGTCGACGTGTCACAGGATTCCCTGAAGGCCAAATTCGAGCGCGGCCTGGCCGCCAGCGCTCCGCCGGCACTCCAAGCGCCGCAGCCGGTCGAGGAGTCGGCACCTGCCGCCGATCGCCAGGTCGCCACGCTTCATCTGCGCCTGCTACTGACCAAGCCCGGCGGATCGCGGCGCGGCACGGAACGCGCACTCAAGCAGATCGAAACGGTGCACCTCGCCAAGTACGGCGTGCGCCAGATCGACCGCGACGGCAAGAGATTCGAACTCCAAGTGCCTTTCCATGACCGCGACAACCTGGACGACACGCTGCTGGAACTTCTCGACGAGCTGTATCGCGTGGCGCTGTCCTGCGAATGCCTGCTCGAAGCCTCGCTGCACGAGCCCGGGACCGACAGCACCTGGGACTGACGTCCAGGTCACCGGTCATGGGGTGGTCGCATGACCACCGCCAAGGACACCGCTTATCCCTACTTCAAGCCCGAATTCTCGACGGTCGAGCTGGAGCGGAACTACACGCCAACGGAAGACGAACTGAAGTTTGTGCAGGCCCTGGTGAGCGGCCCGGCGCCGCAGACGGCCATGATGGTCCACCTGAAGATGCTTCAGGTCATGGGCCGGCTCATGAAGCTGCCCGAGGTGCCCCATGTGATCCGCGACCACATCGCGCGCTGCCTCACCTTCCCGCGGTCGCCGACCTTGAAGGAGATGGGGCGGTTCGAGCGCGGCGGCAACCGGGCGACCAAGATCCGCAAGCTCCGGGAATTCCTGGACATCCAGCCTCTGCAGGAGAAAGGTTTCGCCTGGCTCAAGCATGTCGCCGAAGAGGCCGCCGAGATCCAGCACTCCGTCGCCGACATCATCAATGTGATGCTGGAGGAACTGGTCCGGCACCGCTACGAGCTGCCGGCCTTCGATACCCTCAAGCGGGCCGCTTTTGCCGCTCGCGAGAAGAGCAACGAGCAGTACTTCCACGCCATCACTTCCAAGCTCGGGCCTGAGACCAAGGCTCAGATCGACCGCCTGATGAAGGTCGAGGCCGGCGCGCAGACCAGCGCCTGGCACTCGCTGAAGCGCGAGCCCAAGAAGCCGACCAACAAGGAAACGCGCATCTACCTGCAGCACATCGAGATGCTGAAGGCGATCGTCGAGACGCTGCCCAAGCCGGACATCCCCATCCCGAAGCTGCGCCAGTTCAGGTACATGGCGCGGGCGCTGGACGCCTCGGAGATGGCAGAGCTGAAGCCCCAAAAACGCTACGCCCTGGCCGTGGTCTTCATCCGGTCGCAGTACTCGAAGTCGCTCGACGACGCCGCGCTGCTGTTCATCAAGATGTTCGGTGGTCTGGAGAACCTTGCCCGCAACAAGCTGCTAGTCCACCAGGAGGGCCGCGCGGAGAAGGTCGACAGCCTGATCGAGCAGCTGTTGAACGTCATGCAGGCGTACAAGATCGACGGCACGTCGGAACAGCGCGTCACCGCCATCGACAGCTCGCTGACCTGGGAGGTCGACGACGTCATCAAGGAGTGCCTGGACCATCTGGCCTACGCCGGGAAGAACTACCTGCCGTTCATGGCGGAGCCCTACAAGTTCGTCCGCGCCCAGTTGCTGAACTGCCTGCTGATTGCGGATCCGCAATCCAGCAGCGACGACCGCGTCACCGACAGGCTGCTGTCGGCGCTGCGGCTGCTCAAGAACAGCCGGGCCGAGCGGGTCACGCTGGAAGAGCTGCAGTTGGTCGAGAAGCGCGACTTCTCCTGGATGCCTCAGCAGTGGAAGAAGCTGGTGTTCCTCAAGTCGGCCGAGGCCGGCAAGCCGGAGGTGCTGCACCGGCGCTTCTTCGAGATCGCGGTTCTGCAGATGATCCGCGACGAGTTGAAGTCCGGCGACCTGGTGGTGCGTTTCGGCGAGCAGTTCGACGACTACCGCGAGCAACTGGTCGACGACGAGACCTACGAGAAGGAGCTTCCACGATATGCCGAGGTCACGGAACTCGACACCGATCCCAAGGCCTTCTGCGAGGTCCTCCAAAACGAGTTGCTCGCTGTCTCACGGGAAGTCGACCTGGCCTGGCCGGAGAACGCCCATGCGGAAATTGTCGATGGCCGTCTGTCGCTGAAGAAGCCGGCGAAGGTGTCGGCGCATCCCGATGCGACGCGGCTGCAGGAGGAGCTCGACAAGCGCCTAAGGCCCGTGGGCATCATCGACGTGCTGATGGCCGTCGAGAGCTGGCTAGACATCCACAAGATGTTCAAGCCGCTGGCTGGCACCGAGAGTCGTCTGGAGGACCTGCGCGTGCGCGTCATCATGGTGCTGTTCTGCTACGGCTGCAATCTCGGGCCCGCGCAGTTGTCGCGGTCGATCCGCAGCCTCAGCGCCAAGCAGCTGGCTTGGATCAACCTGAAGTACGTCACTGAGGACCTGTTGGACAAGGTCACCGACAAGGTCATCAACAAGTTCAGCGAGTTCGAGCTGCCTGGCTACTGGGGCACCGGCGAGCACGCGTCGGCCGACGGCACACGGTTCAACCTCTATGAGCGCAACCTGCTCAGCGAATACCACATCCGCTACGGCGCCTACGGCGGCATCCAGTACACCCGCGTGTCCGACAAATTCATCGCGCTGTTCAGCCACTTCATCAGCTGCGGCACCTACGAGGGTCTTTTCATCCTCGACCATCTGAACGCCGACGAGTCCGAGCAAGTCTCGATCCGGCCCAGCAAGCTGCATGGCGATACCCACCAGCAGAGCTACGCCGCGTTCGCGATGTCCAAGCTGATCGGCGTCCAATTGATGCCACGCATTCGTGCCATCCACAACCTGGACTTCTTCAGGCCGTCCAAGTCGGCCAGGTACGAGAACATCGATAGCCTATTTAAGGGCACGATCGACTGGAAGCTGATCGAGACCCACTTGCCGATGATGTTCAAGATCGGCGTGTCCATCAAGCTGGGCCGGCTGACGCCTTCAACCATCTTGCGCCGCCTGGGCACCCACAGCCGCAAGAACAAGCTGTACTTCGCGTTCCAGGAGCTGGGCAAAGTGCTGCGCACCATCTTCCTGCTCAAGTACATCAGCGACGTCGACCTGCGCCGATTCATCAACGCCGAGACCAACAAGAGCGAGCAGTTCAACGATTTCCTGAAGAAGAGCTTCTTCGGCAATGGCGGCCTGATCGCCGAGAACGTACGCCATGAGCAGCAGAAGGTCATGAAGTTTGGTCACCTCATGGCCAACATACTGATCCTCTATACGACGCACGACATGGAGCGTGTCATCCGAGAGCTGCGGGACGAGGGCTTTCCGATATCGCCGGAAGTGCTGCGCAACCTCAATCCCTACCGTCTGGGGCACATCAACCTGCTCGGCGACTACGCCGTCGACCGGCGTCGCCGCGTTGCCGATCTCATCGTTGAGCCTATCCTGGGCAAGACGTTGAACGGCAGCGCCCAAGCTCCAAGCGGCGCTGGCTAGTCAGCCCCGCCGCGGCTTCGACGACACTGAGGCAGGCTGGCCCGAGGTGCCCAGCAGCCGAATGGAGGCCAGATCCTGAACGCTCTCTCGACGACAACGGACCCCGCCGTGCGGAGGCGCCATGGCTGACAACGGCATCGCGAAGGTACAGCACTACGTGCCCCAGTTCTTGCTCAGGCAGTTCGGCACCGGCAAGATGAATCGCCCCGGGTATCGCGGAGGCCCGTTGGTTTAAGTCAGACGGTCGCGGCCTGACCAGCGCGTTGTCGATGGTAGTTGGCCTCGAACTCAGCCGGCGGGATGTAGCCCAGCGGCTCCATCAG